>BFBZ01000003.1_pt17 | contig 706813 bp, 644 predicted proteins | sample 1888401 | NCBI WGS metagenome assembly BFBZ01 (sample SAMD00112614, study PRJDB3348) | symbiont metagenome | host: Chara braunii
TTGCCAACGACAAACAACACCGGCATCATACTTCCGCCGCGACACACTTCTCCATCTTGATTGTCGCGCAATCCCACGCAGATCGTCGCGCTACATCGTGCAGCACGTTGTGTTCCGCGAAGGCGATTCGGTACCGGATATCCTGCTCGATCGCATATTCTCCGTTGCGCTCGCGGAAATAGCGCTCGAGTCGCATCGGGTCCAGGCTTGCAACCGACACCCCTGCAAAAAGCCCCGTGCGTGCTTTGCGCACAACGTGGGCGTGACAATCGCTCGCGAAAATCGTGTAGTTCCGCTGCTTTCGAAGTCGCTCAAACTCCTCGTCTAGGGAAATCGCAAGAGAATAGGCCTCTTCACCCGTGGAGCAGGCCACGACCCAGATCCGGATCGGTGAGTCGGCATTGGCGCATTCGACCAGCGGGCGCAGGACATGCAACTTGAGGAAATCCCAGGCCTGCGGATCCCGAAAAAACGAAGTAACGGAGACCAGCAGGTCGCGAACCAATGGCTGCATCGCATGGACATTTGAGCTGAGGTGATCCAGGTAGCCATCCAGGGAGGTCTGCTTCTCGATAGCCATGCGTCGATCGAACGCGTGCAGCAGCGGTCCTCGCTTGTATCCTGACAGCTCGTGTCCGGTGTTTTTCCTGATCAGCTCGAAGATCGCGGAGATGGAGACCTCGTCGCCGTGCGCCAGGGCTGCGCCTTTCGCGAGCGGGTCACCCGTGTCGAGATGCTCCAATGGGTGAACCTCCCTGTGAGCTCCAGGGACCGCGAGTAGGCAGAGCCTGATGCCTCGGTTGCCTCCAGACTGCCCTGGTTCGCGCGAAGTTGTCCATGCTGCCGTCCTGGGCCCGCCAGGAAGCGGCGGACAATGTCACATTGCGCCCTATTTGGGAGGAAAGCAAATAAGTCGAGTCTCGAGCCTCTGTTCAAACGCGTCATGCCGGCGGCTCTGTGTTACTCTACAAGCTCTCGAGATCCTTTCGCCTTGCCTTCTTGGCCCAGCGCCGCTCTGGCGCGCTTCCTCGAGCCAAGAGACACCTCAAAAGTCTCCCGAACCTGCGCAGCCTGCGAGCTGCCGCCCCGCCTTTCTTCGTCCGCCCTCCAGAGACCACCATGACTCAGCTATACGCCGGCAATCTCCCCTTCACAGCCACCGAGGACGCGGTTCGCGACCTTTTGACCTCCCACGGAAGGGTCGAGAAGATGCAAACACAGTCTGCACTGATGTTTGACGGTCCCATGTTGGCTTACAGGGGGCGTGCTGACTTCAGCCTCGCTCCTGCCGGTCTCAGAATTCTGATCGTCAATGAGAACGTTCGTTCGGCCGGATTCCTGAAGAGTACCTTGCAGGAATTGGGTTATTCGACGGTGGTTACCGCGCATTGCGCCAGCCAGGCCCTGGTCGCCGCCGCTGACTTTTTCCCGTCCATCGCACTGCTGGATCTGGAGCTTCCCGACATGACGGGGTATCAGCTCGCGTACAGCTTTCAGGCGCATTTATTACGTGGCGTGAGGCGCGTCCCTCTGTTGGCCGTAGCAGAAAGACACGCTTTGAAAGACCGGGAGCTTACGCGGGCTGCGGGCTTCATTGGTTGTGTCACCAAGCCGGTCGTGCCAGAGCAGTTGAATCACTACCTACGAACTCTGCACCGTCGATTCCATTGACCGGAGCTGGGAGGGAGTTGAATGATGACGCAAGTGCGTAAACGCTTGCTAGATGACGCGCGCCTGCTGCCCGCTAGTATCAAGGCGGAGCTCAACGTGACCGCTGGAGCAACGATCGGATATTCGTCCGAGGTGCCAGAGCACCCTATCGATAACGTGTTTGACGGACGCGATGGGCCCGGCGGAACGTATTGGGAGAGTCCTCAGGAAAACCGTGCTGAGGTCTTGTTAATCGAATTCGATCAGCCGCAGAAAATTTCCCGGCTCATTTTCGAAGTGGAGGAACGTCAGTCCGAGCGTACGCAGGAGATCCGTCTCGAGGCATCTTGCGATTCCGGAATCCAGTTTCACCAGTTGCTGGTGCAGGAATTCGTCTTCAGTCCAGCAGGCGCAACTTTCCAGCGGGAGGATCTGCGCATGTCCCTGTCGGGCGTGAGCCATCTTCGACTCACCATCGTGCCAAACAAGAACGGCTCGGGCCGGGCGAGGCTTACTTCGTTACGCCTTTTCACATGAACAAATGAAAAACTGACACAGCGAGGTCTGGGGATGCGACGCTCAAACTTTGGAAGCATGATTCTTGATGTGAGATGAGCTGGCGGTATTATTTCAGGCAAGTGGCAGGTCTTTTATTGACGGGCGAGTGCAACCCGCAGATTCTGTACCTCTCGAACTTGTTCCATCTGTAAATCGGTCGCGGCCGCAATGACGCTCAGAAGCTTGTGGTCGGGGCTGCTGGGCAAGGGTAGCCCATGGAGTCGCTCCCATATCAGTATCCGCTCCGAGGGTGTATTTTCGATTGCGACCTGAGAGGCGAGTTCCTCAATTCGACGTTGCTGTGCGACTTCCTCTTCTTGCGCCAGACGGGCCCGACGCTCGACAACCGATTCGGCGGTCGCGGAAAGCGTAGAGAAGAATCGATTTGAACGCCTGGGTGCGGTCATCATGAGTTGCTCCTTGAAAGTCATTGCAGCGTACACGATATGGCGCGCTGACATTCGCAAATAGATCGCCGGTCGGTGCGGAAGGACTCGAACCGTCTGCGACGGGCTCGTCAAGCTCGGGCTCCGGCCTAACGCAGTGTGGCTGGGAATGACAATCCAAACTCCTTGCGGCCGCCCGTTAGCTGCCCCGAACTGACCGATCAGTTGGTCGCCCGAGTGGCGGGATCGCGGACGCTGACGCGGCCGACCCTGTCGGATCTCGGATTTGGCGAAAGTTACACGACCCGTCCGCCGAACCAGTTTTTTGTGAACGGTAATGGCAGCCCCTATCTGAAGCCGTATCTGGCTTGGAACGCGGATTCGAGTCTCGACTATGATTTGAATCACGTGAGCTACGCGAGCATTCGATCCCTCGTTGACGGCGCAGGTCTTCAACGTCGAGGGGCTGTCGGACTCGGCGAACGTGGTTCTCTTTTACGAGAAAGGACCTTTCCAGATCCGCGGCGCATATAACTGGCGCGCGGGCTTTCTAAAGCATACGAACAACAATTTCGTGGCCGGCCAGCCCGAGAATGTCGATCCTTACGGCCAGTACGATGTGTCGGCGAGCTTTGCCATCAGGCGCAACATATCGCTCTATGTCCAGGCGGTGAATATCACCAATGCGTACTCGCGAAGCTTTCAAGCCTATGAGGAGCGGCTGCTGAATCTGGAGGAAACCGGCCGGCAACTGCAATTTGGCGTGCGCGGTCACTTTTGAGGACAACACGAGCTGCGAGCGTTCATGCCCACAGGGATGTGGGACGCCGTGGAGTGCCCCGGATCTTGTGGAGAATCGATAAAATCACAGGACATCGATCGGAGGATGGCGCCGGCAATATCGACCAGAGGCTCCAACCCCCCGGGTTCGCCGCTCTATCCATCTGAGAAATAGGGATCATTCATGCCGTCCATCGCTCGTATCGAAACATTCCTCGTCCCGCCCCGCTGGCTGTTCGTCCGCATCGAAACGGATGACGGTCTCGTCGGTTGGGGTGAAGCCTCGCTCGAGGGGCACGGCGAAGCGGTCGCAGGAGCATTCGAAGGCGTTCGCGATCGCCTGATCGGCCGCGATCCCGAGCGCATCGAGGACGCGTGGCAGACTCTATACCGTCTGGGCTTCTATCGCGGCGGCCCGGTGTTGATGTCGGCGATCTCGGGTGTCGATCAGGCTCTCTGGGACATCAAGGGCAAGCGGCTCGGCGTTCCGGTCTGGCAACTCCTGGGCGGCCAGGTGCGCGATCGCGTCGATGTCTATGCCTGGATCGGCGGTGATCGGCCGACGGACGTTGCGCAGGCCGCCGCCGACAGGCGAAAACAGGGATTTCGGGCGGTGAAGATGAACGCGGTCGAGGACGTGGGCTGGCTCGACAGCCCCGAGCGGTTGCGGGAGTCCGTCGATAGGCTGCAGCGAGTACGCGAGACGGGAATCGATGTCGGCGTCGATTTTCATGGCCGCGTCCACAAGCCGATGGCGCGCCGATTGATCCACGCCCTGGCTCCCTATGATCCGTTGTTTATCGAAGAGCCACTGACCTCGGAGAACCCCGAGGCGCTTGCTCAGCTCGCCTCGCAGACTCATGTCCCACTCGCGCTCGGTGAGCGGCTGTATTCGCGGTGGGATTACAAGCGGCTTTTCGAGCTGGCCGCGGTCGATGTCATCCAGCCCGATCTCAGCCATTCAGGGGGGATTTCCGAAGTCCGCCGGATTGCCGCGGCGGCTGAAGCGTACGACGTTGCCGTCGCGCCGCATTGTCCGCTGGGCCCGCTGGCGCTGGCCTCATGCATGCAGATCGCGATCGCAACGCCCAATTTCGTGATTCAGGAGATGTCGCTCCAGATCCATTACAACAGTTCGGAAACCGACCTCACGACCTATCTCGAGGACGCCGCGGTATTCGCGGTCGAGCAAGGCAGCATTGCGGCGCTTACCGCACCCGGCCTTGGCATATCTATCAACGAAGCGCGTGTGCGCGAAGCGGCACGGGACCCGCACCGGTGGCGCAACCCGGTGTGGCGCGGGGCGGACGGAAGCTTGCGTGAATGGTGACGGGAGGCGGCGCCGATTAGACAAAGGTCGATACTTATCATATAAGTAATGCGAATAGAAAACGGGGCTCGGATTGAGCAATTTCTCCATCGTCGCCACGCCATTTCGCTCCGTGTTGGGAGAGGGGCCCCGGTGGATAGCCAGCCGCCATGAGCTGTTTGGGTCGATATCATCGGACCGGCGCTTCACTCCCTCAGTCTCGACACTGGCGCGGTTCGCAGCTGGATGTTTGATGAGAAGGGAGGGCGGCATCTGGATCGCGCACTGGGATGGGGGCCGCGTAAGCCGCTTCCGTCCCGACGGCACGCTCGAACGGTCGATCCACCTTCCCGCCCGCAATATCACCAGCTGTGCTTTTGCGGGCGCGGACCTCGATCGCCTGTTTGTTACCTCAGCCGCGCTCGATCGTGAAGGGGAGGCCGCGGCCGGCGCGCTTTTCGAAGTCCATGTTGATGTTTGCGGGTTGCCGGCGCCGGCGTTCGCCGGATGAGCGCAGGTGAGCTCGGCGATCTCGCCCTCGCTTGGGGACCGGGTGATAATCCAGACGCCGGCCAGCGGAACCAGGGGTCATCGAATGCACAATGAGGATGCCGTTCGTTCCTCCTCGGAGGGACGCAATCTGACCGCCCATATAGTGCACGAGCTGGGGCGGGCGATCGTGACTGGACGCTATCCGAACGGCCAGCCCTTCCCGGTGGAGGCTGATCTTTGCCGTCAGTATGGCGCCAGCCGGCCCGTGTTGCGGGAGGCCGTGAAAATGCTGGCCGGCAAGGGGCTGTTGGCCTCGCGACCGCGTCAGGGCACCAGCGTACGGTCCGAAGACCAGTGGAATCTACTCGATCCCGATGTGTTGCGCTGGATGCTGGAACGCAAATTCTCGATCGACCTCCTCATCGAGTTCACCGACACGCGGCTTGCGATCGAGCCGCGCGCGGCGGCCCTCGCGGCGCAGACCGCGACTGGTCGGCAGCGCGCGCAGATCATCGCGGCGATTGATCGCATGGTCGCCGCCGACAAGGGAGACGACGATGCGCTGAGCGCGGACATTGCGTTCCACGTGGCCGTGCTCAACGCCAGCAACAACCGTTTCCTGCGCCAGTTCACCGATCTGGCCGAAACAACATTGCGATTCAGCATCCGCCGTACCAACGAATATAAGGGCGTCCCGCGCGCCAATGCGGAGGATCACAAACGGGTTTCCGACGCGATCATGGCGGGGGACGCCACAGCCGCATCGCGGGAAATGTACAAGCTGATCGAAGGCGCTCTCAATCTGCTGCTGAGCCGCGTAAATCCGCCGAAGCGCCGGGCAGCGGTGCGATCGGATCGGCCGGCTGAGAAGCGCAAGCGCGGTTCAGACGCATAGAGCCTGCCGGGCCAAGGCATCCGCACGCCCGATGTCATGATGTCCGCGGCCGCGGTGTTGGATCGCCGCGGACAAAGAGCTCCTGCTCAATTTGTTCCAGCGTCTTTCCCTTGGTTTCCGGGACCCGCAGGCGGATGAATATCAGTCCCGCCAGGCAGATTCCCGCGTAGAGCCAGAAGGTGCCGGCGGTCCCGAGACGTTGTGTCAGTATCGGGAAGGTGAAGGTCAGAATAAAGCACGCGATCCACAAAGCGGAAACGGCGATGGACACGGCCGGTCCGCGAATGCTGTTGGGGAAAATCTCCGCAATCACCACCCAGGTGACGGGAGCGAGTGACATGGCATAACAGGCGATCGCCCCCAGCGTGAGGGCCAGGACGAAGGCCCCGCCGAGACCGCTCGCATAGGCCAGCCCCAGAAGCGCATGCGCCACGGCGATGCCGGCACAACCCCACGCGAGCAGAGTGCGTCGGCCAAAACGATCCACCCAGCCCATGGCGGCCATTGTGCACACCAGATTGACGGTTCCCGTGATCATGATGTTGACGAGGGTTCCGTTGATGCCATAACCGGCTGCGCGGTAGAGCTCTTGCGCATAGTTGAACACGATGTTGATGCCGCTCCATTGCTGCAGCACCGCCAGGCAAATGCCGATCAACAGCACGCCGGGTACGCCCGGCTTCCTGAATCCAGCCCAGACGGGCGACTGTCCTTCCGCGCCCACGGTCGCCTCAATCGCGTGCAATTCACGCGTGGCATAGTCCTCCCCGCCGATGCGCGCCAGGATCTGCCCGGCCCTGGCACTCAGGCCCCGTTTTACCAACCAGCGGGGGCTTTCCGGGACGAAGCCCGCGCTGGCGAAAAACACGATCGACGGCAGCGTGACCGCGATGAACATCCAGCGCCAGCCCCACTGACCGTTCCAGGACTCGCTGAGCTGCGTCAGGGTCGCCCCGTCAACCACCGGTTCGGCTATCAGCCAATTCACAATCTGTGCGGCCAAGATGCCGACCACGACGGTGAGCTGATTCAGCGCCACCAGCTTGCCGCGCCAGGGAGCCGGGCTGATTTCAGCGATATAGGTGGGCGACACATTGGAGGCAATACCGATGGCAATCCCTCCGACGATGCGCCAGATGACAAAGGCGGCAAAGCTGGATGCCAACCCGGTGCACGTGGAAGAGACGGCAAATAAGGACGCCGCGACCAGCAGCAACCTGCGGCGACCCAGACGATCGCTCAACGCGCTGCAGACGACGGAGCCCAGCAGGCAGCCTACCAGGGCGCAACTGTTGGCCCAGCCGATCAGCTGCGGCGACGTGAGCCCGAAGTAGGCTTCGTAGAACGGCTTCGCGCCGCCGATGACCACCCAGTCATAGCCAAACAGCAGCCCACCGAGAGCGGCCACCGAGGCAATGCCCCAGACATAGAATTTGTTGTAGCTCATTCGTGATACAGCTGCGAGCGTCCACCATCGATCAGGATGTCGGCGGCGTTGATGAAGCGCGCTTCGTCGGTGGCGAGGAACAGCGCCGTTTGAGCTACTTCCTCGGGGGTCCCGAGCCGCTTGCAGGGCAGGAGTGCTTCCTGGCGCCTGCGCTCCTGTGCGGGATCGGGCTGCGCGGCGAGCCACTCCTCGGCCTGGGGTGTCAGAATGAAGCCCGGAGATATGGAGTTGACACGAACGCCGCGGGCCGCGTACTCGATGGCGAGGGCCCGGGTCAGCCCGATCAGACCGTGTTTGGCCACCGGATAGGGAAAGCAGCCGGGGACTATCTTATGGCCGTGGATGGAGGCAATGTTGACGATACTCCCGGATCCTTGCGCGAGCAGCGTCGGCAGGACGGCCCTGGAGACCACCCAGGCTCCCTTGAGGTCGACATCGAGACATCGGTCCCAATCACGATCCGGCAGCAGCAACGGGTCGCCGAAGACATTGACACCCGCGTTGTTGATCAGAACATCGATACGTCCGAAGCGCTCGAGCGTCGTGGCAACAGCCGCGGCGATTTGTTCCACGCTCGTCACGTCAGCGGTCAGATTCAACACTCCGCCCACGGTTGCAGGGACAGGTTGCCGGTCGAGCCCGACTACCCGGGCTCCCTCGCTCTCGAAGAGCGCCACTATCGCGGCGCCGATGCCGCGTGCCGCGCCCGTAACAATCGCGACCTTGTCCCGCAATCGGTCAGGCATGTCTTTCAGATAATCCGTGTACGTTAACGACAGCGCAACTTGAGCACAGCCGACTCCGCGGCGTCAAACCCTTTTTGCCGCCGGGGCTCCGCGGCCGCCGACGGGGCAGAGATCGAGTGTCAGGCAGGCCGTGGAGGTCTGACAGCCCGCAGGTACGAGCCAACGCATTTCGTTGGAGGGGCGAAAATCCCAACTCTGAACATCGTCCGGACCGCAACGGCGGAGCAGCGGGCATGCGCTCCGCCCGGGCGCGTGTGAGAGGCGTGGGCTGAGTCTGTGGCGTGTCGGAAAGGTCTGACTTACGGTCCGGACAGGTGCTGATAATCTACGCAGATCGGTACGCCATACTGCGTAGGTTCCGGAGAGTCCTCGCGACAATCCGGTGTACGGCTGGGCGGGGGCGCCGACTCGGCCCTCGTCGCATCGGGTCCGCGAGCTCTGAGCGTAAATGTCTTAGGCTCGGGCCGGGCTTTTCGCCGGCGCCTGCGAACGCTCGATAGTCATTCAGGGGAGCCGCTTTGCAACGAGATGGGTCGATTCCGAGCGCCGGGAGCGGAAGATGACCCGAGCCGACCCGAGTCATCCGCTGGCAACAGGCATCCGCGGGCTGGATGAAGTCCTGCATGGAGGGCTGATTCAGAACCGGATCTACCTCGTGGATGGGGCGCCTGGATCGGGCAAGACAACTTTGTCCCTTCAGTTCCTGATGGAAGGAGCGCGGCGGGGAGAGCGAGTCTTGTACATCACTCTGTCGGAAACAGAAGCCGAGCTGCGCGAATCCGCCCGTTCTCACGGCTGGAGTCTCGAGGGTATACGCATTGGAGAGTTCATTCCCGGCGACGATACGCTGCGCAAGGGTAGTGAGCTCACCATGTATCATTCGTCCGAAGTTGAGTTGGGCGAAACGTTGCGGGACATTCTGGGAGCAATCGAGGCCCAAAAGCCCAATCGCGTCATCATTGATGCCCTGTCGGAACTGAGACTGCTGGCGGAGTCGGATCTTCGCTATCGGCGGCAACTGCTGGCGCTGAAAAGATTCTTCATGAACCGCGCGTGCACGGTATTGATGCTCGACGATCGCAGCGCCACCGAGCGCGATACTCATATTGAGAGTATCGCGCATGGGGTAATCTCTCTCGAGCTGAGCCTGACACCGTACGGCGCCGATCAACGCCGACTGCGACTGCGTAAGCTTCGAGGACAACAGTTCCGGGCGGGTCTGCACGATTACATCATCCGCACGGGCGGATTGAGCGTGTTTCCTCGGTTGGTCGCCAGTGAGCATGGCGAGCCATTCAATCGGGATGCCTTACCGAGTGGAATTGTCGCGCTCGATAAATTGCTGGGCGGCGGCCCCCAGTTTGGAACGAGTACGCTGATGATCGGCCCTGCGGGATCCGGCAAGACAACCGTGGCCATGCAGTATGTGGCGTCCGCGGTCCAGCGCCGCGATCCCGCGGCCGTGTTCATGTTCGACGAGCTTCGGAATCTGATGGTAGACCGGTTGGAAGAGATCGGTATCAACCTGGCGGCCGTCTCGCACACCAATCTGTTGCAACTGCGCCAAATTGACCCGACGGAGCTTTCACCGGGCGAATTTGCCACCGAGGTACTGGAGGCGGTCGATGCGGGCGCCCGGCTCGTTGTCATCGACAGCTTGAACGGCTATCTGAATGCCATGCCGCATGATGAATACCTGCCGGCGCAACTTCACGAGTTGCTGGCGGTTCTGGGCAATCGGGGGGTCGCAACCATCCTGGTCGTCGCGCAACAGGGTATCCTCGGACCTCAGATGCCGACTCCGATCGATGCCAGCTACCTGGCCGATTCCATCGTGCTGTTTCGTTATTTCGAAGCGAATGGCGAAGTGCACAAGGCCATTTCGGTCACCAAGAAGCGCGGCGGCGCGCATGAGCGCAGTATTCGTGAATTGACGATCGACAGTCGAGGGGTGCGGGTCGGAGACGCGCTGAGTCGCTTCCAGGGCGTTCTGACCGGGGTACCCGTCCTGTCGGCCAGCGCCACATCCCAGACCGACGAGACTCGATAGTGCGCCGTGCAACCTGAGTTTCCGCCCGATCAGCGAGCTCTCGTTCTCGCTCCTACACGCCGGGACGGTGAAATCTCCCTGTTATTGTTGGCCGACGCGGACATTCATGGCGTCGTGTGCGCGTCGATGGCGCAACTCCTGATGGAAATTCAAAAAGGCGCCGGCGTGGTCGTATTGACCGAGCAGGCCGATGACCTGCGCTCATTCAGCGCATTGCATGCAGTGCTCGACGAACAGGAGAGCTGGTCTGAGCTGCCCATCATTGCGCTTGCGAAGTCAGATTCGGATCTTCCCGGCGAGCTGCGTTCGATACCAGGGTTGGTCCTGCTCGAGCGCCCCGTCCAAGCTCGGACCTTGATCAGTGCGGTCGAGGCAGGCCTGCGCGCGCGCCGCAGGCAATACCGGCTGCGCGATGAGCTGCAGCGCATACAAATCGCCAACGACGAGCTCGCTCGCAGCACGCGGGCGAAGGATCACTTTCTCGCGATTTTGGCGCACGAGCTGCGCAATCCTCTTGGAGCAATGGCCAACGCCCATCACTTGCTACGCGAAGCGCAGGGCAATGCCCTGATCGCCCGGCGCGCTCAGGGAGTCATCGGCCGGCAGATCGAGCAAATGACCCGACTGCTGGATGATCTGCTGGATGTATCACGCATCACGACCAACAAGGTGCAGTTGAAGCGGGAGGTGCGCGATCTGGAAGCGATCGTCACAGCCGCCGTGGAGACGGCTCGCCCCATCACTGAGGGCCGGCAACACAGATTGAATGTATATACCTCGGCTGCCTCACCCCGGGTGTTTGTAGATGCCGTGCGCATTGTCCAGGTGATCGGCAATCTGCTGACCAACGCAGCCAAGTATACTGAGAAGGGCGGCGAGATCGTTATTTCAACTGCGGTTGAAAACGATGAAGCCGTGGTGACCGTATCGGACAACGGTTCCGGCATTCCGCCTGAATCAATCGACAGCGTGTTCGAGATGTTCTCGCAGCTCCGTCCCGCTCTGGAGGGATCGCGAGGTGGGCTGGGAATCGGACTCGCGCTGGCGAAAGGAATAGTTGCACTGCATCAGGGTTCGATTGTGGCGCACAGCGGCGGTGTCGGCCAAGGCAGCACTTTCACCATGCGTTTGCCCCTGGCCGATGCAAACGCCCAGAAGGAGAACGACGCCGCTGTCGCTCCCGCTCAGCTACCCTCGCCAAAGCGGATCTTGATCGCGGATGACAATCCCGATGGCCTGGAAAGCCTCTCGGACCTGTTGCGCTTGGAAGGCCATACGGTGGAGTCGGCGCGCAATGGGATGGAGGCCGCGCGGAAGCTGGCAACGTTCGCCCCGGACATTGCGCTGTTGGACATCGGAATGCCCGGCATGAATGGCTACGAGCTGGCCCGCCACGTGCGCAGTCATGGCGGCAAGGATATCAAGCTGATTGCAGTGACGGGTTGGGGCCAGGCAGCGGACAAGGCCAGGGCGCAGGAGGCCGGGTTCGATCATCACCTCACCAAGCCTGTCGACATGGGAGCGCTGCGGGCTCTGCTGTCATGAACAGCCGCTCGTTCGCGCAATTTCCCGGAACCGGATGCCGATGGTCACGTTTCAACTGGCGTGGTCATTCCCATCCATCTCGAAGCTTCGCAGACAGTCATGGCGCCCAAAAAATCATCCGCGACAACGGACGGGAACGCAGCAGGTGTCGCTCCGGGAAAAACGGCGGCGGAAATGCTCGCGCATTCGCACGCGGAGCCTAACCTTTCCCGCGTCCAACTCATACGACTCGCGGCGTACCGCCGCGCCGAGGCTCGCGGATTTGCGCCTGGAGCGGAGCTCGGGGACTGGCTGGCTGCGGAATCGGAGGTTGATTCTCAGTGCTTGCCCTGAATCAACGCCTGATAAATCAGGTTCGAAAATCCCACTTTCTCGAGTCCGGAATGGTTCGGTAAAAGTTGAATCATCAGCACGGCGACAATATGTTCCTGGGGGTCGACGAAGTACTGAGTGCCATACGCTCCCCCCCAACCGTACGAACCCACCGACGCCATGCCCAGCGTGCCGTAGCGTTCAACGGTTTCAAAGCCCAGCCCGAAGCCTTTCCCTTCGGCCGGGTACAAACCTGGAATCTGGTTGGTGTGCATCAGGGCCACAGCGTGCGGGCTGAGAATGCGATGACCGTCAATCTCACCGTCTCTGCGCAGCATTTCTAAAAAGCGGGCATAGTCGTGTGCTGTGGACACGAGTCCCGCGCCGCCGGAGAAGTTCTTTCGCGGGCCTTCGATATAATGCCCTTGTCCAAGCGACCCGTCCGGGGCGCGCTGGATGTGGCCGTCCGCGGTGCTTGAATAAACGGCAGCCAGACGCCCGCGCTTTTCCGCAGGCACAAAGAAAAATGTGTCGTTCATTCCAAGAGGTTCCGTAAGGCGCTCGCGGACAACCTCATCCAGTGGCTTACCCGCTGCACGCTGCACGACACAGCCCAGAACGTCGATGCTGTAACCATAAATGAATCGCTCGCCCGGTTGCCCGAGGAAGGGCAGCTTGGCCAAACGTTCCATCGACATACAGACATCCTCATCCTTGTCGGCCAGATACCAGCCCTGACCCGCAGCGGGTCCGAGACCGGCGCTCTGGTACTGGTTTGCAATGTGCGGCTCGACTCCATAGGACATGCCGGACGTATGCGTAAGCAGGTCAAAGAGGGTGATAGGACGTGATGCGGGCACGATCTTCAGCTCACCCTCGTGGAATTCCGCAACTTGGGTATGCGCGAACACCGGGATCAGCTCGCTGACCGGATCAGCGAGCTGCAGGCGTCCCTCTTCCATGAGGGAGAGAGCCATCACGCTCGTGATCGCCTTCGATTGCGAGGCGATCCGGAACAAGGTATCCGGCTGCATGCGGATGCCTGCTTCCTTGTCTGCCCAGCCTATGGCCGCGTTGTAAACAGGTTTGCCATCTTGCAAAACGAGAGCAACAACGCCAGCCACACGGTTCTCATCCACGTACCGGTGCAGTCTCTGATCCAGACGTCGCAGTCGGTCGGTTGAAAAAGCACCACTCGCGTCCGCCGGGACAGCAATAACGAGTGACAACAACGTCAGGATGGCCGCGCTCGCTTGCACGAGGCGCTGAAGGACCGGGATCATCGTTTCAATCACTTTGCCGATGCGCGGCCGTCCGCGCGTTTGCACTTTATATTTTTGGCACGGGTCTGGCGCGATCTGTGGCGCGCAAGCGAGAGGATTGCTCGCGAGCTCGCAGATTGTCAACGCTCCGTGGGTGGCGCATCTTCGCCGCGATAGTCCGCGAGCGTGATTGACCCCCCGGCCCTCGTGACAGCCTCGCGATCCCGCTCGCCGAGCGTATCCGCAATCACATCCAACCGCTTCCAGGCGGGAAAGGGCTGCGAGCCGGATTCGTCCGGCAGGTGCGGTGAGAGTTTCCCTTCCGCGAGCTTGTGGATATAACGCCCGCAGTTGACAAAAATGGACTCCGCCGTCACACGCACCAGGTACTGCGCGCCCGGGTATCGATCCGTCGCATCGCCGCTCGCCGGCAGTACGAGCGCCGCGCCCTGGACACGCAGGCGACGCGGCGATTGAAAGTCGATGAACAGCATTCCAACGGGCGAGTGCCCGCTGATGTTGCCGAGAGATAGATACATCCCGTTACCGTCGTACACCGGAAAGACGAGCTGGTTGTTCGAGATGATGCGTACAAATCCGGGAGCGCCACCCTTATAGGAGACGGTCGGGCGGCCACGCTCATCGACGGTCGCCAGAAAGAACAGGGAGGCCGCCTGGATGAAGTCGCAATCCTCGGGCTCAAACTCGGCATGGGAGAGCGACTCCAGGCGGTCAGCCAGGCGACGGCTGTCGTGCCGGTCCTGGAATGCCCGGTGGGTTTCGTCGTAGAGGGTGCTCATTCGATCTCTCCCAGTGCTCGCCGGCGATCCGCGGCGGAAAATCGGCCGCGACCGGGGATGAGAGTAGCAACACTGCGACGGCATACCAAATCCGGGCTTGCAAGTCGCCCGTCACAACCCTGTCCGCTCATGGCAGGGCGGACAGGGCGTCGGCGATCGGGTGTGTCTATTTAACCGTGATGCGGCGCGGCTGGGCTTTCGGTTGCTTCGGGATCACGATCTCGAGAACCCCATTGCGTCCCGTGGCGTTCACGTTATCGGCATCCGCCGTGTCCGGCAGAATGAAGCGGCGATGGAATCGGCCGAGGCGGCGCTCCAGGCGCTGCTGTTGCGGTTGCTCGGCGCCGTTCGAGCCTACAGCCTTCTCCTCACTGCGATTTCCTGACACCGTCAGCACACCGGCATCCAGGGTGATCTCGACATCCTTTGGATCCACACCCGGCACGTCCAATAACAACTGAAAGCGATTGCTGAATTCCCGCACGTCGACCGCCGGACTCCACTCCGACGTGGCGCTGTTGCTATCGGTGTCGCTCAGGTTGCCGAATACGCGATTGATCTCGCTTTGCAGTTGAGAGACCACGTTCCAGGGTTCGTAACGTACAACGGCCATGGCAATTTCTCCTATGTGGGCACGGTGTTACACGAGGTTGGTCGGGGCAATCGGGTTGCCTTCCGCGCAAGATAGGGCGTGACTGCACGAGTTCAAGAGGGTTTGCATGGGGGTTGCGCCGTCCTCCCCCCTTGCACTTTGGAGCGTCCTGAATATCATTAGCACTCGCACATGTAGAGTGCCAATACCGGTAATATAGTCGTTATAAATCAATTAGATAGGAGGTACCGTGAACTTGCGTCCATTGCATGATCGCGTCGTCGTCGAGCGCGAGCCGCAGGAGCGCAAATCGGCGGGCGGCATCGTGATCCCGGATACCGCGGGAGAAAAACCCACATTCGGCAAGGTGCTCGCCGTGGGCCAGGGCAAAGTCCTGGACAACGGACAGGCGCGGGTGCCCGATATCAAAGTCGGCGATCGCATACTGTTCGGCAAATACAGCGGGACTGAAGTCCGCGTGAACAACATCGAGCTGGTTGTCATGCGCGAGGACGACGTCATGGCGGTCCTCGACTGATCGACCGCGGGTGTCAATATCGACCCTCGCTCATCCATTTACCCATTATCGACTGGAGGATGCGTAATGGCTGCCAAAGAAGTCAGCTTTCATGATGAAGCCCGGCAACGAATGTTCCGGGGCGTTAACGTTCTGGCGAATGCCGTGAAGGCGACGCTCGGTCCCAAGGGGCGTAACGCCGTTATCCACAAGGCCTTTGGAGCGCCGGCGATCACCAAGGACGGGGTATCGGTCGCGAAGGAGATCGAGCTCGAGGACAAGCTGGAAAACATGGGTGCGCAGCTGGTGAAGGAAGTTGCTTCCAACACGGCCGATGAAGCAGGTGATGGCACGACCACAGCCACCGTGTTGGCGCAGGCAATCATTCGAGAGGGATTGAAAGCCGTTGCCGTGGGCGCAAATCCCATGGACCTGAAGCGTGGGATCGACCGCGCCACGGCGGCCGCCGTGGAAGCATTGCGCCGCCAATCGACGGCGTGCGCCGATCCGAAATCGATCGCCCAGGTTGCAACCATCTCGGCGAATGCCGATGAATCCATCGGCAGGCTCATTGCCGAGGCCATGCAGCGGGTCGGTAAGGAGGGCGTGATCACCATCGAGGAAGGCTCGGGATTCGACAACGAGCTGGAGGTGGTCGAGGGTATGCAGTTCGATCGTGGCTACCTGTCCCCCTACTTCATCAACAATGCGCAATCGCAGACCGCGGAGTTGGACAAACCGTACATCCTGATCGTCGAGAAGAAGATCTCCAACATTCGCGAATTGCTGCCGGTGCTCGAGGCGGTGGCGCAGGCCGGACGGCCGCTTCTCATAGTGGCGGAGGATGTCGAAGGGGAGGCCTTGGCGACGCTCGTGGTGAACAACCTGCGTGCGACCGTAAAGGTGGCGGCCGTCAAAGCGCCGGGCTTTGGAGATCGCCGCAAGGCCATTCTGCAGGATATTGCCGTTCTCACCGGCGCCACGGTCATTTCCGACGAGCTCGGACTGACACTGGAAAAGGCGACGCTCGAGAGTCTGGGAACAGCAAAGAAAGTCCTGGTCGAGAAAGAGAATACGACGATCATCGACGGGTCGGGCCAACAGGAAGGGATCCAGGCACGCCTGGCCAGCCTGCGTAAGCAGGTCGAGGAGACGACCTCCGACTATGACAAGGAAAAGCTGCAGGAGCGCATCGCCAAGCTCTCCGGGGGCGTCGCGGTCGTAAAGGTCGGTGCCGCGACCGAAGTCGAGCTCAAGGAAAAGAAAGACCGAGTCGACGACGCGCTCCATGCAACGCGCGCAGCGGTGGAAGAGGGCGTCGTGCCTGGAGGTGGTGTAGCGTTGGTTCGAGCCGTGAAGGCAGTGGAGGAATTGCGCGGGCACAACGATGATCAGACCTACGGCATCCGTCTGCTCGCCCGCGCCATGGAGGCACCGCTACGACAGATTGTAGCAAACGCGGGTGAAGATCCCGCGGTTGTCCTCAATCGCGTGCGCGAAGGCGCAGGCAACTTCGGTTATAACGCCGCGAACGGTGAATTCGGCGACCTGCTCGAGATGGGCATCCTGGATCCGACCAAGGTGACGCGCCTCGCGTTGCAGAACGCCGCATCCGTTGCGGGACTGTTCCTCACGACTGAAGCGTCAATCGCGGAGGCGCCTGAGGAGAAGTCACGCGTGGTGCCCCCAGCGCGTGGGGACTTCGATATGTGATCGGCGGCCCGGGTTCGTCGTGCGCGGGCGGGCGAACCCGGGCTGATGGCAGATGACGGGAAATGCGTCGAATTGCGGAAGGACAGTACGATGGACAAACGCCGCTTTCGCAGGTCCCTCCAATCTGAGAGGTTGGAGCAGGTCCGGCTGTTGGGATGGGTGCTCCTGATGATGTTCGTGGTGGTCCAGGTCGGGAAGGGGTGAACGCCGCCTGGGAAAAGGCAAAAGGGCCCCGTTGCATCGAGCGGCACGGGGCCCGTGCCAAGAATGATTCAATGTGCGAGGGCCGCTCGTCCGTAGGACCTCGCCCTCGGCCACTCTGTTGCGTCGGATGTTGAAATCGCTTCCCGACAGAGCGCAAAAACGGGCAGTCGACCGCACCGGACCCACTGCGCGGGATCTCGCGCCAATCCGTACGGCAGTCCGCGCGGATGACCGGGTGCGCGCAGATCATAGATCCAGGTATCTTGAGGTAGTCGTCCGAGCCAACCTCGGAGCTCTTTCAAACCGCGCGACGCAACGTACACGTGAACTGCGTGTGCGTAGCGGCGCAACCAGACGCGCCGGGCCTGGGCGGCCAATGTGACATTCCACAGGGAGGCGTGTCCGCGACGGCTGTATCGATCGAGCCGCTGCAGAAAATCCTGCAAGCGACGATCGATATACACGGCCACCCGCCGCTCGGGGTCGATGCACCATACAGGACCGGGTAGTCCCCGCGTCCTGACTGCCTCTGCCACCCAGCGGCGCCCTTCGTCATCGACGGCCAACGTCAGGCAGGGGCGAAACAGGGCCAATGGCTCTTCCGGATGCCAACAGCCGGTGAAATCGATGTTTCCAAGGGGCGTGCCGGAGAGTCCACAGGTGGTCTGCAGAAGCTGACGCATTTCGGGGGTGAGAAATCCCTGCCAGTGGGCACCGATGTTGCGCAGCGATTCCGGCTGGATACCCGGCAGCGCAACCATGTGCTGCAAATGGGCCGCAAGGTCGCCGGAGCGCGTGGCGGGCGAAGGCACTGATGTGTCTCGGGTCGACATGATGAGTACCTCATTGAGTCACAATGTTGGGTTGGTAAATCTCCTGGGTTTGTGATCCAGCCCGGAGCAGGTCATATCCTGAGCTGAGAGGCTGAATACATGGGAAATTTTACGTGGGGTAGCGCTCTTTTCAAGAGGTGGTTCCGAGCGTCGCTCGGTTCTCGGCGCGCAGCGCCGCAATCTGGAACGGAATAGCGGCAATCGCCAAGCCAATAGCATACAACCAGGGCTTCGCCCCCACCCCTGCGAATGCCCAAATGCAATAGGCCGCGGCCACAAAAGCCGCGCCATTCCACAGCAGCACCTGCCGCCGCGTGGCGGCGATCCTTTCGCGCTTCCACACGATCAGCACCGCCAGCGAGCACGCCAGGTATAGAGGTAGATTGGCAGCGGTCACGAGCTGACTGAAGAAGGCAAACAGCGTCGTGGTGGACTCGCTGTAGTTCATGGCCATGATGATGCTGGCGAGCACGCCGGTGGCGATGAAGGCGGCGACGGGGGTCCCGCGCCGGCTGGGCTTGCCCCAGGCCGCGGGGAAACGGCCGCGAATGGCAAAGGCCTGCGTCAACTCACCGACAATGAGCGTCCACCCGTTCAACGCTCCAAGCCCGCAAATGACGATCGACAACGCCAGCCACCAGCCGTACTGCGGGCCGAGGTAGCGGGCAAAGAGGTCGGCGAACGGAGCGTTGGAGGCGGCCAGTTGCGCCTGGGGAATGAGAAACATGGGCAGGAGTGACACGCCGATGTAAACGATGGCGGTTATTACCGTGCCGACGAGCGTGGCGCGCGGGATCGTCCGACTGGGGTTGAGAACCTTCGCGGCTGGAACGGCCGCGCATTCGATCCCCAACATGGCATACAGGGTGTTGGTGGACGCATCCAGGATGGCGCCCGTCGAGATGGGATTGGGCGGGATGTGACTGAAGTACAAGGTCGGCTGGACCCACAGCAGCCATAGACCCAACAGGATGATTCCCATTTGCGGCAGGAGCTTCAAGACGGTGGTGATTATCTGTATTGAAGCCGCTGTGCGCACGCCCAGCGAGTTGATGAGGATGAAGGCCCAGAGAAGCGCAAGAGCGGTCAGCGGCTGCAACCAGGAGATCGTCCGCAACGCGGGAACGAGAATCGTAAGGTAGCCGACCACGCCGGAGGCGAGGGTCGCGTTTGTCATCCATGCCGAAAACCAATAGCACCACAACACGTAGAACGTCACGCCACCGCCAAAGGCGCGCTGCGTGTAACCATAAGGCCCATCTTCCTGCGGCAGCAGCCGCGGTAATATGGAGAAGACCATCGCAAGGCAAATACAGCCGGTGAGTGTGATCAGCCAACCCCACAGGGCATTCAACCCATACGGCGCAAGGGTCGCCGGCAGAAGGAAGATACCAACTCCGATCGTATTGCCGATAACGAGCGCCGTGCACGTCCAGAATCCCAAGGGACGCGCATCGGAGTCTGCGGTGGCGGACGTCATCATGGCGTACCCTTTACCCGGCCAGCGCTTCGGTCAGGGCGGCCTCCAGCAGCACCATGGCTTCATCCACGTGCCCGACATCGATCATCAAAGGAGGAATGAATCGTACGGTGCTCGCACCACAAGACAGCAGCAACAGACCCTGGTGAAAGGCGCGGGTCAGGATTCTGTCGGCCAGCGCTTTGGCGGGCTTGCGGCTGTTGCGATCCTCCACGAGCTCCATTCCAATCATGAGACCTTTGCCGCGAACGTCGCCGATACATTCGAAACGGCCCTGCAGCTCGCGCAATCGGCTGATGAAATAATCGCCGACGCGAGCCGCATTCTGCGCAAACTCGTGCTCGACCAGGTCGAGGGTCGCGAGCGCGGCTGCGCAGGTCACGGGATTACCGCCGTAGGTATTGCCGTGGGCTCCTCGTTTCCAACGCTCCATGAGACCGCGCCGCGCCACGGTCATTCCGATCGGCAGCCCTGAACCCAGGCCCTTGGCCAAGGTCATGATGTCGGGTGTCACTCCCCAATGCTGGCTGGCGAACATCTTGCCGGTGCGGCCGATTCCGCTTTGCACCTCATCGAATATCAGCAGGATGCCGTGGCGGTCGCACAAGTCGCGCAGCCCCTGGAGAAAGCCATCGGGCGGCACCAGGTAGCCACCCTCCCCCTGAATCGGCTCGACCAGAATCGCCGCTACCTCGGTGGCGGGGATGTTGGACTGGAACAACATGTGTTCGATGTATTCCAGCACGGAATCGCCCTGATCACGGCCCAGGAACAGCGGCCGGTAGGTGTTGGGATAGGGAACATGCGTGACGCCGGGCATGGTCGGGAAGAACCCCGCCTGCTGCGTGTACTTGCTCGCCGTGAATGACAGCGAGCCCATGGAGCGGCCATGGAAGCCGCCGAGGAACCCGATGAACCGCGGCCTGCCGGTAACGTATCGCGCCAGTTTGAGCGCGCCTTCGACCGACTCGGTGCCGCTCTGACACAGGAAAACCTGCGCGGGCTCGCGCATCGGCGCCAGCGCGCTGACCCGCTCGCAGAGGCGCGTCATTCGTTCGTGCCAATAGTCGCTGGAGATGTGGAGGAAGTCCTCGGTTGCATCACGGATGGCCTGCACGACCTGCGGGTGTGCGTGGCCGGTACTGCACACCGCGATTCCCGAGGCGAAATCCAGGAACCGATTGCCATCGACATCCCAGACTTCCGCGCCGCGGCCTTTGGCCATCACGAAGGGATAGTCGCGCGGGTATGAAGGAGTGCTCACCAGGCGATCGCGCTCAATCAGCGCCCGCGCTTTCGGGCCCGGCAGCTGTGTTTTAATGTGGGGCAATCTCATGGCGTTTCCTCAGCGAGTGACGGTTGCGGACCTGATCCGCACTGGAGTTGAATGGGCCGCATGGGTGCGTGCATGGAGCTCGCGCAGGGATGTCAGATCCGCTGGATCGGGCGCAGGCAGCACCTCGACTCGGGGAGCGCTCAGCAGCGGCCAACCGGTTGCCGCACGTGCCGACTCCAATGTGACACCGGGGTAGAGTGCGGTCAACTGCAGCTCGTCAGTCTCGGGGTGCGGCCGGAGAATTCCGAAATCGGTTATCACGGCCTGCGGTCCACGGCCCGGACACTGCAGCGCGCGACGCTCGCCCCGGCCTTGCAGATAGCCGCATGAAGTACGGAAATCCAGCCGTTCCACGAAACTGCGGGCCGACTGTTTCATGATGATGAGAACCTCGCGCGCATGAGTAGCGATCTCGGGCGCGCCGCCGGCCCCGGGTAGTCTCACCCGGGGCCGTGAGTAGTCTCCAATGACCGTGCTGTTGAGATTTCCGTAGCGGTCGATCTGGGCGGCACCGAGAAACCCGACATCGACCCGTCCGCGCTGCAGGTAATGCGTGAAAATCTCAGGTAGCGGAACGATAGACGTCGCCGTTTCGGCCAGCTCGCCGTCACCGATGGACAGCGGTAACACGCTCGGGCGGGTTCCCACTGTGCCTGATTCGTAGATGAGTACGAGATTTGGAGCATGTGTCAAACGCGCCAGGTTGCAGGCAGCGCTGGGCAATCCAATTCCCACGAAACAGACTGAACCGTCCGTCAAGTGGCGGGCAGCCGTTACCGTCATCATTTCATCCGCGGTGGCTGGCTTCACGCGAGCACTCCTGACAAGCGCAGATGCTCCAGATGGTCGGACACGGCAAGGACGTGCTTTGCCATCCAGTCGAGGAAAGTCTGCCTGTCGCGTGCGATTTCGTCCCACTCCAGATAGAAACGGTTGTCGCGTGGGTAGTAGCCTTGCGCGTACGATGGGTAGGCACCGCCGGGAATGATACTGACCGCCGTGATCAACCATCCTGGCAACACCACCGCATTCATGTCCGCCTCGAAGCGGTCAACCTGCTCCTCGACAGTCACCAACAGGCGCCGGGCCGCCATGGCAGCCTCCTTCGAGGCACCCAATATTCCACGGATGAGAACGTTGCCTTCCCGGTCGACCTGTTGCGCATGCAGTATCGTGACATCGGGATTGATGGCCGGAACCATCGTCAACGCATCCCCTGTGAACGGGCACTGCGCCGCGGTCACGGGTGCGCGCGGCGTGTGCATCAGGTCGGTGGTTGCGTAGCGCCGCATGATCCCGCAAGGCAACCCGCCGGCTCCCGCTTGATACGCGACGGCCATCTGCGCGTGAGTGTGTTCTGTCAGGCTGAGCGGATGTGGCCATGATTTCTCAACCGCGTCGCGCAAACGGTGCAATGAGCCCACACCCGGATTGCCGCCCCAGGAAAATGTCAACCGGGCCGCGCATCCCATGCCGATCAATTGATCGTAGATCAGATCCGGTGTCATGCGGATAAGGTGCAGATTGCGGCGTTGCTGTCGGATGATCTCGTGGCCGGCGGCAAACGGGATGAGGTGTGTGAAGCCTTCCAACGCGATACTGTCCCCGTCACCGACGTGGCGCGCGATCGCTTCGCTCAATGGAAGGATATTCATGGCATCACTCGACCACGGTCTGCGATTGCTCACGCATGTACTGCGGCAGATAGTAGAAGGATGCGATGGCCTTGCCCGTATTGCCCGAGCCTTTCCAACCTGCGAAGGGCTGGTAGCCGGGCCAGGCGCCGGTCGTGGCGCCCTGAGGCCGATTGACGTACGTCACACCCGCCTCGATGTTCTCCTGAAACCAGGCAATCTCCTCTTGGGCCCCATAAAAGCCGGCCGCGAGCCCGAGGGGCGAGCGGTTGGCCAGTTCCATGGCCGCTTCGTTCGACTCGACCCGTTGGACCATGAGAATGGGCTGAAACATCTCTTTGAACCAGAGCGGATGTTCCGCTGGGGCTTCCGCAATGAGCGGTTCCACGAACAGCCCGTACTGCATTTCGCCGTCGCGCAGCTGCGCGCCGCCGCGGAGCGTCCGCGCGCCCTGCGAGCTCAATTGAGCGGAGAAGCGCGCATAGCTGTCGTATCCGCCGGGTGTCGTTGTCGGCCCCAACCAGATCTCCTGTCGGGCCGGATCACCGATCCGCAATCGGGCGGTCTGTTCGAGGAGGCGTTGCAACAGCGAGTCGGCGACCTTTTCATGTACATACAACCGGGACAAGGCGGAACATTTCTGTCCGCCCATGCCGAAGGCCGAGCGGATGATGCCGGTTGCCGCGCGCTCCAGGTCAGCGGATGCGGTTACGATGCAGGCGTTCTTGCCGCCCATCTCGGCGATGTAGGGCTTCGGCTGGGTCGCGGCCCACATGGCGCGGCCGATCCGCATGCCCACATCGTGTGACCCCGTGAAGGTTACACCTGCGGTCAACGCATGTTGTGTCAATAGGGGGCCTATCTGCGGATCCGCGCCGCTCAGATAGTTGAAAACGCCGGGCGGCAGGCCGGCATCGCGCAGACAATCCGCCAAAAGCCGGCCAGCCCACGGTGTCGCAGGCGCGCCCTTGAGCACGACCGTGTTGCCCGTGATCAACGCCGCGGCGACCGGCCCACCGGCGAGGGCGAACGGAAAATTGAAAGGGTTGATGACGACCCAGGCGCCGTAGGGCTTCAATACGCTGCGGTTGTGCGAGACGAAGCCGGTCAAGGGATCGTTGGGCAGCGCATGATCGAATCCTTTCCGCTGTTCGAATTCGTCGGCGTAGCCATTGAAGAAGTCGGCGGTTTCCTGCACCTCTCCCAGCGCTTCCATGCGATTCTTGCCCACCTCCAATGTCAACGCCGCCGCGATATCGAAGACCCGTTGCTCAATGAGCTGAGCCACTCGCCGCAGGTGGTCTGCACGCTTGGCCGCGGGTGTGCGTTGCCATCCCTTCCAGGCCCGGTGGGCGGCCTGCATGGCCTGTTCCGCCTCGGTTTGCGTGGCAACCGCGAACTCGCCCAGGATGGTACGTTGATCGATGGGGCTGCGGCTCACGACGGTCCGCGGACCGCTCTGATCGGCACCTGCAAAGTGGATCTTGTGGTGTTTCCCCAATGCAGTCATCGCCCGGGACATTGCGTCGTCAAAACGGGAGTGCAACTCCGGGGGAGGGGAGAACATCGTGGAGTAGGTGAGTCTGAAGCTCATGGTGCCCTTCCGTATTGCCGCAAGAGCCTGCGCAGCTCCTCATGGGGCAAACCGTAGAACGTGTAACCGTCCGCGCCGGTCATCGTGCGTGCCGCCACCAGCGCATTGACCACGGACTCCTCGGTAGCCTCTACTACGGCTTTGAACAAAGGATCTATGCCGCTGCTGGCGAGTGGAGTAATCGACGCAGGATGCTTTTGATCCGGGTGGTTTGCCTCGGCGCTCGCTGTGGTGAACGAAACGATCAGATCTCCGGAGCCGTTGCCGGCGTACGATCCCAGTCGGCCCAAACCCAGCGCGGCGCGGCGGGCAATTCGATCGAGTTGCTTCGGAATCAATGGGGCATCTGTCGCAACGACGACGATGATGGACCCTTCGTCAGGCGGAGGCTGGGCACTGGCGGCGCCGCTGCCCGAACATTTCGGCTGTTTGCCGGGCGGCGCAAGTGCCGGGTCGTAGCAGGGTTGCCAGCCCTTGGCGAGCGCGGCACCGATCGGGGCGCCTGCGATGCGCAGAGTCAGCCGGTCGCCCGTGTTGCACTGGACGAGCACTCCGACTGTGAACGGCTTTCCCTGAACGGTCACTTGCCGCGAGGCCGTGCCGATCCCTCCCTTGAAGCCGAAACAGACCATTCCGGTGCCGCCGCCGACGTTGCCTTCCTCAACCGGACCCGGCCGAGCCGCCTCGATGGCGGCCACTGCATCGGCGGGTTGCACGTGAAAGCCGCCGATATCATTCAGGCGGCCGTCCCACGTCTCCGCGGACACTGGCGTCGCTGCTTCGCCGAACCGCCGCTGGGTCCACTCTTGTATTCCCGCGTAAACCTGGCCGACGGCGTTGGTGTTGGATAGGCCGATCGGACCGATCACGACTCCAAAGTCCTGGAGATAGGATTGCCCGGTGAGCTCGCCGTTGCCATTCAGGTTGAAGAATCCGCCGTAAACGGCAGCGGCGCTGGCGCGGCCCCGCGGCAGCACGACTGTCACACCGGTGCGGATCGGCCCAGCACCAACTTGCAGCGGTCCGTCTCCCACGATTCGTGTGACGTGTCCGACCTCCACCCCCGCCACATCCGTGATGGCATTGTTTCGCCCGGGCGTTCCCTCGAAGGGGACGCCGAGTCCTCGTGCTCGCACCGGCTGAGTTGCGGCCACGGCGTGAGCCCCATTGCAACCCGACAGCCCAATCACGAGTGCCAGCTTCCAGAGCGTTCGCAATCTCACACGTCGATCCCCGATAACAGCTCGCGTCGCACGTGAACAGTGGCTGTCGTATCCAACTCGCGGGCGAATTTGTGCCCGGAATAGATCGCTGCCTGTAGCGTGCCCGGCGCGTAGCAGTCGCCCACACGATGCACCCGGTCCAGGTCGGACTCTCCCAGACGGGCTTCCAGTTCCAGGTAGAGATGCTCGGTTGGCAAGCGCGCGGTGATGGTGATCAGCGACCGCGCTTCGCACTCGCGGGACTGCCCCGTCAACTGGTTGACCAGAACGGCGCGCCCGTGGCTGAAGCTCTGGATGTTCGTGTTCGTCATGACAGCCACCCCCAGTCTCGCCAGTCTGCGGGCGATGGGAAGCACCTCCAACGTATTGGCCGTCCAGGCGGATGGCACGGAAGCGGGCGTAACGAGGGTCACCGGCAAGCCGGCCTCGATGCACCGTTCGGCCAAAACACCGCCCATGTAGTAATGATCGTCATCAAAAATGACAACCGGTCCCTGCGGCAGGCACCCGTCCATCAGATCATCGGGCGTCAACACGGCGCCGTTGTCGGCGAATCCAGGTATCGGATGCCCGTTTTCGCGACCCACCCCGTCCCGGCGCCATCGCGCCCCCGTGGCAATGGCCACGTGCCGAGCTTCGAATTCCAGGATACTCGCGACATCGAGAGCGCTGTCACGATAAATGTGAACGTTGGGGAGCTTTTCCAGCTGGCCGACACGCCAGTCGCGCACTCGAATCCACTCGCGTAAGCCCGGTAACGCGGCTTCGCGTACGACTCGACCGCCGAGCTGCGCCGTCGCTTCCGACAAATGGACCTCATATCCGCGTCGCGCGGCGGCCAGCGCCGCCTCGAGACCCGCCGGTCCAGCGCCGATCACCAACACTGTACCGTCGCTTCCTCGTGGCGGGATACGCTCCGGGTGCCAACCGCGACGCCACTCCTCGCCCATGGTGGGGTTCTGGGTACAGCGCAAGTTGCTGCACGTGTAGTCGCTGGTGACGCAGATGTTGCAACCGATGCACTCCCGGATGTCCTCCGGCCTGCCTTCCTGCAGCTTTTTGGGCAGAAACGGATCTGCAATGGACGGTCGGGCCGCGCCGATGAAATCGAGCACACCGCGGCGCACCTGACTCACCATCGTGTCCGGCGAGGTGAATCGGCCGACGCCGACCACGGGCTTGCGCGTCACTGATTTCACGAAGCGGACGTATTCCTCCTGATATCCCTCCTGGGCGAATCGCGATGTCTGGCTGTCATGAGCCCAGCCCGAAATGTTGACATCCCACAGGTCGGGCAGCTCCGCCAACAGCTCGATGACCTCGCGGCCCTCGCCGTCGCTGCAAATGCCATGTCGGCCCATGAGCTCATCCACGCCGAACCGCACCGCCACGGCGCAGCGGTCGCCGATTGCTTCCTTGGTGTCTTCGATGATCTCCCGCAGCAGGCGGGCCCGGTTTTCCAAACTGCCGCCGTACTCGTCGCTCCGATCGTTCTTGCGCCGTTGCAGAAAGTGAGTCACCAGGCTGAGATCATGCGACGCATAGATGTACACCACATCGAATCCGGCGCGTTTCGCGCGCAGCGCCGCATCTCGATGCCAGCGGCGAAATTCGCGGATGTCTTTCTTGTGCATGGCTCGCGCCTGCACCGGCGCGTGATAGACAATCGGACGATGTGAGGGGGAGAGTGGGATCTCTCGGGTACCGTGGTTGGCGCACGATGCCCCATGATGAGTCAGCTCGATGGCGGCGAGAGCCCCGTGCTCGTGGACCTGGTCTGCCATCAGTGCCAGCGCTGGAATATCCGCATCGGTCCACAAGCGGCCTTCGTGGAAAGGCTCGCAATCGCCGCTGGGGTGGATCTCGACTTCCTCGGTCGACACCACCGCCCAGCCTCCTTCGGCTTTCACGCCGCGCAACGCGGCCAATGCACGCGGCTGCGTCCACCCCATACCGTTGCAGTGTGGAACCTGAAAGAAGCGATTACGAGCCGTGACGGGCCCGATCCTCACCGGCTCGAATAGCACATCGAAACGGGTATCTCGGTGGGGGATCACTGAAGCTCCGCGGTCGCAGCTTGCACCGCACGGGCGAGCCGGTCGACTATGACATCCAACTGCGCGTCCGTAACGTTGTAGGGAGGCGCGAGCAGTATGTGATCCCCTCGATGGCCGTCGATTGTGCCGCCTCCTGGATAGACGAGGAGTCCGCGCTCGAACGCAGCATCCTTGACCCGACTGTGTAACTTGCGTTCGGCAGGGAACGGCTCGCGAGTTTCGCGATCCCTCACGAGCTCGAGGGCCAGAAGAAGACCCCGGCCGCGCACATCACCAATAAAGGGATCGCGCGCAAATCGTTCGACGAGTCTCGCGCGCAGCTGATGTCCTGCTTCCACGACACGAGTCAACAGTTCTTCCTCTCGGATCACACGTTGAACCGCCAGTGAGGCAGCGCAAGCAATGGCATGCGCGCTGTAGGTATGGCCGTGGATGAATGCTCCCGAGCCGCGGTCAAACGACTCGTAAACTTTCCGGGAGCACAGCACTGCCCCGATGGGTTGATAGCCGCCCGCCAGCCCCTTCGCCAGGGTCACCAGATCCGGTGCCACGCCATCCTGCTCACAGGCCAGAAAAGAGCCCGTGCGTCCCGCACCACACATCACCTCATCGAGAATCAACAACACCCCATAACGGTCGCAGATCTCTCTGATGCGACGCAGGTATCCGGGTGCCGGCGGGACCGCCCCCGCGGTGGCGCCCACGACTGTTTCGGCGATGAAGGCAACAACCGTCTCGGGTCCGAGTTTGAGCAGCTCCGACTCGAGCGCTCCGGCCGCCTGCCGGCCGTAGTCGTCGGACGACTGGCCCGGCCTGGCGTAGCGATACTCGAAGCAGGGCTCGATGTGGGAAGCATGAAAAAGATACGGCTCGTAGGGGACCCGCCGGCCGACATTGCCACTGACCGCGAGAGCTCCGAGGGTGTTGCCGTGGTAGCTCTGGCGTCGTGCAATGAATCGGGTACGTTGCGGCTGGCCGCGCTCGATGTGGTATTGGCGAGCCATCTTCAGGGCAGTTTCAACAGCGGTGGAGCCATTGTCGACGAAATACACGCGCTTCAGGTGACCCGGCGCGGCGACAGCGAGGGTCTGCGCCAACTCCTCTGCCGGTTCGTTGGTGAAAAAGCTCGTATGCGCGTACGCCATCTTGCGGGCTTGTCGCTCGATTGCCTCCACAACCGCGGGGTGCCCGTGTCCCAGGCACGAAACGGCCGCGCCACCGCACGCATCGATAAATCGCCTGCCGTCCGCCGCGATCAGCTCTATACCGCTTCCTCCAACCACGAGCGGCAATGCGGAGCGTGTCGAGCGTTGGAAGACGTACTCGGACATGGATCAACCGTCGCAATAGGAACCGGAGGAATAGAGGGACTGTTCGATTGAGCGCACCCGCCGGGCGGCGGCCTTACCGCCGTGGGCCAACATGGCCGCGGCCAGGCTTTCCACCAGCGCGACGGCGCCGGTAATCGAGGGGAAAAACGACGGGCTTTGGGGTGCGAACACGAGGATCGACCGGGCTCGAGCGGACAGCGGCGTCGCGCGGCTGTCCGCTATCGATACCAGCGAAGCCCGCGAGCGGGCAACTGCGTCGGCGACGAGATGAATGTCGCGCGAATACGGCACGAAGTTGATTGCGAGGACCGCATCCGCCGGTTGCAGATCCGCCAGGTCCGCCGCCAATGAAGTACCTTCAGCTCCCAGTAATGTCACGTTGGAGCGAAACAGACGGCAGATGTAGGTGAACGCCATCCCAGGCGCACGACAGCTCATGAATGCGGCAACGAATATACGCTCGGCGCGACTCAGTATCCTCGCCGCCGCATCGACGTCGTCGGCCGAATTCGCGGTCGCGGAGTGCTGCAGGGCTGCCCGCTGCGCGTGAGCAACCTCGTCGATGAGCTCCGAGGCTGCCTGCCGCTTGCTCAGCGCATCCGCCTTGTCTCCGTAGTGGGGCGCCGATGAGCTGAAGTGCTCGACGTACACGTCGCGCAGATCCGACCAGTCCCGATATCCCAACATCCGGGCAAGCCTCAGCAACGTAGCGGGAGCGACCCCGATACGACCGGCAATCTCGCGCATGGATGCCATCACGACGCTGTCCGGGTGATCGACAATGAATCGCGCACTCAGCGCCAACTGCCGGGTCATATCCGGCAGCCGCGCGACGATTCGTTCGGAGAGCTCGGAATGCCTCACGGTGTCCAATATGCCATATGAATCTTTTTGCCGTCAAAAAAAACATCTGTTTCAAAAGCGGCGAAATTTGTTCACCGCGGAGTAGGCGCTCCGTGACTCATCGGACTAACCGGTCCATCCATTCGAGGTAGCGGCGTGTGCGATCGACGAGAAAGCTCGGCCGCGTCAAAACATGGTATTCCCCGGGGTAGACGATCAGTTGTGACTGAACACCGAGCGTGCGCAGGGCCAGGTACATCTGCTCACCACCTGCGATAGGAACATTGAAATCCTTGTCGCCGCCGAGAAAGAGCGTTGGCGTACGGATGCGGTCGGCGTGAAAGAACGGATAGGACACTTTCATCCACGCAGCAGTATTACGCCAGGGAGGACCGAGCTCGGCGTTGTATTGGCTTGCGTACTGGTCGGCGCCATACATGGCTGTCTGATTGCCGCTGCCCGCACCGCTGATCGCTGCCTTGAAACGAGTGTCGGTCGCAATCGTGTAATCCGTCAGAATCCCACCGTAGCTCCACCCCCCGATCCCGAGGTGCTCCGGGTCCGCGACACCCCGCGTAACGGCGTAATTCACTCCGGCGAGCAGGTCCTCAACCTCCTTGTGACCCCAGTCGGCGAAGATGCTGCGAGCGAATTTCTCCCCTCTGCCGCTCCCGCCACGGTAATTGATCGCGAGGACAACGTATCCATGGGTCGCGAAAATCTGCCGCTCGAGGGGAGGGCCATAACCCCAGAGCTCCAACGAATGATCGTCCTGACCGTTGGGGCCGCCGTGAATCCATACAATCATCGGATACCGTCGTCCCGGCACAAAGCCCGGCGGCTTCACCCACTGCCCGTGAATCTCAGTTCCATCCCGGCTTTGGAACGCGATGTCTTCCACGGTACCGAGCTGTATCTCGCTGAACAGCTCGCGGTTATGCGCGCTGAGCGGCCGGAGTTGTCCGCCCTCCATTGCGAAGACTTCCGTTGGCGCCGCGTCGCTCGAAACGAGGGCGGCGATGTGGTCCTTGGCCACTGTCAGCTCGTGAACGACCATGCGCGCGGCGAGCCGCGTGACGGAGCCGTCTGCCAGGCTCACACGCGCCGGATATTGAAAACCGTCGTCTTCGACGGCAATCAGGATCGAGCGCCCGTGGGGTTCGAACTTCGCCACGCAGACCGCTCGATCCAACCGATCGGTCAACACTCTGATCTTGCCCGTGGTCGCCTCCGCGACCGCGAGCCGATCCGCGATGTAGGCACTATATTTGACCTGGTCGCCGCGCATGAATGCGATGAGCCTGCCATCCGGGCTCCACTCGAGCTTCTGCTTGTTGGGCGATTCAGTGGAGAACAGCAACCGGGGTGCCGCTGCCGCGGCGGCGTCGATCAGATTGATGTCATCGTGCCCGAGGTCATCGGGCCGGCGCACCGGCCGGCTCACATAGGCAATCCGCCGTGAATCGGGCGAGAACACCGCGCCCGAATCGATGCGTGATGGATCGCTGGTCAGCGGCTGCGTTGCTCCCGATTTCGCATCGAGAAGGAGCAGGTGGGTGTGCAGATCGGATGTCAGGTAGCCGTCCTTGTCCTGCTTGAACTGAAATGAATCGATGACGATGGGGTTCACCTGCTTGCCGTCCTTCCTTGGCTCGTCAGGGTCGGTATGGGTCGTCGGGTGCGCAACGAGCACGAGGCGAGCGCCGTCGGGCGACCAGTCGTAGCTCACGATCTCCTGGTCCGTGTGGCTGAGCTGACGCGCTTCGCCACCCCGCCGGTCGAGAACCCAAAGTTGTGTTGGTCCGCCCGACGGCCGGGCTGCCAGAAAGCTGAGATATCGTCCATCGGGGCTGAATCGGGGCTCGCTCACGCTGTCACCGCGCGTGATCTGCACTCCTTCGCCGCCACTCCACGGGGCGACCCATAGCGCGCTGCGGCTCTCATCCGCAGACTTGTCGTAACTCGTGACGAGATAGGCTACGGTGTCGCCATCCGGTGCGATCTGCAGGTCTGAAAGCGCCTGGAAGCGGTACCAGTCCTCGGGGGCCAGTGCCCGGCCCGCATGCGCGGCGGTCGCGATTGACAGGGCGGCGATGATGGCCAAGATTCGTGATTGGTTGCCCACAGTCAGTTTTCCCCGGGAGTCGTTGTTGTTCGATGCTCGCCTTCGGATCTCGAGCGCCGGGAGTGTAGCCCGACCATGATGACTGAGACAGCTTTCAAGGAAGGCCTGAGACAGGCGCATGCAGCGTTACGTGCCGGCCAGGCGGGCACGGCGGAGCGCCGGCTGCGATCGCTCGAGCAGCAGTTCCCGGGCGACATCCATTGTGAGTGGCTGCTGGGCGCGGCCCTGCTCGACCTGGGCAGGGCGGCGGAATCGCGCTGCCTGCTGGAGTCGGTGCTCGGTCGGGTGCCCGATTTCGCCGAGGCGCGGATCGATCTGGCGCGTGCCCTTCGCGCCGCCGGCCAGGCGGCGCGCGCCAGGGAGGAGATTCGCCGGGTTCTGTCCGTGAGTCCGCACCATCACCGTGCCTGGCTTGCCTATGGAGATGTGCTGGTCGATCTGGATCAGTGTGCGGACGCGGCGGTTGCATTCAACCGAGCGTCCTTGACCGACCCGCATGGGCGGGCAATCGAGCAGGCAACCGCCGCTCTCGATGCGGGTGATCGCCGCCGTCCGGAAGGCATCTTCAGAGACATCCTGCGGACGGATGCCAGTCATGTTGCCGCGTTGTGCGGGCTTGCCGCTCTGTCCCTGGCGGCTGATGTTCCCAACGATGCTCTGCGCCTGCTGCAACATGCGCTCAAACAGTGTCAGCACCTGCCGCTCATCTGGCGCGGCATGGCACCTGCTCTGATGGCCGCGGGCCGGCTCGATGAAGCCGACTCCGCGGCCCGTTACTTGTTGAAGATCGAGCCCGACAGCCCGCAGTCCTGGATCGCCCGCGCGGCGATCGCGGCGCGGTTGTTGCGCCAGGAGGAGGCCCTCCATGCCTACCAGCAAGCCGCGCGCCTGATGCCGCGGGAAGCGCGGCTCCAGATGTCACTGGGGCACATCTACAAGACACTGGGTCGTCGCCGGGAAAGTGAGGCTGCCTACAAGGAGGCTTTGCAGATCCAACCGGGGTCGGGGGAGGCCTACTGGAGCCTCGCGGATCTGAAGAATTACTCGTTCAGCGACACTGAGATCGCGACCATGCAGCGCCTGCTGGCCGAGGACCGACACGAGCGCAACAGCCGGGCGCAGTTGCTGTTCGCGCTGGGCAAGGCGTTTGAGCAGAAAAAGCAGTTTGCCGCCGCGTTCCAATACTACGCGCAGGGCAATTCACTGCGCCGGCTGGAGGCGCCGTTCGATATCGAGCACTTCGAGCGCCGCACCGCGCGCATCCTTGCCACTTTCGATGCCGAGTTCTTCGCCCGCCAGGGCGGCAGCGGCTACAGCGACGGGTCACCGATCTTCATTGTGGGTCTGCCGCGCTCCGGATCCACGTTGATCGAGCAGATTCTGGCCAGTCACTCGCGTGTGGAAGGGACGATGGAGCTTCCCAACATCATCAATATTACGCACAACCTGGCCGATAGCGCTTCGGACCGCGACGGATACCCGGAGGCGGTTCGCTCCCTGTCCGCGCAGCAGTGGGCCGATCTGGGCCGGCGCTATCTTGATGAGACAGCGCCCCTGCGCACGGGTCGCCCCTGCTTCACCGACAAAATGCCCAACAACTTCAGCCACGTCGGTCTGATCGCCGCCATGCTGCCGCGCGCGACCCTCATCGATGCCCGGCGCCATCCGATGGACTGTTGCTTCAGCACCTTCAAGCAATACTTCGCCGCAGGTCAGAGCTTCAGCTACAGCCTCGAGGATCTCGGGCGGTACTACCGGTGCTACCTGTCACTCATGGACCACTGGGATCGCGTTTTGCCTGGTAAGGTGCTGCACGTCCAATACGAGGAGATGGTGCGGGAGCCGCAAGCGAGTATTCGTCGCCTGCTCGACCACTGCGGTCTGCCGTTCGAGCCGGACTGTCTAACCTTCAATCTGACACAACGTTCCGTGCGGACCGCCAGCGCGGAGCAGGTTCGCCAGCCCATTTATGGGTCGGCAGTGGGATACTGGCGTAATTTTGAGGCGCAGCTCGAGCCTCTCGAGCGCTCCCTGGGCGATAGTCTGGCCCGATTCGCGGCTGTTGACCGCCAGTGACATTGACGGGTGCCGAGCATAACAACGAAGATAGGCCTTCGCGGCAACTGCGCGCGCAGCTGTACAAGAATCAATCCGGCTGGGGTGGGGTGATGATGAGCAAGCGCGACCGACCGAGTTTGGGATTGTCCTCGAGCCGTCAGCGACTTTCCGGTGCCGCACGTTCGGCTATCGGGGTTGCCGTAGCCGCCGCAATGAGCTCGACCGCTCCGCGGACCCACGCTGCCGATGGCGCGGCCCCCGGCAGCGCTTTGCAGGAAGTCATCGTCACCGCTCGTAAGCGCGAAGAGAACATACAGGACGTTCCGGTGAGCATCGATGTGCTCACTGGGGCGGATCTGAAGAATCTGGGGATCACGCAGTTTGAGGACTTTGCACAGAAGGTGCCGTCGATCTCCTTCATCAGTGTCGGTCCCGGCACGCAACTGTTCTTCATGCGCGGCGTTTCCGACGGCAGCAACCCAAATTATTCCAACAGCTCCGCGACCGGTGTTTTTCTCGACGATTCGTCCCTGAGTTGGTTCGGCGTGCAGCCTGACCTGCACCTGTATGATATGGAACGGATCGAGGTGCTCAACGGCCCGCAGGGAACCACGTTCGGCGCGGGGGCCATGGCCGGCGCGGTTCGCTACATCACGAACAAACCGGATGTGCGCAATTTCAGCGCCGGTGCGGACTTCAATGGCGGGAAGATCGACGGCGGCCAGGCCAACTGGACCTACGAGGGATTTGTGAACTTCCCGCTCATTGACGGAGCCCTCGGACTGCGGGTCTCCGCGTTCAGCGATTCGCATGGCGGATTTATCAACAACAAGCTCGTTACCCGGCAATGGCTCAATGGCACGGTCTCGGACAATTCCGCATGGGCGCGCAACAACTACAATCGCGAGCATGTAGAGGGCGCCCGCGTTGCCTTGAAGGGGGTTCTCAACGAAGGTTGGAGCGCATCGCTCACATACAGTTATCAGCGTCTGAGCGCTCTGGGCGCATGGGACGAAGATCTTGCCCACTACGGGCCGCGCACGGTAGCGCGTTTCGGACCCGAGGCGCATCGGACCCAGGCCAAGATCCTCGATTTACACGTCGACGGGGATGTGGGAATCGCCGATCTGGTGTTCGCGAGCACATATTGGTCGCTACCGACGCGGCAGTTGAACGAATACTCCGAATACATGCAGAACTACAAGGGTGGCGCCCGACAAGGCTTCGACTGTCTCGATGATCCTACCTATGGCAGCGGAGAGTTTGCTGGATGCAATGTTCCTACGCAGTTCTACGAGTATCACAGCAACCCCGAGCGTTGGTCGGACGAGGTGCGACTGGTGTCGAAGCCGGGCGGTCGCTTTCACTGGCTGGCGGGATTGTATTGGGAGAAAACCCGCGACAAGAACTCCGGCAGCACGTTCACCATGCCGGGACTGCAGACAGAAGGGGCTGCGTTCCAGTATTACACCGCGCTGTATGGGACGACAATGTCGTCGCTTCCGCCGAACATCTGGTACTCCTATCGCACACGTTCGGACTATCTGCAGACGTCCGAATTCGCGAACATCAGCTTCGATGTGACGGACCGGCTCAATGTCGAGGCCGGCGTCGTGCACTTCCATTCGGACTTCAAATTCTACAGTCCATTCGGCCAGCTCGCCTATGCGCCTGCGACATCGAGCGACAACCAGGGCTCTTCCGGAAAATGGAACAGCAAGGCCGGCGCCAGCTACAAGGTCACCGACCATGCAATGGTCTATGCAAACTTCGCGCAGGGTTTTCGCGACGGTGGCGCGAATTCAGGTTACCCCCAGGGTTGCTACGACGCCGGCGTGCCGCAGAAGTATGTGCCTGATACTTTGAACAACTTCGAGGTCGGATGGAAGACCACCAGCCTCGGGGGCCGGCTGTTGTTCAACGGCGCGGTCTACCGGATGAACTGGAAGGATCTGCAAACCATCATCTACGATGTGGATATCTGCGCGCCCAGCAGCTTCAATGCCAATGTAGGCAAGGCTCGCATCACCGGTGTCGAGTCCAATGTCGATTTCAAGCTCGATGAGAATTGGTCGCTGCAGGCCTCCGGCAGCTACACCGACTCGAATCTCGTCTCGAGTACCTACGAGACGTTCAAGCCCAATGTGGGGGAGCGGCTGCCCTTTGTTCCCTACTTTTCATACAGCTGGAACGTGCGGTACCAGCATCCGCTGGGCAACGACTTCCACGGGTTCGCGCAATTCGACATGGCCCATAAGGGGGCAATGTGGGACGATCTGCATGTATCGGGGGCCAACGGTTTCCCGCGGATGCTGCAGCCGGCCTATTCGATTCTGAATCTGCGCCTGGGCCTGAGCCCGCAAAGCGGTCATTGGCTGGGAGAGTTCTACATCACCAATCTGGCCGACAAGAATGCGATCGTGTACACCAATACCGGGAACTACGACCTGCGGCAGACTACGAACGAGCCACGGGTGTTCGGGCTGCGCCTCAATTACCGGTTCGGCAAGGAAACGAATTCGGAGTAGGGGGCCGCGCGCAAGACCCCAAGCGTAGCAGCACGTTGCCGAGGTGGGTGCCTGTTGGAATGACGAGCTCCTGTAGCGCCGTCGGCGCTTGATCTTCGGAAGGCGATCCCTCAGTATCCAAAATGGTAGCGCTATCATAGATAGCGAGCGGCCATGCTCTGTGAGAGGGGGATTTGTGAGCTACGTTTCGCGCTTGCGTATTTTGCTGACGCTTCTGGCCCTGACATCCGGATCAAGCCTGTTCGCGGCTGATTTCGCGATGCGGGTGAACGACAAGGGCTACCTCGACACGCGCGGATTCAGCGTGTTTCTCTATGACAGTACCTACCATCCCGTCTTCGTAGACCAGAAAAACACCGCCATGGAGATGATTCTCCACGGCCAGCGCATTGCGACCAACGGCGATGTCCGTCTGATGCCGACACCCGAGCAGTGGGATCTGGTGGCAACACTCAACGGGCGTCGGGCCGACGCCGCCAACAACAAGCTCATCGCCAACCTGGGTTTTCCGACCTTTGATCTCAGCTACACGCTCGAGGTTGCCGCGGAACCCGGCGGCGTGAAAGTCAGTATCAATCTCGACAAACCCCTGCCTGCGAAGCTCGCCGGGCGGGCGGGTTTCAACCTGGAATTTCTGCCCTCGATCTACATGGGCAAGGCCTACCTGGTGGATGGCACGAAGGCCGGCATCTTTCCCCGCACGCCTAACGATCCGATGGTTACCGCGTTGCCGCTGCCGGATGAGCCGAAGAAGGCCTACTACCTCGAGGATTGGGACAAGGCGAAGGGATACACGGAGCCGCTGCCCTTCGCGCAGGGCAAGAGCATTACACTGGGGGTTGATGACGCGCTGGGCCGGATCAACGTGGAGTCGGATACCGCCGACCTCATGTTGTTCGATGGGCGTGACCGCGCGCAAAACGGCTGGTTTGTTCTACGTTCGCTGATCCCTTCCGGCAAGACTACCGGCGCCATCGTGTGGCACATCCGACCGGATGTCATTCCAAATTGGACGCGACCGCCGATGATCGCGCACAGCCAGGTCGGATATGCGCCGGAGTTCTCCAAGGTGGCCGTCCTCGAGCTCGATCCGAGGTACAACGGCCCAAAGACGGCCAAACTTCTCAGGCTCGCCGCGGACGGCTCCTACAAACCGGTGTTTGAAGGTGCGATTACGCCTTCCACCCCCTGGCTGCGCTACGTCTATTCGAAATTCGATTTCACGGCGGTCAAGGACCCCGGCCTCTATGTGATCGAGTATGCGGATCAGCGCACGGCGCCTTTCCCCATCTCCCAGGATGCTTACGCCAACATTTGGCAGGACAGCCTGGACCATCATCTGGCGGAGCAGATGGATCACGTGTCCGTCCGGGAAGGCTACCGGGTATGGCATGGCGCCTCGCATCTGGATGATGGGCGGCTGGCGCCCGTGGTCGGTGAGCAATTCGACGGCTGGAGCCAGGCTAGCGCCACGGACGGGAAGTACAAGGGCGGCGACCGTATTCCCGGAATGAATGTCGGCGGTTGGTACGATGCCGGTGACTACGATCTCGAGGAGCCTGCACAGCTCAGCGTGATTCAGAGCCTGGCTCTGGCCTACCGCGAATTCAACATCAAGTACGACGAGCTCACGGTCGATGAGGATGCCCGCCAGGTCGAAATGCACCGCCCTGACGGCGTCCCGGACACCGTGCAGCAGGTTAAACACGGCGCAATGTTGATACTCGCGCAATTTCACAACATCGGTCATTCCATCCGCGGCACCCACGAGCCCGACCTGCGCCAGTACACTCACCTGGGCGATGCCGCTTCGAAAACCGACGGCCGGATCTATGATCCGACTCTCGGTCCCAACGAAGTCAAGGGCGACTATTCCGGCAGGCCGGACGATCGTTGGATCTTCTCCACGACGAATCCATATCTGCAGTGGAACGCCATAGCGGCACTGGCCGCGGCGTCCGATGCATTGAAGGGCTGGGATGATGCGTTGGCAAAAGATGCGCTCGATACAGCCATCAGGGCCTGGAATGACGAGAACGCTCACCCGACCCCCAATCCGGCGCGCAACAGCTCGGGCGCATCGGTACCGGGAGGCAATTACGGATCGGGTGTGTTGGCTGCTTCGCAAGGGGCTGTAGCTGGCGCGCAGCGCCCTGGTAAAGAGCGCTCGGCCAAACATCGCGCAACCGGCACTGAGGCGCCGCCCCCGGACGCCTTTGGTCGGGGCGACTTCGACGTTGGGCAAGTCTGGACGGCCGCTCTCGAGCTGACCCTGGCGACTCATGGCGCCGAGCCTTACAAGTCGCGCCTGCGGGAATTGTTTCCCCGAATGATCACTCCACAACAAATGGAGCGTCACGGTTGGACCGCGGTTCGGGCACTTGCTTATCTGGAGGCGAGCGCGAAGGATCAACTGCGTGAAGCCGTGAAGAACTACATGGCGACCGCGGGAAAGCAGCTCGAAGCGACCCCATTCGGGGTGCCTCCGAGCCTGGGCACCTGGGGCGGTTCGGGCGCGGTGGTCGATATGGCTATACGAATGTATTTCCTGCACGAGGCATTTCCGGATCTCGTGAGCCCGGAGTACACGCTGCGCGCCGTCAATTACATTCTGGGCACACACCCGGTATCCAGCACCTCGTATGTGGCCGGAGTTGGTACGGTTTCCAAGTTGAAGACGTACAGCAACAACCGCGCGGACAACGCCTATATCCCCGGCGCCGTGATTCCGGGATACATCATCATCAAGCCGGACTTTCCCGAATGCATCGATGACTTTGGATTTCTTTGGTTCGAGGATGAAGCGGTCGTAGCCGGGTCGGCGAGCTGGGTCGTGGCGGGGAATGCGGCGGCGGCGCTCACTCGGCAAACACAGTAGCCGGCTCTCGCTTTTGCGCGGGTTTCGTTCACGACTGCGCTCTGGATGCGACAGGCAACAGCAATAGGAGGCAGCACACGTACATGCACGCAGCGACGATGCCAATCCGTGAATACGAGCCGTTGCCGACGATCGTTGCTGCCAGCAACGGCCCGGTCGCCAGCCCCAGGGCAAACATGCCGCCCGACCATGCGGCCACGGTGCCCGACGGGTCGAGCCGGGCGGCCAATGCATTGACGAAGGGCGCTCCGTAAAACCACGCGAGCACAATGAGAATGGCGGACACTTGATAGCCGGAATAGGTGCTCGAAAAGACGATGGTCACGGTGGCGGCCACCGAGATGAGCAGCGAGATCACCTGTGGCCAGATCTGTCCCAACCGCTCGCGTTGCAGGCTCGCGATGACCGCCCCCAGAATTCCAAACGCGGAAGCGGTACCGAGGAATTGGATGACCGTGGCCGAGTCAACGCCCAATGCCACACCCATCCGCTCCTCGTAAGTCCAGATCGCCGTGTGTCCGGCGTAGAGAAAAGCGGTTGCCGCGAGAATGGCGAGCTTGGCGGATCCGAGCGGTTCGTGACCCGCTCCGCGCAGTTGGACGGGTGAAGCGAATCGCGGCGGCGGCAGCCACCGCATTGCCAATAGCGCGACGAGCTGCACGCAGGCCACGACCGTAAAGAAACCGATGGTGCCCCAATTGCCGATGGCCGCAGGCAGCAGCCTGAGAATCACGACCGGGTACACCAGAACACAGGCGAATATCACTCCGTACGAGCGCTCCGCCGTAGAAGATTGTGAAGCCGCCGCTGTCGCCAGCGACAAGGCAAGTCCGGCCGCGAAGCCGGGAATGAATCTGAGACAGATGAGTGCGGGGACCGAAAGGGTCAGGGCGCACAGGATGTTCGCCAGCGCGCCGGCGCAAAGCGCCGCCGCGAGTAGGCGGTACCAGGGTGTGCGGCGGGCAAGCCAGGCGCATGCCAACGCACCGACCGCGAACCCTGACATCTCGACGGTCGAGACCAGCCCGGCGAGACTTTGGCTCAAATGTCGCTCGTCGACCAACAACCCGACCAGCACGGGTTGAACGATCGCCTCGTTGTGGCCGCAGATGAAGCCCGCGATGCTTGCAAGCAGATGCGTACGAGTGAACGAGCCTTGCTTCCCGGTCATACTGGCTGCCTTTGGGTTTGGGTCGACCGGCAACCTTATTAGCCGCAAATGATCCGCGGTATCATGCAGATGAACGTCCTCGGTTCAGGGTTTGCGGCATGCGGCGTTGGTACTACGCTATTTTCATCGGGTGGTGTGTTTGCGCCGGCGCTCATGCCAATGTCCAGGACACGGCGGCGGAGGACCTGGAGGTGTCGCTGGTCACCTATGGTCCGGGCTCGATCTACTGGGAGCGCTTCGGGCATGACGCGATCCGGCTGCGGGACCGCGTTTCGGGTCAGTCGGTGGACTTCAATTACGGTGTATTCGATTTTGAGGAGGGCGATTTCATCCTGAATTTCGCTCGCGGCTACATGAGTTACATGATAGACGTCGAGCACAGTGCGCCCGCACAACAGGAATACATCGATTCGGGCCGCTCCGTCCTCGAGCAGAGACTCGGACTCTCCGCGGCGCAGGCCGCGAAGCTGCGCGCTTTCCTGCTCTGGAACCTGCGGCCGGAAAACGAGCACTACGACTACGACTATCTGCAAGACAATTGCGCCACCCGCGTCCGCGATGCACTGAACTCAGCCGTCGGCGATGCAATCCAACCCCCGCTCGTGGCTCGGCCTGCCAGGATGACCTACCGGCAGCAGATCGATCGACTCATGGCCGCACAGCCGTGGATGATGCTCGCCATGGACCTCGGACTCGGGCCGTCCGCGGACCGCCCTCTGAATGAATGGCAGGAAAGTTTTCTGCCGATGGAGTTGGCACGCAACCTACGCACAATACGCATCTCCGACGGACGAGCGCTCGTAGTGGCGGAGCATGAAATCGCGGCGAATCGGCTGCCGCCACCTGACTCGGCACCTCCGGATCTGGCCGTGCCACTGGGCCTGTCCGGGCTCGCGCTCGCAGTGGCGATGTTGGCTTCGCGAACGCGTTACCCGGCGATCTATTTTTCCCTTGCGGCCACGTATCTTGGTTTGGCCGGCACGGTGGGCGTCCTGCTGCTCGCTCTTTGGACGCTCACAACGCACCATGCGGCGTGGGGTAACGCCAACCTGTTGATCTTCAATCCGGTGGCCTTTCTCATTCTGCTGGTGCTTTGGCGTGCGCGACGTGGAGCGCCTTCGATGCGCCTGACGCGAGCGGTGGTGGTGTGTCAGGGCGGCGCTCTGCTTCTCGGGTTGGGCCTATTTTTCCTATCCGGCGCAACCCAGCGCAATCTGCCTTGGCTGCTATTCGGTATCCCCGTCTGGTCGGCTGTTGCCGCAGGTTTGGCGCCTTGGTGGTTGCGGACGAAACCGCAACCTTGATGCCGGGCGGTACGCCTCGGGACTCATCAAAGGTCGTGTGTGTAGACGATAAATCCGGCGTGCTCGGCGACCTTGTCGTACAGCGCTCGTCCGGGGGTGTTTGTTACGTGCGTTTGCCAGTAGACGCGGGTGCTGCCTGCGGCCTTTGCAGCTCCGTACACCGCCTGAATGAGTTGCCGGCCGATCCCGCGCCCCCGCGCAGTTTCGGCGGTGAACAGGTCCTGTAGGTAGCAGACATCCGTGAGCCGCGTCGTACTACGATGGAACAAGTAGTGCACGAGCCCGACCAGATGACCTTCCCGCTCGGCAACCAGCGCGTGCACGGGTTCTCCGGTGTCGAAGAACCGCTCCCACGTGGTCTCGGTAATGTTCTCCGGAAGTGCCGTTGCTCCGTGGCGGCCGTAGAATCGATTGTATCCATCCCAAAGAGGGCGCCAACCGGCATAATCAGCACGCTCAATCGATCTCACGACAATAGCTTCAGTCATGGTTACCCCTTAGCGATGCCAACTACGCTACAGGAAATCTAACTGGCGCGCTGGCGATAGCTGCTGGGCGGCCCGTCGGCGCGGCCGGCGGCAGACCTGCCGCGACGCGGGGCACTAGAATGACTCTACGCAAACCACGAGACGGTCGGAGACGCCGACCTAGATTCGCAGATACCCATTTGCAATCGCATAGGCCGCGACCGCAGCGGCGCTGCGCAGGCCCAATTTGCGCATGAGATTGCCTCGATGCTTCTCGACTGTCTTGTAATTCACGGATAGCCGCGTAGCGATCTCACGCGTACGCAGGCCCTGGGCGATCAGTCTCATCACTTCCCGCTCGCGTTCGCTCAAGCCGTCAGTCTCGCTAGCGCGGCCGTGGCTGCTCACGAATCCATCCACCACTGTCTCGAAAATCGAGGAGCTCACGTAACGCTTGCCGGCGATGGCTGAATGGATGGCCGCCAGGAACTCCCCGCGGGAATCGGTCTTGAGGATATACCCCAACACCCCTGACCGCAGCGCGGTCTCGATCAACCGATCCTCGTGGCTGAGAGTGAGGTTGACGACCGGCAACGCCGGCCAACGGCTGCGCGCAGCCTCAACTGCTGCCAATCCGCCCGTGTCCGGCGCCGCAAGGTCGATCACCAGTACATCGGGGTCTGTAGCAATCGCCAACGTCTGCACGGCAGCCGTCGTGGACAGCACGGCGGCGATTTCCAGTTCCGGCTCCGTATTGATCAAGGCACACAGAGAGTCGCGGAACAGACCCTCCAAATCGATGAGCAGTACCCGGATCTTGCGTTGCAGCATCGGATTGGCGTGTCAGCTCTACATGGCAAAGTGAGTGTATGATAGGCGAAAGCCAGTACTATTTCGCTAGGGAAACACCCCATTTGCCTATCGGTGCGGGCAGCGGCTACTGCCCGCCGAGCGATCTGACGAGCGCGCTGAGCGCCGCTCGCCGATCCGACCAGAGCTGGAAGCTCGAGGTCGGATCGTTTGCGTCCCGCAGCAGCGCAAGGTGACGGGCCGCTGAAAGAAATCGCAAGGTCGCCAGATCGACGCGGTACAACACCTGCCTTGCTGTCCGGCTCGGTGGGGCGTGTACAGCCGCGCCGAGGCCCATATCGTGCGCCGAGATCGACGCGGCCCGCAACCGGATCCGGCGGTCGTCCGCGATGATGACGAGATCAGCGGACCCGGGGTCGGTTCCGCTGAGCAAACCTGACTCGCCCTCGCGGCCATGGGAATCCAATGTGGTCCAGAAATAGACGATCAGGACGTAGTCGGTCTTTCCGCCGCGATCGATCGAACCGGCAGCGAGGGTGACATAGTCGCGCATGTGCACGGCCAGCTCCGGTCGGTCGCGGGCGAACACCAACGGTCGGGCGACGACGAGGACCGTCGCCGCCGTCTCGCTGTCCAGGTATTCCTCGGGGACATCCGTCGTCCCCGCCGTCAGGCAACCACTGAGCGCATCGCTCAGGGCGCTGATGACCATGAGCCGGGCGATTAACCGGGCGACCGGGCCCATCGCTATAGTCCGATCCTGTAGGACAGACTGATGTAGTAACGTTTGGTGTTCTGAGTCTGCAATTGAGCGTCGCGCCTGCCGAGCTGTCCGCCTACCTCGAACTGCAACAGTTTGCGGCCACGTTGAAAGTCGATCAGCACGGACGGAATGTAGGTCAGCTCGCTGCTCGAGTCGCTGCTGAGATTGCGTTTGTCGATCGTGAGGCGCGGTCCGATGCGCCACGCGCTGGACAGCGGAAAACGGCTGCTGGCCCCGACGCCGATCAGCGTTCCAATCTGTGTGTTGGAGTAAGTTGCGGTAATGACATTGAAATCGCCCGGGCGCCACAGGCTCGAGCTGTAGATCTGCGCCTGGTATGTCAGCTCGAGGCCGGTGGAGGGTTCGGAATCCACTCCTCCGGAGGCGGCCGTCGAGCCGGTTTGGGTGGCAGAGACGGTCGTCGAGAATTGGAATCGTTCCCCCAGCGGGCGGGTGGCCGTGAGGCTGTAGTCAGTAGTGATCGGCGTGCGATCGCGCGCGAGCTGAAAGATCTCCTGCAAGGTGAATACCTGTTCGAGCTGGGCGAGGCTGGTGGCCGGCTGACCGATGAGCGCATTGCGGGTCGTCAACACCGGGGAATTGCGCCTCTCGGCATCGAAACTCAGCGCCCAGCGCAGCGGCAACTGTACCGTACCCAGCAGGGAGGCCGTGTTCATTGAATGATACGACGGATCGTAGTCCAGCACGCTGATCAGCGAGGCCCATTTGGACAGCAGGCGGCCCTCGAACCCGACGGCCCGGCGGTCGCGGACTCCATCGAACTCCTGACTCGCGGCGAAGATACTGGCGTCCCAGCGTGAGCCGACCGGAGTGTAGGCTAGCGCGACCGTCTCAAAGTGCCGTCCATTCTGGAATCCCGCCGTCGTTCGTTCCACGGGGTATCCGGCAGCGACGTTGACTCCCCACGAAGGTCGCCATTGGTATGACACGAACAGCCCGTCGAACGTACCGAGCACTCCGTCCTGGTTGCGCGTCTGCCGTCCCACGCGGGCGAGAATCCCCAAGGAGCGATCGACGAGCTCGATGGAGGCTATGCTGATCCGGCGTTCGTCGCCGATGCTGTCGTGGACAAAGCTCTTGGAGTAGCCGGCACTGAGGCGACCCAACCAATCGATCTCGTCACCGTGGCGGCGGACCAACAGGTCGGCGTCGTTGAAGAGTGTGTTCTGCGTGGTTGTTTGCAGCGATGAGGGAAGTATTGTACCGCCAGGTGTAGTGGTGTTGGTCGGTGTCGCCGAATTGTCAACCCGTGTACCGTCATAGCGAAACAACTGCGAGAAGCCGCCGTCCAGGCGCCAACGTGAATTGCTTCCAGGAGCGGCCTCTCCGGAGGTTGTCCTGAGGGAGGCCGCCCTGAGCGTCCGCAGTCGTACGGCAATGCGCTCGGCGGCGTCGCCGGCGGGATATCGACGCAGGTACTCCTCATACTCGGCCTTGGCGTGCGCGAGTTGTCCGGCGCGCTCGCGTGCCAGGCCGAGCAACTCCTGTGCATGCGCCCGCTCGGGGAACTCGGGCTGGCGTTGGAGTTTAGTCAAAAGCCGGATGGCACTGTTGTAGTCATGTGCGGCCATCGCGGTTCGAGCCTGCGCGAGCTGTGCGGCGATGGCCGTGGGTTGCAGGGGCGGGTCGCTGGCCATGCGCTCCACTCCCGGCAGGGTCTCGTTTCCGGCCAGGTCGGGGCTGCTGGTGACGGCATCATCGCCGATCGCAAGCCAGGCGCGCGGGTAGTCGGGCAAGGCGAGGTTGAGCAACCGATCAGCCTCGGTCCTGCGTTCGATGGGACCTACGCGCAGCCGATACCATTTCTGCCCCTCGACCGTCTCATCGGAGGTGTACACGGGAGCCTGCAGCTTGTCGCGCGCGCGGTTGATGGCATCCTGATCAAAAGGCCGGGTTTGCGCATCCAGGTTGATGGCGAAATTGTCCACCGTGTCGGTGGGTTGAGTGAGCAGGATCTTGGGACGGCCGCGCGCCCGATCGATCAGGCGCATCCGCAGACCTCGCGGGTCGACTCCCTGCGCCAACACGAAGCGCTCGCTTTTCTTGAAGTCGAATACGAGCGTGATCTGGCCCGGCACATCGCCCTCGACGCGGGCCGCCGCAACGATGCCCGCTCCGCCCGACAGGGGCGGTATCTCGCCGGCAATCGGATTGCCCGCAACGATGCCGCAATCCGGCAGCGGCTGCAGCTGGACCCGCACGGTCGTGCCCTCGCTGGCGGGCAGATGCGTGATGTACCGGATGGAACAGTTGAACTGAACAGTGATGTCCACCTGATCTTCGTGTTCGAGCACTTCGACGATATCGACCAGGCGCACCGGCGACACGGCTCCCAACTGCGCATGGGTCGCGGAGCAAAGGGTGCTCAGCCACGCCAGGGCGATCAGCTGCAGCCGCAGACTAATGCCGGAACGTCGCATCGGTGACACGATGCCGTGGGCCCGGCCGCGCTTTACTGATCTCGGAATGAGTGGCGTCGCCGTAGATGTGGCAGGCACCACTGCAGTTGCTCAGCTCATGGGCCGTATAATTCTCGTCCTTTGTCTTCGGATGTGCCGCCGGTTTGAAGTCGGGCGCGTGGCAGCCGCCACAGGTACCTGCATCGGCCGGCGCGACGTACGGAACCGGTTCAGTGTTGGTCTTGTGGCAGGCGCCGCAGGCCAGCTCCCTGTGATGTTGGCCGGGGTAGGTGGCCGCGGTGTGCTTGAACGTGATGACTGTCCAGTCAGGGTACCTGTGGCATGTGGCGCAGTCGCGTTGCGTCGCAATGTGGTCGGGGGACTTGCCGACCGCGCTGCGATGGTTGTGACAGGTTGCGCAGCCGCTGGAAATCGCGGAGTGATCGAGCTTCGCCGGATGCCAGGCCAGTGTTCCATGGCACGTGTCGCATGACTGTGTTGTCGGCACGTGCGAGCGGGGCATGCCGACCGCGCGTACTGAGTTGTGACAGGACACGCAGGTGCTGGTGCCGGTGCCCGCATGATCGAAGCGGGCAGGTGTCCAGGCATTGGTGGTATGGCAACTCTCGCACTGACTGGAAGTCGGCAGATGGGTCGACGGCTTGCCGCGCGCGACATTTTTGCTGTGACAGGATACGCACGTCCCTTTCACCTGCGAATGGTCGACCCGTGCCACCGGCAGCCACGCTATGCTGGTGTGACAAGACTGGCACGCGCCGGTGGTCGCCATGTGATCCGCTGGTTTCGTCGGCTCGGAAGCGGGAGTTGCTCCGGTGACCTGCGGCGTGCCACTGTTGGTGACGCCGATCTGCGGGCGCGCGGAGACGAAGGGCACGCCACCCGGGCCGCGAGTTGTAGTCGTCGCGCGCGCAGTCGAGGCGCCGGCCGTGGCGGCAGCTCGCGGGCCCCCTGTGATTGCCCCCCCGCGGATCATGAATTTGTCTCGGGAGGTGTGACATCCTGATCCACCGCAGTCCTGCCCCTTGTGGTGGTTCGGTTCGTCACGCACCCAGAGCCGAACGCCGGTGTTCGTCTTCCACGTCATGCCATATTCGTGGCAGCTGTCGCAGCGGTTCGCGCGCACAACCGCGTGCTTCATCACGGTGCCTGAGAAAGTCGTGAAATTGGTAACCGAGTGGCACAGCTCACAGGCCAGGCTGCCGACCGGAATGTGGCCGGTCGGGCCGGTGGGCGGTTCGACCAGCGTGGGCGGGGCCATGTTCGCAAATGAAAGCCCGTCGGCATGGCAAATCGCGCAGCCGCTCGTGATTCCAGTATGACCCGTACTGCCCATGACATAGGCAGCGTAGTTGCCGGCAGTCGTGTGGCACTGCCCGCATGGGGCATTCGTTGGAATGTGATTGGATGGCTTGGTGGCACTGGTCACGTTACCGGCGAATGTAGGCGTCGTTGTGTGGCACCCGCCGCAGTCACCCGAGGTCGGGTGGCTTTTGTCAAAGGCGGTCGGCCGGGAGTCACCGGCGGCAGTGCCCGAGCTCGGTGTCATTCCCTGGTAAGGCGCGCTCTCGTGACAGGTCTGACAGGCCGGAACCACGCCGCCTACAGTCGCATGTCCGGCCACGCTCAGTGTCGGGCTCGTGATGCTCGCGTTTCCCAACTTGAATCCACCGGAGCTCACGTTGCCGGTGGTGTGACAGCCCGAGCTGCCGCAATCCAGGCCGCCGATGGGAATGTGGCTCGCGGATGTGGTCGTAATCGTGATGTTGGCAAACGTCCCGGCTACTGCCGGGGCATGGCAGCTCAAACACGTTGTGACACCCTGGTGGGTGCCGGTTACCGAGTAAGCGGCATAGTTACCCGCGGTCGTATGGCATTGAGCACACGCCGCATTGGTCGGGATATGGTTTGCGGGCTTCGAGCTGCCCGTCACATTGTTTGCAAATGTCGGCCTTGTCGTGTGGCACGACCCGCAGTCACCGCTCGTCGGGTGGTTCCGATCGAGCGCGGTGGGTCGCGAATCTCCGGCCGTGCTCGCCGAGCTCATCACCATGCCGAGGTATGGGGCGGACTCGTGACAAGTCTGACAAGTGGGCACGGCGGAGGAAATGGTGGCGTGGCCGGCCGTGGTGAGTGTGGGACTGCTGATACTCGCCGCGCCCAGCCGGAAGCCGCCACTGTTCACGTTGCTGGTCGTGTGGCATCCGGAGCCGTTGCAGTCCAGGGCGCCGATCGGGAAGTGATTGTTCGGTGTCGAAGTGATCGTAATGTTGGCGAACGTCCCGGCTACTGTCGGGCCATGACAGTTGACACAGGTCGTGACGCCTTGATGTGTGCCGGTTACGGAATACACCGCGAAGTTACCGGGCGTCATATGACATTGAGTGCACGCGGCCGTGGTCGGTATGTGATTGGCGGGTTTGGTGCCGGCAACGACGTCCGCGGCAAATGTCGGCGCTGTCGTATGGCAATTGCCGCAATCACCGCTGGTCGGGTGGGCGGAGTCCAGGGCAGCCGATGGGCGCGAGTCGCCGGCCGCGGTGTTGGTGCTGGCGATCATTCCCAGGTACGGTGCGGCCTGGTGACAGGTCTGACAAGCCGGCACCGCCGTTGCAACGGTGCTGTGTCCCGATACGGTGAGTGTCGGGGCGTTGATACTGGCGCTTCCAAGTGTGAAGCCGCCGGTGTTCAGATTGGCGGTGGAGTGGCAGCCGGAGCCGTTGCAGTCCAATGAGCCGATCGGAATGTGATTGTTGGGTGTGGTCGTGATCGAAACGTTCGCGAACGTGTTGGCCACGGTCGGCCCATGGCAGGCGAGACAGCCTGTGACTCCCAGGTGCGTCTTCGGAACCGAGTAGGTCGCATAATTGGACTGGTTCAGGTGGCATTGAGTGCAGGCGGCGTTGGTTGGAATGTGGTTGGCCGGTTTGCCGGCACTGGTGAGATTGTCCGAGAAGGTCGGCGTCGTCGTATGGCAGCTACCGCAATCGCCCGAGGTTGGATGTCCGGGATCCACCGAGGCGGTCGGTCGCGCATCACTCGGAGCGCTCGTACTGGCGAGCATCCCGAGGAAGGCCGCGCCCTGGTGGCAGGTCTGGCACGCCGGCACGACTGCCGCGACAGTGGAGTGACCGGCGCTGCCCAGGGTCGGGGTCGTGAGGCTCGCGCCGCCGAGGTTGAATCCGCCGGGGTTGACGTTGGTCGTGCCGTGGCAGCCGGAGCTGGCGCAATCGAGATTTCCGGTCGGGATATGCCCGTTGGGGGTGCTCGTGATCACCACATTCGCAAAGCTCGCCGCGACCGCTGGTGCATGACAGCTGAGGCAGTCGGTGACGCCGATGTGGGTGCCGGTCACCGAGTAGAGAGCATAGTTGTCCGCCGTTGTATGGCACTGCGCGCAGGGAGCGCTCGTGGGAATATGGTTGGCGGGCCGCAGGGAGTTGCCCGAGAACGTAGTGGTCGAGCCATGGCATTGGCCACAATCGCCGGTGGTCGGATGTGGTGGCGGGGGACGAGTAACGATCGTGACACCGGCAAATGACTTGCCGGCTTCATGGCAGCTGGCGCAGGGAATCGAAGTCACTGCAGAGTGATTCATGGTCGCGCCCGCGAAGCTGGTGAAGTTCGTGGGCGAGTGGCATGCCTCGCAGGCGGCGCTGGCGATAGGTATGTGAGTGGCAGGAGTCCCCTTTGCCTGCACGTTGTTGTGGCACGAGGCGCATCCGGAAGTGATACCCGAATGATTGAAGACGGCGCCCGACCAACTTATGGTCGTATGACATGCGTCGCATTCCAGGTCGGTGTCGATGTGTTGCGGCCCCTTGCCTTGTGCCTGCACGTTGTTGTGACAGGTGGAGCAACTGCCCCGGGCCTCGGCATGATCGAAGTTGACCGCCGGGTTCCAGGCCACCGGGGTATGACAACTGTCGCAGCGATCGGTCGCGAGAATGTGAGTGGCGGTTTTTGCGGTGGCCCGAACCGCGGTGCCGACGCCATGACAGGACGAACAGTCGCGGGGGGTGCCCTTGAATATCGCGTTGGCGTGACACAGCTCGCACTGCAGGTCGCGATGCTGGCCGACCAGCTCGAAGCCCGTGGTGAGATGATCGAAGCGGTCGCGCAGCTGCTGGGCTGGGCAAGTCGCCGCGGCCGCGAGCAGGGCGGCAAGCAACAACAGGCGTTTGAGCATCCCGGTGCACACCATGGCAGGGTGTCAGCGCAGCCGCGCCCCCTTGAAGCTGGTGGTCGAATGGCAGCGTTGGCACTGACGGCCGTACTGACCAAGGTGGATGTCATCCTGTTCGTGGCAGGACAGGCATGTCGAATTGAGCTTCACCTGATCCGCCGGTTGTTTGTGGCAACCTGCGCACGTCAGCCGCGCGTGTGCTCCAGCCAATGCAAAACCAGTCTCCTTGCCGTGATCAAAATCCCATTGTCGCCAGCCGTTGGGTGAGTGGCAGCGCGCGCACTCCGTGCCGAGAGAGCCCTTGTGGATATCGTCATTCTTGTGGCACGACACGCACTCGTGTTGCGCATCGTGATAGGTCCGGGTCGCGTGGCATTGATTGCAGGCCGCCACTACGTGCTGGCCCAGCAGGGGATAGCGGCTCAGGTCATGGTCGAACCGGATGTTTTCACGCCAGCCGCCCGTCGAGTGACACTGTCCGCAGTCTTCGCCGAGCTTGCCCAGGTGCACATCGCTGAGGTGGTGACAACTCGAGCACTGCTGGCTCAGCTTCTGTTTTGACACGACGTCGGTGTGGCAGCTGGTGCAGGCAACCTTTGCGTGCTGACCTGTCAACTCCCAATGGCCGTCGCGTGCGTGGTTGAACTGAGAATGCTTCCACGCCTCGTTGTCGTGGCACTGGGCGCAGTCCTGCCCGAATCGCGTTGCGTGAGCATCCTGGCCCTGGTGGCAGCCGTGGCAATCCTTCGGAATCTTCTCCTGCAGGTTGCCGCTGCGGTGGCAGTCCTGGCAGTCGATCTGCGAGTGCACGCCCAAGAGCGCAAATCCGGTCTCCTGGGCGTGGTCGAACTTCGTGGTCTTCCAGCCCGTGGTTGCGTGGCAGTCGTTGCATTTGGTGCCGCGGCCGCCGCGATGGACGTCATCCGGCGCATGACAGGACACACACCGGGTCGGAGTGCCTTTGTAATGCTCGGCGAGATGACAGGCGCCGCAGGCCACCTCGATGTGTCGATCATGGAGCGGGAATGAGGTCGAATTGTGGTCGAAACGCACATCGCGCCACAGCGTCGTGGTATGACAGCTCGCGCAGTCGCGGCCGAGCCGGCCGGCGTGCGGCTCATCCTTATGGTGGCAGTCGACACAGGCTGTGGCAGCCTTGCGAAACGGCTTGCCGGCCGCATGGCAGGCGGCGCACTCGAGACCGAGGTGCGCGCCCGTCAGCGGGAACTCGGTCTGATTGTGTTCAAACTGTTCGCGGCTCAGTTTGATGATGTCGCCTGTTCTGCCCTGGTGTTCCGTATGGCAGGCGTGGCACTGTGTCGATCCTATTCCGGGTAGTCGACCGTGGAAGTTTTTGCGAGTGCTGACATCGGCTGCGACATCCTTGTGACAGTCGAGGCACAATTGTGTCTGGCGCGCGCTGTGGCTGCGATCGTGGCACTGCGAGCACTGTTCCTCGTACTTCTGGTGCGCACGGGTCAGCTTCCCCGGCATCAACAAGATCTCCGGGTTGATTGCAAGCGTGCGCTGCGGCGCCAGGCACAGAAGCAATACGGCGAACAACAGGACACGAATGTTACCTCCAAACATGAGCCGCACCGGATGGCGGTCAATACACGTTGACGGCTATCACGTGGACGATTCCGGCAATCAACATGACGATCATCAGCGGCAGGTGCAGCGTGTGCCAGGCGGAAAACAGCCGCTCGTACGCCTGGAAGTTGGCCACGCGACGGGCGGCGCTCAGGCGCTGATCGACATGGTGAAATGCGGCCCTGCGCAGTTGCCTGCGGTTTGCCGCCACCCCGGGCGATTGCGCGGCCGCGCTGCGCAGGTTGCGGCGGATATACGAGTGCAGGCGCAAGCGGCCTCGAAGGATCAGCACACCCACCGCGAGGATCCGGCCGACGGCGAGCATGGGCAGGCGACGTTGATTGCTGAGCAGCGGCGTCTCGATTGCCTCGAGCTGCGATTCGAGTCCCGGTACGGAAGCTCCGTGGCCGGGCGCGGCACGCAGTTGCTCCGCACCGCGCCGTAGATCCGCCAAAGTCAGCTTGCTGCCGTACAAGCCGTGGTGAATCCGGGCGTAGATATATCGTCCCACGAGTCCGCTGCCGGCGACGGTCAGCATGCACCAGAGCGCGATATTGCTGTTGGCGGCGCCCAATCCGAAATTGGAGTGATACAGGATGCACAGCGGCCCGAGCACGCCCAGCACCATGTGAAAGCGGAACCAGCCGGCAAGGGGGCCGAGGAAGCGCAGCCATTTGAAGCGCTTGCGCGCCGAGTACAGGAACAGCAACAGCATGAGCGAGCCGCCAATGATTCCGAGGGCGTAACCCACCCCGCTCCTGGGCGTTATATAGCGCTGAGTCGGTGTCAACAGACCGACACACAGCAGCGCTGCGACTGCCAGCGAGAATGCCGCGGTGCCGACCTCGAATTGCGCAAATGCTCGCGACATGATCAATGTGTGCCTGTCAGGATGGGGGTGAGGTCCGCGACGTCCGCGTTCGCGCGCGCCTGTTGCGCCTCGGTCGTGCGTCCCATGAATTCATAGGAGCGAGCCAGCAGCAGCCATTCGTCTCGGGTGCCGCCTTTCTCCTTCAGACGCTGTGCCAGGCCGGCAGCGGCGGCGTCGAGCGCCGGCGCCTGGCTCGAAGCCGCGCTCGTTTGATGGATTGCCGCCGCGACAGTCGGTTTGCCGCCCAGAGAGGCCAGGCTGAGTTGCGCGGCGAGATAAATGACCGTGCACAATACAACCCCGGCAATCGCGATCCCATATCGCAGTGCGGGGTTGCGCCATTGGTTGGCTACCGAGCGCCGCAGCGGGGCGGCCGACAGGGTCAGGGCGATACCGGTCACCACTCCGGCTGCATACCACACCGCGGCATTCATGCAGGTCGCTCCCAAGTTGAAATGAACCGCCACAAGCGTCGCCAACTGCCGACAAACTAAGGAGAAAATGGCGATTCAGCGCCGTGATAGCGTGCGTACGTCCCGCCCTGCTGACAAGTAGGGGAAAGCCCCATTCCGTGGAGCTGTGTCACAGAGCTAGTCTCGGAGCGACGCTCAATACCGACTGTTTTGTTATCGACGTATGGATCTTCTGATCTACCTCTTTTACGGTTTGCCAACGCTTCTCATTCTCGCGTGGTTCATGTTTCGCCGCCGGCGCCTGGAGCAGCGAGGACTCGAGGCTGAAGAGGCTGCGCGTGCCGCCGGTCTGCATGAGCCACCCTCTTTACATCCTGTGATCGACCCGGCGCGATGTATTGGGTGCGGGTCCTGCGTGAAAGCATGCCCGGAAGAGCCTGAGCACCATGTCCTTGGGATCGTCGGCGGCCGCGCGCATCTCGTGAGCCCCACGGATTGCATCGGCCATGGTGCGTGCAGAACGGCTTGTCCCGTGGAAGCCATCTCGTTGGTCTTCGGAACGGAGCGTCGCGGAGTAGATATTCCAACGCTGACTCCCCGATTCGAGACGAGCGTACCCGGCATTTTCGTGGCGGGTGAGTTGGGCGGCATGGGTTTGATACGCAATGCGCTCGAGCAGGGGCGACAGGCGATGGAAGCCATCAACGCCGCGCGGCCCAGGAGTGGCGAGCGCCTGGATGTAGTGATCGTTGGCGCCGGCCCCGCCGGCTTCGCGGCCTCGCTCACCGCGCTGTCCAGAGGAATGCGGTGCGTGACCCTCGAACAGGACTCTCTCGGCGGATGTGTCTATCAGTATCCGCGCGGCAAGCTCGTGATGACAGCGCCGGTCAACGTGCCTTTGCTGGGTCAGGTCAACCTGCGCCAGACCAGCAAGGAGGCCCTGTTGGAGTTCTGGCAGGAGGCCGAGCGCAAGACAGGTGTGAAAATCAACTACCGCGAACGGGTCGAGCAGGTGATCCGCGATGGGAGCGGCTTCATTGTCAAAACGAGCCGTGCCGAGTATCGCAGCCACAGCGTGCTGCTGGCGATCGGCAGGCGCGGCACGCCGCGCAAGCTCGGTGTGCCCGGTGAGGAGCTGCCCAAGGTTGTTTACCGGTTGATCGAGCCGGAGCAGTATTCAGGCCAGCATGTGATGGTCGTCGGGGGCGGTGACAGCGCCCTGGAAGCCGCCGCGAGCGTGGCGGAGGCGGGTAGTGCCAGTGTCGTCCTTTCCTATCGTGGAGCGGCCTTCGATCGCGCCAAGGCGCGCAATCGCGACCGCGTCAGCTCGCTGGCCGATCGCGGCCAGCTGCGCGTGTTGTTGAGCTCGAATCTCAAGCAGATCGGTGACGGGACGGTCGCTGTCGAGCAGACGGGAGGTCGCCTGCTCAAGGTTCGCAACGACGCGGTGATCGTCAATGCCGGTGGCGTGCTGCCGACCGATTTCCTGCGAACGATGGGAATTTCCGTCGAGACCAAGTATGGCACTGCGTAGCGCAGGCGTTCGCCTGTGGCTCGTGTTGGGACTGGCGGCGGCCAGCCCGGGCATCTGCGCTGACCGCAACGCCGATCCCCTGGAGGCGGTGCGCGCCGAGATTCGACTGAAAAACTTCGCGGCCGCGGCCGAGCGCCTCAGACATCTGGCCGATGCAGGCAATTCCACCGCGCAATTTCGCCTCGGCCTGTTCTACTTGAATGGGTTGAACGGTCCGCGGGATCCTGTGCAGGCGCGAGTCTGGCTGACGAAGGCGGCCCGGCAGGGCCTCGCCAGTGCGACGGCCACACTACAGGAGTTGGATGCGGACCCGAGTCGCATTGCAGTCGCGGCAAACTTCAGCGATCCTCACCGTCGCTCCGCGGCGCTGTGGCTCGCCGCGGAACTGGGGGATGTCGCGGCGATCACCGCGCTCGTCGATGCGAGGAGCGTAAACGAACGGGATTCATTCGGTCGCGGCGCCCTGGCGCATGCGGCTGCATTCGGCCGCTCTCAGGCCATGGACACGCTCATTCGGGCCGGTGCCGATGTTGCTGCCAGCGACCAACAGGGCATCGACGCGCTCATGCTGGCCGCGCGCTCAGGCGATGTGCCGGCGGTCGAGACACTATTGCGGGCGCACGCCGATCCCAACACAGCCGATAGGAACCGGAACACTGTGTTGATGTACGGTGTCACCAGCGGTGATTCCGCCGTGGTCGACCGGCTCCTGGCCGCCGGTGCAAGTGCAACTCCGCGCAACGTGCAGAGTTGGTCTGCGCTGGATTTCGCCGAGAATGCGCACTTGAGCTCGGTGATGGCTCAATTGCGGACCGCAGGTGCTACCGCGCTGCACCACGATACGCGAGTATCAGGTGGCGATCTGACCGTTGTTCAAAGAGCAAGCCGCGCAGACCTGGACTTATACGCGGGGTGGCCGGATGTTGCAGTTGCCGCTGCCAACCACTCCACGACCCTCATGGACGCGGTGTTGAAGGCGGGCGCCGATGCCAACGCGCTGACACCCGACCGGGCCCCTGTGCTGCTCTGGGCGACCACAGCGGGAAGCGCCAGGTCTGTCAGCGCACTGCTGAGCGCGGGCGCGGATCCCGCGAGGATGGACTCACGGGGCGATTCGGCTCTTTTGCTTGCTGTACGAACCCGCCGGGAAGATATCGTCAAGGTGCTGTTGTCGCGTGGCGCCTCTCCCGATGCGCACCCTGGGCATCTTCCACCGCCGCTGGTGGCGGCGGTGGACAGCGGCGATACAGCGATGGTTGCCGATCTCATCGCGGCCCATGCCCATGTGGATCTGCAGGACAGCCATGGCCGCACCGCCTTGATAGCGGCCGCCTCCCGCGGCGATGACAGCCTGCTTCGGGCCGTGCTGGAAGCCGGGGCTACGATCAATATGGCGGACGGGCAGGGCCGCACCGCACTCTGGCATGCCGCGGCCGCAGGGTCGCTCTCCAAGGTACAACTGCTGGCCGTGCATGGCGCCAATCTCGATCTGTCGGACTCGAATGGAGTTGATCCGCTGCTCGTGGCCAGCAGCGCTGGACATGCGCCTGTGGTCGCCTATCTCCTTGGCAGAGGTGCCAGCGCGAGCGCGCATTCGAAGGTCGGCGATACCGCCCTGCATCTCGCAGCCGCCTCCGGGCGTGCCCAGGTCGCCGACCAGCTTCTGGCGGCGGGAATCGACATCAACGCTCAAAACCGGTTTGGAGACACGGCGTTGATCATCGCCTGCCGGGCGGGTGATGTGATGTTGGTCAAGCGCTTGTTGGCGGCCGGTGCCAGCACGCGGCTGCGCAATGAGAACCGCCAGAACGCAGCCGATGTTGCCGAAGCGCGCTCGTTCAGCCAGGTGACCGCCTTGCTGCGCGGCTGATCATCGGCCCTGGCCGCCGCGCGCAACCCGCCCAACAACAAAAGCGCTCAGTCCGGCGAGGATCGATCCGAGCAGAACAGCGGCTTTGGCCGCGGCCAGCCGGTGCGAGTCCGGAAAGGCCAGTGTTGCCAGGAATACGGACATTGTGAATCCGATCCCACCGAGGCATCCAACGAGCAGCACGCCACGCCAGCCCAGGTCCGACGGCGGCGTGGCTATTCCTGCGCGGGCGGCTAACCACACAAACAGGCTGATTCCCAACGGCTTGCCGAGTGCGAGCGCCAGTACGATGGCGAATATCAGCGTGCCATCGGACTGAACGGAACCAACTTCAACACCGGCGTTGACCAGCGCGAAAAGCGGCATGATCGCGTATGCAACCCATGGATGGAGTGCCTCCTCCAGCCGCGGCGTCGGTGTGAGCAGGCCGATAACCACACCGGCCAATGTTGGATGCACGCCAGCCCGGTACAAACCGAGCCAGATGACAATACCCGCCAACAGATAGGCGATGGGCGACTGGACGGCCAGTCGGCGCAGCGCGAAGGCTGCCACGGTGCCCGCCGCAGCAATCAACAATCCGGCGGCTCCAATTCCAGCCGAGTAGAAGAAAGCGATGATGAGGATCGCGCCGATATCGTCCATGACAGCCAGCGCCAGCAGTAACACGCGCGCTTGCGCGGGCGCGCGCCTACCTACCAAGGTCAATGCGCCTACGGCAAATGCGATGTCTGTTGCGGTGGGGATCGCCCACCCGCGGCGCAGCGATGAGTCCACAATCGTCAGGAAAATGAGGGCGGGCACGATCATCCCACCGAGCGCTGCTATGAGGGGCAGAGTCACCGCCCGCGCGCTCCCGAATGAGTGCCGCAGTTCCAGGCCGATCTGCAGGAAAAAGAGGGTCATGAGCCCTTCATTCACCGCGAAGTGAATCTGCTCCAGAGCCTCGTAGCCGGCCTGCCAGGGAGAGTTGGCCCACACGAGCGCGACCACCGTCGCGCACAGGAGCACGATGCCACTGGAGGCTTCTATGCGAATGAAGCGCTCGAAAGGGTCCAGCAACCTGCGACGAATCGAATACTTTTGATTCACGGACAGTCCATCCTCGCCGGCGGCCCGACCGGCGAATGTCCTGCCTCACGCGCAGAGCGTCGGCACCCTGTAGGGATGATACACGCTAATTCCCCTGGCTTGGGTTGAACACCGGACGGTGAGCGCAAGCGACAGCTTGCAGATTGAAGTGGCCCCGCGTAAGGGGGGCACTGCGATTCGCTTTAAGTGCCTCGACCGAGGGCCTGAGCAGCGGCGCTGACGGCGCCAATGAGCCCCGCTCGGTCGCCGAGTTGGCTGGGGGCGACGGCGATTGGACGGGAGAAGAGGGAGGGGAGTGCGCGTTGGACGCGCTCATAGAGCTCCGGACGGACGCCGATGCTTCCACCAAGCACGATGAGCTCCAGGTCCAGGAGCGATTGCAGGGTGACCACGGCAAGGGCCACCCAACGGGCCGTGGTGTCGAGAACTGACGCCGCCACCGCGTCTCCTGCTTCGAGGAGGTTGAATATGTCGCGCACCGTGCTGGCCGCCGTTCCACCCTGGCGGCGGTATCGATCCACGATCGCGAGGGAGCCCACTTCCAACTCAAAAGCATTGTTGGCCGGCAGGCTGGGCGATGTTGGATCGTGGCCGATGGGCAGGTCCGCTATCTCGCCCGCGGTTCCCCGGGCTCCGCGAAAGATCCTGTCGTCGATGAGCAGGCCGAGTCCGACGCCGGTCCCGAGCGCCAAGAATGCAGCGCTGCGGCACTCACGGGCACACCCGTGAGCTTGCTCCCCGACCATCGCGAGATTCACGTCATTCTCAATCGCAACATGCGGTCCGAAACGCTCGCGCAGAAATCCGAGGAAGTCGAAGTCCTCCAGACCCGCGATGTTGGGAGTGAGTGAAATCCGGCCGGTGCGAGGATCAACCGCTCCGGGCACGCCTACCATGACATGACTCGCTCGCGCGACCGCGACGCCCGCGGTTCGAGCCAGCGTCTGGGCGCAGGTTGCGATCTGTTCGGCCACGAATGCGGCTCCGCGCTTGTCCGTAGGCTCGGTCAGCTCCGCGATGATCCGGCCCTGAGAATCCGCAAGCGCAGCGGCGAGCTTGGTGCCGCCGAGGTCCGCCGCAAAACAATAGTCGGGTGCGCGGGTCATTGACGGGGCGGGGGGAGAGGTAGTGTGGCCGCGAGCTCCGCAACCCCGAAGAATTCATCGTGGAGGCGGCGTAAGGCGACGGACAATGCGCCCACGACGCCGGCTCGTCTGCCGAGGGTGCTCGTGCGCACGTCTACCGGCCGCGGCGTCAATTGCAACAATTCGCGTGCGACCTTGTCCGCAAAGTCCGGACGTGCCCCGACGGATCCACCCAGAACGAGCAGCTGCGGATCGACTGTTGCAATGACCGTCGCGGCCGCAAGGCCGGTCAATCGCGCCGTCTCCTCGACTACGCCCGCGGCGAGCGGATCGCCCGCCTGTGCGTGCTCGAACACCTGTCTTACCGACTCAACATCGGGACCGCCGGCCTCGCGGTAGCGTCGCATCACGCCAGTCGCGCCGACCTGGTACTCGAGGCACCCCTGCATGCGGGACTCTGCCTGTAGTGGATCGCCACCGATCGGCAGATAGCCAATTTCACCGGCGGCGCCGTTCTCGCCGCGAACCAGTTGGCCGTTGATATAGAGCCCCAGGCCGACGCCGCTGCCCAGGGCGAGGAACGCTACGTTGGCGAGGTTTTGCGCGCAGCCGTGCCAGATTTCTCCGAGCAACGCGAGGTTGATGTCATTCTCCACGGTGACGGAGCTGCCGAGTTTTTCGCCCAGCAGACCAATGACATTGAGATGCCCCAGGCCGGTAATGTTCGGCGCCAGATCGATGGCACCGCTTCTGGGATTCACGACGCCGGGAGTGGCCAACACAATGGAGCGCACCCGGCTTGGGTGTGTATGGTTGTCGCGCGCCAGACGGTCCGAGAGGCGGGCGATCTGGTCGAGCGCCCATGCGCCCCCGCGGGTGTCGGTGGGTTCGTCGGCTTCGGCGACCACTCTGCCGGCGATATCGGCGAGGGCGACGGTCAACCGTCGTGCGCCCAGGTCGATGCCGAGCACGTGCCCGCCTTCGGGGCTCAGCTCGTACAACACAGCGGTGCGGCCGACATTACCGCTGGTTCTGCCCACCTGGTGCACCAGTCCCTGCTGTTCCAAGGCGTCAATCACTTCCGACATCGTCTGTTTCGACAGGCCGGTGACTTTGGCCAGATCCGCGCGGGAGATGGGGCTGCGATGCAATAGGGCTTCGAAAACACTCCGCCGCGACAACTGGCGGGTCACGCTGTTCATCGGCGGTGATGGCATATTCGGTGTCGTTTGATTCGTCATCTACCCGAACTATCATACCGCCATCGGTCGATAAAACCACCATACTTGACGTCTAGGGGTTTCTCAATGCACCATTGGTTCGTCAATCGCCCGAATAAATAGAGGCGTAACGCGAAGGTGGACTCGAGAATCAGTCATCGGGGTCGGTCAAACGGGGTCGCGGCGATGTCATGCGTGGCGAAGGTGGGCATTGTCTGGCTCGCAATCGCGGCGACCGCCGTGGCGGCACCCGGACCCACTTGGTCCCTGCTCCCCCAGCCCGTCGACACGCATCTTACCGGATCGCATGTTCTGAAGATCGCCAATGGCGCTCTGGTTGCCGTGCAGGGCGCGGATCGTCCGGCGGTGCAACCGATCGCCGATCGATTCATTCAGTTGGTGGATCGTACGCGCGGTCTGCAATTGAACGCCGCGGCTGCAGCCGAAACCCACGCGGCAATCACGTTTGAGGTGGATCCTCGCGCAAGGGTCGTCGGGGACAGCGGTTATCGCATAGAGGTCAGTGACCAGGGCGCCCGCATCATCGCTCGCGCGCCGGCCGGCGCCTTCTATGGAAGCGTCACGCTGTGGCAGTTGCTGACACCACCGGGTTGGGTCCGCGGCACGGCGGCCGAGATCGCCCAGGGTACCATCGACGATCACCCGCGGTTCGCATGGCGCGCAGTGATGCTCGACTCGGGCCGTCATTTCCAAAGCGTCGCCGACATCAAGAAATTGATCGACTGGATGTCGCTGGACAAACTCAACGTGTTGAACTGGCACCTCACCGAAGATCAGGGCTGGCGCCTGGAAATTCCCAAGTACCCCGAGCTCACAAAAACCGGTGCGTGCCGAACCGCCGTGGGGCTCGACAGCGAGCTGACCGGCGGCGCCGACAAACCCTACTGCGGCTTCTACACCCAGGCCGAGGTGCGCGAGCTCGTGCGCTACGCCGCCGACCGCTTCATCACCATCGTCCCGGAAATCGATCTGCCTGGTCACTCGCAGGCAGCGGTGGCCGCTTATCCCTGGCTCGGCGTCACCAAGCAGCGCACGTCTGTGTGGACGCAGTGGGGAATCAGCCCCTGGTTGCTGAATCCGAATGAGAAGACATTGCGATTCGTCGACGACGTGCTCGATGAAGTCATGCGGCTCTTCCCCTCGAAATACATTTCGATCGGCGGCGATGAAGCTGACAAGCAACAATGGAACGCCTCGCCTGAGCTGCGTGCGCGCCTGAAGAAGCTCGGCCTTGCCGACATGGATCAGCTGCAGGGCTGGTTCATGACCCAGGTCGCCCAGCATCTGATCGAGCACGGCCGCACGCCGGTCGGCTGGGACGATCCGCTGATCGCGGGTGCAAAGCTGCCGACATCGCAACTAGTCCTGGTCTGGCACGCAGGCGAAAAGCAACAGGTTGCCCTCAAAGCAACCCGGCAAGGCCACGACGTGGTCATGACTCCCACGGAGTCGCTGTACTTCGATTACTATCAATCGGACCTGCCTGACGAATGGCCGGGTCAGCCTCCGGTGACAACTCTGCGTCAGGGCTACGACACCGTCATTATCCCAAACGGTGCTACGGAGGCTGATGCCAAGCACATCATTGGCGTACAGGGCAATATTTGGACCGAGCTCCTGCCGACCTTCGAGCGAGTCCAACACGGTCTGTATCCGCGCGTGGCGGCGTTGTCGGAGATCGGTTGGTCGCCGGCAAACACTCACGATTGGAACGGATTCCTGCGGCGCTTGCCGGCGGAGTTGGCTCGTTATCGCGCGCTCGGCATCGGCTACGCCGACTCGGCGTTTGCACCTGTCATCACGGTCACCGCAGGCGACAAGAACATGCTGCTCGTCGACCTGTCAAACCAGACAAACTTCGGCGAGATCCGCTACACGACCGACGGATCCGCGCCGACTCCGAAGTCCACGCAGTATGTCCACCCGCTGGAGATTCCGAAGGCGACGCTGCGTGCGGCGACATTCGCGTCCGATGGCTCCGAGCTTGCCGCACCCCGTACGCAGCTAATAGACGGCTCCACCTTGCTCAGCCGCGACAGCAGCGGTCTCGATGCGTGCTCCAATCAGGACGCATTGCGGTTGGAAGGCAAACGCCCTGCAGGGGGCGCGATGCCCGTTTACAAGACAACTATCGGCAACATGTGCTGGCTGTGGCGTAAGGCGAAGTTGCAAGGCAGTGACCGAGTCAGCCTGACGGTCGAGCGCCTTGCATGGCGTTTCGGCGACGAGGCCAGGGACGCTGTCGTACGCCCCAAGGCCAGCGCCGCCGGCGAATTTGAAATACATGCCGATTCCTGCAACGGGCCGTTGCTGGCGCGGCTGCCGCTGGCTCCCGCAATGCAGGCGGCCGGGCAGAGCCGGCTCAGCGCCCAAGTTTCCACATCGAACCTGAATGACGGGCGTGACCTGTGCATCTTCGCCACCGGCGATCCACGCGAGGGCCAATGGGTGTTGGCGCGAGTGGCATTCTTGCAGTAGAGAAGGTGATGCCCGTGACCAGAGATTTCGTAAGCACCCGGTCGACGAGGCTGCACCGAGGTATATCGATGCATCAGCCGCACACAAATCCACAAGCACAGCAAGGTTTTCGTGAACGCAACCAACCTCACGAACGAGTATCAGCAGCTCCATCTCGCAGGGCCGCATCAACCTGGACACTCCCTCTCATCCGAGAGAATGTTCGCGTTCGGTTTGCGCAGGCCATGGTAAGCATGCCAACGATCAGGATGATCTTGGTGCTGGCGGCGCTGGCGAATTCACCCCTCGCCAGCGCCGTTTCTAGCCTCGCCATCGACCACTGGCAGATCCAGTCCAGCTCAAAGGCGCCGGAGGGTGGCGCAGAAGTCTCCTCGCCGGGTTATTCGACCAAGGGCTGGTACCCCGTCAGCGGCCGGGCGACCGTGCTTGCAGGGCTGTTGGAAAACGGGAAGTACGAGAACGTTTTCTACAGCGACAACCTGCGGGCGGCGGCGGAGCCCGAGTCCGCCGGCCTGCCGTTTGTGGTCCCGTGGTGGTATCGGACCGAGTTCAATGTCGCTGAGAGCGCGCAGGAATCGCGTACGTTGCTGCGTATCAATGGATTGATCCCGCGTGCGGATGTCTGGTTGAACGGCAATCTGATCGCGGACAAAACCACTATCGCGGGCGCCTATCCGGTCCACGAGATCGACGTCACGCGCTGGGTCCACAAGGGAAGCAATACCCTCGCATTGCGAGTTTATGCGGGCGATCCGCGGACGGATCTGATACTTGGCTGGGTCGACTGGAACCCGGCGCCGCCGGACAACAACATGGGTCCGTGGCGCGGGGTGGATATCGTGCGCACGGGGCCGGTGCAGCTGCGCTTTCCGCGAGTGACTGCGGATCTGTCCTTGCCGGATCTCGCCCGCGCCGCGCTGACCGTGAAGGTCGAAGCGCGCAACCTCGATGCTTCTGCTCATGATGCCACCATCAAGGGTGTTGTAGCAGGCGTTCCAATCCAACGAACCGTTCACCTGGCCGCCGGTGAAACGCAGACCGTGTCGTTTCCCTCCTTCGATATAAAACATCCGCAGGTGTGGTGGCCCGTCGGAATGGGGGCGCACCCCCTGTACCCACTGCAGATGAGCGCGGCAGTCGGTGACGCGCTGTCCGATGAGACTCAGGCGTCTTTCGGCATTCGCAGTGTCAGCTCCCACCTCACCAGTCAGGGCCATGTCCAGTTTGTCATCAACGGCAGGCCCGTGCTCATTCGCGGCGCCGGCTGGGCGCCGGACATGTTCCTGCGCGCGGATGGCAAGCGCCTGGAGACGGAATTCAGTTACGTCCTGAATCTCGGGCTCAACGCGATTCGCAGCGAGGGAAAGCTCGAGGACACCCGCTTCTATGACCTGGCGGATCGCCACGGCATCATGATCCTGGCCGGCTGGGAGTGCTGCGACAAATGGGAGTCCGCGGCGAAGACGGGGGGTGCGCCCTGGGATGCGGCGGACGTGGCAGTGGCTGCGGCATCCATGCAGAGCGAAGCGCGTCTGCTGCGCAACCATCCATCGGTGATTGGATTTCTGATCGGCAGCGACAACGCGCCGCCGCCGAAGCTCGCCAAGTTGTATGTCGATACCTTGCAGGCCGAAGACTGGCGGCGGCCGATCGTCTCGGCGGCGGTGGCTCAGGCGACCGAGCCGGCCGGGCCATCCGGCATGAAGATGGAGGGGCCATACGGGTGGGTCCCCCCGTCGTACTGGTATGCAGACAAGCTGGGCGGGGCTTTCGGGTTCGACTCCGAAGTCAGCGCGGGCGCCAGTATTCCCCCGCTGGAGGATCTCAGCCGCATGCTTTCGCCGCAGGAGCAGGAGGCTCTGTGGAAATACCCCGAGCAGAGACAGTTTCACGCCTCGACCCCTTGGTCGGTTTTCGCGAACCTCGCGCCCTTCAACAACGCGCTGGCCCAGCGTTACGGTGCGCCCCGAAGTCTCGCGGACTTCGTCGCCAAGGCGCAGCTGGAAAATTATGACAACGCCCGGGCGCAATTCGAGGCGTTCAATGCGCACATGAATGCCGTCAATCCTTCGACCGGCGTCATCTATTGGATGCTGAACAATGCCTGGCCCTCGCTGCATTGGCACTTGTACGATTATTTCCTGAATCCGGCCGGTGCCTACTTCGGCGCCCGGCTTGCCAACGAGCCGGTGCACATCCAGTATTCCTACGACACGCACGCGATCATGTTGGTCAATCACACGCTGACCCACGAGCATGGATTGACAGCCAGCATCCGCGTACGCAACCTGGATGGTACCGTGCGGTACGAGCGGCGCTTGCAGCACATCGACCTCGATGGAAACACCGCGCGGGAATTGGCGATTCTGCCACCTGTGGCGGAGCTGTCGCGCACTTACTTCATCGAGCTCGAGCTGGCCTCGGCGGCTGGCCACTCGATCAGTCGCAACGTCTACTGGCTCTCCACCCAAAGCGACGAGCTCGACTGGCCCCATTCGAATTGGTATCTCACGCCCGTGACCCGATACGCTGACCTCACCTCGCTGCAATCCTTGCCGGTGGCGACCAGCGAGGTTCGGGCAACCGTGCGGCGGGAGGGGAGCGAAAGCATCGCGACCGTTACCCTGGGGGTGCCGTCGTCCTCCAAGGCGGTGGCGCTGTTCCAGCACGTTGCGATCAAGCGGTCCGCGGGCAGCGAGTCCGTGACGCCTATCCTGTGGAGTGATAACGACGTTACGCTGTGGCCCGGCGAATCGGTTACCTTGACCGCACATTTCGCCACACCGGCGGCTGACGCGCCGGTGATCGAAGTGACCGGCTGGAACGTTCCAACGCAGAGTACTCCAGCCCGCGTCGAGGACCCGAAACATTAGCAAAGGCTACACATGACTGCCTCAGCCGAATCCGCCCAGTCAGCCCGGAAGTTCCACTTCATCTCCGGGCTGCCGCGTTCGGGCAGCACCCTGCTGGCCGCGATCCTCAACCAGAACCCCCGGTTTCGCGCCGGGATGACCAGCCCTCTGGCCGACATCATGGGGGTCGTGATGGCGGAGGCGAGCAGCAAGAACGATTTCTCCTTCGATGTGTCCGACGAGCAGCGCATCGCAATGCTGCGGGGCCTGGTGGAGAACTTCTACGCGGCGGATGCCGACGCCGGGGTTGTCTTCGATACCAGCCGGCTGTGGTGCAGCCGAATGCCGTTGTTGGGTACGTTGTTTCCCAATGCCAAGGTCATCGCGTGCGTGCGCCAGTTGTCCTGGGTGCTGGACAGCATGGAACGTCTGGTGCGCAGGCAGCCTGTCGGCGTCAGCAAGGTGTTTCGATTTGACACCAATACCACGGTCTATTCCCGTGTGGAGGCGCTGACCGATCCGCGGGGCATGGTGGGGTTTTCTTTCCAGGCCACCAAGGATGCGTTCTATGGCCAATACGCGCCCGGCCACCTGCTGCTGCTCACCTATGAAAGCCTGGCGCGCAATCCGTTGGCGGCGATGCGCGCCGTCTATCAGTTCATCGGCGAACCGTGGTTCGAACACGACTTCGAGCGCGTTTCCTACAACGCCGATGAGTTCGATGCGCGAGTCGGCATGCCCGGCCTGCATACAGTGCGCCCGAAAGTGCAGCCGATCGAACGCACTCCGATCCTGCCGCGCGAGATCTTCAGCCGTTTTGTCAACGAATCCTTTTGGATGGATCCCAAGAACAACATCAGTCAGGTACCCGTCATATGAACCGCGGAGGCAGAAGCCGGTTTCTGGTCGGGCTCGTGTTCTTCGTGTTTTTCGTGATCTCCTTTCTCACGAATATTCTCGGGCCGTTGGTTCCGGACATCATCAACGGCTTCCACGTATCGCTCGCCATGGCTGCGATCCTGCCGTTCGCGTTCTTCATTGCGTATGGCGTGTTCTCGATCCCCGCGGGCTTTGCCGTGGAACGCTGGGGAGAGAAGAAGCTGATGCTCGCCTCGTTCGTCCTTGCGACCCTGGGAGCTGCGAGCTTCGCGGCATTTCCTCGTTACCCCGTGGCCGTGGCGTCACTGTTTGTCATCGGGGCGGGGATGGCTGCGCTGCAGGTGGCCATCAACCCCCTGTTGCGGGTGTCAGGTGGCGAGGAACACTTCGCGTTCAACTCCGCGTTCGCGCAGCTCATCTTCGGTGCCGCCTCCTTCATCAGTCCGCTGGTGTATTCCAACCTGGTGAGTCACCTCGATCCCGCGCATCGCGATCCGGCGGGCCTCTATGGGGTTCTGGGCAGCATCACGCCGCCCGCGCTGCCCTGGGCATCGATTTACTGGATATTTGCCGCTGTTTCCGGGCTCAGTGTCGTGTTGATTGCCCTGCTGCGCCTGCCGAAGGTGGATCGGACGGAAGAGGAGTCCGCGGGCACGCTTTCAATGTACCGGCAGCTGATGCGCAATCCGATGGTCTGGCTTTATCTGATCTCGATCATCGCCTACGTGGGCTGCGAGCAAGGTACGGCCGATTGGATGTCGCCGTTTCTGGAGCGCTATCACCATGTGGATCCCCATGAGGGCGGTGCCGATGCGGTCGCCCGTTATTGGGGGCTCATGACCGTCGGCTGTTTGCTGGGCATGGGTTTGCTGAAGCTGTTCGACAGCCGCCGCGTGTTGATCGGATTTTCGATCGGTGCCGTGTGCATGTTGACGCTGGCCCTGTTCGGCCCCGCGCAAGTATCCCGGCTCGCCTTCCCGGCCGTCGGCTTCTTCGCCTCGATCATGTGGCCCACGCTGGTGTCGCTCGGTCTGAATTCCGTCCCGCAGCACCATGGACCCTTCGCCGGCATCCTGTGCTCGGGAATCATGGGAGGTGCGCTCGTGCCTCTGCTCATTGGCTGGCTCGGGGATCTGTACGGCCTGCGCGTCGGTATGCTGTTCCTGTATCTGACCTTCGGCGTCGTTCTGAGTGTCGGCATGTGGGCACGACCCCTCATCGTCAACGCGACCCGAGGTGCGGTCGCTACTTCTTCTTGAATTCAGGGGTCGCCTCGCTACGCCGAGGCGCCCTGCTCGTTAGCAATCCGCGGGTCGTCAACGGCCTGATCAGGATCGGTGCTCATCAACAGTAGCGGCGAGGTTGTCCGCCAGCATGTTGCAAAACAACGCCCCCTGCTCGATGGCATCGTCCAGGGCGATGTGAGTATGGGGGTGTTGGTCGAACCACCGCTTCGGCATGCCGCGCTTGGTACTTTTGCGGTAGTCCGTTTTCAGCACGGCCATGGCGTAGGTCTTGATATCCAGGGCGGAAAAGCTGAACGGACTCTCGCCGGCGAAGCGGATGAGATACCAATACACAAACAGGAAGTCGAAGCCGGCCGGATAGCCGACGAAGACAGGCTTGCCCGGCAGCATCTTGAGCCATGCCACGTAGCGCGGCATGGCCGTTTCGGGTGCTTCGAGATTTTCACGGCAGGCAGCCCAGGCCTCGGGTTGTTGTTGCCACCACGCAGCGGTCTTCGGATCCGCGCCGGCTCCCGGCAGGGTCTGCAGATTCGCACTGAAAGTAGCGACCCGCACCTTCGCGGCCGTGTAGGCGGCCGATCCGAAGCTCAACATGGAGTTAGGGCCCGGGATGGGACCATCGGTCTCGACGTCGGTACTGACGTAGATTTCCATCTGGATGGCCCCGAGCCCGGTCAGGGCTTGCCGTATCCCACCACGCCCTTGATCTCCAGAAACTCGTGTATGCCCCAATCCGCATACTCCCGGCCATTACCGGACTGTTTGTAACCGCCAAACGGTGCGTGTGTGTCCCAGTCCGGGTAATTGATGTTCACCGTGCCGGCGCGCAACTGAGCGGCCACCTCCCGCGCATGCACGATATCCGTCGAAGAAATATAGGCGGCCAGGCCATATACGGAGTCATTGGCCTTGTCGATGGCTTCCTGCTCACGCGCGTAGGGTAGGACCGACAGCACCGGTCCGAAGATCTCCTCTCGAGAAAGGGTCATCTCGTGCTCTACATTGCCAAAGACAGTGGGTTTCACGTAGTAGCCCACGTCCAGGTCATCCGGTCGGCCCGTCCCCCCCGTCACGAGCGTGGCGCCTTCGTCGATTCCGACCTGTATCAGACGCTGGATCTTGTCGAATTGCACCGAGCTGACGACCGGTCCGAGGACCGTATTCGGATCGCGTGGCGAGCCGACGCGGTGGGTTTGCGCCACGGCTTTGGCGATCTCCAAGGCCCGGTCATGTTGATCCGCGGGCACGAACATCCGGGTAGGTGCATCGCAGGACTGGCCGCTGTTGGAAAAGCAAGCCGCGGTGCCTCGGCGGACCGCATCCTCGAGATCGGCATCGGGCAGGATGATGTTGGCCGATTTCCCGCCCAACTCCTGGGAAACCCGCTTCACGGTAGCGGCCGCCGCCTTGGCGACGAGAATGCCGGCGCGGGTCGAGCCGGTAAACGACATCATGGCGATATCCGGATGCGCCGACATCGCCTCACCGACACTGGGGCCGTCGCCGTTGACGAGATTAAATACCCCGGAAGGCAGGCCCGCCGCCTGCACGATCTCGGCGAACACGATGCCGCTGATCGGCGCGATTTCACTTGGCTTCAGCACCATCGTGCAGCCGGCGGCAATGGCCGGCGCCACTTTGCAGACGATCTGATTGAGGGGCCAATTCCAGGGGGTGATGAGGCCGACGACGCCGATGGCCTCACGGATGATCCGCGTGGTGCCGCGCTGTGAGGAGAATTCAAAGGCCTCGAGTGCCGCGATGGTCGCCTCGAGGTGGACCTGGCCCGCCCAGGCCTGCGCCTCGCGCGCGAACTTGAGGGGGGCTCCCATTTCATCGCTCACCGTCTCGGCGATCTCCTCGTAGCGGGAATTGTAGATCTCGAGAATTCTGCGCAGGTATCCGAGGCGCTCATCCGGCGAGGTGCGCGAGAAAGCGGGAAAAGCCGCTTTGGCCGCCGCCACCGCGCGATCGACATCCTGCGCGCTGCCCAGCGAGATCTGTGTGTAGGCGCGCTCAGTGGCCGGATTGATGACCTCGAGGGACCGAGGCACGAGCGGCTTTACCCACTCGCCGTTGATATAGAAGTTCTGATGGTGGTTCGACATGGCTCTCTCTTACCCGCGGTCGGAGCGTGATGATACATCCAGGAGGCGCGGGACGCCGACGCGGCACCCTCGCGGTAAAACAACACTGACGCCGAGATCAGGAAGTATAAGGCCCCGACTGCCGCATAACCCGAAAGCTCCTGCAGCATGGATGCCGGACCGCTTGCCGAGGGTAAATCAAGCGGCTGACGTGAGACGACGCAGAGTCGGCCGAAGGATTTCAAAGAAAAGGTCAGGGTCGTCGTAAGCGCGAGCGGACAGCATCGCTCCGTGCACGCTGGCCAGTAGTCCCAACGCCTCCGTCCGCGGACTCCCCTCTAATAGGAAGACTCCCTCGGCGGCACCGCGACTGAGCACCGAAGCGAGCCATTCCGACACGTCTGCGAAATGACCTCGCACCTCCGTCGCAACAGAGGAGGGCAGAATAGGCATCTGCGTAGCGAGCATCGCGCACACGCAGAAGGCGGTATCCCGGTCGTGGACGCACTTGGCCCAGAAATTGGTGTATCTCTCCAGCTGCTCGACGGGCGCGCTCACGTGTCTTTCGAGCTGTGCCAGTCCTGCACGCGTCTCCTCTCGATACACCGCCACGACCGTCTCCACGAGCTCCGCCTTGCTGGGAAAATGATGGTGAATGCTGGGCTTACTGATCTTCACGGCTTCCGAGATATCGGCATAGCTGAAGCTGTGGTACCCCCCCACCGCCAGGAGCGCCTTGGCGCAGGCAACAATTTCCCGAGCTTTGTCGGAGAGCTCGATGTCCATGATTATAGTCTACCAACTAGTAGGTCGAATTCCAAGCCCTCGGCGCTCGAACGGATAGTGTATGATCCGCCCCCTTTTGAGAGTCGACCGGCTTTACTCGGGGGCCGGCCGGAGTGATCTGTGAGCACGACTGGCGACACGCTGGCTCTTTTCGCGGGCAATGCAAATCCAGCGTTGGCGCAGGAGATTGCAAGGAACCTGCAGACGCCGCTCGGGCGTGCCTACGTGGGCAGATTCAGCGACGGGGAGATCAATGTTGAGTTGATGGAAAACGTCCGCGGACGCGACGTTTTCATCCTCCAACCGACCTGTCCTCCGGCCAACGACACCCTGATGGAATTGCTGGTGATGGTGGATGCATGCCGGCGCGCATCGGCCGCCCGGATCACCGCGGTCGTGCCGTATTTCGGGTACTCGCGCCAGGACCGGCGTCCCCGTGCGACCCGTTCGGCGATCACCGCCAGGCTGGTCGCGAACATGATTTCGGAGGCCGGGGTCAATCGGTTGCTCACGGTTGACCTGCATGCGGACCAGATACAGGGGTTCTTCAATATCCCTGTGGATAATGTATATGCGTCGCCTGTTCTGTTGGGCGATGCGTGGAAGCAGTCGTACACGAACAAGATCATAGTGTCGCCCGATGTGGGCGGTGTGGTGCGTGCGCGGGCTTTCGCGAAGCGGTTGGAGGATGCCGAGTTGGCCATCATCGACAAGCGGCGCCCACGGCCGAACGAGTCGAAGGTGATGAACATCATCGGCGAAGTTGAGGGAAAGACGTGCGTGCTCGTGGACGACATGATCGACACAGCCGGCACGCTTTGCCTGGCTGCACAGGCGTTGAAGGATGACGGTGCGATCAAGGTTGTGGCCTACATCACGCACGCCATTCTGTCCGGTGCCGCTATCGAGAGAATTACGAAGTCAGCTCTGGATGAGCTGATTGTGACTGACACGATTCCGTTATCGAAGGCCGCCCAGGAATGCGGTCGGATCCGGCAGTTGTCGGTGGCGGCATTGCTCGCCGAGACGATCCGGCGCATCCGCGACGAGGAATCGGTCAGCTCGCTGTACGTCGACTGAACGGCGTCGTTTTTTTTGGTGTGTCCCTCCTGGTCGCGGTTGGGACACGGGTTGAAACTACTGGAGACTGTAATGCGTATTTCATTCACCTTCGGCGCGGACGTCCGCGAGGCGCAAGGCAAAGGTGCGAGCCGCCGCCTGCGTCACAAGGGCAAGGTTCCGGCCATTATCTACGGCGGTCACAAAGAGGCGCAGGCGTTGGTTCTCGATCAACAGAACCTGTTGACCATGATCGGTGACGAGCGTTTCTATTCCTCCATCGTGCAGCTGAAGATCAGCAACGGCACGCAGCAGGAAGCAATCGTCAAGGACGTGCAGATGCACCCGGCGCGCAACGTTGTTGTGCACGTCGACCTGCAGCGCGTCATCGAGAGCGAGCCGATCCGCCTGAAGCTGCCGATTCACTTCAAGGGTGCTTCCGTGTCCCCGGGCGTGAAGCTTCAGGGAGGTATTGTTTCGCACCTGCGCGCGGATGTTGAAGTTGTGACGCTGCCGAAGGATCTGCCCGAGTTCCTCGAGATCGACATGTCGGCCATGAACCTCAACGAGACAAAGCACCTGTCCGATCTGCCTCTGCCGGCGGGTGTCAGCATTCCCGAGCTCGCGCATCGCGATGCTCCGATTGTGTCGATCCACAGCCCGCGCGCCGAGGAGCCGGAGCCGGTTGCGGAAGCCGCTGCTGCCGCGCCCGCCGAGGGTGGGGCTGCTGCGCCTGCCGCAGGCGCCGCGAAGGCCGGCGATGCGAAGGCGGAAGCCGCTCCCGCGAAGGCGCCCGCGAAGAAGTAAGCTACGTGACCGAACCCCGCCGCCGGATTCCATCCGGCGTGCGGGACCTCGGAGACCGCGGATCGCGGTGGTTGTGTTCCCATGTCAGGTGTTCCGCTCAAGTTGGTCGTCGGTCTCGGCAATCCCGGAGCCGAATATGCTCGGACCCGGCACAATGCCGGCTTCTGGCTCGTTGATGAGCTCGCTCGCCGAGGCGGCGGCGCGTTTCGCAGCGATTCACGCCACCAGGGCGATCTCGCGAAAGTACGGATCGCCGACACCGAGCTGTGGCTCTTGAAGCCCATGACCTTCATGAACCGCAGCGGCGGACCCGTGCAGAGCGTCGCGAATTTCTACAAGATTCCCGTCGACTCCATTCTCGTTGCTTACGACGATCTTGATTTCCCTCCCGGCATCATCAAATTGAAGCAGGGCGGAGGCGCGGCCGGCCACAACGGCATCCGCGACATTACCCCGCAGGTGGGCGAGAATTTCTGGCGACTGCGCATCGGCATCGGGCATCCCGGTGACCGTGCCGCGGTGTTGAATTATGTTCTGGGACGAGCGTCCGCCGAAGATCAACGCCTCATCGACGAGGCGATTGCCGCGGGCGTGGACGTGGTCCCTCTGTTGATTTCGGACGGCGGGCAGAAAGCAACTCACAAGCTGCACAACCGCAACGGTCCGACTCAGGAGCGATAAATGGCTATCCGTTGCGGAATCGTAGGTCTGCCCAACGTCGGCAAGTCGACGCTGTTCAATGCGCTCACTCGCGCACAGATCGCCGCCGAGAATTACCCTTTCTGCACGATCGACCCGAACGTAGGTGTCGTGCCGGTGCCGGATCCCCGACTGCAGCAGCTCGCTGACATCGCGCACTCGGAGAAGCTGATTCCCACCAGCGTCGAATTTGTTGATATCGCAGGCCTGGTCGCCGGCGCGTCCCAGGGGGAAGGCCTGGGCAATAAGTTCCTCGCCCACATTCGCGAAGTGGACGCCATCGCTCATGTCGTTCGCTGCTTCGAAAGCACGGACATCGTGCATGTTGCGGGCAAAGTCGATCCGATTGCCGATATCGAGATCATCGACACGGAGCTCGCGCTTGCCGACATGGCGGCCGTGGAGCGCGCCGTCGACCGCGCCGCCAAGGCCAGCAAGGGCGGAGACAAGGATGCCATCCGCAAACACGCACTGTTTGAACGGGTCAAGAAGCACCTCGATACGGTCAAGCCGGTGCGCGCGATGGATCTGACGCCGGAAGAGCGCCTCGACATTCGCGAGCTGCAACTCCTGACCGCCAAGCCCGTCATGTACGTTGCCAACGTCTCCGAGTCGGGCTTCAAAGACAACCCGCTGCTGGCCGCGGTTGAGAAGCGGGCCGCCGGTGAAGGCGCCGTGGTGGTCGCTGTCTGCGCCGCCATGGAGGCGGAGATCGCCCAACTCGAGGAAGCTGACCGCGCCGACTTTTTGAAGGAGTTGGGGCTGGCGGAGCCCGGCCTCGATCGCGTCATCCGGGGCGGCTACACGCTGTTGGGCCTGCTGACCTACTTCACCGTCGGCCCGAAGGAAACGCGCGCCTGGACCGTTCGCAAGGGCTCAACCGCACCCCAGGCCGCAGGCGTGATCCACACGGATTTCGAGCACGGCTTCATCCGCGCGGAGGTGATCGCCTTCCCCGATTACATCGCCGGCAAGGGCGAGGCGGGCGCCAAGGAAGCCGGCAAGCTCAGGCTCGAAGGCAAGGAATACATCGTCAAGGAAGGCGACGTGATGCACTTCCGGTTCAATGTATGAGTCGCCGTCGGTTAAGATAAGTCCTTGTTTTGTTAAGAGATTCGCCCTGTGCCGGTGCCGGGTGAGCTGCGGCGGTTGCACTTTCGGGTAGGGGCTAGGACAATGCGCGCCCCTCTGGATTTCGGGGAGCGGCGTGCGCTGCCCACGGGATTGCGGCCAGTCATGTGGAAAGGTAGCTCAGCCGGTTAGAGCACGGCACTCATAATGCCGGGGTCGAGGGTTCGATTCCCTCCCTTTCCACCAATACATTTCCCTTCTGAATCCGAGAGTTACGGTTCTTTTCGAAACTAACACGTTACCGTCCACTGGCAAATCACTGGCAAATTCTGGGGACTTCGGGGGAGCGACGGGGACGCGCCCGCGCACGGCTGCCCGCGCGGCATAAGCGCGAGCGTCGATCGCCTGCCGAATAGCCTCGATATCGGTGTCTTTGGCTCCCTCGATCCACGCTGCGTAGTCCTTCAGCAACGTCGCGGGACTGTGTCCATTATTCTTGGCGACCCAGAGCAGATTCTTCCCCACCATTAGGTACCAGCTCGCAGACGAGTGGCGAGCGTTGTAGGGCGGCCGGTAACGGCTCTTCAGCCGCTTCAACGTCCAGCGCCAGCAGTCATATGGATCGTTCAGATTGCGGATGGGCGACCCATCGTGACGGAAGAACACGTTTTCGTGGTGGATGTGACCAGCGAGCTTCAAGGCGGCCCGCAGCGCCAGCTGCCGCTTCAGCACGTCCAAGGCTCGAGGGCAAAGTTCGACCAGGCGTTCCTCGCTCGTCTTGGTGCGATCGTTATCACGTCGCATTACGCGAGCTTTGCTGACTAGGATCGTGCCCTGCGCAAGATCGCAGTCATCCACTTCCAGGGCAATCTCTTCGGACGGGCGCAGTCCGGTAAAAAATCGGAATTCATCATAGTTGCCCTGCGCCTCGCCCCAATCGAAATGGATCGCACCGATGAGTGCTTCTGCTTCCTGGATCGAAAATGGATCAACTTTGGGGCGGTCTTGCTTTTTGATGCGCAGGGAATCCAACCCCTCCGCGGGATCTCGCAGTTGGGGGTGGTCCTTGTACCCAAACTCGAACGCACATCGCAGCGGGCTGATACCGTTGTTATAGGTCTTCTTGGTTCTCCATTGTTGCGAGGCTGCGATCTGCACCAACTCGGAGTACATGACACCGGTAAATTCGCGGGAGCCGAGTTTGGGGCGCCAGTTGCGATTGAGGATCTTGCGGTAGCCGTGCAGCGTGGCATAGGCCATGTCGTGGGTGGCCACGCGCATCTCGCAGTGGTCGAGAAATGCGTCGAACACATCGCCACAGGTGCGCTGTGTTTGCGAGGGAAGAGGAGGGGGCGGCTCCTCCTTGGGCCGCGGTTCGCTCGGCTCGGCTGCGCTCGGCACTTCTTCGGCGTGCTTGTAGTCCGGAAATTCCTCCCGAAAATTGAAGGTCCCGTGACGGATGCGTTCTTTCATGTCGATCAACAGTTGGCGTGCGCGCCGGAGGTTGGTTTCTGTTGGCGCACGCAAAATGGTAGGCCTGTATCGTTTGCCCTGATACACGAACGTGAACTCAATGCGGTCGGGTCCCGCTGCGCGCACACCACCACTTAGCGACCTTCTACCCATTTTTCGTACCCAGGAATGTTCAAGAGGATTCGACCATCGGGCGCCCGAATCCAAACTTTGCCTTCGACCCAATCACCGCGTTCGATTTTACGCTCGATTGCCTTGACTGTGTATCCGGTGATCGCCTCGGCGAGAGGCAACAACACATACTTTGCGGGTGCAACGACGATGGGTTTCTCGTCTGACATGGGGCTTCCAGTCACAATCTGACTTCAAATCAGAATATGATTAGAAATATGAGTGCTTCAAAGTTGGAATGGAGATCTGATGACCGGGAGGATGCCAAGAAGTGCGAGTCATGTACCGCCTCATTATGGGATGAAGACGGTCCCCATAGTTCGCAGCAGAGTCGCTGTGTTGCCTGAAATGAGGTCCGATCAGTAACCCAGTCGAAGTCGGAGCGGATGCTTTCTCGGGCTCCGAAGCCTCCCTAATGCATCCCTAATGCGATTTAGGGGGTAAAGTCTGTTGGTGTGTGGAACCGTGTTAGCCAGCGAAAATCGGGTTTCATCGCCCATCGGCGGAATCGACTCGGGTTGGATATAGGCGTGGCCCGCTGTGGGCTTGTATCTGGCCGCGGCGGATTTACCAATTCACCCATCCTTTGGCGGGATCGAATAATTCCGGCGAATCAATCCCGTTAAGAGCATCTTGAACGGATCACCCGTAACGAGACCTGTCACGACTCCGCTTGGTGTATCGGCGACCATTCCGAGCAAGCATGCCTTGTTCGCTAATGCCAGCGACCCCGCGAGCGGTCGACAGGCTTCCGCTCGATATCCCACACGGCTCCGAGGGTGTTGCACTCACTGCATCGCATGCGAGCCATAACGTCAACAATCCGAGTTGTGCCTCCGACCAAACGCGCAAGCACCTGTGGATCTGCCCTGCGCTCGTGCTTGCAGCTTGGACAGATGATAACTAGCACGTAGTCATAGAACCGGTCTTCGAGGACCGTTATGGATTCCTTGAGATTCGGGCGCCACATGCAAACGCAGCGTAGTTCGGCTGGCTCGCTCTGTCCAAACAGTAGTTTGGCGCATGTGAATCTGGATGTGAGGAATCAAAAGCATACGATTCGAGCACATAGCAAAGGTGGGATACTGGCACGAGGCTAGGGGTTATGAGGTGCAGTGAAGCGCGACTGTCAGCGGACCCTTTTTGGGGATGAAGAGGGCGGGCCCCTCGGACCACCACTCTTCAGAGCAGATTGAATTGATAAGCGTCGCGCGTGTTTCAGCGGATGCGGGCCCCCCGCGCTATCTATGCGCTGGGCATCGTCCCGCTCACGTCGTTCGCGTTCCTCTTGCATTTCGCATCACCTCCTCTTCGTACGCGGTGACTAGTTATTACTATGCCAGGCGTTTGCCGCCTCGCTACCGTTACATCCACAGGACTCGAATTCGACCTGCGTGCTATTCCGCTTGCAGGCCGACACACATGATTCCGTCCTCTTCCATTGAGGGGGGGCATCAATGTGTCGTCGAAGCGTCCGATGTCGGGTCAACCGCTTGGGCGGTGCAGAAGTCACGCCGGATTGTCCCAGCGACCAGGCTTGGAAACACGTTGGCCTTGCCGATCAGTTCGGCCCACCACCGCAGGCACTGGATGCGCTTCTCGATAGTGCGAGCCGATAGCCCTTCCATGCGCCACTGTTGCAACAAGACCCGAATGTGTCTGTCCTTTAGCGACCTGACGCGCATCTGTCTGAAGCCGGCTTCACGCAACTGGCGGCTGATCAGCCTCAAAAGTTGCAGTCGATTTGCACGAGCCGTAGCAGTGCACGCGCAATCGCGCCTAGAGAGTAACCGCAGTTGATAGGTGAGGTCGTCCATCGAAAGCTCTCCTGCGCGTCAGTCGGAGTCAATATCAACCCTTGCGCGCGGTGGGTGCCAACTCGCCCTGGCGTGTTCTGCCCGCCAGGGCGAGATTCCCGAAGGACAAGGACCAGGTGCGCAGAACAGATGTCCACCTGTGCCTCAAGTGAGGCGCCCGGCCTACTCCCTGTAGGGAGATTGGAAGGGATTGCCTTTACAGGCGGGCGTGATCATCTGGGGTGTCGACGGTTGGTCATAGGGAATACGTGATACGCACGCTACCCTCATTTTCGGAGATGCAATCGTCGGACAGGCTGCCAACGATTCATTGCCGAATTCGTGGTCGCGCTCTCACAAGAACAGATCGCTTCACGGACGGGGATGCGTCGCGTCAGCGCAGGATTCTTCGCTGTGAAAGCAGTCTCCATGCTGTCTTTGCCACTCGCGGAACCTGTCCATTTCCAAGGGCTGTAATACGGTCCACCCGATAGGCCACCCCATGAGCCACTCGACCCACGTCGGGTTCAGGCGGCCAGTCAAGCCATATCCCTCGATTCGGTAGTCGAGTCGGTCGTTCGTGCGACTCCTGCCATCCCTGCGCGTCAGCGCCCCTTCGGATGACCCCTTGCGCATCGCGACCGTCGGCGTCGGGAATCTCGAGACGGCCGTCGCAAGTCCATCGCCACTCTTGCTGCTGAGGCCTTTGCGGTTGTAGTTGCCCTTCACCGTTGGGGTGGGCCAGAGTCCGCGCTCCACCTGATGTATCGCTCGCTCCAGACATACGGTCTGCTTCCGGCCTCCGGGTGTTTTTCCATGTGGCGTAGTGCCGGACGGCAGCGATCGGCCACCGCCGCCCACAGTTGGCGTGGGCCATAGATTGAACCTCGCCATGGCTCCCAGTGTCGGCCGTAGCTGCGCGCCGTCGCTTTCGGACCGATTGAAACGACTTCCTGTATCAAGTGTGACGGGCGTGGGCAAGAAGCCAGATTCGCCTTCGGAGATGGAGCGCTCCAACGTCGGCCGCTCCCAGCACACCCCATTCAACATCGAACCGGAGCTCGGCCAAGTCTGAGAGAATTCGGTGAATTCCTCGAGAAGTGAGAGCTGGGCTGTTTTCCACGAAGACGTATCGGGGTTCCACCTCGCGAACGATGCGAGCCATTTCACGCCAGAGGCCGGAGCGCTCACCGTCGAGTCCGTCGCCGGAACCTGCGACACTGATGTCCTGACAAGGAAAGCCTCCCGAAACCACATCAACAAAGCCTCTCCATGGGCGGCCGTCAAAACTCGTGACGTCAGACCAAATCGGGAAAATCGGCAGACATCCATCGGTTTGCCGCTGCGCGAGAAGGGCTGCGCAGTAGGCATCACGTTCAACTGCGCAAACGGTTCGCCAGCCCAGCAGTGATCCACCGAGAATGCCCCCACCAGCGCCTGCGAAAAGAGCCAGCTCACGGAGACACTCGGCGGCTGGATTGTGGTCGGCCTCTGTCATTCATTGCTATACGTGCCTCAGGTCCTACAGACTAGATGTCACTGAGTCTCGGGCCGAGCGCCATCCAGGGGCCTGGGTTACCCGCATTGTCAGGGCACCCAGCGAAGCCCAACCCTTTCGTAGCAATCTCAGGCCGGGGACTGCTCCTCGAGGAGCGCCCCGGCCTGAGTCCCACACTCAAATGTCGTTCAACGAACTATCTTTGAGCGAGGGATTGAGGTGCTTTCCTATGATCTTCGCGATTGATAGCCCCTCACGTAACAGTTTGGTGCATGTTCTTCCAGTCAGTGCTGCCTTGAGGTAATCCGCATCATCGGGAGTCAGGGACTGTTGGGAAACCATTCCATCGACGGTTTGGTGAAGAATGTCGCCGTTATAGGAATCGAGCCTGGCTCGAAGGTAGATGTCCCGGGCCATCGGAGTGAGTTCGGCGTGCCGCGCCGTCACGTGCTCGGTTGGGAATACCTCACCGGAGAGTTTCACGAGACCGGCATCGACAAGTGCTTCCGGAACACCGTGATTCTCGCTCCAGTCTTTCAACCAAACGCCAAAGGGTCCGGGATGAGGTGCCCCTTGGTGTATCAACGCGACGGTAGCGACGCCCATTGGCTCATACGTCGAATCCAATAGCTCAATCGCAATCTCGTTGGATTGGTATAGTTCGAATCGAACGAAACCCGCGGGCAGGTACGTCGCCGGTCCAATGGGGATGAGCTCTGACGGTTCGTGTTGAGTCGATACGATCATTTGAGGTTGCTCAGAGCTCTGACCGCGATTGGCGGCTGCCGACGCTTCGATGACTTCTTCAACTCGGCCATCGTCAAAATGGCGAGCGGCACGATTTCCGACCTGAGCGGTTGCATCTCGATTGACTTCGCGAAATAGAGACTCAGGTACTTTGATTCCAAGGGAATTCAATACCGATTGATAAAGCTCCAGATTTTTAGCCTGATCGTCCTCTTCCCAGGCGTCGGAATATATGAGGTAACTGTCCTCATTCGAATCCTCAGTCGGTTCGTCATCGGTGGATTCCGGCGGGTCGTTAGGTGGGTCAATGTAGTTAATCGTCATAAAAAACTCGTTTAGGCGCCGATCAAAGCCGAGTGTCACCTTCGCCTTGCGATTCATGTAGTCGAATTCGTAGTAATGTTGACTCATAGCGCGATCTCCTTAGGTAGGGGTCTGTTGACGTAGCGATAGCGGGACGATTTTTCGAATGGATCCAGAGTTGTGGGATTTAGAATTGCATCAGCGTCAGAGGCCTGCAGAGGCTTGACGTCACGCCTGCGGGTTTGATGCTGAGCAGGCAGGAATCGGTCGAATGCGGTGGGGACACTGCATCGCAGCCCGCGATGACCGAGAGGCTGCTAGAAGCAACACGCAGAATGGGTGATCTTCCTGCCAAAGCCTCACATGAACGTGTACGCCGCCCACTCCGTCTTTGCTTCACGGGGACGACACCCTGTATGTCCCTCTGCGGCGGGATGGCTGCTCGGTGATGAAGGACCGCGGCACCGGTCCGTGAGGGGCGTACTCATCGATTCAAAGGCGGGCTCTTCAGGAACGTGGTTTGCGCGGGAGTCCGCTTTCGCGTCGGCAGCATGGGGCCCGACCTTGGTAGCCTCCGCTGCGGTTGCAGCTGACATGCGTCAGCGATATGCCCAGGTAGCCACGACCTTCAAGGCTACGGTGCGCCGATGTGCACCGGTCTAGTTGTCATCCGAACGCGTCCTGCGTTCATTCCATCCACCCTCACCAGGGGACCCGTGTCCCCCTGTGTCAGGGAACGGGTCTCCATCGCCTCAAGGAGACTCTCATGGATCATGCAGCCATTCGTGCCCAGCTACCCACTCTGGTAGCGCCTCATCTGCCCCGCAATACTCGCCGTTTCAAATTCCGGATCTACGACAACACGCCGTTAGTATCCGGGCTATCGCGCTGCGACAAGCGCGGAAAGGAGGGATCTCAAGATGAGTTGAGTGAAATCTTTTGCTGAAGTCTAACTGGTGCAAATCCAGTCTGGCTAGAGCCGTAGCGGGCAGGCCAGTAGCGAGTGTTGCCATTCGCCGGGTGACTGGCGGGTGACGAAGCGTACACAGTGAGAAAGCAGGCCGCGAGTGTTCAGCCCCGATAACTTTACTCGTTGCGATGCCGACGCCGTTAGCCTAGCGGAAGGCCGCATCCGGTACACCGTCATGCAAGGTGTATCCGGGGTCGCCGGGGTCCCTAGTCCGGGGCATGCTTTCAAAGAGACTTCCCGCGAACGCAGGAGAACTCACGATCTCTGCCGTAATGAGATGGGTGTGGTTCACCCAGATTCAAACGAACCTGGCTGTTGGAAGTGGCGAGGGTGTCTTCCAACAGAGCGAACAAATCCTCGACGTAGCAGTCAACCGTTGCCAAGGGAGACCGGAGGCGGCGGGGACGGATCGGCGAGTAGTCTTAGGACTCCATAGTACCCGTGAAGGTGGGGAACCGCAGGGCTCCGGAAACGGGCGGCCACGGTATCCACTGGAGGGAAGGGAGAACCAAGCCGACGTATCGAGACAGCAACGCATAACCAAGACACCGAACTTGGAGAAACTATGTCTCTGAAACTGGATCGACTAGCCGAACTGGCCCGGGAGGATCCGGGGCGGCGCTTTCACTCGATTGCGCACTTTTTGACGCCGCAGGCGTTGTATGAGGCATGTTTTAGTCTGCGCAGGGATGCGAGCGCGGGTGTGGATGGCCTCACGCACGCGGAGTACGCACGGAACGCACACGAGAACATCCGCAAGCTCCATGAGAGGCTCAAGAGCAAGACCTACCGGGCGCAGCCGCTGCGTCGGATCTATCTACCGAAGGAGGATGGGAGTCAAAGAGCAATCTCGATTCCCGCTCTGGAGGACAAGATCGTGCAGCGGGCGACGGTCGATCTGCTCAGCGCCATCTTCGAGCAGGATTTCCTCGCGTGCTCCTACGGATTCCGGCCTGGGCGTGGGGCGCAGGAAGCACTCGACGAGGTTGGGCGTGTGACCTGCACGCAAGGCACTGACTACGTGTTGGAAATCGACATTGCCTCCTACTTTGATGCGATCGTCAGAGAGTATCTCATGGCGATGATCGAGAAGCGGATCAGTGATGCCAGCATCCTTCGGCTGATCAGGAAATGGATCAATGTCGGGGTGATCGATGAGGGAAGATTACTCGTGAGCAACACGGGGACGGGTCAGGGGCAGATTATCAGCCCGCTGCTCGCCAACGTGTACCTTCACGTCGTTCTGGATGAATGGTTCGAGAAGGAGGTAAAACCGCGGCTGAAGGGCAAGGCGTTCGAAGTCCGTTACGCGGATGACGCTGCCTTGTTCTTTCAGTATCGCGAAGACGCGCGAAAGGTGCTCGAGGTGCTCCCGAAAAGGTTAGGGAAGTTCGGCTTGACACTCCATCCGCAGAAGACGCGCCTGATCGAGTTCGGGCGTTCCGCCTACGGAAGGGCACAACGGAAAGGAAACAAGTTGGGCACGTTCGACCTGCTCGGTTTCACGCATCTGGCCACCCGAAGCCGTCGAGGTAAATTCACTGTGCACGTCAAGACGATGAAGAAGCGCCTGCGGAGGTCGCTCAAAGCGGTCTCAGCGTGGTGTCAGACGCATCGCCATGATGACGTCGAACAGCAGTGGAACAGCCTCAACGCGAAGCTGCGGGGCCACTACGCGTACTACGGACGCCCCACGAACTACCGCAGTCTGTGGCAGTTCTATCGGGGTGTCCGCCGGCTATGGCGCAAGTGGCTCAACCGCCGCACACGAGGTAAGACCCTGACATGGAAGGCCTATCAGTCACTGCTGGATCGCCTTCCGCTGCTACCACCCCGAATTACGCGTCCATGGGCGGTACGGTGAGTCAGGCTTGAAGAACCCACTGCGGTAATCCTGCACGGTGGGGTCTGTGAGGGGGGAGGCGCCTCTTCCGAGGCGTCTCCTCTACTCGGAGGTTTTCACCTTGATCCGCAGCCGTTTCAAGGAAAGGTGGTGGTCAAGACTGACTCGGCCATCATCATCAAGGTAACCCGCACTGAGTTTGCAGTCCTCGACCGAAGTCTGGTGACCCAGGAGCCGGAGGACGGGAGCCAGATTGTCGTAACGCCTTACGCGCGGCACCACTTCGATGGCACACGCCTGGATGCGCCGGTCGAGGAGGTTCGGCAAACCGCTGATGGCCAGACGTACAAGACGAAGACTCTGATACTGGGTGGGGCCACGACTCACCTTCCTGTCGCCAAGCCGCGCTCCGAGGCACTGGTTACGCTGATTGAACAACTGGAGCGGTTGCCGGCGCCGGACGGGTTCCGCCGCATCTCCCATTTGCTCGCCGACGCGAATGCCTGCGACTTCAGGTGCGTCGACCGGGAGGGGGACGGCAGCCTCGTGAAGACTCCGCCCGCTCTCGTCTTCACCGTCAACAGCATGAAGTTTGCTGGACAGGTGGCCGGCTGTATCAACCCGGCATTGACCTGTATGCCGTGGAACTGTATCGGAGTGGCGAGCGGCTGACTCGACAGGACGGTCTTTACTTCGATGACCTCGGAGGAGTGTTGGAGAGTCTGATAGACGACGGGAGTTGGCGTTCGATTCGAATCGAGATCGCATCCCGGGCGAATCGTGCCGGCTCAGGTCCTAGACACTCTTCAGAATCCTCCTCGCAGGGTCCCCATCTCAGCGGCGCACCCGCGGGCGCTTCAAGTTAAGTCTGTAGGCTTACGAGTACTACCGACTCGCCGGTCGCTCTACAGGCGCCTACCGGATCTGCGAGAGGATCTCACGTCGGCCGCAGCCCAGTAGCGCGCGCTTCATCGCAAAAGGGGTCGGAGTCTCATGGACTCCGGCCCCCTCCGCCCGTCATGAGGCGGGCCTTACGTGTTTTCAACGGATGCGATTCCCCGCGTCGTCAGGCGTTGACGCTCGCGTTCATCGCGCTCATCGTTCATGGTGCATCACCTCCTAGTATTGCCCTGTTCGAGTGAAGGCAGAGATCGGGGCCCGCATCGGCCGTTGCGTACCACGACCCAGAAACAATGAACATTCCTCGCGTGATACGCCTGCCGCCAACGTCCGCTCTTGAGGCGGCCACCCGCCGGGTCGCGCTTTACGATGAGGTCGCAGGGCGTCAGGCCGACCGCAACGGACCTGGGCATTGAACAATTCGAGGTATCCACTGATAGCGGTGGTGGTGCACGTAGCCCTTGATCTTGGCGAAGAGCAGACCATCGGCACGAAGGACACGCCGGGCTTCCCCTCGCATGGGCGTGTGAAGTTCCGCCACATTCTCAGCCGAGATACTTCGGGCGAGACCGTAGTGCTTCACGAAAGGCGCGAGCGAGCGTGCGGAGGCCGCGGCGAGTGGCAGGTGGGGCGGGTCATACACGAGCACATCCACAGTGTGATCCGCGTCCGGTAGCGCGTGCCAACCGCAAACCGCATTTGGGTGAACTGCGGGATCGATGTCGTATCCCGTCGCATTTGCAGCCCAGTGGCCCCCACATTCTTCGCCTGTTGCAATAGAGATCCACGATCCGCTGGACATGAGGCGCGTAGAAGGCAAACATCCCATTCAGCTGCTCACGATCCCCGTTCCGCACCGACTCGAGCTGCAGAGGGGCTGCCGGCCCTGGGCGATCTTCATAGGGGCATGCCGAGTGTCGTGCTTCTCAGCTGCTCTAACTCAAGGTACGCAGGGTTGAGTTCGCAACCGATATAGCGTCGGCCGAGGTCGATCGCGACCTGGCCGGTGGTCGCACTTCCGATAAAGGGGTCGAGCACGACGTCCCCAGGGTGAGAGCCTGCGAGAATGCAAGGCTCAATGAGCGTGCGCGGAAAGGCCGCGAAATGCGCACCTCGAAAGGGAACGGTGGCCACCGTCCAAACGCTGCGCCGGTTGCGCCAGTATCCATTTCCGACAGATCGCTTCTGGCCGATGTTGGTGCTGGAGCTCGCGGCTGCGTAGTGATCGACGAGACCTTTGTGCTTGCCACCGATCCTGGGACGCCCCTCGATCATCTTACGGATGTCCGATGGATTCGATCTCACGCGCTCCCGAATTGCGGTCGCGTCGTAGTAGTAGCGTTCCGACTTGGAGAGTAGGAACAGATACTCGTGGGAGCGCGTAGGGCGGTCCTTGACGCTCTCGGGGACCGCATTCGGTTTGTTCCAGATGAGGTCTCGATCTTGCGACCACCGCCAGATACGCTCCTCAAGGAGGTAGCCACAGCCGCAGGGGCAATAGACTTCGACTTCCTCGACAATGTCGGCGCGTAAGTACCATCCGTCTGCCTGCAGTGCGAGCGCGACGCGCCACGGTATCCCCAATAGGTCCTTCGCCTTGATGCCGTCCGTGAGCGCCTTGGGCGGCTTCCTGAGTGAGTCCTGCTTATGGCCGCCGCCGGCATAGCGTTTCCCGAGCTCTGCGAGATTGCTGCGGCCCGGCGTACCGCGGGCCGCGTATGAGTCACCCATGACCAGCCACAGCGTGCCATCCCGGCTCAGTAACTCCCGGACCAGACGGAAGACGTGTACCAGCTGAGCGATGTACTCGGCGGGGGTCGATTCGAGTCCAATTTGGTTCGCCATACCGTAGTCGCGCAGTCTGAAGTACGGCGGACTCGTGATGCAGGTCTGAACCCGTACTCCGTCGGCTGCCATCTGTTGGAGCAGTACGCGGCAATCCCCGACGTGGGCCTTGTTAATCCAGCGAGACACGTCACTCACGCACTTGCGGCCCGCCGCGGACGATACTCACGCCACGGGACGATACGGTAGAGACCCAGATTCGCCCAACGCTGAAAATCTCGCAGATCGAGGCGGCGTCGATCCTTGACCATCACAAAGGGCTGGATGCCCATCTCGGTCATCCGCTCGAATCGATAAAATATGCGTTGCCACGTTTCTGACTTGTCGTACCCGACCAACATATACACGCGCAGGTGGGTGGGTGGAATTCCGGCGCGTCTGAGATGCTCCACTCCCCGAAAGAATACCTGCTCGTCCTTTAGGTTGTCCCAGGCCGTGTACAGCTTGCGACGTTCGAACTTTGTGTCGCGGTACTGAATGCTGGCGAGCGCTTGCGCGCACTCATCGTCAATCAAGCGAATGTTGATGCCTTGGGTGATGTTGACGCGAAAGCCGCCGTCTCGGATTTCCCGAATTCGGGCCTGCCATTGCTCGCGGGGTTGCCCGAAGAAATCATTGTCAAGGAGACGCAGTCGCTTAGGCCAAGGGTCGCCTCGCCAGATGTCCGCAATGGTGTTCACCGAGCGCGGCTTGCCTTCCTTCGCGCGCACTTGGCAGAAACCGCAATTGAGCCGACAGCCCCGCTGGGTAAAGCCCACTGAGTCAGCGAAATCGGGGTAGTCGCTGTAGTCATAGTGCTCATATTCGCCACCGATCAGTTGCTCGACCGTGAAACGAAGCAAGTGCAGTCCGGCGCCCGATCCGCCCGTGATTGCGCCCGGCCAGGTCTTCTGGAACAACTCCAGGCGGGCTTCGCTGAAGTCGAAGATGACTGATCCATAGACGTGGTCGTAGTCGGACTCGAACAAATCGCGTGTGATGCAGCGTGTGAATCGCACATCATCGCCGCGCGAGCGATGCCAATGTGCCAGCTTCATCAGGGCCAGGTTCGGCAGTGAACCGTCGAGCTGTGTCAGCCTGATTCTCATGCGTAGGGTGTATCCGGGTGGCCCGAAACGAGCCTGCCCCATCCTTGTCGAGCCACGCTCCGCTAGTCCTTCAAGTTTGTGTTCATCCTGAGTCCCCCATTCACGAACGCCGCGCAACACGGGGCGACAGCCTCCCGGTTATTGGGAGGCTGCCGAACTCACAGTATGTACATGGGCGACCCTACGTTTGCGTATGAATGACGATCAGGTGCTAGAACCAGCGATCGGCGAAGGGCGTCGTTGCAGCGCCTGCAATAGTTGACGTAGGCGAATGGGGTATTTGCTTCCCACGAACCGGGTCGCTGGTGGATAGAGTAGGCGTAGTTGATGAGTGCGTGCAGTTACTCTGTGGCTGTGCCGCCCGCGACTCCTGCCACCTCGTCAATCAGATCGGCTGCCTTGGCGTCGATGCTCAAGCGTCTGATGACGTCGTCTCCTTGCTAAAATAACTGTGGTACCGAATCGCAGTGTGGACTCAGTTGCGAACTTACCCCGCTTCCCAGGATAACTCGCCCTCAAGAGCGATTTTCGCCTCAAGAATCGCCTCCCGCATCGCACCTGTGTCTACTTCGTAGTAATGCGAGTGTTGTGCATATAACTTCAAAGCCCGTGCGCCGATCGCGTCCAAGCTGCGCAACAGTGTGCGGATCCGTTGCGCAGTTTCCCAGGCCCAAGCCTCGTAGATCGTCCCATTCCACTTATGCGAAGCACACGCAGCCACGAGTTCTCGGACGGGCGAAAATCGACCTTCACGGTAAATGATCACGTCGCCGGCGCGCTCGATCAAATGTTGGTCTGCCACCAGGTCCGCCAAAATAAACAGGGTCTGCGACCGAGTCATTTGCGCGAAGATTTCACGCCAGTTCTTATCGTCGAGAGCGGCTCGGCCGTTCTTGAACAACTCGGACAACAAGCGGCGGCGATAAGGTTCGTTCAGGCCAGGTAAGAGTTGAGTGCTCATGGTGATCTCCATTCGGATGAGGTGGTAACACAAAACGGTCAACGAATACCTGCGTCGCAGGTGCCGTCGTGGGGAGCCACGGCGTCCAGTTTGTCAAAGAGACCGGGGCCTAGATCGACTTCTGAGCGGCAGGTACCGTAGGCATACCAACATCCACGTGGGTCATAGTCCACGGCACGTCGCATCGCTTCATCGACCGCGGCGAGCGCGGCGGCGTGGTCGTTGATGAAGGGTCCGCGGAGAGTACGGTACTTGGGTGACGTTGTATCGCGTCGAACCGTCACGTAGTAGAAGCCGGGTTGAGTATCGGGTTGCTGATGTTCCATGGGTATCTCCTTTTCAATAGATTGAGGGGACACCCCCCCAACAGGGGTGTCTCCCCTCGGGGTTGATTTGCAGAAGAGAGCGAATCAGGGTCGCTGAGACCCAGGTCTAGCGTTCTCGGGGAACTTCTATCTGGCTTTCGCCGACAAGAGTCCCCATCAGAATCAACTCCTGCGCTCCAAACACTTGGTGCTCACCGCAGGCCTCGCATTCATAATTGCGAGCGTCGGGTTCGCAGCAGTCTTGCCGCTCTCCGCAGGCAAGGCAGAACCCTTCATAGTTGTCCTCTGCCTCTAATAGATCCTCAAATGTGAACGTGACTTTTGACTGGTCAGAAATCAGCTGAGTCATGTGTTTCTCCATTGAACAAGGTGGAGGAACACGGTTCCCCCGCAGGGAACGCGTGTCCCCTTTGGGATGAACAAGACTATGGTTGTGCATCATCGCCTAAATGGTCTGGGCGATTGTCCGCAGATGTTGATGCTAGACGGACTGATAACGATCACCCCGATTCGGAGCGCAGCCTTAAAGATCGATGACTGCCTGGGCACGGTGCCACCAAGAGGCGGCCACGTTTCGTCGCGAGGATATGTCCAGATTGGACTGCGCGTCGCGGGGAAAATTGCACCAGGCGCTCCCCGTGATAGTTGCCGTCATGCCGACGATGCGTGTGCGGCGTAGGCCCGGACCGGAAGTCGGGAGCAACAGGGCCGTCGGGGCGCGCGCGCCCTCCCATGCTGCCTTGGTGTCGCGCGAATCTGCTCCTTGGCTTAAGAGCTTAAGGAATGAATTGTCGATAGTTGTTCCGTGAACAGCGTGCGACTGTCTGTGGATCAAGTCCGATACCTCCAAGCAGGCGACGGGTCTGCGTCTTTTCGCGTTGCCGAATCGGTCTCAAGCTCCTGACACGGTTCGAGCTCTTGTATTCGCTCTCAATGACCTGGGCAAACAATCGTCGAGGCTTCTTCCACAAAGTAGATCCTCGTCGGAGGTCATTGAGCAGGGTCCGTAAGGTGGACCAGACCCCGGCACTAATTTTCTCCGGCCGCCACAGCAGTTGAACGATTGCTGCTCGCTGCCTGTTTGTTCAGAAGCTGGTGTTACAGGCAGTCCGCCCACCAGTCCTTGCCGCCTCACGGACGGCGACCCCTTCCAGCCTGTGGGTTGAGCCGGGGGCCAGTATCAATCCAGATGCGCGTCTAGGCATAGAACAGCGGCCTTTGCGATCGGCCACGGTTAGCGTAATAAGGACATCACTTGTTGATCACGATGGAAGTTATCGATACGCTTCAAGAAGACTAAAACTTGAAAGCAACACCCTTTCCTTCGCGAACGCAGCTTGGACAAATCATCTTGGACAAGCCCAGCTCGCCCGGTTTTGGTATTGACCCACAGCGTGTCAACTGAAAGCCGTAGAATTCCCGACCGCAAAGCGGGCATGGCAGAGCGAAATAGCCGCCGAGCATGGCGCGGAGTCGATTGAACCGCCTCACAACGGCGCTCCATTTGTCGCGTAGGATGATAAGATTGTACATACGAAGAAACTCCTCCCGTTGAACGGGATATGATGGGATTCTCCCAGCACGGGAGGGGCGTGACTAGACCACAGCATCCATCAACAAGGGTCTGTTGATCGTTCGCGCGAGGGATGCTGGAGCGAACTGGATCGATCAGCGCGACCGATTCCGCGCCGTAGCCCTTAAAGATCGAAAGCTACCGGGCCATAGATGCTGATCGAAATCAGCGTACACGCCCTCAAATGTGCATCCAAAGGCAGTACCGTTCCTGCAACAAATGGCTTTCAGGCGATCCCGGTATTCTCCCTGGGATCGATCATGCCGTGTCCCTATCGGCATGCCCCATTGCATCAGGAGCTTGAGGTACGGATTGCCGAATGGCATATCAGTGAACGGAGTGTGGCTGGCGGCCCATAGCGAACCGTACAAGGTCGATGGTAGGTAATCTTATGATGCGCGTTAGGTTCACGTTGCGACCTAAAGAAACTCCACGCCCTGAGCTTCCGCCCATGCCCTTGCGATCGGGATTGCCTCCGCCTCGGTGCAGAACGAATGCGGGTGCGACTCCCACGGCTCCCAAAAACCATCGAGATCAGGATTCCACCACATCAGCACCGCGGACCATCCGCGCGCACCCCATGTCACGCTGACGAAGGGTCTCAGCGGGTCGACTGGGGGTTCAGTCGGCGTTGGTGCGCCGATTGCTACGGATGTTTCAGTGCGGTTCATGGGCGCACCCTGAAAATTCGGCACTCTGACACCGGATGCCTCGGTGAGTAGTGCGCCTCGCGAAGCAACCAGCCGTCGCTATCGAATTCGCTCACGATTGCGTAAGGCGAGCCTTTGGCAATGTGGAGGGCTTCGTCAAGCGTTTGGGCTTCCTGCCGTGTGTTGCCGCGAGCGCCGGAATTGGCGCGACCGGTCTGCGAACTACAGACTTGGTAGTAAGCGTCTCCCCGGAGTTCTGGGCGTGTGACTTTACTGACGACTTTCGATGTACTCATGTGTTTCTCCTGTTTATGAAAAGAAGAGAGGTATGTCATCCCGAAGCGTTATTACACGCACGCGAACGACCGAAGTTCCGTGGTGAATAGACGAGCCCCTGGACGGGGCTCGCGATGGAGCAACTGCTCTCAGGAACAAAGTATTGGGATCGAGTTCACTCATTCGTAAATTGCAACAGCGAGTTGGGATCACACTTCAAGGCGCGGCAGATCATGGGAACTTCATGCAGCCGTGGGGCGCCGCGGCCCGTCTCGTAGTGCGCAATACGACCTTGTGAAACGCCAAGATGAGCGGCAAGCTCGCGTTGGTACATACCCAACGCCTTGCGTAGGTCTCGGATGCGACGGGCGACCTGGAGCCGGAAGGCCCGCTCGTCCGCCTGCGCCAACAGGCGTTTGGAAGGGAAGCCCTTGCGGGTGCCCCCTGCTCGCCTCGGTCGGGCAACCTGATCGACGATAGAATCGTTCATAGGGGTTCTCCCTTGTGGAATAGCGAGGGAGACCACGAGCCCCGGCGAGGGCATGGGAGCCCCTCGGGGTGTGTTGAGAAGACTGACGTTGAGCGGTCGGCCGATCGGCTGGCTAGGTTTTGCTCCGAAGACGGCGATCGACCTGTTGCGGGGAGACGAGCCCCTGTACGAGACGCGATGTGGGCATTAAGTCGAAAGCATCGAGAATTGCCATCAGTCCTTCGTGAACTGGAATAGCGAGTTAGGACAACACTTCAAGGCCCGGCAGATCGTTGGAACCTCATGCAGACGCGGGGTAATCCGGCCGTTCTCATAGCCCGCAACGCAAGATTGCTTCAAGCCGAGATGCGCGCCGAGTTCGCGTTGCTTCATTCCCAAGTTCTTCCGCAGGTATCGGATACGACGGGCGACCTGAAGCCGGACTGCTCGCTCGGTCAGCTTCGCCGACCGTCGATGGGGCCGCGCACGTTTGCAGCGCGCTGTCAAACTCAGTTGCGCAATCTGAATGCTAGATTTGTTCATCGGTTTCTCCTTGTGGAATAGCGAGGGAGATCACAAGCCCAGCGAGGGGCCTGCGAGGACCTGTGTTGAAAAGACGGGATCTTGATCGATGGTCGAGCAGTGCTGAAGGCGCGACGTTCGATGATGTGTTTGCATCGAGGCCAGTTACCCCGCCTGTCCGCTTGATATCGATGCACAGCGGACGGATCAATCAACGCTTTTCGCACGGCGGGGTCCATAACATCGACGAAGGACGCCCTGGCGAAACTCGGTGCCTACCACTATCCACGAGAGAGTGCGGCATCGGGGGAAACAATGCGAACAGGGAGTATCCCGCTAACGTGGTCAGCGGATGGCCGAGCCGGAAATTAGACTCAGGTATGGATTGTCGGGCGGAAGTTCAGCGAAGACATCGAGACCGTCGAGGAGCAGATACCCGTGCACGCGCCGTGTCTTGCGTGGCCCCGCTACCTCACAGGTCCAGATGTTGAGCCCGCTGGGCTGCTTGCGGTGCCGTCCCAAACGCTCAAAGCTCTTTTGGAGTCCCGGCCAGCCCGAGTGTTTCGGGTCCTGAGATTCAAGTCGGATCAGCGGGTGCTCGTGAAAGAACCGCTGAAAAATTCCTGGGGTGACGAGAAACGCAGTCCCATCGACGCTATGGACCAGCGCTTTGGCGTCATTGACAATCAACCGTCGCGTCCGGACAGACTGTTGAAGCCAACTTAGGAAGCGTTCGCCGTGCGCTTGCTCTGGACCCGGTGGTTCCACGGTCGGGGAGTCATGCGAAGCGGGCGTTGCGATCTCGATGAACGCGCCTGATGGCAACGCACCGCGACTATCGTTCGGTGGTGAGGCTTGCGGCAGTGCGCCCGTAGGCGGAGGATCGCCCTCGTCCAGCATCCCAATGGCTGATGCGATGGGGTCTGCGCCAGCAGCACCTGCATTCGTCATCGGAGTTGTTGGCAACTCCGCGATGGGTGTTGGGCGGATGTCAGGGAGGCGCATGGCCTGCACATCACCGACCCTCGTCACATCGGTCACACTTGCTTGTACGCTGCCGCGAAAGGGCGGGGGCCGGTCCCCCGTGTCCCAGATCAGTGGGGGTGCGAGCTTGAGAAAGGTGAACTCCTGGGACCAGCCGTTCTCGCCGACGACGTGCGCGCTCCAGATGGCTTTGCCTTCCGGTGTGACCTGCACCAGCCCGTGCTCTTGCAACACATCGAAGAGGACTGTGTTCTTCTCCGGAACACCCGAGATACCGTTCGAGAGCAGATGGGCGCGCAGCTTGTCGCAGGCGGTCTTGGAGACCAACCAGAGCGCATCGCGCGTGAGCCACCCGTCTGAGGCTTGGGGTTGATTCAACTTGAATCGTTCGCGCACGAGATAGCGAAGGCCGTCCAGGAGCTTGCGTTGCAGAGACTGTGGGGCATCGGGGCGCGTCTTGGCCGGATCGCCACCGAGGGCTTGTGCCACGGAGGCCCGATCAGCTTGCATGACGAGCTCGCCAAGAACGCCGGCGTGCTCATAGCGACCGGCCAGTACGTACAGCAGTGCCGCCCACAATTCGGGAAAGCCGCTGAGCCAATCGAGGATGGTCTGTCCCAGCACGTGGGCGTAGACCAATCCCGCAGCCGCTTCGTGGAGGCGATGCGTGCGGTCGGCTCGGAAGCGAAAGCGGTAGGGGCGAGCGAGTTCTCCGTGCCAGGGGTGCCAGGGCGTGCCGTCTGCGTACTCAACTTGCAGGTCCACGGCGAGTTTACCGATGTCGTGCAGTAGTGCGGCGTAGGCGGTCGCGGCAGTCCAGGCCTCCGCTTGGGCGGCCTGCGCTTCGGGTACTGCCCCGATGGGCAACAGATACGACTGGCGCAGTTTGAGCCCGAAGGCTACGATTTCCAGACCATGGTCCAACATGCCACCGGCGTAGGCATGGTGGTGAGTCTCCGATGCCGGGAATTGCTGTACCAATGTGGCATATCGCTCAATGGGTGCGCGATAGAGACTCGCGAACTGTACGCGGGAGAGTGAGGTGCGTTGCCAGATATGCTGCAGCAGCAACTGACGACGCGGCGTGGACAAGAGGGAGGAATGCGATTGGGGTCGCAGCAGCCCATGGGACACATCATTGCCCGGAGGTGTCTGTGCGAACGGCGTCTCGGCCTTTTTGCTTCCAAACAGCACGATTTCCTCATTGCCCGGCCGCTCAGGGCGTCGGCCGCGAGCCTTTTGAGCCCTTTTCGGGTAGGGCCTTTGCCATTAAGTTGGCCCATCCCTTGGCCCCTTCTCCCACCCTTTGCCGCCCCTTTTGTGCCCCAATCCATATGCCATTTGCGAACTGCAAACAGCCCTTTTGTTGCACCAGATAGTCAGCCGATGACTAGCAGCGCCTGCCGAGTGTGCGCCTGCGGGCCTCAGTGCCGTGTCACTGGAAAAATCCGACAAAGTGGTCCACGATCCGGCTAAGGGCATCAGCCCCGGCGCAAGCGGAACCTGTGTGGCAGCAGGACCGCCGGACGCCGCCGGGAGGACGAGTGCCCATGGACCACGGTGCCCCATATGACGGAACATCACTATCACAACTCGGCAGAACAACTCGGCAGGCGATTCGGCCGTGCCTGGCGGGGCTTGCTGGGATTGCAGATGCGATGCCGGCGTGCGTTGTTGCAGGCCGGTCTACCCGCAGCTGTAGCGAATGTTCTGATCGCGACTGTCTGGTTGGTTGTTGTCGCAGGTATTCTGCGCTACGGTCTCTGGATTGCGATGGTGGCATTGGTTCTCGTTGTCTTGCTCTCACTGGGCGTGTCTGATGTGCCCAACAGCGTCGACCGCGAATACCAGTGGCGCCGCGGCTTTCTGGGCTTCGGGCTGTATGATGAGAACGGCTTCCGCGTTGATCCACACGACCCTGAAAAGAAGAACTGACAGGCTGGCGACTTCATCTGACCGCCCTTATGAGGGTGTCACTCCCGGTTGAGCCCGCAGCTCGAGCCCCATTCGTTCCCGTTACCAGTCCTTCAAGGGCTCCCCCTGCCTGGATTCCTGCCCAAGCGAGGGCGGACACCCAGAACGCCGGAAGAACCAAGAACATTGCGCCCAGCACGAAGTTGATTAGCATGTCCCCGAACGTGTTGTTCAGACCCATCAGGACATTGAAGTTGCTGTGGGGCGAGTTCCAGCCGTATAACGCATCCAGAATGGTGCTGTCGATCCACCGGGCGAGCTGGAACCAGAAATCCGTGAAGAACAGTGCGAAATCGACGCAGGTTGCGATGACGACGGTCTTGAGCTCGTAGGTTCCAAAGACAAGCACCAGCGGCAGACAGATGGTGAGAGCCATCTTGAGCAACGGAAGCACCATCGGTAAGGCTTCACGCACCGCATCCATGGCCGGCACGTACGCCAAGGTTCCCACGGTCAGACCTAGATCGGAGGCAATTCGCGTCGTGATGTTCGGCAACGTCATATCGATCTGCCCGCCGTAGTCGGTGTAGACCTGTCCTTCATTCATGACTTGCTGTCGGGGAGAGGCGATGGCGCGGATCACGCTGTCGTCCGCCTGGGCTTGCGTCAGAAAGCCGGCCCACTTTTCTACACGGGTCAGCAAGTCGGGATCGACTTGTTTCAAGAGGCGAACTCGCAAACCATTGTTGCCATCCGACCACCATTGCTGACAGGTCGGATAGCCGCCCCCGTTGGGCACCTGAGCCAGACCCGCGTCCCGTGCCCCATCGTAAGGCCACGCCACCCGCGGTGTACTCGAGTGATAGGTGTCGTAGAAGCCGGCCGTCGTCAGGAAGAAACCCGAGCCGATCCAGATGACATCATTCATTTGCGCGTCGGTCAGTGCTGGCCGGTTTGAGAACAACTTCGCACGAGCTGAGCCATAGCAGTCTCGCGTGAAGTCCGCGACTTCCTGAGCCAGAAGTGGATCTCCTATGCGAGTGCTATCGACGTCAATTCGAATCTGTCGCAGGTCAGTTCCGCAGGGAATCGCAGCTACCGCGGCCGCGGTGATCGCCTTCGAGAGGGAGTGCACGAAGAACCACCACACGGGGACCAGGGCCGATTGGTTGTTGAGCGTCGTGAACGCAGGCTGCCAGCCTGTTTGCGAGGGCAGCGGCACAGTCACCTGGCATTGCTTGGAGCGGGTCTGGTCGAACTGGATGGTCTGCAGGTCGATGCGGATGAAGGGAATGCCAGCAAAGAGGATGACCACGATGGCGACCCACACGCGATTCTCGATGCGGATCGCGGACAAGAGGCCCTTATTGCCGTCTGCCGCTCCCGAGCCTCGCGAGCGCAGCCACTCCTGCACGACGATGGCGAGAAAGGGGACCGCGACGACACCACTGGCCACGAGAATGTTCCAGATACCGTTGTTGATGATCCACCCGACGAGCGTCAGGTAGTACTCAAAGTAGTCGGTCGTGAAGAGCGTCATGTGGGATATCGCCTCGGGCCGTTCACGGGCCCTGGAATAAAACCATCGCTTCGATTAACACGACCGCGACGATGGCCGCCACTTCGGCGCGGATCAATCGGACAGCCGTCCCTGCATCCGGCTCGCCGCTCAAGACCCGGTGGCGCATCGGCAGCCAGGCGTAGACCGTCACGCCGTAAAGCAGAATTCGCCATAACAGGAAATACACCCGGTGGTCTTGAAACCAACTCACCCAGCGGCTGACCCCGCCGAGGGACCAGATGCCCACGGCGTTGACCACGAAGGCCAATAGCCCCAAGGCGAAGACGGTCGTCGGAACGCGCCAGATCGCGGACTTGAAGATGGGTAAGAAGCGCGCAGAACGCATGGCCGGGTCTTCAGTTGCGCGGCTTTTGAATTTCATCCAGTCGATCACGATCGGTATCGCCCTGGAACGTGCCGCGCGAGGCATCCCCCCGTGCACCGCGCCGCTGGATGATAGCCATCGGTGAATTGGCGGCCAGTTCGTGCCGCAGTTCGAGCTCCGATTTGAGATTACCGATTTCGCGCCCCAGGATATCGTTCTCTTGTGACACGGCGTCCTGCGCCAGATGATTGGCAGCGACATTGGGCTCGCCGCGTCCGGCAAGCAGCGTTCGCTGTAGCGTGAGGGCTTTTTCCAGAACGCTGGAGAGCGCCACCTCGGAGGCCAAGCGCTTGGCGAGAACGTCCTGATCCTGCTCATCCCGCAGCGCCTCAATGACCCCGCGCGTGATCGGCATGGCATCGCTACCGGCCGCTTCGAGATTCTCTACCGACAACGGTTGGGCGCCGGTCACCAGGCCCTGGAGTGCCTTGAGCTTCGTCTCGTACTCTTCCTGGATGAGCGGCGTGAGTCCGACGCCGGCCGTGGTTTGGGTCTTGTTGCAATCCTCACAGGTGCGTTGCTCCCGCTCACCCAAGACTCGCACTGCCCACGCGGCCGCCGCGTCGGGGGATGGCCATGCCTGACAGGTCAGGCCGTTGTTGCAGGCATCCGGTGCTATGGCGGTTGCATCGTTGATCGCGCGACCGTTCAACAGGTTATAGCCGGTCCGTGTTACGTCCCCGACGATTTTGATCGACGGTTGACCGGCGCCGCCCGCGTTCGCACCGCCCACCCAAGGTACACCGGAATTACCATGGTTGGATTCCGCGGTGTTGATGGCCGTGATGGCGTCCTCGGCGCCGCCCACCGAATCGCGCAGCGCCAGCCCTTCCGAGAGTTGGTCCCATGAGAACTCGCCTTGAGCGAGATCGGCCAGATGATTGGCGATGGTGCGGCAGGCGGTCTTTGAGCGATCGTAATCGAGGCGCGCTTGCAGAATCCCATTGGTCAACAGATTGTACAGACCCGGATCGGCGCGCTGGATGATGAGGGCGGGCAGGGCGGCGACCGCCGCCGTGGCATCTTGAATCAGGCCGCCCATGATCGCGTGGAAGCCTTCGGTGATGCCGTTTAGCTGATTGTGCAGCGTGGTGGTCAGACTCATGTTGCCGCAGATGAGATTCGCGTTCCAACCGAGCCCGACCGTGATGCTCTGCATATTTGCGGTATGACTGGATGCGACCGCACGCCCACCGCCGATGGTGTAGAGCAACTGGTCGTTGACGGCGCTGCCTGTGACATGCACACCGTTGGTATCAATCACCGTCTGCGCGGCGACCCAGGAACTCAGTGACAATAACGCGAGCAGCCCGAGGAGCCGCGTTGGCAGATAGTCTCGGGGCATCGGTGATTGCGGCGTAGGCATGAAGCCCTTGCTCCGTTAGGGGGCGAAGTCGACGCTGCCGAGGAAGATCTCCCCTTGCCGTTGACAGCACGAGTAGGGGCGCCAGAGGGCCCAGGCATAGCCGCCATCGAAAGCCTGCACATGAGGCAGGACGTTCGGAAAGACTGCGCAAATAGGCATCAACGTGGGCACCAGTTCCTGCCATTTGCCGGTGAGGGGTGCCGTCTCAAACAGAGGGCCTGCCGGCCAGTAGCCATCGCGGGGTAAAGCGAGGAGTGGCTGATAGACGTGAATTTGGCCGGGACGGGTGACGATGTCGCCGGCTCGCTGTGCCACCACGGCACTCGCCTTGTAGGCGTCGGTTTGATGCAGGAAGCCGCCTCGCGGATACACGTTGCCCCAGAGGTTCAACAGGGCGCGGCTGCCGATCTCGCGCAGGCCCGGCGTGAGCGCTTCGGGATAGAAGGACTCGGGAATGTTCCAGCGCCAGGCGATCGTGTCGAAGACGCTGAGCAAGTAGGGCGTAAATGGAACGCCGGCCCCATCACACACGGTGCCGAGCTCACCCACAAACTTGGAGAACACAGCGCCGGCCGGATGACCGATCACATCTGCATTTCGGAACTTCGCCAGGTTGTTCTCGTGACTCTGGTTCGTCGTGCCATCGCCACCGTCTTTGGCGCTCGGATTCGGTGGACTCATGAAGCTCACATCGATCCAAGGATTGTGGCCCGTGACCATGTAGCTGGAGACCACCGCATCGGGAACGTAGTGGCTCACCTTGGCGGAGGTCTGCACATCACATCCAAAGGTCGAGCACATAAGCCAGTAGCAGATTCCGACCACGCGATAGGTCAAGCAATCCGGCGAGGCCACGGAGGCCGTAATCGCACCCGTGGTAACCGCTAGCGCCGAACTCACCCAACAGAACAAGGACGAGGCGACTCCCATTCGCAGCACGGAACGTGGCAGGCGCATCAGCGTGTCTCTCCTCGATACTGCTCCATGAGGGATAGAGCGTGCGCGACGTCTGCGTCCCCATAGACAACGAACCGGCCATCCACGACGATTGCTGGGAGTTTCAGAATGCCGAGATTCCAGGCCTCGACCACACCCTGATAAGCCGCCGAGAGACGGCGATTGAGGGATTCGCCCTGAGCGCGTAGGCGCTCGCCGACGGCTTGCGCCGCGCGGGCCGTGTCTTTGGGAAGGTCAGTGGAAAGCTCGGCCTGCAGGCGCGCCGGTTCATCCAAGCGTATGACACGCACCGTGCGAGGTGCTGAGACGGGATGCGCGCCGTCGGTGTAGACGCACACATCAATGGCCCACGCCGTCTGGGTACCGAGTGACAGAAGTCCCAGAGCAACGCCTGCCGCGCGTGCATACAATCCAAGGTTAGATAACGATCGCATACGCAGGCTTCGAGGATGTTGGAAAGGGACGCGGATTATTCGGCTGCGGCCGGCGTAATGCCGCCCACAATGAGGTCGGACTGTTGACCGTAAACATCCCATCGGCTTGCATACCAATTGATCGGTGTGTGGGTCTCCGGCAGAGACGTTCAAGACTGCACGCAGGTCAGTGGACCACTCGTCTGTGAGCATCGCCGCAATGAATGAGGTCTGGGCCAATGCTCGCGTTCGAGGGGGGGCTCGGCGGTGAACAGTCCAACGCAAACAATGCGTGTTTTCGGCTGCCCGCGTTGGCCTATGGACGAAGGCGGGTGCTGAATGCCCCGCTACGTGCAGCGAAGAATTAGCCGCGTAGAGTGTTTGCAGGAGAGGAGATCGGTACAATCACACCCAAGGGCAGAAGGTGAAGGGTCAGCGGAGGAACGGCATGTCAGGCAAACGTAACTACGGAGCTGCGTCGTCGATACTCGATGGCGCTTGTATGGACTGTGGCGTCGAGACGATGGCTCGGGATGAATACTACATGCTCAGGGATACCCTCTGGCGCTCGATCAATCCCTTGGTACTAGGGCATCTGTGTTTTTGGTGCGCCGAGGATCGATTAGGCCGACCGCTTCATCGTGGTGACTTCTCGAAAGCGCCGGTAAACCGGATGTTTGCCGCCCGATGTGCCGCCTTGGCGGAACGCCTGCAACGAGCCCGCCCGAAGTCTGGCGGCCTGGCGTCAACCGTGAGCGCATCGGCCATTCAAGCCCGGCTCACCCAGAAGAAGCGCACGCAAAGCGCGCTGGGGCGTTTGAGCGCGTCGCTGTTGCCCTACCGCGGGCGCAACGGACGTGTTCCGCAAGGGACTCTGACGCGGGTGCTACGCGAGCACGTGAGCAAGACATCGCCTGTTGAGCTTCTACGGTTTCCCCGATCGGATCGGGGCGCGGGATCAATTGGACGTCGCAAGCGCATCAACCGCAGACGATAGGACATCCGGGGAGACCATACCCGCGATGGTCACGGCGCGACCGTCGCGCCGGTCTAAAAGGCGCAGCGTTGGGGTCGCGGTGATGGCTTCTTGGGTCGCCTCGGTCAGTTGCCGCCGTACAATCGCGCCGGGTCGGTCACTTTGTAGGCACGCGCGTATGGCCTCTGCGGCAGGAGGCTGATAGAGGGCGTCAGGATGCGCAATTTGCTCGCTCGGGTGCTGATACAGCCACTGCACGGTCCACCAAAAGAGGCGGGGTCCCCCGAACTCGCCTGCGCATTCGGCCAGGCGAGCTGCCTGGGTCGCCGCGGGCTCGTGCTCGGCCAAAGGTAGGTGCCGCCATTCCCAGTTCACATCGGGGTGCGCGTCTATCCATGCATGCAGTGTTGGGAAGTACATGCGGCAGTAGGCGCATTGCAGGTCCGCGAATTCCACCACCGTGAATCGGGCAGTGGGGGTGCCGTAGATCCAGGGCGGATGTGCGTTGTATGCAGCATGAGGCCCGCTCAAGTACCGACCCAACCACAGCACGACTGCCACCGTGGTAATGACGATCATGGACAGAACCAACACACGATGACGTTTGTAGAGGAGGGAAGAACGTGTGGGCAGGACAATCAGTTCGTAACTCATGATACATCGACTCCTTCGGGTAGCGGTTCGATGCCCCGAGAGCGATCGATTCTGTTGGCCATCTCGAGCGCCGCATCGAGTTCGCTCAATCCCTGCTGTTGCATGAGCTCAAAGCGCTCGTTCTTTTCTTCGGTCTCCGTCATGGCGAGTGCAAGATAGAGACTTGCCGAGACAATGCGTACGAGCACCTCCATCGAGCGGGAGAGGATCACACCCTCCGCATAGTCACCCGACTGCTTACGCGCGGAGAGCAACAATGACCTCTGGGCGGGCGTCAGCTCGCGGAAGCGTGCAATCTTCTCCACCTCATCCGGCGGCATGGAGAGACAGAACCACCATTCGATCATATTCAGCATCGCCTCCGCCGCTCGCGGAAAGTCATCCAGGTTCTGTGTTGCAAGCCAAAACCAAGCGCCGAGCTTGCGCCACATCTTGGTAATCTTGACGATGTAGGGGGCGAGCAATGGATTCTTGAGAATGATGTGACCCTCGTCCGTCACATTGATGAGGGGTCTGCCTAAGAACTGGTCTCGCTCAGCAATGTTGTTGACCGTGTTGATGAGGGAGATGTAGGCAATGGACAGTTCGGCGTTGTACCCTTCCCGAGCAAAGGTGGCGAGATCGACGATGGTGAGATCGGCCTCCGGCCAGGGGGTGCCCGGCCGGTTGAACATCTCTCCATTGACCCCCTGGCAGAAGATGTCCATGGCGTCCGCCATCTCGAGGAGGCGTGCCCGACGGGCATCGGCCAGGGTGACGTCTCGGGCCCGCTGCCGTAGAGCGTCGCGGACGTCCTGCGTCAGCACCGTCCTTTCGCAAGCGACGCACTCCCGGGCGGCGTCCAGAATGCATTGTCGGATGAGGCTGCGATCAGCACGCGTCATGCGAAGCTCTTCCTTGTCCTCGCCGCCCGTGATCATCAGGCGAGCGGTGATTTCGAGCTCACCTAAGACGTCGCGTTGCTCGTCGCCCTCAGTGGCGGGGGCGCCAGCGGTTTCATCCAGCGCTTCGACCTCGAGCGTCTGTACCTTGCTGGGAGTGACGACCAGTCGCCACGCGTCCGCAAACGGCGCCAATGAAACCCCGGACGCGGGCGCCAATCGCACGCGATGCACCGTGAGACCCAGGCGCTGCGCAAACTCCCCCAGGAGACCGAAGGAGTTGCCGCTCTCGACAACGAACAGCCTTGGCCGATATATGGCGATGACGTGGTTTAGGACGTTGTTCAACAGGGCGGATTTGCCCGAGCCTGTGGGTCCGAAGAAGAACGCATGTGCGTTCATCTGCCGATCGAGGCGATTGAGAGGATCTACACTTACCGTTTCGCCGCCGCGGCTAAAGAGGGTGATGCCCGGATGTCCAGTTCCGCGGCTGCGGCCCCAGGTCGGCAAGAGATTCGCGACGTGCTGGGCGAAGAACAACCGCGTATAGACCTTGCGGGTGTCGAGCGCCGGATTGAAATTGCACGGCAGCCAACGTAGATAGCTGTTGCAGGGTGCGACTTCATCTTCGTCGCGCACCGGTTGCAGACCCGCATTGAAGAGCACGTTGGCGAGCGCGCTGGCGCGCTCCTCGAGCTGGGACAGTGTGGTGCCCTTGACGTAGAAGGCAATGGAGGCGCGATACAGCTTGTGGGCGCTGCCTAAGATCGAGCGCACCTGCTGCAGGTCCTTGCGAGTCTGTTCGGAGTCCACCGTGCCCCCGACCGATTTCTTGTCGAGGCGGTTGAAGTCGGCTTCGAGTAGGTCTTGCGGGGTGATCACGAGTGTGATGCACATCACCGTGCCCTCCGGGCAGGAGTCAAACACTGTGTTGACCGCATCACCCCCGGTACGTCGTTCACCGGTCAGGTGTCCGATGGACGGTGGTGCGCGCAGCCGATCGACGGTCACCACGCGGTGGGGCTCATTGTCAAAGTACCAGACGCCACTGCCCACATCGTTGCGGGGCTGGGCAAAGAAGAGCCGCTCAGCGAAATCGGTCCCGCTCGCGAGCTCGAACTCGCCGGAGTGGGGTTCGGGGGGGAAGGACGTCAGGTTATAGAAGCGCTCTTGTGCCTCGCGAGAGGTGCCCAGCCAGGTTGGATGCGGGTTAAACCAACGCAACAGCCAGTCGTGAATATCGGCGCCCTCCAGGCGCCGTGCCCTGATCCCGGCATTCGCGAGTCCACCGACAATGCGCTCACAGGTGACGCTGAGGGCTTGGATGGCCGAGTGCGAGCGCCGTTGAGGGGCGGCGCCGGTTGCGCGGCGATAGACGACCATTCGCACGCGCCGTGTCTGGCCGCGCCAAGGCAGGTGTGTCACGGTGCGGTCGTGGAAGAGGCCACCGGGCTTGGAAATGGCACGCAGGTGATGCTCGAACCGGCGCAGGTAGGAGCGGGTGAACACGGTGTCGCGGGCTCGCGGGTGGACGTACTCTTTCAGATCTCGCAGGTAGGCATCCCAACCGGTCTCATCCTGCGCGTAGATTTGGATGATCCACGGATTGACCTCCAGTTCATCGAAACTGTCTTGGAGCGCGTTTTCAAGCGCATCGCGTGCCTGCTCGAGCCACGGCTGCTCTCGCCCTTCCGTTCCGAGTGGCGAGAGCTCGAAAAACGCCGCGACCGACTGACCATCCTCCAACAGGATGCATTTCGATTCCGGGAGATATTCAACCCAGGGGCAATACTCCAAGAAGGACGGCGACACCTCGTACTGCTGCGCCTCGTCGGCTTGGGTAGCGGGTCGAGTCTGCTGGCGGGTGCGAACGCCCGGCAGGGGAATCCCGTTCTTAGTGAGACGTGTCACGTAGCGGTCCCACAGATCCGGCGAGGTGCGCGCGCTCGTCGCGGCGCTGCCCTGATCGCCCGAAGCGGTCTCGTCGGCTCGGCGACGGAAGTTGAGAGACCAGCGGCCCATCAATAGCTCTCCGTGCGTTCGCCGGGAAGCGCGTACTGCACGTGCTCATACAGGGGGAAGACGGTGCTGTAGCCCGGCACGGGAACCGGGTGCTCCCCCGCGAGATGCGGAAAGACATACAGGATGAGATCGGGATTGGGCAGGCGCACGAATAGCCGATCGATTTCGTTCTCGGCGTTGCGCGTGTAGGTCATAACGTCCGCCACCGCAGCGTCCTGGTCGGCCGGCGTCAGGGGTCGCCGTAGCGATGCGCGCGCATCCGCCAACACTCGCGAGGGGCGGACGGTGGTGAGACCCCCGGCGGTGTTTTGCGTCCAGACATCGAGCATCGTCGCTGGCCCGTGGGGCAAGACCTTCTCCTTTCGCGTGGCGCAGCCGGCCACGCAAGTCAATGTCGCCGCCACCCCCAGCACCGCGAAGTTAGTCCAGCGTCGAGTCACGCTTCTCTCCCGCCTCATAACTCACCTTGCGTCCGTGTTTCTCGTAGTCAATGTCCAGCGGTTGATCGATGTGCACGGCCACCTGCGCGCCGGGCTCGACATAGACTGCGGCGAAGGCCTGCCCGTAGAGGCGATCGATCCATTTGGACATCTCCTGCACGCCACCCGCCAAGATTCGACCGGCTGCCTCATGGGCAGTGATTCCGACGGTGCCCAACACATCGCCGTTGCTGCCGTTGAGATAGGCGAAGTTGGTGCCGCTCTTGGAGTCGATGCTTGCGGCAGCCCCCGCGGCGGCGGCCGTAATCAGCATCTCGGAGGTGAGATACTGGACCGCGTTACTGCGGCGCGACCCGCTGACGCAGGGGATTCCGTAGGGGTCGCTGATCCAGCCCAACCCGGTGCGGGTAGTCACGGCATTCTCGACATTCAACGCAGTCGAGGGCAGCGTTCGCACGGTGCCATCGTGAAATACGAACGTGATGGAGCGGACAAGTCCGCGCACACACGAAAGTGTCCAGTCACCGGAGGCGGTGCCGCTCACAATGGCGCCCGCGACATCCGGCAACTCGATTCCGTTGGCGGTGAGGTTGTCCGCCCCAATCACGACTTTGAACGGAAACGGATCGTTGACCGTCCCATCCACGGGCACGCGACCGATGAGCGCGGTCATGGCGACCGAGCCCATCAGCGTCGCGTTGGTGGGAATGGTGTATGTCGGTTTGACGTCGGCCGCCGTGGCAGACGTGTGCGGAAGCGCATCGCTGAGAGAGGGTTCGCCGGGGTGCTCGTCGCTGCCGAGAGCGCCCGAGGGGGCTGCTTGTCCGAATGAGGTCGATGCCGCCTCGCCCGTATAGCGCGCGCCGGGGGGAGTTGGAACCGCAGCGGAATTGCCGGGCTTTCCGCGAGACGGCGGGCGATCTTGCGGTTCATACCAGTGAACATGGCTGTCGGCGGGATTGCCCAGGTCGCCGTCCTCTAGGCCCAAACCAATCGGCAGATCCTCATGTGACCCCTTCGCGCCGAGCGCATCCACCCGTTGCTGAAGGTCTTGCAACAGCGACTGGGTCTGTTGCTGCGTGGTCGCGGTCTGTTCGCGGTCCTGGTGCAACCGTTCACGCTCGCCCTTCAAGGTCTCCTGGATGCGCGCATCGACGGTGCTCTCCCGCGCCCGCAACCGCTCGTTCTCCTCTTTCTGCTGCCGGCCATCCTCCATGGCGGCCTTCACTTCGCTGCGCAGTTGTTTCACTTGCCCCACGAGCGTGGCGACCGTGTCGTGGGGCGTATCGCCACCGACGCCGAGGTCCTTGGATTCCTGGGCGGTGAGCTGACCTCCTTCCAGCGAATCGGCACCCGATCCGGGTTTCGAGCCGTGTGAAAATAGCTTGATGCCGGCAAAGATGACGAGCACGGCCACCGGCAGCATCAGCCACTTCAAGAGCCCGCTACTTTTCATGGGTAGGCTCGGAAGCGGTGGGTGCGGATAGATTGGAAGCCGCATCGACGCGGCTCACGGTCGGGAGCAGCGATTCGGCGAGCCCATGCCCGCGGGTCACGAGGTACAGGACCGTCGTGTCGGTCGAATCGCCGTGGGGACCCAACTGTCGATGTTGAAACGTCGCCGCGAGGAAGTCGCCTTGCAGGGTCCGTGGATCCAACCGTTGCCACGTCGCGGTCAGGTTCGTAATGCGCAGCGCGGTCACCCACTGATCCTGCAGGCGCCAGGCGGCGAGCATCGTGACATTGACGGGGTGGGTGGGAAGCAGGGTGGTGAGGTCGAGCGTGGCCCGTATCGGCGTCGGGATGATGCCGGCGACCGGTTCGACGGTGCGTAGAGGCGCGTAGAGGCTCTGCGCCGCATATCGCGTCAACAGCACCGCCGCTGGGGTCGGGACACGCGTAGAATGCTCTGCGTCCGCGTCGGTCGATTCGCGTTGGGACTGCGACTCCCCAGGGCCCTCCACCGGCTTGTTGAGCACAATGCGCAGCGGCTCTAACTTGTCATCTGGTGGGGCCTCGGATGCGGTGACATCGAGTAGCACCAGCGCGCCTGTGTCCGCATCCTGTAGCTCGACGCGCGTCGGCTCAAAGGCTCCCGTGGCGCGCAGATAGATGGCACCGTCAGCGCTCTGCGCGCGCAAACGCTCGACAATGGCGTTCGGCACGGCGACGCGCATCGGCCGGTCCAGAAACAGGATGCGCTCCTGTCCGACATGCAGCGCAACCGTAATGGGCAGTCGCTGCCATCGGATCACCTCCGTGCCGCGACTGGTCTCGCAGATGAGGGCGGCGAGCAGCGCGAGGCCAGTGGCCAACGCCCAAGCACCGAAAGTACTTCCAGTGGACATGACGCGGGTGGCATCGGCGTGACTGGGGCGAGTCCCGCTTCTATGATCGGGCCGAATTCTCCCAAACCACGTTGATAGGGGCCTCACGGTGTCGGCGCCTCGGCGCCCCCATGTGCGCCCGTCGAGGCCGTAGGGGTCGCTGGCACAATTCGCTGGGGCGGACTGGCGTAACAGTCCAACGCGAGACCAAACGGGTTGTGCTCGGGATCTACGTCCATGCGCGCCACCTTGAGCGGAAAGCGAAGCAGCGCGCGCTTGACCATCTCCCCTCCATAGTATTCATCGGCAGAGATATCCAACGTGACGACCCAGTCGTTGTCAGACAACGCCTTGACGCGCGCCGTGGGATCATCGGCGTAGCCGCGACCGGGAATCTCGTACACACCGCGCACCCGCTGACGCAGCTCGCCATTGTCGCGGCGGAAGGCGAAGTCACTCTCGAGGAAGCTCTTGCAGGCCGGTGTCAGATAGGCCGCGAGCGCCCGGATGTTTCGGGCATAGTCGTCTTCCCCATTCTTCGGCCAGCGATTGAGCTGTTGGAACACGTAGAACGTAAAGGCGTAGACCGACTCGGCCGGCACGTCCCACCACTTGCGAACGCTCCCGGAGCGCAGATCCGGGGGTACGTGCACCACCAGGTCATGCGGTGCGCGCCACCAGCCGAAGGCCAGCGCGAGACCCAACACAAAGAGTGCCCCTGTGGCCAGGCGCAGCGTGCGCACGTGGGACTGCAGGTGCGTCACTTCGTTCTTGAAGCGACTCATCGAGTGCCTCCCCAGCCGATCGACCGTCGCGGGTGTCGGCTTGTCGCGGAGGTCGGATGGGTCGCTAGGCGCATCCGACGGGTGCTCCAGTACCCGGATCGGACAATCAGGTCCCGACCGCCGAGCAGGGCACACGCAAAAGGGGCGTGCTGCCGCGCCCACCACTGAATGTGTCGGTACAGCCAAGTGTCAGGTCGGCCCCGCTTGTGGCGGCGCAAGAGACCGCCGCCAAAGAAGAGACCCGCTGCCACGCACACCACCACACACGTGGGCGCGAGCGCGAGACTTGAAAACCACACAGCGACCACCACGCCGAGGGCGAGCCCGACCAGTGCCGAGGTTCCCACGGAAAACCACAGCTCATCGGCGGTTAGTCCCCGCACAATCACCGGTTGGCGGTTTATGCGGTGCGGGAGGAAGCTCACCGTGCTTTCACGGCGAGCGTCCACACCGGCTGTGATGGGTCCTGTGCCCTGGATGTGCGTCACGTATTTCATGGTGCCCTCCGCACCGAAGGATGATTAACCCGCGCCGGAGAGGCGCCTTCAGAGAACGCCGGTGGCCGTGGTCAGGAGCCAAATGCCTACCACCAGCAGCATGGCGCCGACGGAGACCGTGAGGCCAAACTCGCCCCAGGTGCGTCTGCCGATGTGGATCTCGGAGTACGAGTTGTAAGCGTGATAACACACACCCACAAACATCGCGGAAATGACGAGCAACGCCACCAACAACACGATGTCGAAACCGTAGTTCTGCAAGGTCTGGATGATGCCGTTGCCCGCCCCGCGTGAGGGTTCTTGCATGGCCGGAAGGCCGGCGGCCTGCGCGGCCAAGGGAGCAGCGGTGAGTGGGGGAAGCAGGATGCAAGCAAGGGTGCGCAAGAGAGAGGGACGATATGCGTTCATGGGATTCACCTACAGGGTAAGGAGGATCAGGACAGAAGGAGGAAGGACAGGACGAGATACAGGGCGACGAAACGAACGATGACCATCAGAAACTGGCGTGCGGAGAGATCGTTCTCTGCCCAGCCGATATAGGCGCTGCGCATGGCCCACACGCCCCACAGCAGGATCACGACAAACACCAAACTCAGAAGCAGATTCCCGCAGGCAGTCGGTGTGAACCCGCTGTTCGCCGTAAAGGCTGTGACTTGATCCCCGGTGGGGTTCACGGGGTACTCCCGGACGCGCGGTATTGACCGCTCAAGTCATCAGGATCACGCGGCTGGGCGCGCGGCGGACTTAGATAGTCTTCGATGCCGCCTCGGATGCGCGCGATGTCGGCAGTCAAGCGCGCATAGTCGAAGTGATAGCGGTGCGCGCTGGTATCGGACAGTTTCTGGGCATCCAGCGCTGTGCGCTCGAGTTGGTTCAATTGCCGCACCAAGAGGGCGAGTTGCGCGTTCTCCAACGCATTGTCGGAAGGATGCGCAGACCAACAGACCGCGAGCCCCGCAACGAGCATCACGAGCCGTTTCGACGGATCGGGTTTTGTCGGCCGTTCAGTCGTTACGGGGCGCGGCTTACACATCACGGGCCTCCTCAAAGTTTCGGGTGGAGGCGTGAGGGTGCGAATTCGCAGTCGCGGGCGCCGCAAGGAATACGAACGGACCGACGCCCCCGTTCTTTCAGGACGGAGGCGCCTAGAGATATTTCTTAAACGTTGCTGCGGTGATGCGAATGGCCGCACCGAGGAGGACGGCACTGGGTAGCAAGATCCACAGCGGATGGATGCTGATGGGGAAGGATAGATAGATGCCCCAGGGCAGCAGGGCGAGCGGAGAAACGAGGGCGCGGGCGCGGTGATAAACAAAGCCAGATTCGCGCCCCGCGCCAAAGCGGCGGATATCTCGCTGGACGACGCCATCCAGGAAGGCGACAAAAGCCGCGAGCACAAACAACGGTAACGTCAGGACCAACACCATTACCCGCACCAGAACAGTGAGTGCGATGTAGCCGGCCGCGAGGGCATAGACCTGCAGATGTTGGGCAGTACGCTGGACCAGCGTGCGCATGCCATTGAGGCCGGTGGATGGCGGGTCGGCAGGTACCGCGTGACGCAGAGTCCACTCGGACAGGCCACTTTGGACAAAGAGCCTCTGATACGCACGCGAGACCCAATGCTGTGCGCTGCCGGCTGGATCTGAGAGCAGGAGGCTGTCCTTGAAGTCATCCGAGAGTTGACTGAGCTCGTAGTCGAGCATGCCCTGTGCGTGGTGCCAGCCCTGTTCGGGCCAGAGGAAGTGCACACCCGCGCACTCGATGAGGATGGAGAGCAGGAGTGCACCACAGAGCATGCCGAAAACTTGAAACGGCAGCGCCACCAACAGCCCAAAGAGCGTCGGCGGACGCACGGGCGCGGGCCGCATGACGGGTGCTGCCTCAGCCATCGGAGGTTATCGCATCGCTCGCCGTCAGACTCTTGAAGTCCTCCAGCAGCCCCTCGGGCAGCGTGTCGCCGGGGCGGCCTTCGCCACCGTGCGTGCTCCACCATTCTTCCGTTGGCGCGTAGCGGTTGCGCATCTCGCGGGCCACGCTCTGCAGGTCCGGGGGCATCAACTCGTCGGGGTCAGCTTCTGGGAGGGGCATGCGGATCTTGAACAGCGTTCCCCCCTCGATGAGTCCAAAGGCTTGACCTTTGGGAAGGGCGACGATGTGCGCAGGTTCAATCATCGGCACGCTGGTCGCGGTCACACGGTCCTGGGTGTTGGAGGTGAAATCGGTACGCCCTTGCGGATCGGAACTGTCGGTCGAGCCGCTGATGATGAGCCCCTTGCTGTAGGCTTCGACTTTTGGCAATTGCTGCGTGAGGAGTTCGGCGGTCGCTGTCTCGCGCACGCGCAGCATGAAGAGGTTGTTGAAGTTGCCGATGACTTGGCCCGCCTTGGCGCGACTGCCGATGCGCGCCTCAATGTCGCTCAAGGTCTGGGTGTAGGCAGTGACCTGCAAGCCGGCGCCGCCGCCTTTGTTCACCATGGGGATGAATTCATCGCCCATGAGCTCGTTGAACTCATCCGCGTGCACATTGATCGGGACCTTGTCGGCGGTGCGCGCACTCTCGGGGAGTCCATCGTCGATGCCGAATTTGTAGATGTGGCCGGCAACCGAGACCAGGTCGCTGAACATGGAATTGCCTACCGCGGCGGCCACCTCGGGGTCCGAGAGCGCATCCAGGCCCACATAGACCACCGCGCGCTTGCGGATGACTTGCAGCCAATCGAAGATCGGCCGCGGGTCATTCAGGTCCGAGTAGTTGGGCGCGAGCAGTTGCGCGACGCGGCCCGTGGTGAGCTTCTCCAACAGCGGCAAGAGGGAGGCGACGATCTTGTCGAAGTAGGTTCGGTCATATCGGACGGCGCTGCGCAGGCCATCCAACACGGGGTCATAGACGCGTGCCTGCGATAGATACTGCTCAATCGCGACCACCCGCTTCTCACGCCCGAGCATGTGCCGCGGAATGTTCTTATCAGTGAGCGCCCCTTCGATCTTGACGATCAGGTCCCAGGCGTGGCTGGCCGTTTTGGCGAAAAAGTGCTGCGCATATTCAATGAAGAGGGCATCGATGTTGACCACATGCCGCTGGATGAGGAGGTAGTCCGGCCGTTGCCCGAGCTCCACCAGCGCGCGGGCGATGATGTTGACGAACCGCCACGCAAATTCCCTAAACGCCGCCGAGTTACCCTCGCCGGAGAGCTGGCCGGCGATCCGAGTAGCCACTTCCGAGATGCGCCCAAAGCGGCCCACCGCGTTGTAGCGCGCGGAGATTTCGGGCCAGCCCAGATGGAAGAGATAGAATTCGTTCGCCCGTCCTGCCCGCTTCGCCTCGACATACACCCGCCGTAGCAGGTCGGCGTCGCCCTTCGGATCGAACACGATCACCACTTCGTGTTCGCCGTTACGCACGCGACGGATGTCTTGGGTGAGAAAGAGCTCTGCGAGGCGAGTCTTGCCGACGCGGGTCGTGCCCAACACGAGCGTGTGGCCCACCCGTTCAGACAAGGGCAACGTCACGTCAACCTCGCGGGTCTCGATGCCGTGCAGCCGCGGCAGGCCGCCCACGGGCGGCAGCGGGCGCACGGGATTCAAGGGGTGATCCGAACGAGTCCACCGGGCGATCTGCGAGAGCGGCCCGGGTGCGAACTCCAGCCGGTGCTCTAACTTTCGGGCGAGGCTGTAGAGAGCCGAGGGGTCAACGTACTGTCGATACTCTGCGCGGTACGTCTGCATCAGCCGATCGGTGTGGCGTGGCTCCCAGCGAAATCCTCGCCCGACGAACAGGCGCTGCGTGCTGACCGGCACCTGACTGCTCGAGAGCGTGTAGCGCGGTAGTCGGCGCAGGTTGCGGCGATAGCGCAGAACGGTCCACGCCTGCAGCGCGCGCACCGCGGCGAGCGTGCAAAAGGCGAGCGCAGTGACGAGACCTAAGAGCGGGTTGAGGGCAACCGACCAGGGTGCGAACACACACAGCGCCGCCGCGGCCAGACAGGCCGCGACGGTGTAGAGCTCCACAGCGGGTCGCAGCAGCGCTTCGATCGCGTACCGGTGCGCCACGTCATTGCTCGATGCCCGTGGCTGTCACGAGGGCCGGGTAGTGCGCAAGATGCAGCCTCACCGCCAGATCGTCGGCGGAGGCGGGCACCAACGTGAGTCCTGGCGCCAGCGCACGCAATGCGGCCAGAGCATCCGCCGAGTCAACGTGTACGATGAAGCCGACAGCACCCAGTTGTCGCAACGGCGCGAGGTGCGCCTTGATCCACGCGTGCGAGCGCGGGTCATCGCCCGCGAGAAAGAACGGCGTGAGCCCCGGTGCCCGGATCAGTTGGTGCGGCACCGATCCGGGTGTCAAGCGTGTCGAATGAACCGGCAAGAAGGCGGCCTCCTCGTTCTTCGAGTGGGGCACCTTGGGCGGTGGGAGTGAGGCAGCGGGGGTCGTGGAGGACGGAAGTAGATTCAACGCCCGGTAGTACGGCAGCGCCGAGGCGCCTCCCAAATCCGCGACGACCGTCAATCGGGAATCGGGTGTACGGGGGTTTGACTCCACCGCCCTGACATCAAGCGCCCACATCGCTACGAGCAGCCATGCGGCGATGGGGGCTCTCATGGCCTAAACGCCGCCACCATGATTGGCTTTCGTAATGCCAGCGTATTGCGTTGATTGTCGCGCTGGAGTCGCCCCAGACGCAGTTGCAGCGAATGGCCGTACCGGGCGGCCTCCTCGCCACCGGCCGGGCGATGATAGCGGGCCGCCGTCATCACCCAACTCTCACCCTCCTGGTGGAGTTCGAAGAGGAGCCGGGAGGCGACGGCCAGATTGCGATAGGGGTCCAGCAATTCGCACGGGCCCTGAAGGTGCTCGTGGTGATAGCCCCAATTCACTTGTGTGAGTCCAACATCGATGCGCCTCGGGGAAGTTCGCTTCAGTGCCCGATGCAACGCCCGGCAAGCATGTTCGCGCGTGGCAAAGCGAGCGGCGATGCCGGCGACATTCAGTGTCCACGGCCACGGGACGACCCGAGAGCCTCGGACCCATCCACTCTCTTGCAGTGCGACGGCCCACAGCAATCGCGGCGGGATGCCGGCGGTATCAGCGGCGGCTTGATACGCGCTCGGCACCGCTGGGGTGGGTACACTGGAGTGTGCGGCGGCGCGGGGTGAGGCGAGCGCCGTGTGTACACTCAACGCACAAGCCACGATCAGGGCGGCTACTCGCGCAGCCATTGCCCGTTCACCGAATGCAACACAGCCGGCAGAGACCCCGGCAGACCGATCGAGAACCACCGGCCGCCATCGTGATTGAGCGTGATGGTGCCCGCGCGTACTTTGGCCGGATCAATCTTCAGGCGCGTTGCCCACGTGCGAATGCGCGCATCATCCCCTCGCGTGCCGACCATGTAGAGGTCGAAGGCCTGTCCCCTTCCCTCCAGGTCCTTCACGCGTTGATCGCACGCAAGGCAGTCCTCCTTCACGAACACGGCTAAGCGTTCGGGGGCTGCGCGCGGCATTGGGGTTGCACCCGTTTGAAAGGCAGCGCCCAACGGCGTGTTGGGCGGGCGCTGCGCGGGTTCCAGGAAGGGTGGCAGCGCGGGATAGATACGCTTCCAGGCGGCATCGTAGGCCCGCTGGTAGGCCAGCAGCTTCTCGACACGCTGCGCTTCCATTCGGACTTGCGCTTCCGCGATATGTCGTCGCTCGCTATCCGTGCGCGCTTCGGTGCCGAGCGCGGTGAGCGGGTCAAGATTGGGGCTGTAGATTCCCAACGGGCCGCGCATCAACTGCCTGTATCGAACCCACTCTTCCCGTGTGAGTCCCCAGTCACGCGCGCTCTGTGCGGATAGGTCCTGCTCGGACGAGGGACGCAGCGGCGTGCTGGACCGGGCGGATACTGAACTCGGGGTGATCTGGGAAGGTTCCTGAGCGCGTAGCCCGGATACCTGCAGAGTCCACAAGATAAGGACGAGCCACAGCGATGTTCTGCGCATCTTCGGTCGCCTACGGTAGTTCCAGCCGATGAGGTTGACCTTGAAACAAGAACGTCGCGGACTTGCTGTCCAAGGCCTCCAGCTGCCAGCCGTCTTGAACGTCCCCCACGCGCAGTACGCTCATCTCAGCGAGCGAGACGGCCTTCGAGGGCGCGATGGCAAGAAAGGTCTCACCCCCGCGCAGCTCGAGACCCACGAGTTGAAACGGCGGATCTGTGGGTGCACGGTTCGCGGACGGGGATCTGGCGGCGCGGGGCGCAGTGACGGAGACGCCTTCCGGATGCGCGGCTTGAGCACGCGCACTCTCGAGTACGCTCAGGCGGCGCGCGAGTACCTCCAAGTCAGTCTTGGAGGCACCTTCGGCGCCTCCCTGCTCGAGGTGAGTCAGCCGATCCTCCAACGCCTTGGATGCTGCCGCAAAGCGCTCTGCGCTCACGATGGCCGTCGTGGGCTGACGTTGGAGGGCGGCCATTTGCGTTTCGAGCGCGGTCACACGATTCTCCAGGGCGGCGACTGCATCGGATGCGGGCGCCGACGTGTGGACCTCAGATGCGAGATGTTTCCAACGCGCGTGATCGACGAAGACAATCACGCTGATAAGGGCAACCCAGCCGAGGGCCATGACGGGCCAGCGACTCCCATATCGATCCCACACGGGCGCGCTCATTGTTGTCCCCGTGTGGATGTGAGGGCGGGGGTCACTCCTGTGAACGACCCGTGGTGTCGCACCGACGTCGAGGGCACGAAAGCGGACGCGGTCGAGTCTCGCCGCGAGAAACAAACACGGCGGTTTCCCTCATCGGTTTCCAGCTGCCAATCCCGCCCGACGAGCAGTTGCAGCGCCGATGCAAGCGGCACGGGGCCCAGATGCATGTGCGCCGCGGGCAAGGGAAAACCGTCAAAGTCCCGAATCGCTGGGTCCTCGCACAGCCGGTAACCGCTGTGCAGGAGGACATAGCGCAAGGTATCCCCGACACTGGTGTTGGCGGCGGCCGGGATCCGCACATCCACCACCTGCTGCAGCAGATCGCTCTGCGCAGCCTCCGGTGCCATCTCGACCAGGGTGTACCGGCTATAGTGGGTGACCGAGGCCGCAACGGCAGGGGATGCAAGTGACGGAGCGGCCTTCGGGTACGGTGTCGGCTTGGGCTCGCGGTGCGCACACCCCGCGATCACCGCCCATCCCAGGCAGCTCGCCAATAGGGGGAGCGCTCGTATCCGAAACCAACGCCGTGAAGAGGGTATTGACAAGGCAGACATTCGGACCGTCCTGACAAACAACGCGGTGCGGACGTTCGCTGGAAATCGAGCGCCCAGCAGCCCAGAACGCGCACGCCGCGTATTCCGCTTTCTTCCGGCCCGAGGAACTGCACTACGCGCGCAATCAGACGGAAAAGAGAGCGGCCCCCGGTAAGGGGGCCGCGAATGGGACAGTCATCGCGTCGTGAGGCTTACGCGGCGAGCTGGCGAGCCAACGCGATCTCGACTGAGTCCCCGTCCTGGTTCAGCACATCGAGCCCGCAGTCGGGCACATCACCCGCGGTGCTTTGCGACACTGTGATCTTCTTCGCCATGAGCGCCAGACACGTCATCTGCGACGTTCCGGCGTAACCCAAGAAGATCACTTTCACCGCAAGCTTCTGCCCAATTCGCCAAGAGCGACGGGAGGCCTGTTGCAGCGTGTAAACATTGAACCCGCTCTGCATGAAGACAATCGTTGTAAACTCGAGCAGGTCCAGCCCTGTTTTCACAAGATCGGGATTCGTGATGAGCACATCGATCCCGCGATCGAGCTGCTCGGCGATCCAGTCTTCGCGACGCGAGGTCTCGACACTGGCACGCAATACCGCAACTTTGAAACCCTGCCCTGTGAGCAGAGTCTGCAATCGCGACATCGTGTCCCGCGTGCCCGAGTAGATGCTGTAGACGAGGACTTTCCGGCCTGCCGCCTTTTCTTCACGGCAGATCCTGAGCAGCTCGCTCTCTTTGGGAGAGAGCTCGTGCTCTTTGAAGATCGATTGCACAAACGCAAGCAGATTCTTTGTGCGCGGGTGCTTCACCGTTTCCGCGCGAAAACACACATCCGGCCAGGCCAGTAGCACGTTGAGCACGACACCGAGCAGTGTGGTATCTCGTCGTGCAAGCGCCTGTCGCAGCTCGGACGTCAGTTTCCCGGCGAGCTGCCCATAGGCTGCTTCCTGCTCGGCATTCATGGCTACTTCCCGGAACTCCTCATCATACGGAGGCAGCACATTGCCGCCGATGTCCCGCAATCTGAGAAAGACGGTGAACGGCAGAATGCAGCGCAAAATGCCCTTCGGACCAAATCCCGGTGCCTTGACCGTGCGCACCGTGACCTTCTTCCCGCGAGCCGTCTTATGCGAGGCCGCGTCCTCTTCGCGCGAGGTATAGATGTCCTTGAGGACCCCGTGGTCGCGCATGAAGGCAAGCGCCGCTGGCGTGAGACTTCCTTGTCGGCTCGGTCGATAGCCGTCCTCGATCATGCGTGCAGACAGTACGCGGAACAGGAGGTAGAACAGATCATCGCCATAGCCGCCCATCAGTGTGCCGGTGAGCAACACGACTTTGCGGCATTTGGATGCGAGTACGCCCATGGCCTGCCCTTGTGCGGAGCCCGCGTTCTTGTACTCATGCGCTTCATCAGCGATAAGAAGGCCAAACGTTCCCTGTGGCAGATAGCGCTTCACGTACTCAGAGGGCTGATAGCCGCCCTCGCCGAAGCCGAACTCCATGTTCGACATCGCCCGTTCCATGCGCTGCGCCTGTCGATCTGAGAACACGAGCTCGCCATTGCGATCCATCAGGTTGATGAACTCGTACAAGTTGTCGCCGAGCATGGATGCGAGAAACGATTCCCCAAACTTCTTCACGAGTCGCTGGGCCGTGGCAGGCCCGATCGTCGGAATACGCTTCAGCGCCTTCAACACGGCCTGTGATTGATCGCTTCCCGAGAGTGTTTGCGGTCTGATCAGTGTCCACAGCGCATCTGCACACTTCGGGTTCTCGCAGCGCCTGCGGGACTCCTCGTGTTCGAGCTCAACGATGCTGATAGGCTCGCCGTCGATGTCCTTGACGGTCTCCCCGCATTGAGGACAACAGGCGATTGCACCGTGCTTGGTGCGTCGACGGGCGAACGCGGGGCGCCAGTGGAAACCCATGCGCATGCGCACACGGCCGAGGACGAAGAACTCCTGTCCCTGAGAGGGCGTATCCAGCTGCTCGCGCAGTTTGATGAGCTTGACCAGTGTGTCAGGGCCATTCAGCACCCAGACTTTCGCGCCGGGGACCGTCTCCAGGATCTCGCGACGCCACTTGTAGACGAGGTGCGGCGGTGAAAGAACGAGCGTCCGTCGATAGCCTTCCGCGCGAAGGACGGCGGCGATGGCAATCCCGATGACGGTTTTGCCGCAGCCCATCTCACCGCACACGATCGCCGCGGGTTCGCCTCGATTTTCGAGGAGCTCAGTGACTGCATGAACGACATCGGCCTGGGCGGGAAACAGCCTGCGCTTCAGACTGTCGAGCACTTGAACGCGATGGGGGCGTGCCTGACCTGCGTATACGGGTGGATTGGTGCGATTGAGGGAGTCGAGCAGCTCGTTGCCGAATTCGGAGACAAAGGCCGACAGGCTCCAGGTGAGCGGTGACGGTTCGGTTTCGAGGAGGTCGCTGTCATGCGCGACCTCGGGGAGTGTGTCGAGTGACATGGTGATGCTCCAGAAAATTATGCGGGGCGATCACCATCCCCTTGCGGGTGGGTGAGGCCCCGCATGGGTGGGAGGAAGGAACGAGATGTCTTGACCAGCGCGAGCCTAGTATTCGCTGGGCAGTAAGGCCGTGGTCGCTTGGCGATCGGCTTCAGTGATGATCCAAAGCTTCACATCGGGTGTGACTTGATAGGAGGACAACAGCCGATCGCGGTCACGAAGAGCGACGTTATTCGCTCGTCGATCCGAGTCGCTGAGATCACCCCAATCGCCACTCAGATGACGGCGCAGATAGCGCGTTAGATTGAGCGTCCCGTCGTGGACTAACTGCTGCACGCCGGGTGTCATCAAGAGTCGGCCGGCTTGAAAGCGCGGATGGCACAGAGAGAGAACGGTACTGGCGATCATGGACAGTCTCCTTGATTGAAAGGGAGGAGGCCATGACACCCCACGGGGTGCATGACCCCGGTTGGGTTGAATAGACGAGGCCATTCCTGGCCCGGGTAACTTCGGAAGGACTTCAGTCGTAGAGGTCGTCGAGGAACTCGTTCAGCAACATGAGTTTGGTGAGGCTGCGGTCCTCATTCGTGAGAATGACCATCTGTTGCGTAGGCGTGACCGGATACCTCGAAACGATGAGGCCGGGACGTTCGAGCGCCGCGTCGTTCATCTCCTTTCGTGCGTCTGAGACGTCGCCCCAGTCGCCTGCAAGGTGACGCTCGAGGCATTTCAGGATGTCGCCCCTACCTGCGCGGGCAAGAATGACAATGCATTCCGTCATGAATACGCGGCCGTGTTGGAACCGCGGTGAAGAGCTTGGAGTCATGGCTGTTCCTTTCATGTGATGCCGGAAAGCCATGCCGCGCTGGGCGAGACGGCCCCAGCGGGTGGGTGAAGAGCGATCTGAATCGCTCGGAAGAGACGTCGTGTCAGCGAATGGTGAGTACCTGACCGAAGGTCGCAGAGCCCGGAGTCATGTCCCACGCGCGAATGACCGGAATGAAACGATCGGTAAGCACTCGGCTTTCGGCGACCTTGCCGTCTTCGAGCTTGGTGTACTCCGTCGTCGAGGACTTCTCCTTGTGCGTGTCGCCCTTCACCACGAGCGTTCGACCGCTCTTGGCTTGGACGACCCCGGAGATCGCACCGGCCGCCAGCGCCAGCGCCAGATGCCAGCGCGAGAGCGCACGCGCCGGAGGCCGCAAGGATTGCTGGGCGGTCCCCAAGTGCATATCCATGGAGGGCCACAAGCCTTTCAGCCGTGTCACTTCCGCGGCGAACTGCTCCGGCTCAAGCGAATTGCGATAGAAGTGCTCAGGCTCGGAGAGCGAACTCGGAATGGCGTAAGGCAGGAATGGCCATTCGTGCGGCAGTTCATCCAACTCGGCCTCACCGCGTCCAGCTTTGAGCAACATCGCGCGGGCAGCTCGTGCGTCGTCAGTCACCTGATCGCGCTGACGGGCACGTCGCCCGAAGATCACAATCTGCTTGAACTTCGTTTCCACCGCACGGTATGCGCGCAGCTCGACGAAGTGTCGCGTTAGCCAGCCTACGAGCTCCGCATCGAGCGTGTAGACCGGAATGATGAAGATCAGCACGCCGTCGTACTGTAGGAGCGGAAAGGTGCGCTGGTAGAAGAGCTTCTCGAGCCGCGCGCGGCCATGAAACTCATAGCCACCGCACTGATCGCGCACCAAGTCGCCATACGGCGGATTGAGAAAAAGGAGCCCGAACGCCTGCCGCGAGATGAACGTATCCATCAGGTCGGCGCGGAGGCAGCGATCGGTCAGGCGACGTGCATTCGCAGCCCGATCGATGTCGTACTCCACTGCATAGGCACGCACACGATCGCGGCCTAAGTCGTGGGCGATCTCGGCAATGGCCGCCGCTTCGCCGGCACATGGATCCAGAATGCACATCAGACCCGGTGCGGGCTTGAGAGCACCGAGACAACGTTCCAGCGTCGGTTCGTCGGTGGGAAAGTAGCCCGCCTTCGCAAAGTTGCGCGCGATGCGTGTGAACATGAGAGCCATAGAGCCTCCTTGAACAGATAGTTCGAGAATGGATTGAGAGCGCGTACCGCGCCGAGCAGCGCGGGAAATCAAGCGACGCGTGCGAGAACAGAGCCGTGGGGCTCCTCGGGTTCGGCGATGTTGAGCACGCCCGAACAGATCAGGTCGCCCAATGCGGTCGTGAGCGCCGGGATATCCAGCGCGATGCGATACCCTTCGACCGGCCCCACCGCGAACGACAGCGAGAGCAACATGCTCTGGGATTGCAGAAGATCGAGGACGTTGTCGCGCCAATGAGGCAGGAGCGGTAACGGGCAGGTGTCCTGCACCAGTGACCAGAGCCGTTGCGTACGCGTGGCCCCGTCTCTGGGAAGGATGGCGAGCGCAGAGCCGTTCGCCTTGTCAGGTTTCACGCACCGCGAATCGAGAAGCCAAACATGGAGCATTGAACCGAAGAGCGTACGCTGAAACGCGCGGGTCTCGCGCTTCTCGAGTCGATCAACATTAGCAACCGCAACCGGAATCGATGTGTCTTCGGCGACCACGAGGTGAAAGTGATCGAGGCCTCTCTCGGCGGTGCCGAGGGTCAGACGTGCAAGAAACTCCTTAACTGCGGTATCGCGTCCCCACAATGACAGGAAGATGAGATAGTGCGATTCGTCGCATACGCATGCGTCGGCAAACAAGTCATGGCATTCATCGATGCGATAGAGAAACGTCGCAGCATTTGAAGAATTCGGCATGGATGTCTCCTTGGAAAGTGAGGCAATCCACGCCCTGCAGGGGCGAGGATTGCCCCTGGTTGGGTAGATGAAGTCGCAGTTTGCGTGTCACCGCCTGCGGCGGTTGTTCAGAAAAGTGAAAAGTCGATCAGCTTGGGCGTTTGGATCGTGGCGGCAGTCTCCTCGACTGTCTGACCCTCCCAATGCCCGTCGCGGAAAGTTCTCTCATCGAAATCAAACGCGCCGCCGCGGTCGATGCTTCCTGTGGGTCCCTCAAGGACCGCGCCGAAAACATCACCCGTATAATCGAGCAGCGCGACGATGCCGGAGCCGGTGTTCAGGGCTTTTCCCGGATTGCGAGTCAAGTGCTGGCGGTACGCCTCCAGTGCTTCCTGGAAGGTGTAGAGCTTCGATGACATGGGAATCTCCTCTGTGAGACACGATGGTGTTCGGTGAGGAGCGCCCGTGAGGGCGCGTCCCCTGACGGGTGATGAACTTCGAGCCGCGAGGGCTTGACTCAGGCGGCTTTCAGGTTCCAGTTCTGGCTCGCGTAGTCGAAGTCGTAGCCCAAGGCATCGAGACGGTCCCGCTGCTTTCGCAATAGGCGGCGATCGACGGTGGAGTCGAGTTTGACGACCTGGCCGAGAGGCCAGACTGCGCCGAAGAGCGCGGCATCGGCTTGATTGGTCTCCTCTGTCCCCGCAGGCGAGTTGGAAGAAGGCCCTTCTCCAAAGGGCGTCGTATCCACCAGCGGATCGGGTAACGGCGCCGTCACGATGGTTGCCGGCGCAGAGGGCTCGGGGGTGACCGGTTGCGGTTTCCCGGCCTCTTCATCGATCGGATCCACCTCCTGCGGACTCAGACGGTGGGCCTCGTCCTTCGTCAGCGGATCAAGGTTAGACAGAGTCATGCCGCTGAGATCAGCGCGGGTATCAATACCGATATGGCTACCGGTGCTCCACGACTTGGAGTAGATCCTCGTGATAAGGAATTCGCCCTCGTACTTGCCTTCTCGATACTGATCCAGCTCGGCATTCTTGGTGACGAATTCTCCGATGCTTGTGGTCAAGCGGCCGACGTTGAAATCGCCATTGCGACCGTGGATGGTTTTGATGGCCAGTTGGCCTGGAAGAGTGATCATGGGGATAATCCTTGATTGGGGATGAAAGAAGGCGAAGGCCCCTCAGGTAGAGGGGCCTTGCAGTTTGAGAACTAAGCGGCCACTTCGGACGAAGCCACTTCCGACTCGGACGGAGCAGCGCTTCCAGCCAAAGTGTCGGTCGGCTCGGACGCAGGCTGCTCTTCGCGAGCCGGCTCTCGCTCGGCGCGAGACTCGACCTGGTAGAACAGTGTTTTGTCGATCTTGATCCAGGATATGAAGAGTAGGCGGGCCTTCAGACTCACTCCCGGCTGACCGGCCTTTTCAGGGTCCCGGTAGTCAGCAGGGTAGGTGAACTGGTCGACCCAAAGATCGCCGAGACGAAACGCGAGCAGCACTTTGCGTTCGGCCTTCACAGCGTTAGCGCATTGCCGGATCAGGTGTTTGGCGTTGGTTCCCGATACCTTCACGTCAAATCGACAATACTCGACGTCATCGCTGGGACCGTAAATTGCGGAGATGTCGCAGGCTAAGAACGGATCACCTTTCCGGGGCTTCACCTCGCGAACGCGATTCAAATAACCCAGGCCGTTGATGTGCAGGTCGAAGTAACTCTTACCGTTGGAAGAAGCGGTCATGATGTATCTCCTGACTGAGTGAGGACGGCAGGAGACACACCCCACCCGGACGGGGAAGGCGTAACCCCCGCGTGGGTTGATGGATCGTATGAACAGGGAAAGACGAACGTGCATCCATCATCGAGGGTTTCGATGAGCGTTCGCGCAAGGGATGCGATGCGAACTTCGGTTCGATCAACACGGGTGTCCCCGCGTCGTAGCTTTGAAGATCGACAGCTACCTGGGCATGTTACTGACCGAAGTCAGCGGAACATGATCGAAAGGCTAGACAGAAAGCGGGGGTCCCTGCGCGTGAAAACCCGGTTCGCCGCCACTCCCGATTCTGCGCATTGGCAAAAAGACGAGCCCCCACTGTATGGAGGCTCGCAAAGGGCGCGAAAAGCGCGAAGAAGCGACAGACCCCGGGGGAGTGGGGGGTGGGGTCTGTCAGTGCGCTCATCCGTGCCAATACACTCCAATCACTTGACTTGCGATGGCCACAACAACACGTTCGGGAGTCCATAAAATGACACGTGTTCCGAGAAGAATCCTGCCATCTCGCCCTAGTGCGGCTCGGATATGCTCAATCAATGCGACCGCCGCATCGATCACTTTCCGACAGTCCTCCCCGCAGGGAGCATCGATGGCAAGTGTGTAGAGGCTGTCATCACCCGGGGCCTCCCCCAACTTGACGACGAAGTAGTCTCCGACATTCTGAGGATTAGCGGCAGCAGACACGGCCTTGTCGATCCAACCGGACAGTGCATCCAGCGAGACGGTCTCCGCCTCGATCCAGGTATCCCCGCTAGCCGCATAACGACCGGCAGCGACCTCGGTCGCGGACTCGCCCGGAAGTTGTGCGTCTTCGGCGTCCGTAATGAGTATGTACGACTCGCCTGCGCATTCCAGACGCAACGCCATACAACCACCCCCCGTGTGGTAGGTTTCCAGCTTCGGATAGCGCTCACGGACACTCTGCCACTTCGCGGCTGCTGCGCGCGCCAATCGAGCATTGGCCTCGACGAGTTCGGCAGCCTCCTGCGGCATTAGCCCGTAGTCTTTCGCAGGATCGGCCTGGAAGCGTCCACACTCGGATACGTACGGGTCTTCGATCGCCATTCCGCGAATCGAGTATGCGTACGCGGGATCTCCCTTCGCGTTTTTGATGAGTTGCATGGGGCGTTTGAACTGAACTTCTTTGGCGAGCAGCCACGCTGCATCCCACAGCTCGGTATCTGAAGCACTGGAATCGTCCCGAGCGCGTCCGAGGACTGAACGAAAGGCCAGCGCCATCCGGTCGGTGGCATCCAGATACTCGTGTGACGCACACGTCAGAGAGCCTGTGTAGGCCTCGTTGCGCGCGCGCAAGTCAATCAGCTCCTCGACCGTGAGTTCATCGCGAATTAGGTCTATGAACGCATCTGCGAGCCGTTGAGGCAGCGCGACCTGGGTGGGAGCGCTCATGACCCTTTCTCCTGGTCGAGAACGAGTCTTTTCCACAAGGCAAACGCTTCCTCCTCGGACAACTCCGACAGAATCGGCGTCTCCGGGCCATGCTCGGCGCGAATCTGTGTATGGAATCGGCGAATCTCCTCGGCCGTGCAAATCTTGAGATTGACGCCCTTGAGGTAGAGAAGGCGGTTGTTTGCGACAAACAGCAACTTCTTGGCTAAGTCGCGCCTGAAGAGACTGCGGAGCCGCTTGTCTTCGTGCTCGTGGCTGGCCAGGAGGTCAACGAGGAAATCGAGCGACATCGGCAACTCGAGCTTGCGAGTCGGATCGGTGGGATCGGGGCCGTCGGTGATGAGGGGTGGCAGCGCCTTCGCAAAGGCCTCGGCTGCTCGCAATTTCGCTTCGGCGCCTTTGACGGCGCGCAGAATCGTCACGCCACCGTGGCCGTCATTGCGGGCCTCGGCAATGGGTACGCCATCCAACATGACTGTCGCCTCGAAGCAGAGCGTCTCCTCGCTTGCAAAGTCGGCGACCTTGAGACGTTTGAGCGTGATTCGGGTTTGTTTGAGCTCAGACATGGAAATACTCCTTATCCGAAATGCCTGAAGGCCACAGCACCGCCCTGGCGGGGGTGATATGGCCCCCAAGGCGTGGGTGGAAGAAAACAACGGACTGATCGATCAGCACTGACAGATGCGTACAGATGCGTACGTTCACGAGCACTTGAAAGCGAGCAGCTCAGGCGTGCAGCGGTAGCCCCGCAAGCACCGGTGCGTCTGGATCGAAGATGACGATGCGGGTATCGGCCAGCGCCGCCAGGGACAGCACGTCGATGAGATTGAGCGGCATCCTGGCCAGCTCATGCGATTGCCGCAGGTAGGCAGCGTCAACATCAACGCCCAGCGCGTCGCTTAAGTGAGCGTCCGTCCAGGGTGTGGCTTGCAATCGGACCCCTATCGCACCCTGACTGCCGGGGATATGGAAGGCTTGGAAGAGCACACCGGGCGGCGGTGGCCCCTCGGCGCAGCACCCGAGCCACCGCAGCGACGTGGGTGTCAGATGCTTCGTGCTGACTTCCCAGCAGCGGCTGTAATGCCCGGTGTGGAAGCTCAATTGACGCACAACTTCCTGAGCGGCCTGCGCGGAATGCGCATCTCCGATATGGATGGACGAGTCACCGTGCAGCGCCGTGATCGAGCGCACGACCGCGAATACAAAACTCGAGTGCGGGCATTGACGCAGCAGATCATCCGGCAGCGTCTGTCGCTCGGGAATCAGCGCGAAGTCCTCGCCGAAGCGGCAGAACGTACCTTCCAACTGCGAATCCGGAAGGTCGGTGTGAAGAAAGTGCGCCGGTCGATAGCACATGCCGGCGCCGTCACGGGAATCAATGAGTAGCATGCGGGTGATGGTGAGCTGCGTATAACCGCGAAGAAACGGATTGGATAACGTACTCATGGCGATGTCTCCTTATGCATGAGGGTGTTGGTTTCACGTGGAACGTAGAATGTGTTAGAGAACTTGTCGATACGAGAGAAGGTGGCGTGATCACCAACCCGTATAGTTGAGAATGAGGCCGGCAATGACGGCTCGACGGGGAAGGTCGAGTGGGGCGAGGTCGATCAGTCCACGAAATCCCGCGCGCTTGAGGAGGCGCCCGCCATCTTCGGCGTTGTAGAAGCTGACGAGTCCTGCGACAAAGATCTGCTCGAGGGGACGCATCGAACGGAGCGCGCGGCCGATTACGCGGACCTTCGGACACAAGTCCCACTTGCTCTGAGCAAGCTCGACATCCACGTGTGGACCTGCTCCAAACAGATGCGATCCTACAAACGTAACGCCGCGCTTCCACGCGGATAAGAACACCTCGGGAGCCTTCGCAAAGTGTCGTTCTTCGCGTGCCAGCGCCTCCCAAGGCGATCGATCAACTGGGGTGACAGAAGCAGAGTCCGCGGCCGGAGTGGGATCGGTCGTCTGAAAATCGCAGTGGGCGGTCAGATGAAGAACGAGGCCTGCAAGCACCGTTCGGCGAGACAAGTCGAGTCGACCAAAATCGGCAAACCCGTGAAAACCAGTGGCCTTCAGGAGTCGCCCGCCGTCCTCGGCGTTATAGACGCTGACCAGACCTGCGAGGAAGAACTGCTCCGCGGGACTCATTGGGCCAATGGCGCGCTGAATCAGTGGGACATTGGGACGCAAGTCCCTCTTGGCTTGAGTGGGCTTATGTCCCGCGCGTGCACCCTGATCAAACAGATACGGGCCTGCGAGTGCGACGCCTCGCTTCCAGGCTGCGAGGAACGGGTCGGACGCCGTCGAGAAGTGAGGATCATCGGCTATGAGGCCGTCCCACGAGGAACGGACCGCTGTCGGAATAGCAGAGTCAGTGGCATGTCGCGAATCGGTCATGAGATTTCTCCCTATAGGTTGTGACGAGCAGTGCATCCCCGCCCAGTGGGCGGGTGTCCGCGGTGTTAGATGCGAAAGCGGACGGGCTTGAGTCGGCGTGGGCGGATGCCCGCGCTGGCAGCATCGGACTCGAACTGCCGAGCCATGCTGATCGCATCAGCAAGGTGTCCGGACCAGCGTGTTAGAAATCGGGAGCGCGCACGAGAGACAATGAGGGAATCATCAACACCGGAAATGGCGTGCGGTGAGAAGATGTGTGTGTTGAACGATGGGAGGAAAGACCGAAGAGTTGGCCGGTGGACGAGGCCACCGGCCTTAGATCAAAGGGCCACCTGTGAGCTCGAGGCGCGGAAACAGGCCGCCGTAAGAGTCCGTTTCTGTCCCCAAGGCTATTGTTCACCCGACCCGTGTCGTGGCGGGAGTCGGAATCGTGCGGCACGCATCCGCGCACAAAGGGAGCCCAGTGTTCACCGGCGGGCACCGGTGCCGATTACCGTAAAACCCCCGGGGGGCTTTCAACCGGCCGTGTAGACGACGGGTTGAGAGCCCCCCGGAGGGTACGCACAAGCAAAATGCAAGGATGAGTCACCGCATCGGGGTGCGGGTGTTGCGATCAGTGGCCTCCAACGACCGTGTCCGACAGACGATATGTCGGATGCGGGCGCGCGCCTGTTGCAGAAGGTGGGCGCTGTGAGTCCTGAAAAAGACCACGCATGGGGATCGACGATCGATCGGAACAAATCGGTGAATCAGCGCCTGTAGGGCTTCCCAGCGCGCGACCGGCGCGAGCCAGTAGAGTGACGCCTCGGGTTTCTTCTGCCTGTTGATGACTCAACGGCATTGGCGGCGGGCGCCCACGTCTGACCGCGATGCTGATTCACGATGTCGGCCACCCATGCCGATTGTTGGCGAACGAAGTCGTCCAGACCCAGGTCCCCGGCGGCGATCCGATCCAGTGCCTGTTCCCAGAGAGCGGTGGTGGCCGGATCGGCGATGGCGGGCGGAATCACTCGCAGCAGCGCGAACGCCATGTCGGAGGCTCGCACGGTGCGACCCTGCTTCAAGAGATACCCGCGAGCAATCAGACCGCTGATGATGCCGGCTCGAGTGGCCTCCGTGCCGATACCGGTGGTTTCTTTCAGCTTCCTCTTCAGCTGCGGATCGGATACCCACCGGGCGATGCCCTTCATCGCTTTGACCAGCTCTCCCTGCGTGAAGTGCCGCGGGGACGCCGTCTTCAACGCGCGTAACCGCGCTTCCGTCACGATCCAGTCGCCACCCACGCTCAAGAGCGGAAGTGGCTGCTCCTCAACGACATCCTCCTCAGTGTGATCCGAGGGGGCATCGTCCGCCACAACGCTGCGCCAACCGTCCTGTAGGATCTTCCGCCCACGTGCTTCCAGCACGACGTCACCGCGATGAAGCTGCGCGCGCGTCCGATCATACTCATGGTCCGGCAGAAACTGCGCCAGATAAGACGCGCGGATCAGCTGATACACCACGCGCTCATCGGCGGAGAGGGTCTGCTCATTCGGCACTTGGACGGTCGGAATGAGGGCATGGTGGGCCGTGACCTCGACATCGTTCCAGGCGCGAGAACGGCGCGTACAGTCCAGGGACTGACACACACTGTGCAAGTGGGGGGCCGACTTTAGCAGTGCTGCAACGAGTGCCGGCGCCTCTGCATGCATGTTCTGAGGCAGATGACGACAGTCCGAGCGCGGATACGTGATCGCTTTGTGGGTCTCGTAGAGCGACTGCGCCACCGACAACGTACGCTGGACATCGAGTCCTAAGCGGTTGGAGCAAGTGGTTTGCAACGTGCTCAAGTCAAATGGCAGCGGCGGAGGCTCTCGAATGCGATCGGTCTCCACGCTAGCGACGCGCGCGGTGGTGCCACGAGGTAGATGTGCCAGCGCCTGCTGCGCGGCGACTTCGCGGATGCAACGTCCCTGCTCGTCGATACACTCGGGCGGGGGTCGCCAATGGGCCGTGAATGCTGCGCCAGGCTTCCCCAATGAGACGCTGATCGCCCAATAGGGGACGGGGCTAAAGGTGGCGATCTCACGGTCGCGTTGGGCCACCAACTGTAACGTGGGCGTTTGGACCCGTCCGATCGAGAGCACGCTGTTGTGGCCGGCTTGACGGGCCAGAAGGGTAAAGAGCCGACTCAAGTTCATGCCGACTAACCAGTCGGCCCGTGTCCGTGCGAGTGCAGCGTGATACAGCGGGAGCGTGATCGAACCCGGCTTCAGTGATGCGAGGGCTTTGCGAATGGAGGCCTCATTCAGAGCCGACAACCACAGCCGCCGCACGGGTCCTCGATAGCGGCAACGGTCCAGAATCTCGCGCGCAATCAATTCGCCTTCGCGATCGGCATCGGTGGCAATGATGACTTCCGTGGCCTGTCGCAGGAGATTCTGGACAACCGTGTATTGGCCGGCGGTGTTCCGCTTGACCTCGGAGCGCCATTGCGGCGGTATGATCGGTAGGTGCTCGAGCGTCCAGCGTTTGTACTGCTCGCCGTAGGCTTCGGGCGGCGCCGCTTCCAAGAGATGCCCGATGCACCAGGTAACGATGAGATCAGGACCTGCGAGGTAGCCGTCCGCACGGCGTGTTGCACCCAACACCCGGGCAATGTCCCGTGCCTGCGAGGGTTTTTCGCACAGAAACAGTTTCATGATGGGTGCAACACTCTGCGGCAATTCGGAAGGAAAGCCTCTGGCGCAACCATCGCGGCCGCAGTGGAGAGTGCCCATCGGGAAAGCGGTCGCGCCCCTCACCGCATTGTCGTGGCTGGCGCAGCGAACTGATGCTGTCCCGATGGGCTGGCGCAACGTGAGCGCCGGTGAGCTGGTGCAGGCGCTCAGGCTTCGGGTTCGTCGCGCTCGCCGGGATCGGTACTGGCGTCGGTTTTGGGGGCCAACACGACCCGCTCCAGGCGGTACGGCAGAATAGCGACCGGTCGGGCGCGGATTTTGATCGCGACACTCGGGTGTCCGGCATCATCGGTCCACTCCTCGCGCACCTGACGGCCGATGACAAGTACCCGCATGCCCTTCTGGTACAGCTTGGACCAGTGATGGGCGTCGGGGTGTCGGATCTCTACCGGCATCCAAAAGCCTCCTTTGTCCACGAATCCCTCATCGGTCGGTACTGGATTGTCGAAGTAGACACTCAGGCGCAGCAGCCGATCCGGCTCCGCCTCGTCGGTGGGAAATTCCCGATATTCTGGCGCAGAGCCGATGTTGCCCTCGCCCCGAAATTCCGTACTCATAGTCAGTCACCCCTTGCGTGTGGGGGGCGCGCCGCGCCCCGTGCGTTGCTGATAAGCGATCTGCGCGGCACCCATCTTCTGAGCGCACTCGCGCGCTTGGCGCGCCAGCGTGTGCATCAGACTGATCTGCATGTTGAGTGCGACCCGCTCGACTTCGAGTGCGAACAACTCGCGCGCCAGTGCCGGTGGTGTGGCGCCATTGCCGATGACCTGCGCCCACAGCGCGACTCCCATCGCGGAGCGATCGGGATTGCGCCAGCGCAGAAACGTCGTGCCGGCGCTGGTGCGCTGCTGAGCCAACACCACCGGCAGGAGGTTCAACGGATATGCGGTGGCCTGCGAGAGCAGACGCTGCGCCAGGTGGGCTAACCCGTCCCGCTGTCGCTCGCACTGACTGGCCCAGGCATCCAACTCCCCCTTACTCTTAAAAGGTCTTAAAAGGCCCTTTAGAGAGGCTGCCTGTTCCAGTGCGACGAAGTCAGTCGATGTCACTGGAGTGAAGAGTGTTGGTGCATGACTTGGCACGGATGCGCCCTCTGGCGAACCCATCATGGGACAGAATCGGCAACACCCGAGGGCGTTCCGCTGTCAGGGCGTTCATCTGAGGAGCGGTCCGGTCGGCCAGAATCGATACCCTCATCGACCTCCTCCTCTACGAGCGGGACAGGGGGTACTGTGGGCGGATCGCCGGAAAGAGCGGAGCGGCGAACGATGGGCGGGGCATAGCGGGAGCGTCGTGTGCCCTCCAGCACGTCTTGCGGCAGATCGCCGAACCTCTCGCGAGCGGTGCGGGCGACGGCATTGTTGCTCGCAAAGTCGTCCCGCGCGGCGCCGGAAAACCTGTACTGCTGTGCCAGCGTGAACGTGCTTCGCAAGTAGTGCGCTCCCTCGTTGAGCCAGCGCTCCATGGTGTGCCGATCGATAAGCGCAGTGTGGTGGGCCAAAATGATCCGCCGTGCGAGGTTGTCGAAGTCGGCGAGTAGATACACCGCCAGAAATCCCAACTGGGACGACACAAACAGCGGCAATTTCACCGGTTGCACATTGAGGTTTTCGCCGAGACTCAGTTCGGCCGGCACGCAGGCCAGAGCCTGATCCACCTGCTCGCGCAGCGCTTGAATCCGTGCCTTCGTATCGGTGAGCTTTTCCTCAAGGCGTAGAATCCACCAGTCGGAGTACGGGTCATCCTGCTCGGCGCCGCGTTGCATGCGGCTCGCGATGGTCACAAAGCCATTCAAACCGATGATGCCGGGACGCCCCTCGGAGGGCGTGCGACCGTTCCAGATGCGCGAGGCATGGTGAGTGTGCAGAGTCAACTGCATCGCGCTGCGCAACGCGCCCAAATTCAAGCGAAGGTCCTCGGCCATGGCCCACCCAACAGCGTGTTAGACGTGGCCGAGGAGCCTGCGGGTGCGTTGGAAGGATGTCAGTCGAGTTATCGTAAGGCTCTGCTACCGCATTGGCGCGCGAATCGGTGTCTGTCGAGTTCGGCCAAATGACCGGAGAATGAGCCCGTGCTTGGCTACCTCGACTGGTTGCCATTTTCCCGGGGATTTCCTAGAAGCATGATCTCAAGCGTGACTTATGCCCGGGGCATAAGTCACGCTTGAGGTTACGCTGTATCGTAACTTGAGCGCGAGCGTGAGTTATGCCCCGGGCATAGGCCACGTTGCCGATCAAGCCTTATGGAGTCCGGACTGCCACGCCCCCCTCGCCTCAGCGGACTTTGCGCTTTAGCGAATACGCAGGAGCTGGCGTAGCGTTTCGATATGGTCGTGGGCGGTCTCACTCTCTCGGGGATCGCCAGCGAGCGTGTGGGTCGCTGCGAGCGAGGGTCTGCCCTGGATTGCGGCGTAGCCTCGGGTGTTGAATTCGCCGCGCAGCGCTCGTTGGATCAGTCCAAAGAGGTAGCGGGCCGGATGACGCACGGTCGCAGCCTCGCAGCGGACAGCCCATTCCTCCAGGACCGCTTGGCGCATGGGTTGCGTGAGTTGTTGGAGTGTTGCCAGTGCGCCCGAGCGCTGTTCCGGTGGCAACCGCTCGAGCCAGCGTGTTACCGCCTCCGTCGTCACCGGCTCGTGTCGGGGTCGCGCTACAGTACGTACTACGTCTTCTTTATTAATAGAATCTGTACGTACTGTACGTACGGTCTCCTCCTTCGGATTCCGAAGATGGCTCGAACGCCTTCCTTCGGATTCCGAAGAGGGTGATGAGCCAGCTATGGGTCGAGGTACACCGGGAACATCGGGAGAGTCCTCGGGTCGCCTGGTTATCGATGACGCAGAGGACGAGAGCGGCTCCTCCTCCGTTTCAACCGCCTCCGCGGCATGGCCCAGCTTCCAACCTTGGGAGGCCATGCGTTGCGTGAGGACAGACAGGCGGGATGGGAGTGCACGGCCGGACAGCATCGGGTCGCTGGCAAGTTCCTGCAGCGTATGGAATCCCACGCGTTGGACGGCTTTGCTCGCATGGGTGAGTGCATCACTCACCAAGCTCAAGTAATGCGGATCCAACTGAATGGCTTCGTTCGGCGCGAGCGGCTCATCATGCAGCACGTAGAGGTTACCCAGAATACGACCATCGGCCGCGCGTCGCCGATGGCGCACCACGCTGAGCCAACGGGTCAATCTCAAGAGCGTCAGCGCTCGGGCGATGGTCTCATCTGAGGCACGCCCCGAGCACGGAACCGAGGAGAGAAAGGGCCGCAATGAATCGTAAGTGGGAAAGGCGGTGACGCCGTCGGGGCCTACGCGCATGCGGATGACCTGCCAGGCGTTGCGCTCCAGTGGCGTCAGGCGATCATCAACAAACAGGGCGCGCGGGACACTCTCATGTACATTGCCGCAGAAGAGCAACCCATCGTTAGGCTCATCTGCGCCGCAGTCAGGAGCAGAAGGGCCCGGCATGTATCCTCACGAACTGTGGTGTGCAGATGCTGTATGCGCCGGTGGCGACAGAGTCGGTTGTGTCTGACTGACCCACTCACGAATAGAGCTCCATACCACCGAGAGTGGCACATCGGTTTCTTCCGCCAAATCCATCCCGAGGATCAACATGGAGTTGTTGTCCTCGATGGATACTCGTCGTGACTTGAGCTCGGCCTGCCACCGCTCCCAAAGGCCGCTATCTTGTGATTCGCTCAACACTGGCCAACGTCCCTTGCGATCCGGTAAGCGCAACATCTTGCGTCGCAGCGCGACTTCCTGATGCGTGTACGCAAAGAATTCACTCACCATTTCGGTACTTGCTCCCAATCGCAGCATGCGGTCAATGGTCTCGATCTCTTTCTTTATCGTGTACATCTGCTCCAACAAACGTTGAACGAGGCCGGAATTCACTCTGACGGAACACCACGGGACTTTGGAGTTTACGAGCAAATAGACTAAGGTGGGTTCCTTCAACGCCTCTAAAAGACTTTCACTGAACCCCATCGCAAGGGCGCGGCGAAGTTGACCATTCCGCAGATCGTGAAGCGCCTGTGCAATGACAGCCTGGTTCAGGGGATGGGGTGAGGCCATGGGAGTCTCCGTGTTCCACTGGTTCAGAAAATATCAACACGTCAAATCGCATTATCGGCTGACAACTCGAAGAGTCGTCGGGCGAGTCGAATGAGGCGAAATAGCTTGACGATCGCCACGTCGCTCAGGCGGGTGAGATCATCGGATCTGCGCTGCATGCCCACCGCGCTGCCCTGAAGCAACATCCCCAGATCATCTCCGAGGCGAAGGCTGTCGGTCTGTCGGCGCCCCGCGGCTGTGAGATACGGCGTGCTCAGTGCAGAGAGCAAGCTCACCAAGGCGCGTTCGAAGAAGGGGATCGGCGCGGTTGAGTGACCGGCTGTGACTACCGTAAAGCCGATGCCCTCTGTCACGGACTGAATGCGCCCGTCAGCGCCTGCTTCGGCCGCGATCTCGCGCGCCAGCTGGGCGATGTGTACCCGAAGGGATTCTGGCGAGTTGAGGCCCGCTTCGATGTACCAGATGTCAGAGATCGGATGAAGACCACCGGCCTGTACGGGAATCGCCTGTAGAACGTTGGTCCGGAAGTCAGGAATCGTATCGCCGGTGGCCGCTGCGATCGTCCGCTGGATGTCGTGCAATCGGTCGGTCACCTGGAGGGGGGACACAATATGCTGCGCAATCCGCTCTTCCTCGTTTGGGGTGGCGGTGGGGCTGTAACCCGCTGTGTGCGTAGGTGGGGTATCAGCCGAGCGCTCCGTGTTTGAGGGTTGTGCGGTTGGACGCGTGGACAGCTGAGGCGCAGTGGGCGCAGATGCACCGGTCATCGCGATCCGTGGAACCGGAGGGAGATTTGGCGCCACTGGTTCGGGTGGCGGGGGGATGAGTGACGTGAGTCTTGCGGGATCATGGCGCAATACCAACTGGCGCGTTTCCGAGTCGGCGATTTCCAGAGCCAGGCTGTCATAATCGACGGACAGGATTGGGGCCATTTGGCCAAGCAACTCATCTTGCGCCCGTTGGACGGTAAAGGCGTTAGGCTCGCCGTCGAAACTGGCGAGGACGTCCTGGAACAACGCGCCAAATTCGATGCTAGGAGGATTCGCAGCTCCCCGGCTCTCCCAGACTCGGGAGGCACCCTTACGCAAGTTGATCAGGCGCTCGATTTGATGTTTGCCTAAACCTCCATAGAGAATCGTTGGGATGGCTGGCAGCAGATATCGAACCGTGTCCTGCATTCGGCTGATGTGCGACTGCGCAATTGGATACCCATCGGCTGTCAGGCGGCGGGCGAGCTCGGACTGTGAGAGGGATGTGCTGCCTTCAGCCTCGTAGAGTTCGTTCGCCTTGGCCACTCCCAAGGCGCGTTCGATGAAAGAGAGATTTCCCCGGAGCTCGTTCTCGGCCAGGTGTCCCGTCAGGGCGATAATCTCGCCGCGCGCCGACCAGGGACGAAACAGACAGGCGATGCGAAAAAAGCGCTCTTCTTTGGTTTCTGACCAGAGTTCGCGCAGAATCGCGAGGCGGGTGTTCCCACCATTTCGAATGATGTAGTGCGGCTCGGCTGGCCGTCGCGTAATCGATGGGGGCGCATCGAGACCTCGCTCGCGTATCGAGGCTTTGATGTCGTCATAGCGTGGGTTTCGGGTCACGCGCGGGTCGTGGTCGTAGGGCCGCAGCTGCTCGAGCGTCACCACCATCGGCGTGTCCGCAATGGGGTCGGTCAGCGCCGCAGCGATCGGCCCCTCTCGGTCGATCGCAGGGGCGAGCAGCTTCGCGGCCATTTCCTCGCGGGACGGCTCACCCATAGCGATGTCCGGCGTTGTCTGTCGATGAGCCCCGAGGGATAGAGCAGCTTTGGCCGAAACGTCGGCAAACCACCGGCAGGGTTGCTTGGAGGCTAGAGTGCGGCACGGGTTCTATCGCCCCGAGGCGCCTCCACCAAGGAGAACCGCTCGCTCCATTGGGGAAACAATTCGCTCGCGAGCGCCCGCACACTCTCAAGGGCTGCCGGAGCGCTGCGGCCCTGCGGGCGCTTGCGTTCGATCCGATGAACCGGCAAGCCTGCTGTGGAGGCTCTCGGGTAGGTCTCGATCGCCGGGATCTGCGTGTTCAACACGGTCACATCCGCTCGACTCTCGAAGACCTCCCTCAAAGCGGCTCCCACGAGCCGAGCGTTCGAGGAGACCGGATGCACGCGGTTCAGCAAGACATGCAGGCGTGGAAGCTCGATGCCCCAGTGCTTGAACGGCAAGAGGTCATGCATCAATTGCAATGTGCCCCGACGCAACTCTCGGGCGGCAAGCAGTTCGGGGGTGACTGGCGAGAGGGCAATGTCGGAGGACAACACCGCCATTTCCAAGAGCACGCTGCGAGCGCCTTGCGTATCAATCAGCATCAGATCGTAGTCGCGCCGGAAGCTCTCCAACAGATGGCGCAGCCGTAGTCGTCCATCCGCGGCGTGCAGCAACAGAGTGTTGAGCTGGCCCTGGTGATCATTGGACAGGATGATGTCCAGATCCAACACGGTGGTATTTGAGATGATACTTTCCGCGTTCTGCTGGTTGAACGCGAGCAACTCATAGATTCCACCGGGCGCTCTGTGTGACAGCGGGTAATAGCTGGACAGCGTGGGCTGCACGTCCAAGTCCAGCAGCAACACGCGAAGTCCGGCATCGGCTGCGAATCCCCCTAAGTTCGCGGCGGTTGTGGTCTTACCGACGCCACCCTTCGTCGAAATGACTGAGACCACTTTCAAAGGCTTCTCCCGTTGAAAGCCATATACGCAATCGCGCCGTGGGCCTGGCAATGAAAAGCCGCCGCATAGGTCGGCTGTTTCACAATCATCGAGGCCGCTCAGTAACGCTCTTTGGCGTCGCGCGGGCGTGGTCCCAATCAGATACTATGTTGGGAGCGGTTACACCCTAACTGGGGTGGGAGTCACCCCAGTTAGGGTCACTGACGGTCGGAAAGCATTCGATTCGCTAGTGCGAACTTGTTCTCCAGCGTGCTCTTGGTCATTCCGAGTCGCTTGCCGTAACGATCGGTGAGGGCCGCGATCACCTCCTCTTGAGTGCGAGGTCGCGGGTGCGGTTTGCCCGAAGCGTCCTTGCCGAGGAGTAAGTCGTTCTGGCCCCCTATGATGTGGAGATAGACCTTCTCAGCTCGGGAGCTCAGCAATTCAGCGGGGGAGCCCGGTCGGGAATTCGTATCAATGCTCTTCAGTAGAGCTCTGAGTTCGATGCGCAGGGCGGTGATCTCCGCGTCACGTTCGGCGATCAATGACTTGAGCGAATCGCGCTCGAAAGTCAGTGCACGGACATCATCGATCGTGATGGTCGGGTGAACGCTGCGCTCGAGCGCGCTGAAGAGAAAGCTGGGACGCTGATCGGGGTAGTAATGTTGCATCCACTCCTTCAAATGGACGTGGCGCACCGTGAGGCCGGGGTGATCGATGGGAGTTTCCGGTGGCGCCTGGAGTCCGTTGAGCCCATAGGCGAGGTCACCGTTTCGCAGAGCGTCGAATATGCGCTCGATGTTCAGGCGCAGAGTGGGCCATTGAGGAAAGTCGTCCGGTTCCGGGATGCTTCGTGTTTGGAGAGCTGCAAGGATCTCGCGTTCCTGTTTCCACAGGCGCGTCCACCGGATGGCTGCCTCAATGGGCCGGTAGTACACCTTGGACAGCGAACTGCGCTCGCGTGAGGGGTCCATGGCTGTTTTCGAAGTTCCCGTCCCTTGACCTCGGTTCCGAACCCAAACTCCCCTTACTGTCACGCTCGCGCTTGGCCGCCGAAGCACAATTGAGACTCGACGGCCCAAAGTCTATACGATTCGCTTGCTATAGTTCCATAGTGGAATAGGGGAGTCCGGGCAACCACGTTTGTCCCGCTGAATGCGCGTAACCTAATAAATAGGCGAGAAATATCAGATGTCGTCACTACCGACGTGCGGGCGCTAGTATAATACTGTCAACGGCAAGCGAATTGCAGATCTGTAGACCTTGGATGGGGACGGATTATCATGAACGATCGACTGGCGGTCGTCGGCCAAGACCGGAACGAGCGCTGCGGAACTCATTCGCCTCGTTGGACCGTGACCGCCGATCATGGCGGCAGTTTTACGGTCGAGATGTCGGTGGATGCCTGGATCGAGCTCGCGGATCACCCGCGCCGACGAGACACTGAACGACATATCCGAAAGCCCGAGTGGGAATTGCTGCTGCGGACGGCTCGGGGACCGGTGCTGGAGATGTTGCGCTGGGTTGTCGCGGGGCAGGTCGGCGATCAGGTGTGGAAGGTGGACGGTCATTCGCGAGGGCTTCTGTGGGCGAACGGGTCGCTTCCCAGACCCAAGAGCGTCTTCGCAAAGGTGTTTCGGTGCGACTCCCGCGACGCGCTCTTCGATCTCTACTCGACCTTCGACCATCCTGCGGCGGCCGAGACCCTCTTCGACCGCGTCTCCGGTGCATACCATCAGCATCAGCTGACTCTCAAATCTGAGCGACTCAAGAACGGGATGATTGGTGATGCCTTGTACATTGCGTGGAGAGGCGTGGCCCGTACAATGGACAAGGAAGCCGAAGAGGACGATATGGACGTCTACAGCGTCGTGGGCACCTTCTCTCCGGAATTGTCATTACTCGACAGTGTCAATCCGCAGAACAACGTATTTCAGACGGGGGTCGTGGCGGCCGCGTTGCTCGCGGTGGCGTTAGATGCGCAACTCATCGGCTACTTTGATCAACTCTCGAAGCGAGAGGGCAACAAGCGTCGAGGATTACTCGATCCTGTCGAGGCACTCCTCCACATGATCGGTACGCTCAAGGGCCGACGCGGAGCCTGGGGCAAGGCGCTACAACAGGAGCTGTGTGCGGCGGCACTGACCGGCGCCTTTGCGTGGAAGGCAGGCGATTCTCACCCTCACTATTGGGTGAAGGAGGCGCTGCCCCCCACTGACATTCAGGAGATCGTGCGCCGAGTTCGCGAACGCAAGCGTTTGCCTGGGGGCTGATCGTGGAACTTCCGACACACCGCAGGAACTGACTCGCGTGGCGGCCGGAAGGAACCGGTGGGCTGTTGTTATTGCGCTGGTGACGGCGTGCTGGGCAGCCTTGATCGTGATGCCAGCGCAGGCAGCCGACACGGTGGCGATTCTCTACCCTGAACTGCCGGAGCCTGAGCGCGGGCTGTTCGAGTTGATTCGAGCAGGTGCGCGGGACTCGATCGATTCGGCGGGCGCCCACAGCGTGGCGCTCGCGGTCGGCGAATCCGAAAGCCAGGAGGATCTGGCCAACCGGGTGCAGGCAACGGGCGCCACTCGACTGCTGTTGCTGGGCCGAAGAGCATATGAGCTCAGTGCAGGCTTGGAGCGGCGGTATCCAACCTTCGCTGCCGCGGTTGATTTACCCGTCGGCAAGTCCTCACGTGTGGCGGGAATTACCATGTACGCCGATCCGGCGGAGGTCTTTAAGACACTGCACCTTCTAGCGCCCCGTATTGAGCGGGTGATCATCGTCGTCGATCAAGATAGCTCGCGATGGATGCTGGATGCCGCCAAGACGGCGGCGCGCGAGGAGCGTCTGGAGGCCGTCATTCACGACGCGCGCTCCACGGCCGATGGGGCTAACCGAGCGTGGAACGTTCTGCAGTACGGCAACCCAGACACAGATGCGCTCTGGGTCCTGGACAGCTCAGGATACGCGACGGAAGACGTCTTGCCCGAGTTGGTTGCAGAGAGTTGGCGACGGCGCTTTCTGGTGTTCTCCAATGTGGTGCGACACGTTCGCGAGGGCGCCTTATTCGCCGTCTATGTGGATCCCAAGGGACTTGGACGGCGTGCGGGTTCGCAAGTATTGCAGACCAAGCAAGGGGCGCATGAGATCGTCTTTCTTCAGGACCTGCAGAGTGCCGTGAACACACGCGTGGCGGCTCATCTGGATTTGCCGGTGTCAGTCGCGCTCGCCAGTAGCTTCAATCTGGTGGTGGGTCGGCCCTAATGAGCACCCACAGGCCAGTTGGCTTTCGCTCCCAGCTTTTCTTTACGGTCACATTTATTCTGGCCATTGTTGTCGTGGCGAGCACTACCGTCACGTTTCTGGTCACCCGTGCTCAGGCATACCAATCGGTGGGGGACCTCGCACGTGCGCAACTGGGACAGTACACCCGGTTGGGAGTATTTGCGGCGATCGTGGGACCAGAGAACAAAAACGCCGTGGATAGGTTCTTTGACGAGATGAACGGCCAACAGGCTCTGGTCGCCGTAGAGCTGCGGGGGAGCTCTGGAGGCAGCCTCGGTCAATGGGGCAGCGAAAAAGGCGCCCTGGAGGCGTGCGGCTTTGATCGAGGCACGGGTATCACTACTCACACCGAAGTGGTGCGTCGGAACGGTTACTGGTGCGCCATCGGACCGATCCGACAGAGCGCTCGAGACAATCAGCACAGCCCTCAGCAAGCGGACTCGGTCATCGGCGAGCTGCGCCTCGTAGATTCGGTTGCGGAAACACGGCGCGCGGTGAGGCGCCTCGCGGCCTGGACCTTTGGTGCGGGCTTGTGCGTTTTGTGGCTGGGGTTTCTGCTGGCGTGGCGAGGGGTGAGGCGGCTCACCGACCCGCTGGATCAATTGGCCGAAGTCATGCGCCAGGTCAGGGAAGGCCGCTCAAAAGTGCGTGCACAGCTGAAAGGGCCCGCAGAAGTCGTCGCCATCGCCACCGTATTCAACGAGCTGCTTGCCCGCCTTGAGAGGGAGGCGGAAACGTTAGAGATGCAGGTGGACGAGAGGACGAAGGAGCTACGGGCGGCCTCGGAGACGGCGCGCAACGCGGTTCGATACAAGAGTGTCTTCATGGCGACCGTCACGCACGAAATGCGCACACCGCTGCACGTGATCAACTCCCACGCGGTGGATGCGATCGGGGAACTGGAGTTTGTTGAGCAAGCCGACGCATCGCGCCGCCACATGGCGGTGATTCTGAAGCAGGCGGATGAATTGCTCCAACGAGTGAACCAAATCCTTGAGCTGGCACGGGCCGAATCGCAGACCGGCGTAGTCGAAACGCAGGCGATCGACTTGAACGCGTTTACCGCCGACATGCGCGAGCGCAGTGCGCCACTCGCTCAAGAGCACGGGAATGTACTGCAGATGGAGTGCGATCCGCTCACCATCGAAAGCGACCGGGACAAGCTGTGGGTGATCTTGTCCAACTTGGTGACCAACGCGTGCAAATTCACCCGTGCCGGCATTGTGCAGGTCGAGGTTCGAGTCAGGGAGGAGATTCTGGACCTCTCTGTGCGCGATACGGGGGTGGGGATTACGCGAGAACGCCAGGCCACGCTGTGGCATGAATTCACGCAGGTCGAAAAACGGCAGGGTCGCGGGGCTGGGTTTGGATTGGGTCTGGCGATTGTCAAGCGATTGACCGACGTGTTGCGGGGACAGGTCGAACTCACCAGTGAGCCGGGACAGGGCACCTTCGTTCGGATACGGGTCCCCCTGGGCTGCCCTACTGATCGCGCTCAAGAGGAAGACGGCGCGCGCGTCGCGAGACTCCCTGCCACCCACCGGTCACCCCAATGACGCAGAAGCAGGGCAAAGGGCAACATGACAGCGGCCGTCGTGCCGATGTCCGCCCAGGTGTGATAGGCCTGGTACACCATCAAGAAACCGTAACTCACCAGGACTGCGGCCCAAACCCACGATCTCCTCCAGGATAGCGAAGCTAAGGCCACCCCGAGAACGATACAGATGGCGCCGTGTGTGCTGAAATCCATACCCCAGTGCGCCCACACGGCCTCGAGTCCGAAGGCCGCTCTCAGCAAGTACGTGAGCGCCACCGTCAAGAGCGTGATCGCAATGTGCCTTGCGGGCGAGCGCCATTGGCCGCGCCATGTCGCAAAGGGAAGCGCCAAGGCCAAAAGACCCAACGTGGGGTTCACACTATCCGCGACAATCTTGAGCGTCTGATGCGACAACATGCGTACTCTCCTTGATGGCGGGCATCGGGTCGCGTAGGTTCGCAGCCTCTGCCTAGAGGTGCACAACTACACTGACGGCCCACATACGGCCTGAGGCCGGAACATCGTACGGGAGGACTGTCGCGGAGTCGCTCGGATAGACATAGGCGGTGTTGAATAGATTGTTGACCAATATGGACAGATCGATACGGTCGAGGATGTTACGCCGTTCCGCGGACAGGCCGGCCACCACGTAGTTCCTCGGGTCCGGCCTTGGATCGGTGACGGCGCGTTCTCGTCCAGCGACGTACAAGCCCCGAAGGCTTGTGCTCCAAAACGATGACACCTGCCACTTCACTTGCGCATACAGCTGATGCCGGGGAGCCTGCGGGATATCCGGGTCATCACCACTGTCGGTCGTGTGGCGTTGAAACGTGCAGTGTGACGACAAGGACCACCGTTGCGAGATCTGCCATTCACCCGTGAGCTGCGTCCCCCAGCTGCGGTCGCTCGATGAGCGATTGGTATATCGCAGCAGGATGGGAGCAACCGGATCGAACGTCGCTTGCACGAGATGGTTCTGCTGATATCCAAAAAGCGACACACCCCAGGTACCGCGCGCCGCGCGCTGATCGAAGGCGAGTTCGAGCATGTCCAGCGTCACGGGCTTGAGGTTCGGGTTGCCGAGTGGGGCATAGGTGCCGTTTGATTGCGTCTCGATGATGGTCGGCGGTCGAAACGCCCGGCCGTAGAGCAATTTGAGCACGGACCGGGCGCTCGCGTCCCAGACCAGGGAGGCGCGCGGATTGAAGGTGTCTCCGAAATCGGAGTAGTGATCGTAACGACCGCCGGCGGTGAGGGACAGGTCGCGCGTAAGTCGCCACTCGTCCTGCGCGAGAAAGTAGAGCGCGGTCTGAGTCGCATCGTTGAGAATCGGGGCAACTCCCACGAATTCAGAGACCTGACCCGTGGGGATCACTCGTCCGCTGCGCACGGCATAGTTGCGTTGGTCGCTTAAGCCGTCGAAGCGATTATGAAACGCGCCGCCGCCCAGGAGCAGACGGTGAGCGGTGGAGGCGGTGTATTCCGCGCTCATTTCTGCGCGTATCCGATCTTCCCTGACATCGAAACTTTGAAGCACGCCTTGCGGGAAGGTCCCTCCAAATGCGCCAGGGGGGTACAGATGCAAGTTATCAGCGCTCTGACGGACTTCGGTGAACGTCGCGAAGGCTCGCAGATGCCAGTCGCCCCGCGTCACATGGTGGCCGATGACTTCCAAGGTCTTGAGCGAGGAGTCATAGGTCCCCTCGGGGTCGAGCGCGAATGCCAATCCGGTGCCGGTGTGAAAATGATATTCGTCTCGAAAACTCGCTCGCGCGGTCCATTCCTCTCCAGAGACCTCCGCGCGAGTGTCCACGACGTCGCGGGCGAGATTCAGAGGGCCCGGCGCCAGTGAGGCGTGCGTGTGAAGCATCTTATCCAAGGCCGTCTGAGCATCCGCTCGGAGTGTCGGGTTGTCATCATCGGTATTGTAGGCGGCAGCATAGAATCCCAGTCGCACAGAGGAGGTGAGCGGGGCGTTGTGCACGATGTAGCCTGAATACGTGTGCGCATTGCCGCCCAATCCACCGATTTCGTCGATGGACGCCGCGGTGGAGGTTCGGGTGACGAGGTTAATCGTTGCGGCCACGGCATCCGCACCAAAGAGTGCGGATCCGGGTCCGAGGGTCACTTCGATGCGTTCGAGGTCGTACGTCAGAAGGTCATCCGCGCTGATCGTGGCGTCAAGCAGGCCTTCGGCCAGCGGTAATCCATTGACGAGAATCAACACACGGTTCCTGATACCGCGCACTTCGGCCTGGAAGCTACGGCCGTCGTTGGTCGCCGGATAGAAACCCGGGAGAGTCTCCAGCAATTGGCGCAAGTTGGTCGCACCGAGAGCGATGATGTGTTCTCGATCGATCGTATAGGCCGTGGCGGGGGCGTCAAACAAGGGCCTCGAGTAACCTGTTGCCAGAGTAATCGCGGAGCCCGCGCCGTAGAGGCGCGAGATGTCTTCCGATTCGGCCGCCAGCACGGAGCGAGCGATGCAAAGAGAGCAGGTCAGAAGTCCCAGGGATAGAAGCGGGCTGCTTGGGTCAGGCGTCGGTGGGCTTAGGTGGTGTGTTTTTCCTGTGAGCGTTCGAATTCCTGAACCAGTGTCGTCCATAGGTCATCCCCGGGTGCGTTGTACCGAAAGTCATCCGTTGTTCGGAACACATCCATGGCACGCTGCACGTGCAGCGTCGCCTCGGCCGTCCTGCCTCGACGAAGCGTATAGTTCACGGCATGGAGACGGTCGGAGAGTTGCACCAGCTGTTCTGCGGCGCTGCGGGCCTGTCGGGCTGACCGTAGGCACGCATGATCGCGCAGTATGCGGCTGCACAAGCCGGGGAGCTCACGCATGTTGTTGGGCTTCGACAGAAATTCCGTGGCGCCGGAAAGCATCAATTCTTGATGCCTCTCAGGCGCATCGTAGGCGGTGAGGATGATGACGGGTTGGTCTGACTGATCTTGAAGGATGAGGGGCAGCAGCTCCGCACCGCTCATGCCCGGTAGCATCAAATCCAATATGATCAGGTCGTGTCTTCGAGCGCGCCAGGCGAGTAGGGCGGACTCCGCCTCCTGACATGCCTCGACGTGGAAATATTTGTTCAGCGCTCGCTCAGCAGCCGCAGCGGCATTGGGCTCATCCTCCACTAACAGCACCAGTGGCCGATGGTGGGCCGATCGGTGTCTGACAATCTGTTCGATCGTGTCGTCAGGTGATGAGCTATCCAGAACGCGCGTAAAGTCGTCAGCGAGTCCGGAGAGTGCGGCCTGTTCCTGCAGTGAAGCCAGTACGAAGGCCGGAGTTTCGGCAAAGCCGAAACGACCGGATCGAACCATGCGCAGGAGGCACCAACAGTCCGGATTCGCGAGAGTGCTATCGCAGACAATGGCGTCAAAGCGGGAGTTCGAGTAGCTGGTGAGGGCCGAACGGGCAGAGCCGTGCTCGCTGATGCGAGCTTTGAGCTGGCTCCTTAGCGCGCGCCCGATAGCCGCACGGGTACTCGGATCGGGCGCTGCCAGCAACACGTCGTACGAATTCGCCGATTCCATAATCCCTGGCGCGTACAAAAGTTGGCTCTTACATCGCTCAATGTATACCGGAGCGTCGGCCTTCCTTCAAGACTTTCGCCGGAGTTTGGTTGGACGCTCCGCCGGCAACTGGGGCCCGGCGCGCTCAGTGCAGGGTGGAATTGCCCCAGGATAGCCCGCTACTCCGCAGATTATGTAAAAGAGTAGTAGCCTGCGAACGACGAGTGTCCCCCCCGCCGCGGAAGGTGGCGGCGTGTCGGGATCGTCCGGGGGTCTTCCGGTCGAGATGTCCAATTCTGCAACCAGTCTCGCCGCCCGTTGGACTTCGCGTGCCAGTGGTGCGCATACCCCCATAAGAAGTTGATCACGGACGCGCGTGCACTCGTTGCTACTCTGAAGCTGCGAGTGAATCATCATCAGCTCACAGTGGATGACTGTCAATCTCCACACAAACATGACAAGGTCTCTCGCGTGACTGTTAGGTCCGTTGCTACGAGGAAGATGCTGCCCCGTACGTTAAATTGAGACAACGGCCTCAACAGCGAAACCGAACGAATCAGTGAACGCACGCGCCCGGCTCGGGCGGCCGGTCAGTCAGCAGGCCCTGCTCGGCGGCATCGCGATCGGATTCCGCGATGCAATGTTCCAACAATGTCAGCCACGAAGCATCCCCCGGGAGTGACTCCAGAATCCGCAGCACTTTCAACTTGAGCGATTTCGAGTCTGGCATGTTGCGATTAAACGCCCTACTACGAAGCTACGCCGGGTCGTGGATCTCACTTTTCTGTGACGCGATGCGAGACGCTCGGGCGCGACGTGCAAGGTTGAATGGGAGTCCTAACAGTACACGGAGTGCGTGCCACGTCCCTGGCGCGCAACCCGTTTCAATGGCATTGCGGCTAGGGAGCGCTCCAGGGGACTTCGGGCTGGGCCGGGATGGACACCACCGGGTATTCACCGTTCCACGTCACTTCAAACACATGGGGCGTGCGTGACCCATAGTTGGAAGCGTCCACCGCGAGCTCATAGCGCACCGCTTCCCCTCTGCGCACGACGCCATCAAAGTTGTTGGGGAACCATCGCAGGCGCGGTTCAAACACGTCGCTGCCTTCCATCACACGACCGAAGTCAAACACACGTTCTGTGGTTATCGTCACCGCTTCAGGGCCGGGTTCCTCGCCAGACCAGATGAAGGGGAATGGCACGGGGAAAGCGGTCTCCGTGTAGGTATCGTCCGCACCGCGCCTGCGCATGCCCGTCAGAAGTACCCGACAGTTTTGCACTATGAGCCACCCAACGTTTACGGCCTTCAGGTGGTCGTACTGTCGAGCCCGCTTAGCCACCGTAAGCCCCGTAAGCCCATGCCAGGGGACGCCGGTGCCAGGCTCCAGGGGTTCATTCGCATAGGCAAGCGGCTCGGCGGGGGCTGCGGGTGCAGGGTTTCCGAGATCAGTCAGTTCAAGCTCCGATCTTTATTGACCTGCAAGGTATAGAGCCCTCAGGTCCCGCGGATTCTTTCTGGCCCGCTCGGCGAGCCGCCGCGGCAGGCAACTACAGGGGAGGGGTTCTTGCGGGATTCAAAGTCCCGCTTCGGCGCGATCGGGTGAGTGGTGATTGGCATCCCGCCAAAAGCCTGCTTCATCCGTGCGCATCATTAGGAGGTGTGCGATCACATCGTCGGTCGGAACCATGGCCCCTGCGAAACTGCCTTTGTAGTAGCCGATCGGGTGCAGGCACAAACAAGCCAGTACTTTTTCCCTTCCGCTGCGCTCGGAGATCGCAATCGTGGGCTTCAACTTGCGGAACACGTACCGCACACCGCTTCTGAGGCTCGTCTCCTCGAACATGCCACACATCGCGTAGCCCTTGAAGCGCTCCATATCGATCAGGGTCGACAGCTTCTCATTCGCTTTCCACTCCTGACGTGCGCCCCAGACAAAGGTGGCGCGCATCGTTCGCATCTCCATCCGGAAACGGGACTGGCCTTTCAGCAAGGTCCACTTGAGGGTACCGCCTTGACCCAACTCACCGCCCTCGCTCCAGACATGCACGTAACCCCGATGATGAGTACTCCAGAAGATGTTGCGGCGAAACACGCCGGGCACCGGTCGCGATTCTCGGGGCTTCTCGAAGACATCCGCCAGCTCCCGGGCCCTTGGGAAACCCGGATGGAGCGTCAGCCCGACCTCGGGAATGGGCATGGGCATGCCGCCGAGATCATCCGCACACTCCGTCAACAGCTCGCGCATTTCGGCTGCGCGGTCTAATTTATCCAGACTGTGGAAGAAGATCTCGCGTTGGAGACGCTTCAGAAACTCGTCGGTAAGCTCTACGGATCCCACAACAGCTCCGGTGCCGAGCCGCCCGCTGTCGGCGGAACTGCATCCGCGGGAGTATTCGCGATGGCCAATCTCTTCGTACGGCGTCGGCCCCCGGTACCCTGCAGCTGTCGTTGAAGAGCCTGGTCTTTCTCGGGGGACGTGTTCTCGACCAGGTACTCGAGTGCTTCCGGATCGAATTCGGTCACCCGGGCCCGGATCTCCCGGCCCTCTTCATCGTGGCCGGTGACCACTGAGATGAGGTAGCCCTTACGCAGCAGGTCGGTGACCACCTTCGTGAAGCGCTCGCGGCTTGCGGGATCTTCCGGATCCACCTTGAGCCGCGTGTCTCCCTCACCGACGCTGAGAATGGATAGTCCAGTCTGTCCGTGCATGCTTTCCCTCCCCTTGAGACAAGGGACTATCTTAGCCGGTTTCGCACCTTGCGAGATCCTGGCCGACGGGAGAAGGCGCGCCACCGCATGCCCGTGGGACCTCACGTGTTTGGGTGCGTTCAATACCGACCCCACGGCTGCGCGTTGTCGCCTCCCTCTTAACATGTTCCTCCCCCTCTTTATCCTGTCCGGGAGTCTTCGCAGGCAGCAACCGGCAACGACCCGTTCGAAGCGCGCGGAAAAGCAAACACCCCGCACGTACCGGGGGTCAGAGGTGAACAGAACTGCGGATCCGCTACGGCACAACTGCAAAGCTGGACCCGCGACGCCCTGAACGCGCAGCACAAACACTTCCTCGCTGAGCAGCAGCTTCAAAAATGAATTATCTGCGATGACGGCCGTAGTCTGCGCCGCGAAATTCATGCAAGAAATGACGCCAGCAATCGTTGGTCGGCCAGTAGAAGTAGTTGCTGGCCCAGCGATGGTCATTATGGGCGTATGCCTCAATCCACCAGTTCTCAGCATTCTTGGGGGCACCACCCTGTTCTGCGCGCTCGAACAACACGGTCCACCAGAGTTCACCCAGCTGATAGGCGAGTACGTGGCCGTGCAATTTGAAGTCTTCTGTGTACTGCTGACGGATCCATGCTGTGGCCCGCTCGCGCGCCTCCGGCTTGGCCAGTTGTTTCGCTTCGCGGGGAACCTCGCCGTGCCAGGCAATGAAGCTCAGGAAGCCCCGATCGGAAGGAACCAGGTCGTCAGCAAAGTCGCTCATGGTACCTCCAGCCCGAGAATGGAAAGGCATTGCGCCGTTTAGGAAGTTACCACGACGCTTTCTTTTCGAGGACGGAACCCGGCTGAGATGCGGGTGGGGATCGACCATTTTGGGACGGATAGGATTATTGGGTCCCCGCAGCGTCTTTATACATGGGCGGGTCACAATCGAGGCCCGGCTCACGAGCCTTTCGAGATTGGGCTGGATGATTGCCTACGGCGAGTGTTCGGGAGGCGATGAGGTACTGCGCGCGTGAGTGGGCAGAGGACGTGGAGATCTGGAAGGAGTTACAGGGTCTGCCCGACCGGTTTGGGCTAGAGCAAATTGCTGGACCGCTGTGGTGGGGAGCGCATTCGAGAGGACTCCTTAAGAACATTGGCTAATTCAAGCACTGTGAACGCCAGGCCGATGGGCGGCGCAGCAGGCGGTGGGCAGCGTGACGCCCATCAATTGGCCGAACCTCCGCTCACCGCTATCCTGTGCACCACACTAAGACTAAAGTCCTGAGCCACCTTATGCGCTATGCCGAAGAGCGGGAGCGATCCGCTGAAATGCTGCGACTGGCTTTAGCGCTCATGGGGCGCCAAGCCGCTGGGTTCAATCCCTGCAGTTACGCCCTCTGGTACGAGCACTGCGCCGGGTTGAATCCCGGACTGAGCCGGACGCTCGAGGCGCGGCTGGCGGCCAATTCTCCGCTTACGGATGAAGATGTGTGGCGGCTGTATAACGAGCACATCGTGGCGCGCGACATTCAGCAGTATGTGGGCGTGCGCGATGAGCTGTATCGAATACTGAAAGATACCAGTGCCAACACCGTGGTTGCCGGTGAGAAGGCTTCCGCATTCGATCAGTCTCTCGCACGTCATGCGGAGCAGCTCGCTACGGTAGAAGCGCCTGCGGCGGTTCGGGGCACGGTGGCCGATCTGCGCAGTGACACTGGCAAGATGCGCGCCATGACGGTCGAGCTGGAGGCGAAACTCACGGCCAGCACGCGAAAGGTCAACGAGTTGACCGAGAACCTGGAGCGTGCGCAGGGAGAGGCGCTACTGGATGCGCTGACTGGGCTGAAAAATCGGCGCGGATTCGAACGGGCCGCACAGGAGTTGGGGTTGGCGCGGGGTGGGCTCGCAGGCACTGCTCTGATGATGGTCGACATCGATCATTTCAAGGCCGTGAACGACTTGCATGGCCATCTTTTGGGCGACAAGGTTCTTCGTGCTGTTGCGCACGTCCTCAAGTCGAACGTCAAGGGCCGGGATGTGGCTGCGCGCTTGTGCGGGGAGGAATTTGCCGTCCTGCTGCCGGAGACGTCGCTCTCCGGCGCCGAGGTGTTGGGGCGGCAGATCTGTGCGCTCGTGGCGCACGGGCGGATCAAGCGATCGGACGGACAGGGGACGATTGGGCAGGTCACGCTTTCGATCGGTGTTGCATTGGCACGGGAAGCCGAGTCGCTGGAGCAGCTGGTGGAGCGCGCGGACACGGCGCTGTACATCGCCAAGCGCACCGGTCGCAACCGCGTTGAGGTCAGCCCTGCAGATTCCGCCACGGGGGCGTGAGCCGAGCTTGCTGTTGAACCTTGGCTGTATTTGCCCATCGAGGGTCAATCAAAATGCAGGCTGGAAGGGGAATGTAACCGCGCGAAGATGAGTATTGAGCGGAACCTGCCAGCTAAGGAACAATGGAGTGGCGCTGGAGGGAAGTCATGGCGATAAACAGGGAAGCCGATCGGCATGCATTGGCGGCCACTTCAATCTTTTACCGGATGGCGTGGATTGGCGCGAGTCAAGTGCCTAATTCGTGCGGATCGCGATTCGAGGATTTGACAGAAGCTCTCGAGGCAGTGCGCGAAATTAACGCGGAGCGGGTGGCGCGAGGCCTTCAGCCATGCACGCACATGCTCGAGTTGGCACCACGCAGGCATCGCGAACCAAATCTCGGGCGCTACGAAGAGTCAGCACTGTTCCGAGTTGACCCCGCGGCGATGACTTGCCAGCTCGTGCGGGGCACGCCTCGGCGTCCGTTACCGGTGAGTGGGCGCTGGGTCATCATCGGCCACCCAGGATAAATTGATCTGGGGAAACGTGCACTCGGGCTGCTGGGGCGATTGGCAGTCCTAACTAAGCATCCTTTCGTCCGTCATCGGCCGCGGTTTCAGGCTCTTCGAATTTGATGCGGGCGTGATATCGGAATCCACCGTGCGCACTGTTGCGCTGCGCTACGAATCCCGCCTGTTGTAGGTCGATCAGATACGGGCTGACCGAGCCCGCCGAGATCTGCAACTCGCGTGTCAGGTCGGCCGCCGAATACCATTGGCGTTGCTGTGTAAGAAAGTGCAACACGGCGAGCTTCTTATTCATGGACCATTCGCCCCGAGAATCTCCGTATCGGTGGCGATGATAGTCGAGCTCCATTGCGAGGGTGTAGTCCTGTGCCGGCGGGGTGCCCGCGGTTGAGGCTATCGCCGATCCAGGGGTCAATACCAGCACCAACACGGTCGAGCCAAACGCGCGCCACCCGATAGTCGCGGGCTCAAGCCCCGATCAGCGAAGGTGGGCTCGAGATTGCCATGTCGCTGTCGAGATCGGAAACCCGGCAGGATGGCCGGGTCACGAGGGGCCCGCATCGTCAGTGCGTCACGCGCGCCGGTACTTATCCAGTCCCGAGATGGCGTGCTCGATCGCGTGCGTTTCGCATAGCGTCTTGACGTGGATACGCCCACGGGGCTCACCGCGCTCACCGCACACCTCGCACACGCGCAAGCTCTGGATGCGTGCGTTACGAATGGCATGGACAATTCGCGTGGGCGCATCGCCACCCACCTGGATGTGCGGCCCGGCGAACTTTTCTTTGACCTGCCGGATTTCGACGCCCGCGGCGTTACAGTCATCAATGATCGGCTGATAGAGTTTGCGCCAGCCGGACATACATTCAATATCATGACGTTTGTATTTGTCGGGAGTATCCATAGCGCTTTCGTGTGTCTAACGCGTCGTATCTTCCCTGGCGTCCTCTCGGCGCCAGGGCAGGGGGTATCCGCAACTCGCGAAGCCCCGACCCAGGCCCCACTGGGGTATGGTCGCCACAAAAAAACGCTTAGATGCTCCCAGCCGACACTGCGTGTACGTCCAGAGAGCAGGAGCCGATGAAGACGATGTTTCCGTTGCCCAACTTGGTAATGGCTTTCTCACGTGCGCTGCAGCCAACGATGTGGTGCATTTCGAGGCCTGCGGCGATCAGTGCGCGAACCTTCGCGCGTTCGGCACCGTCCGCTGTAGAATCCAACATCACGTGGTATTGATCGAGGGAAAACTGCAACGACCACACTATGGTTTGACCGTCGCCGGCTGGCTCCACATCAAAGTTTGCGGAGAATTGTCGCGGCGGGCCTTTGGCGCAGCCAACCAAACACCATACGAAACAGACGAGCAGCGAGGCCATGCGCTGAGCCTTTTGACGCCATCGGGCCGCCGCATCCCGGAATACCCGCACGGACGACAGCCATTCCTGTACTGCGACGCCGTTGCCGTCGTAGCGCGCAATACGTGCAAAGAGGAGGCAGCGTCTGGCCCGCTCGAAACTCTGCCCGACACGCTGCCGGAAGATCGCTCGAAGTTCCTCGTAAGCGTCCGACTGGTCCATGGCTACTCCCTGGCGGCGGCCGAGTGGGGCAGTTGTCGGCGCGTTCGGCCCTCGTGCGTCCCACCAGGATAACTGGACCGCGCAGTGGCAGTGTACCGAAAATTACAGAAATACCATAATAAATACAGAAAAACCCAACGAATCAGGGAATTGTGTCAAAAACGGCGCCCGAAATTTATGGGGCGACCGTGGCGAAGACGAAGCGACGACTATCAGCGAAGGACCAAGAGCAGAAAGCCGGCATCGAGCGGGAGTTACGGCGTGTTCATGAGTGCGTGGTCTCCGTCTTGCGCGGGGCGAGGCAAGACAAAGACGTCAAACAGAAAGTCTTGTCGCAGGACGTAGGCTTGGGCCGAGACGCGATTACAAATTTCGAGGCGATGCGGGTAGACAACATTGGAGTAGCCCGTTTCATTCTGCTGTCGCGCAGACTGAAGGAGGATCCGGTGAAGCTCCTCAAGCGGATCTTGTATCAACTCAACGAGAAGCAGCAGCCCTAAATGCCTCACCCCTGACCCTCTCCAGCTCCCTTGCCCTTCCCCTCGGAACACATCACGGAATCCCTCGATCATCAAACCCTGGTGAGTTCTGGAAACGGGCCGCGGTGACTGGCGCGGATTGAAGAACCCCATCCGCCTCTATTCGCCGCATTCCCCTCTCCAGGCTCCGCAGCTCGCTAACCACGCCGGTGATAAAACCCGGAATGATTGGGGGTACTAATGTCTGCCGCTATGCAGCAATACAGGCCAGCCCCAATGCGGCAGTCACTACATGACTTTGTGCGCCGCCGGTCGTTCGATCGGCGCAAACCGCCTTCCCGAATGGTGTTTGCGGAAAAGGCGCAGGAATTCGGCACAGTGAGTCGGCTTCGCATTCATCCATGTTTCGATGTACTGCCAGAGCCGGTCGGCGAGCTGCCAGTCATCGCCCACGGCCTCTATTTCTGCAATCCACCATCGTGCTTGGCGCCGCGCCTCCAACCGATCAAGGACCCTGAGTGGACAGAAGAATTTAAATAGCTTTGCGACGAGTAGCGTCATGGCGAGCCTCCCTGCGCCGCGCTTCAGATTCGCGATCACCAAAGTTTGTTATAAACATACGTCAAACATCGTGTCGGGTGGTGCGTGCGGGGTAAGCCTAGTACGGAGCGCTTGCGGCGAACACCGAAATGACATCGTATCTTGGAATTGAGTCGTGAGGAAGTCGCGCCAGAGCCGCGAAGTGTTGGCATGCAGCAATCGACGCAAGGGTTCCGCTATGAGCGCTTTCGCTTCTGCGCGATCTCGTCCAAGACTCTTCCGTATCTATGCAGGAGATCCGCCAGGGCTTCCCGCCAGTACTCTGATTGCGGCACGCGCGTGTGCTCACTCAAGGACTTCAGTTGCTCCACCGACTGAGGGTCAGTCCAAAAACTGACCTTCGCCTGCTTCGCTTTCTTCGCTCGCATCCTTTAACCCTTCGTGCTCGCCTTGCGAGCTGTAAGCCCGACGTTGCCCGACAACGCCCGACGTGTTATTCTTCGCAGACACACGGGTCCGCACAACGCTGGCCACTCGGCCTGCTCCGCACACCCAGAAAAAAGGATGCCTACGGAAGGCTGATGGTGCCTGTTCAGGATTCTATGCGCCGCCGGGCTCGGGATCGAGCTTCGGCCGCACCTGCAGCCGTTGGGCCGAGTCTATCTCGGCCGCAACGTCCACTGCCTTCGGGCAACGGCTTGGAGCGGGCCCTGGAGCTGATTGCCGATGACCGGCGCATCGAGCTTGTGACCGCGCTCTTCCTCGTGGGAATCGTGGAGAAGTGCGTCGAGGCGAATCGGAAGCAGACCCTTACGCAAGGGACCCTGCTGGATCTGCTGCGCACGATCAAGCGGCTGATCGGCGAAGCCGAACAGGGTCTGCAACTCAGTAGTTTGCGCAAGGCACTGGAGGCTGAAATGGAGGTCCTGCCCCCCTCGCGAGCTCGCCGGCACCGCCGCGCCTGAAAGTTCAAGTTCATGCGACTGAAGATCGCCGCTCGTGGCTGTTGGGAGAAGAAGGTGCGACGCGAAAGGTATGTAGCACTCCTAATTTAACAAACGTCAGTCAACGGAGATTCAACTCGGGCGGATTGACCAATAACGGTATATTCCCGTTCGGCCGTCTAATACATCAATGTGCGGGTGTGAAGGGAAATGGCGGGATGTCACGCATGGAAATTCGCGCCACACGGTTGTACTCTGATCGCGCGTGGTTGTTTTTCAAACGGAGATATCGACTGAGGAATGTCCAGGCGCGATCGCGTGATCTATCCGACATCTCCTCTGTGAGTCGAGCACTCATCGAAGGATAAGGCCAGTGTCATGGATGACCGATGCACCGCAGCAAATTGCCCCAGATCTGAACTCTGCAAGACGCTCTGTCTGCTGAGCTGTTTGATCACTGCATTCAACACCAATCTGTGGGCCGACCCAAAAGTATTCTTTGATATCCCCGCGGGGCCGGCAACCACAACGCTGAGCCAGTTCGAGAAGCAGGCGGCCGTCAAGATCGACAATCAACTGGGGGATGCCACCCTGCAGACGCACGCCGTGAGAGGTCAGTTCGAGCCGGTAGGAGCTCTGAGCTCGATGCTCTGTGGAACGGGTGCAGCGCTCGAGGGCTCGGAGTCGGGCGCCTTCATCATCACGACGAAGCGCACGTCAATTCATGTTGATAGCGGAGAGGCGAGCCTGACACTGAACGAGTTCAGCCGGCAGACAGGTCTTCAACTCTTGTTCGACTACAACGTCGTGCGAGGCCTTCGGACTCATTCGGTGGCGGGTGAGCTGGATCCATGCGGGGCCTTGACGGCCATGGTGAACGGCACGAATCTCGTGTTTGATTTTGTGAATCCTCGCACGCTGGCGGTCACTCTGGCCAACAAGGCGACCCAAATCGTGCGCGGATCCGAAACGAAACCCCAAAGAGGGCGACGTCGTGGGTCAAGGCGAGACCTGGCTGAGTCTGCGCCCGATTCGTTGGAAGAGATTTATGTCACAGCCGGCCGAGAGCAGACTCGGGCTCTCGCCGGCGCGGAAATGGAACGGGTTTCGCGTGTGGACATCGATCGATCGGGTGCGGGAACCGTTGCGCAACTCGTTCAGACTCTCCCTGAGAATTTTGGCGGCGGACCCACCGAGGACACCGTACTGGGGCGGGAGGCGTCCAGTAATTCGGGCCTGGGCATTGGAATGAACTTGCGTGGCCTGGGCGCCAGCGCAACGCTGAGCTTAGTGAATGGCCGACCGATTGCCCCCAGTGGGACGTCGGCCTCCTTCGCGGATGTGTCCAACGTCCCACTAGTCGCGTTGGACCATATTGACATCATTCCTGCAGGAAGCTCTGTCCGATACGGATCGCAGGCATACGGAGGCATCGTCAACTTTGTCTTACGGCAGGGTTACGATGGAGCGGAGAGTCAAGCGCGCATTGGTACCGCGACGGCCGGCGGGTTGACGGAAAAGCAGTTGAGCCAGATCTGGGGAAGGAGCGGCGCCGATGGCGATGTCATGGTCGCGGTCGAGTACGATCACCGCCATGCTCTGGATGCCTCCGACCGACGCCAGGCCACGAGCGATCTGTCGCCGTTCGGCGGCACCAACTTTGATAGCCCCATGGGCAATCCAGGTACGCTCTCGATCGGATCGCAAACGTGGGCGATACCCTCTGGCCAGGACGGCACCCGCTTGAATGCCTCCGAGCTTGTAGCCGGGACAGCGAACTTACATGACATTCGGCAGGACACGACCGTGCTTCCCGAGCAGGAGCGCTGGTCGATCTATGCAACCGGAGAGCGGACATTAGGCTCCAGTCTCAAGGTCTTCACGGATCTGCTTTTCAGCGATCGTCAACTGCATCAGCGGGCGCCCGCCGTCATGTCTGTCCTTTCGGTGCCGAGCACGAACCCCTTTTATGTGAACCCGGCGGGCGGGTCGCAGCCGGTACAGGTCCTGTATGGTTTCCTGGATGACTTGGGCCCACAAACGCTCGAGGGCGATGTGAGGACTGGAAGCTTCACGATCGGGTTCAGAGGGTGGCGCGCGGGAGGTTGGACCCTGTCGGGAGGGCTCGGGCTCTCGTTAGAGAAACAACACAACGAATTGGACGGGCGAGTGGACTCATCTGCATTGAATCAGGCGTTGGCCGAGCCTAATCCGCAGACAGCGTTCAATCCTTTTGGCGATGGCTCTCATACGAGTGCCACGACACTCGCCGCGATTCGCTCGACCGCGACCTACCGGATGTCATCGACTTATTGGCTTGCAAACCTGGGCGCGGATCGGGAGCTGGCCAGGCTGCCAGCCGGTGGGCTGTTGCTCTCGGCGGGGTTGGATGCTCGACGTCAAGCGTTGAAGACCGATGCGATGTCACTGGAGTTTAACGCAGCAAGCAATCAGGGACGCCGGACTGAGGGGGCGTTTGCCGAACTGCAGATCCCGCTCTTCGGGTCGCCCGAACCTTTCGCCGCCGGTGCTCGGCGTTTGGTCCTGAGTGTCGCCGGGCGCTACGACCGGCACAGTGATGTCGGAACCTCCTTCAGCCCGACGATTGGCGCTGTGTGGCAGATGGCGCCGATCCTCGCGTTACGGGGCACCTGGGCTCGATTGTACAAGCCTCCTACCTTGGGCGACCTGTCTGAGGTGGATGCGGGCAGCGAGTTGCTGTCAGTTCCGGATTCCTCTTCTGCAACCGGGCTGTCTCAGGCACTGGTACGCTTTGGCGGCAATCGCGGCTTGAGGCCGGAGAGCGCCATCAGCCGGGCGCTGGGCTTGGACATCGGATCGCGATCTATCACCGGTTGGATGCTTTCCCTGACGTACTTCGACATTGAAGTCCACAACCAGGTCGACTCGCTGCCGGTTACGACGGATTTCTTCGGCAACGCCGCATTCTCAGCATTCGTGAACCGCAGTCCCACTCCTGCCCAGCGTGCGGCGATTTGCAGCAATGGGACCTTTATTGGTGATCTAACTTCCTGCTTGACGGCCCCGATCGCAGGCGTGATCGACTTGCGGCTCAACAACATCGCGCGCACGCGTACGCGCGGCATTGATGTTGCGAGCAAGTACACGTTGCCCACCAAAGTCGGCGACTTTGATTTCGGCCTCAATGGTACCTACATTCTCGAATTCGCTCGTGCTCAAACACCCGAGGGGCTGCTCATTCAATTGCGCAATACGCAAAATAATCCGCTGGCTGCCCACGTGCGCGGATCAGTGGGGTGGCAGTCGCATGGCTGGGGCGTGTTCAGCTTCGTGAATTTCAGCAGTTCGTATCGTGACAGCCTGACACAGCCCGCGAGAGGGGTCAGCTCGTGGACAACGCTCGATCTGCAACTTCGTTATGACTTCTCAAGCGATTCGCCTCCGCTGCGAGGTACGAGCCTCATTCTGGAAGCCCAGAACCTCCTGGGCCGTTATCCGCCATTCTTGAATAATCCGCTGGGGATCGGCTATGACCAAGAGAACGGCGATCTATCGGGCAGAGTGGTGAGTCTTGCCCTCCGCAAAAAGTGGTGAAGACGGGACCCGACGGGGTCATTCTCGCGGACGGGAACGCTGGGACTCATAGACAGACCATGCAGATTACTTGACGTCGGCGTTTCCGCTCCGCTACAAGGTATGTGGGCACTGCGGAAGATTGGTGCCGCGGCAGCTCGCCAAGATAACCGACCGGGAGAAGGTCAATGGGCAGATGGAAAGTGACGCTGATTGATTGCGGGCGAGTCACCCGTCGAACACGGGGTAACTTCTTCGGCGCCGCGCAAGAACTCGGTTTTCCGCCGTACAACCGGTGGGTCTAAAGGCGTCGTTTAGCGGGACAGGGTGCATCCAGAGGCGGAACTTCACCGCGCTCGCGGCTTGTCACCTCCGAGGCGGTGTGTACACCAATGGCGATAGCCGAGAAGGCGGCTAGGACCTTCGCCGCTCGTAGAATTGCCGAACCGAGAGAAGAAGTCGCTCGAAGATCTCCTCAAGGTAGTGAATGTCAGGCTCGAGTGCGCGCGTCCACAGGATGGCATCTGGAAGCGCGAAGTCCGTTCTCACAGATTCCATATTGCTGATCGCCACCGAGCTGCGCGCTAGAAAGTATGCCATCTGTTCTTGTTTGACGTCTTTATCGCCCCTCGCACCCCGGAAGATCGAAGCCACAATTTCGGCCAACTGACGCCGTTCTTCGAGAATCTTCGCGATACGCTCTTGCTCAGATTTGCTGACGGGGCCGCTTCCGGCCGCCGCCCGGCCGCCGCCGCTCCTGGGCTTTGTAAAGGCGCCGGCTGATCTGCCGCGCGACACCGAACTGGGCGCAGTACGCCGCCGCCCGCCGAGAGCCTTCTTTCTTGCCAACGTGCACCAACCGAGCCCGGATTTATCGACGGACTCAGTTTTGCCACATTCTTCAGTTGCAATGCGGAAACTCGCAATTTAACGACGACAGTCGCATCTAAAGTGAGATTGTCGCCCCACACGCGAGTACACTTAGGTGTGAAGCAGCGCAGGCTAACATTCTTGGCCTGTTCCATGTGCGTGATCCCGGTGACCGAATCCGTCTACTGACCTGATACGGGGGCTGGCAAGGTATGGCTGATTCCAGCAACGATGGGTGTCCTGCGATTCGCTTAGGGAGCAAGCTCGCCGGGGAACTGATCGACAGTCTGGATGAAACCCCTCTCAGCGCTCGCAATAGGATGTTGGTATGGCTTGGATTATTGGCGGGACTGCGCGCCTCTTGCGAACAACAGTTGGGGCGCGAGACGTCTGCGGAACTATTCTGGCGAGTCGAGGCCGTTCTTAGAACTGAACGATCCAAGTTACAGCACTGAACGCCGCGTCAACGCAATCACTTGGGGTGGGTTGATGCATCTTGACAGGGTGCGCACCCCGGCGTTGAGCACTTATTTGATTTTGCCCGCCCATCGCGTGATCAAGTCGATGAGTGCGGCGGGAGTCGTCTTCGTCAGGCGCGCGCGATCGTCATTTCGCGCTCACCGGCTTCAATTCGGCTGATCGTGCTCAGAGACACGTGTAGCGCCTCAGCGACACGCACTCATTGCTGTGTGAGCATCGATAGCACTAAGATCAACGCCCGCGAGCCGGAACTCCGGCCACCTGGCAAGTAAAACAAGTTGGCGCAAGCCCCGCTGCACAACAGGGAGGTCTTCGCGACGCCGACTGAGTCGTAGCGTCTAGCGACTTCAGTGGTGTCGTAGACCGAAGATTCCTATAAGGAACCCACGCGCCAGGCACCGGAAATCTAAAATCCCAATTAACTGCAGTTAGCTACCCGCTGCTTTCTTCCACGCGACCACGCGCTTGAACGCGACTACGGGATCTTCGCCATAGAGCTCTGCGGCGATGATGAAGTCAGCAACATCGCATACAGCATCCCCGTCCTCCTGTGATCGCACGGTTCGCGGGGCAATGTCGCGCAGCTCGGCAGCTTCATCTCGACTAAGCTTTCGGCTTCGCCTCATCCTTTCGAGAACCACAGAGGTGGCACGCCTGTAGCCGGCACGATCCGCTTCAACCGATCCGTCGCGCTCACGCTCTTTTTCCGCCGATCCCTTCCGATCGCCTCGGTGGCCAGCCATTAGTACCCTCGAATCTCTGCACCGGGCTGCCTATTTACACGAGCATGATCGATGGCGACCAAAAAGGACTCTACATCGTCTGAATTGACTCCACAGCGTCACATAGGACAGGATAGGCACGCGAGCGAGACCGGCGGTGGGCCGGGTCGGCGACACGCAGGGCGCCTTGCGGGTGGCGCCCATACGCGCGTGGGCACCGTGCGCAGTGGATTTATCTTTTCGGGCGACGAGGTGGCCTTTTTTGCTGAAGACTCTCGGCTTGGGCCAAAAGTGAGGACGCTGATTCGTCGAGAGCCGTAGCGATCTTGGTAAGGCTATCGACGGTCGGACTACTGCTACCCAGCTCGACTAGCGAGATGTAGTTACGATTCAGCTCGGCGGCAAAGGCCAGTTCTTCTTGGCTTAGCTTTTTGTCCCGCCGATAGTGTCGAATGATTCTACCGAGTGCTTGGGTAATGTCCTGCCGAGGCATCCACAGATTGTTGGTTTTAGGCCTGCCATGGTCTTCCTAATATATTGGGAAAATCGTAAATTAGCCTTGCGGCCCGAGCAGAACTGGAATGGTGCCCATTTCGGCCGGATTCCCGAAGAGGGGAAACCCGTGAAACCCGTGAAACCCGGGGAAGGCCGTGCCAGGCAGTCCGCCGATGAAGCTAGCTTCTCCAACGCACCCGCGTCAGCGGCGGATGCATTGTCCACCGGACACTCAGTCCGACTTTATATGGCCTGCCGCCTACTCTACGACGGTGGCTGCAAACGGAGTTTGAAGGTGAGCAGTGTCAACACTCCGTCGAGTTCGAGTTGTCCTTGATCCACCTCGCCTTAGCGATCTGCAGCGGAAGCCCCCGTGACAGGCACTCTTCAATCGCTCCAATCGCAAGAATCACATCATAGGAGACTTTGATCCGTGAGAATCACCAGAGATCCGAGCCCAGTACCCGCCGCGGAGAACAGTGAAAACATCAGGCTGGGCATTTCGCATTTCCCTCGCCGGGGGGTGCTTTGCCAGCTCCGGCCGACGAGCCGATTCGCCGATATGCCTCACTATCCTGGGGCGGCCCGCCGGCGCCATACCGCCAACGGAGCATCCATTCAGCGGACGGTCGTCATCCGTCGCACAAAAGTGATGTTGCGCTGCGGTCAAGATCTCGCTTTAATTAAACGTGGTGACCACAGTGGAAGGGGGGGTCGCCCGATACCACTTTGTGTCAAGAAAGTGTAATAAAAGACAATGATCCGTCCCGTGCCCTGCTGGGCGCGATTGATGCGTTTCTGCCAGGTTCGTGGTCGATCTCGTGAGGACGCCGAGGATCTGATCCAAACGGCGTTGTTGCGCCTCGAAGAATACTGCCGCACTGCTGAAGTCAAAGTCAGGGACCGGGAACAATTCCTGGCAAAGACGGTCCGGAACCTGGTAGTTGACCAGGTTCGACACGAACGGGTGATCAGCTACGCACCCGACCCTATCGAGGACCTCGCAGACAGCCTTGCACTCATGGACCCCGGTCCTACCCCCGATCGGGTTTTGGATGCCGAACAGCGTCTCAATGAGATAAAGAAGGTACTTGGGACAGTAAGTAAGCGGGCGAGAGACGTTTATCTCCTGCACATGGCTGGGTACGAGTACCGGGAGATTGGCGTAGCCCTTGGCATCAAGGTGAAGACTGTCGAAGGGCATATGGCGCGTGCCATCCTGGCGATGGCGAAGTGGGGGATCCCGAAATGAATTCGGCGATGGGCATGCGGACCCTGTCCGTACCAGACGGTGTGCTGGCCGAAGCTGCTGTATGGATTGCTCGGCTCCACGGACCCGAACGGACCGCAGCGACCGAATCAGGATGGAGAGACTGGTTCAGCGCGCATCCCGATCACGCAGCGGCGTGGGAAGTAGTGAGTGACAAATGGACCAAGAGTCACGCCATCCCAGTCGGGTTAGTTCACCCCCCTGTTCGTGTGCGCCGCCGCGTTTCTCGCAGGCCGATTCTTTTCGCGGTCGCAGTCGCCGTGGCAGCTGCGAGCCTGCTCATCGGGATTGCTATCGTGTTCTTCGGCCGAGGCTTGGTCACGACGGCGATCGGCGAGCAAAAAACCCTCAATCTCCGGGACGGGACACGAATCGAGCTCAACACGGCCACTCGCCTCGCCGTGAGATACGATGCAAAGACGCGGGTCGTTGAGCTCAAATCCGGCGAGGCCTATTTCAGTGTGGCACACGAGCCCAGGCCTTTCGTGGTGATGGCGGGAAATCGTAAGGTCATTGCGATGGGCACGTCGTTTACCGTGCGTCACGATCAATCGGCGGACGACTCGATGACGGTGACCCTCATTGAAGGTCGCGTGGCCGTCGCACCGGCAGGTGCGCCGAATATCCTGCCACAGCAGGACATTCCCGAAGTGACAATCCTTAGCGCTGGCGAGCGCCTTCAGATTCGCCGGCACGCTCCTGTTGCTGTGGATACCCCTTCTTTGGATCGGGTCACAGGCTGGATGCGGGGCCAGCTCATCTTCGACCACACTCCATTGACTGAGGCCGTGCAGGAACTGAACCGCTATAGCACCACTCGGGTTTCAGTGGCATCGCCTGAAACCGGCCAGATCCGCGTCAGTGGGACATTCCGCGTAAGTGACTCCGTCAGTTTCGCTCACGCGGCGGCGGAAACCTATAATCTAAAGCTCGCCCATCGTGGCGACGAAATCGTTCTCGAGCCGCCGCAGGACGACGACATCTCACCGCACGAGTAGACTCAGGCCACACCGGCAACGTTAGCGCACCTGCTCGGTGCGCTGCTTCTGTTGATTGCCTCTCTTCGGTGCCGGTGCCGGGCACCTGCCAAAACCCACAACCCCCTGAAACCTCGGAACAACCACCTGTCTCGGGATTTGAGACTGGATAACCATGCAGGCTTCTAGCCTGACCTCTTCGCGGCAGAGCGCAAAGGAGTAGCATCGCTGTCGCAGCATTTGAGACATGGCACTACGAGTGCCACACGACGGCGAACGAGGGTTTTCGGGCATGTCGCACGTCTAAGAAGTAGAAGGAGCCTCGCAAGTGTAGGTTCCCGTATATCGCCCTAAAACAAACAGATGCAATGGACTGCCGGGGAAAACACTCATGCCCGGCGCGACTTGGTCTCGCACGATTTCGGCTTCACTTTTGCTATTTCTCTTCGTCACTACCACCCACGCCCAGATTCGGCTCGATCTCCCCACTCAACCTCTGAGTCAGTCTCTGACTGCCGTGGGGACTCTCGGGCACCTAAACGTCATGTTTGATCCGTCTGTCGTGGACGGACTGCAGGCGCCAGCACTCAAGGCCGAATTGAGCGCCGAGGACGCACTGGGCAGGTTACTCTCAGGAACCAAACTCCACGCCGTGCGCGTGGATCCCAACACGATTCGCGTGATCGCAGAGCTGCCCCGTAAGCGAGCTACGAGCCCAGGCACATCTTCAACTGGCGTCGTGTACGATCCAACAAGCGTGCATCTCGCCTACGTCGGCGCAGACCCTGCCGGTACTCCGTTGCGGGAAGAGAGTCAACAGAGTGATCCACACGGCCAAGCGCTGTCAGAAACTAGAAAACGGGAGCCTTCCGCCTTAGAAGAGGTGGTCGTAACTGGCTCGCATATCAGTGGGGTGACTGACACGGCGTCGCCGATCTCCAGTTTCACGCGCGAAAACATCGATCGCTCGGGCGCCGGAACCGTTGTGGACTTTGTTCGCCTCCTGCCACAAAACTTCAATGGGGGTGCGTCCGACGTGACGCTTGGAGCAGTTGCCGGGGGTGGCAATGCGGACAACAGGGTTGGTGGCTCAGGCGTGAATCTACGCGGACTAGGAACTGACGCTACCCTGGTCCTACTCGATGGCCGTCGAGTTGCGCCCGGCAACGTTGACGGCAACTTCGTTGATATCTCTATGATCCCGCTTGCCGCTGTTGAGCGAATAGACGTTGTGTCCGATGGAGCCTCCGCCATATATGGATCCGATGCCGTCGGAGGTGTGGTTAATTTTATCATGCGCCGGGATTTTGACGGCGCTGAAACTCGAGCTCGCTACGGATCCGCGAATGGATTCCACGATATCGAAGCAGCACAGACATTCGGACACAGTTGGAACTCCGGGTCCGCAGTCTTGAGCTACGAATACGATGATCGTACGCCGCTGTTTGCGCGGGATCGTATCTACACGCAAGACTTCGTGGAGCCGACTACCCTGCTACCTAGCCAGCGGCGTAATAGCGTGTTTGCAAACTTCACTCAGGCAGCCAACGAGCGACTAGAATTTCTCGGCAGTGCTTATTACTCACGCCGTGAATCCGAAACTGACATAACAGATATTTACAATCTAAATCACGCGTCCTCCATCATCTCGTCATATTCAGGGACTCTAGGAGCCCGCAGCAGGCTCACAGACGCAATCAATCTGGAGGTGACTGGCTCGTATGCAGGCGGGCGCAACAGACAAATGGTGTTCGCGCCACCTCTTGCGAGCGCCGACGAGAAGTCCACCTCAAAGATCTGGTCAGCGGACGTGAAGGTTGATGGAGAAATGGGGGCGACTTGGGCCGGGCCGGCTCGGTTCGCGGTTGGAGGGCAATACCGGAAGGAGTCTCTTGATGATCTAAATCTAGTCGCTAACGTTCGCTTTAAGCCACAACGCGACATAGCGGCCGGTTTTGTTGAGCTCCAAGTGCCACTGATTGGACCGTCCAATGGGGTGTCAGGACCCAGCGTTCTGGAGGTCTCGTTGGCCGGAAGAACGGAGCACTACAGCGATTTTGGATCAACTAACAATCCAAAGCTCGGTGTGATCTGGCGACCACTGAGCGGCGTGAAGCTTCGGGGCACCTACGGAACGTCATTCAAGGCACCGGTTCTATACCAACTCAACCCGACACCTCCCTTTGTTGTCGGTGCGTCCAACTACGACCCGGTTACTGGACAGAGCGCGAAAGTGCTCATTCCCGAGGGGGGCAACCCGAATCTCAGGCCGGAGAAAGCGACAAGCTGGACCCTTGGCATTGATTTTCAGCCAGCGACCATTCCTAATCTGCGCGCCGGCGCGACCTACTACAACATCAGGTTTAAGGAGCTCATCACTACCTTGATCGGATCTAGCATTAACATCTTCGACGCGCTTCGGTCGGAGCCAATCTTAGGACCCCAAATAGTCCAGAGAAATCCGCCTTTGGCACTTCTCCAGGAGCTCCTGGCCAATCCCAACTTTTTCGACGAGAGCGGACCGGGATTCGGTCCCACGCCAGGCGGGCTTACTCCGTCGGACATAACAGCGATCGTGAACGGGTCATATCTCAATCTATCGACGCAACGAACAAGCGGCATAGACTTCAGCGTGTCATACACAGCGAACTTGTCATTTGGACGGTTAGACGCAGGAATCGATGGAACGCGTATTCTCACGTTCACCAATCAGTTTGTCTCGGGAGTCCCAGCCGTGGCGCTACTAAACACGCCGTATAACCCCGTAGACCTTAGAATGCGGGGGCACTGTTCCCTCAGTTGGCGAGGGCTCACCGCAACAGGCTTCGTGAATTACATAAATTCATACGCGGATCCGCGATTCCCGCCTCCGGTCCGCATCAGCTCATGGACAACTGGTGATGTGACTCTGCGGTATGACTTTAACAACCAACAGACTTTGTTGCGCGGTACTGCATTGCAGCTCGGCGTCAATAACGTCGCCAATTCCCCGCCACCTTACGTGCACTCGCTTTATTCCGTATACCCGGTCCCATATGACGGTGCCAATGCCAATCCAGTGGGGCGGCTTGTGTCTCTTCAGCTTACAAAGCTCTGGTGAGCACTCTGTCGAGCGGAGCCACGGGGGCAGCCATGATGACATGTCTTCGACTAATGATTCCATCGGTAAGCGTTGTAGCGGTGATGGCATTCGGCCTTTCATGGAGCACCGCAGCTTTGGGGGCGCGTCCAGCGGCTCTGCACGATCTGATAACGTCTCCTGGCTCTCTAGTAGGTAGTCTTACCCTATCGCCCAATGGTCGCCGTGTTGTCGTGGAAAGCTCCAATCGGCTGCTTGCTCTAAACATTGAGAGCGGGCGAACGGATGAGGAACTTGGTGAGGGCTTGATGCCCCAATGGGACCCGAGCGGTGCACGCGTGGCATTTTACTCGAACCGCTCGGGCGCCCTTCAATTGTGGTGGGCTTGACCCGTCTCGGTGGACCCCTCATGGTTAGATTTAGAGGAGTTCACAATGGCGGACAAATCGGTCCGGTATACACCGGAGTTTAAGCGGCAGATGGTGCAGCTGGTGCGTTCAGGACGCACCCCTGCGTCTTTGGCCAAGGAGTTTGGCCCGACGGCATGGACGATCGCTCTGTGGGTCAAGAAGGGCGATCGTGAGGTGGGCAAGGGCGACGGTGGGTTGACGAGCGCGGAGCGCGAAGAGCTCACCAAGCTACGACGAGAGAACCGGCGGTTGAAGGAAGAGCGAGAAATTCTCTCAAAAGCCGCGGCCTGGTTCGCAACCGAGGGCAGCACCTCGAAGCGCTCTTCCGATTCGTGAAGGCGAACCAGGCCACCCACTCGGTGGGGCAAATGTGCCGAGTATTGAAGATCTCGAAGAGCGGCTTCTACGCCTGGGACAAGCGTCCGATGAGCAATCGGGCACGCAAGGATCTGTGGCTGACGAGCAAGATCCAGGCTATTCATCTGCGCTCACGTGGAGTTTACGGCTCTCCCAACATCCACGCGGAGCTTGCCGATGATTATGGGATTCGCATCGGCCGAAAGCGAGTCGCTCGACTGATGCGTGCGGCCGGACTGCGTGGAGCAACCTTGCGACGGTTCGTGGTAACCACCACGCCCGATCCGAAGGCGTCCCGTTCGGTGGACCTCGTAGATCGGCAATTCCATGCGGAGTACAGAAACAGGCTCTGGGTAGCTGACATCACCTACATACCGACCTGGTCCGGGTTCCTGTACCTGGCCATGGTGTTAGATGTGTATTCACGGCGAGTCGTTGGATGGGCGATGGAAAAACACTTGAAAACAGAGCTCATTATAGCTGCGTTGGATATGGCGCTCGTACAACGCCGACCCAAGAAAGTTATCCATCATTCGGACAGGGGCTGTCAATATACGAGCTATGCGTTCGGCACTCGTTGTCAAGAAGCGGGCGTCATGCCGTCCATGGGCTCGGTTGGAGATGCTTACGATAACGCCATGGCGGAGAGCTTTTTCGCAACCCTGGAAAGAGAGCTGCTGAGCAGGCGGCGCTTCAAAACTCAGGCAGAGGCTGAGATGGCCGTGTTTGAATGGATCGAGGGATGGTACAACCCGCATCGCAGGCACTCGTCCCTGGGATACCGCTCCCCGGTCAACTATGAACGTGCTCACCAACGCATCCGGGCACGGCGGCGATCACCAGAGCTTCTGTCGGCTGCGCCGCCAGACTGCCCTGCGGTGTAAGATCAAGGGAGGCATAGCAAAGACGAAGATCAGAGACTAAGACGGAAAACCGTCCACCGAAACGGGGCACGTCCAGTGGATGTGGGATGCAGACACTCGTCATTTCTCGCAGCTCACGCAATTGCCATGTGGGGTGGATCCCGATCCGACCACGCGAATGATGGGCTATACCGCCGACGGCTTGCGTTTTGCATGGTCTGCAGATGGAAGCGCTATTGCATTCGCGTCCCGCATCGCGCCAGCCGGACCAGAGGCGGATACTGGCCCGCTGGTGTTAGACAATTCAACTCCGCCGAAATGGACTTTAGCAAGAGTGTTCATGAACGCTGGACACAATGTGGGTGTAACACAGCTTATCGGTGGACGTGAGTGGGGCTATCGTTCATTGCGTGTGGGGGAGTCGCTGGCGAGCCAAATCTTTGTCGTCCGTATAAAGAACCAAGAGCTCACGCAACTTACTCATGGTGACGAGACAGTCTTCCACCCTGCATGGTCGCCCGACGGACGATCAGTGGTGGCCTCATCGGTGAGTTCAGCAGAGCCCATCGAGGACTTGGAAGACGCAGTCACGCAGGCAAGTCATCCGTGGCGAAGCGATATTGTGACAATTGACGTAGAGACGGGCGCCAAGAAGGCGGTCGTGAGCGATGACGAACTGAAGTATTACCCAAGGTGGTCCCCGGATGGATCAACGATAGCCTTCTTCTCAAGCGCGGGTATATATGCGCTCCCACGGCTTCACGCCGCACGCCCAGATGGCAGCAAGTTGATAACGGCGGGGCCCGAGTTAAAAACTTATGACTTTACGTGGACAAATCGGAAGAATGAACTATTGATTTCGTATGGCGAGCCAGAAGAGATGCGGTTCGCCTATGTGACGTTTGGTGCACAGGCGCTTACGGATCTAATGCTGACGACCGGAGCTGTTTTGGGATCAAACCGCTGGAGTCGCGCGGCGACCGGAGCCTTGGCTTGGTTGCACGACACGCAGCTCTGGTACCTTGCCGCCGGTAGCAGAACGCCAAGGCTGCTGCTGGACCTACATCCGCCGAGCTCAGAGATCCGCTGGGGACACGTGAAAACCGTTGCCTGGCGTAATCGCGAGGGTGACGACCTGGAGGGCGGGCTCCTTCTTCCGCCTGGTTACCAAGCCGGCCGGACGTATCCGCTAATTGTAGATGCCTATCCATACCCGGGCAGCGGGTCGAAGCCAGGCAGCGTAGGATGGCTCATGCCGTGGGAAGGTAATCAGGCCTGGGCGGCCTTGGGCTATGTTGTATTCAAACCGCGGCCCCGTTCCCCCTTCTACAGCAACTTAAACTGCCGCAAAGCTGGGGACCACTGCGAGGGAAGCAAGGGTTCACTTGGATGGGATCAGGGAATTAACGACTTGATGTCGGGTGTCGACCAGCTGGTGAAACAGGGCGTCGCAGATCCCGATCGTATGTGCGTGTACGGGCACAGTAATGGGGGAGGGTTTGTCAGCTTTCTTGTTAGCCGGACTCACGTATTCAAATGTGCTGTGGTTCTCGCGCCCGCGCTGACAGATTTAGTGCGGTCTGTCGTACTCAACACGGATGGGGGATCAGTTTCGGCGTATGTTGGAGGCATGACGATCGACAAGCATCTCGGAGAATTCATCTCTATGTCCTCCGTTTTTCATCTTCAGCAAGTCACAACTCCCATGTTGATTGCGGTGGGGGACCAAGACGGAGAGTTCACATTGAATGCGATCGAATTGTACAACGGTGTGCGAAGGGCTGGATCCGAAGTGACATTGGTTAGATATCCAGGACAGGGTCACCTAATTGCGGGTGATGCCCTTGAAGATCTTTGGAATCGTGAGGTGGCCTTTTTTGGGCGCTTCCTAGATCCGACCGGCAGATAAAGGTTTTCTGGACCGGCAGACCTAATGTCCGTCTCATTGCTTATTACACTCTCCCTTTAGGGACGCGCGGTCGAACGCAGAACTTCCCTCCTCAGATTGAAGAGCGTCTTTATAAATCTGCGTTGATCGTGGTAAATGTTGTACTGAGTTGTGGGCCGCACTCCGAAGATGTCATGCAGTGCCTGGAACATCTGGCAAGAGAACACCATAGTCGCCTCGCTTGCGGTGACATCAGATCGCTTCAACCATCCAACATCGCAGCAGTGGTCAACCACCGCATCGACGTCTTTAAGGATGAAGTGTAGGAAGCCTCGCAAACTCCATTCCATTTGTTGAGTGATTAGGTTGCCGCGACTGAAATTAGACATGGTGTACGTTTCACGCCAAGAACCCGCCACTGGCATGTCGGGACAATCTGGGAGGCCAAGGCGTCGACGGAGCTCCCAGTCCACCATGGTGCCCTCAAAATCGCGATAATAGAATTGTTTGACGGACTGAAGCTGACTGGACAACGCGAGCAATAAATCTTGGCCGTGGGTCTCGAGCAGAAGTCCGAAATGCAGGCTCATGGTCAGCCATAGCCGTGCGAAATGCGAGTAGATCACACTCTCCAGGACTTGCCGTGCATCTCTACCGCTCCGTTCCACTACATCGCATAGGAATGGGCGACGAGTCCCGGAACTACCCAGCAACGAGAATAAAGGCGCGAGAACAAGACGGGAGGCTTTGACCTCCTGCGGTATTGATCGAACAATTACACCGCTGTCGGGCATTAGGCGGGGCACGAACCCAACAGCCTCTGGCAAATAGCCTAGTCCGCGCGGCAAATCAGAGACGGTGTGCTGAACAAGAGCGGAGACCCCAACGCTGTGCGCAACGCGAACTTTATCGAGCCGACGGACGCCCATAAGCTCGTGGTGTAGTGAGACCTTGAGGAAGAGAGCTTTGTCCGGCTGTTGGTGTGGCCATGCAAGTAGCGTTCGTGTGCTGGCCGTCGGGACCGCCCATATACAAAGACCGTCGAGTGTGGCGTCTCTTGCATGGGCCCTTGAAAGGAACTCCTGGTAGCGCTCGAGATATAAGGGGTGAACCGGGTACAGAACGGTTGCGTGACTACTATGGTCATCGAGTATCCTAAATTCAGGAGTCGCTGCGCTTTGGTGGCCATACACGTAGAAGTACCTTCTAGGAATCCAGAAGCATGGAAGTCTGAACGGGCCACAATTCTGAGGTAGGTATCGCCGGTCAACTGTAGTTCTTCCAAAAAAATAATCGGCGTTATGCAAATGGAAGCGCTCAAGTGTCATTAGCAGTTGAAGGGACTCGGGTAGTTGTTCGATGATTTCCTGGCGACCGAGTCTTTCAGCGTCCATCTTTTCCGAGCCTCCCTTCTCGGGGATCCGAATCGAGTTACTAGGGGAGCAACACGGGAGCGGCGCGACCGCTCAATCGGTGCTCGGAGCCGATGGTCGGAAGCCTAAGCTGCCGCGCGCAGCGTGCTGGATTTCCAACTTCGTGCCCAGATTTCCATAGCGATACATGCAAGCAGAGACCAAAGATTTTCCGGCCGATACGACTGCCCCTCTGCGAGAATCACTGCTAACTGCCGACTTGATATGACACGCTCCTGGACCAGTACTCCACCCAAGAGGAGGTCGCACAAGAACGGCCCATTCTCTCGAATCATGCTCCTCATGTGGGCGACACTAGAGCCTTTATCACTTCGCTCCAGTATCTCTCGCGGCACGCGATCAGAAAATGCTCTCCTAGCGAGCGCGCGTAGGCGCCCGCCGCCTATCAGCGTATAGCCTGGGATCTGCAGGCACAGTTCCATTAGTGGTTGTGCCAGCAGCGGGTGACGCTGGTAGGCCACCTCGGCGCGCGGGAGGTGCTGATGCCGATTCAACACCTCCGCAAGCAACGCGATCTGGGCGGCCTTGGCCTTTGGGAGGGAGGTCGTGGTCAGACACCATGGGTGTAGGATATACTGGTCGTAAGCTGGAGGGAGAGCGTCTCGATTTACGAAATGACCCCGCATTGAGTTAGCTTCGTCAGCCATCCAGGGTCGGTCTGAGCGAGATATGCGGCGCGCAGAGTTGAACACGGAAGCATACGACTGCCCACTCACCCGTGCAGCATCGCGGATCACTCGAAGCAGGCCAAAAGTGATGCCGTGCAGGGTCACGTAGTCGGCCGCAACAGGGAAGTTCCCTAGCGCCCAAAATAGGTGATCACCACCCTGGCCCGTCCAGATCGCACGGGCCCCCGTGTCTTCCGCAAGGCCATTACGAAGGCTTCGTTCCAGCCACCAATAGATGTCTCCTGGATACGGTTTTGGCCCCTTCGGCACAGCGAAGAGGTGCTCCCCAAAATGGACGTCCGACCAAGGCAATTCGACTAGCCGTACGTCACTACGGGCCGCTGCGACTCTGGCGTATCTCCGCTCGTCGTCTTCCGTGTCTGATATACATTGATTAAAACAGATGAGACCGGGTTGTCGAGGCGCCCGCTTCAGAGTCCCCAATACGATCGCCGAATCCAGTCCTCCCGAGAGCGCTAAGAGGACGTTGTCATCGGAGTAGGCGGTAGACCACGCGTCAATGCACGCTTGCGTAGTCGTCCTAAGCTCTACTTCGGCACTGCGCGGATCTTCAACTGTTCGACGCCTCACTACCTGGGCTGGATCCCAGAGAGAAAACTGCCGGATAGATGATTCCGTAAATTCCAAGCACTCGCCAGCGAGGATCTCGGTTACTTCGGAGAACCCGCAGTCGCGACTGCACACCAGCGGCGCGTAAATCGCCGCAGCGATATATTGGTAGTTGAATGTAAATGGCGGTAGTTGCAGCGCGAGCAAATCTCTCAGGTCGGAAAACATGATTTCGACGTTCTGGAACGTTGTCCGATAGCACGGCAGCCAACCCGAGCAATCCCGCACTACGTACTGTCGGAGAGAAGTTTCATCGAAGAGAAAAGCTACGTACGCACCCCAATAGTCATCGACTAGACGGGCACCACCGCTTCCGACGATCCCCGCTGCCGCGGCATCGTCTATCTGTACCTCCGCGGTCATGGCCCCCTCTTTGGCTCGAAACAACCGGCCCAGCACCACCCCGCTCCTCCGTGGCAAGACATACGGTTTAAATGCCTTCTCATTCGGTTTCGCGGCAAACACGGCCAAGCCAGCGATTGAGAGCACCAACCCGATGTCCGTCGTGGAACGCTGAAGGAGACCGACGAGTCGCGTGGCTTCCTGAGTAGTGCGAGAGTCCCGAGTGTTCCACATGAGAGTTACAAAATTGTACATTTTGGTGTCCTTCAACTACACCGTCATGATCGGTACGTACGCGCCCGCGCGTTCGACGCTGTCGTTGAGCACAACCTCACCCTGTTGGACCCAACAATGCGCCTTAAACGGGTCAGATGTCACTCCAAATACCCACGCCGGAAATAAGCCGTAACCGCACAGAAACTCAAGAAACGCCAGAGAGTCAAACAAGCAGAGATAGTCGCGCGGATAGAACGGTCGGAGCGCGGCGAAAGCAGAATACAGACGCCTGGCTTCAGAAAAGTCGAAATGTTTCCTTTGTGTCGCGTGTTTTTGTTTGCGCTCATACACGTAGCGAACAGTTTGCGAGATGTGTGCCCGCGTGAGAAGACGGTCAGCCTTCATTGAGGCGCGTAAGAACGCGACGCCATACCTGGCAGCGGACGTTGCGCGCAGTGGCTCGAGGGCTGTACTTACGGACCTCTTCGGTAGTTGTAGTGCCGGCCTTATTGGCCTTCCAGTAACTGAGTCTGTTGTGAGGTTTCCCGACTGCAACAACTCATTCACTAGATCGGCGGGAGGATCGCGCAGAGTCGCCGGTTCTACTGCGTTCGATTCGATGCAGTCGATCCAGCCACGGATATATGGGCCCAGGCCGTCAAAATATTGCTTATGGATGGTGAAGTATTTATCTCGATCGAGATCTAACAGTACCCAATGAAATGCAGTTCGGCATATGTGAGTGTGTGGGCTCAGTAAGTACGGAGCGTGGTCCATAACTCTCTCCGCCAATGCCAAAGGGAACGCGGTGCGCGACTTACGCCGCGCACCGCTGTGGCTCAGACCGAGCCAGGTGTGCCGGGTTCACCGTTGAACGACGGTCCCTTGGTCTCTTCAGACACGAGTCCCATTTCGATGAGTTTCATGCTAGTGCTCCTGCATATGGCAATGAAGAATATCCATACCATCTCCGGTTTGGCGCCTCCTTCCGTGATGGCGAAGTTACTGTAACGCCGCGACGCGGTCTGTCAACGGAATCTAGGGCCGCCGCCGGTTGTCGCGGGTGACAGGGGTTGGAGTTTGTGACGCCGTTGGGTTCTGTCTGTTGTAGGACGACCCGAGCGACTGGAGAAGAGTCGCCACGCGACTCGTTAAAACTCAAGGGCTTGCGAGATGGGCGAACACTGATGTTGAAGTGCTGAATTAACGCGGCGGTCTTCCCCCGATAATGAAAATGGTCTGGAATGCGCGCTCTGTCGGATGTTCGAAAGGCGACGCTTGGGACGCCGGATTTCGCCGGTGGCACTGCCCCTCAACGAAAACGATGTGGTTCGTTGCCGGGCAATGCACCGACAGACAGGAACGCGCGAGACGTGCTGGCTTGGCGGCCGTTGGAGCATGGAACTTTTCGCACCGCGCAATGCATTGCGAAGTGCGCTTGAATCAATCGATCCCTCCTGTACGATGGCAAGGCCAATGAGGGGCTCGTCCACGGACGCGCGACGCGCGCACGGAAGTGGGCGAGGGATGCTTGCGTCGGGACAAGGAGGAAGGACGATGTCCCACGGACGACATGACTATCCAACAGCAATCCATCTGCTGTGGGTGCGAGGGCGGGCAAGGAATGCGATCTTTTTTCCCCCCGAGATACTGCGCGCGTACCCCACGGATTCGTGCGAGCACACACCCGACCTCCAGGTCTGGGAGTCTCTCATCGCCCGCGCCTGTGATCGCCACGCCGCGAAAGTTCACGGGTACACTTGGCTCCCGAACGAGGCGCTTCTGCTGCTGCAGCGTTTTTCGGTTCCTCTCCGGATCATTCTCCCCAGCTTGGTGGGACAATACTCACGGCATCTTCACGACACGGGCCGCGTTCCGACAGGTGAATCACCCTATCTCTGCCGGTGCGAATCAATCCAGGTCACCCCGGAGTTGTTGCCGTATGCTTTGCGGAACCTGTATGCGCGACCGGTGGGAGCCGGCTTCTGCGCGACACCTTCCAAATACCCGTTCTGCAGCCACAACCTGCACTTCTCTGAATCAGCCCCTTCCTGGTTCGACGCTCAGGAATTTCTCACGCGCGCGCAGCGGCGCGGCCACGTTGGTCGGGCCAGCGTCGAGCAGTTTCTGTCGAAGCCGGAAAGTCGGCGGCACGCCGAGCTCTTTGAGCGACTCTCGGCGCGGACAGCGCGGATTGCGGGGGAGCTGGCCGACATCGACGACTCCCTGCAGCTCGCGAAGCACTCGCCGCCAGCGCCGTCAGTGGAGCAGGTGACGCAGGTCGTCGCGATGCTCCTGCGCCGAGAATCGCTATCGCTCAACAGCGTGCTCGGGGCAGCACTGACCACGTGGTATGCCACACGGACGGGAGCGGCAACGCTCGCTCAAATGGGACATAGGTTTGACCGGGAACCGACGACGCTGCGGGCCGATATCGAGTCCCATCGCAAGACGAGTGGGGCATTCTTCGAGTTGAGCCTCGACGAATTCGACGTATTGATTCGAGCTCTCGTGCCTGCGACAGTGGCTTTGCGCGCCAGTGCGAGACCAGATATCCACCGTGTGACCTCAATGGCTCTTCCAGACTCCAGTGCAGGTGTGTCGGACGACCCGAATGCCGCCTGCAACCAGAATACGCCACGTTACCGTGTTCCCGTGCCGACGAACGCGGCAATTCAGCGTCGAGGGGGAATTTCGCGTGCTCCCAGCTCTGCTGAGCTCGCTTCAGCATGCATGATTTCCAATGAGGACATGGTCTGCCACGGGACTCACTCGGAACTCAGCGTTGCCAAGCGGCGGCATACCCAGAAGGGACCGTAATGACAGGTGGCCAGTACATGGGTAGTAACTTGTTCGCTCCAAACGACTCGTTGCGCCGCCGATGCGAGCCAACAAAACGTGGCGGCCTGCTGCTGCAGTGCACCAACAGAGTACGCCTTTGGTCCAATAGACAGTCGTTGAACGGGCGAGCAGCGTCATCTGCACGGAGTCTGGAACGCGCTCGGGAAAGTTTGGCGCGCGGAACCTGACGGCTGATAAAGGGATCGAGGAATGTCGGGGGAAGGGATCAGCATGCGCGATTTCCGTAACAGTCATCCAACACTTGCACCTCGCAACGCTGATCGCCGCACGCCTACCCACAAGGGAGGTGTTAAGCGTATTCCGGCCCCCCGGGCCCGTCATGCACGACGTCCGAAATTGCCGTTGCGCGAGACACTCGCGATCTTGCGCGTCATTGCAACACGTCGCGCCACCATCGCCGATCTGACTCAGGCTGTGCGCATGTCGAGGGCCACCGTGTACCGTCTGCTGACGGGTTGCAAACGGGACCTCGGTATGCGCATCGATTGCGAGTCGCGTGTCTTTAAGCTGCGTGACTGGGGGCTCCTCAATCGCCGTAGGGTCTTGAAGTAGAGAGCATTGAGTAGGGACGAAGGAACCGGACGCGAGGCCGGGGCAACGGGAAAGCGGGAGATGCGCTGCAGGACTGGAAGGGAAACCAAGGAGGGACCTGCTCTATGCGAACGCTCAAACAGCCCGAGTTCGCAGACGAAACCAATACAGTCTTTTGGTGCGCGTGCGAACGGTGCGGGGCTCCTGGTCCGTGTATAACCGCGCACCCAGGCGACGACGACGTAGGTGAATTGCTGCGCATCAGGACCTGCGTAGAAGGGATCTGTGGGGCATGCGGAATGCGGCCGATCCGCCGCCGCGCGCCGCAGGAAAGGGACGCGGTTGTATGAGTGCGGGAGTTGAAGGTCTCCCGGAGCTTCTGCGACTGATCTGGTCGGATGCGTCGTCCTTCGTCAAAGTCCGACTCGCTACGGTGTTGTCGCTGGTCGTCACCGCATCCATTCTCACCGCGCTCGGACCCGTTGCACTCAAGCTGGTCGTCGACGTATTCACGGGTAAGACGGGAGGGAAGTCCCTATCACCGCTTCTTCTGATCGGGTTGTATGTGCTCAGTCAATGGCTCGCGAGAAGCATCGGCGAGCTCCGAGGGCTCATCTACGCACGTGCGGAGCGGCGGATGTTCCGTACTGTAAGTGAGCGGCTCTTTGCCCACCTCATGCGGCTCCCGCTGCGCTTTCATCTCGAGCGGCAGACCGGCGCGGTCAGTCAGACGCTCGAGAATGGATTGCAGGGCTACCAGATGATCTTGCATCACTTGGTGTTCACCTTTCTCCCCGTTGTCGCCGAACTAGCAACGATTGTGCTCGTGCTCACGCGGCTCGCCCACCCAATATTCCTGGGTCTTTTCTGCGGTGCTCTGGTGTGCTACGCGGCTGCCTTTGTCTATGCCACAACAACCGTCGCGCGGGCCGCGAAGACGGCATCGGCGGCTCATATCGCGGCTAACGCCGCCATGACCGACAGTATCCTCAACTACGAGACCGTGAAATGCTTCACCGCTGAGTCGCTCGTGCAGGAGAAGGTGAGCCTGGCCCTCGCACGCACGGAAGTCGAATGGGTCGACTTCTACCGTGGCTATGCCGTCAATGGCCTCTGCGTCGCTACGATATTTGCCACGTTCCTCGCCGCCACGGTCCTTTGCGCAGCGCACGAGGTACAAGGAGGGCTGATGACGGTGGGCGACTTCGTGTTGGTCAACAGCTACATGCTCCAGCTCGTTAAACCGGTTGAGATGCTCGGCTACGCGATGCAGGGGATGTCGCAGGGCTTGGCGATGCTCGACAAGATGCTTGCATTGTTTCGCGAGACCCCCGAGTCGCAGCGCGCGGATGGCCGCGCGGCGCTCCCGGGCGCCGGTAAACTCGAGTTCGAGGCCGTCTCCCTGTCGTACACGCCAGACCGATCGGTACTCAAGAACGTGAGCTTCAGGGTTCCCGCAGGTAGGACCTTGGGTGTCGTCGGTGCGAGCGGATCGGGTAAGTCGACGCTCGTGCGCCTGCTGGTACGACTTCTCGAGCCGGACGATGGCCGAATCTTGCTCGATGGTGTGCCGATCGCGTCGATGTCGCTGCGGACATTGCGGCAGGCAATCGCTGTCGTTCCGCAGGAACCGCTACTGTTCGACGATACGATCGCCTACAACATCGGGTTCGGCAAACAAGGAGCGACTCAAGATGAAATCGAGCAGGCGGCGAAGCTCGCGCACCTCCATGAGTTTGTCCTCAGTCTGCCGGAGCAATACAACACCCGAGTTGGGGAGAGGGGTATCAAACTCTCCGGGGGTGAAAAGCAACGACTTTCGATTGCGCGCGCCGCCATCAAACACCCGCGCATCTACGTTTTTGATGAGGCGACTTCCAGCCTGGACAGCGTCAGCGAGCGCGGAATTACTCAGAATCTACAGGATCTCTCGCGGTTTAGTACCACACTGGTGATTGCCCACCGCCTTTCGACGGTAGTGCACGCGGACGAGATTGCGGTCCTCGAGGGTGGCACCGTCGTTGAGAGTGGTACGCATGCTTCCTTGCTCCGCCGCGGCGGCCGGTACGCGGTGCTCTGGACGGCTCAGCAGCAGGGTTCGGTCGCAGCCTGACATGCGGTGTGCGCGGAGGCAGGAGCGCCAAGTATTTGCGCGTATGACGGTAACAAGGCCCGCTAAGTCCGGTGCACGCGTTGAGCACATGAGCCAATGCTCCGGCCTGACGCGGCGTGTCGCCGTCCCCCGCTGTGTCAGCCGAAGATCGGCCTTCTCGTGTGGATCCTAAGCGCAACGTGCAGGTTGACGGTAGACGCCTGCGCCCTCGATCCAGTCACTATCAGTCAACCCGCACAAAGTGCGTTGCCCCTGCCGATTTGGCGACCGGTTGCGCGACCCGCATCATCGCCATCTCCGGGGCTGACATCTTTAAAGCCCCGCTCCTCAAGCCCGGGAACCTGGTCGGCGACAGCTATCTTGCGCTGGCCATCAAGGCGGGGGCCGATGCTACTATGCAAAAGCCCTTTGACGTTCAGGACCTGCGGACGCTGATACCCGGCTTGAGTACCGACTGAGTGGTTGGGAGCGAACTAGGCTGATCGAGCAGCCGCCCACTTCGTTGGGTGCACCGATCCGCTCTCAGGGCGCCTGCTCAGGCGTGCAGCAGTCGTCGCCCCAGAACCAGCCCGGTGGTCGCGGCCATGGCCGAGGCCACTAACACTGCGAATTTGGCCGTTGCCAGATGGTCAGGGTCCGGGAAGGCGAGAGTGGCCACAAAAATGGACATCGTGAATCCAATGCCGCCCAGACAGCCGAGCACCGCGACGTGCCGCCAACCAACGCCCTGCGGCAGGGCGCACCAGCGTAGTCGGATTGCGATCCAACTCGTAAGAACGATCCCAATCGGCTTACCCAGCACCAGACCCAGAACAATGCCGGCGGTGATCGGAACTACACTGCGGCCCGCTTCGGCCAGCCCACGGAGAGGGACTCCAGCGTTCGCGAGCGCGAACAGCGGCATGATGCCGTAGGCAACCCAAGGATGCAGCGCCGCTTCCAGGCGCTCGACCGGCGATAGAACCTGGCGCGGTGGAGATTTCAATTCGTGAACGTCAGGTAATATCGTGTGGGACGTGGATGCCGGCTCGCGGATACGCGCGCGAATCGCGGTGTGTGCCTGATCGGTACTTATCAAGAGTTCCCTATCTGCGCGACCTCGGGGGCGACTTGCAGGGGTCAACAGACCCAATACCACGCCCGCAGCGTGGGATGCACCCCCGCCTGCAACAGGCCGATCCACGCAACAACTCCGGGCACTACGTATGCGAAGGCTTGCTGTATCCTGAGCCTCTGGAACACCCACACACCCGCTATTCCGCAGATCGCAATGGCCGTGCCCGCCAGCGTGATTCCGTTGGAGGATACAATGGCGATCAGGAGAATGGCGACGATATCGTCGACGATCGCCAGCGTCAGGAGCAGCACACGCACTGCTGAGGGCACACGTCCGCCCAGGAGCGCCAGCACGCCCATTGCAAAGGCGATGTCAGTTGCGGTGGGCACCGCCCATCCACGGCCGAGCTCCGTCGAGCCATTCACCGCCCGATAGACCAGCGCAGGCACGAGCACACCTCCAAGCGCCGCTGTGATCGGTAGTATCGCCACTCGGCGATCTGCGAGCGCACCGTCGTGAAGCTCGCGACGGATCTCCAAGGCCACGACCAGAAAGAAGATCGTCATCAGCCCGTCGTTCACCCAGAAGTGCAACGACCGCGTGGTCCAGACACGATCGATGCCCAAGGTCACCGGCGTTGTCCAGAGTGCTTCATATACGGGCGACCAGGGAGAGTTTGCCCAGAGCAGGGCCAAGGCCGTGGCAAACAGCAGCACCAGGCCGCTACTGGCCTCGATTGCGAGGAATCGCTCCAGGTAGCGAATCATTCCACGGGCCGCCTGGGAGGGCACTGAGGAGAGGGATCGTTTCATTCGCGCATCCGCCGTGACGGCGGCCCGACCGACACTATGCCCTGTTGGGTCCGGAAGCGACACCAACACCCAGGGCCCATTAGACCGTCTATTCGGCATTCACGCAATGGCCCTGCGCAGCCGGTCTCAGGTTGAGAGACCCGAAAGTCCGATCCTGAAGCACAGCCTGCTCGGCAACGTGGGTGCTCACAGGCTGCACACGGGCGAGCAGCAAAATAATCCTGGATGGCCCTGCACAAGGCTTCTTTGCGTGTTGGATCGGGGGGTGGGCGCTCATGCAGTCTGCCATTTTGACAGCGTGCCTGACGTGCGCAGTCTCATGCCGCGTTGCCAGCCAACGCGGGGCCATGAACAGCGACATCGGCGTGGGAAGCCCATGTAGTCCGAGGTGGAAATCCAGGAGCGCGCCGAGAACCTTGTCGGGGTGTCTATCCGCTATGGACTGCTTCGTGGAGGTGACACGGCGCAATTGGGTCTATCAGTGCGCTGTTCCGAGCACGCCAGAACGTCAGGGGGTATGTACGCGTTTCTGTCTCGGCTGTTTTGGCCGCCATACCAAACCGATGATGGTAACGAGGCAGAACACCATCCCGGCGTAGAAGGTGACGGAAGCGCCGAACCGGTCCCACAAAAGGCCAGCGATGCTGCTGGCGAGCAGCATCGCAATGCCACCGATGAGATTGAAAAAACGGTAGGCCGTGCCGCGCAGGTCAGCGGGAGCGGTATCTGCCACCATCGTGGCAAGCAGACCCTGGGTAATCCCCATATGCACGCCCCACAGGGCAACACCGCACAGGACCCCACTCCAATGATTGTAGGTCGCAAGTACCCAGTCGGCTCCGATGAGCACGGTCAGCCCGAGCGCCAACAACTTGCGGTGGCTCATCTCGTCGGAGAGCTTCCCGAAGGGGTACGCAGAGAGCGCATATATCAGGTTCATTGCCACCATGACCAGTGGCACCAGTGCGACCGGCAGCGCTGCCTGCCGCGCACGCAGTACCAGGAACGCCTCACTGAAGCGCGCGACTGTAAACACCGCACCGATGCCGACTAACCCACCAGTATGAGTGACCCAGACGCAGGAGATTGTCCCGCCGAATAGGATTCGAGCGCTTCTCCATGTGAGCGTGTGGTGGCTCGCGGAGTGTCAGAATCAGCAGTGCGACTGCCGCCAATCCTGGAACGACCGCGACCCAGAATACGCGCCGGAAATTGTTGGCCCACAGCAGCATCAGCCCAACCGCCAGCAGCGGCCCGAGGAACGCGCCCACCGTGTCGAGTGACTGCCGCTGGTCGAGTGACTGCCGCAGGCCGAAGGCGGTCCCCCGCATATTTGGTGGCGCGAGGTCGGCGACCAGCGCATCGCGCGACGACGACGCACACCGCTGATCGATTGAGGGCTGCCTTTGCGCAGCTCACCACGAACACCGTTGGCCACTCTGGACAGGGCCAGCTCACCATCACTGGCCTCTGCCGTCTCGCGAACGTGTCGAGCAACTCCGTCTATCGGTATCACCCTTCGATCGTGTTGGCATTGCGCAAGTATCAACAGCAGCATCCCGCCAGAAAACCTCCGGCCCGGAGCAAGTCTGACCCCGTGAAGCGCGAGATCGCTGACTTGCGGGACGAACTCAGTAAGTTGGTCACACTCGTCGACCACTATTACGGTGCGTATCGCGAGACTAGCGTTCTTCTTCAGCGCAGGGAGCCCGAGCTGGCCGCCTTGCGCCGCAACCTCCATTCCAAGCCGGTGGCCCTAACACCGTAATGTCGCATAGAAAGCGGCCGGTGCCTGTGTCGTGATGGTCATTGCCGAGAACACCAGCGCCGGCCAGTGCCACACAGTCCCTGCCACATGTGCGCGGTACGCACCGTGGATGATCCTCTTGTTGCCGCAGACACCGTTGCGATGTGCCACGACCGTGGAAGGTGTCGATGCCCTTCTCGGCGTAGCCGTGCTCACGCTTTTGCGGAATCGGATCGGTGAAGGTGCGCTTAAAAGCGATCATCTCAGGGCCAGTCGACCATGACATCGCCTGCGACGCCGCGGCCGCGCATGCGGGCCACGCTGCCGATTGTCTCGGCACAGGCGATCAGCATCTTCTTCGGATCGCAGCCCCGTAGCGCACAGGGGCCGCCGAATGGTCGGCAGTCGATAACTGCTACGCTCCAACCGGCGGCGCGTATTCGCATCGCGGCCACCATCGCCGCTGTGCCGGTTCCAACAGTCACGAGATCGTATCGTCTCATCATGGCGTTCCTCCAACCGCACCGGCGGAGGGCGCGGCCTCATCAACGCCCGCGCGAATCCGTCTGTGCCGGCCGATAGCGGCCCCAGATCCGCTCGGGTACGACGCACAGCAAAACTCCACCTGACAAGAGCACCGCCCCAACATATTGCCAGCCATGCGTACCAAGCGGCAGGAGTTGCACTCCATACATGAAACTCACCACCGCCATGATCAGGAAGAACGGACCTGTGAAGAAGCAGTGCATTCGCCCGCATCCGCGAGCGTTCACCAGGCAGGCAGTGCCCATGAACAGCAGCGATGCGGTCCACGCTGTAGTGACGATCCGTCCGTCGCGAACCAAGTTGCCCGTTACAACAATAATCGCCACGGGGAGAATCCAAAGCAGCGCCGTCGCAACGCGATTCTGTACCAAATCCCGTTGTGCGCACGCCTGCTTCATCACTCTAACCTCGTAAGGAGATTGGACGCTCTATGACCTGCAACAGTCGCTGTCCGTCTGCTTCGGAGGACAAACCACTGAGCCATAGGAACAGAACACGCAGCAGTCGCCGGATTTGGGGCGCAGCAGCGCCCCGCAGCTCACACAGTCATAGAAGAACTGGCAGGCATCGGTGGGCATCGTTTCGATTTGACGATGCCCACAGTGGGGGCAGGTCAGTTCGCTGTTCAGGACGACCTCAATTGCCATTGCGCAGGACCTTGGCCGGAAACCCCGCATCAGTTACCGCCGTGGCCAGTGCCTCTGCGGTCGTACGAGCCGGATCAAAGGTGATGGTCGCGGTATGCGCCTTCATATCGACCGTCGATGCCGAAACGCCGGCAACGTGGGACAAGGCTTTGCGGACAGTGATCGGACACGCGGCGCAGGTCATGTGTTCGACTCCCAGTGTCACTGTGTGAGGCTCCGCGGCCTGGGCCGATCCCAACGCCAAGAGAAATGTAATCAACCCGGCCTTGAACATGACGTGCTCCTAAACAAACCAACTGATGTAATAGCGAAAGAGCAGCAGTGGCAGAATGGCCGCGACAGCAATCCACAGCACCCGTCGTCGACGACGCAAGACATGCGGATCACCACAGATCCGGCCATCCTCGCAACGGCTGGCAGGACCGTACAACCGCCCCCCGGCGAAGACCAGGGCGGCGAGCGCCAAAGTCGCGAACAACGGTCGGTAGGGCTCAAGGGCGGTGAGGCTCGCAAGCCAGGCGCCACTGACGCCCACTGAGACGAGCACAAGCGGAACCACGCAGCACAGCGATGCACCGATAGTAGCCGCAGCACTCGCAAGGAGTGCCCAGCGCGGCGAAGTCCTTGAGGGCGAGGTGTCCACGAGCGCATCATAGCTCCCGTACCTGGGTACGGAGTCAAGTGGTGCCTGAATCGCTCACTATCGGTGCACTGGCAAAAGCCGCTGGCGTGCATGTCGAAACCATCCGCTACTATCAGCGGCGCGGTCTACTGCGAGAACCGGCTCGTCCCCTGAACGGGATCCGCCGCTATGCTATCGCTGACGTCTCTCGGTTGCGCTTTATCAAGCATGCGCAGCAAAGTGGTTTTGCATTGGACGAAGTCCAGGCTCTCCTCGGATTGAGCGGTCGCCCGGCGTGTCGAGCGAGCCGCACCTTAGCCGCAAAAAAGCTGGAAGCGATCGAGGAAAAAATGCGGATACTCACCCGATTGCGACGTGAGTTACGTGCATGGGTCGCCGCGTGTGATGCAAACACCGGGGATTCTTGTCCGGCGTTGGAGAAGCTCGCGCATTGAAGCTGACTTCGGGCGTGGGGCGCAGGCTTACGGAGCGAGCCTGCGCACATTCGCATCCACCTTAGCCAGGAGGCCGATTCCCGAGCGATACTGCACGACCAATCGATCTGCGTTCAGCGTGGCCGCCAGCGTTGAGTTTCTGTTCGGCCAGGAATGTCCGATGTCCGTCATCATGTTGAGCCCAAGACCCACCTGATGCCGGCCCCAGCCGTCGCGGCGTGTCAACACTTCATCGCAACAGCACTCGCGGCCCCTCAAGGCATTGAGACACGGCTTTTAGCAGTGCCGCTGCACGCGTCCGTTTCAACTGGTGCGCAGTCTTCGGAAACGCACTCTGTCATCTCGATCTGCACGGTAGCGTGCTCGACGCCGAACTGGCTACGTAACGCATTTTGAATGTCGATCAGCGCGCGATCGCGGTCCGCCCCTTCGTCGAGCACGGCGTGCAGGGTCATGACCGGCCGTTCGTCCGTCAAGCACCATACGTGCAAATGATGCACACCCGTCACAGCCGGTACGGTCGCTAAAAGCTCACGCTCGACGCGCGCAACGTCGAAGTTGGCCGGGACGCCTTCGAGCAGAATATGGGCAGACTCGCGGGCAATCCGCCATCCGCTTCTCACCATGAGCAGCGCGACCACCGCCGACAGGATCGGGTCTGCCGACATCCAGCCAGTGAGCAGGATCACGCCACCGGCTATCAGCGCCGCGAGGCTTCCGAGCATGTCGCCAATGACATGAGCCAAGGCGCCGCGCACGTTGAGGTTGCCCTCCCCGCGCGACAGCACGGCAAAGGCGGCGATGTTCACCAACAGGCCGAGCGCAGCGACACCGGCAACCACATTGCCCTGCACTGCCTGCCCGGCCTGCAGCCGTTGCACGGCTTCCATCGTGATCCATCCCGCTAACAACAGAAGCGCCAAGCCGTTGACGAATGCGGCGAGCACCTGCCAGCGATGATGGCCGTAACTCATTTCCGCTGTGGCGGGACGACTGGCTGCGCGGACGGCCGCGTAGCTCATCGCCAACGAGGCACAGTCGGTCAGCATGTGCGCGGAATCGGCCAGCAGCGCTAGCGAGCCGGCAATCCACCCACCGGCCGCCTCGATAACCATGCAGCCGCCCGTGAGCAGCAGTGCCCAGAACAATTGGCTCTGACTCGTAGGCGCGCCGTGGTGGTGGGAATGGCCCGACTCGCCCCGCGCCTGGCGGTGATCACCCTCGTGCTCGTCATGATGCCCGTGCTTGTGCTGTTCAGACATGACTTAGCCTCGCATCGAAAAAGCCACACGTTCGTCGAACACTGTTTGTGCGCAGCTGCGTGAAACGAACGCACCTCAGGTGAGGTAGGAATGGACGATCTCGACGAGCTGCTCGGCGGCTTGGGAGCGTGGATCATTGCTCGGTGCCGAAGGATCGACGACATGTTTGCGGATATGGTGCTCGACCACCTCCGCAACCAGTCCGTCGAGGGCGCCCCGGCACGCGGTGATCTGCTGCAGAACCGCGGCGCATTCGGCCTCCATCTCCACAGTGCGCTCGACCGCTTCCAGTTGGCCGCGGACGCGTCGGATCCGGGTCAGAAGCTTCTGCTTTTCAGTCTTGGTGTGTGACATGGCTCGATCCTATCCTCCCGGAGAGCGTCTGTGCGGCCGTCGCCGAACGCTGAATATACGCTTTTCCGCCTGTATCTCACCTATTATGCACATTACGTATTGATCCTATCCCCCAGGGGAGTATATTCCGCTGCGCCGGAGATCGATACCGTCGAATCCGCGCAGGGCATGCATTCCTCGGTATTAAGGATTCGATGAACCCACGAAGTAGTCGCGCCCCATCTGATGACCACCGTCGCACCGCGACCGTGTCCGCAGCGGGGCCTGTTGTCCGGGAGATTCGAGACGTAAGGCAGGCGCGCACGATCTAGCGCGATCTCCATTCTCGCGCCTCCCGGGTCGGAAAAACCGATCTGAAGACTCGCGAGACGCGCAGATGACCGTCGCCATCCTCGATGTTTGTCCGACCCTCACGTCGGACGTTGGGCTGTCCGCAGGCGCAGCCAGGACCTTCGTACCCCGATTTGCACTGGAGCCTCGTCAGCTCCGTCGTCAGTCGCTCATCTGTCGTTGGTATCTCGATCGCGAGAGTGGCCTCGTTTGCATCTGGGATTTCGAGCCCCTGCGCCCGGCAGTCGAACTGACGTCAGCAAAGCAGGAAATTCCTGTCCGACGTCGCGCGGCCTTGGGGTCGACCCGCGCGTTGAGCGCGTACGCGCTTGGCGGAAGGCCAGTCGTTTCCAAAAAAAACCATCACCTCACCGAAGAACAATAGATGGACTCGACAACGAACATGCTTCGACGGCGAAGGACCGATCGACTCCGATGGGAACTCGGCCCACCATCGCCGGCCGTCGCCCTAGTGTCACTCCAATTCATATGCGGTATCGCACACGGCGCGACGGACATCGACCCGGCTTCCGTGCTGCCGCCGGAGGCCACCGAGGAAGGCACCGAGTCGGCAAGTCGCTTCAGGTGGGAGACGTCCGGCGAGGACCGATTCATCGCGAGGGGTCAGGCCACCTACGCGTGGACCCGAAAGTTCGGCTTCGATGCGCCCTACAGCGGGCCGCAAAGCCTGGCCACGAATCCCGAGAGCTCCTACAGCTTGTCATTCACAGCGTACCTCGGCGCCCGGCTCTGGGACGGGGCGGAGTTGTATGCGGACCCCGAGGCATTTCAGGCGCACCCGCTGTCAAATCTGCACGGGGTTGCCGGGGTCGGCAACGGTGAGTTGCAGAAGGCCAGCGGCGCCGAGCTCCGGGCCTACGGCGCGCGGCTGTTCCTTCGTCAGTCGGTAGGCTTAGGAGGGGACTCGTTCGCGGTCGCCCCCGGTCTCAACCAGCTCGCGACGCACTATGACCGTCGGCGACTCGTATTCACGCTGGGCAAGATTTCCCTGACGGACTTGTTCGAGAAGAACACCTACGCGGACGATCCACGCACGCAGTTCATGAATTGGGCACTGATGACGTACGGCGCCTATGACTTCGGCGCGGACGCGCGGGGATACGACATCGGCGCAGCGATGGAATGGTACTGGGATGAATGGGTCGTGCGCGCCGGCCGATTCATGGAGCCGATCGTTGCGAATGGCCGGTCCCTTCATTACGACCTCCTTCACCTGCACGCCGACCAGGTCGAAATCGAACACGACCATGTGCTCCACGACCAACCCGGGGCGGTTCGCGTCCTCGTCTACCGAAATCTTGCGAATGCCGGAGAGTACCGCGAGGCGATCGCCGTGGCGACCGCAACCAACAGCGTTCCGGATATCACATCGGTACGGGGGCTGAACGCGAAGACCGGCTATGGCATAAGCGTTGAACAGACACTCTCACCGTCGCTGGCTGCCTGGGGACGGGCGATGTACTGCGACTGCCGGGTCGAAGAGTACGCCTTCACGGAAATCGACAACTCGGTGTCGGCGGGTCTGTCCGTGAAGGGATCGCTCTGGGGACGCCCCGATGACACCGTGGGCGCCGCGTTTTCGTCGAATGGACTGAGCCACGACCACCGCGACTATCTCGCGGCGGGCGGCCTGGGTGGGTTCCTGGGAGACGGCCGACTCAACTACGGGCGCGAGCAGGACTGGGAGACTTACTACAGCGCCCTGGCGTATCGGGGGATACATCTTTCCCTCGACTATCAGCTGATCGTGAATCCCGGCTACAACGTCGACCGGCACGGACCTGTCCACCTCTTGAGCGGGCGAGCTCACATCGAATTTTGAAGAACAGACATCATCTAGGAATTGCGTCATGACTTACACGCCACAAGAGCTGACGATTGGGAAGCCGATGCAGCTCGCACAGGACTCCTCGCGACCCGGCGCGCACCTCGACTCGGCGCACGTCGGACACATCCGCGGCGGCCTTGGCACGATCCTCGAGCACGACGTGGGACCGCGCAATGGCTGGTGGGCCCGGCTGAAAACGCTGCTCGCGATCCTCGGGCCCGGTCTCATCGTGATGGTCGGGGACAACGATGCCGGGGCCTTCGGTACGTACACTCAGGCCGCCCAGAATTATGGCACCACGTTGCTGTGGACTTTGCTGTTGCTGGTCCCGGTGCTCTATGTCAATCAGGAGATGGTGTTGCGACTCGGCGCGGTCTGCGGTGTCGGCCATGCGCGGTTGATCGTTGCGCGCTTTGGCAAGTTCTGGGGTGCTTTCAGTGTCATCGACCTCTTTATCCTCAACGCCCTTACGATCGTTACGGAGTTCATCGGCCTCACGCTCGGGTTTGGGTACCTGGGTGTATCGAAGGTCTGGGGCGTCGTCGCATCGGCCATCATCATTATGCTCGCAGCGAGCACGGGCGATTTTCGGCGTTTCGAGCGGTTTGCGCTGATCCTGGTATTCGGTAGCTTGCTGCTGGTGCCGGTGTTCTTCATGGCGCATCCTCCTGTCGGCCAAGTCATTCATGACTTCCTTGTCCCGGGGTTTCCGGCTCATGGGGCGTTGACGGATGTGATGTTGTTGATCATCGCCATCGTCGGCACTACGGTGGCGCCGTGGCAGCTGTTTTTCCAGCAAAGCTATGTGATCGACAAGCGGATCACGCCTCGCTTTATTCCCTACGAGCGAGTCGATCTGTGTATCGGTATCGGGCTGGTGTTGGTGGGAGCCATTGCGATGATGGCGTTCACGGCCGCAGCCTTCGAGGGACGACCGGAGCTCGGTCACTTTGTGGATGCGGGCGCAGTCGCCGCGGGCATCGGCCGCCATGCCGGTCGGATCGCGGGTGTCTTTTTTGCAGTTGCGCTAATTGACGCCTGCATCATCGGCGCCTCGGCCGTATCTCTTTCGACGGCCTACGCGATTGGTGATGTGCTGTCGGTGCGTCATTCCTTGCACCGCAAGCCCACCGACGCAAAGGGTTTCTATGCCATCTACTTTGGGCTGATCGTCGTGTCAGCCGCGCTCGTCCTGATTCCCGGCACGCCGCTGGGTCTGCTGACCAATGCAGTTCAGACGCTCGCGGGAGTGTTGTTACCGAGCGCGACGGTGTTTCTCCTCCTGCTCTGCAATGACAAGGCCGTTCTGGGTCCCTGGGTGAATGGCGTCAAGTTGAATGTCTTTACGGGTGCGGTCATCGCGGTACTCGTTATGTTGTCGGTCATCCTGACCGCCTCGGTATTGTTTCCCGACATCTCCGGAGGGCACATCATGGCCGTGCTGATCGGCGGCAGTGTCCTGGCGCTGTTGGTGACCCTGGCGGTCCGAGTCTTCGAGCGCCGTAGCGGCAGACACGTGGGAGAGCGGCTCCCTGCTTCCGACCGTTCGACGTGGCGCATGCCACCGCTGTCCGAGCTCGCTCCGGCACAGCTGACTTTGCTCAGTCGTATATGGCTGATCGTACTGCGCGGGTATCTACTCATCGCAGCCGGACTGGTGCTGGTACGCATCGGACAGCTCGTGGCCGGTGGCCACTGATCAGGGCTCACGATCTACAATGAGCCACAGGGCATTGCGAAGTCTTCTGCCGCGTGAGCGGGTCGAGATCTGGACGCTCGTCCTGGTCGAACGAGTTGCACTCGTCGTGCTTCGGCGGGGGCCGTGCAGAAGACGACTGCTCGCTCGAGTGAATCGCGCTCTGGAGCGTCTTCATCTCGAGATTTGCGGAAACGATGGGCCGACCTGATCGGCGGCGAGATCGCTAAGGGATCGCGGTGAAAGGCACACTCCTACTGATCGAACTGGCCGGGCACGTGGGCCTCCTCCTCTGGGGGACGCACATGGTCGGCACCGGTGTACAGCGCGGCTTCGGCACCGCTTTGCGTCGCTGGCTCGGCCGCAACCTCGCGCGGCGCTGGCAGGCGTTCCTCGCTGGGCTGGGTGTCACCGCGCTGCTCCAGAGCAGCACCGCGACGGGACTTCTCGCGACCTCGTTTACCGCGACAGGGGTCATCGGTCTCGCTCCCGCGCTGACGGTCATGCTCGGTGCCAACGTCGGCACGGCGCTAATGACACAGGCGCTCTCCTTCAACATGTCCCTGGTGGGCCCGCCACTGGTGCTCGCGGGAGTACTCCTCTTCCGGTGGGCCAACGACGGCCGTGCGAAGAACCTCGGACGCGTCGGCATCGGTCTCGGGCTCATGCTCATGGCGCTCTCGGGCCTCTTGCACACGCTGGGTCCCGTCGAGAACACACCCTTGCTGCGGCCCGTCTTGGGCTCGCTGGCGAGTGACCCCGTGCTTGCTGCGCTCATCGCGGCGGCGCTGACCTGGGCCTGCCACTCGAGCATCGCGATCGTGCTCTTGGTCGCTTCATTCGCCGCCACGCACGGGGTAAGCCCGGATGGCGCGCTGGCTCTCGTGCTCGGCGCGAATCTGGGCGGAGCGTTACCGGCACTCGTCGACGCCTCCAACAACGCCGCCCGGCGTCTGCCATTGGGAAACCTCCTGGTGCGAGCCACGGGGGTTGTTGATAGCGCTGCCGCTCTTGCCCCTCATCACTGAGGCCCTCGGGCGGATCGATCCCGCCCCCGGCCGCCTGGTCGTCAACTTTCACCTGGCCTTCAACCTCGTCCTCGCAGCGGTGTTCTTGGGACCCGTGAGCGGCCTTGCGCGCCTCCTGACACGGTGGTTGCCCGATCCGCCCGCGCCTGCTGATCCAGGCCGACCGATCCATCTGGAGGTCGCGGCGCTCGACTCGGCGACGGTGGCGCTGGCCAATGCAGCCCGCGAAACCCTGCGCATGGGGGATATGGTGGAGGCGATGTTAGCAGACACCCTGGAGGTCATCCGGCACGACGATCGCGCACGTGCCGCGGCCGTAGCTCAATGGAGCCGCTGCGTCGACCAGTTGGGGACCGCTATACGCCGCTACCTCGCCGACGTCGGCGACGAGCAGACTCTCGACGATCAATTCGAGGGCGCGCGCGGCCAGGACATCCTTGCAGCGGTGATCAACCTCGAACATGTGTCGGACATCGTCCAGAACAGCCTGGTTGAGTTTGCGGTCAGGAGCTCAAAGCGGGGCGAGATCCTGTGTGCCGAAGAACTCGAAACAATCACTGCCATGCTGGGTGCGCTCCACGAGAGCATGCACCTCGCGCTCGCCGTGTTTCTGCACGCGGAAACGCGGGACGCCGAACGCCTGGTCGCACGCAAAGCGATTTTTCGCGAGTTCGAGGTGACCGCTACGACACTGAGTGTGCGCCTGCTTCGCAGTGCCGCTGCGGCGAGTCGACTCGCTGACACCAACGTAGCGGAGCGAGTGGCGCAGGAAACGGGACTGCTTTTGCGGATGGTGCGCGATCTACGCCGTATCCACTCGCACCTCGCGAGCTTCGCCTATCCAGCCCTGCAGAGACCGCGTACCGCCAACCTTCGCGCCGGCCTGAGTGACACTTCCGAGGTTGGCGCCGCGAAAATTCCCATCGCCTCGCTCCCTCTTACTCCGTCACAGCCCTCGGATATCGAAGAGGAGGGTTGATGCGGACATCCGGAGTGCCGCGGGCGCGACCCTAACGTCCTTGTTGCATGCTGTTTCGAATACGATGACTCACAACACCGGCCAGATCCAGAATACCAACCCCACCAGGGCAATGAATGCGCCGCTCAACACCTCGCCGTACCGTTCGAACGCGCCCAATCGCACCCGCTGCAGCCCGACGGTCGAGTACACACACAACAGAACATACGTCGCAATGGTACTGATGCCGAACACGACGGCCATTACAGCGATAAGCCCGACGCCGTACTTTCCTGCGGCGAAAAAGGCGGGGATGCCTTCGATCATCGGTGAAGAGCCGAGAATCAGCAGTAGCGCCATACGCGCCGTAGTCTTGTGAAGGTGGTCGTGCGCCGGGGGTGCCATGTCAAATTCGGCGGTAATCGCGTGAGATGAGGCCGGCGTGTGGTCATGCCAGTGAGCGTGGACCGACCCCCGCTCGTGACGGTGCGTGTGGGCATGCCGCGTGAGGGCAACCGTTTCACCGCGTAGGGGAGCATAGAGCGGATCCTTCTCTGGTGCCGTTTCCGGGTCGTCGTGGTGTTCGTGATCATGCCCGTGCCCGTGATGAGCGTGGTCGTGCTCGGTGAACTGGGTCTCGTATCGCTGCGGATGGCCGTCCTGCTCGAGAATGACCGACACCGTGAACTGGTGGGGCTCCGGAATCTGCTCGACGGATTCCCAGTAGGTCCCGCGCTTTGCGAATGTGAAGTTTTGGCGCGCTCCGTCTTCCCGGCGCGTTTCGACTTTCACAGCGTTGGAAATGGCGCCGGTCAGACGAAATCGAGGCGGCACACCCGCCTCGAAGATCGATATTTCGAGGACCCCGCCTTTCGCGGTTATGCGCTGCAACTCCGGTCCATGAACGGAATCCGGATGGGCGCCAGAGCCATGTCCAGACAGATGGGGAAAACCATGACTATGCCCGTGCCCGCCGTGCGTGCGCAGATCGCGCCACGCCGAGACTGCAATCCAGCCACCAAATGCGATGAGTGCGAGACTGGAGACGACATCGACAACGTGGCCGAAGCGTTCCGCGAACGCGACCCCCGCAAACCAGACGACCCCGGCGATGAGCAGCGTGGAAAGAACGTGTCCGGTCCCGGCTTGGAGCGAGGCTCGTGCCGTTTCGGACTTGGACCAACCCCTTTGGCGTGCAAGCAGCGTGATCGGAACCCAGTGATCCGGGACGATCGTGTGTAGCACCCCGACAGCCGCCACGGCGGCAACGAGCAACAGCTCTGGTGCATAGTTCATTCTTCGTCTCCGTGGCCTTCGTCTGCGTCATCGTGTTGGTGCTCAGGATCGTCATGGCGATGGGGATGTGTGTGCCGAGTACCGTCAGCATGCCGATGTTCGTGCTCGTGAAAGACGATCTCGAGGCGGCGTCCGAAGGCGTCCGCGATTCGGCATAGCGTCTTCAGGCTGGGGACATGATCGGCACTTTCCAACCGGGAAATCATCGACTCCGTCATGTGCAGTCGCGTGGCCAAATGCTTCTGCGTCTCCTGCGTGTGGGCGCGCAACTCGAGTAGTTTCCGCGCGCACTGCGCGGCTACTACCGAACTATTATTGGACACGTAAGAACGAACGCCGCGGCGAGGGGATGGCTTCATAAAGCCAACTTAGCAAATTTGCTAAGTACCGGTCAAGAACGATCTTGTATGCCCTTGCGGGGTGCGCGTTGCAAAGGTGCGCAGCAGGATGGCGCCCGCGCGTGTATTCGAGTGCGCGATGCGACATCTCCCGCCCCCGCGTGTTTGCAGCGGCGGCGACAAGTTGATAATCTCCTCGCTTGCCGTCATTGGGGAGTAGCTATCCTCCTGTTTTGGGAGGAGGTCACGCCAACAGACTTGAGATTGACCCATCTCATGGCGTGACCAGCGAGCCTCGGAGCGAGTTGCGCTCCGCTTAACGCCCGGCGAGACCTTTGGCCACGATACGCTCACCCCAGCCGGGCGAGCCGTGTCGGCGCGCCATTGGCTTTCTGCTCGCCCGGCTGACGGCTATCTCGATGATTTCCACCATTGCGCTGTTCCTGGCCTCTGCGGGCGCGATCTATTTCGCATGCGAGTTCTTCGTGAACGGCGTGGAGTGGCTCGGTAAACGGTTGAACCTTGCTGCCACCGCCACCGGTACGGTCCTGGCGGCGTTCGGCACTGCCCTTCCCGAAAGCGCCGTCACGTTTGTCGCCGTCGTGTTTGGTCGCACAGCGCAGGCCCGCGATCTTGGCGTGGGCGCCGCGGTCGGCGGCCCGCTTGTCTTGGCCACCATCGCCTATGGGGTGGTCGGGGTTGCCTTACTCGCCAATCGCCGCCGTATGCCGCGAGCCAGCTCAACGGTCGCCATCGATCAGCACCGCTTGAGCCGCGACCAGGCATGGTTCCTCGGGATTTTCGCGTGCACGCTGGTGTTAGGCTTGATGAGCTTCACCCTAAAGCGATGGCTCGCCTTTTTGTTCGTGTGCGCCTATGCACTGTACGTATGGCGCGAACTACGTACTGGCGATACTGCGCCGGAGGAGCACGAAATGGAGCCGTTGAAGCTGCGCCCCCATACAGCTGAGCCGTCTCTGGCCTGGACACTGGTGCAGACCCTTGGGGCACTGGGCGTAATCGCACTTGCCTCGCGCATCTTCGTATCTCAGTTGGAACATCTGGGCACCGCGCTGGGCATGGCGCCGCATATCATTGCACTCCTGCTCAGCCCGGTTGCTACCGAGCTTCCGGAAACCCTGAATGCCCTCATTTGGGTACGACAAGGGAAAGAGCGACTGGCCCTCGCTAACATCTCCGGGGCGATGATGATTCAAGCTACCGTCCCCAGCGCACTGGGGCTGTATTTCACCCCGTGGCGGTTCGATGGACCTCTCCTTGTTGCGGGCCTGGTGTCTGGGGCCGCCGTCCTCGCGCTTTGGAACTTGTTCCGGCGCAAGGCAATGACTGGGCGAGCCCTTGCCTCCGTTGGCTTGCTCTATCTGTTTTTCGCGGCCTATGTTGCCTGGCACTTCCACTAGACATCCTGCACATCATCCACGAATCAATCGCTGGTCGGCACGCGTGCGGCCCTTCAGGAACACAATCGAAGAATGCCTTCGGTCGCCAAGCGCCGAAACATCGCATCCATTCGCTGGGGCGGCAGCTTTGCGCCGCCGTCAAGCCACCACGTCATTACGGCCATGTAGGCGCCCACGACGTATTGGACGACCAGTTCGCGTGGGATAGCGTCCGCGGAATTCCTGTCGGCGGTGGCGGCCAGTTCGTCGCGCACCAGATCGGAAAGTATTTTGCGAATGCTGCCAAGGCTAACGGTGCCGCCGCGGCTGCCGACCAAGGCCCGATAGTGGTCCCGATGGTCACGCGCATGTTCGAACATGCTCAGGCTGAAACCCAAACGTCGGCTCTTGTCATCTCGCGCCATCGCCAGAGCGTTCCTCTGCCGATCGATGAGCAACTTGCGCAGGGGCTCAAAGCCGCTTCGCTTCAAATCATCCTTGCTCGTGTAGTGGGCGTAGAACGTCGATCGACCGACATTGGCCGCCTCGCAGATGTCCTTGATGGTGATCGCCTCGTAACCCTTTTTCGGGATCAAGGAATTCAAGGCGTGTTGCAGCAGCGCCCTGGTGCGGGGGATGCGACGGTCCAGCGATCTTTTTCCCATCACTAACACCCTTTCCGGTCAGATTGAGTAGATCGTTCAGTAACGGACACTTCGACGGATTTGTTCTGGACAAACTTTCGGACACCGTGTCTATTATCTTACGCTGAGTTCACATCAACAATCGAAGGATTTGGAGGCAGCGTGAAGCGGACGGAGGGAGACTCGCCCGATCGCAGATTGAGCACCGGTGCACCACGCTGGGTGAAGGTGTTTGGGATTATCACCATCGTTCTAGTGCTGCTGGTTGTCGTCCTGCACCTCAGCGGACACGGCTTTAGCCATCACGGCATGAAGGACATGTCCGGAATCGCCACGAAGGGCGTGGAGCACGGCACGAACCCGCCATGACCCTCACTCCCAGCCTCCGCAAGCTGGCGCTCACCGTGCATGTCACATCCTCGGTCGGCTGGCTTGGCGCGCTCGCGACCTTCCTGGCGTTGGCCATCACGGGTCTGACAAGCCAGGACGCCCAGACAGTGCGTTCCGCCGATCTCGCGATGGACTTGACCGCTTGGTTCGTCATCGTCCCGTTGTGCTTCGCCTCGCTGCTCTCCGGGCTTCTCTCCTCACTGGGTACCCCATGGGGCTTGTTCCGGCACTATTGGGTCCTGGTGAAACTCCTGATCACAATCCCCGCCAGCATCGTCTTGCTGGTGCATATGCAACCCATTAGCCTCCTGGCACGTGCCGCATCAAAGACGACACTGACATTGTCCGGCGCTGATCTGCAGGGACAGCGGACCCTTCTCGTGACCGCCGCGGGTGCCGCGTTGCTGGTGTTGCTCGTGCTCATCACTCTGTCGATGTACAAGCCGCGGGGCATGACCCGGTACGGGTGGCGTAGGCACCGAGAGCAGCGTGCGCAGTCGCAGCCGTAGCTGCAGCGCCTCCTAACGCAGACGGCGTGCCGAACCGAAGCGCTCAAGGATGACTATGTTGCGTCGATGATCATCATCAGCCCACCGCCGCCTTGCATCTCCACATTGTTGTTGGTGGTGTGATGGCCGATGTGGCTATGAATGAGCCGCTTCCCCGGTTGCTTGGCTGTCCAAATCACATCATAGCGTTGACCCGGGCCGACATTCACGGTATCCGCTGAATAGCGCGCGCCTGGCGCAAGCGTCTGACTGTCAATGGCGACGACCTGAAACGGCCACCATGGATGCGCATCGGATGGATGAAACCATTGTTCGATCCAATAAAGCGGACCTTCAAGGTCTCACACCGACGCGCACATGGATCGTGTCGGCGGCCGGGTAAGCCCGCCCGTTGATCGTGAAGTAATTCGGTTGCGCGCGTCCGGCAGCCGCCGAGCGGCTCGCGCGTGTACTCGAAGTCCTCAAGCAGAAGCGAGAGACGGCTGACTCCGCCCCGGGCTTGACCGTATCCGAACTCTGCTGTCTCGCAGGTGTGTCCCGTAATTCCGTCTATCGCTACCACCCAGCGATCCTCGCAGCCCTGCGCGGTCATTCTGGGCGCGATGAGAACGCGAAACCGCCGACACCCGACTTCGCCTTGCTCCAAGATCAACTTTCGAAATTAGCTGCGCTCGTCGATCACTACCACGCTGCCTATCGAGAGACCCGCGGATTGCTCGAGCGCCGTGAACGTGAACTGGCCAACCTTCGTCACAAGCGGAATACCCAACTCGCGCCGCTACACCGCTGAGCTCTCCAGCCGCTGGTTGGGCTGCCTACAGCCAGCGCCGCACGGAAGCCTTGTAGTCCATGTACTGCGCACCGAATTTCCGTTCAAGGTACTGCTCTTCTCTCGGTACCACGACACAGTGCATGAGTGCCACCGCCCCGACGAGTGTCGTCAGCAGCCACACGCTGTTGACCCAAATCGCGATACCGAGCTGCAGCAGCGAGAACGCCAGATAGATTGGGTTTCTGCTGAGGCGGTAAGGACCCGTGCTTACGATCACGGTGGTGGGCTTTCGCGCGGGTACGGGCGTGCCGGCGGCCCGGAAGGTCGCAGCCGAGTACAAGAACAGCGCTATCGCAACCACAACGAGAGGCGGTCCGACCGACACAGCCAGTGTTGCGGGCAGGAGCGACAATGGCGTGGCGAGCTGGGTCACGGCCCCTAAGACCAGCGAAATCAGATACACAAGGGGCGGGCGAACACGTCCGAGATTCGCAACGTCCTGCGCTGCGCTTGGCGGTCCACCGCTCTGCGGCCTGGTCGTCATGGTCTTCGGTCCTTCAGTCGATCGACTGCGCCGCGCAACGACTCAGTCGAGCGGAGGACGCGTCCAGTGGAGCCGTTCCAAAGCATCGCCTGATCGTCATCGGTCTGGCGCCCTGTACCCATGATCGCTCCTCGGTTTGCCTTCACCACTCGCAAGCCGCACTATGCAACTTGAAGTCGACTTGAGGTCAAGAGCGTGAGAGACCTGGATATCGCAGAGGTGGCGCTGCGCTCCGGCGTTGCTGCCTCGACGCTGCGGTTCTATGAGAAGAAGGGACTGATCGCCTCAGTCGGTAGGCGTGGCCTACGCCGGCTGTTCGATCCAGGCGTGCTGGAGCGACTCGCGTTCATCGCGCTAGGACGCTCCGCCGGCTTCTCGCTCGACGAGATCGCGCTAATGTTCGCGCCGGATGGGCGGCTGCGCATCGACCGACAAATGCTCGCAGCCAAATCGGAGGAGCTGGACAGGACGATCCGCGAGCTGAGCGCCATGCGCGACGGCCTGCGGCACGCTGCTGCCTGCCCCGCGCCGAGCCACATGGAATGTCCCACCTTCCGCCGCCTCCTTCGGGGCGCCGGGCGAGGTGCGATTGGAGCGAGAAGGAAGCGGGCACCGCAGCGGCATCCTTAGGACGCGCTGAACGCCGCTGATCAAACCTAAGGGGTGGCGAGCGCTGCAATCAGCGGACAACAACCAACCGGTCAACGGATGCAAGACTCCGGCGGCCAGCGGGATTCCTACCCCGTTGTACGCGAATGCGAACAGCAGGTTCTGCCGGATATTCCGCAGGGTGAGCTCGCTCAAGCGCCGAGCGCGCACGACGCCGCGCAAGTCGCCCTTCACCAGCGTGACCTGCGCGCTCTCCATGGCGATGTCGGTCCCCGCTCCCATCGCGATGGCCACATCGGCGCCGGCCAGAGCGGGTGATCGTTGATGCCATCGCCGGCCATCGCCGGCCATCGCGACGCGATGACCGCGTTGACGATAACCGAGACGGAGGACAAGCTCATGGCGAGCGCTGCGATGAGTGAACTCAACAACCAACAGGTCAGCGTGTAAAGAATGCCTTGGCGATACGCAGGGACGATGCCATCGGTCGCGAGACGCCGAAACATCGCATCCATCCATCCGTTCGGGCGGCTGCTTGGCCCCCCCGTCAAGCCACCATGTCAACACAGCCATGTAGGCGCCTACGGCATACTGGACGACCAAGTCGCGCGGAATGACTTCTACGGAACTCTTGTCGCGTGTAGCAGCGAGTTCGCTGTGCATCAGATCGCAAAGTATCTGGCGAATCGTGCTCGGGGCGATAGCGCCACCCCCGACTCTTCGCCAGCGCCCGATAGAGGTGGACATGGTCACGCGCATGCTCGAATAGCATCAGGCTAAAGCCCACAGGATGAAGCCCACTTCATGACTACCGGCTCGGGGTTGTTCCGATATTGATCCCAGCCGACATAGAGCGACGATCCCAACGCGAGGGTGAACCAGGCGAGCAGAAAGTAGTCCACGGGCTGGATGAGCATATTGATACGTCCCTGCTCCAGGCGACCGTTGTTATTCGCTCGCGGTTCTCAAACGCAGTGCATTGCCGATTACCGAGACTGAGGAGAGGCTCATGGCAAGCGCCGCGATGAGCGGGCTCAACAACCAACCCGTCAGGGGATAGAGCACTCCGGCCGCCAACGGAATTCCCAACGCGTTGTAACCAAAGGCAAAGAACAGATTCTGGCGGATGTTTCGCACGGTCGCCTCGCTCAACTGACGTGCGCGCGCGAGTCCGCGCAAATCCCCTCCGACGAGTGTGACCTGCGCGCTTTCCATCGCAATGTCGGTACCCGTACCCATCGCGATACCGACATTGGCCTGTGCCAACGCGGGCGCATCGTTGATGCCATCGCCCGCCATCGCGACGCGATGGCCGCTTTTCTGAAGCGTGGCTATGACCGCGGCTTTGTCGGTGGGACGCACTTCCGAAATGACCTCATCGATGGGCAAGCCGGCCGCTACGGCGTGTGCCGTCGTGCGGTTGTCGCCGGTCAGCATCACGAGCCGCAAGCGGCGTGCCTTCAGTGCCTGAAGGGCGGAGAGCGTGCTGTCCTTTAGCGGATCGCCCACGGCGAGAATGCCGGCCAGCCGCCCCTCGATGGCCAGGAACATGACGGTTTGCCCGCTGCTCCGCAGTGCCTCACTCTGATCGTGCGCAGCATCGATGGCCACACCCTGTGCACGCATCAACACCGCATTTCCCAAAGCCACTCGCCGCTGGCCCCAGGTGCCGATCACGCCCTGACCCGTCACGGAGTCGAAGTTCGTGACCTCCACAGGGCTGACCTTACGCGTGAGTGCGCCGTCCACAATCGCTCGCGCGAGCGGATGCTCGCTGGCACGCTCAAGCCCTGCCGCGCAGGCGAGTACAACATCGCTCGAGAAGTCCCCGAATGCGATTACTTGTGTCAAGGTTGGCTGCCCACGCGTGAGCGTTCCAGTTTTGTCGAGCACGAGCGTGTCAATGTTGCGCAGGGTTTCGATGGCCTCGGCGTTGCGAAAGAGCACTCCCAACTGCGCACCACGACCGCTCGCGACCATAATGGAAATCGGCGTGGCAAGCCCCAGCGCACACGGACACGCGATGATGAGTACGGCCACCGCATTGACCAGCGCGTACGCCAGACGCGGCTCAGGGCCGAGCAGCCACCACCCGACGAAGGTGACGATCGCCATGGCGATAACGGCCGGCACGAACCAGGCCGCGACTCGATCGGCCAGCTTCTGCAGGGGTGCGCGCGAGCGCTGCGCTTGACTCACGAGCGCTACGATTTGCGCGAGCAGACTGTCGGCCCCGACATGCTCTGCCTCGATGATGAGCGCTCCGGTCTGATTGATCGTGGCGCCCACCACGCGATCACCCACCCGCTTTTCGACCGGCAAGGGCTCGCCGGTCAGCATCGACTCATCAACACTCGATTGACCGCTGACGACGCGGCCATCCACCGGGATCTTCTCCCCGGGCCGGACCCGAAGTCTATTCCCGACCGCGAGGGATTCCAGCGGCACATCCTCCTCTTCACCATCCGTGATGCGACGCGCCGTCTTGGGCGCCAGACTCAGGAGCTGCCGGATTGCAGCGCTCGTACGGCCTCGGGCCGTGAGCTCGAGCCATTCACCCAGGAGCACGAGCGCGACGATGGCCGCGGCGACCTCGAAATACACACCGACCATGCCATGCGCATCGCGCATCATCGCCGGGAACTGACCTGGGAAAAACGTAGCGATCACGCTGTACGTAAACGCCACGATCACCCCAAGCCCAATCAGCGTGTACATGTTGGGCGAACCATGAACCACACCGAGCCAGCCGCGGCGGTAGTACGGAACGGCGGCCCACAGCACCACGGGCGCGCTCAGCGTCAGTTCCAATATCCGAAGCGTCCACGCCGTGGCGGGCTGTAGGGCGGTCCCAAACAGGTGCGGCACCATAGCAATCAACATGACCGGAATGGCCAGTGTCAGCGCAATCCAGAACCGGCGCCGGACACTGCGGATTTCACTGTCATCCGTCGTCTCGGTCGGCATCAAGGGTTCCAGCGCCATGCCGCACTTCGGACAATGGCCCGGTCCGATCTGCCGCACTTCCGGGTGCATGGGGCAGGTGTAGATCGTGCCCGCAGGCGCATCGCCTCCCGCTGGCACAGAAGCCTTGAGCGCAGGCCCGGCCGAGGGCTCGGTGCCGCCACTTCGGGGCAGCTGTCTTGATTGAGCGAGATAGCGTTGCGGATCGTTCAAGAACTTCGAGCGGCACCCTGCGGAGCAAAAGCGAAAATGTTCGCCCGCATGTTCGGCGTGATGTGGCGAGTTAGCCTCAACGGTCATTCCACACACCGGATCAGCGAACCGCGCGGTGGGCGAGGACTGGCAACAGCCCGAAGCTCGAGACGTGGGAGAGGGTTCTGCCAACAGTGCAGAATTCTTACTGTGTGAAGCCGACAGTTGAGAATGCGTCGCAGTTTGATCGTTGTGCTTCACGTCTCGACCTCCTCGGTGAGAGCTCGCAAGATTGGACAGTCAGCCGCCCGACCGTGACCCGGACAGGCCTCGATGAGCTTGGCCAGTCCATCCCGCACGCGTTCAAGTGCTGCGATCCGCCCCTCGACATCCACCAGCTTAGCCTGGGCCGAGCGCTTGACACGCCCCACATCCCGCTGCGCCGAGAGGGCGAGCAATTCCTTCACTTCTTTTAAGGTAAAACCCAGCGCTTGCGCGCGGCGGATGAAGCGCAGCCGCGCCAGCTCGAGCTCCCCATAGCGACGATATCCGGATGCCAACCTGGTCCGTGGTGGCAGCAGCCCATTGCGCTCGTAATAGCGCACCGTGTCGATGCCGACACCGCCTCGTTTGGCCAATTGGCCGATTCCCAACGCTTGCATAGGTAGTCCCTCGAATTGACGTCGACAGCGTAAACCCGGGACTCGAGTCCAGAGTCAAGCTATTGCTCCCCGTGCCCGGGCCCCGGACTCCGGCCCATAGCCAAGTGCTCACCCTTGGGCATTCATCCGCCGTTCGACCCAGCACCGACCAAATCCCAGTTTGCCCTCCCTGCTCATGCTTCCGGTGAGAAAAAGGACGTCATCACCGCGGTGATCGTGAGGACGGATGCGATCAGGACATATTCGATCGCGACGCAACGCCTGAACCGCAGCCCCGTTTGTGCAGTCCCGCGAGCTAAGGCGGGGCCCAGTCGCCATTTGTTTGCGGCGGCGAGCCCCATCAGGAGAGCGAATCCCACGATTTTGGCGATGAGCAATTCCCCGTAGGACTCCCTCAAGGCAGAAACGCTCGGGAGCAACACCGCGGCCATCGCAACGCCGGCAATCAGGATCATCGGCACCAGCCAAGTGGCGAGAGCTGTGAACCGTTCGGTGAGGTCTGCGGCCCGAGCGGGCGTCTCGCGCGAGCTCGCCAAAGACAGCGGTGCCAACGCGCCGAACCAGAACGCCACCACCAACAGGTGGAACATCAACAGCGCCGCCATCGCCCCACGATGCGCGTTAACGGAGGTGTGTCCGGTGAGTGCGAACGCCGCGGTCGCGAGCACTGCTCCTGCGACCGCCACGCTCGTCCATCCCCGGCCCGTACCGTGAAGGCCGATTGCAATGAGCAGCAGCCCCGCCAGGCGCGAAACCAACGCTGCGCGTCCCGAGGAATGCCAAACCATTTGCTGGAGCGATGGGTCTAACATCCCGGACATCTCTCCCGCCATCCGCGCGGCTTCCAACGCATAGTGCCCCGCGACGAACACCAGGGCCCCTATAGCCGACACCTGGCCCAGGCGATGGACCGGGTGTCGTGTGGTGGCCAGCCGGCGGCCGAACAGCGCGACAAAGATCGCGATGCCGGCCGCCTGGAACAGCATGACGAAACTCACCGCCCGCAAGACCACCGAGAGAACGTCCGTCATGGGGTGCCTGAATGATCCGCCGTTGTCCCGTGATCGGCCGCCAATGTAAAGTGCAGCGTGCCGGGCATCACATGGCCGTCGTCACTCACTGCACGCCAGCTGACCAAATAGGTGCCCGGCTTCAATGGAGGGAGCGGAATGGAGATCTGCTGCGCGGCGGTGTTGGATGGCGGTTTGAGATCCTGTTTAGGCTCGTTGTCCTTCTGAATCGACACGACCGTCAGCCGTGCGGCCTCCGAGAAATTCAGCACGAGGTTAGAGGGGGACGTGGTGATCACACTGTTATCCGCAGGACTTGCCATTTGAAGATGAGCGTGGGCGCTTGCCGTGACCCCAAGCATCAACAGGGCCACGCCAGACACGAGCGACAGGATTTTCATTGTCAATCTCCGCAAGGATGAATTGTTTGAATCGAATCAACAGGAAAAATGATAGATGGGCAGGAGCGACTCGTAGTTCAGTTTTCCGCTAGAACCACGCGCGCACGCCCGCCACGAACTGCACATCGCTGGGATCTCCGCCGGACTCGCGCACGCGATCCGCGGTGCCCCCGAACTGGCGCGACCAAACGACCCCGACGTAGGGCGCAAACTGCCGCTGTATCTCGTAACGAAGACGCAGACCGATCTCGAGGTCGGACAACCCGGATCCGAGTTGGCGCGCGGGATCCGCTTTGCCGTAGAGATTGGCCTCTGCTTCGGGCTGGAGAATCAACCGCTGTGTGAAGAGCAGCTCATATTCGCTTTTGAGCCTCAGGGCCGTGCGTCCCTGCTCACCGACATAGAACGTCGCCTCAGTGTCAAACCAATACGGCGCCAATCCCTGCACACCCAGCGCGGCCCACGTTCGTCCGGGACCTCCACCGAAGTCCTGACGTCCGCCGGTCTGCACGCTCCACCAACGCGCGAACGTGTGGTCCCAGAGCAGATCGACGCGCGCATTCTGTGTCGAACCGCCCACGTGTTCGCCCTCCGACCTCGCCCACAGCTTGTTGTAATCGCCACCGTACCAGCCTTGCGCATCCCACACGGCGGCGTTGCCCTCGGACGTGTTCCGCCATTCAAGCTGATCGAAGAGCACCATACCCGTGCGCTCCCGGTCGTCCATTTGCATCATGGACGCCATCTCGTGGTACGGCAGGTCACCCATTGGGTGCTGCGGCGGATCCGGCGGCACGTGAGCTGCCTCGCTCGCGGTGTCGTCGCTGTCGGACATCGGCATGGGCGGTTGTGGCCCGGGACTCTGCGGCGCACCGTGTTGGGCGCGAGTGGGGGAGTCCTGAGACTCGTCACCGAGTGCTAACGAGCCGGCCAGCAGACCCAGGGCGCCGCATAACAGGGCGAGCTTGGCGCGCGACATCACGACCGTCCCCCCTCTTTCGAAGAGCGCTCGACATGCACCTCTCGGAACATGCCCGCTTCCATGTGATACAGGAGGTGGCAGTGATATGCCCAACGGCCGAGCGCATCGGCGGTCACCCAGTACGCGAGGCGCTGCCCCGGTTGCACGGTGATCGTGTGTTTGCGGACCAGGAACTCGCCTTTCTCCGACTCCACTTCACCCCACATCCCGTGCAGGTGAATCGGGTGATTCATCATGCTGTCATTCACCAGCACCAGGCGCAGTCGCTCGCCATAGTTGAATCGTAAGGGCTCGGCCTCCGAGAACTTCTTGCCGTTGAATGACCACACGAAGCGCTCCATGTGGCCCGTGAGATGCAGCTCAATGTCGCGCCCGGGTGGGCGATGGTCGATCGGGCCGCCCAAGGTGTGCAGGTCGGCATACGTCAGCACGCGACGGCCATTGTTCCGCAGCCCCAGACCCGGATCGTCCAGCCGGCTCTGCGGTTGCATGGCTAATGAGTCGACATTCGGACCGTACTCGGCGGGCGCGTGATGCGGAGCGCTCGTGGGAGCACCCATGGACATGGCACCGTGATCCATCGCGCCATGATCCATTCCCGGCATGTTGCTCATATCGTGGTCCATTCCCTGCATCGAGCCGGGGTCGGTAGCAGGGGTGCCGCCCTGTTGCGCGCCCTTCATGTTGCCGCTGTCCTGGCCCATGCCACCCATCGATCCGTGATCCATGCCCTTCATGGAGTTCATATCCATGCTGCCCATGTCCATGCCGCCCATGTCCATCCCGGCCATGTCATGGCCCATCCCCATATCCGTCATGGTGAGCAGCGGTCGCGGATCGAGCGGCGGAACTTCCGCCTGCATGCCCGGTTGGGGCGCAAGCGTGCCGCGGGCGTAGCCCGAGCGATCGAGTGACTGCGCGAAGATCGTGTAGGCGCGATCATCCTTCGGCTCTACGATGACGTCGCACACTTCGGCGATTCCAATGCGCAACTCATCGACGGTGACCGGCTCGACATCCTGTCCGTCAGCGGCGACCACCGTCAGCTTCAGCCCCGGAATGCGGACATCGAAGAAGGTCATTGAGGAGCCGTTGATAAAGCGCAACCGCACTCGCTCTCCGCGCCGGAACAGTCCCGTCCAGTTGCCGGCTGGGGCGGTGCCGTTCATGAGGTAGGTGTAGGCGTACCCGGAGACATCCGCGAGGTCCGTCGGATCCATGCGCATCTGTCCCCACGTGAGCCGATCCTTGAGTGTGGGTTTCCACCCCTGTCGGCGCGCATCGTTGAAGAAATCGCCAACCGTGCGTTGACCGAAGTTGAAATAGTTACTTTGTCGCTTCAGGGTTCGGTAAATGTGCTCGGGGTCGAGATCCGTCCATTCCGATAGCAACACGACGTGTTCACGATCTGCGCGGTGCCGCTCGCCTCCGCGAGGCTCGATGATGATCGGCCCATACAGGCCCGTCTGCTCCTGAAATCGCGAGTGGCTGTGATACCAATACGTTCCTGCCTGGTTGACCTTGAAGTGATAACGGTAGGTTTCGCCCGGTTTGATGCCATCGAAACTCAGTCCCGGCACACCATCCATGTCAGCGGGGACAATCATGCCGTGCCAATGGATGGAGGTCGGTGCTGACAACCGATTGGATACCCGCAGGGTGATCGTGTCCCCTTCGCGCCACCGCAACAGCGGCGCCGGGAGTCGTCCGTTGACGGCCGTGGCAATGCCCGGCTCGCCCGTGAAATTCACGGGCAAAGCGCCGATGGCAAGATCGAATTCTGTGCCCGTTAGAACGGCGCCGGGTGCATCCGCGGAAGATGGAACCCCGGCTGTGGCCCAACCAAACTGGCGGGCACTGAGCGCGGCGAGCGCGCCGCCGGCCAGCCCTTGTACGAAGCGCCGGCGCGATGGATTTAACCGCGCGGGCGCAGAACGAAATCGAGACATGGTAGTTCCTTTGTCAATCGTCAACCATCAACCAAGTTCCACACGAGTCAACCGTCTGCTGACAGCGTGCGAGGTATCCCCACTGCAACCAGGTCGCTGCGCGCTCATGGGACGTTCACCGCGTTCGGCCGAGGCGAATCTCAAGGGCCACTGGGACGACATGAGACGTTCAGTGGGCTCAAGCTAACGGTATGCTTGTCGGCGCTAAACCTGCCCGTCTCGCGGTACACGTCGGAATGGTGGACCGAAATAGATGCGCCCACTCTTGTTTGCACAGGAGCGATCTAGCAGAAAGCGCCTGCGGTCAGACGATGGGAGGTCGAAAGAACTCGTTCGTGCGCGCAATAGGAGGCCGCGCATCGAAGATAGGCAGCAGTAGAGAGGAGGAAAGAGCAGCGCTGGCGACCGGTAGATCGAGCACCCCAGGGCTTTGCGCGCAGTGACACTGGCAGCCGAGAGAGTGGCAGCAATCGTGCTTTGGAACGGGCTTATTGGGAGGCGAGCGTGGACTCGTCAACGTACTTGCGTGGAGCCCCTCACCGGTGTCCAACACCTTGGCCTGATGGCCAGGACAGTGACCAGACTCCATGCTACTCATCTGCCGTTCCGGTGGGGTTCCGACAGCGTGCACGACCTGCCACTGCAACCCGATTGCGAGCTGAAACATCAGCAGCGCAGTGATAACCCAATTTGCGGATCTGTTACGCACCCGCGTTAGCGTACACCCCGCATCGTGCTGAGAGAAGAGGCGCGTCATCGTAAAATCTACGCGCGCTAACGCCACGTACTTCGAATCAAACTCGGCACAAGAGGTCATCCTTAAACGTCATCAGCAACGCAATCTCCAACTGGCCTATGCTGGGCGGAGCGCAGCGCCTATCCTTGAGGTTAAACCCTGGACCACGGTCCGGAGTCAAGCTCTGCTGCCAGGATTTACCCGTGGAGCACGTGCGAGCTGGCTACTTGACAGAAGTATGCCCTGTCCGAACGCTTTAAGAAGAATATCAGGGAATCACCAAGAACCGATCACCCTAATTGGCATAGCCAGCGAGCTACTGGTTTTCCGCACAAGGAGTATCCCTGTGGAAATTCTGCTCCAACGCTGGCCTATCGCGGACAACTTGTTGGTCCGGAAATCCTCATCAAAGTCGTAGATCGCCCGCCAATCACCGAGATGCCAATAGAACTTGGCATCCTGGGTACGGGCACCAGCGGCGATCGATGGCATCACGACATTGCCGCAATTGCGGGAGTCTCCGGACACAACGAAATGCCATGAGTCCTCGCCGAAGGTGGGGCTAGAAATCCATGACCCGCTTGCAATCACGCTCCACATGAGACTGGCAAGGAAGTTTCGTCGGAGATTTCTGAGTGGCAAATGGTTCATGGTCTTCGCTACTTCGGGAAACTGCTGAGTCTCGAGCCATCAATTCGGGCTAAGCACGGCGACTCGTCTCAAGCGCTGAATATACCCCCGGAGAACACACGCCGAGACGATAGCTGCGAAGTCATTGCAGCGGAGACCGTGGAGTCTTCTGCTGTCCCTGAGCGTGGCTCTCCCCTCTGCAAGGCGCGATGTGGGACCTCTTGACGGTCCATCCTAGTTGCTTCCTGCGTTACCCTTCCAGTTTCAGGGCAGCAGCGAGAGTGCTGCTCCCCTCAGCTGCAAATGTGCTCCGGTGTGATTCAACAATCTATCAGAACCCAACTAAGTCAAAGTGCGTAGGCCGGACCGAAGTTGCTCCCGGTCGCTCTCGCTCAAATCCCAGCTGCCATGGCATGAAGCGTATACGCGAATGGGGGTACCCTTATCGAGGGCATCTGATATTTCGCTTTGTGCCGCCCACACCGGCGCCACGATTGCGTCAGCTATTGCGGTCATGCTGCGCGGACCTTCGTCTGCCGCCACCGGGACCTGAGGTCGAACGCCGCCTTCTACGTGCGGCTCGGGGTCGCCCAGGTTGGATTCTGCAGTGTTCTCAATTGCAGACTCAGGCGCGATACTGGCGCGATGAGAGGCTTTGTATAGCCTTGCTGTGTACCGACACCGAGATGGCGCTGCGGCAAGGCATACTCGAGCTGCTCTCGGCCGGAGACTGGATGATTCCGTTACCGGATCAGTGTAGCTGAACCGGTTCGCCGAAGGTGCGCTGAAGGATATCGGGCGTTTGCGGCTCAACCCGATCTTCGAAGTAAAACCCCAGGATCTCGCAATGTGCTGACCGTCCCGCGTGGGGAGCCTGCAGAAGGGCTTCGCTGTCTCGATGTTGCATTGCCTCGCTCAACGCTCATGCCCCAAAGACCGCTGTCGTTCCCAGCGCGTCTTCGATTTCCAGCAGCCGGTTGTATTTGGCGATGCGTTCGGAGCGGCACAGCGAACCGGTCTTGATCTGGCCGCCGCCCATGGCTACCGCAAAGTCCGCGATGAAACTGTCCTCGGTCTCCCCGGATCGATGCGAGATCACGAACCCCCACCCGGCCTTGCGGCACAGTTGGACGGCTTGGACGGTCTCACTCACGGTGCCGATCTGGTTCAACTTGATGAGGGCCGCGTTGCAAGTGTCTTCCGTGATCGCCCGCCGGATGTACAGGGGATTCGTGACGAGGATGTCGTCCCCGACAATCTGAATGCGCGATCCCAACTCAGCCGTCATTGCTCGAAAGCCATCCCAGTCGTTTTCCGCCAGCCCATCCTCCAGCGACACAATCGGGAACTTGTCGAGCCAGGCCCGGTAGAGCGCCGTCATTTCGGATGAACTCTTCTCACCGCCTCGACTGCGTGACAGCCGGTACGTGCCGTCTTCGAAGAACGAGGAGGCCGCCGGGTCCAGAGCGATCACGATATCCTCGCCAGGCCGATAGCCGGCCCGTTCAATCGCCGTGACAATCAGTTCGCAAGCCGCTTCATTACCCTGCAGCTGCGGCGCGAAGCCGCCTTCGTCACCCACTGCGGTGCTCTGACCCTGCTCGTGCAGTAGGGCCTTGAGCGCCTGAAAAGTCTCAGAGCCGTAACGCAGAGCTTCGGCGAATGTCGGTGCGCCCTTCGGCACGATCATGAATTCCTGAAAATCAAGACTCGAATCGGCGTGCTTGCCACCGTTGATCACGTTCATCATCGGTACCGGCAGGTGCCGGGCGCCGATGCCGCCGAGATAGGCGTACAGCGGCAAGCCGCACGCCAACGCTGCCGCGCTGGCGATGGCCTGCGAGACGCCGAGGATCGCGTTCGCGCCCAGGTTCGCCTTGTTCGGCGTGCCATCCAATTCCAACATCGTCCGGTCGATCTCGGACTGTTGTGACGGATCCAGGCGCATGAGACGCGGCCCGATAATTTGGGTCACGTTGGCCACGGCCCTGCGCACGCCCTTGCCACCATAGCGCGTCTTCTCGCTGTCGCGCAGCTCCACCGCTTCGTGTTCGCCGGTCGAAGCACCTGAGGGTACGGAGGCCGTGCCGACAACACCGTTTTCCAGGTGGACAAACACACGCAGAGTCGGCGTGCCGCGGGAGTCCAGAATTTCAACCGCTCGAACGGAACGAATGAGGCTGCTCATACTTCTGTCTCCCTTGCGTCGGGACATCGAGTCAACTAGGCAATCGTTCCGAGATGGGCGGTCTCGTTCATGCGCAATACGGTCAGACGATTGTCATCATGGATGACGAATTCGCTGATCGCACACGGATCCTGGGTGATGCGCCAGAAGGCGGAAAGCGACAAATCCAGAGCCTGCAACAGCAACGCTCGATTGCTGTTGTCGTGTCCGACGATCACGATCGTATCACTCGGATGATGTTGAATGGCAAAGCGCAACCCGTCGGCCACGCGGGCGGCCAGTTGTTGCAGAGACTCGCCCGCCGGGAAGCGCATCAGATGTGGAGAATGACGCCATCGTTCGTACTCGAGCGGCGAGGCGTCGCGCACTTCCTCATGCGTCTTACCCTGCCAGACGCCGTAGTCGATGTCCTTGAGATCATCGAGTACGCACGTTGGCACGTGACAGTCTTCCGCGATCAATTGTCCGGTCGTCACGCAGCGGTGCAGGGGGCTGGTGTAAACGATAGCCGGCCGCCAGTGCGCCGCAATTCGCCGCGCCGTTGCGCGCGCTTCAGCAAAGCCCCGTTCCGTGAGCTCAAGCTCGGCTCGCCCCCTGAATCGCTCGGGCGAGATCCCGGCCACATGTCCGTGTCGGACCAGCAGGATACGTGTCATGAGTGCGATCTTCTGCGACAACGGCGTGCATCAGTCAAGCCGCCTCCGCGCGGGCGTGGCAACGCAGTGAAAAATGGGTACGGCGGCAAGCGGTGTAAGCACGCAAAACGCGATCGTGGCCGCCAGCAACCGGTCATAGAGATTTCCGATAGAAGCTCCCGGCAATTGCGTCAGGTTCGCGGGCGTCCGGCCCACGGGATATTTCGAGAAGACCCGATTCGATCCTGCCTGAGCGGTCAACTGATTCGCTGCGTCGCGCGAAGTCGCCACGTACGGTTACTCACTGGTGGCGGGGTGGCGTTTCACGTCGGTCTGCGGGAAGTCGTTGCCTTTGAATAGAAGGGGCTCGTCGAGGGCATGCGCCAAGGCGTACGAAAAGCAGTCGCCGAAACTGAGGCTGGCCGGGTGGCGACCCTTGCCGTACTTGCGAAAAGCGCGACGAGCCAAGTCGGCTTGTTCTTCATCCACCGGTACGAGAGAGACCTGTGCTTTGGCGATGAAAAGATCGAGATCTCGAACGCCATCCGCGCCATAGCGGGACTCGAGAATCATCGAGCATTCAACGAACGAAGCGGTCGACAACGAACGTGTCTCGGCCCCCTCGACGGCCTCATTGAATCTCCGCCGTTCAGGCTCATCCTGAAGGATCGCCAGGATGGCCGAGGTATCCACTACCATCAGTGCGGAAGTCCGTTCTCGTCGTACCCCATAATCTCATCGGCAGTACGCGGATCGCGCACCGGCAGCGCAGAGCAGTGCAGTGCAATTTCATCCAGCTCGTCCGCGAGCCGCCTCTTTGCGCGGGCGCGGCGGACCCGTTGCAGCCGCTCCCGAAGTGCTTGGGTGACCGCCTCGGTCTTGGTCTCCCCGGTCAGCTTGGCCAGGGCGTTCGCGAGCTCTTCTGTTTCCTCGCTTCGGATGTTCAGCGGCATCGTGATCACTACGTGTAGATGAGTTACTACACGGAAGTGTAACAGATCGGTCTGCCCGTCACTGGACGGGTCCGGCCTTGGCCGCCGGTGGTGCTACTGGCAAATCCACTGGCAAATCGGGGGACGCCGGGGGATCGAAGGGGATTCGACCCCGTTTTCGATCAATAACTTGTTGATTTTCAAGGGATTCCGGCGGGTTCGATTCCCTCCCTTTCCACCATTAATTTCAAGCACTTACCTCACCCCACGATTCGCAGCACTGTGCCCGCGTTAATTCCGCGTGAGTTTCCAAGGCGGTTGACGGCGGCCAGCAGGTTGCCGATTTCGGCGGCACTGTAGTGCGTCGTCATTCGCCCGCTCTTGTGGCCCAGGAGGTCCTGGCGGTCTTCCAGGCTCACGCCCACGGCTCGTAGCCTGCGGCCGAAGGTGTGCCTGAGATCGTGGATGCGGACTCGCTTGAAGCCGGTCGGTAGCGGCCGGCTCAGTTCCATGTCGTACCGCGCCGAGGCTCGCTTCCTCGCCAAGCGCCAACCCGAACAATAAAGCCGCTTCATCGGATGCCGCTGCCCCTCGCGATCGGCGTACGTGAACACGTGTGTCGGATGCTGTCCGCGTACTTCCTCGACGATGGACTGTGCCACATCGTTCAGCACGACGACCCGCGCCTCCTGGTTCTTGGTCACTGTTTCCGGCAGCACAAACACCGTCCGTTTGAATTCGGGTGTGTCCAGTTCCGGAATGCGTTGCTCCCATTCCCACCTCAGTTGGCGTAACTCGCCCGCCCGCACTCCGGTGTTCACCTTAAATAAGGCGATCCGTTGCAGATGCGGGGCGAGTTCGCTGAACAATAGGCGTTGCTCGGACCAGTCGATCGGGTACGGCTTGCGTGCCCCAATGTTTCGTTCGAGCAGGATTAGCGGTGCCTGTACCAGCCACGTTAGGTTGGAACCTTCGTCGCGCCACAGGCGCGCGGCGAGATTCAAGATCCTCCGTGCTACAGACAGATTGCGGTTGATCGTTGCGGCGGCCAACGGCTCGCGGTTGTTTTAGCGGGACTCGCTACGTGCGCACTGGCACTAGAACAGCAGCGGGCGGATCGAGACACCGATGTTGCTGCCACCTTGAAGGGCTTCGTTGTGGAGGAGTTGTGGCGCATACGCTCGCAAATGAATCAGTTCGAATGGGCCCGGCCGGTACACGATGCGCTCAAAGATGGTACGGGCTGAACGGTGATCGAGTGCGAGTTCGGGTCGGTTGCAGGACGCGGGAGAATAGGAATGAGCCTAACGGACGAGCAGGTTGCGTCGCTTCTACTCAGCTTTCGGAGGCGAGCAGACAGTTACAGGCAGGGCTTGCAGCAGATCGCCAACTCGCCCTTCAGCAAGTACAAGAGGATTCAGTCCACGGCGGTCATCTCGACGTTGGAGTGGGCGATTCAAGAAATCGACTTTGAAATTGCTCACCCGTCAGCGGCAACAAAAGCGAGCGCGCCGTCGTCCGGTGATGCGCCGAAGGTGCCACCGTGAGCGTCTTCATGGACGACCGTCGAGCAATCTCCGGTTCCTTCGCCATGGCGCTGTCCGACATCATGGCTGCCCGGGGTGCCACTCGATCGGAGATTGCGGGGGCCGCTGGTGTCAACTTCGATGACATTAGAGATAACGAAAAGGTGCCGTCATTGACGGAGATCTACCTGATCGCCGCCGCCCTGGGAATCACGCCCGAAGCTTTGGTGGCGGCCGGTGCGATGAGGTTGGAGTTCTTTCGGGACGCTGGACGTAACGTCCGCGCCTCTTTTGCGGGAAAGTCTCGAATCTATACCTTGGATCGACCTGAGGACGGCTGTTTGCTCCCCACCAGCGGAAGGGGCTTCTCGCATTACGGCGACGCCTTTCGGATAGCGAGGAGCTTCAATAGAGCGCGCTATAGGGAAGGTCTGCCGCTCTTGACCCACATAGTTGTCTACACGCGCGTCGCCGAGGTTCCCTTGGAGCGGGCAGCGGGTAATCGTCCGGTGACGGTCGGATTGACTTAGCTATTTGCTACGGTTTAATCACTGTCCAGATGGACACCTCAGCACGCCTGCGCCCTGGCGGGTCTCTAGCCGACCGGATACTTAAGGTCGATCACGCCGGAGAACACGGCGCCGTGAATATATATCGGGGGCAGCTTGTTGCCTGTCGTTGGCGTAACGCGGATCTTCGACATGAACTGGGGGAATTCTTGAGCCATGAGAAGCGGCACAGGGCTATATTCGCCGCAGAACTCGAACGCCGCGGAGTTAGGCGTTGCCGCAGCTATCACCTCTGCGGAATTGGAGGGCTGGTGCTCGGGCTCGTTACCGGAGTGTGTGGCCGTCCATCGATCAGTGCGACAACGGTTGCAGTGGAGCGAGTGGTGCTACGCCACCTCGAGAGGCAACTGCATGATCTGCGCGATGATGACCCACATGCCTTTCGCGCGATCAGTTCAATCCTTGAGGACGAGCAGGCGCATCACGATCGAGCAGCCTCGGAGAAGCGGCAAGGCATCTTCTGGCCGCGCGTCCTACGTCCCCTTGTGAGCGCATCAACCGAACTAGTCATCTGGCTCGGGATGCATCTGTAACGTCCTTGGCGATTAAGGCAATCTGCATGGGCGCGATGCCGGTGCACCAGTTCCTGGTCGCTGGGCAGAAGTGAGGGCTCAATGTGTCCATTGGCCGGCGATGACCTACTGATTGGGGCGCCGCCGACCCGAGACTTCGCGAACTCGGTTCCAGCATCTAGGTCTGAGGTTGCCGACTCTGCCGCCTCTACGCAGACGTTGGAAATTGACGCCGACATCTAAAACGTGTTGCGTTCGTGGGCCATTTCGACGGATTTGCCGGATAGCCTGACGGCAGCAACTCGGGCCAAACTCATCACACGATGAGTGGCAACGTACACCTCAAAGCGTGGGTTTCCCCGGACACAAAGGCTCGCTTCGCCGCGTTTGCCCGGAGCCAGGGTATGTCCGAGTCAGCGATGTTGAAGCGCATGGTTGACGCGCTGATCGGTGACGGGAGTGTCCGCGATGGCGTCGTTTCCCCGCCGGAGCCGGTACCGGCTAGCGGAAGAATCTCCGTTCGATTGGCAGTCGAGGATCTCCTTATTTTGCGTGAACGGTCCCAGATCAGGGGCATGCCGCCGGCCACGTACGTCTCCTACCTGGTGCGTTCTCACCTACGACACCTGGCGCCGCTGCCGGATAATGAGCTCAAAGCACTACAGCAGGCGGTCAACCAGGTCAGCGCCATTGGGCGAAACCTCAATCAAATAGCGAGAGCGTTCAACGCTAGCGACATGACGAGTGGCCCATCAAAGGGCCGACTTGCGTGCGGTACTGGGTGCGTGTCTGGCACTACGTGAGTCCTTCAAGGCGGTACTCGACAGGAACATTCAGAGCTGGGAGGCTGGCTATGACAAAGCGGGTCGTTGACCTTGGACGAGAGAAACCGCTCCTCAACATAGCAAGTTATGGTCGTGCCGGGCCGGTGACGATTACCCGCACACAACGAGAGCTTATCGAACGTACCGTCGGGCGATTGCCGGAGGTTGTGGTCAAGGTGTCCGGCGGTGCCAGGACGCTAGATGGGGTCGCGCGCAATCTGCGTTACATAGTGCGCTCCGGAAAGCTGGCATTGGAGACGGACACCGGTAGCAGCATCGGAGGAAAAGCAATTGGGTCGGTACTGATCGAGGACTGGAATCTCGACTTGGAGGCGCGCGCACGACGCACTCAGTGGTCCATTCGCGGTGCGCGCAAGCCGCCGAAGCTGGTTCACAACGTGATCTTTTCGATGCCGGCGGGGACGCCGGCGAAATCGGTCTTGAGGGCGGTGCGCAAGCTGGCGCGGGATCAGTTTGGGTCCGATCATCGGTATGTGCTGGCACTTCATAGCGACGAGCCGCACCCGCATGTGCACCTGGTTGTGAAGGCGGTGAGTGAGCGGGGTGAGCGGCTGAACATTCGGAAGGCGACGCTGCGGGAATGGCGTCAGGATTTCGCGGCGAATCTTCGGGAGCTTGGCGTCGCGGCGAACGCAACTGAACGAGCTGTCCGCGGCAATCCGCGGTACGCGAAATCTGATGGTAGGTATCGTGCGAATCAGCGAGGTGACTTCCCCGTGAAGCGCCAACATGCTGAGGCGCTCGGATACCCTCACGCTGTGGAGGATACGGCAAGGGAGAAACTACTTCATAAACGAGCTGAGGTAGTGAAGGGGTGGAGGGCGTTGCACACCCGACTTTTGGAGGTCGGAGATCTTTCGCTCGCTGCGAGAGTCGAACGCTTCGTATGTGAAATGTTACCCGTGAGGACGGACGCCAAATCAAATGAGGAGCGGTCTCGCTCGGGGCGGTTCGTTAGTCCCTTGGCCGAGAGGACTCGGTAGGCTCGGTACCACGGTGACCGGTTTCCGGGGCAAGGAGGGTGGTGGACTGGCAACCGAAAGCGCGACGCGTGCAGTCGAGTGCCGAACTTCGCTGCCCAGGTGACAGAAGCGCAGGAGAAGGCAGAATTTGATCCGGGACTGGTAATATGTATATTTGTACAGTATGGTGTGATATTGCCAAAAAGGCAGCCCTTGAGCGTGCCAGTCTGGTCGCTGGCCACAGTGCTGAGGTGAACATGAGCTTCTTCGTGGAGACAGCACAGATGTCGGATGAGTTGACTGGGGTATCCCATCTCAATCTGAAGGCGTGATAGTGTTGCGCCCGCTTGAGGTCGAGGACGCCCACGTGAGAGCAGACTCAGCCAAAGTCCCGCTCATTGCCGCGATGCGGCTCGCCTCCTTCTCCCCTTTATATTGCGAGCTTGGCCTTGCCGCGCGATCTCTCAAAGACGCACCTGTACCACATCACGGATATCAGCAACCTGCCCTCGATTCTTGTGAGCGGCGGTCTGCTGTCGGATTGCGCGCTGGCGGGCGTGACGCATCAGGTAATCGGCTACTCAAATATCAAGCAGCGCCGCATGACTCAGTACCGGGTCGAGTGTTGCGGCAATCGATTCGTGGGCGAGTTTGTACCTTTTTACTTCTGTCCCCGCTCGCCCATGCTCTATACGGTGAACCGCGGGAACACCGGACTCCCACCGGGTTGTCAGGCCTCAATTGTTCACCTCGTAACGACAGTCGCCGTCGCAGTGAATCAGGGGCGCCCCTATGCCATCTCGGACGTCAATGCAGGCACGGGATACGCGACGTTCAGCAGCGACTTGGCATCAATCGACGACCCCACGCATCTTCATTGGGGGGACATCACCTCCAATCAATGGCAGGGAAGGATGCACTTCAAGCAGGCGGAATTTCTGGTGGCTGATCGCTTCGACTGGGTCGGCATCGTGCACGTTGGTTGCCACAATGCGGCCATTGCGGCCCGGGTCGCTAACTTGCTGCCTCAGAACGGAGGTCCGATCGTGAGCGCGGAGCCAGGCTGGTACTACTAATGATTGAGATCGTTCGCGGAAATCTGCTCCAGGCCAATGTGGAAGCATTGGTGAACACTGTGAACACTGAAGGTGTCATGGGTAAGGGAATCGCGCTCCAGTTTCGCAGAGCGTATCCCGCCATGTTTGACGCATACGCAATCGACTGCAAAGCGGGCCGGGTGAAGCTCGGTCACATGCATGTATATGACCTGGGCGGCATTGTTGCATCCGGTCCTCGTTGGATAGTTAACTTTCCAACCAAGGGGCATTGGAAGTCACGAAGTCGCCTGAGCGATATCAAGGCGGGCCTTACAGACTTGATCGAGACGATTTGCAAACTTGGAATTAAGTCGATCGCGGTGCCGCCTCTCGGATGTGGGCACGGCGGCTTAGATTGGGCGGATGTGCGGCCCATGATCGAGAAAGCGTTTGAGCGTATCCCCGAGGTGCACACGCTGCTATTTGCACCGGATGGCAGCCCTAACGCTGCCGACATGCCAAATAGGACGGCAGAACCGGAACTCACAACCGGCAGGGCGGCTCTGATCACCCTAGTCGACGGGTACCTCAAAGGACTGCTGGATCCTAACGTGACGCTCCTGGAAATTCATAAGCTCATGTACTTCCTTCAGGAAGCCGGCCAGGACTTGAGGTTGGAGTACGAAGCTCAGTTGTATGGTCCATACGCGCGGAACCTGCGTCACGTCCTAAATCGCTTGGAAGGCCACATGCTTACCGGCTTCGGTGACGGATCTGACCGCCCAGACAAGCCAATAGAGCTAGTGGCTGGGGCAGTGGACAAGGCAGGTAAATACTTGGCTGACGACAGACAAACACTGAGTCGCATGGCCCGTGTGCAAAAACTCATTGAGGGATTTGAGGACCCATACGGCCTGGAAGTCCTTAGTTCCGTTCACTGGGTGATGTGCCACGATAGTCGTGCGCGGGATTCAGTCGAAGACGCGATCAAAGCCGTTCAGAGCTGGAATCCACGAAAGAGAAAACTCATCAAACCGGCCCATATTGAAGCGGCATGGCAGCGCCTTCATCGTGAGAAATGGGCGACGGAGTCACGGAGCGCGATCCACTGATCGGCGACAGCCGCTCGGGAAGTCCTGCGCTCTCTGTCGCCGGCTATTTGACAGTCTTAGCCGCGCGCTCCAAACGAAACATCAGCGCCCGACCCTCGGTCGGGTGGAATTGCTTCAATCGCGTCACGCGACCCAGGACCGAGGCGAGAGCCCTCTTACGTTCCTCGATATTGTGCTCAGTGGTAGTTGTGGTCTCGAATTCGTGAACGGCGGCCCGAATGTGTCGCCTTTCCCTTCGTGGGATTGTAGGATGGTCAGTGCTGACATTTAGTCCGTGGACCGTCATTTGAGATGCGCGCGTGCGCAAGACCTGCTTTTCCCGGTTTGTCTTAAAGCCCTTTCGACTCAACATCGCGTGAATCAGTTCTACTGCGCGTTGGCGATCTTTTTTCGGTAACCACTCTCGGGATGATACGTTCGCATCGTCAATGTACCGGCTATAAGTCAGGTTCATTTCCCTCAGCGTTGCAGCAACATCAGGTTCAACATCGAAGAGCACTAAGTTTGATATGTAGGTGCTAGTGTGTGCCCCCTGCGGAAGACGGTCCTCGAACGTGCAGAGCTGGGCTAGCATGGTTGCGACAACGGGTGGAAAATGCAGCAGGCGCTGGAAGACATCCTTTACGTGATGTTCTCGAATCGACGGGAAGAATTTCTTCACGTCTTCTCCGAATAAGGTTCTGCTGGAGCAGTGAGAGGCAGCGCTCTGTACGTAGCTGCGCCCGCGAACACCGCCCTTGAGGTATGAAGGCAAGTCGACGCATTCGAGGATGCCCTTTTGAATACGTCGTTGAATTCGTGCCAAGGGGCGGTTGATAACGTGCACGAGCCGTGTTCCGCCCCCTCTCTTTTTTGGTATTTCCTTCTCGCGGTAGTAGCGAGACCGGTCCGCGACGAGAGACGTCAGCTCGGCGGTCGTTGAGCTTAGTGCGCGCGCCAGCGCTTCTGGACTTGCTATGGGGCGATGCTTATAACAGGGAGCGTTGAGGCTCATTCGCGGTCGACTTCAGGAGGTTGATAACTGCGGTCGAAAGCTTTTCTTTGACATCCTGACCGAGAAAATCGAACTCGCTCGAGTCGGCCGCAAAGAAAACTAGCAAACTGATGGGGATATCGAGAGCGTTAGCTATTGCCTCGAGCGCGGAAAACGTGGGATCGCGCTTGTTCTTTTCGAGCAGCGATACATAAGACTCTGAGAGTCGAGCGCGCGCAGCTAGCTCTGCCTGCGTCAGCGATTTCTGTACGCGGCAGAGCTTGATTGCTGCTCCGAGTTTTAAGGCCATCTGAGTTACGTCCAAGGGAGAGAGTGTGTGCTAGTCCTTATGCAGCAAGTTGATCAATCGTTCAATCGCAGGGAACGCGGCTAGACCGGCGCCGATCATCCTCAAAGCCTCCTTTTGCAGTTGGTGATCAGGCGGAACGGAATGCTTTGCTCTCTGTAGAAGCGCAATCGCATCATCTAGTTGATAGGGCCAGCTGATTTCCGGTCGATTCTGCAACTCGATGCGGACTTCCATAAGAAGCTCGATCGAGCGTTCAACAAGAACACATGTTTCAATTGACGGCATGTTGGGTCTCCTTTGACCGCAAACAGCGCCTCTCGGGATGAGCGGCGCCAGTCGCTAGGACGCAGCTGGCCGAAAGGCATCAACCGAAAATCACACCCTCAACCTGGACCCGACACACCTAGTCGCGTTTTCCGCTTCCCAGCCGCGTCACAATCATTGTGCTGCAGTTACGAATCCCACCAGTGCTAACTCGCGTGGGGCGTATCGCTGCAATCCATCGAAACGATATCGACCGTGGCGGGCCCCAGGATGTCGCAGACATCCGTGGGGTACGGGACGGGAGCGTGTGCAAGGGTCAGACTCAGTGAACACGATCTCTCGTGTTTCCGAGCCGGCGCCAATTTCGAGCCGAAACCGGCGCCAACCACATACCAGCTACTTCAGGAGACCGACTTGTTAAACAGCAGCCGCACGGTGCGCGCGGCCGGGTTGAAGCTTACCACGACTCGACTACCAGTCAAGATTGGCATTCAATAGTGTGGTCCAGCGATGTATGAGTCGTTAGAAACTGTACAGACATACAGTAACTGACCCAGATCGCGATCCGCCCGTCCTTGGCGGCTGGGCGTTTGCCATCGTCGTCGGAGCCGGCCTACGGCTTGCGAGAAACGCTATGGGAGGAGTTGCGCGAGCGGGCGGACCAGTGAAAGCGTCTTACCGGGTACTGGTCTAGACTCGGTGGATGAAGAAGGATAAAGGAGCGCCCCCGGACGACGACGGCCCAATGCACCTGGTGACGATCGACTGGAGCCGGGGGAAGTGGTCAGGTGCGGCGGGTAAGTATTCCCGTGAGCACGTGTGGCACTTTGCCGGCAAGCTCAGCTTGAAGGTCACCGATGCGCTGGCACCGGCGGCCTACCAGGACGCATCGCGATTGGACCCGTTGAAGTCCTTCGTAGCGACCGTGGCGAGCGCTCACATGTTGTCGTGGCTGCACGTGGCATTCAGTCATGGAGCCGAGGTCGAGAGCTATCTGGATCTGGCGGAAGGAACCTTGGCCAAACTGGCGGACGACCAGAGTTGGATCAGCGAGATTATTCTAAAACCCCGAGTCACATTCAACGCGCGCCAACGAGTGGAGGCTTCTGCGATCACCCATTTCCACGAGATGGCCCATCGCGACTGCTTCATCGCGCAATCGATCAAAACGAAGGTGACGATCCGCAGTCCATAACCTGATCGGGATACAGTGCTGCAAAGTCGTGAGGCAGCAGTCCTGTCGCCGTGCTGTTGGTCGCTGCGGCCAACTTCGGCAGTACCCAGTGGATGTAGGTCTCCGGGTTGACACCGACCAGGCGACAGGTTCCGATCACACTATACAACACGGCCGATCGCCATCCTGCATCCGGATGACCGATGAACAAGTAGTTCCGCAACCCGATTTTTCCAGGGCGGAAGCAGCGCTCGATGGAGTTTTGATCGATCAGGATGTGGCCATGGTTGATATGGGCGTAGCGCGCCAGGTTGCGCCACCGGTGGTTAGCGTAGACGACCGCTTCACGCAACTTGCCGAACAGCGGCGCATCTTGCTCGAGGGCTCGGAACTGCCGTTGCAGCTGCTTCAGGATCGGTTTGGCTTTCGCGTGCCGTAATGCTCCGCGTCGCGCCGCATCCAGACCTAACGCGGTCGCCTGGCGCTCGATGCGATACAGCCGTGTAATCAGCTTCAACAGCGGCACTGCCTGCGCCTCATGCGCTTTAACCGCTTCCAGAACGTAGCGGCGCAAATGGCCGATGCACTCGAAGCGAGCGATTCTCGCGTAGTGTTTGAATACACCTGGATACATTTTCGCGCCATCAGTCTGCACTTGGCCTTGCCAGYCACGCGGAAAGAACCGATGCAGGATCTCACCACTGCGCGAGGGCGAGAACTCCAGCACGATGGCCCGCTCGTGCGGCGCATGGTAACCCCACAGGTACGCATCCCGGGCTCGACCGGGTCGATCCGGATCCAGCAGCTTGGTAAAGGTCTCATCGACCTGAACATAGCCGCCATCCAAAATCTTTCGTTTCAAGTGCTGCAGGATCGTGATCAACAGATGGGCGACGGCCTCCACGTATCGGCAACGGGCCTGACGGGTGATCCAGATTCCGCCTCGCGCATCGATTCGCTCTTGCCTGTGCAGGGGTATGTGATCGAGGTACTTGGATATAACAACATGAGTGAGGAAGCCCGGGCCCACGCCGGCTTGCGGAACGACTTGCGCGGGCAGTGCCGCCACGATCGGAGCGTGTGCGCGTGAGCGACTGGCGTAGACCGGGCGGATGATCTGACGCCGATAAAACAAGCTCGGCCGATACTCGATCTGCTCGGTGATCTCATCGCGGATCTTGACCAACCCAGCCTTCTGCTCTTCGGGCAGGTCGATGACCTCACGCTCGACTGGCAGGTTTTCGGGGGCAGGACGACGACCTCCGCGGCGCTTGCGCCGTTCGGTCGAACCCGAGCGGGCCGTTGAGGCAGATTGAGCCGATTCCACAATGAGCGCCGCATTCGTGTCGGCGAGCCCAAATAGTGCCCACTGTGCAGGATTGAGCTTTTCGCTCTTGGGACTGTAGATTCGGCGCAGAAGGTCCTGCAGCTTATATTCGAGCTGGACGCAGCGCGACTCGGAGATCTTCAAGCGTGATTCCAACTCGCCTATCCGTGCGAGTAGCGCCTGAGGGTCGTGCGGGGCTGTCGGTGCGTAGGTCACCATGAGTACGTGGAGTATATAACATCACGCACTCATGGTGTGTTGGATTACGGATTAACTGTGGTCTGGATCGCGCGTGTCGCGATCGCTTCGGCTGACGGCGTACTCGGTGTCAGCCGATGCTCATACCGTCGCCAGCCGCGGCGGCTCTTGAGCTCAAACCCTTCCAGCAGCAGACGTAGCTGAACCACGCTCATCTGCATCACCGCCGCCGGATCCTTCGGCCACTGGAAAGTCGCTCCTTCCAGGCGCTTACTCGCCAGCCAAAATCCCGTGCCATCGAAAAACAGACAGCGGATGCGATTGCGGCGCTGATTGCAAAACGCGAAGACCGCCCCGGCCAACACGTCTTGCTGTAACACCTGCGTGACCAAGCCTCGAAGCGCATCCAGTCCTAGTCGTCCGTCGGTCGGCCCGGGCTTCAGAAACACCCGTGTCTGCTCGTTCAACCCGAACATGTCAGCAGCCCTCGCAGCAGCTCTACGACCCAGGCCGCATCGGCGCCCGTCGGTACTTTCAACCGCAGCTGATTCGGTAGCCGGATCTCCACCCCCTCGGTGCTCGGTTCCTCGGGCAGCCTCTGGGCTGATACCGCCCCGACCGCACCCACTGGAATCTCCACCATCCGCGCTTGCGCGGCCCCCACGCTCTCTGCACGCGACCGACGGGCCCAGTACGACAGCGTCGAAATCGGGATATCCTGGTCTCGACAGAATCGCTTCTGGCTCAATCCGCTGTTCTCGTAGAGCTTCAGCAATCGCCTCCGGTCTTTGACGCTGTATCTACGCTGGCGTCGGCCCACGGTACGATCCGCTGGCGTACTCGTCTCCGGCATCGAATATTCACTCATCGCGCAGTCTCCTCGTTGGACAAACTGCGCCGCCATCTACCTCCCACGCGCACCGCGCGCTAGGCAGTAGCTGCTATGACGCTTTCGGACCAGTGACCAGCGCGTGTAAGTTTCAAACCAAGTAATCGGGCTCCCGCCCTGAATTCTCTGAACTCGATACTGACTGAGTGGCTGCGCTGGGATGTCGGCGGATAGTCACAAGAGGGGTTCAACACTTCTCTGGCAGAACTAGGTGTATTCACGGAAACCGCTTCTTCCTTCTCTTCGCCACGAAGGACTTGGCGACCCGCTCGCGTTCCATCGTTTGTGCCTCGTTATATATATGAAGCTCCCATGTCGCTATGCTGTCGAATCCGCTCTCACTTGCAGCCTTCTCGGCACCGTTCACTAAGTTCTTGTAGTCGGAAACAAACTTCAATTCAGTCCAATTGACTTTTCCTTGCAAACCTAACTTCTTAATAACAAAGCCATCGAATGGACAGTGAGGCGGCGGTACCTGCATCCGGCCACGACACCACAGGTATTTGAGATATAGGTTCACCGCCTTCTGGGCGCTGCCAATGCGGAATTTGCGTTCATAGAGGTAAGAAGAAAATTTGGCGCTCAATGCGTCTGCCAAGTCATTTATTGCTTTGGTATGTTCCTCGGACGGGGCTCGGTTGTTATGCCCTCGTTCGTGATAGGCAGCTGCGATACCTTCAAGCTTTTCCCGAAGAGCTTGTGCGAACGCCCTTCTTTGGTCTGGGGTCGCATCTTCCTCATAGGTTGGCGAATGTTGCGTTGTCGCTTGTAGGACCAGACTGAAGAACTCATCGTCGAGAAACTGTTGTTGTTGAGCGTCCAAGTTCATAGCGACATACCTCCGATCCGGTCTGAGGTTCGGAGACCTGCCTCGCATTTTCCGGCTCGGTGACTCCTAGGATTCTTCCGGGGTTCAACGTTAGTTAGAATTCTAGTTCCGTCTCCGAGAACAGATTGCAGAGATTGTGGCAGATACAGCACGGTCACTTGAAGTTCCGGCGCTGCGAGTTTGGCTTCGCGGGTTGAACCGCCCCGGGATTCCGAGAGGCTCCATTACTTTAGTAGGATGGAGCAATGGGAAGACCAAGTCGATATTCGCAAGAGGTGCGTGAGCGGGCGGTGCGGATGCTCAGGGAGCATGAGCACGAGTATCCCTCGCGATGGGCGGCGATCGTGTCGATTGCCGGCAAGATCGGCTGTACGGCGCAGACGCTGCGTACCTGGGTTCTCAAGACGGAACCGGCCATGGCGGCCGCCGCGAGCGACCAAGGGCGTCTGAAGCAGCTGGAGCGAGAGGTTGCTGAACTGCGCCGAGCGAACGAGATTCTGCGCAAGGCCTCAGCGTTTTTCGCCCAGGCGGAGCTCGACCGCCGCGGGAAGTGATGCTGGCGTTTATCGACGCCCATCGAGATCAATACGGGGTCGAGTCGATCTGCAAGCACTTGCCGATCGCCCCGTCGACATACTACGAACACAAGGCSCGGCAGAGSGATCCTRGGCGGCTTCCGRAGCGCGTGCAGCGTGATGCCGAGCTGCGTGGCTCGATCCGTCGTGTGTGGGAGGAGAACTTCCGAGCGTATGGAGCGCGCAAGGTATGGAAGCAACTGAACCGGGAGCAGATCCCAGTGGCGCGCTGCACGGTGGAGCGGTTGATGCGCCAAGAAGGTTTGAGAGGCGTTGTCCGCGGTCGCAGGACCCGCACGACTATCCCGGATGGAGCGCTGGAGAAGCCACTGGATCGCGTGCAGCGGCGCTTTGTGGCCTCGCGACCAGATGAACTGTGGGTCAGCGATTTCACCTTCGTCGCCACCTGGTCGGGCTTTGTCTACGTCGCTTTTGTCATCGATGTCTTCGCTCGACGGATCGTAGGGTGGCGAGTGAGTCGTTCGATGCACACCGAGTTGGTGTTGGATGCGTTGGAGCAGGCACTGCATGCGAGGCAAACAGAGACTGGCCTGACCCACCATAGCGATCACGGGTCGCAATACCTGTCGATTCGATACACTGAGCGTCTGGCACAGAACGGCGTAGAAGCCTCTGTAGGCAGTGTCGGAGACTCCTACGATAACGCGCTTGCCGAGACAGTGATTGGCCTGTTCAAGACCGAAGTGATCTATGCTCGCGGTCCGTGGCGCTCCCTGGAAGCCGTGGAATACGCCACCTTGGAATGGGTCGATTGGTTCAATCACCGTCGACTGCTCGAGCCCATCGGTCACGTACCACCCGCAGAGTTCGAAGAAGCGTATTATCGACAACAACCGGGTCAGGCTATCGCGGCCTGACTCAAACCCGGAGCTCTCCGGGGAACCCGGGGCGGTTCAAATCGCCAATGAGCCGCAGGTCACGATCAAACAATGTTCGCTTGCGCAGAATCATCTCTTCAACTAAAGTCTCGAGCGGTGGATGACCTGTCAACTGCCGTCGAACCCGCGTCACCCATTCATTGTTGCCATGGACGGTATCCAGGACCACCGCATTCCATATCGTGGAAGCGAGTTGCAGTACCTTCTCGACTTCCTGCGCTGTCGGTGGGGCTCCCTCCTTTTCCAAAAGGGGTTCGGCGAACTCGAAAAAAGCTTCGGAGATCTTCGTGTCAGGAAATGGCCGATTGGTTTCTTTCGCGCGGGGAGCGGTATTTTGAGTTGGAAAAGGCTGATAGCCCGGAGAGTGGGGTCGGGTCTCTGCTACGTCGGGGAGCCCGTGGAGGAAAATGGCTCCGGACTCGTGACGGGAGTAGGCCTCGAAAACAAACTTGAGCCAATACCGTGGGTTTGGTCCCCACTTGAAATGTTGCTCAAGCGCTTTCGCGCGTGTAGCTGCTGATGCTTTGGATGCGGCGCGGTCAAGATAGGCTGTCCAGCCCGCCAGATCCGGGGAGGTGAGCACGTAGGGGGAGGTGAAGACCACGTGGTCAGCCCCGGGCAGCGGTGGAGGCAAGACGCGGGTGTACCAGAGCTCTCCAGCCGATCCGGCATAGTCGGAGGTGCAGACAGCCTTGAAGGTGCGATTCGCTCCGAGATCCTGGAGCCGCACCCGCGTTCCGTCCCATTCCTGGACTCGATAGATCCCCATCCTCGAATCCCGGAGTGTCCGCATGAGAGTCAGCATGTTGGCATGGGTGCCGTATTCTGACGCGACGGCAATGATGACGTCGCCCAGTGTCTCACGACGGGCGCCGATCCCTAGATCGAACGTCGACCAGCATGTGAAGAGGGACGTCGAGATGGGACTCATGGGCGGCCACGAAGGCGCGTACTCGTCCTCCGCCGGACCTATCTGCTTCACGAAGGATTTCATCTCGGCCAGTTGCAGGAGCTGCTCCGCCATGACTGACATCTGATTTTGGGCGTAAACGTAGATCGCAAATGCGGGATGCGTTCTGGCGAGCCGGTCTTTGGGCGTGACTGTGTTCTGCAACGCCTCGGCGTACTCCTGGCCTGCACGGAAGGCCGCTAGATCAACTACCTTCATCCGCATCTGCCGCCGCGTCGCTTCGAGGACTCGGCGGGTTATCGGGCCGTGACGTAACTTGCCACTCATACATCGCTCTCGAAGTGGCGCAGAGCTTCCTGGTCGTACTCGACCGTGAGCTCTTCGGCTGGCTCCCGGAAACCGAGCGGGGCTTCTCCGCGGGCGTAACCAATCGCGCGGTAAGTCGCGAGACGCTTTTCGAACATTCGCATCAACATTGGACTGTGCTGGTCTACGTAATCATACACTCGGACTTCAGTTTTTCCGGGGCAATGTCGGTGAAGTCGCCCGCAGTACTGAATCAGCGTGCCTTTCCAGGAGATGGGCATCGCGAGGAACAGTGTGTCGAGCCGCGCGTCGTCAAAGCCCTCGCCGATGTAGCGTCCAGTGGCGAGAACGAGACGTTGCTCTGTGTGTTGAATGTTCGCGAGCTGTTCGATGGTTCGCTTGCGAGCCCGGACCGTCATTCCTCCACGGAGCACAATGAGGTGGCGGACGAAGGAATGGAGGCGATCGGCCAGATACTCCAGATGGTCCTTTCGCTCCGTGAGCAGGATAGGCGAGCGGCCTTCCTGGATCGCTCCGATGACATCGTTCACGATGCTCGTGTTTCGTGCCAGGTCACTGGCAAGGGCGGCGTAGAGCTCCTGAATGCTGTCTTTCGTGCCCTTCGGCTGCTGAAATCCGGTTTCGCGGACAACGAGCTTTTGAATGAACGGTCGCTGCGCGGACTGGGTTTTGGCGTCAACCTTGAAGCGGATTGGACCTAACTGCATCTCCCCGATGGGATGGCGACCGTCGCGGCGCTGTGGAGTTGCCGTGAGACCCGTGATGTAGCGGGCCTTGATCTCGGAGACGACTTTCTCGAAAGAGGTGGCGGAAACGTGGTGGCACTCATCGACGATTACGTGGCCGTATTGGGTGACCAACTCGTCGACATCGTCCCTCTTGACGAGACTTTGGATCATGGCGACGTCGAGGGTGCCGTTGTGTTTACGATCCCCACCACCGATCCGGACAACCTTTTTTTCATCGATGTCGAGGAACATGGCGAGTTGCGCGAGCCATTGCTCGAGCAATGGCTTGCGGTGAACCAGAATCAGGGTGTTGCACGCCCTAGATGCGATCAGGTGGGTGCCGAGCACGGTCTTGCCAATGCCGGGTGGTCCGACGAAGACGCCCGTGTCGTGCGACAGTAGCACACGGGCTGCTTCGTCGCTCCCGGATGTGGTCGATGATGGGTTTGATAGGCCCGGTCGCAGTCCGTACCCTTTCGGATGCCACCCTGACTTCGCACCGTTTCGCGCCGCGACGCAACCCTACCTCGATCCCTATCGCCTGGACACCAGGCTGGCCTCTGAATGCGTCCTCACCGAGAAGGCCAATTGGAAGCTGGTGATGGAGAACGCCCGAGAGTGCTAACGCTGGTTGACTGATTACCCTACACGCACTTCAAGGCGCCGATCGAGCGCCCCCAACGCTGCCTCGACCTGGTCGATTCTCGATGAGTGGTGCAGATCCAAGAGCCGATCGACCTGCACCAGATGCCAATTCAGGCGCCGCGCGAGCTCCGCCTTTTTGACCCCGTCGTCACGCATCGCCTGATACACCTCTAGCTTCAAGACCGCTAGCGTTGAGGGCGCAACCAGGTGCTGCCCGCGCTTCGCCTTGCCGGCTTTCGGAAGATCCCGCCCAGCGTCCGTATACATCTCCAGCGCGGTTCCCAGCGCATCCACGGCCCGTGCCAGCGCTTCGGTCTCATCCTCGCCCTGAGTCAGTGCTTCGGGCACATCGGGAAAGCTCACCACAAAGCCGCCTTCGCGCGCTTTCTTCAACACCATCGGATACGAGAAATGTCCTGCCATGATCCTCACCTATTGGCCTTTCAGCCCAAGCTGCTTCTTGATCCCTTCGACCAAGCCGGTCTTGAGTTCGCCGGAGTGCATGGGCAGCACCGACTGCCTACCGTTCAAGTACACCTTTAGGTGACCCCACCCCCCTTGCCCGGCGCGAAGGTGGCGCCTTGTGCCGCCAACCACCGCTTAAACTCTTTGCTCTTATGGCGAGTGAATTAACAGTTATGTTATTGTGTGTCAACAGTTATGTTGCGCTGAGTGCGGTAGACAGTCATCGCTATGACCCGAGGTCTATGTCGAATTCGACATTGTGAAGACTGTGGTTGGCCTCGGTCCCTGCGTGCCGTATGGCATCGACCAGCTCGCGATGCCGTCGCGGATTCAGTTTGTTCCACGCTTCTGGACTGACAGTTTCTACATCGGCATCTATTACGGACCCATGGTCCTTGAGGTTCACCTCCGGCCGAACTTCGTCACGCTTTTACGGACTATGCATCCATGTTCAGTGCAATACCCGCGGGACCGCAGGAAACGCAGGTCATAGCCAAGTGGGTACTGTCGAGCCAGGCCCGCGAAGGGATTGACTATGACACCGAAAGGTTGGGCGCCGTGTGGACACGGACCAACTTCCCGGATCGACTGTTGGCGGAGAACAACCAGCGGAGGGTGAATGGCGTTGGCTATCGGCCGGGGCCGTATGCACCGGGTGATTAGAAGTTGGTTATTAGGTTCAATGACTGGTATCGGAGCACCGCGCTTAAGGGCGCGCAGGCGTAGTGAAGTCCTGTGTTTAAGGTCGTCTCGCTCGGCAGGTGTTCGAATAGGTCGCTCGAGTACTCGAAAGGCTTGACACCGCTCGCACGGGCTGTCACCCAACGGGATCTCACACTAGAACGAGTAACCAACTCGCACACCTACTTCCCGCGGCGGGTTATAGGTGTTGTTCTGGATCAGGCCGCCGCCGTCGGTGAACGTACGCGGCAAGAACGGTCCGAGGTCCGCTCGCTTGTTGAACAAATTGGTGACGTAGATCCCGGTGTGCACAGAGTTGTGGGTGACGGTGGCACTCAAGTTCGCAAGTGCGTTCGCCTCGGAGTAGTACTGCGAGAGCGGCGGGGTTAGTGCCATCGGCACCGTGCTTTGATACGTTCCATTGAGCGAAACGCCGAGGTTGTACCCAACTGCGATATCGTGGTTGTAGGAAAAGGTTGCGGACAGACTCGACTGCGGGCTGCCGGGGAGCCGATCGCCCGCCGTGCCGACGATTGCATCGGGCGTGATGACTCCGGCACCGTTGTTGGCCGGCAGCGAGAAGCCGCTGTTCAGCTTGGCATCCGAGTAGGCACCCCCGATCGAATAGGTCAGCCCGGGCAGTAACAATGGGCCGCGCACCTCGAACTCGACTCCCTTCGAAATGGCGCTGTTGGCGTTGTACACGGCGAGGTTGCCGTCGGGGAGCGTTCCGGATATCTGCGGCTTGTTCCAGTGAATGTCGAAGATGGCAAGCGTGTAAGTCAGACCGTTATGCAATCGCCCCTTCAGCCCCACCTCGTAGTTGTTGACCGCGTCCGGCGCATAGCTCGCGAGCAGCGGGCTCTCCTTGTAGATTCCCACGGGCGGCACGGAGTTTGCGCCCCCACGCCGGAAACCCTGCGACCAGATCGCATAAACGTATTGGTCCGGCGCGTATTCGTACGAGGGATTGACCTTCCAGGTGTTCTTCGAGGCGGGTGCACTGTGCGGCGACGCCGGGATGAGGATGCCGTAGGTGTATACGAGGTAAGACTGCGAGTCGGTGAATGACTGCTCGAAGTGACGGAAGCCCGCGGTGATTTGACCTTTGCTGGTGAAATGGTAGGTGAGCTCGCCGAACTCGGACTTGTCCTTGAAATTCTGAGTGTCTTCCTGCACGAAATTCTCATCGCCCGGACCGGTCGAGAGCAGGCAGTTCGGAAAGCTCGCGCCGGCATAGTAGGGCGCGGTGCAACCCTGCGCGACCGCGCGCTCGGGCGAGCCCGGATTCGGATTGAGCCAACCGCCCCTGCGGGTCTGGTCCTCGTAGAACAAGCCCACTACGTAATCGAACCTGTTGTCGGGACCGGTCTTGGAAACCAGGCGGATTTCCTGGTCGAAGGTGTGTTCGCTGTCGTCGAAGATTGAGGGTTGGATGAAGCGCGGGTTGAGCGGGTTGCCGCCGTAGTAGTTGTTAGTATTAAAAGTGGGGATGTTGCCGATGATGTACGTGTCATCCGACATGGTGGAACCGCTGGTGGTTCCGTAGGTGCTGGTCGAGGACAAAGTCGCGAATCCGACGTCATAGCTCAAATCAAGACTCGAAAGCGCGGTCCTTCGCCAGTAGCGCTGATCGACTGCGCTAAACGTCTTGTTCATGCCGCCGGCCGGGAAGGTAATGCGCGGATCAATCGAATACGCACCGCCGGGATAGCTCGGATTGGCCCATGGGCCGCCGTCACCGTTGGTGTTGGCGTAGATGAAGGCCAGATTCGCACTGAAGTCATCGATGGGCTTCCACAGGAGCGCGGCCCGACCGGTAAAGGAATTCTGATCGTTCCAGTCGTTCTTGCCGTAGAAAACGCCGGGGCTGTTCACCGGGTCGCCCGGGTCGGCAAGGACGGGGATGCCGGTAACCGGCGAGCCGGTCCGTTTCAAAAGGCCATACACATCGATATACCCCGGCTCATAACCAAATTTTGCCGAAGCGCGGAACGCAAGCGTGTCGCCGATGGGAACATTGAGAATGGCGCTCGTAGTGTAGGCAGCTTTTGCGGCGCCCTGGACGAAACCGCTGCTCGCCTCGATGCCGCCGGAAAATCTCCCGAGCTCCGGCGCATTGGGGATGATGCGGAGCGCGCCGCCTAGCGAGCCCGCGCCATAGAGCGTCCCCTGCGGGCCGCGCAGCACCTCGACGCGCTGGATGTCGTCGAGCTGCACGTAACCGTCGAAGGGCGAGTTGCCGATGTACGTGCCGACCGGGCTCTGCTCGAAGGTGCGGAAGCTCCGCTGCTGCACCTGCACGGAACTCGCATTCAGGCCGCGGATGATCGGCACTTCCGCCCCCGCGTTGCGCGCACCGAAATTGAAGTAGGAGAGTCCCGGAACGTCGTTCGCGAGCGAGGCGAAGTCCGTCACACCCGCCTTGGCGAGATCATCGCCGCTCACCACGGATAGACTGTAGGGAACCGATTCGAGCGTGACCTCGCGCCGGGTCGCAGTCACTGTGATCTCCTGCAGCTCCCCGCTCGACGCCGGCGGGCTGGATGCCGGCTGTTGTTGGGCGGTGGCTACCTGTGGAATGCCGTAAAGGGCACAAAGCACCGCGGCACTCAAAGAGGTTCTGGTCGGCGGCGCGATCCGGTTCGTATCAGTCCTGACCAGGCGCTGCGCGTGACTTTTCCGCATTTTTTTTCTCCGAGATCGAAGTCGTGTGGCCCTCGGTCACCGTCGCCGAGCGATGCTCCCCCTTCTCACACCTCGATGTTCCCAGGGCGAGGGCCGGCCGGTACTCGATGTTCGGACATTTTTTATAGGAATTACGACACGGCTCGTGCAGACACTTTCGGCCGCTGGCGAGATCAATCGCGCGAGCCGGCTGATCGTGGTTTCATCGGATGTGAAATGCCCGAAATCCTAATTAAGAAAACCGCTGGAGTTGTGAGAGAGAGCATCTGCCGTGGAATCCCCGCTTCATAATGCGGATCCAATATTAAGCGTCGCTAACGTCGATGCTACTCGTGGGCCAGAGGGGACGTCGATGACTAGAAGCGTCGTAAAGTTCTTCATAGTGTTCACCTGCGCGGTTGGCGTGGCGCGCGCCGCGCCAGACTTCCAAATGGACATGCCCAACTGGTCGCGAACGCCTGTCGAAGACCGCGATCTCGGCCACGGCGTGCACATGCTCGAGAGCTTCGGCGGCAACATCGGAGTGTTGGCTGGCGCGCAGGGTGTGCTGCTGGTTGACGCCGAGTACCCGGAACTCAACTCCAAGGTACGGGGGGCGGTCGCGCGTATCTCGCCGCTGCCGGTGCGCTACTTGGTCAACACCCACTGGCACTGGGACCACGTCGGTGCCAACACAGACTTTGCCAAACGCGGCGCGCTGATCATTTCGAGCTCACAGACGCGCGCCTACATTCTCGCCGCGCAGCACGACAACCCCGAACTGCGCGGACAGTACGTGCGCGATGCTGCGGCAGTGCCATCGCTGGTCGTGGACGACGGCGTTCAGCGCCTGTACATCGCCGGCCAGACTGTCGAGATCATTCATGCGCCACCGGCGCACACCGACGGCGATCTCATCGTGCACTTTGTCGAAGCCGACGTGCTGCAGACCGGCGACACGTTCGATCACGGTTTCTACCCGGACATCGATATCGAGCACGGCGGTACGATCGACGGCATGATTGCGTTCTACGACACGCTCTATCGAATGTGCGGGCCGAACACGAAAGTCATACCGGGCCACGGCACGCTGGCGACCCGCGACGACATCCGAGCGTACCAGGCGATGCTGCGCGAGGTCCGAGCGCGCGTCGCGCGCGCCATCGAGCAGGGGGTTTCGGAGCAGGCGCTGATCGCCTCGCACCCGCTCGACGATCTCGACCGTAGCTGGGGCGGTAACGTCATAAAGCAGCCGTACTTGCTCGCGATTGTCTACGAAGACCTGAAGGCTCACGCTAAGACCGCGCACTGAACGGCACTTAACAACCGTCGGACGTCATTGGTCTTCGCGAAAGCGCCCGCGTAGCGCTGCGTTGCAAGCAAACCGCCTTGGCCCAAGGCAACCCGCAAGACAGCTTACGCAGCAGCCTACAAATTGACTCGATTGTCGCGCCGATTCGCTCGTGCATCTGCTAGCCGCTGATTCGTTCGCACGCGGCCGCTCGTTCCGTGATTGGTTTCGAGACTGGATATCGAGCACGTCATGGATGATGTTTTTCTGTGCCTCCTTTTTTTGCCCTGTCATTCACTCACTTTCTCGAGCGCGACGGCGCAGCCGCAGGGCGGCCTGCCGCGCATGCGGCAGGAGCGCTGCGGATTTGCTGTCGATGTCAGTTGTAGTACCGCCGTCCCCGCACGTTGACCGCACCCAGGCCGGCGCCCGGATCCTGTGCGGGCAGCTGATCGGGCAGCGGCGCCGACTCCATGCCTCTGCAGAGCATGGTTTTCACGGTACGGTAGGCGGCGGAGCGGATGAGGATCGCCCGCTCACAGGCTTTCTCGAGTCGCGCCGCGCTGAAGCGATTGCTCAGACGCAGTAGACCCAGCGCCGAGCGATAGCCTTGTTCCGGATGGGGCTTGGAGCGGATCACATGCTCCACGACCGCGGCGGTGTGGGGGCCGATGGTTTTACCCCAGTTGATCAACCGCGACGGTGTCCACTCGAGATGCGCTCGGTGAGATGCGGGTCGGTGCTCGGGGTGGGTGCTGTAGTAGTATTTCACGACGCTGCGCACGTTGCTGGTGATGCGCTTGCCCTTGAGAAAGAGCTCTACGGTCTGGTGGGTGGCCCGGCCCCAGAGCGTCTCGCCGACCAGGGTGTACGGAACGCTGTAGTAATGATCGTCAAAGGCGATGTGATAATCGATGGTGACACCGACATCCTGGCCTTCTGCGTACTCGTACGGCCCTCGTGGCAGCGGCTTGAGAGCCGGACGATCCAGCCGCTCATAAATCTGTCGCCGCGATTGGCGGACATGGCGCATGACTCGGTTGTTGAGCCTGCCGAGCAGTTCGCCGATGGCTGCATTGAGATCATCCAGATGATAGAACCGGCGATGTCGCAGGGCGGCCAGAACCCAACGTTGAGCCACGAGTACCGCGGCCTCGACTTTTCCCTTATCCCGTGTCTTTCGAAACCGCGTTGGAATGATGCATGTGTTGTAATGCCTGGCAATATCCCGGTAGGAGTAATTCACTTCGGCTTCATACCGGTCAGGGTGAGTGACTCCGGCTCGTAAATTGTCGCAGATGGTCAGGGTTGTACTCCGTCCACAGCAGCGCCAGTGTCACCTGATGATCGCGGCGGGCAAGTTCCTCGCGCACCTTCGCCCAATCCGGTAACGGCCGTTTTACTGCAGCCGATGGCACGCGCCACTTGGCGGCGGCCGGCCACTCCACCCACCAGGTGCAATCTCAGAACCTCTCGTATCTTTCGCATCTTGAGCCTCGCTTGGGCCACCGCATCGCTCCTCGTTGGCAAAAGGCGCGAAGGGGTGGGCGTTGGGTAAGGCTTGCGTCGAGTCGCCCCGGGCGGTAACCGCTCGATCCGGTCCGATGCCGGACAGCATTCCGCTCATCCTCGAAAATCGTCCGTCATCCGACCGCAATAGCGTCCGTCATGCTTCCGGAAAGGTGTCCGCCATCACTCCGGAATCCTGTCCGTCATGGGCCGGAGCACGCACGGGGTGGCGTGACCACTTGATCGAGGCCGCCGCCGCGTGCCAGATATTCACGGATCTTCGCGATGTTGCAACGTATATCTAGATAGCGTATGGCGGGCTTAGAGCTGCTCACCCTCAAAACGCCGCGATGGCTTCGCGGCTCAGAGTCTCTCTAAGTTCTGGGCGCCGCGCGGGTAGTACGACGATATCCACGTCACGAGAGAGGGCCGTCGCCAGTTTCTGTTTCAAGCGCTCAATGTACGCGACGAATTGGAACCCCGGGGGAACGGAGTCCGGAGCTAAGTCCAGCGCCAAATCGACATCAGACGTTGCCGTGTCTTCGCCACGGGCCACTGAGCCGAACACGGAGACATGGCGCACGCCGGCCGCCCGCAGTTCAGGCTCGAGAGCCCGGAGCGTTCCTAAAACGTGGCTATTGATTCTCGTTGACGTCATGGCTGCATTGGAGCGTATCACGTAGGCGCATTAATGGATTTAACGGCCAAAAAGACTAATCTATTGGCATATAGAATTGAATTGCGCCAATAGAATATGCCGAAGCAACTGCCGGCAGACCTGCTCCTGCGCGTCAAGAACGCGCTCGCCGAACACCCTGAAGGACTGGCTCTGGCTGAGCTGGAGTCACATCTCCAGGGCTCTGTCAGCCGACGGTCGCTACAGCGCCTGATCGACCAGTGGTTGCGGCGCCAGGCTATTCGAGCGGAAGGGCAGCGTCGCGGTCGGCGTTACTTCAACTCTGTATTGGTCGATTCTCAGGTGATCACGTCACCGACGGGCCAGGTTGTGATGGCGTCAACTCCGCCTGCCGTTCAGCAAAGTATTCTCGTGTCGAATGCGGGCCACCACGTTCAAGACATCGTGCGCCAATCAATTGTTGATCGCGTGCCAATTGGCTCTGAGCGTTTGTTTCTTGAGCGCTACATTGGATCCGATCTCTGGTTGTGCCGTTGGGACCACTGACGCTCTAAGCCGTAGCGCCTGATTTGGGCGGGTCACGGTCGCTGTCTCCGCGTCCGCATCGCGGTTGAAATCGTGAAACGACCCGCGAGATGTTCAGCGTTCAACGGCCCAGGTCGGCTGGCCGTCGTTCAATGATTGCACGCACTCCTGGGTCGGCGTCCTCGAGTATGAGATCGAAGTCATGCAGGCGCGCGATCGTCGCCACAACGCTGAGGCCCAATCCGGAGCCTGGAATTCGGCTGTTGCGCTCGGAGCGGTAAAATCTTCGCAATACTGCCGCTCGCTCGTGAGTCAGTATGCCCGGGCCGTCGTCCTGGACGATGAGCTGCGGGTGGGCGGGATCCTTTCCGGTGCGGATCTGCACTGTGCTGCCGGCGCCGGCGTATTTGATCGCGTTGTCGATCAAGTTACCAAGTGCTTCCAACAGCAGTTTCGGATCGGCGTCGACTCTGACACCTGGCTCGGCGACTGGCAGCAGCCGCACGCCTGCGGCTTCCGCCAATGGTGCGTACAGTTCCGCAACCGCCATCACCACCTCCGCGAGGTCGACATTTCTGAAGCCTGCACGACGCTGCCGCGCCTCGAGCTCGGCAATCCGCAGAATGGCTCGGAATCGCTCCAATACTGCCTCGATTCGGTCGGCGACGCGCGCAATATCCTCCCGGTCCGGCCTCCCGGATTGCTGAAGACGGCGCAGCTGCATCGTGGCAGTGGCCAGCGGGCTCAGTAGATCGTGCGCAATGACTGCGGTCGTTCCGTGGACCTCCGACATGAGCCTTTCAACTTCGCTCATCATGTGATTGACGGTGTCGGCGAACATGTCCAGCTCATCGCCACGCTGACTTGTCGGCATGCGGCGCTCGAGATCGCCGTGCGCGATGTCGTAGGCGACGGACTGCAAACGGCGCAGCCGATTCAGAGGAGCAATGCTGAATGCAGTGCCACATGCGAGTCCGACCAACAGGATTGACACCCCACTCCATGTAAGTGCTGATGTAATGATATTGCGCATCTCGATCAACTGCCCGACGTCGCGTCCTACGACCAACATCTCACCTGTAGGAAGAAGCCGGGCAATGAGACGCACGCGGGCGGGAAAGTCCGCGCTCGGTGGAAATTCTGTGGGTGCCCCGTTGGCTCGCAGCGAGGCAGGGAGAGATTTGATATTACCCGCGACCCATTCTCCGCGTGCGGTGAATAGGCCGAAAATGTTGTTTCGCTCCCCGTTCAGGGTGAGGTCTTCGATGACGCGCTGACGCAAGCCCGGTCGATGCGAGTGCAACAACGCGTCTGCTTCCGTATTGAGAATGCCGTCCACCCGCCTCGTAAGGTAAACCGCCGAGCGTAGATAGACCATCAACAGCAGCGCAATGGTACCCAGGGAAAACAGCGCTCCGTAGACGATCGTGAGTCGAAAGGTCGTGGTTCGACTCAGCTCTCTAAGTCGTATCGAATACATAACCTACGCCGCGCTCAGTTCGGATGAAGGACGGCTTGTGCGGATCATCGATCTTCTTGCGCAGCCGCCCGACATGCACGTCTATGAGGTTGGTGCCGGGGTCGAAGTCATATTCCCACACGTATTCGAAGATCATCCTGCGCGTGAGCATCTGACCTGGATGGCGCATCATGAATTCAAGAAGTTTGTACTCCATGGGCAGAAGCTCGATCGGAGCTCCCTGGCGCCACGCCTCGCGCGCCATCAGGTCCAACTCCAGGTCGCCAACCTTCAAAGATAATGGCTTACTCTGCGTTCGGGAGTTGCGACGCAGAAGTACTTCGACTCTCACAACCAACTCGCTGGGCGCGAATGGCTTGATCAGATAATCGTCGCCTCCGCCACGCAACCCCTCGAGACGGTCATCGAGGTCCACGAGCGCGCTGAGCATCAGGATGGGTGTCTGCACGCCCGCCTCGCGTATGGCTTTGGCGATGTGCAGGCCGTCAAACCCAGGAAGCATCCGATCCAGAGTGATTGCATCGAAACGTCCGCTCAGGGCCAGATCCAGGCCCGCCGTTCCATCGAAGCAGGGCTGCGGCTGAAAGCCGCTTGCTGACAGGCAAGCGACGATTTCAGCCGACATCTCGGCATCGTCTTCAATCACGAGCACTCGGATCGGGTGGTCGGGTTTAGTCATTGGCCGCGAAGCCGTCTCTCGGGGCCGCTGCAAGCAGTCATATCGGCTAATCATACAACACTCGTGCGTGAGCCCGAGTTCCGACAGGAGAATTCGGGCAGGCTGAGGCGACGTGGATGCATCCCCGAGCAGCCCAGCCCGCCACGGAGTGCGCCCGCTAGCTGATGGGGTGGTCAATTGCGTAGAAGGTACCGTCCAGTTCCCGGACACAGCTCTTGAATGCACCTTCAGCCGGCGAAAGTCCCAGAGCTGCACACGCTGCCTGCTCCCTGCGAGCGGTCTCGCGAGGGGACGCGGCATAGAACGAGTGCTTGGCGGGTGTCACGAGCGCATTAATCGGTGTCTCTGCGACTTCAGGCGCTTGGGTAGCGGCTGAAACCGGGTTGCTATTGACGGATCGAAGCACGCACAGCGCGAGATCCGCGCTGCCGGGTTTGAGCCCCTTGGCGCGGCAACTCTCGTCCGCTTTCCGGGTGACTTGGGCGTCGACGACAGACTGCAGAGAATCTGAGAGGCTGAGCACGCAGCCCCGATAGTGGCTGGTGTCGTAGTCGAGGCGATCATTCCCCAACCAATTTCCACCGGTTAAGGCCTCATCGGGGCTCAAGCCCATGACTGTCTGGCAAATCTGCGACACGCGTGAGAACTGGTCCGCGCCCAGACTGTCGGGATTGTAAGGCTGATCGGCCACACAACTCGTGATGTTCAATCCCGCAATGACGCAGGTCCCCGCCGCCAGTAGAAATCTTTTGGCGGCAGAAAGTCTGGAGTTGCGAACAGGGGCTTTGCGAATTTCTCGGGTCATCGGACTGTCTCCGTTGGCGACTCGCGTCGCGTCGGAAACCAAGACTAATGATGCCGAGCGCGACTCACAGTGAAAGAAGTTTTAACCAGGTTCCATGCGCTACAAACATGAAAATGTTTTCATGTGCGCGGACATTGCGTGCGGGCATCTGGGCCAGGAATGGGCGGCCGGCCAGGTACGCTGGCAAGGCGGAAAAAAAAAGCCCCGCCAGGTGAGCACTTGGCGGGGCGTTCGAGCGGCTCCGGAGCATGCGCGCAGCCGCAGGTCGTGAGTCTCTACTTTTGATACGGGTAGTATCGGAAGGACACCAGGGCGATATTGATGTTGGTCGAGGGATCGCCGCCGACGCCCGGGAAGATCTCACGACGGATGTACGTGTCGCTCGCCCCAATCTGCATGTTGCCGAGTCTTCCCTCGTAGAATTTCCACCAGCCCCCGATCGCTCCCGCCTTGATGGATGACGTATTGGCGGCACACGCACTCGATCCCTCGGTGCCGCAGCCCGAATTGCTGAAAAGGGGATTCCCGTAGCCGTAACCGTAGAGCGTCGGCGTGGCGGCGCCACTGCTGACATCGTACGAGCGGGCGTCAATGTGCTCGATACCGCCATAGGCAAACAGCGTCACCGCATTTGCGGGTCGGAGAATCAGTCCACCGAGAACGTGATAGCCGCGCAGCGGGCTCAGACTGCCATTCGCCGGATTAACTGTGACGTCGGGGCCGCCGGCGGAGCCATAGCGACCGATACCCGTTCCATCCAGGAAGCTCAGCTGAACATCCATCTTCTTCGCCACGATCGGCAAAAGCAGACTGCCACCCACGGCGTAGCCATGGGTGGTCTGGTTATTCTCCTGGCCAACCACCGTATACCGGCTGCGAAACCACCGTGTCAGGCCCAAAATCTCGTAGTGCCCCCAGCCGGGGTCGAACGTGACCTTGGCAATAATGTCCGGGACGGGGTCGGTCGTGATATTGGTGGTGGGTGCGTAAGCGTTGCCTGCGCCCACCGTGGTGTAAAAGCTGTTGCCATTCAGGTTTGCGCCCGCCGGCGCGGTCGTGCCCGCCGACACTTGCGCCGCCGGGTTTTCAGCCGATATTCCCAAAGACACCCTGCTGCCAAAAGTCTTGACGAGACGCAGCTGAGGTATCCGCAGCCAGTCGAACCCCGGGACGTACTGGCCATCGATGGTGAGCGGGATGTTCTCCTGACGCGGCACGATGCCCGACTTCTGCGCCGTAACCAGACTCCAGTTCTGCCCGAACAGCAGGTACCAGCCGTGCTGAATGTTCTGGTAGTCGGCGTAGAAGTGCCGCACGCGCGGCCCAAAGCTCGCGCTTTGGTTGTTGTTGCCGTTGGTTGTGGATCCGCCGAAGTCCGTCTCCACATACGCTTCCGTCGCGTAGCTCGGATCCGCGGGCCCCTGCGCGAGCGCGGCAAGGCGGCTCTGCCGTTCGGTCAGATGGAATTCGGACAAGTGATAGTTGTGCGAATTAGGGAACGGAATTCCGGTATTGAAATTCGACGCCCAGTCGGCGGCTTCATTGCGACTGCGGTCGATGCCCATCAACTCGACAAACCCGTTCAATGTTACTTTGACGGGGCCCGCCTTGAACGAAGGCGAGTTGCCATCGGAAGCCACCGTGGGGGTTGCTTCGTTGCCGCGCCTCTCCAGATCGTTGAGTTTCCTTTGAAGCTGTTCCACCTGCTGTTTGAGAGCCGGAAAGTCCGCGTCCTCGGCGTGAACGGGCGGACAGGCTAACATCGCCATAACTGTCGTCCCCACCGTGAAGCTGATGATACGACGGCCCGGACAGCCTTGCCCGGGCAGTTTGAGCGATTGAGAAACGTCGGGTGGTCTCAAGGTGAGTTCTCTTTGGTGTATGGTTGAGTGTGAGGTGGATGGCGCAGGACGCGCTAAATGCTAGCGATGCGGCACGGAAGCACCACTAAAAGAAATTTCATCTTGTGTGCGGCCGGCTGTAATAAAAGGTAGGGCAGAGGCCCGGCATCGCTGTGCGCGCGGGTCGAGGTACAACGTGCGAGCTCTTATGACCCCTTCGAACCCGGTGGAACGCCGCTGCCACGGGTTTCGTGAAATATTTTTCATCGAGTATTCGCCGGCAATCAATCTGGACGTGTTCTTCTATCCTCAACGGTAACTCGATGCGAATCCTCCTCGTTGAAGATGAGAAGAAGTTGTGCGATCTGATTGCGCGAGCACTCAGGGCCGAGCGCTACGCCGTCGATATTTTTCTCGATGGCCAGGGAGGCTGGTCATTGGCGGACGCGTACGAATACGAGCCCTTGATTCCGGATCTCATGTTGCCGAGAGTGAGTGACACGGAGCTGTTGCGCCGTGTCCGCCGCGAGAACCACTGGTCAACACCCATTCGGCGCGATCGATATCATGAATGACTTCCAGCGTCCCCTCGTCACCCCTGAGAGCGCGTTGCGGCAGGCGGCTCGCGGCCGATTAGGCTGGGTGGGGCCGCTGATCATCGGGGTCATCCTGATCGGACCCATCTTGGCTCGTACCTTGCAGCGGACTGCCCACGCTCGAGAGGCAAGCGTAGTGATACCCGCGGTGGCCGTTGTCGAGGTCGATCGGGAAGACCTGTACAAGGAGATCACCATTCCAGCGGAGTTCCGTCCCTACAACGAGGTCGATGTTCACGCCAAGGTTTCCGGCTATGTGAAGCGGATCAATGTGGATATCGGCGACAAGGTGCGGCCGGGTGAGTTGCTGGCCGTCCTGGAGCTTCCGGAGCTGCAGGACGACCTCGATCATGCGATTGCCGCGCAACAGCGCGCTGCGGCTGATTATAAGAACGCCCACCTTGCTTACACACGATTGATCGAGGTCAACAGGAACCATCCAAACCTCATAGCGCAACAGGATCTGGATTCGGCGGAGGCGAAGGACGCGACCGCCAGTGGCGCATTGTCTGGCGCGAAGTCAGAAGTGCAGAAGTACCGGACGCTCTGGAGCTATACCCGGATAACCGCGCCGTTCGGCGGCGTGATCACCAAACGTTACGCAGACCTCGGCGCGTTGATTCAGCAAGGTACCGCGTCCCAGACGCAGTCGATGCCGCTGGTGCGGCTGTCCGATAACAATCGTCTACGTCTCGATTTCCCGGTGTCCGTCGACTACGTCCATGAAATCAAGCTCCATGCTCCGGTGAGCGTAAAGGTGGACTCTCTGGACAACCGGTCTTACCAGGGCACGATCGCCCGATTTTCCAACCAGGTCGACGACAGCACCCGGACCATGATTGTTGAAATGGAGATCCCGAATCCGACCCTGGAGCTGGTGCCTGGGATGTACGCCAACGTGACACTGAAAGTCGATCAGCGTGCGCATGCGCTTGCCATTCCGGTCGAAGCAATCCCGCCCGGCGGCCGATCCGTGCTGCTGGTCAACTCCGCGCACCGGGTCGAGGAACGCCCGGTCAAACTCGGGATCGAAACCCCCTCGAAGTACGAGGTGCTCTCGGGTCTACACGAAGGCGATCTGGTCATGATCGGCAATCCCGCTCAGGTTGCTACCGGGCAGATAGTCGACCCCCGGATCACGCCGGCTGCGTCCCCGAAATAGACCCGAACCTGGTTGTTGCCGCATGTCGCGCTTTGCCATCCGCTATCCCTACCTGGTCATCGTCATCTGCCTGATCACTTGCGTCGTGGGCGTGACCAGTGTCGTGAAGATGCCTGTCGATCTGTTCCCGGCGATTCGCATCCCGGTCGTAGTCGTCGCGACGTTCTTCTCCGGAATGCCGCCAGAACAGGTTGAAACCGACATCACGGGCCGCTTCGAGCGCTTTTTTACGCTGGCCAGTGGCGTGGATCACATCGAGTCGCGTTCGCTACCGGGTGTGAGCCTGATCAAGATCTACTTCCAGCCCGGGTTTGATGCGGACTCGGCTGTGACCAGCATCGCGAACCTGGCCATGGCGGACCTGCGTAAGCTGCCGCCCGGAACGCTGCCGCCGGTGGTGTTGAAATTCGATGCGTCCAGCCTGCCGGTATGTCTGGTTACTTTGAAGGGCGCGGGGCCCAACGAGGCAAAACTGCGCGACCTCGGCCAGTACGACGTACGCAACCAGATCGCCAACGTGCCGGGCGCGTCGGTTCCGCAGCCGTTCGGCGGAAGGTATCGGCAGATCATGGTGTATGTCGATCCGCTCAAGCTGCAGGCACATCAGCTGAGCGTTATGGATGTCGTGCGCACGGTCAACGAGGCCAATCTGATTCTTCCGGCAGGGGATGTAAAGATCGGTCCTTACGACTACAACCTGTATGCCAACAGCCAGGTCAATTCGATTTCGGATATCAATCGCCTGCCGCTGAAAACCTTGGGAAATGCGTCGGTGCTCGTGGAGGATGTGGGAAAGGCGGCGGATGCCGCTCAGATCCAGAGCAATATCGTACGTGTCGACGGGCAGCCGTCGGTCTACCTGCCGGTGCTGAAGCAGGGTGGCGATGCCAATACCATCGCAGTCGTGGATGGCATCAAAGCCGGAGTCTCCCGGTTGATGGATGTTCCGAAGCAACTCGTCGCAAATGTCGTGTTCGACCAGTCGAAGTTCGTCCGCAGCGCAATCGAGAATCTGATCCATGAGGGCGTGATCGGCCTGACCTTGACCGGCATCATGATTCTCGTCTTCCTCGGCAGCATGCGGGCCACCGCCGCTGTCTTCTTGTCCATCCCATTGTCGGCGCTCGCCGCTTTCATCGGCCTTTCGCTCGGCGATAATACGGTCAACGCGATGATTCTGGGCGGTCTGGCGCTCGCATTTTCCAGGCTCATCGACAATTCCGTCGTGGTGTTGGAGAACATCTTTCGTCACATGGAGCTGGGCGAATCGCCCGAGGTGGCCGCTGCGCTCGGGGGTAAAGAGGTGGCATTGCCGGTACTCGCGGCCACCCTGACCACCGCGATCGTCTTCTTCCCGGTCACCTTTCTGTACGGCGTGAGCCGCTTTCTCTTCACTGCTCTTGCACTTGCCGTCGTGCTCTCACTGTTCGCGTCCTATTTCGTCGCGATGACCGTCGTGCCGCTGTTCTGCGCAAAATGGATCAAGGCAGCCCACGGGCATGCGGTCGCCGAATCGGTGGGTGGGGAGTGGCCGGTTGCACCTGATGGTTTCAGGTCTTGGGGCCGGCGCTTCAACGGATGGTTCAACCGCCAGTTCACTCGCATGCTCGATCACTACGAAGGCTCGCTCGGGCGTGCACTGCTTCGACCCGTCTCGACAGTTCTCGGCATTACAGGGATTTTTGTTCTCAGCCTGAGTCTGTACCCACTGGTGGGCAAGTCCTACTTCCCGCGCACTGACCCTGGCCAGTTCGTGATCAATCTCAAAGCCCCCACTGGCACGCGGCTCGAGATTACCGACCAGGTCGTGAATCAAGTCGAACAGATCGTGCGCTCGATCGTGCCCCGCAATGAGCTGAAGATCATCGTGTCAAACATCGGCACGACACCCGGGTTTTCCTCCATGTATACGTCCAACTCTGGTCCGCATACCGCATTCGTTCAGGTCGGCCTCGCGGACGATCACACGCTGAGCAGCTTTCAATACATGGATATCGTGCGCAAGCGTCTGCGCGAGCGGATGCCGCAGCTCACAGCGTATTTCCAGACTGGCGGACTGGTTGATGCCGTCTTGAATCTGGGGCTGCCGGCGCCGCTGGATATCCAGGTGAGTGGCAGCAACTTTGAAGCGACGCACCGCGTCGCCGCCGAGATTGCCGGGCGCGCGCGCGCGCTGACTGGAGTCAGCGATGTGCTGGTCCCCCAAGACATCGACTACCCCTCGCTGAAGCTGGATGTCGATCGCGTCCATGCCAGTCAACTCGGTCTCAACGAAAAGGAAGTGGTCGGCAATGTCATCACCGCCCTTACTTCCAATGCCATGATCGCACCCAGCTATTGGGTTGATCCGAAGAGCGGTAACGACTATCCGCTCACTGTGCAGTATCCGGAGAATCTCATCCGCAATTTCGCCGACCTGTCGTCAGTGCCGTTGCGCGGCGCGCGATCCGATCATGCCACCCAGCTGGATACGGTCAGCAGCCTGCGGCACATCGAGTCGCCCACAGAAGTGGACCACTACCAACTGCGCCGCGAAATGGATGTCTACGTGGCCCCGTCGGGCGAAGACTTGAGCGGGGTATTGAGCTCGATGCAGGACATCATCCAGGGCACGAAACTGCCAGCCGGCGTGCGTGTAACGGTCCGAGGTTCGGCGCAGGCCATGCAGACTTCATTCAGCGCCTTCGGCTTTGGCTTGATTCTGGCGACTTTACTCGTCTACCTGATTCTAGTGGCTCAGTTTCAATCGTTCACCGATCCTCTGCTGATACTGCTGGCGGTGCCGACCGGATTGGCGGGTGTTCTGTTGATCCTGTTTCTGACTGGAACAACCCTCAATGTCATGTCGTTGATGGGTGTCGTCATGATGGTGGGTATCGTCGTTTCCAACAGCATTCTCATCGTGGAATTCACCAAACGGCTGCGGGAGGAGGGGCATTCATTGCGTGAGGCCGTATCGCTTGCCTGCCGTGTTCGTCTGCGTCCGGTTCTGATGACATCGCTCGCCACGCTCATGGGGCTCGTTCCGATGGCTTTGAAGCTAGGTACCGGCAGCGAGGCGTATGCGCCGCTCGCTCGGGCGATCATCGGCGGCCTCGCTGTATCGGTAGTGCTCACCGTATTCATCGTGCCTGCAGCCTACTACGTTGTTCACCGCAGGGATGAGATGAAGCCCGGGGCAGGACGGAATGGTCGCGTGCCCGGGGGCACGGCGATGAGACCGGACCCTGCGATATGAACAGCGTCATGCCAGTTGGAAACCCTCCGCACGAATCTAAGCGATGAAGCGATACGTCTTGGCAGGTCTAGGCGCGGTCGGCGTGGCGGGCGTTGCATTGGCGGAACCGGGCTTTGCAGCCGGCCCGGACTCCCAGCTGAAGGGGAGACTAGTCGATGCGCTCCCGAGCGTGGCGCAGCAAATGCTGCTCGCCACACCGCCAACACAGTCCGCGATGAACGCTGCGCCCCCGCCGGCGCTCGGCAACCCTCCGCAGACATTGACCCTCGACCAGGCTCATGTGATCGCGTTGAAGAATCACCCGGGAATCGGGGCCGCTGACTATCGCGCGCTCGCGGCCGATGAGGTCTATCGCCAGGCTCGTTCGGGCCTGTTGCCGCAGGTGGCATTGTATGGTTCGGTCGTTCAGGCGCAATCCGCCAATACACGCATCATGGCCGGCGGCCTCAACAATCCGAGCGTGTTCAATCGAGCGGCCTTTGGAGCGGGAGTCAGTCAGCTCATTGCCGACTTTGGCCGAACCTCCAATCTGACGGCCAGCAGCAAATTGCAGGCGAATGCAGAAACCGAAAACGCTCGGACCACGCGCGAACAGGTACTGCTCGAAGTCGACCGCAATTACTTCGGCGTGCTGCAGGCTCAGGCCCTGAAGAACGTGGCGAAGCAGACCGTGGACACCCGTCAGTTGCTTCTCGACCGGGTCAGTATTCTCGCAGCCAACAAGCTCAAGTCCGATCTGGATGTGAGTTTCGCGCGCGTTGGCCTCGAGGATGCCAGGCTCCTGGTCCAACGGGCCCAAAACGATTTCGACTCTGCGCTGGCATCTCTGTCCGCCGTGCTGGGGTACTCCGAGCAGCAGCGTTTTGAGCTCGTTGAATCGAAATCTGCGCCCATGGAGTCCGGTAGCGATCTCGCACCGCTGGTTGAGAAGGCTTTGCGAGATCGTCCTGAGCTGGCAAGTTTAAGGGACCAGCGCGATGCTGCGCTCAGGTTGGCGCGGGCACTTCGCGACGCGCGGCTGCCCACAATCTCGGCGGTGATTGCAACGGGCGACGCGCCATCTCATGACGTCCGCCTGCCCGATACTTACACTGCGGGCGGCCTTCAAGTGAGTGTGCCCTTGTTTGCCGGCGGCTTCTACCAGGCGCGTCAACGGGAGGCCGAGTTTCGCGCCAAGGCGGCTGACGAGTCACTGCGCTCGGTCGAGGACAATGTAGCTCGCGATGTCCGGATTGCGTGGCTGAACCTCAACGACTCACGGGAGAGGTTGCGGACCACGCAGCAGTTGAGCCGCTACGCGCAAAATTCGTATCAACTGGCGGAAGCGCGCTACAAGGCCGGGAGCAGTTCGATCGTCGAGCTGAGCCAGGCGCAGCTCGAACTGACTTCGGCACAGATCGCCGAGACCGGCGCTCGCTACGATGTGCTCATTCGGCAGTCAGCGCTCAACTTCGAGATTGGCGGGTTGATGGATGGCCCGGGCATGAGGCGAGCGGAGTGAACGCAAATCGGCGCCACCAGGCAGATCGCGGCGTTCGCCGCGCGTGCCGCCACTACCGCGAGGTCGGGGCGTTGCTCGCCGCCAGCGTGGCTCAGGTTGCCTCGCAAGCCACTGCGCGGCGGACCGCGTGGCAAGGGGCTGATGCGGCCAGTGAATGTACATGCTATATCTCGGGGCACATCGGCCTGCGTGTGAGGGCCTTCCGAGCGATTTCCATGGCCACCGAGGGGTCTGCTGCCCCAAGCCAGGGCGATCTTGCCGGTTCTGCACTATAGTAGTCCCGCGATCCTTGCGGCAAACGCAACCAAGTCCGGTGCGCATGTTATTGAACCGCAACCGTCTGTCTCCAACACTCCGACGGTGACGAGTGCAGCCGCAACCGGCTACTAGCGCGCCGACAGACGGGGAGTCTTGTGATGGGTAAAAAAAGATATCTCAAATCCTTGCTGCTGACTTCAGCGGCCCTCTCGCTGCAGGCCGGTAACGCCGTGGCGGATTCGGCCGACGAGGCGGCGTCCGCGAGTGCATCGTCCGTCGAGCTCCAAGAAGTGGTCGTTACCGCGCAGAAGCGCGCGGAAAAGCTGCAAGACATTCCGGTCGCGGCCACCGCGATTACATCGACGGATATCGAGCGTGCCGGCGTCAACAACATCCAGGATGTGGCTCAGCTCACTCCCAATCTCGTCATCATCGATCAACTCCGACCCGGGATACAAACCATCTCCTTCCGCGGCTTTACCACGGTGCAAGGCGGCCAGTCGCCATTCGCGATCGTCGTGGACGGGGTCGAGCAGCCGGGCCAGGAGTTCCTCAAGCAACAGCTCGTCGACGTGCAGCAGATCGAGGTATTGCGTGGGCCACAAGGCACGTTGTACGGTGCCGGAGCCATTGCCGGCGCCATCAACATCGTCACCAACCAACCGACCAACGAGTATCAAGGTTCCGCGAAGCTCGCCTATGCCGAGGGCAACCAGGCCACCGGTGAGCTTACCTTGAGCGGACCGATCATTCCCGACAAGGCATTCTTCCGTGCTTCGGCTTACAGCACGAACTTTGACGGGCTCATCCCCAACGAAGCGACCGGGCAGGATGCCGACTTCGTCAAGGAGCGGGCATTCAACGCCGAGCTCTTGATCAAGCCGGTCGATGCTCTCGATATCGATCTGCGCGGTCATATCACCAACGGTTCCTACGGTGCCCTGTGGCTGGTGCCCGTCAGCAATGCGCAGTTCGACAACTTCAGTATCGAGCCCAACGAGAACACTCCGGGAATCGATACTCGTCATTTGCAGACTTATTCCGCCAAGGTCGACTACCGGCTGCCCGGAGTGACGCTGACCTCGATCACGGCTTATAACAACGCGTTGCAATACGCTACAGCGGACGGTGACTTTTCGCCCGCCACATCCGCCGCGCAAACTTGGTTACACAACACGAATGCCTGGAGCGAAGAGTTCCGGCTGACGTCCTCCAACGACGGGCCGTTGAAATGGAACATGGGACTCTTCGGGCAGGACTATTTCGTACACGATTCGACGAGCTTCTATAGCCTGGTGCCCACCGCGCCCTACGATTACGTGACCGACAACCACTTCCGCGACCGCAGCTGGGCAGTGTTCGGCCAGGCGAGCTATGACTTCACGCAGCATTGGTCGGCAACGGTGGGAGCCCGATATGACGCCGTGCATGCCTACCTCGACGATGCGATCAACGCCATCCAGGCGTCCCATACGTTTTCGGAGCCACAGCCCAAGGCCACACTGAACTATAAGTGGACTCCCGATCTCATGACCTATTTCACGTTCTCGAAAGGCTTTCGTACCGGAGGCTTCAATCCGGCCACCCCGCTGTCGCTGCGCCTCTACCAGAACGAAGTGTCGACGAACTACGAGCTGGGGATGAAGAGCACCCTGCTGGACAAGCGCCTGACGTTGGATGTGGCGGCCTTCCACACGGACTTCACCAACCAACAGTTCTTCTATTCGGAGGCGACCGACCTGGGCATCTATACCGCCATCATCAATATTCCCAAGACGAAGGTGAATGGCGCCGAGCTCGAGTTGCAGGCGCGCGTCACCGACTGGCTGCGGTTGTTATCCTCGGTGGGCTACAACCACACGCAGATCAGCAACTTCAGCACTGCGAGCTATGACGGCCGGCGCACCCCGCAGGTGTACGGTTTCACTGGGAATATCTCGGCCGAGGCGACTCAGCCTCTGACGAGCAACCTGCAGCTCGTCGGGCGCGTCGACTACGAGCACCGCGGGGATGTGTATTGGGACCTGGCGAACGACTTGCGCACGCCGCCGAAGAACTTCGTCAATGCTCGCGTATCGTTTGAGCGCGCCGACAGTGCCTGGTCCGTAGCGGCCTTTGTTCACAATCTGACCAACGAGCGCTCTCCGGCAGCGGTAGGCGCGGATGCGGCGGGCGCCGGTGTTTCACTGCGTAGCGCCAACGAGCCGCGCCAGGCGGGCGTCGAGGTGCAGGTCAAGTTTTAAGTGTCCGATCGGGAGATTCCCAACGGAACAGTCAAAGTCGTGGAAGCAGAGGGGTGTCATGAGGCAAGGTCAACAAGATCTTATCCGTGCTACCCCGGCTTTCGAGCAGGCGATGTGCATCGGCGGTCCTGGCCAATTCGAAGCGATGTCCGACCCGGGACTGTAGTAAGCGCTTGCCGTACAGTCCGACGAGGCGGCTCCAAGCGGAGTGGATGTGTGTTGGGCGTTGCGCGAAAACAATGCTCAAATTGAGTGTGGCGCACGTTGCTGACCGCGCCAGGAGTGCGGAAACATTGGGGCGAGGCTCGCACCCGCCGCCGCCGTGATGAGCACCGTGGTGCCGGTTGGTGGTGGCGCGCTTGCATTCAGAGCCTCGTGGGCTGTCAGGTATGCATGAGTGAACGCCGCTGCCGTCTCAAAAGACATTGCCTCCGGGAGAGGCAAAGCGTAATCCTCGGGCACCACGATGGCCTCTGCATACGCCCCTCCGAAAGGTGAATAGACTCCAACTCGGTCACCGACACGATGCCGCGACACGCCGGCACCACAGGCGTCGATGATTCCCGCGGCCTCGCAGCCGGGCACGATTGGGGGCGGTCGCATACTCTGATGCACTGCTCGTCGACACATGATATCGGCGTAGTTCACCCCGATGGCGGCGACCCGAACCCGCACTTCCCCGGCCCCTGGTTCGGGCATCGGTTGATCGATGTAGCTCAGTACCTCGGGGCCACCAGCGGCGCAGGCTAGAACGACCTTCATCGATACCCCCGCAGCGAAATGGAGAGGTCATGCCCGTTCTCGACCCGGCCCGAGCGCGAGCGCCAGTCTCCCTGCAACACGTAGGGTGCCCAATAGTACGGATTGCGCCAGCGCGACGTTGCCTTCAGCTCTTGTTGGGCGGCGGCTAATGCCTCGTGAGGAGCCATGCGGCGCTCGATCAGCCCACGATAGAACGCGCGCATGAACGAAACACTTGCTCGATCGTCCACCGGCCAAAGGCTTGCAACGACACGGTGGGCACCCGCGTAAAAAAACGCGCGCGCCAGAGTTGCAGGTCCTTCCGCACCGACATCCTTTCCGATCGCCGAGTCGCACACGCTGAGCACGACCAGATCCGCGGGCATCGTCAAATTATAGATATCGCTCGCACGGAGGAAGCCATCCTGGCTATGGCCGCTTGCGTCATACAGGGATAACACGATCCCAGATAGCTCTGGGTGACGCGAGTTCACGAGCGCATGCGTGGCGAAATGAACGACGGAATAGCGTGCCCAAGGCGCTTCGAGCATAGCCGTGCGATTGGCAGCGAAGTCGAGTGCGATCCAGGATTTGGAATCGGCCATGGCGCGAATACCTTCGGCCTCTTCGCGCGTGTTAGGAAGTCGCCGTAGGTCGGAAAGGCCGACTTCGCCCGCGGCGCGGAGCAGCGCTTCGCTCGTAGATTCCCCGGAAGAGCTCGTGCGTCCGGTGAGTCGAACATCGTCGACACGAAATACAGGATCCGCGATGACGGCTACGGAGGTCAGACCGGCTTGGCTTCGGTGAGCTGTTCGCAATGCGCGCAGTGTGCTCATCGATTGCAGATAGACATACGCGGTTGATTTGCTCTCCGTCTCGCGCGGATGCAGAAGCACAAATGGCAACCTCTGGAGGGGACCATCGGGTACGACGGCAATGACATTACGGAGCAACGGGCGGGCTTCCGCCGGGAGTATCCGCGCGCCGAGCGCCGCGCCGCGTTTGTCCAGGGCGTCTATGTGCGCTGCTTCACTGATGGCACGTTTTTCGACGGATTCGGATGGGGCCTGCCCACTTGGAGCCAGCAGCATCGTCCGGAAAGACTCGGCATCCTGCTCGATCACGGGTCGGGAAGGGAGGCGGAACGCATGCAGCGACTGGCGTGTGACTATCCAAACATAGCTCTGCTCCTCGCCCAACCAGAATTCGACCACGCTCGTATTGTCATCGAGCAGCCGCTCGCGTATTTCCTGGACCGTCAGAGCCGTTGGATAGGTCAGTTCCGCCAGGCTCGGGTTCGCCGCATGAATGCGCCCGCGCGAGCTGTCGAGCGCGCGGCTTGCTTCATCGATCCGTTCCTGCAGTCGTTGGCGGGACGCGGAGTCCTCGGCTGAAATCTGTGAAAGTTGGTAGGCGAGGGAGCGCAGGTGATCCTGCGCCTGACTCTGTGCTTGCAGCAACTTGGGGTCTACATGACGACTGATGTCGATTGCTCGCTCGGCGAGTTGATCCTGAAACTGTCGAGTGCGAGCGCGTTCCGCCGCGAGGAGTGCCTCCGCAGAGTAGGCCTGGTCCGGGTGAACCCGATCGAGCTGCATTAGAATGTCAACATAGAGCTCGTAGTACGAACGTTTGGTGCTGAAGTAACCCGTGCGCAAGTCCGGTGCGTTTATGCGCGTCCGTTCAGACTCGATCAGCGCAAGAGCTCGCTGCATGCTTTGCTTCGCTGCTTCCGGGTCTCCCTGTCGCAGGTCGAGCCGCGCCAGGCTGGCATGCGCCACGGCCTGCCAGCCTGGATTGCTCGCTTCCGTGGCCAGCTTCAGAGCCTCCTCGTAGTTGTTGCGGGCATCGGCCAGGTGTGCCGTTTTACCGTCGAGATCCCCGAGCATCGAAAAGACGACCGACTCGTTCAGGCGGCCGTTGCTGCGATGAAGCTCATCGCGCGCGGCTCGAAGAAGCGAGCCCGCCTGTTGCCAGCGCCCGGCTTGCATGGCGCAACGGCCCAATCCACGTAGCGCTTCCGCGTGTTGGCGCACCAGCTGATGAGCATTGGCGAGCTCGAGTGCTCGCTGGTAGGCCGCTTCCGCCTCGGCGAACTGGTGTTGGTCGAACAGATCGTCGGCGCGATCCGCTTCGATTTCGGCGAGGCAGGACCAACACTCGATGACTCGTGCCGCGGTTTCGCCGTGGGCAAAGGCGGAGAGGGCTTGCTCGCCATCGCCGAGCTGACCATAGGCGAGACCGAGATTGATCCAGGCGACAGCCTCGGCCAGCGGATACGGATGCTCGCGCAATCCGGCAAGAGAGCTTTGGTAGGCTTCGACGGCCGAAGCAAACTCGCCGCGCATGTTGTAGACGAGTGCCAGATCGTTGCGCACCAGAGCCAGGAGCTGCTGATCCGCGGTTTTTCTGGCCAGCTCCAGGGTGGTGCGTGTCAGCGCAAGTGCCTTGTCGAGCTCACCGGATTCGGCACAGGCCAAACCGAGGTTGCGCAGGCTGGCCGCTTCTTCGTGCCGATCGCCTATCTGCCGGAATAGTTGAACGGCGCGTTGCGTTTCACGCATTCCGTTCGCGAAGTCGCCCTGATTGATGAAAGCGCTGCCGAGGAGCTTCTCAGCCAGGGCCTGCTGAGGCACATCGCCCGTGCACCTTTCAGCCAATGCCTGCTGTGCGGCGAGCTTTTGCCCTTGCGCGTTGGAGAGGTCGTGCTCGTAGCTCGACAGGGCGACCCAACCGCGCCGGGCTCCGCAGCCGTCGTGTGCCAGTCTCCACGTGTCGATGCTTTGGCGATAGAGCTCACGGATGTGGGGCGCGGATTGCCTGGATCCTTCATGCCGAAGCGCTTCGGCGCGCGCGAAGGCGTCGGCTGCCCCTGTTGAAGTGCCGCCGGCTGCGAACCCCGGCAGCGCGAGGATGCACAGGCCGAGTGCCGCGGTTGCGGTGGCGATGGATTGTTTGGCCCGTGGGATCTGCGACACTTGCTGGATCTGGTCGCCTGATAACGATGAGTGCCAGGCGCCAACCCAGTATAGGGTCTGCCCAATTGGAAGGTAATCTTCTGCGCGGGGGACGTGGCGCACGATGGCGGATGAGCCAACGATAATCGATGAACAGCCGGACCAGCCTCGGGCACCTGGGGAGGGTGTCGAGTATGTCGCCAGTGGGGCCTTGTTTGAGGCGCTTCTGCGGGCATTGAGTCAAAATGGCGAACGGGGTGAGGTTGTCTACGAAAGACTCCGCACGCGGCTCATTGCGTATTTGCGGCTGCGTCTACCTTCCGAGGCTGAGGAACTGGCGGACTTGACGCTCGATCGGATGGCACGCCGGATTTACGGCGGCACGGCGATTCACAACGTCTATTCCTACGCGCTGGGGATTGCTCGCCTGGTGGTATTGGAGTCGCGCGCCCGATTCACGCGCGAGCGATCCAGCATCCAGGACGCGGCCCACCTCCAACAGACTCCGTTGTTCCACGGCGATCGCGATGGGCTCGATCCCGAGGCCGCTGACGCTGCCCTTACGGGCTGCTTGAACCAGCTCGGACCGGAAGGCTCCGAGCTCATTCTGGAGTACTACGTTGATTCCGGGGCGGATCGCATTGCAGCACGGCAGCGGCTCGCGCAGCGATTGGGACTGTCCATCAACGCGCTCCGGAATCGAGCGCTCCGTTTGCGGGCCACGCTGGAGAGATGCATGCGCGAAAAACTCCCTGGCCGTGATGGATCGCGCCCAGCGGACACATCAGATAAGTCAAATGGGGCGCACAGCTGATGAGCATGCCGGAAAGCCAGGCGCTGCGAGCATTTCTGCTCCGCGAGCTGGGCGATGTCGAGAGCGAAGCGCTGGAAGAGCGCCTCATGCAGGAAGACGGCTTTATTGAATTGCTCCGGGATACTGAGAACGATCTGCTGGACGATTACGCGTGCGGCCGGCTGAGTAAGGAGGACCGTGCGAGCGTAGAGCGTTATCTCCTTGGAACACCGGAGGCTCTCCAGCGACTGGAGGTGTCTCGAGCCCTTGCACGGGCTCGCGGCGCATCGAGTCACCAGGCGACATACACTGGCAATACTGCGGAACGGTCTCCCCGACCGGATCGATGGCGCCGGCGAACGTGGCAAGTGGCTTTGGCCGCTGCTGCGTCGATCTTGATCGTGGTCTTTTTGACGCCATTTCGATTCGACACGGGAAACTCGGATGCGCGGACCGACCTTCTGTTGCTGGCCGACAGCCAACGGGGAACACCTGCGCGTGCGGTTGAGGTTGACAAGGCTGGCCAAGGGGTCAGGTTACAGGTCGAAATCCCGATGCCGTCCCCGACGTCCACCTATCGAATAGACATCCGGAACCCGGACGGACGGGATGTATATGAGGGAAACGGCCTGCGCGTTCACCAGGTGAACGGGTACGCCGTCGTCGATCTCTTCGTGCCCGGCGGGGCATTCGAAGCGGGACTGCACACAGTCATTCTGCGGGAACTGAAAGAGGCGGATCCTTCGGCTGCCGCGAGTGAAGTCTTCCGCTGGCAGGTTTACGTCAATCCCCGCTGATCCGGCGGCGGATCACCCTCGGCGCGTGATGTTTCGCGCGTTTTCCTCACAACGGTTACCGGGGCGCGTATCGAGCGCGGCGCATTGGTTTCCACTTGGAAGACTGTGCGCCCGGGCCGATGCCCCCAACAGAACAAGACATCCCGGACGATTCGAATCGACGCGCACGGATTACTGGGTCGAGCCATGACTTGCGATGCAGCTCACCGCTACCGGGAGCTGCGGAAGTCGAGGCGTTCGTCAGAGAGAATGCAATGCAACGGCAAACATCTTCGGAGCTCCCCGCGAGATCGGGCACCTCCTCGCCGGGCAGGTGGGTGAGCTCGGTGAGTCAATTGGGGACGGGCACATGGATAGCACTGCTGCTGACTTGCTTCAGCTGGTTCGCTCTCGATACGTTGCGAGTCCAGTGGGGGCCCCTGAAGCAGGATGTCCATTTCTACGACATGGCCGATGTCATCGGCCACCCGGCCCGGCTGTTCACCGGCCTCGATGCCAACCGCGGTGGCCCCACGACCGCACTCTTCATTCTGCTCTGTGTCGCTGCGTTGCTCGCACCGGTGGCGCTGCACGCCTGCCGACATCGACTAGCCTGGCTAGGTTGGTTTGCGCCGCTGGCAATGATGGTCTGCGTCGCTCTGCTGTTGTGGGCCCGCACTTCCGGCGACCTGTTTCGGGAGAGCGCAGGGGGCGACACGCTGGGCAACGATGTGCGCCATTTCGCCAATCACTTGTTTCGGGGCGCGAGTGCGGCGATCGCCCAGCAAGTACGAGGTGGTGTTGGTGGTTACCTGGCGCTGGCCAGTAGCACCTACCTGGCGTGGTGCGCAATCGTGCGCCTGCGCAACCGTCCGGCGCTCGATCGGGAGCCGGGATGAAAGCGTTCTTCAAGTCGATACTCACGCAGCCGAAGCTCGAAAAGCTGTTCGTCAACACCGCGCTGGGTAATTTCGCCGGCTACGTGGCCGGTTCGCTGGTGACGGTCGTCTCCACTTATCACTCGGTCGAGCGCCGGGCGATCAGTAATCTATTCGGGCTTCTACCGCGCAAGCAGGTTGTCGTGCATCTGCTGCCGGAGTGGCTGGAGTGGGTGCTCGCGCTGGTGGTGGGCTTTCTGGTCATGGAGTTTGTGCGTTACGTGATCAACCGGGACCGATACGAGCAGTTGCTTCCCCCTGCGGCACAGGAAGGCACGACTTACCCCGTGCCGCCCTCGGCAAGCCCGCAGTAGGTCTCTCACACCACCGTGAATCCGACATGAGGCAGCATCCCGATGGAACTTGAACGCAGCTCGCTCTCGGGTAGGTCCCTGTGGTTGCGATGGCTGCCATGCGGCATCGCCCTTCTGATGATCGGCAGTCTGGTTGCCGGTTGTGCCACCACGAAATCAGTGGGCGCCAATATCAAGCGCGCCTACAACGGTCAAACAGTGGACCGGAAGGAGTTGAGCCAGGCGCTGGGATCCGACTCCAAGGACATCGAGGCGCGCTTGGCAGTCCTGCGGGTCAAGATTGAAGCTGCATACGCGCAATTGAAGACGCAAGTCCAGAAGCGTTGGGGTCAGAGTGATACGAAAGTCGCCGGCCGTACGGTATTCGTGAAGTATACGCAAGGCTACAAGAGCCGGGTGATCACGGACTTCGACCACGGGACCCTGACGGTCGAGACCGTCGACGAGAACGATCCGGAGGGGAGTCTGAAGGCAACCATCGCTGCCGCTCTGCTCACGCCGAGCGACCCTGCGACGGTGGACGTGTTCACCGATAGGGATGTAGGGCTCGAACCTGATCGTAAGCCCTACCTGTATGGCCTGGTGCATGACAATCACGGCAAGTCGATCCTGACACGAGACCAGGCGGCTCAGTTCGCGAGTTACCTGGTTCCCCGCAAGATGCAGAGGCGCCGCACGGATCAGGAGCAGGGCGGCAAGACCGCGCTGTTCGTGCAACTTGCGATGGTCAAGAACTTCGAAACGAAGTCCGCGGAGCACTATCGTCCCATCGTCGAAAAATACGCGGCCCAATACCATGTGAGCCCGAGCCTGGTGCTCGCAATCATTCGTACCGAGAGCAACTTCAATCCATTCGCCGTGAGCGGCGCGCCGGCATACGGATTGATGCAACTGGTCCCCACCAGTGGCGGCCGCGCCGCGCTCAAGCGTGCGCAGGGCGTCGATGACACCCCCAAAGCTGAATACCTCTTCGATCCTGAGCACAATATCGAACTGGGCACCGCCTATCTGTCGGTGCTCGACGGCACCGAATTCCATGCGGTGAGCAACCAGGACTCACGGGACTACTGCGTGATCGCGGCCTACAACACCGGGCCGAGGAACGTGACACGCGTGTTCGCTGCGGACAGGAATGAGGCCCTGATCGATATCAATAACATTCCGGCGCCGGCACTGTTCGAGAAGCTCAGGACCGGCTTGCCAGCCGATGAGACACGCCAGTATGTGGTCAAGGTCACGGGCTACCGCAAGGAATTCCTGAGCGTCGCGCCGGTGCCGCCGGGTCCACCCGGGGCCGCTCCCCCGACAGGCGCGGCGGCTGTGAAAACGGCGCAAACCCATCATTGATCGAAAATCGGGCCCTGCCGCTTTTGCCCGGATGTTCGAGCGGGAGTTGCGCCGGTTATACCCGGAGAAACGCCGATGGGAGTCGTTGCCTGACTTCAGTCGTGATGTCAGCCGAGCGGCCGTAGGCCAATAGCTCATCGGGTGAAATCGCCTGACCCACCGACACCCGCACGTGCATCCCACGTTTGTTCAGGAGCTCTCGAAAAAGAAATGCGTGCCTCAGGGGCGGACAGGCGGCGCTGACCAACTGAAACAACGCGCTGTTCCTCCCATCAACGCGCAGCGGGATCACCGCCGCACCGCAGGTGCGCGCGACGATGCCCACAATTCTGGACCACGGCGGATCTTCGATCCGGCATGAGGCCCACTGCCAATGCGACACCGAGGGTGCGGGAAAGAGTGCGAGCGCATGGCCGGTGCGCGTCCAGCGCACCGCGCGCAGCAGGCTCCTGACATTGACGAGCGGCACACGCTTGCGGATCGATGCAGGTTGAATCGGCAGCAGCTTGGGAGCGATCTGTGGGATTCGTTGACCGATTGCTTGCGCGAGGAAGCGGATATCTTTGCGCACGGTTTCGAGAGCGGCGAAACCGAGTAAAGCATCGAGCGCCCCAAAAGGATGATTGGCAACGAACATCACGGGACCCGAGCGGGGGACGACCCTCTCTAGGCAAGCGCCGCTCAGCTCGTAGGTAATGTCGAGCGCGCGAAGCACCTGTCTGGCCCAATCAGATGCTGTGGCTGAGGGCGAAGGCCCGCGCACGAGCTCTTCGCATTCGCTCAGGCCGGACATCCGCCGTGCGAATCCGAACAATCCGCGTGCCAACCCGTCAGGCAGACCAGCGATGCTATCTGGAAGGAGGGTCGTCTGTTCCTCGTGCGACAAGGTGTATCGTCGGCAAGTGTCAGTTGACGGTCAGCGCGTATGTCACGGTGTGCGTCGTGGTGCCCGCGGTGCCGGTAATCGTAACAGTGTACGTGCCGGCTGGCGTTCCGCTCGGGTTGCCACCTCCGCCGTTCCCCCCGGACGAACCGTTTCCGCCTCCGCATCCACCCAGCATCAACGTGCCGACTAGCCCGATTGCAACCATCAACATCGAACGAGCCGGCGCTTTCATTCCGCGTCGGCGTGAGGCGATGAACGCGAACGCGCCCACCAGCATGCCTGCGGGCAAAGTTGGATCTACCGGTGGCGGGGTTTTCATCGCCATCCGCGGTACGGTTGAAATCGTAAGCGTGGATGTGGCTGCGCTGCCATTCACCGCCACAGATGCCGGCGAGAACGCACACGTTGCGCCAGTGGGCAAACCGCTGCAACTCAACGCGACTGTCTGAGCGAAACCGTTGCTGGGTGTCAGAGTGATGGTTGTCGTGGCCGGCGATCCCGCGTTCACCGAGCCCGATGTAGCGCTCGCGGCGATGGCAAAGTCCGCCGCGCCGCCGTTACCACCACCGCCACCCGATGCGGCCTGGCTGAGCAGTACGGCGTTGCCTGCGAGGATGTCCGGCTTTCCGTCGCCATTCAGGTCGAATATGGCCGTCGGACCGCCGACGCTCAGTACGAAGTTCTCGACGGAAAGCGTCGAACCCGAACTGCCAGTGGACTGAAGTGTGCCATCCCCATTGCCGAGGTAGATGCCGGCGGCATACAGGGAGTAGGGCGTTGTGACGACGACATCCAGTTTGCCGTCGCCATCGAAGTCGGCAACACCCAGACCTTGAGTACTCAGATACTGCCCGGAGAGCGTCTCGAGAATGGGCGTCTTGAATGTGCCATTGCCGTTGCCAAGCGCCACGGATACCTGGAGCCAACCCGCGTTGGAACATCCGAGCGAGACTAGATCGAGGATGCCGTCGCCATTCATGTCGGCCGCGACGATGGGGATGTAGCTGCCGGTGAAAGGCGAGGCCATCAGATCCGGCCCGGCGATAGTGACCGGCGCGGCGAACGATCCATCTCCGTTACCCAGAGCCACCTGCATTTGCGCCACAACGCTTCCGAGCGTGCTGCTGGGTTGCGGGGTCTGGGACATGATGACCAGATCCGGCTTCGAGTCCTTGTTTACGTCGGTGATCAGCGCAACCTTCGCAGTCAGGTTCGTCGTGGTTCGATTCGAATAGAAAGGAATCGTCTGAGGCGCTTTGAACGTGCCGTCCCCGTTGCCGCGCTGGATGGCGGTCCCAACGAAGAACAACTGTGTGTTCACGCTCGTATCGGAGAAGCCGTAGATCAGATCGAGCTTGCCGTCGCCGTCCACATCAGCCAGTCGGATATTGAAAAGCACCGGCGTGATATCGAAGTCGCCGGGCTGAACGAAGGTCGGTTGCGCGAGCGCCGTGGGCGCGGCGAATCCACCACGACCGTTGCCGGCCGCCACGAACAGCACCGATCCCTGATCCCGTGCGCCGATGTAAACGACGTCAGGGAGCCCATCGCCTGTGATATCGCCGATTGCAACGGATTCAATGTCATTCAGGGTCGTCGAATTGCCACTGACCGTAACGGGTGAAGTATTGATGTTGGCGGACTGCGTGAAGTGGCCCGTCGCATCGCCGAGATAGGCGGTGAGCGACCGATCCGCATTCACCCCGACCGCGTCGGGAATGCCGTCCCCGTTCACGTCTGCAAGGTTGGCGCCGCTGTAGGCGAAGGGCGTTATAGGCGCACCCTGAAACGTACCATCTCCCTTGCCCAGGAGCACATAGGCTTGGTTGGCGCCGAACTGATCTCCACCGAAGAAGCCGGCATCAGCGAGACCGACGTACAGATCGAGGTTGCCGTCGCCGTCGATGTCAGTGGCCGAGAGGTAGCCGACACTGTCAATCGAGGCGTAGCCACCCCTGGCGGTGAATGTGCCATCCCCGTTGCCCTGATAGATCTTCACGTCTGCCCCGCCGCTGACCGCGATGTCGATCTTGCCGTCCTTGTTGAAATCTGCGGCAACCAGGTTGGGGCCGTAGTTCGACGTTGCGATAGTACCCGGAAAGCCGGTTGTCGCTGCCGCGAATGTGCCGTCGCCATTGTTGAGCAGTACCGTGCCGTTGGATGCGACGAGATCCTTGCGACCATTGCTTCGCAGGTCTGCCGCTATGAGCGTTTCGATGTGCGTGCCAGCGAAGCCAGTGGGCGTCGGCACGTTGAAAGACTGTGGCGCGTTGAGCGTGCCGTCGCCTTTGCCGATGAGCACTGAGATCTGCTCGTGCTGCGATGAGTCCTGTGAGGCGACGATGACGTCCGCTTTTCCATCGCCGTTGAAGTCGGCGACGACTGCGGCCTCACCCTGGGTTCCGGGGACGGTGTATTGCGTCGCTGTGCCGAGCGTTCCGTCCGGGTTCACGCGCCAGACGGCAATGGTGGGCTGCAAGGCGGAGACTCCCACTAGATCGCTCATGCCATCGCCGTTCAGGTCGCCGTAGGCCACCTTTTGGATGGCTGGCAGGGAAAGGTCGGTCTTGAACGTCGAGATCGCCAGGGTGGTGGGATCCACGCTACCGAACCACAGAGCATCGTCTCCGCCCGTTGGAAAGTAACCGACTCCAGCAAACACGGCCTGATGGGTCGCCGTGGTACCGAGATACGCCGTGCGATGCGAGCCCATCCCTGGCCTGGAGTCATTGCAACCGCCGGCAAACGTTCCGGCCGTCGTCGACAGCCCCGAGGCATCGTGCAGGATCCTCTCGTAGCTCGTGGTCGGTGTACCGGCGCTTTGAACCGTGAGGGCAGTGGCCGCGGTCGAAGAGAAGGTGTAGGCGCCCAGAACGAGCGTCAGCGAACAATCTTTCTCGCGCCTCAACGCGAGTGCATTCTGCGATGTGGTGATGGCCGTGCGATTGCCGACAAAATCCGCGGGAGTCGGCAATGCGGTGGCCGGCGAAGCCAGGAGGTCTGCAGCGATTTTCTCGACGCGCATCACCTGCTCCGCGGCCGACAAATCCTTCCAGGCGGGATGTAATGCGCTGTGATACGCACGCGAGACAGCCCCCCGCCGTTCGGTCGAAAGGGCTGGTAGAGCCTGTGCCTCGACCAGCAACGCGGCACTGCGGATTCGAGCGAGATGTGCATTCACGGCCGAGATCGATGTCGCAGCGACAGCGGTGAAGAAGCTTGCGGTGGCCACGCAGCCGCAAATGAGGAGGCCGCGCCCGCGGGTTGTAATTTTCATGGGAGCCCGGTGTTATTGGAGTTCGCTTTCCCATAGTGTGGGAATCGAGCGAAACATCACGCGGGCGGATTACGGCCGGCAGTCCCGTGTGCGAACCTCCGCGGTCGCGAGGTTCCGCGGCAGGGTCAATCCAGAAATCCGAACTCGTCGAGGACGGCGTAGGTTTCCAAGTCGTCCGCGATGGAATCCTCGAGGGGCGTTTCATCCGATTGCGGCAGTTGCCAGGCGCCGCTGGCAAAAGCGGACGGGGCGGCGGTTTCACGGCCACCATTGTCCACACTCAACAACGTCCAGTGCGAATTCGCCGCCTTGACCTTGATTCGCACGTCATGAGAGACATCGTCGCCCGGTTGACGCGCTTTGAATCGTCCAATCCAGACGCCCTCGTACTGCTTGATCGAAATCTCGGACATGACGGCAGACTTCGCTCTGTTGGAATCGACGTTCGAGCCGCCATCCCCGGATTGAGCTTGCCCACTCGCCAATCCTGGCTGGGGGGCCCAGAAATTCATGCTTGCCGCGAAAGCAGTCAGCAGACCGTTGATCCCGGCCATGCTCTTGTCGACGGTGCGCTGCTGCAGCAGTTGATATCGGGAGTACATCGTTTTGAACAGCGACGCGGGCGGGGTGGCGGAGCGCACTCGGGTCTGTTCCTCGAAGATTTCGTTCTCGACGGTCTCGGTGCCTGAATGGTCCGCCTGAATCTCCGCGAGGGAGAAACCGTCGGGCGGCAGAACGTTGATGTGTTCGGCGCGCTTTGCCGCATCCTTACGCTGCGCCTCCGTCAGATGCATCGCGCAGTGATAGCCCTGCGGCTCGCTGAGTGAGATTCCAGCCTGGTGAACCGCTTCGGCTACCACCATGCAGTTTTCATAGGACTTCTGCTTCTCCAATGAGATAGCTATGGTCATCGCGCCTAGTAGAGAGCCACGCTGCAGGCCGTTGGCCATGTGCACTGCCGCGTCCTTGCGCGTCTCGGCGGTGGCATCCGGCTGTTCGAGCTCAGTTGCGCCATAGACGAATTCCCCGTCCGGCGTGCCAGTCTCGAGCGCGGCGGACGCATCTTCCATCCGCTTGCGCGCATCGCCTTCGGCCTGAAGATAGGTTCGCCACACCCAGGCCGGCCCGTAGCCTTCCCGTCCCGCCGCCTTCAGTTTTTCGAACAACTGTTTCCGGTCATCCCCGTGGGCGGTAGTAGCCGCGCCTGCGGTTGTCAGAAAGTACGCACCGGGACTCGACCAAATCTGCATATAGTCGCCCGATGCAGCGATATGGGCGCCGAACGCGGTCGCGAAGGCGTCTCGGAAATCCTTTTCACCCTGCTGGCGCGCCGTTTCAACCTGCTTGTTCTTCAGTTCCGCCTGATAGGCGGCGTTCGCCGCCACGCGTTGCCTTTGTGCTCGTGCCTGTGGCGACTTCTCCACTTCCGCCATCAACAGTGAGGCCGCGCTGCTCGCCGCTGTGGTCGCCTCACTGCACTGTTGATCCGCCTGGGACGCCGGGAAGTACTTCCCGTGGGTGCGCAAGAACGTACACAGTTGACGGGCCGCATCGCTGTCGCCCAGCGCGGCCGCCCGCCGAAGCAAATCCGCATAGTGACTGGCGAACTTGCTGTTGTAATCCTGGAGCAGCGGCGCCTCGAAGAAGGCATCCCGTTTGCTCTTGAGGAAGGAGTAGACATCATATACGCAATCGACTCGATTGGACTCCACCGCGTGGATGCCCATGCATTTGCCGGGAGTCATCACCCAGTGCGAGGGTGAATAAAAGTCGGGTTTGAACCCAGGCTGCTGAGCAATGGCACGATCGATGAAATCCGAGAAGTCGCTCGCAGCCTGAATCGAGCGCGAGCGCTGCGGGCCCGATTGAGCGCCTGTCGGAGCAACTCGCGGCAGGTCCGTTCGAACCAGGTTACCCTTTTGCTGCATGCACTGCGCATACAGGGCTTTGCCGGCTTCGAGCGGCACGGCTAAGGCGCGCGACCGGCAGAATCGATCATCCGCATCGAAGGCCTGGATTGATTTCGTCGGCGGTCGTTGAGCCGTGACCTCCTGCGCGAAAGCGCAAGAGTGCAGCATCAGGAGGCTGACAGCCGCCGATAGCGGGCCACCGCGGCGGCAGAAGGGGCGAATCACTCTTTCTTCTTTCTGGTAACGAGCAATGCAGTGATTTCGCCTGAATCGATGCGCGGAAGCAAGGGGGAGGCGTTTGTGTTACACGCGGCTGCCAATTGTCACACGTCGGAAGTTACTCCAGCGAGCACGCGAACCGCACGCAAAACGTGGAATCCCGCAGCGCGTTCGCGCTCGCATTGGATGAGCACCCACTGCGCATCAAGGTACAACGACGAAAGTGATATGCGCGCTTTGCTGACTCCCCGCCTGCCCCCCGCTTGCGGACGCGGTCACCGTGACCGTATATGAACCAACCGGAGTCAACCCAGACTGGGCGGGGTTATAGACACGGCTGTCGCAGCCACTCAACACAAACAGCGCGGCCAGGGCAGCCAGGATCATCAACCCGTGTCGCTGGGTACTTGCCAGCTGTCGAGCCTGCCAGGGACGCTCTCTTGCGAGGGCCCACCCCGGCATGAACAGGCCCAAACACAATGTGATCGCAAGCGAGTGCCTCAGGTTATCGAGGCTGGCCAGCGTCTGAGTGCTGAACGTCAACACGCCGGTCTGAGGTTGATCGGAGCCGTCGGCAACAAAGCTCTGTCGATTGAAGTTGCAGCTCGCCCATTCAGGCAAGCCCGTGCAACTCAGCGAGACCGTGCCGGTAAAGCCTCCGGTCGGAGTGAACGTCACGGTCGAGGTGCCGGACTTTCCCTGCTGGACCGTAATCGTGGAAGGGCTCCCGGAGATAGTGAACCCGGGGGTGGAGGTTGAAGATGTAGCCACAGTAAAGGCGACCGTGGTGCTGCCTGACTCGTAGTTCGAGTCTCCCGGATAGCTGATGTCGATGGAGTAAGTACCGGCGGCGAGCGTGTCGGGTATAGGCACACTGGCCGCGGAATTGCCGGTGCCGGCCGTGAGTGAGGCCGTGGTCGCTGCCACGACCGTGCTCGATCCGTTCGAGATCGAATAAGTGATCGCTCCGGATGGCAAGGACGCGCCGGAGGCAAAGCTGCCGTTGATAGTGGCCGGAGCCACACTGATCGCCGCGGATCCGCTCTGGCCGGGTTGCACGGTGAGCGGGCCGGGGCCGCTCACAACCACGGTGTCCTTGTTGATCGTCACGCTGACCGTGGTACTGCTGCTCAGGAATGAACCGGTCACGCCGGCATAGGATGCCACGATGCTGTGGGTGCCGATTCCGCTCAGTACATTGTTGTCGAGCAATATGGCATTGCCGGACGAGTCGAGTGTTTTCTGCGCGGATGTCGATGTCAGGGAGTCCGTGAATGTGACGGATCCAGTAGGAACGGAGCTGGTGTGGACCAGATCCTGTACCTGTACCGACACCGTAAGCGGCTGTCCGTAGGCGTAGCTCGTCGATGCCGGATTTGTTTTGGTTGTGCTGGTCGTGTCGCCGGCACTGGCGGCAGTGCCGCTGACCGCTATCTGCTGGGTGGTGCCTCCAACATTCAGGGCATCATCGGTCACTACGATATTGGCGCTTAGGTTTCCCGCCGTCTGCGGCGAGAAGATGAGCGGCACGTCGCAATTCGTTCCCGGCGACAGGCTCGTGCTGGACGTACACGGGTTCGGGTCCGTGATGTCGAATGAGAAGTTGGCCGTATAAGTCGGGTTTGCGGAGAGCACGAGGGGCTGGTTTCCAAGATTGGTGAGGGTCGCTGTCTTGGTGGTGCTCCTCGCAAATTGCAGGGTGCTCGGGAATGTGAGGGAGGACTGGCTGACGTTGTCCAGTATCAGTCGGTTATTGATGAAGTCGCAGATCAGCAGGTTGCCGCCGCCGTCCGGTTCGAGGCCGAAGACGAATTGACCGAGAGATGGGCCGGAGTATTGCACCACCGAGGTGGCGCCGCTGCGGGTTTGTTGGATGATGCGCTGATTGCCCGAATCCACTACAAACAGGTTCTGAGACGGATCGACGGCGACACCCAGAGGCGCGTTCAATGTCACGGCCGGCAGGGACACCGGGGCCAGCTTGCCGTACGGGTCGAGCTTGATGACCCTGCCCGGATTCGCATTCTGGTCGGTGAAATAGATATCGCCCGCGGCATCTGCGACCACCCCTGTCGAGTTATCGGCGCCGAGGGTATAGCTGCCCAGAGGCAGCACGTAGCCAGCGGAAAATCCCGCAGTACCATCGCCGTTGTTGCTGCCGTTATTGTAAATGTCCGGCGACAGCATGATGACCCGGCCGTTGCCGTAGTCATCGACCAGGAGCCGCCCGTTTGCAGTGAAGTTCAACGTCGTCGGAAAGCTGAGATTGGAGGGCAAGCCGCGAATGGCAATGACCTTGGACGCGCCGGCCGCGGTGACCTCCACGATGCGGCTGTTGTTGTAGTCGGCAATGAAAAGATTGCCGGCTCCGTCGATCGCCAGTCCGGTCGGACTGTTGAGCGTGTGCGGCGTGGGCAGCGAGGGGATGGTCACCGTGGTGCCCGAGCCGCCACCGGCGGGAATCTTCAGCAAGGTACTGTTCTGGTAGCTCGTGACATAGATGTTTCCGACCCCATCGCGAGCTGTCTGGAACGGCTGCGCGATCGACACGCTGCCGGCATTTACAACACTCGCCGCTCCCGGAGAAAGTGCTGCGACTGGAGCATTTCCGGAGCCGTACAGGGGGACCGTAATGGAGCCTGTGCCGAAACTGGTATCCGTATACGAGAGGACCAGCGCCCCCCGACGCAGGCCTGCGCTCGTCGGCGTGAACTGCACGTTCACGGTGCAAGTGGTCGAGTGGCTCGAGCTGGCGCAGGGAGTTCCGCCATTGGAAGCAATCGTGAAGTCCAGGTTCTGAGTGCCGGAGGTGTAGATGGCCACCGCGGTCAAAGTCGAAGTGCTGCTGACATCGAAGCGCAAAGTCTGCGGCGTGCCGGAGCTTCCCAAGGTCACGGAGGGGAAGCCGGCCGTATCGACCTGAAACGCGTTCACCCTGCTGTTTGAAGAGTCAGTGAGGTACACAGTGCCGAGGGGGCTGACGGCAACTGCCGAAGGCACCCCGAAGTCCGAGTTGACTTCACCGAAGAACAGATCGTAAGCGTCCCCTTGAGGGGTCACGACTGCGATCCGATTGGTTCCATCGACGATGTGCACGACGCCGTTCATGCCTACCGCCACAGCGACTGGAGAGCTGAGCGATCCCGACGTGCTGAGGGTGGACTCTGCTCCCGAGGTAGGCTTCTTGATGACTCGGTTGTGGCCGCTGTCAACGACGTACAGGTTCCCAAACACATCGGTCGCGATTCCTTGCGGCGAGCTCAAGGCCGAGGTGCTGACTACCGAGGGACTGCCGGCCGCGGGGATTTCTACTATGCGGTTGTTTCCCGTGTCGCAGATGAAGACGTTGCCCTGCGAATCGACCGCGACCGCTTGCGGCCCGCTGAGCGAAGCCGGCGAAAGACCGCTGCCGATGCTCAGGAGAGTACCGGTTCCCGCGGCGTCTGTTTTCAAGACACGGTTGTTGCCTGTGTCGGTGACGTAGAGGTTGCCTGCCGTGTCCATCGCCATCTGTCTCGGGCCTGACAGTGTGACCGGTGCGCCTCCGATCGAGATCGCGAAGGTGGCTGTCGTGCCGTCCGGCGCGACCTTGATGATCCGGTTTCCCCCCGTATCGGCGACGTAGAGGTTTCCGGAGAGATCGGCCGTGACGCCCTGCGGGTTGCTCACACCGCCGTTCACGAGGATGGTACGGGTGCCGTTGTATCTGACCGGAAAGCCCGGGGTGGCGAGCGACGCTGACGGCGCGATCACCATGCATAGCAGCACGGATATCAGCCAGAAAAGCGGCCGATGAGACGAATCGAAGTAGGTCGGGTGCAACATTGCCTGAGAGCTCCCTTATGCATGCAAATGCCGCTGGCGCTCGAAGTCACCGCGTCTCTTGCGCCGCGCACAAATATGCTTCAGCGGGGTCGATTCTAGTTGCGTACTGTCGTGGCAACTCGTGCTGTTTGGATCCAGTGCGCCGCCGCGGATGCTTACATATTCCGCCGTCTCATCTCGAGCGGCCCGTCACGGATTGCGTTGATGCAGCGCGGGCAGCCGATGTGTTGGTTTGCGCGAGCCAGTTGCGGTGCCGCATGCCGCCAGTGTGCCTGCAGTGCACCTTACCTTTCTTCAAAGCGCGTTTCTCGTGTTCAAGACGCCTGCGACGGCAATCACGAGACTGCCGGCACCGCGACCGGACACCAGTCCAACTTCCCGTAGGAACCGACCATGCCCACCGCCAGAGCCGTACCCGGAGCCCGATTGTTGGATCCGAAGGACCACATCCTGATCCTCATCGATTATCAGTCGCAGATGTCCTTTGCGACCCACTCGATCGATGCGGTGAGCTTGCGTAACAACGCAGCCTTGATCGCGCGGGCGGCCGCCAGCTTCAAGGTGCCTACTATCCTGACGACAGTCGCTGAGAAAAGCTTCTCCGGCCCCATGTTCAGTGAAGTGACCGATCCCTTCCCGGGTCAGGATCTCCTCGACCGGACATCCATGAACACTTGGCAGGACGCCGCGGTCATCAAGCAGGTCAACGCGCTCGGCAAGGCCCGCTTGGTGCTGGCGGGCTTGTGGACGTCTGTGTGTATTGTCGGTCCCGCCCTGTCCGCGCTCGATCAGGGTTTCGAGGTCTATGTCATCGCCGATGCATGTGGAGATGTGTCCGCCGAGGCGCATAACCGCGCAATCGAGCGTATGGTTCAGGCGGGCGCGCGACCCATGACGTCCCTGCAATATCTGTTGGAGCTGCAGCGCGACTGGGCGCGGACCGAGTCGTACGAAAGCACTACCGGAATTGCAAAGACCTACGGTGGTGCCTACGGGTTGGGAATCATCTACGCCAAGACGATGTTTGGCGCTCACGAAGGCCTGTCTCTTATACACATCTAGATGTGTATAAGAGACAGGGTTGGGAATCATCTACGCCAAGACGATGTTTGGCGCTCACGAAGGCTGAGCGCGGCGAAAGTCCTGCCATGAAGCCCTATCTGTTCTCATTGGCCGCAGGTTTACTGGTGGGAGTCGTCTACGCACTGCTACATGTGCGCTCGCCGGCTCCGCCCACCATCGCCTTGCTCGGGCTGTTGGGTATTCTGATCGGCGAGCAGATTCCGCCTGTCGTTGAACATCTAATGGACGCCAGTCCTACGATGCGCTCTGGATGGATTATGAGCGCGGACCCTGGCGCTTCATCTCGTTCTACAGCCATCCGGTCCAGAATCGCGACCTGCGCCCCTTCGATGACTACAGCAACCAACGCTTGACCTACGGCGGCGTGCGCGCGGAGCGGCAGCTCACCAGCAACAGCTCTCTATCGCTGGTGCTCTCCCGGTTCACCCAGGACGATGTGCGCTTTCCGAGCGTCGCCGGCAATGAGCGGCGCAATATCCTGGACCTGCGTTATGCGGGCAAGCATTCCAATATCGATTGGGATCTCGAGGCGATGGCTCAGGGCGGTGATATGGCCGGAAATACCATCCGCGCCTGGGCATTGGGGAATCTTGCCGGCTACACTTTCGCCGCAACTCCCTGGATGCCGCGGATCGGTTTGCAGGCCGATGCCGCCTCCGGCGACCGCAGTCGCGGCGACCGTCAACTCAACACGTTCAATCCACTGTTTCCGAATGGGTACTATGTCAGTTTGTCCGGTTACACGGGTTATGTGAACCTCATCCACATCAAGCCGTCCGTGACCGTGTGGCCGCTGCCCCGGCTCAAACTGCTGCTCGCCGCGGGACTGCAATGGCGCGCGACCACGGCGGATGCCGTCTATACTCAGCCTGACATCGCCGTGCCGGAAACGGCCGGACGCTCGGGAGGTTATACCGGCACGTACGCTCAGTTCCGTAGCGATTGGGCGCTGACGTCGCATTTCTCCTTCGCCTCCGAGCTGGTCCACTTCGCAGTTGGGGCAACCCTGCGCTCGGTCGGCGGGCGCGACAGCGACTATGCGGGTGTTGAAATCAAATACGGCTGGTGACTATGAAACGCGGTCTTCCCCTTTTGCTCAGCTTCAATGGAGGCTACGTCGATACGGCTGGCTTTCTCGCCTTGCAGGGGCTGTTCACGGCCCACGTCACCGGGAACTTCGTGACTCTGGCCGCGGCGCTCTCCTTTGGCACTTCGGGTATAGTGACCAAGCTTCTGGCGCTACCCGTGTTCTGTGCCGTCGTGATCCTGACTCGCTGGGCGAGCCTCGGGTTTTCCCGGCTCAACTGGCCGGCGCTCCCGAGCCTGTTGACGCTGGAACTGGTGCTCTTGGTCTGTGGTGCCACGTTGGCAATGTCCCTGGGGCCGTTCCACGATGGGGACAGTGGACCTGCGATGGCAACCGGCCTGACGTTCGTGGCGGCGATGGCTATCCAGAACGCAGCACATCGTATTCATCTGCCAACCTCGCCGCCGAGCACCTTGATGACCGGCACGACCACCCAGATCATGATCGATGTCGCCGACAGCATTCATGGCCTCGCGCCCGAGAAGCGCGATGTAACGCGAACGCGCATGCGGGACATGGCTCTGGCCGTAATGAGCTTCGCTGCAGGCGCGGCGCTGGCTGCATTTCTGTTCAGTGCGGTCGGGATGAAGTGTTTCGCGGTCGCGCCGGCCGTTGCACTGGCAACGCGTCTGGTCGCCACCCGGCCGGAAACCGGGGGATGAGGGAGCCCTTGCTCCGCGCAAGGGCCTCTTGACAGGCATGTTACCCTGGGATGCTCACGCCGTATCAATGGTTGCAACGCTACCGAGTTGACAAGGCCAAAAAGTTGCTGCTGTCTCCCAAAGACAGCATTGCGGATATTGCGGCGATGTGCGGTTTCTCCGATCAAAGCCACCTCACGCGGGTATTCTCACGCTTTGTCGGCGACAGTCCAGCGGCGTGGCGACGGCGGCGTTGAGATATCCGCCGCCGGCCAATTGACCAAGAAGATAAACACGGCCAAAGCCTGTCACCGGGGGGGGATCAGTCCAGCCGAGAGAATTCAATACGTAGTTACCGAAGTATGGCAGCCACGATGAATAAAGTGTAGCTTGACATGTCGGTGGTGGCGTACGGAACTCAACGTGTGTAACGCCGGATCCTGACGGTGTAGAGGCCCTCCGCCACCGCCGACCCGATCACTTTACACTGCACAGTTGGCGGAGACCACTGCGGGATTCCGTCAGGCTAACCCCCGCTGCCGCGAATTCTCCCAGGTCCCTGATGCGGGATTGGAGGCGGCCGCGTGTAAACAAATATTTCCACTGCCGTCCCTGAAACCTATCGTTGCACCTGGGTTGTAGGCCTCAGCTCCCTTTTGACGTTTTACGACGTACGCTCTCACCACTTCGGCACGGCCGGAATGTGAAGCGCTTCGCAGCTTCCACTTACCTAACGTCATCAGGAGTTGAGATATGAACACCCACAAGTCGGCTCTCGCGGCTACCCTGGCCATACCGTTGCTTTGCATGGTCCTGGGCAGTGCCTACGCCGGACCCCCGCGTTCAGCTTCTTCCACCGTTACCCGCACGGGTCCCGCCGGCAACACAGCGACCCGCCGGTCTAATATCGCGACCACTGGCCAGGGAGGCTACAGTGCCAGCTCCACTGTTACGGGGCCCGCAGGCAACACCGCCGTCCGGCAACAGTCGGGTACTTATAATCCAGCCACACAGAGCTTTTCCCGGTCGGGAACAACGACCGGGCCTGCTGGCAATCAGTCGAGTTTCTCCAGCTCCGTACAGGCGACGGGTAACGGTTACCAACGCAACGCCGCCCGCACAGGTCCCAATGGCAACAGCGTGACTACGCAGGGTCAGGCGACCTACAACCCGGCGACCGGCACTCTCAATCAGAGTCGTACGGTTGCGGGTCCGAATGGCAAGAGCGCGACCGAAAACCGTGCTGTTCAGGTCAATCCGGCCCCGCAATCCAACTGAGGTCTGCAGACCCGTGTCCGGTTGGGTGGGCGATCCGCTCGCCCAACCGGCCGCGGTCTGATGGGTCGAGGAATTCATGAGCCATTTCTGTTCAGCTCGCGCACCGGCCCTGATCGCGGCCGTAGTGATCTCGTGCGCAATCAACACCGCGCTGGCCGATCCCGAGCGGGTTCCGGCGCCAGACGTCCATCCTTGGACATTGCGGGCGGGGGGTGAATATGGTCGAGACAGTAGCCGCGGATCCCTCGCAAGTATCGACTACACGCCCAATCCGGAGACAGAAACAGCATTTTCCGTGGCTCCCTGGTTCGGCGTGTCCGGCCTGCACACGGATGCGCCATCCACGTCTGGCGGTACGATCTCGACGGGCGGCCGAGCGTATCTCGAGTGGGGCAGCCAGGCGATACACGGCGGCGCAGCCTTCGATACAACGACCGATCAGACTCTGCGCCGCTCCAATCGTTGGACCGCGCTGGTCGACCTCGCCATCCGCCATTGGGCCGTCGGTTTAAACATTGCGACCCGCACCACTCATTTTGAAAGCTTCGAGGCTTCGCTTGCCGATGCCACCCGCCCGAGCATCACGAGTCAAACGGCCGTCACGGCGAGTTGCAGTTTGCATGATGTGGGGTACGGCGCTTCCGTGACTTATGCTTCGGAACAATGGACCGCAACATTGGCGGGAAGCGGAAACCACTACGACGCGGTCAAATGTGGCTTCGATGTGAGTGTGCCAAGCCGGCAGCAACGCCTGGATCGCAACGGATTTCAGCAGCTCGCGGGCGCGTTTCTAGCGCGTGCCATGTCGCGGGCCGGCGGCCAGATCGGTTCGGACACCCGATTGCTGCAGTCCACCGCGGGGGCCAGTCTGGCGCATCATTGGACCGGTTTCAGTATCGCGCTCGATTACGAACACTCCAACGACGAATTTGACAGCGCCACCCAGGATAGCTTTTCTCTCACCGGTAGTATTATGACCTGGCAGCGGCTGACACTGGATCTGGTCGTTGGTACTACAGTATCCAGCTCCGTCGGCACACCCTTTGGCGGTCTATATGCGTCGGTGTCGCTGTAGGTTTCTTCGCGGACGCTCGCCGCTCAGCCGGGATCTTCCAAAGTGCCGGTAGCGCCCCTTGCAGCAGGCGCAGCCAACGTCGCCTCCACCACGAAACCGCCTTCGATGCGCCGGCTCGTCAGTGTCCCATGACACGCAAGCAGCAAGCGCGCCACTGTCGCCAATCCCAGGCCCGAATGCCCCGTGCCCGGCGCAGCGCGCAGTCTCTGGAAAGGACGAAGGGCTTCCTGCCACTCCCGTTCCGAGACTCCGGCCCCTCGATCCTCGACGCTGATCCGCAAGTCCGTGCTCGTCAGACGGGTCCTCACCGTAACGGGCGGCTGTCCATACTCGAGCGCGTTTTGCACGAGGTTCGAGAGCACTCGTCGCACGGCGTCCACCGCAATCCGACGCGGCTCCGAGGCATGCAACTCGATGCGCAGGTGCCCTGTCCGCAAGTAGTGGGACAGAGAGTCCCGTACAACCTCGTCGGGACAGCTGTCAACCGGTCTCTCTCGATACCCCGCACGCACGTAGTGCAGAAATTGACCCACGATCCGATCCATCTCCTCCACATCAACCGTCATTTGCTCAACCAGCGCGCGATCCGCGGGCTCGAGCAACTCGACGGCGACGCGCACACGGGCCAGAGGAGAGCGAAGATCGTGAGAGAGTCCGGCCAGCATCAACTCCCGCTGTTCGTCCAACTCCGCCAGCCGTGCCGACATCGCCTGGAAAGCAACAGCCAGCGAGCGCACCTCATCGGGTCCGGAGGCTGTGTCGACGGCTACCCGCTCTCCCTCTGCAACTCGCCGCATGGCCTTGGCGAGGCTTCCTAGGGGAGCAGTCAGTCGGCGCGCGAAGAGAGCTGCGCCCACAAGAGCAACCAAGGCACCCAGCGTGATGATCGCCCCCATCGCGACCGGAGTATCGGGACGGGCCACTTGCCATTTCAGCACGAACCATCGATCGGGTATCTGCGGCATGCGGACCCAGATTTCGGTGGGCATGGCTGTATGCGCGGGCACGATAGTAGACAGCGGCAAGTCCGCCTGCAGTTGTCGGCGCAGACGATCCAAATACAGACTGAAATAACCAATGGGAAAGGTACGAATCTCAGGGACGTTCGGCGGGCTTGCGATCTCGACTCCCTCCGGCAACGGGAGATTCGTCTGATAGGCCGTGACGGCCGCGGTAGCCCTCTGAGCCAGCACGTGCGCAGTCACCTCTGCCGCAGGGATCATCGTCGTCCATACGAGGCCCGCCCACGTGATGAGCAAGAAGAATGACAGCGTCCCGGCAATGAGCCAGGCCGTACGCGCGAACAAGGTGCCAGGCCATCGCCACGAACGGATCACGACGACTCGTCCGGCACGAAGACATAACCCGCGCCCCACACAGTTTGAATGTAACGTGGCTTGGCAGGGTCGTCCTCAATGAGCCGGCGCAATCTGGACATCTGCACGTCGATACTGCGGTCGAACGAGCCTCGCTCGCGTCCTCGCGCGAGAGTCATGAGCCGTTCACGAGAGAGCGTTTCTCCAGGATGAGAAACCAAGGCATATAACACTGCGAATTCTCCCGTCGTCAGACTGACGGGTGTGCCATCGCGTTCCAGTATGCGGCTGGCCGGGTTTAGACGAAACCGACCGAAATGCGCCACCGTACCGGCGGCAGCCGGTGCGCCGGGAGGTTGAGTCTGGTGACGCCGTAGCACTGCCCGGATCCGCGCGACGAGCTCGCGCGGATTACACGGTTTCGGCAGATAGTCGTCCGCTCCGATCTCGAGGCCTAGGATACGATCAATATCGTCGCCCTTGGCGGTCAACATGACGATCGGCACCAGATTGCCCGCCGCACGCAGATCGCGACAAATTTCGAGTCCGCTGCGATCCGGCAGCATCAGATCCAGCACAACCAGGTCCACCGGGCTTTCGCGTAACACCTTGTCCATCTGGCGCGAGTTGGCGGCGAGGGCCACCAGAAACCCTTCCCGTTTCAGATACGTCTCGAGCAAGGTTCGCAAGCGCAGATCGTCATCCACGAGAAGCAGACGCGGCATCGGGTCGGTGCTCATCGGTACACGGTAATCGAGGCGCCCAATCCAAAGCGTAACAAAATATTTCCGGCGCGATCGGCGAAACAACTGGTTGCACGTGGAGCGTGCGCGTTCCTCTCGTTCCGGCGTTCAAAGGGGCATGGCGGCGCTGAATGTCACCGCCGCAACTTGGTTGCAGGAGAAGACTGATGCTACATAACGCTCCTTCCTGGATGCTCATGATCCCTCTGCTTCTCGTTCTGGTCGCGACTCTCGAGGGGGTGTGGGTGACTCTTCGGAACGGCGCGTACGACTGGGGGGCCTATTTTGCCTCGCTCGGGGACCTCCTCGTGCGCACGGTTACGGGCTTGCTGCCACTCGGTCTGGCGGCCGGGGCTCTGTCCTGGCTTTGGAATTACCGCTTGTGCAACCTGCCGCTGGCCGAGCCCTGGACGTGGCTCGTGTTATTTCTGGGGCAGGATTTCTGCTATTACTGGATGCATCGCGCTGACCATCAGGTCCGGTGGCTGTGGGCAACCCACTCGGTGCATCACTCCCCCAACACCCTGACGCTGGCGGCCGCTTATCGCCTGGGCTGGACCGCCCGGTTGAGCTTCGCCCCGATCTTTTTCGGCCCACTGGTCGTGCTGGGCTTTCCTCCAGAGGTCGTGGGCGCGGCGCTCGCAGCAAACCTCTTCTATCAATTCTGGCTGCACGCGACTTGGATTCCCCGCCTGGGGCCGCTGGAATGGATTCTCAATACGCCCGCCCACCATCGCATCCACCACGCCGCCAATCCCGAGTACCTGGACAAGAACTTCGGCGGTGTGCTGATCGTATTCGACCGCCTGTTCGGCACTCTGGCCACCGAACAACGCGAAACGGAGGTCCGCTATGGGCTGGTGGACCCTCTGTATAACAACAATCCTCTGGTAATCGGCTTGCACGAGTGGCGAGCACTGCTACGAGACCTCCTTGCCTCGAAATCCGTTCGCGCGGCGCTGCGTGCAATGTTCGGGCCGCCCGGGGGCCAGCTCAAACGATCCGTGGACCTTGCTGACTCTTAGGTGAGGTACCCGCGCCGCCACTACGGCCCTGCGCTCAGCGCCTTCCTGGATTTGAAAACCGCAAGGTAGCTCAGCAAGAGGATCCCCATGACGGCGCCGCTGGTGCCCAGCTCATGAGCGGCCAGCCAAGACTCGAGCGGCTCATACAGCGTCGATATACAAACTGTGACACCGACTACGACGCCGACCCCGGCAACGCTGAGTGCCATGAGCCGCCCGGCTTCCTGGCCTGCCTGGTCGGAGCGCTGCAAAAGCCCGTAAACCCACAAGCCGTTAACTGCATCCACGGCGATCATGCCAGCCGCGAATACCGCCGCCAGAAGGCCTGCTCCCAGTGTTCCGCTCGCGGTGGCGGCGAACAGCGCAGCGAGGCTGATGGCATCGAAGGAGAGCGCGAAAAATCCGCCCACTAGTGCAACCTGCCACCCGCTCGTCGTGCGCAGGAGGCGGCCGCACATCCGCGATCGAATTCCCACCGGCCCGGCCTGGCTGCTGAAGGCGGATTTGAAGTTGAGCGTGCTGAGTACGATCAACACGGTGGCGGAAACGGCAGCGCCCAGTGGAGCCAGCCATGCCGGCGGACTCCAGTGATGTACGAAGCCAGCCAGGATCAAAGCTGCGGTGAGGATGACCGCGCCGTGTCCGGCGGAGAACAACGCTCCGCAATACCGTGCGATGCGCCGTTCCTGCGCCAGGTTCCAGCGAGTGAGCCCGTCGATAGCGGACAGATGGTCGGCGTCCAGACCGTGCCGCAAACCGAGCACCAGCGCGAGTGCGGTGGATACAGTGCTGCCACTGAGCAAGGCCGGTCTCCCCCTGTTGGATTGTGGACTTTATCGCGCAACTCGCGCCTTTGCGCAACAGGGGCTCAGCGCGTGACCGGTTGAATCAGCGCAGTGGAAAGCTGCCTTCCAGTGCGCGCTGTGACCCAGGGGCACGAAATCCAGGAAATACCGAGCGTTAGCGTACAACCGCCCGGCTGGCACGAATGTTGTTTGTAGCGGATCCATCGCGTGCATTCAATCAACAAAGGGGGGCACATGGGGGAGACGTTCTACGAGGTTCTGCGCCGTCAGGGGATCACCCGCCGCAGCTTCATCAAGTTCTGCAGTCTCACGGCCACATCGCTCGGCCTGGGTTCCGCGTTCATACCGCGGATCGTCAATGCCTTCGAGACCAAGCCCCGGACTCCGGTCCTGTGGCTGCATGGCCTGGAATGTACCTGCTGTTCCGAGTCCTTCATCCGCTCGGCACATCCACTCGCGAAAGACGTCGTCCTGTCGATGTTGTCGCTCGACTATGACGATACGTTGATGGTCGCGGCCGGCCACCAGGCCGAGTCGATTCTGGAGAAGGTGCGCGAGAAGTACAAAGGCAACTACATTGTCGCGGTGGAGGGCAATCCGCCTCTTAATGAGGACGGTATGTACTGCATCCACGGCGGCAGGCCTTTCGTCGAGGTGCTGAAGGAAACCTGCGCCGACGCCAAGGCCGTCATAGCCTGGGGTGCCTGTGCATCCTGGGGATGCGTGCAGGCCGCGAAGCCCAATCCAACCCGGGCAACCCCCGTGGACAAGGTGATTACGGGCAAACCGATCATCAAGGTCCCGGGATGCCCGCCCATCGCGGAGGTCATGACCGGCGTGGTGAGCTACATGTTGACCTTCGATCGGATTCCCGAGCTCGATCGCCAGGGGCGGCCGAAGATGTTTTACGGCCAGCGTATTCACGACAAGTGCTACCGGCGGCCGCACTTTGACGCCGGTCAATATGTGGAGAGCTGGGACGACGAGGGCGCGCGCAAGGGCTATTGCCTATACAAGATGGGCTGCAAAGGCCCCACGACGTACAACGCCTGTTCGACGGTCCGCTGGAACAACGGCGTGTCGTTCCCCATTCAGTCAGGCCATGGTTGCATCGGATGCTCGGAGGACGGCTTCTGGGACAAGGGCAGCTTCTACGACCGCGTCACCACCATCAACCAGTTCGGTATCGAGTCGAACGCCGACAAGGTCGGTGGTGTTGCGGCCGCCGCCACCGGGGCTGCGATCGTGGCGCATGCCGCGGCTTCGGCGCTCAAGAAAGCCCGCTCACCCCGTTCGACGTCCGAGGGCAAGCAATCATGACTGCCTATCAGACCCAGGGTTTCAATATCGACAACTCCGGAAAGCGGGTGGTCGTCGATCCGGTGTGCCGCATCGAAGGACATCTGCGCGTCGAGGTCAATCTCGATAAGGACAATATCATCCGCAATGCCGTGTCCACGGGCACGATGTGGCGCGGTCTCGAGGTTATCCTGAAGGGACGCGATCCACGCGATGCATGGGCGTTCACTGAGAGAATCTGCGGTGTGTGCACGGGGACGCATGCACTCACGTCGTGTCGGGCGGTAGAGGATGCTCTCGGTATCCAGATACCGGAGAACGCGAACACCATCCGCAACATCATGCAGTTGAATCTGCAGATACACGACCACCTCGTGCATTTCTATCATCTGCACGCCCTCGACTGGGTGGATGTCGTCGATGCACTCAGGGCGGATCCGAAAGCCACGTCCGAGCTGGCTCAGAGCATCTCCTCGTGGCCCCGCTCATCCGCCGGGTACTTTCGCGACGTACAGACGCGAATCCGCAAGTTCGTCGAATCAGGTCAACTGGGCCCGTTCACCAACGGCTACTGGGGCAGCCCGGCCTACAAGCTGCCGCCCGAGGCCAACCTGATGGCGGTGACGCATTACCTGGAGGCGCTCGATTTCCAGAAGGAAATCGTCAAGATCCACACGATCTTCGGCGGCAAGAATCCCCATCCGAACTGGCTCGTGGGCGGCGTCCCCTGTGCCATCAATCTCAACGAGGTGGGGGCGGTCGGTGCCATCAACATGGAGCGGCTCAATCTCGTCAAGGACATCATCGATCAGACGCAGGAGTTCGTGCAGAAGGTCTATCTGCCGGACATTCTCGCCATCGGCTCGTTCTACAAAGGTTGGTTGTACGGCGGCGGCCTGTCGTCCCAGTCCGTGATGTCCTACGGTGAGATTCCAGAGCGCGCCAACGATTACAGCACGCCGAATCTGCTCATGCCGCGCGGCGCGATCACGGACGGCAACCTCAATCGCGTGCAGGAAGTGGACCTCAAGGATCCTGAGCAGATCCAGGAGTTCGTGACCCACTCCTGGTACAAGTACGCCGATGAGTCAAAGGGACTGCACCCCTTCGACGGAATCACGGAGCCGAATTACGCCCCCGAAGGTCCCAACTTCAAGGGCACCCGCACGCGCATCGAATGCCTGGATGAGTCGACGAAGTATTCCTGGATCAAATCGCCGCGTTGGCGCGGGCATGCCATGGAAGTGGGTCCGCTGTCGCGCATGATCCTGGGCTACGTTCAGCCCAAGCAGTTTCCGTGGATCCGTGAAACGATCGACGGCGCGCTGAAGCAGTTGGATGTGCCCCTGACCGCGCTGTTCTCGACACTCGGCCGCACCGCGGCGCGTGGGATCGAAGCGCTGTATTGCGCGAATCTGCAGGTCAGTCAGTTCGACAAGCTGATGGCCAATCTGAAAGCCGGCGATACCGCGACCGCGAACATCGAGAAGTGGAATCCGGACAGTTGGCCGAAGGAGGCGCAGGGGGCCGGCTTCAGTGAGGCACCCCGCGGCGCGCTCGGCCACTGGATCAAGATTCGCAACGGCAAGATCGACAACTACCAGTGTGTGGTGCCGACCACCTGGAACGGCGGCCCGCGCGATCCGAAGGGTCAGATCGGAGCCTTCGAGGCGTCGCTGATGAACACTCCGCTTGCCAAGGCCGATGAGCCGTTGGAGATCCTGAGAACCATTCACAGTTTCGATCCGTGCCTGGCCTGCTCCACGCATGTCATGAGCCCCGATGGCCGCGAGCTGACCACGGTGAAAGTCCGATGAGTACTCAACATCTGACGATGGAGCCGGCAGGCGGCACGACGGTCTATGTCTACGGACCGGTGGTGCGGTTGTGGCACTGGGTGAATGTGTTGTGCATCCTCACATTGGTGGCGACCGGGCTGCTCATAGCGAGCCCGCTCGGCAGCGTGAGCGGCGAGGCGTCCGCCCACTTTCTCACCGGATATATCCGGTTCACGCACTTCAGCGCCGGCTACCTGTTTGCTGTGGCTTTCCTCCTGCGGATCTATGCGGCCGTCAGCGGCAACGAGCATGCCCGCTCGCTGTTCCTGGTGCCGGTCACCGACCCCGAGTGGCGCTCGGGGTTTGTGCACCAGTTGCGCTGGTATCTGTTCCTCGATCGGTTGCCACGCAAGTTTGTCGGACACAATCCGCTGGCGCAGCTCATGATGTTCCTGTTCGTCCTGGCAACGATCTTCATGATCGTCACCGGCTTCGCCCTGTACAGCGAGGGCAAGGGTGTGGGGAGCTGGCAGGACCATCTGTTCGGTTGGGTGATTCCGCTCTTCGGGGGCAGCCAGGCCGTCCACAGCTGGCATCATCTGTGTATGTGGGCGGTCGTTACCTTTGTGCTCGTCCATGTCTATGCCGCCATCCGCGAAGAGATCCTGTCCCGGCAGACCATGCTGAGCGCCATCATCAATGGCTCCCGCAGCTTCCGGAATTGACGGAAACTACGTATACATGCCTTCCAATAAGAAGATAGTGTTGTAAGGAAACTTTCCACCTGCTCGGCGGCTGGGCTGGTAACTCCCTGAATTAATTGAGGGTACTCCTGGCACGCCATTTGAAAAGGGTCAGGTCGAGGGGGGGCGAGCGCATGAGCGAAGAGGGGACCATCGACACGCTGGTGCTGGGCATCGGCAACGTGTTGTGGGCGGATGAAGGCTTTGGGGTACGGTGCGTCGAGCACCTGCTCGCTGAGTACACGCTGCCGCCGGCCGTTCAGGCAATGGATGGCGGCACCCAGGGTCTGTATCTGCTTCCTCATGTTCAGCAGGCCCGTCGGCTGATCGTCTTCGACGCGATCGACTATGGCCTCGAGCCGGGGACGTTGCGGCTCGTCGAGAACGAGGCCGTGCCGCGCTTCATGGGCGCGAAAAAGATGAGTCTCCACCAGACTGGCTTTCAGGATGTGATCTGCGCGGCGGAGCTCACGGGCCAGTGTCCCGCGGAGATGTTACTCATAGGCGTTCAGCCTCAACAGCTCGAGGACTACGGCGGCAGTCTGACTTTGCCGGTTCGCTCACAGATCGCAGCGGCCGTGCAACTCGCCGTGCGCCGGCTGCATGTTTGGGGATTGCAGGCCGTGCGCCGGGTCGCGCCGGCGGTGGCAGCGGATCAGTCTCCACTCAACATCGAAAGCTATGAGCAGGGCCGTCCAACGGCTGAAGAGGCTTGTCGGATAGGCGATGAACGGGTCCTCGGCTCCCGCCGTTGGGTTGCGGGCTGACCTCATGTGTATCGCGGTTCCAGTGCGCGTGCTCAACGGAGGCGCAGGTTTCGTGCGGTGCGTGGATCGATTCGGTGTCGAGTCCGACGTGGATGTGACTCTCGTTGGAGAGGTACACCCCGGAGAGTGGTTACTGGTGTTCCAGCGCGCCGCGCGCGAGATCGTCCCGGAGTCGCGCGCGCTGGAGGTGTCCAGGGCGCTCGATGCCCTGGAGTCTGTCATGCGCGGTGATCTTCCCGATATAAACGCCGCTTTTCCCGACCTGGCCGCGGGTCCCCAACTGCCTGAATTTCTGCGCGGAAGGAGCCTTTGATGGATCCGAGCCCCCATGCCTCGCCCGATATTTCCCGACTGTTGACTCTGTTTGCCCGGCTCGTGAGCCAGCATCGCTTCCAGGCACCCGCGAACGTCGCCGAGTTCGTCGCGGCTCCCGGGGCCGCGCTGCTGTTGTTTGCGGAAGACCCGAAGCGTGTGCCGGAAACCTGGGACGTGGCTGTCGTGTTGCCCGATATTGTCAGTCTGAGCCCGTGTCCTCTGCGGGTTGGCCTGTTGGATCCTGCCACAGCGCGTGCGGCAGCCGCCGACTACGGTGTCCAGGTCTTTCCTACCCTCGTGTTCACTCGCGACGGACAGAAGATCGGCCGCATCGAGCGAATGCAGGGATGGAGCGAATACCGGGAGCTGCTGAACGCGATCCTCAAACCTGAGTTGGAGATGTCATGAGCCGATTTCCGATTCCCGTGGTGGTCATCGGTCCGGGTTCTCAGCCGGAAGAGGAGGAGCCCCTCCAGTACATCGCCTCGCCGGGCGACATGTCGGTATTCCGTCCTCCGACCCCACGCCGCCAGGCCAGCGCACAGGCCGCCGCAGGCGCCCAGGAGGTGCTCGGCCGATTGTTGACTGCCATGGAAGCCGACGGATTTGAATCGCGAGCCACTCGTTTGCCGTTGAACGAGGTCGATGCGGAAGTACTCGACGAGGTGAACGAGTCGCTGGGCTCCGGCGAGGTCAGTGTGATTGTCTCTGCACCGCGCATTCTTCGCATCCAGGAGAGCGCATTCGCAGGCGTGTGGCGCGTGCAGACGCTGGCCGAAGACGGGACGGTGCTCGAGGATGACATCGAAACGGGAGCCATTCCCGGGCGTGTGCACGAGGCGCTCGCGGCAGTCGCGGCTCCGGTGGCGGACCCGAAGGCGCCCCCCGCCGGGGTCATGAATGCGCCCACCCTGTTGCACGAGCTGCGCTCGGTGTCGGCCGACTACCGGCCGGGCAATGCGGCGCACATCGTCAATCTCACGCTGCTGCCGATGTCACCCGAGGACCTGGAATACCTGGCGCTCGAGCTCGGCGGTGGGCCGGTGACGATTCTGTCACGGGGCTACGGTAATTGCCGGATCACCTCAACTGCCTTGCCCCATACCTGGTGGGTGCAATATTTCAACAGTATGGACCAACTCATCCTCAATACCCTGGAGGTCGTTGATGTCCCGGCGGTCGCGCTGGCGGCGCCCGAAGATTTCAGCGACAGTATCGAGCGGCTGCGCGAGTGGCGGGCGACGCTATGAAACGGTACGAGTGTGGTATCTGTTGGGCTGTGTACGACCCGCGGGAAGGCGACCCTGTGGCGCAGATCCCGGCCGGCACCCCCTTCGAGGCCCTGCCGCCGAGCTGGTGCTGCCCGAATTGCGAGGCACCGAAGCACAAGTTCATGGCGATCACCCGTGAGTGAACGGGCCGGAGCCCTCGAGCAGGCTTTCCGGCGCATTGCCGCCACGCGGATGTTGGATATGCCGTTGCGCAACCCGGCGCTGCGGATCGAGTCGGTCGGCTTTCGCGAGTGGCAGGGCAATGAAGTCGGTGTGCTCATCACGCCCTGGAGCATCAGCCTGGTCGTGTTTCCCCAGGCGACGGCCACTGGCCGCTCACTGCGGCTCGATGAGCGGCGGGCCTGGCAATTCCCCTCGGGGGCCTATGACTTCATGGGCGGTGAGGAGCCCGAATGCGGCCCGTTTCACTTCTGCTCGCTGTTTTCCCCGCCCGAGGAAATCGCCGACCACGCGCAGGCCCGCGAGATCGCGAGTGCCGTCCTGGAGCAGTTGTTTCGCGGGGGCAGGGGACTTTCGCGGCGCGCGATGTTGGGTGGCGCCGATGCATGAGATGAGCCTCAGCCAGGGCGTCATCGATGTCATCGAGGCGGCTTCGCGGCGGGAGAAATTCGGGCGGGTCCGCACCGTGTGGCTGGAGATCGGGCGGCTCGCGGCGGTCGAGCCGGAGGCCATCCGATTTTGTTTCGACGTGGTTGCCAAAGGCAGTTGCGCCGAAGGAGCGCGCCTGGAGATCGTTGCGATACCCGGCAGCGGCTGGTGCCTGATGTGCAGTGACAGTATTACCGTGAATGACCCGCTTGCGGGCTGTCCTGCGTGCGGCAGTCATCAGATCCAGGTGACTGGGGGCGATGACTTGCGCGTCAAAGAGTTGGAGGTGGATTGAGCCATGTGTGCTACTTGCGGTTGCGCTTCTCACAGTCACGATCACGGCCACGATCATCATCACGGCCATCCTGATCACGCCCACCACCCCCATCCTGAGAAGGGCCGGATGATCCTGTTGGAGCGCGACATCCTGGAGAAGAACAACTCCTTCGCGCGTGCCAACCGCGCCTCGTTCGCGAAGCGGGGCGTGCGGGCTCTGAACCTCGTATCCAGTCCCGGTTCGGGCAAGACCACGCTGCTGGTCAAGACCATCGAGCGCCTCGCGGGTTCGCGGCCCGTGGCCGTCATCGAGGGGGACCAGGAAACCGCGCTCGATGCCGAGCGAATCCGGGCAACCGGAGTTCCCGCGGTGCAGATCAACACCGGCAAGGGTTGCCACCTGGATGCGCACATGGTCGGCCACGCAGCCGAAGACCTCCCCCTGGCGCAGGGCGGGCTGCTGTTGATAGAGAACGTCGGCAACCTGGTGTGTCCCGCATCATTCGATCTCGGTGAAGCGCACAAAGTAGTGGTGCTGTCGGTCACCGAGGGTGAAGATAAACCGCTCAAGTATCCCGATATGTTCCGCGCCGCTTCCCTGATGCTGCTCAACAAGTGCGATCTGCTGCCCTATGTTGAATTCAACGTCGAGACTGCGATTGCGAACGCTCGCCGGGTGAACCCGCACCTGGAAGCCATTCAGGTGTCAGCAACCCGTGGAACGGGCATGGATGCCTGGATCAACTGGATCGGCTGATGGTTGTTGCGCAACACATCCGGGTCTCCGGAGTGGTGCAGGGTGTTGGATTCAGGCCCTTTGTGTGGCGGCTTGCGCGCGAGTTGTCGCTCGCCGGTTGGGTTCGCAACGGCTCGGGCGGCGTGGAGATCTCCGCGGAAGGAACTGAGGCGGGATTGCGCTCATTGGTTGACCGGATCATGACGGAGGCACCGCCGCAGGCGCGGGTCGAAGCCGTTCTCGCCGCCCCGCTGGTCCCCCAGGGATGGTCGGACTTCACTATCGCCGCCAGCGTCGCGGACCGGTGTGATACCGCGATAGGCGTGGACACCGGCGTGTGCGATGAGTGTCTGTGCGAGCTGTTTGATCCGGGGAATCGCCGTTGGCGCCATGCCTTCATCACCTGTACGAACTGCGGCCCTCGCTTCACCATTGCCCACTCGCTGCCATACGACCGTTCCAGGACCAGCATGGAGGGGTTTGAGCTGTGTCCGGACTGTCAGCGCGAATATGTTGATCCTGACGATCGGCGCTTCCACGCTGAACCGATAGCCTGCCCGGCCTGTGGGCCCCGGCTCCGGCTCGATGGCGTGCCCGGCGACCCCATTGAAAGGGCGCTGGCCCTGATTCGCGGCGGCGCCATCGTGGCTTTGAAGAGCTTCGGCGGCTATCACCTGGCCTGCGACGCCCGCAATCCCATGGCAGTGTCTTTACTGCGCTCGCGCAAGGATCGGTACGCGAAACCGTTCGCTGTCATGGCGGCCAATCCGCAATCGCTCGCTCCCTACGCGCAGCTCGATCCATCCGCCATGCATCTGCTGAGCTCGCCCGCACGCCCCGTTGTGCTGGCCCCGAAGGTCGAGGAGTTGGTTGGGATTGCGCCCGGGATGGCCCACCTCGGCGTCATGTTGCCTTCCAATCCGTTGCAATGGCTGCTGTTTCACGAGGCTGCGGGTCGTCCCGCGGGCATTGAATGGCTGCAGCAACCTCAGGAATTGTTGCTCGTGATGACGAGTGCCAATCCAGGCGGAGAACCGCTGGTCATAGAGGACGCAACTGCGCTCGAATCGCTGACGGGAATCGCTGACGCGTTTCTCCAGCATGACCGGCCGATCGTGACTCGCTGCGACGACAGCGTCGTCATTCCTGGCAGCAAACCAGTGTATATCCGGCGTGCTCGGGGTTATGCGCCCAGGGCGATCCGGTTGCCCATTTCCGGGCCCAGCGTGCTTGCGGTAGGCGCACATCTGAAGAACACAGTCTGCGTGACACGCGGCAATGAGGCGTTCGTTTCGCCCCATGTCGGGGATCTGGACGATGCGGCCACCTGCCAGGCTTTTCAGGAGTCGATTGAACGGCTGCTGTCTCTTCTGGAGGTCGAGCCGACCCTGATCGCCCGTGACCTGCATCCTGACATGCCCTCCACTCGGATCGCCGAATCCATCGCCGCGCAGCGTGCGATCCCGGCGATTGCAGTCCAACATCATCATGCGCACATTGCGTCTGTGCTCGCAGAAAACGGGATGTGCGGCCCGGCATTGGGCGTTGCGCTGGATGGGGTCGGATACGGGTTGGACGGGGGTGCGTGGGGCGGTGAGTTGTTGGCGGTGAACGGTGCGTCCGTCGAGCGTCTTGGTCATCTCGAGCGTTTGCCCTTGCCCGGTGGCGATCGCGCGGCGCGGGAGCCGTGGCGCCTCGCGGCCGCGGCGCTGCACCGGCTCGGGCGTGGCGCCGAAATCGAGTCCCGCTTTGCTCACCATGCCGGCGCCGGTCAGATGCAAGCGCTGCTCGACCGGCATCTGAATTGCCCGCCGACTTCGAGCATGGGCCGAGTGTTCGATGCCGCTGCGGCGTTGCTCGGGATCTGTGAGAAGTCGCGTTTTGAGGCTGAAGCGGCGATGCGGCTGGAAGCTGCCGCCCGCCGCGCTCCGTGGACCGGCCCGGTGCCGCGCCTTTGGTCGACAAACTCGCACGGCAGGTTGGATCTGATGCCGCTCCTGGGGGCGCTGGCCGATTGGAGTGGCGCTGCCGGCCGCGGCGCTGCCTTGTTTCATGCAGCGACGAGCCGGGCGGTGGGCGAATGGGCGGGCGAGATCGCCGCCCGCGAGCACCTCTCTACGGTCGTCCTGTCGGGCGGCTGTTTTCTGAATTCGCTGCTGTTTCGCGATGTCAGCGCAACCCTGACAGCAGCAGGACTCAACGTGTTATCCGCGGTGGATCTGCCTCCCAATGATGGTGGCATCTGCGTCGGCCAAGCCTTTGTGGCGCTTCAATCGCGAGGACATTGAGCATGTGTCTTGCAATCCCGGCCCGTATCGTTGAAATCCGCGATGGCGATCTCGCGGTCGTGGAGCTCGGTAACATCCGTAAGGAAATATCCCTCGCGCTCGTCGAGGGCATCCAGGAGGGCGACTATGTGATCGTCCACGTCGGCTATGCGTTGCAACGGCTCGATGTCGAGGAAGCGGAACGGACGCTCAGTCTGTTTCGGGAGCTCGGCGCCCAGGCGTTGGAGGCGGCTGTATGAAATACGTTGATGAATTCAGGAACGGGGAACTGGCCCGAGGACTCGCCGCGGCCATAGGCCTCGCTGCCGCCTCCGGCCGCGACTACCGGTTCATGGAGTTCTGTGGGGGCCACACCCATGCCATTTCGCGCTACGGCATCGTCGACCTGTTACCGCCGAATGTCCGCCTCATTCATGGACCGGGATGCCCGGTGTGTGTATTGCCCATCGGTCGCATCGACCAGGCCATTCAGTTGGCAAGAGATCACAATGTGATCCTGACCACGTACGGTGACACGCTGCGGATTCCGGCATCGGCTCGATTGTCACTGCTGCGCGCGAAGGCGCTGGGCGCCGATGTCAGAATGATCTACTCGACGCTCGACGCCCTCGCCATAGCGCGCGCCAACCCCGGGCGCGAAGTAGTCTTTCTGGCGATCGGGTTTGAGACCACCACGCCGCCCACGGCGGCGGCTGTGCTTGCCGCGAGCCGCGAAGGCCTCAACAACTTCAGCATTCTCTGCAATCATGTTCTGACGCCGGCGGCGATGCAGGCCATCCTGACGGCGCCCGATGGGGTTCCCCTGGACGGATTCATCGGCCCGGCGCACGTTTCGACGGTGATTGGCAGCGCCCCTTATGAGCCCTTTGCACGGGATTACGGCAAGCCGGTGGTGATTGCCGGTTTCGAGCCGCTCGATGTCATGCAGGCCGTTCATATGTTGATAGCACAGGTGAATGCCGGGCGCACCGACATCGAAAACGAATTCACGCGAGCCGTGACCCGTGAGGGCAACCGCAAGGCCCAGGCGCTGGTAGCCCAGGTGTTTGAGCTGCGTGACAGTTTCGAATGGCGCGGGCTCGGCACGATTGCCCACAGCGGCTTGAAGCTGCGCGCCGACTTCAGCAGCTTCGATGCCGAGAAGCGCTTCCCGGTGCCCTACCGTGCGGTTGCCGATGCAAAGGCCTGTGCCTGCGGTGAGATCTTGAGGGGAATCAAGCAGCCACGGGATTGCAGCATCTTCGGCACGGCCTGTACCCCGGAGAGTCCGGTCGGCTCCTGCATGGTGTCTTCGGAAGGCGCCTGCGCGGCTTACTACACGTATGGCCGGTTTCGAGAGGTGGCGGCATGAACGCGCAGTTTGTCATGCCCCTCGATCTGAAACGGGGGCGGGTCGACCTCTCGCACGGTTCGGGAGGTCGGGCCATGTCGCACCTGATCCAGGAGCTGTTCGCCCGCGAGCTGGCGAACGAATATCTTGCTCAGGGAGACGATGCTGCGCGACTGAATGCGCATGAGGGTCGGCTGGTGATGGCAACGGACGCTCATGTCGTTTCGCCCCTGTTCTTTCCGGGCGGCGACATCGGTTGTCTGTCGGTGCACGGCACGCTCAACGATCTTGCCGTCATGGGTGCCATCCCGCTGTATCTGGCGGCGGGTTTCATTCTCGAAGAGGGTTTCCCGTTGTCGGACCTCGCGCGGGTCGTTGCCTCGATGGCGCAGGCCTCGCGTGCATGTCGTGTTCCGGTCGTCACCGGCGATACCAAGGTCGTCGAACGGGGCAAGGCGGATGGCGTCTACATCACAACTACCGGCGTCGGCGTACTGAGGCCTGGAATCGATTGCTCGGGCAAGCGGGCGCGACCGGGCGATGCCATCCTTCTGTCGGGCTCCATAGGCGACCATGGCATGGCAATCATGTCGGCGCGGGAGAACCTGTCTTTTGAGTCGCCCATCCTGTCCGATACCGCGGCCCTGCACGGACTGGTGGAACAACTTCTCGACGCGGTGCCGCAGATGCGCGTGATGCGGGATGCAACCCGTGGCGGCGTGGCGACGACGCTCAATGAGATCGCGACCCAGTCGGGCGTGGGTATGGTCATCGAAGAATCGGCGATAGTCGTGAGCAGCGCGGTCGAGTCGGCCTGCGAGTTGCTCGGGCTCGATCCCCTCTACATCGCGAACGAGGGTAAGCTCATTGCCATCTGTCCGCCGGAATGTTCGCAGCGCGCGTTGGATGCCATGAGGTCGCATCCTCTGGGACAAAACGCCACGCAGATCGGCCGCGTACAGGCGGACGAGCATCGGTTTGTTCAGATGCGCACCTGCCTCGGCGGCCGGCGGATAGTCGACTGGCTGCACGGGGACCCCCTGCCACGGATCTGCTGAATGAGCCGCAACCTGCCCACCGTATTGGTCATCGATGACGAGCCACGCTCCGTCGAAGCTCTGCGCCGCACATTGGAGGATGACTTTGACGTATTGACGGCCTCTGGAGCGGACGAAGCCCGTGCCATTCTCGAACGGGAGTTTGTCCAGATCATACTGTGTGACCAGCGGATGCCCGGCACTTCCGGCATCGAGTTCCTGAAACAGGTGCGCGCCCGTTGGCCCGATCCCGTCAGGATCGTGTTGTCAGGGTACACAGACTCGGCGGACATCATCGCGGGTGTCAACGACGCGGGTATCTGGCAATACCTGTTGAAACCCTGGTCGCCGGAGCAACTGGTGCTCACGCTCAAGGGCGCGGCGGAGGCCTGGGAGCTGCACCGCGAAACCCATCGGCTGTCGCTCGAGCTGCGGCAATCTCCCCGAGTGGTCCGCGAGCGGGCCAACGAGCGACTGCGTATCGTACAGGCCGCCGGTGGGTTTCAGCGGTTGATCCGCTCTGCGGGTAGCCCGTTGGATCCGATCTGCGCCAACGCGCAGAAGTTGGCCCGTTACGATCTGCCGATCCTCATCACGGGCGAGACCGGGACCGGCAAGGAACTGCTGGCGCGGGCGATGCACTATGGTAGCCCGCGCGCCAACGGCCCGTTTGTCGTGGAGAACTGCGGCGCTCTGCCGGATACGCTCCTCGAGTCCGAGTTGTTCGGATACAAGCGCGGTGCGTTCACCGGAGCCTACGAAGACCGAATGGGCCTGCTGCAACAGGCCAACGACGGGACCATCTTTCTCGATGAAGTGGGCAACACCTCGCTGGCGCTGCAAAGCAAGCTGTTGCGCGCACTGCAGGAGGGCGAGGTGCGGCCGCTCGGCGCGGCTCGTTCGGTGCGTATCAATGTGCGGGTCGTTGCAGCTACGAATCGCGACCTCGAGGAGGATGTGCGCCGCGGCACCTTCCGTGAGGATTTCTACTATCGCCTCGCCGGGGCAACGCTGCATCTGCCGCCGTTACGGGAGCGCAGCGCGGACATTCCGATCATTGCCACCGAGATGTTGGGTCGCGAATGCACCCGTTTCGGCAAGCCGCCGGCGCGACTCACCGCGCGGGCGCTGGACTGCATGCGGGCTTACCATTGGCCCGGCAACGTGCGTGAGCTGCAGAACGAGCTGCAGAAGATGCTGGCGCTCGCCGAAGGCGATGAGCTCGGCGCGGAGCTCCTCAGTCCCCGGGTGGTTCAGGCACCGCGCGGGGAGACGGAAGCGCGCGACCTCACGTTGCTGGCGGGACTGGACGGCACGCTGAAGGAGCGCATGGAGCAGCTGGAAGCCCGTGTGATCAAGGAGGTCCTGGTGCATCATCGGTGGAACAAGAGCCGCGCCGCGGCCGAGCTCGGACTGTCCCGGGTCGGGCTGCGCTCGAAGCTGTTGCGCTATCGCTTGGACCAGGTGTCATGAACGTTTTGTGGCTGCAATCCGGGGGCTGTGGCGGGTGCACGCTGTCCTGGCTGGGCAGTGAGCTCGGGCCGCTCGTGCGGACCCTGGCGGATGAGAAGATCGAGATGCTGTTGCATCCGAGCCTGTCGCAGGCCACGGGTCCCGAGGCACTGGAGATTCTGGAGGGGTGCGCCAGCGGCGCTGTCCCACTCGATGTCTTGTGCCTCGAGGGGTCCGTGATGCGCGGTCCCAATGGCACGGGACGCTTCCATGTTCTGGCCGGAACCAACACCGCGATGGCCGAATGGATCCGGCGACTGTCTGTCCGAGCTGAATATGTGGTGGGTGTCGGCTCATGCGCAGCCTACGGCGGCGTGACATCCGCCGGAGCCAACGTCACGGACGCATGTGGCCTCCAATACGACGGCGCCGCCCGGGGTGGGCTTCTCGGCGCGGACTTTCACAGTCGCAGCGGCTTGCCGGTGATCAACATCGCGGGCTGCCCAACCCACCCGGACTGGATTACCGAGACGCTGATCGCGCTCGCCCACCGCCAGGTAACGGCGCGGGATCTCGATGACAGCGGGCGTCCGCGCTTTTACGCGGACCACCTGGTGCATCACGGCTGCAGCCGCAACGAGTTCTACGAATACAAGGCGAGCGCCGAACAACCCGGCGACCAGGGTTGCATGATGGAGCACATGGGGTGCAAAGGAACCCAGGCGCATGCGGATTGCAATCTGCGCCCCTGGAATGGGGGCGGCTCCTGCCTGACGGGGGGCTATCCCTGTATCCGCTGCACCGAGCCGGGGTTCGAGGAGCCCGGACATCCGTTTGCAATCACACCGAAGCTTGCGGGGATTCCGCTCGGACTGCCGACCGACATGCCCAAGGCCTGGTTCGTGGCGCTCGCGGCGCTTTCGAAATCCGCAACACCCGCGCGCGTGCGCGACAACGCGCGCGCGGACCGCACGGTGCATGCGCCCGGCGCGCGGCTCGATCGATCGAAGAAATGACACGGAGGATCATTGGCCCCTTCAATCGTGTCGAAGGTGATCTCGAGATCACGCTCGACATTGCCGACGGAGCCGTGTCCGCCGCCTACGTGAATTCCCCCCTGTACCGGGGCTTCGAGCAGATCCTGGTGGGCAAGGCGCCCGCGGATGCGTTGGTGTTGGTTCCGCGAATCTGTGGAATCTGCTCGGTTGCGCAGAGTGCCGCGGCAGCCGGGGCGCTTGCCGCGGCCAGCGGGTTGGAGCCCCCGCCGAACGGGCGCCTGGCCGCGAACCTGACACAGGCGGCCGAGAACTCGGCCGATCATCTCACCCACTTCTACATGTTTTTCATGCCGGACTTTGCGAACGAGGCGTATCGCGACCGGCCGTGGTTCGAGGCGGCGACGAGCCGGTTCAGGGCCATCAAAGGGACGGCTGCGGCGGATGCGCTCGCGGGGCGGTCCGCCTTCATGAGAGTCATGGGGTTGCTGGCGGGAAAATGGCCGCACACATTGTCGCTGCAGCCCGGAGGTTCCGCGCGCGCTCTGCAGGCCTCGGAAAAGATCCGGCTCTATCGCATACTGCGCGAGTTTCGGGACTTCCTCGAGCGGATCGTCTACGGCGACTGCCTCGAATCCGTCACGGCTCTATCCACATCCGCCGAGCTGGCGAGTTGGGCCGAGGCACGTTCCAACAGCAGCGATTTTGCCCGGTTCATCCATATGGCTGCCGATCTCGATCTGCAGCGCTTGGGTCGCAGCGATGCTGTCTTGATCAGCGCGGGGGCGTATCGGGAGGCCGACGGCAAGTTGTTTTCCGCGGGTGTATTCGCCGGCCGTGACGAAGTCCTGGATCCGGAGTCGATCCGCGAGGACTCGCGTTTTGCTCACTATGTCGAACCCGGGACCCCGCAAAAGCCGCTGGCGCAGGAGACGGTCCCCCTGCCCGACAAGAAGGATGCTTACAGCTGGTGCAAGGCGCCGCGACTCGGCGGCCGGGTTGCAGAGACCGGCGCGTTCGCGCGGCAGGTTATCTCCGGGCACCCCCTGGCGCGTGACTTATATGCGAGAAGCGGCTCGAACGTGACCTCGCGAGTGGTCGCGCGACTGCTCGAGCTCGCGAGGCTCATTCCCGCCATGGAACGCTGGTGTCAGGACCTGCGTCCCGGTGAGCCGTACTGTGCGTTTGCGCAGCTGCCGGATTCGGCCGATTCCTATGCGCTGATCGAGGCGGCTCGCGGCTCCTTGGGACATTGGATGAGTATCCGCCGGGGCCGGATTCGTAACTACCAGATCATTGCGCCGACCACCTGGAACTTCTCGCCACGGGACAGCGCCGGCGTGCCTGGAGCGGTGGAGCAGGCGTTGGTCGGCACGCCTTCGGCCGGTTCCGGTGCCGTCTCTCCCGCTGTGTATCACGTCGTTCGGTCCTTCGATCCCTGCATGGTCTGCACGGTTCACTGATGTCCCCGCCAACCAACAGTCAGGAAGATGTTGCCGGGGCGGGCGAGCATGCGTGGCTCGAAGTCATCAACAAGATGGACGAGGTGTATCACGAGCTGCTCGACTACGAAGTCGCGCTCGAGCAAAAGAACGCCGCGTTGGAGGAGTCGCAGCAATTCATCATCTCCGTCCTGACATCCATCTCGGATGTGCTCGTGGTCTGCAACCGTTCGGGGACGATCGAGGACCTGAATCCCTCCCTATTGGAGCTGACCGGCCGTACGGAGACCGAGCTGCGCGGAACCTCGCTCTTCGACCTGTTCGCGGATCGGGAATCGCGCAGTGTCATCGAGACTCATCTGCTGGCGCGTGCGGGCGAGCGACTCGCCGATTGTGAATTGCAGATGAAGGGGCGGGACGGCGCGGCTGTTCCGGTGGCTTTGAGCTGCACGCCGCGTCTGAGCAGCGTGGGCCGTCCTCTGGGTGTCGTCGTTACCGGCCGTCCGGTGGGCGAGCTGCGCCGCGCCTATTCCGCACTTCGCCAGACGCACGAGGAGCTGAAGCAAACCCAACAGCAGCTGCTGCACGCCGAGAAGATGGCCTCGCTGGGGCGCCTGGTCGCGGGAGTCGCGCACGAGTTGAACAATCCCATCAGCTTCGTGTTGGGAAATGTGGTGGCGCTGAAGAAATATATCACCCGCTTCGAGAGTTACCTCGCCGCGATTCATGCCGGGTCGAGCGCTGCCGAGGTGAAACGCCTGCGCCTCGAGTTGCGAATCGATGCCATGCTGGCGGACCTGCCATCCTTGATCGCCGGCACCGTCGAAGGCGCGGAGCGGACGCGGGATGTGGTGGACGGTTTGAAACGCTTTTCAGCGAGCGGCGGTGCACAGGAGCACGGCCAGTTCGATCTGCGGCCGGTCATTGAGCGGGCGGTGCAGTGGGTCGCCAAGGCGGCGCCCGACAGTTTCCGGGTCGACATGCGGCTGCCAGCCTCGATGCCCATTGTGGGCAATGCAACCCGGATGCAGCAAGTGATCATGAACATCATCCAGAACGCCGCCGATGCCACGGCGGGACTCAGTCCGGCGTCGTTGATTATCAGCGTGCGCCAGGACGCGGACTCGCTGTTGGTGGATTTCTCCGACACCGGCCCCGGGATCACCGCCAACCATCTGCCGAGAATTTTCGAGCCGTTTTTCACCACCAAGCCGGTCGGACAGGGCACCGGGCTCGGCCTGTCCATCAGTTATGGCATCGTCGAGCAACACGGCGGTACATTGACCGCGGCCAACGGGCCGGGCGGCGGTGCCGTGTTCACTTTACGGCTGCCCCGATGTGAATGAGATCGACCTGGAGGGGCATCTCGGTGCGGGGATGATTGCCTCCATCAATGTGCGTATCCGCAAAGTTGAGGTCGCGGAACGCCTCAGCGGACTTCCCTGTGCCGAGGCCGAGAGAATCCTGCCGCTGCTGTATGGAGTTTGTACCAAGGCGCACGGCGCGGCGGCCGCGGCGGCGCTGGCCGCGGCGCGGAGCGAGCCGCGCCCCTGTGTCATATCCAGTGAAGTGCTCCGGGAAGCGGTCCGGGAGTTGCAGCTTTCGGTTTTTACGGGGCCGCTCCGCTCCTTCGTACGGCAGATCCGCGATCCCGCCGAGCTGCGGGCACCGATCGAATCCGCGCTGGGTGTGCCCGCCGCGCAATGGTTACGGTTGGAAACACTGCAAGGTTGGTCCGCGAGCGCGGATAGCCCCCTGGCGCGTGAGTTTCAGCGTCGGCGGGCTTTGCCGGAACCGACCGCCGTCTCCAATCTGCTCCCCGTCCTCGATGCGGCAGCGAGTCTCGAGCTCGCCTCGGAACAACTGACCTGCTATCCGCAATGGCGGGAACACCCAGCGGAAACAGGCTCGGTGAGTCGCGAGTGGCATCATGAGCTGTCTCAGGAGTGGGTCGCGCGTCCTCTGTTGCACCGCTGGGTCACCAGGCTCATTGAGCTGGTGCGCTACAGCTCGACGGATTCGACTTCGCTGCTGGGTCGGGTATGCGCAGTCGCCGGCCCAACACCCGGACACGGCCGAGCTACCGTTGAAACAGCGCGAGGTTTGCTGATTCACGATGTCCTGACAGATCGAGGAAAGGTTGTGCGCTACCGGCTCGTGGCGCCGACCGACTGGAACTTCCATCCGCACGGCACGGTCGAACGCTGGCTCGAGGGCGCTCCCGCGGATTCGCCGGAGATGGCACTGGCGTGGCTGCGACGAGTCTGTGAAGCGCTCGATCCTTGCATGGAATGTCGCATCGCCGTCGCCCTGGCGCGGAAAATCGAGCAAGGCACACCCCGGCGCTAGTATGTTCATGGGTTCCACGATGCATCGGAAGAGCCTTTCGTATGAGTGCCCAATCGAAAGTCGGCGACTCGCTCGGAATGGACGCGCCCATCACGCGCCGCGACTTTATCGGATCAACATTGGTGGCCACGGGTGCGGCCTTGCTGGGGCCGCACGCCAACGCGAAGGATGCAGGCAGGGACGAATTCACCGGCTACGGCGGCCTCGGCGACTATAAAACTTCAAACGGCAACACGCTGGAAGTCGTCACCGCGGGTCACCGGATGCGCGATGGCCTGTTGGACGAGTTGGATGCGATCGATACCGGCGAAGCCTACGACTGCGTGGTCATCGGCGGTGGTATCAGCGGCCTGGCCGCGGCCCTGACCTTTCTGCAGGAGGCCGGTTCCGCCAGGAAAGTGCTGGTGCTGGAGAATCATCCGATCTTCGGCGGTGAAGCGAAGCAGAATGAATTCGAAGTGGCTGGCAAGCGACTGATCGCGCATCAGGGATCGGCGATTTATTTCGTTCCTCATCCGCGCAGCGTCATCGGCCGTTTCTATGAATCGATCGGACTGCGCGCGCCGCGGCTCAACTACCAACGTTGGGAGGGACCCGGGCGGCTCGGCCGCACGCCGTACGAGGCGGGACACAATGGCTTCTGGTTCGCATCGCCTGCAGGAGCTCGCGATGGAATCTGGGTGATGGATCCCTTGAAATCGCAGTTGCGGGGCGCGCCACTGTCGCCGGGCGATCGCGCCGATCTGCTGCGTTGCCTGGCGGGTTCCGAGGTCCCCGATACCCCGCCGCAGTTTGAAGGAGACGAGATCTCGCGCCGCCTCGACTCGATCACGCTCGAACGGCACTACATGAGCCGGCTGGGGATTTCACAGGCCGCGAGTCGCAAATATCTCACCGCGGTCGAGGGTGGAGCGTATGGCCTCGGTCCGGACGCTCTGTCCGCCTACACCGACTATGCTTTCGACCTCCTGCATCCGCTGGGCGATGAGTCCGAATCCGCCCAGATGTTTCCCGGAGGTAATGCAGGCATTGCCCGGCTCATCGTGAAAACGCTGAATCCGCCAGCCATCGAGGGCGATGTTCACCTGGGCCGGGTGAGGTTCGATCTGTTGGATGCGCCGGAGGCAGCGGCCCGCGTCCGGTTGTCATCCACCGCGGTCGCAGTGAAGCACGAGGGCGATCCCAGGACCGCCGAATGGCTGTCGGTAACATACTTCCGTGATGGGAAACTTTACCGGGCAAAAGCCCGGTCCGCCGTGGTGGCCGGCGGCAGTTGGACTGCCAGGCACATCGTCAAGGATCTCCCTGCTGTGTACGCCGACGCTTATGCGCAATTTCATCGCTCGCCCTGTCTCATGGCTAACGTCGCCGTGCGCAACTGGCGCTTTTTGCACAAGCTGGGGATTACCGGCTGCCGTTGGTTCGACGGCTTCGGTACCGAGCTCAGTGTCTATCGCAGAGCCTTGATCGGTGATGTGGAGGACACCGTGTCGCCCGATTCTCCAACGGTGCTGACTCTGAAAGTGTTGTTTCAATCACCCGGATTGCCGACGCGGGAGCAGGGCGTTCGGGGGCGCGCGGAGATGTTTGGCACCCCTTTCAGGGAATACGAACGGAGGATCCGCGAGCAGCTCACGCGCATGTTTTCCAAGGCAGGCTTCGATCCGCGGCGCGATATTGCGGGGATCATTCTCAATCGCTGGGGCCATGCCTATCTGAGCCCGCAACCCGGATTCTTCTTTGGTACCCACGGCAAACCTGCGCCTCGCGATGTCCTGCGCGGCGCCCCGTTCGGACGCATCGCGTTCGCGAATACGGATCTGGCCGGTGCGATGGATCATCGGTCGTCCATCCTCGAGGCGCAACGTGCGGTAAACCAATTGCTGGACCAGGTAGTAACATGACTGTGAAGATCTACGGGCATGCGGCGTCCATCAGTGTCCGCAAAGCGCTATGGATGTGCGGTCGCGCCTCTTGCAGTGGGTCGGGTGAAAAGGACTATACGAAGTCCTGATCGTCCCCGAGCACGTCGTCGTTCGAGAACGTGGCGTCGGAGTCGTCCGTTCGCGGCTGATCGATGTTGTTATCCACGACCACTTCTTCCGGCCCGTAGTAATTATTGATAGTGACGTCCTCGGCGGGGAACGGCTGGCTGGCGAATCCCCCGCCACCGCCGAAGCCACCGCCATGGTGGCCGAAGAGGCTCTCGATTCCCTGGAACAGAAATTCGCCTCCCGCCACCCCCGCGGCGGTCGCGGCAGCCTGTCCGAGAAAGCCGGAGAACCCGCCGCCCGCGGGCGAACCGCCATAGACCGGATACCCTTGAGGGGGTGGTCCGTAGCCGGGCGCGTAAGCCGGCGCGTATTGCGGAGCCGCCACCGGAGGCTGCCCGCGGTAGCCCGCAGGCCCCGGCCCCGGATTGCCCCAGCCGGACGCATTGGGATCAAGAAAACCTTGACCTCGTCCTTCACCCTGCTCCAGCGCGGCGATCCGCGCCTTCGCCTGCTCGAGCGCCTGGCCCAGCAGCAGCGCGCGTTGCACGAGCAGATAGGCGGCATCGGGCTGCTCCTCGACGGCTCGGGCGATCAGCCGTTCAGCTTCAGGGTCCTTGTTGACCCCACGGACCTGGGCGAGTTGCGAAAGAAAGCCTTCGAGCAGAGAACGTTCCTGCGGAGTCATGGGCCACCTTCAGTGCGTGCCTACAGCGGCATGGGGGATCTGGCGCTCATTTTCAAGGAGTGTCCTTCCTCGTTCAACGTGAAGAGCGCGAAGGCCTTCGGCGGTGATTACCGGTGCTCCCGGCGGCGTAATATGGGTAAGTGATGACCAGACGCCGGCTCCTCGGGTCTGCGCGCTAACGGCCCCATTCCTTGCGCGCGGTTTTCCTGAATTGGGGCAAAAGCGGATGGGTCGGCGCCTGGACGGTCCGCAATGGGTTCACCTGCGCGGTCCGCGATGCCGCCGATCAAAGTGACCTGTATGGCGGCAAGAGCTCAGTTTGAATGACTACGTCCCTGGAGGTTTGTGTTGACTCGGTTGCGGGTCTGGATGTCGCGGCTGCCTCGGCCGCCGACCGGGCCGAGTTGTGTTCGTCATTGTCCGTAGGCGGACTCACTCCGTCCTATGGCCTGCTGGCCGCGGCGGCCGCCCAGGATCTGCCGTGCTTCGTGCTGATTCGACCGCGCGCAGGGGACTTCTGTTACACCCGCCGGGAGATCGATGTTATCCGGCGCGATATCGACGCGGTGCGCTCGTTGAACCTCGCAGGTGTTGTGATCGGCGCGAGCCGTCCGGATGGCTCGCTCGATGAAGCTATATTGCGCCAGCTTGTAGAGCACGCGGCCGGACTGACCGCGGTGCTGCACCGTGCGATCGATCTTGTCGCGGATCCGGTCGAGGCGGTGCGTCGCGGCCCGGCGCTCGGGTTCAAACGCGTGTTGACATCCGGAGGAAGCTCGGAGGCGCCGGCTGGAGCCCAGGTGATCCGCCAACTGGTGGATCGGGCAGCCAACCGGATCGAAGTCATGGCCGGGTCCGGTCTCAACCCGCAGAACGTGGTGCAATTCGTCCGTGCAACCGGCGTACCGGCCGTGCACAGCTCCTGCAGCGCCGCGGTAACCAACTCCAAACGTACCGTTGATCTCGGATTTGCGCCGGCGACCAGTCGGTCTACCGACGCGAAAGCGGTGGCCGCGATGCGCAGTGCTTTGGCCGCCGCACGACCCTGATCTTGCCAGCGCCTTCCCCGATTCAACTTTCCTTGCGAACACGTAAGTCCAGTCCTCCGGCACACCTCGGTCGCAGGATGACGCTGCGAAATACTCAATATCCCTGGGGCTCGATATCCCTGGGGTATACTGCGCGCGTTTGTGGAAGCGATTCCGCCAACTAATCAGTGCGCCCATGCGAGTCGCGCCGGCCGGCGCGTATTTCGGTAGGCAATGCAGGGTCGGCGGAATCAACCAATGGAGAAGGAATGCACGTTTCGTGGCGAAAGCGGGTCTCCCGGCTCATTCGCGGCAATATCCGCGCGCGCGTCCTGGGCGCTCACGGGGATGGCATCTTGGCTCATTCCCAAAACGGTCCGCTAATCGTCGATCCGCGTGACTTCAATGTCTCGAGGTCGCTCTTGACGCATGGGAGCTACGATTGGCAGGACGTTCAGTGGCTTCTGAGGATTGTGGACGAGCGCTCGGTAATGGTTTTCGTGGGCGCGCATATCGGCTCGCTACTGATTCCGATCGCTAAGCAGTCTTGTGCTCAGCGGGTCGTCGCCTTCGAGCCCAGTCCACGCAATCACCACCTGCTCAAATTGAACGTGCTGTTGAATGAGCTCAAATCCGTGGAGATTCATCGAGTCGCCGCGGGGAACCAGGAAGGCACGGTTCAATTCACAGAGAACAAAATCAATTCTGGCAATAGCCGCGTGTCTCGAGTCGGAGAGACGCAAGTTCCGGTATTGCGCCTGGATTCGGTCCTTAAAGCGGAGCCTGCGATTCAGCTCCTGGTGATGGACGTCGAAGGCTTTGAGGTCCATGCGATGCGCGGCGCGGCCGCCGCCCTGGACAGGACACAATACTTCTACACAGAGTATGCGCCTGAGCAGTTGGCCGAACAGGGTTCGAGCTGCGAGGAATTCATTGAAGTCGTCGCCGCGCGATTCAGCTCCATGTATATCCGAGGTCGGACGACCCGCTTTCTTCCAAATAAGTCGTATGTCGAATTTTTGCGCAATTTACCTCCGCGGAAGGGGCTGCTGATGAACCTGCTGTTTTCCAACGAGCAGTCTGCGCGCGCAGAGCTCGCTCTCGAGGCCTAACTGTTAGGATGTCTGGGGGGCGTGCCGTGGGGCGGAATTGAGCCGTCGACCGGCTGACCGGCCCCGGCGGCCGAGAGGTCGTGGCGACGGGCTCCTGGCTTGCCATTCAGGCGCCGGTGCGAGCAGCGAGCGCATCCAGGCGCGGCAACCATCGTTTTCAGCCAAGCTTCGGAACTCGTAGCGCTGCCGACGATTGAGCTAACTATGAAATACTCCAGATCGCTCGCTATCTGCTCAGTCCTTCTGCTGGCGGGCACGCTCGGCGGTTGCGATCAGTTCGGTGCGGCCAAGAAGGCCTTGGGACCCCCGGAAGTGCCTTCCGACGCGCAGCTGAAGAAGATCAGCTACATGACCGCGGAGAATTCCGGCCCGCAAGGGCGCAAGGCCTACACCCACCTATGGGAAGCCAGGAGCTGCGCGGACTTCGAGACCGCCCTGCGCTGGAACCGGCCACCCAATGTGGCGGGCGGCTCCTTCGGCAAACATATGGTGTATCTCACCGACACGGTGCCCGCGGACCTGCCCAGTGAATCCGAGGTCTTCCTCCGCGGCAGGATCGAGAAGGGCGACCCGCTCGTCGCCGGCGGTTGGGTGTGGATTGTGAAAATGCAGGACGGCACGCGGCTGCAGGCGGCCGAGATGCAGGACTTCATCACCAAGCAGGATCAGGAGACCGCCGGCAACAGCCAGGCGACGACGCTCGACAAACCCAGCAAACCGGGGCGCGCCTTCTGCGGCCAGGCGGTGTTCCAGGGTCTGAAGGGCAAGGATCCGAACCAGGAGGACAAGAAGATCCCGCTGTTCTCGATGCTCTATGCCCTGGATCGCGAAAAGTAACTGTCAGCGGCCGTGGTGTTGATACAGCCATGACTCGCAGAGCGTCTGGTCGCCGACTTTCAGATACAGCCGCCTGTCCACGACGTCGGTAGCTGACGGGTTGTTTGGAACCCACATGGCGACGAGCAAGGAGGATGCCTGCGCTGCTGCGCCGCAACTCACTCGGGGAGCATGACTCCCGAACCGCCCATTTCCGCCGGCATATCCTTGAATTTCGGCTTTCCGTCGTGAATGTGCAGCACCGTCTCGCCGTAGTTCACATGCACTCCGGCCTCGAATTTCAGCGACGGCAACATCGCCGCGTAGACATCCACCAACCCCATCGTGGGATGCTGGGTGAACAAGTGTCCGCCGCAGTCCCTGCACCATTTTCGAAAGCTGATCGGCGTTTTGTTGTACGTGCCTATGCTGCTTTCGCCCGATGTGATCCGCAGCGACTCGGGCTTCCACAAGGTGAAGGCATTCACCGGCCCCGCGGACCAGTGCCGACAGGATTCACAGTGACAATATCCCATTGCTTCCGGCTTGCCCGAAGCCTCGAATGTCACCTTCCCGCAAAAGCATTTGCCCGCATGAGCCATGATCGGTCTCCGGTGTGGCGTTGCGCCTGGCGGCCCATTCTAACGCCGCTGACACGTTACGAAGTACAACAACGTTGGCTTCATCACCAACAACCCATACCTGCAATGTCGGTGGTGGGCTGTGGCCCGCCCCGGATCCTCGGACGCGCCAGCGGACTGTCACTGATTGATCGATTCCGCGCGGGCGTGCAGAGCCATCCAGACCAGGGACCAGCCGCCGAAGATCATATTGATGCCGAGCAGCAGACCCAGCGCCCAGACGGCCGTTCCCGGCAGGCCTGCGAACAGAATGATTCCGAGCCCGATATCCAGGATGCCGCTCGCCAGCACCCAGCTCCAGCGGCCGGACGAGCCTTTGCGGTGATCCAGCGCGAACAGCACGGTCGTCACGCCTTCAACGAGCAGGAATGCAATCAGCACGGCGGTGAGGGTCAGGGCGCCCTGAACGGGCATGGCCAGCAGAATGACCCCCGCGGCGATTCCGAGGATCGCTGAGATCAGGGACCATACAAATCCCGGCGATCCCTGCGCACGGAACGTCGCTGCGAGACCGACGACTCCGCTGATCAGCAGGATCCATCCAAATACGACGGTGGCGGCCACCGAGGCGATCTCCGGTACGACCAGGGCCAACGTGCCCAGGACAATGAGCACGATTCCTTCGAACAGGAAGAGTCCCCAATGCTTGTGAATGGCCGCGCTGACGGCTGTGCGCAGGTCGGCCGATGAAAACGGGGGTACTGAGGCCACGATAGAGTCTCCTGAGGGTCCGGCTGCCTGACCCTACACCGCCGTAGTGTGCGCTGGCTTGTATCTTACGACTCCCACCTGGGATGTATGATCGCACCATGAACAAGCCCGACATCAGCGCGGCCGGCGATCATTTCCTGATTGGCTTGCGCCCCACGGCTCAGTTGCATGAGCGTGACCGGGCGCTGCTCGCGGACCTGCGACCCGCGGGCATCATTCTCTTCAAGGGCAATTTCCAGCAGGACCAGCCGTATGAGCAGTGGCTGGCGACGCACCGCAAGCTGATTGACGATGTCCGCGACACGATCCGTCGCGACCGGATTTTCATCGGCATCGATCACGAAGGAGGGCGGGTTACCCGCACGCCAGCGCCGATTACCCGTTTCGCCTATGCGGCGCGCTGGCCGCGGCAGGCGGCCGACGTCGGGCGCGCCATGGGAATCGAGTTGGCGTCCTTGGGCGTCAACCTGAACTTCGCGCCCGTGCTCGACATTCACAGCAACCCGGCCAATCCGGTGATCGGTAATCGATCATTCGGTACGACTGGCGAAGGGGTCACCGCGGCGGCGCTGGCATTCATGCGCGCCATGCAGGCGCAGAACGTATTGGCGTGCGGTAAGCATTTCCCCGGCCACGGCGATACCGACACGGACTCGCACCGCGAGCTGCCGGTTTTGACTCGGGATCTCGCGGGCCTGCGAGCGCGCGAGTTGCCGCCGTTCAGGGCGGCGATCGAGGCCGGCATCCCGATGCTCATGACCAGCCACCTGTTGTTGCCCAAGCTCGACCCGGCCGAGCCGGTGACGCTGTCGCGCAAGTTTGGCCAGGAGATTCTGCGCGGGGAATTAGGATACAAAGGCGTGGTCGTGTCCGATGACATCGGCATGCATGCCGTGTCGCAGATGTTCGATGATCCAACCGCGGCCGCCCGGTTGTTGCTCGCCGGCACGGATCTGATGATGGTGTGCTCATATGCCACGGACACGGATCGCTGCCGAGGCTTCGCGCAGGCCATGATTTCGGCGCAGCAGACCGGGGTGATTTCTCCCGCGGTGGCAGCGCAATCGCGCGAGCGGATCCATTCACTGTTGGAGCGCGCACCTCAGAACGCGGTGCAGCCGCTGTCCGCTGCTGTGTTTGAGCGCCACAAGAGCGCGGGGGCGTTGTTCAGTGCTGAGACGGCGGAAGTGATTTGATCCGGCGCCGGGCTTTCAGCGGGACTTCGAGCGGCTCCCCTCACTGACGTACTCGTCAGGGAGCCGCCACCATTGGTACGGGGCCTCTTGCGGCCATCCCGCGGGCGAGCTCTCCGAGCGTGCTAATCGGCGCGGCGTGGGCCGCGCCGATTGGGCTCATCAGGCGTTCGCGGCGGCGCGGGCCTTGTTGGCATCCGCGATGACGGCATCCGCAACCTGTTTCGGCACAGGCTCGTAGTGCGAGAACTCCATCGTGTACGACGCACGACCTGAGGTCATGCTGCGCAACTGTCCGATGTAACCAAACATCTCCGACAGTGGCACGGTCGACACGACGGCGATGTTGGCACCGCGCTCGATCTGCTCCTGGATGGTGCCGCGACGACGGTTCACGTCGCCGATCACATCGCCCAGGTGGTCCTGCGGGGTCACCGTCTCGACCTTCATCACGGGTTCCAACAGGATCGGACCCGCCTTCTTCAGGCCTTCGCGGAACGCAGCCTTGGCGGCGATTTCGAACGTCAGAGCGTTCGAGTCGACGTCGTGGTAGCTGCCGTCGACCAGGGTCGCCTTGAAATCCACCGTCGGGAAGTGCGCCAGCACGCCGTCTTCCTTCTGAATCTTCAAGCCCTTCTCGACCGACGGCACGAACTCGCGCGGAACCGAGCCACCGACCGTCTCGTCGACGAACTCGAAGCCTTTGCCGCGCTCGAGCGGCTCGAAAACGATCCACACTTCGGCGAACTGGCCCGAGCCACCGGTCTGCTTCTTGTGCGTGTAGTTTTCCTGGATCTTGCGGGTGATGGTCTCGCGGTACGCCACCTGCGGCTGACCCATGACGCCTTCCACACCGAATTCCGTACGCATGCGATCGAGTGTCACTTCGAGGTGCAACTCGCCCATGCCGCGCAGAATGGTCTGTCCGGTTTCACGGTCCGTTTCCAGGTGCAGCGAGGGATCGGCACGAACCATCTTGCCGAGGGCGGTCGTGAACTTCTCCTGCTCGGCCTTGACCTTCGATTTGACCGACACGCTGATGACCGGGTCAGGGAAGCGCATGCGCTCCAGCACGACAGGGTTCGCGGAGTCGCACAGCGTGTCACCGGTCTCCGTCTCGGCGAGGGACACGAGGGCGATGATGTCACCCGCACGAGCCTCCTCAATCGGGTTCGCTTCCTTCGCGAACATTTCCACCATGCGGCCAATCTTCTCGCGCTTGCCGCGAGTGGAGTTCTGCACCGAGGCGCCCTTGGTCAACACACCCGAGTACACGCGGACGAACGTCAGCGCGCCGTAGGCGTCGTTGATCACCTTGAATGCGAGCGCAGAGAACGGCTCATCGTCCGAAGTTTTGCGTTCGCCGATCGGGTTACCGTCAGCGTCCACAGTCTTGATGGCTTCGACGTCGGTCGGAGCAGGCAGATAATCGACGACCGCGTCGAGCACCTGTTGCACGCCCTTGTTCTTGTACGAGGAGCCGCACAGAACAGGGTTGAATGCGCCGGTGATGGTGCCCTTGCGCAGGCACTTCCTCAGTGTTTCGACTGACGGAGCGGTGCCATCGGTCAGGTACGCCTCCATTGCGTCATCGTCCATCTCGAGGCAGGTGTCGATGAGCTCGGTGCGATACTTGGTGATCTCGCTGAGGATCTTGCGGTCGGCTGGGATCGTGATACCCACCTTGTCGGCGAGATCATCGGTGATGTCGAGCGACTGCCACTCGGCGTCCTTGTCGTCCGAATCCCAAACCAGGGCCTTCATCTCGACGAGATCCACCATGCCCTTGAAGTTGTCCTCGGAGCCGATCGGGAGCTGCACGGGCAGGGGCCGGGCATTGAGGCGGGTGCGGATCATGTCCACGCAGCGCAGGAAGTTCGCGCCGCTGCGGTCCATCTTGTTCACGTAGCAAATGCGCGGCACTTTGTAGTTGTCGGCCAGGCGCCAGTTCGTTTCCGACTGGGGCTCAACGCCGGCCACGCCGTCGAATACGACCACGGCACCATCGAGCACGCGCAGCGAACGGTTCACCTCAATGGTGAAATCCACGTGCCCAGGAGTGTCGATCAGATTGATCTTCTTCTCGCGCCAGAAGGCCGACACCGCGGCGCTCTGAATGGTAATGCCGCGCTTCTGCTCCTGCTCCAGGTAGTCGGTCGTCGTCGACGTCTTCAGATCTTTCGTATCGTGGATGTCGATGATCGTGTGCTTGCGCCCCGTGTAGTACAGGATCCGCTCGGTCGTCGTCGTCTTTCCAGCATCGACGTGGGCGATGATCCCGATGTTGCGGATGTCGGCTAAGGGGGTTGTACGCGGCATGGCAAAATTCCGTGACAGTTTGGGGTTGCATCAAATCGGCCCATAAGGGCCATCACCGCCCATGCCTCTACGGCACGCGGCTTTCGTCAACGAGTCTCGTCCTAAATTGCAGTGAGTCGCGCCCTCGCAATCCCGCGCATGCCTGCTTTTGCTGGCAGCCCTGGTACCAAGTCCGGGATCGAGGGGCGTAGGAGGGCAGCTCCGTAGTATAGCAGGGGACGGCGGCTTTCAAAGCCCCCGCTCCGGCACAGTTCTCCTCTCCCATGGGCCTTCTATGGATACATGGGCGTTCATAGATCGTCCGCCGGGCTGCAGAGCGCCGCGAGCCGCAGGGCGCACGACTGTTGCAAAAAAGCCGCGAGCGCAGCTTTTCGGGCGCGTAAGTTGCTAAGATGACATCTTCGTGACGCTCGTTAGACGATGAAGGGGGGGGTATGCTTCGTCTAGTTACAGGTCTCTGTTCTTTGGGCATGGCCGCTGCTGTCATGGGGCTCGCAGGGTGCGGGTCGGACACGGCTGCCGTCACCGCGGGCACGAGCACGGATCGCGGCTCGTTGGTGTACAACCCGCCTCTCAGAGTTGCTTCGCTCACCGCCGCTGATTTTCAGGCCCAGTTGGCAGCCCAGGCCGCCGGACAAAGTCTGCTGGCCGTTGCAGGTGCGCCTACCTGTGGCGTGGATATCTATCACATCGAATACAACACGGTGGGCGGCAAAGGCGAGACGACCACGTCTTCTGCCGCCATGATGGTCCCCACCGGCGCCAGTGCCGGGTGCTCAGGTCCGAGGCCGATCGTGCTGTACGCCCATGGTACGCAGACTGATAAGACCGCGGACTTGGCGGATATCCAAAATCCGAACAACGCCGAGGGCGCGCTGATTGCCGCCGTGTTCGCCACGCACGGTTATATCGTTGTTGCGTCCAACTACGCGGGCTACGCCACCTCCAGCCTGCCGTACCACCCATTTCTCAATGGTGACCAGCAGTCGAAGGACATGATCGACGCGCTGGCAGCCTCGCGGACCGCACTGCCGTCGACACCTTCCTCGGCGACCTCGGACAACGGCAAGCTGTTTATCACCGGCTACTCGCAGGGTGGCTATGTTGCTATGGCGACACATAAGGCGCTTCAGGCTGCTGGGGTGGCGGTCACAGCGTCGGCTCCCATGTCCGGGCCTTACGCGCTGGAAGCCTTCGGCGATGCGATCTTCTACGGCAGCGTGGATCTCGGTTCGACCGTATTTGGCGCCATGGTGACGAGCAGCTATCAGCACTCGTACGGCAACTTATATACGCAGCCCACCCAGGTGTTCGAAGCCGCCTACGCCCCGAATATCGCAGCGGACATTCTGCCGAGCGCGACGCCCATCGCCACCTTGTTCGCAGACAATAAGCTCCCGCAGACGGCGCTGTTCAGCAGCACCCCGCCCGTGACTGGGAACGCCCAGCTCGACGCCGCTTTGGCAGTGCCGGCGAATCCAGTTTTCGCTCTCGGGTTCGGGACTTCGAACCTGATTACGAACGACTTCCGCCTCAGCTATGTGCTCGATGCGGTGAACAATCCGGACGGGGCGGTTCCGGCGCCGCAGGCTGGTGTGCCGTTGGCTGCAGCGCCTGGAAATCCGCTGCGCCAGGATCTCAAGTTGAACGATCTGCGCAGTTGGATACCAGCCAGACCGATACTGCTGTGTGGCGGCGATCAGGATCCAACGGTGTTCTTTAGCGTGAACACGGGAACGATGCAGGCGTTCTGGGCCGCTTTGCCGGCGGGTCTGGTCACCGTACTGGATGTGAACGCCACGCCCAACCCCGCCAGTCCGTTCGCGCCGTTGCAGGTGGGATTCCAGACAACAATCGCGGGGTTGCTGGCCAGCGGCGGGCAGGAAGCCGTCGTTGAGAATTACCACACCACGGTTGCGCCGTTCTGTACGGTGGCCGCACGCGGCTTCTTCAGTCAGTTTTGAGCTTAGGGGGAGAGCCGAAAATGATTGCACGCCTTGCAAAGATTGCATTCGGGACGGTCGCCGCCACGTTGGCAGTTTGTGCGCATGCGGACGAGGACATACTTTCCAACAGTGTCCGGCTGGGTGCGTACTACATCACTTACGACACGAGCGCCGACGATCTGCGGGGGCCGTACGTGCCACCCGGTGTCAACATCAAATTGAAGGACGTTGTTACACCTTATTTCGCTTACATACGCCGCTTGAATCCTCATTTCAGCGTCGAGCTCGCAATGGGGGCGCCGCCGTTGACGAAAACGTATGGCAAGGGGCCGGCGAAGCTCGGTTCGGTCCCGTTTAACGATCAGGAGATCGTCACGGCACGTTGGCTGGCGCCCACTCTGCTGCTCAACTACTCGTTTTTCGACGAGTCTGTCCGTCTCAGGCCCTACATAGGAGCCGGTATCAACTACACGCGCTTCTATTCGCGGCAGTCGACCGCCGCCGGCGACGCCGTAAGCGGTGGCCCAACGTCGATCGCGCTTACTACGTCTGTCGGACCCGCCGCGACGATTGGCCTCAACTACCGAATCACCCGTCGTTTCTACGTGATCGCATCCGTTTCGGCGTCGGAGGTCAATTCTACCCTGACAGCCAACACCGCGGGCGTGCTGCGCCGGACCCACGTGTCCTTCGGACCACGGGCTGCGGTTCTGGCCGCTGGCTTTTCGTTCTAACCGCAATTGCGGCGGCTCCCCTGCGAGCCGCCGAGTAAGGTCAATGCGGCTGGTACGCTAGGGTGAGGATCCAGGCGGCGCCTGTTGCGAGCAGGGCCGCACTGGTTACCACGAGGCACGCTCGCCTGAATTCACTCATGCGAGACGCTTTCCCCGGATCAGGTGCGATATTCCGGCTCTTCCCGGTCCAGGATTTCTTTGACCGCGTTCAAATGATCGCTTGCGAACCCGGTGTACTCCAGCCACTGCCGCCGGGTCAGCTCGGCGACCGAGTCCGACATGTACCGCAATGGCTTCCCCGTGGAATAACACGTGAGCAACATCTGAGCCGCCCGCTCGAAGTAATACAGCTCATCGAAAGCATCCGCGACAGTCGCCCCCACTACCATGACCCCATGGTTGGCCATCAACAGCACGCTTTTGCCGTCGGACAGCATGCGCGCCTGGCGCGCGGCCTCGTCACTCGACAATGCCATGCCTGCAAACTCATCATCCACGGCGATCCTGCCGAAAAATCGCGCCGCATTGATATCGATGGGATACATCGTATTGTCCTCGAGGCAGGCCAGGGCCGTCGCGTAGCGGCAGTGCAGATGCATGATGCACCGGGCATGCGGCACCTGCGCATGTATCCCCGCATGAAGATACCAGGCAGTCGGATCAGGCGCGTTGGGCTGCGAGAGCGTCGACGAGTCGTGGGCATTGAGCAGCAACAACTCGCTGGCCCTGATCTGTGAGAAGTGCCGCCGGCAAGGGTTGACCAGAAACCGGCTTCCGTCCTTCGATACCGCCACACTGAAATGGTTGGCGACCGACTCCGCCATCCCCAGGCGCGCGAACCAGCGGAAGGCGGCGGCCAGGTCGATGCGTTCTCGTTCAAAATCCGGAATTGACATGCTGACCTCTAGCGTTGGGCGGCCTGCCATCGCGGGTGGATCCAGACGGGGGCGTCCGAGCGGGGTAAAGGCGCCTTGCCGCGAATCAGGTCGCTGGCTTTTTCGGCAATCATAATGGTGGGTGCGTTGGTGTTACCGCTGACGATCGCCGGCATGATGGATGCATCGACCACACGCAGCCCCTCGATTCCGTGGACCCGGCATTGTTCGTCAACCACGCAGTCGGCGCCAGTACCCATCCGGCATGTTCCAACGGGATGGTAACAAGTCTCCACGCCCTGGCGAACGTAGGCGTCAATTTCGGCATCGGACTGCGCTTTGGCTCCAGGTGACAGCTCTTCCCCTCGAAACGCTGCCAACGCGGGTTGCGCGAGAATTTCCCGGGTCAGCCGAACCGAGGTCCGCAAGTCGTCCCGATCCTGCGGCTCCTTCAGGTAGTTGAAAAGAATCGACGGAGGCGACTGCGGATCGGCCGAGCGCAGCTTGATGCGACCGGTGCTTGCAGGCCTCATCAAGTCGATGTGGACCTGATACGAGTGTGACCCAACGTCGCGGACGGTGCCCGGTTGGATCGCCAGCGGCATGAATGTCAATTGCAGGTCGGGGAATTCCACCCCGGGCCGACTGCGGATGAATCCGCCGGCCTCGAAATGATTGGAGGACGCCAGCCCGTCGTGTTTGATGAACCAGCGAGCCCCCGTCAGGAGCTTGGCGGTGCCGCGGTTGATTCCGTACAGGGACACGGGTTGCAGGCAGCGGTGCTGTACCACTATGTCGGGATGGTCGCTCAAGTTCGCCCCTACTCCCGGCAAGTCATGGTGCACGGCCAAGCCGAGCGCGCGAAGCTCATCGGCAGGTCCGAGCCCTGAAAGCAGCAGGAGCTGCGGCGTATTGATCGCACCACCGGCCAGGATCACTTCCGCATCAGCGTACGCCAGCTTCTTGCGGCCGTGCACCGAATACTCGACGCCTGCGGCGCGGCCCTTCTCGAGTAAGATGCGATGCACGAGCGCGTCGGTCCGCGCCACCAGGCCAGGTCGCCTGAGCGCGGGTCGCAGGTAACCCCGGGCAGCGCTGCAGCGACGGCCGTGCCCGGTGGTGCGGTCGATTCGGCCGAACCCTTCCTGCTGCTCGCCGTTCACATCCGATGACAGGGGATAGCCCGCCTGAGAGGCTGCCTCAACAAACGCAGCAGCCAAGGGGGACTGCTTGTAGTCGGGCGCGTAAACGGAAAGCGGACCTTCAGAGCCGTGATAAGAATCGCCGCCCAGACAGTGTTGCTCGGCGCGCTTGAAATACGGCAATACTTCGGCGTAACTCCAACCGGCCGCGCCGCGCTGTGCCCACCCGTCATAGTCCCTGGCATGGCCCCGGATATAGACCATCCCGTTGATTGATGACGAACCGCCCAGAACCTTGCCCCGCTGATGGGTTAGCCGCCGGCCATCGAGATACGGCTCCGGCTCGGACCGGTAGTTCCAGTTGAACCGATCGGACGACAGCAGGCTTCCAACCGCGGATGGCATGTCGATTCGCCAACTGTTGTCAGGCCGGCCCGCCTCGAGCAGCACGACGCGGACGCCGGCGGCTTCGGTCAACCGGGCCGCAAGCACGCAGCCGGCCGAGCCGGCGCCGACGATGACGTAGTCGTATCTCTCGGTCACGGGGCTGCGATGGCGGCGTGGCAGAGCTGGTGAAAGTGCCGCACCAGGTGCTCACTGCGATTGTTGAGCCCTGCTCCGATGATATAGCGACCCTTGTCGAATCCCAGCGACCGCAGGCCCTTCTGGTTGGAGATGTTGAGCCGGATGTCCTCCGGACCCAACTCTTCATTCATCCAGCGGATGCAGGCCCTGGTGAGGTCCGACACGGGTCGACCTTCGACGCCGTAATATCCAAACCGCAGCGATGATGTTTCCGGACCCGTTGGATTCATGATGAACGTGCCGACGACATCGGAATAGGGGAAGGCGTAAATGGTGGCGTTCGGCCACAGTCCGATGTTGAAGAACCCATCCGTCTGCCAGCGGTGATCGGCGAGCGGCACTCCATAGGCTGCAGTGACGTTCTTCCGGGGCGGGCCGATGTAGGTCCAGTACTTGTCGTGCGCTTCGAGTGTGTAGCCATCGAAATCGATGAGCTCGACCAGTTGCTTGTGCACCGGGCCGGAGTAGTCGAAGTGATACCCCTCGATGGAATTCTCCTGGATCACTTTCCAGTTGGCGGGCACGGGCACGTCCACCTGTTCGATCAGGGTCAGCCGATCCAGGTCGGGCAGGTGCGCGCGAATCGTTGCATCCGCGCCCGACGCCATTTCGCGAACGGACTGCGCGTCAGGGTCCAGGTTGACGAACACAAACGACGCGAAGATCTCGACCCGAACGGGCTTGAGGCCGTGTTCGCTCTTATCGAAGCCCTGCACGCACTCTGTCCGTGGCGCGCCACGGAGCCGACCGTCTAAAGCATAGGTCCAGGCGTGATAGGCACAAGTAATCGCCGGGGTATTCCCCCGAGAAGTGTCGACCAGGCGATTGCCGCGGTGTTGGCAGACATTATGGAAGGCGCGGATTTCCCCGTCCTTGCTCTTCGTGATGAGGACGCTCTGTTCCAGGATATCGTGCGTGACGAAATCCCCCGGGTTCTTCAGATCGTTCGCATGCGCGACCAGGTGCCAACTGCGGAAGAAGATCTTCAGGCGCTCCTGTTGGAACACCTTCGGATCGTAGAAATAGGGCGCCGGCAGGGACCATCCCGCCGCCCGATCGGATTCGCTCCATTGGACGGACATTGCACAACCTCACTCGCTGATGGCGCCAGATTAGGTGCGCTCAGGGCCCGCGACCTGTAAATTGACGACAACCGGATGTCGAAATTATGCTGTCCCAGGCTGTACGCGCCCGGATGCAAAACTGCGAGCTGAGTGCGGTCCGCGCCTGCGCCAGGCTCCGGGCCTCCCCTGCGAGGCAATCGTGCGAAAAGTTGCGCTGCTGCTGCTGCCCGAGTTCTCCCATTTCGGCCTCGCCGCCGTGATAGAGCCCTTGTTCGTCGCCAATTGGCTGGCGCAGGCCACCGTGTTTGAGTGGCGCACCCTCTCCGACGACGGCAACGCCGTTCGCGCCAGCAATGGCAGTGAGATCCCTGTCGATGGCGACCTCACGCTAGCCGCAGGCTGTACCTCCCTCTTTGTCCTGGCCAGTTTCGACCCCGCGCGCACAGCACGCAGCCGCACCCGTACGCGCTGGCTGAGGCGCATAGCCCGCACGGGAGCAGAGTTGGTAGGCATAGAAAACGGCAGTCTGGCGCTGGCCGAAGCCGGCCTCCTGGACCAACACGCCGCCGCCGTCCATTGGGACAACCTCGCCGGCTTTCAGGAGCTCTTTCCCAAAATCCGCATTGCGCAGTCGCTGTTCTCATTCTCCAACCAGCGCGTCACCTGCGCCGGCGCCGCGGCGATCCTGGACATGATGATCGCCTGGATAGCGCTTCACGCCGACGTCCAAACCTCAACCGAAGTCGCCCGCCACTTGCTCCTGGGTCCACGTCACCCCGCCCCCGCGGCAGCCCAGGATGTTTTGGTCGCCCGCGCCCGCGCGATCATGCAAGCACACGTTGACGACCCGCTCTCATGCGACACCATCGCACAACAACTAGGCCTGTCACTGCGGCAATTGGAGCGCCGCTTCAAACAACAATCAGGTCAAACGTTGCACGGCGAATACATGCTCGTGCGAGTGGAGAAGGCGCACCAATACCTTCAGCAAACCACGCTCAGCGTCACCGAAGTCTCCGCCCTGACAGGGTTCACCTCGGTTGAATACTTCTCGAAGGTCTACCGCGGCGTATTCGGCGTGCTACCCAGCAAGGACCGCCGCCAATCCACCGACGCCCCCGTTTTTCGCCAGAGGCCCAAGCGCAAGAAGGCATGACGTGCGACCGGCAACCGTCTACGCCCGGCGCCAGCATGCCACTCGCGGAGTAGTGGAGACGATTGCAGCGTTGGACCCCCGCGTCTGTTAACACGTGATCGAATCGCCTGTGTGAGCTCGCCGCTGTAGTGCAGCGTTTAGCGCAGAAGCGTTGGTTCGAAACGACCGGGCGATCTTTCATCATATCAAGGTGTTTTCAACAATAATGTGTGATTGCCTTCGCCGCCTGGGTGGGTTGAGATACCCAACGCGCCCCTGCGCGGATGATTCCACAACTCACTCGTGCCAGATTCGGACTCACTGTATCACCGGTTGTTTGCGCATCCTCGGATGGTGGAAGGTCTCGTGCGCGAGTTTGTTCCGCTCGAACTGACTGCTGGCCTGGATTTCAGTGGACTGCAGCGCGTGAATCCCAAGTTTTACTTCAAGCGCCGTTCGGCCCAGCGGCGTGAGGCCGACGTCATCTGGAGGATGCCTGCACGTCAGGGCGGGCGGCTCCATCTTTACCTCCTCATCGAGTTTCAGAGCGAGAGCGACCCGTGGATGGCGGTACGAACGCAGGTCTACGAAGGACTGCTTTGGCAACAAGTCATTGACGAGTGCGAGCTCGAGGCGGGCATGGCATTACCAGCACTCCTGGTACTAGTGCTTTACAACGGCGAGGGACGCTGGACGGCGGCGACAAAGACGAGCGAACTGATTGCGCTCTCTCCCGACTCGACGCTGTGGCCCTGGCAACCCCATGTGCGCTACTGTCTTTTAGACATGGGACGCTTTCCGAAGGAGGACCTGGCACGGCGTTCGAGCCTGGTCGCGTTACTGTTTCGCCTCGAGCAATCGCATTCGCCCGAGGGGCTCAAAGAGTTGCTGCAGGAAGTACTGGGCTGGTTCCGCGAGCATGCAGGATGCGAGCGGCTGCAGGAGTTGTTTACCGAGTTGATTCGCGAGGCGTTTGCACGACATGGGATGAGCCTGTCCGAGTCTGTCAGCTTATCGGAGGTGAAGAGCATGCTTACGATTGATTTTGAACCCTGGAAGAAGCGATGGGTGGCGGAGGGAAAAGCTGAAGGCAAGGCCGAAGGGAAGGCCGAAGGGAAGGCCGAAGGGAAGGCCGAAGGGAAGGCCGAAGGGAAGGCCGAAGGGAAGGCCGAAGGGAAGGCCGAAGGGAAGGCTGAGGCACTGGTCTCTTTCTTGGCCGGCCGATTCGGCACCGTGCCGCTGTTCTGGCGGCAGCGGATTCAGGAAGCCGATCTGGTAACCCTCGACCGCTGGCTCGAGCGCGCCGTTGTTGCACCCGACCTGGCGTCGGTCTTCACTTCGCCGCCGCCGGTCAGCAGGGTGTAGTGATCCGCCGGCAACCGCTCCAACTCGGCGCGATTGCCCGCGACTTGCGCCGGGTCATAGTCGGCGACCGCCCTGGCCAGATCGGCCGGCAGCTCAGCGGCTGGTATCGTCGGCGAGGCGAGGACGGCGAGCAACAGGGACGCTCGTGAGGCGTTCTTCACCCTTCAACCCCCTCGAGATGGCCCAGACTATGAGCCCACCGAGAGCCAGTCCACAACCCACCCAACCCGTGGAGGTCCAGCCATACCCGGCCGCAATCGCCATCCCACCGAGCCAGGGTCCGAGGGCATTCGCAACATTGAACGCCGAGTGATTGAGCGCTGCAGCCAGCGCCTGCGCCTCGCCGGCGACGTCCATCAAGCGAGTCTGCAGCACTGTCGCGAGCGCCGCGCCAAACCCGAGCGCCATCACATCGAGCGTGACCGTCCAAACGTTATGCGCGGCCAGGGGATACAACGCCAGCACCAGCGCCGCCCATACGAGCAAAATCCCGGCCGTAGGCATAATCGCCCGGTCCGCATACTTCGGCACGAACAGGTTGCCCGCAGTCATCCCAATGCCGAACGCGGAGAACACCAACGGTACCCACGCCGGTGAAACGTGCGTCACCTCGATCAACGTGGATCCAAAGTAGGTATACACGGAAAACAGACCACCAAACCCAATTGCGCCCATGCCGAGAGTGAGCCAGACCTGCGCACTGCGCAGCGCGCTCAACTCGCGGAGCGGACTTGCGGTCGCGGATGGGCGGTCAACTGGAGCAAATAGCCACACCATCCCGGCGCAAGTGAGGGCCAATGCCATCACAACCGCGAAGCCCCACCGCCATCCAACCGCCTGCCCGAGCCAGTTGGCGGCCGGCACTCCGATGATCGTCGCCACGGTCAATCCCAACAGTACACGGCCGACCGCCATGGTGCGTTTTTCGGGAGGTACGAGCGAAGCGGCGACGAGCGCGGCAATGCCAAAGTAAGCACCGTGAGGCAGCCCACTCAGAAATCGAAACACCAACATCCATTCATAGCTCGGCGCCAGCGCCGACAGGCCGTTCGCAACGGCGAAAATGCTCATCAACCCGACGAGCAACGTCCGACGTGGCAGGCGGGCGGAAAGCACGGCGATGATCGGGGCCCCGATGACCACGCCCAAGGCGTAAGCGCTGATCACATGGCCGGCCGTGGGCTCGTCGATCCGCAGGTCGTGCGCGAAGTAGCGCAACAGACTCATGGTCGCGAATTCGGTCGTACCGATCGCGAATCCGCCGACGCTCAGGGCAAAGTGAACCAGGGCGGGGTGAGGTTTCCGCTCGATGACTGCAAAGTCCTCGGGTGACAGGTAAGGAACGTAGGCGCCGTCCCCCTGCCGTCACGCCCGGTACAGGGGGGAATGCTAAGGGCTCCCCCGTCCCGCTGCATCTCTCAATTTGGGTGGCCTGCGGTCTCAAATCGGCCCATTCGCGCGCTCCCCAGTCCCCAGTGAGAAGCAATACCGCCGCGAGATTTCCCGTTTGGCTACGATCAGCGCAACCCATTGATTGGTCGAGGATCGCGATGCCGAGCCTTTCTGAAGAGCAGGCCAAGGCCTACATCCACAAACTGCTGGCCGCCATGAGCAAGGCCGGTGGCTCGGATCTGTTCGTGTCGAAGGATTTCCCCCCGGCCATGAAGTCCCAGGGGACCCTGCAGCCCCTGACCAACCAGAAGCTGACCGGGGAGGTCAGCCGGGAGCTGGCCCATGCGCTGATGAATGAGAAGCAGCGCGCGGAGTTCAACCGCGACCTGGAGTGCAATTTCGCGATCTCCCTGCCGGGGGTGGCGCGCTTTCGCGTCAATGTCTTCATGCAGCAGCAGAATGTCGGCATGGTGATCCGAACGATCGCCAACGAGATTCCGGATTTCGCGAAGCTCGGCCTGCCCGACACGCTCAAGGACATCATCATGACCAAGCGCGGGCTGGTCCTGGTGGTCGGTGCCACCGGCTCGGGCAAGTCAACCTCGCTCGCGGCCATGATCGATCACCGCAACAAGAGCTCCGCGGGCCACATTGTCACCGTGGAGGACCCTGTCGAGTTCGTCCACACCTCCCAGCAGTCGCTGATCACCCACCGTGAGGTTGGAATCGACACACGCTCCTGGCACAACGCGCTCAAGAACACCCTGCGTCAGGCGCCGGATGTGATCCTCATCGGCGAAATCCGGGATACCGAGACGATGGAGCACGCGATCTCCTTCGCGGAGACCGGACATCTGTGCCTGGGTACATTGCACTCGAACAGCGCGAACCAGACCATCGACCGCATCATCAACTTCTTCTCGGAAGAGCGCCGCAAACAGTTGCTGATGGACCTGTCCAGCAACCTGCGCGCCATCATCTCGCAGCGCCTGGTCAAAAAGGCGGACGGCAAGGGGCGTTGCGCGGCCATTGAGATTCTGATCAACACGCCGATCGTGGCCGACAAGCTGTTGAAGGGCGAATTCCACGAGATCAAGGCCATCATGGGCAAGTCCCGTGAGCTCGGCATGAAGACTTTCGACCACTCATTGTTCGATCTCTACAACGAAGGTGCGATTTCGTACGATGAGGCGATTCGCAATGCCGACTCCGCGAACGAGCTGCGGTTGAGCATCAAGTTGAGCGGTCAGCGCCAGCCCGCTGCCAGCGAGCTGTCCACGGAGCCTTCGCTGCAAGCGGCCGGCTAGCCGCGCAACGTTGCTTGCCGGCGCCGCCGGTGCGAGCGACCTGCGGTGCCCGCCGACATCAGTCGCGGCGGCGACTGAACAGGATGTACGCCAGTATGCCGGTGAGGCCGGTCAGGGCGCCCAGCACCAACATGAAGCCCTGCGGGTGCTGTTGAAACGGAATGCCCCCGACATTCATGCCGAGCAGTCCGGCCACCAGGTTGATGGGCAGGGCCAGCACGGTTACCACGGTCAGTATGAACAGCGTGCGGTTACTGTGCTCGTTCACCAGGGCTGTCAGCTCTTCCTGCAGCAGTTTCAAGCGCTCGGTCAGCGCACCCGCGTCCACCACCGCGGTTGAGAACTCCTCGGCCGCCTGGCGCAGATCCGCGAGATCGTCTTCGCTCAACCAGGCCGGTGGGCGGTTCAACAGGCGAAACAGAGCCGCCGGCTCCGGTGCCAACAATCTCTGCAGACGCACCAGGGAGCGGCGCAGTGCGCTCAGCTCGACGCGGCTGCTGGCAATCTGGTTGGCGAGCAGGTTGTCTTCCACGGCGTCCGCCCGGGCCGTCGACTGGCGGATGATATCGACCAACACATCGGCCTGATCATGCAGCAGTTGCGCCAGCAACTCGGCGGGCGAGCGAATTGTCTGACCGGCCTTGATCGTCGCACGCAGCCGGTCGACCGCCCGCAGCGGCCGCAATCGCGCGGTCACCACCAACCGCGGGTCCATGCAGACCGATACGGTGGAAATGTTGGCCGCGTCGAAGCTGAGGTTGAACAGCACGTCGTGCATGACCGCGACCAGTGTGTCGCCCTCCACCTCGAGGCGGGTCGAGCCGACACCCTCGTGCAGCGACTCGTAAAATGCATCGGCCAATTGCAGGGATTGCCGCATCCACCGCTCGGCCGCGGCATTGGACAACGACAGGTGCAGCCAAACGAACCCCCCGGGCGCACGCGCGGTGTCGAGCCAATGCAGGGCCGCATCGCACTCGATCTGTCGCGGCGGCTGGCCCTGCTCGAACAAATACCCCCAGACCAATCCGGTCTTGTCGGATCCGTACGGGAGATCGACGGGATTCACCAATGACATGTCTGACTCAGCGGTCCTCGGTCCATAAACGCCTTCCGGCACTGTCGTGCAGCGTACCCCAGAGTGAGGGTAGCGCGTCGACGACTGTACGCGGCACGGGCGCATAGTCCAATTCCCGTGCGATCGGCTCTCCCTGATGGAGTGCCCAATGAAAGAACCGCAAGACTTCGGTCGTGTTCCGGCCGTCGGCTGGCGCGGTGTCGATCAGGATGAAACTGGCCCCGGTCACCGGCCAGGTGTCGTTGCCGGGCAGGTCGGTGGGTAGTTGTTGGAACCCGCCCTCGGCATGCCAGCCGGCTGCTTCGGCCGCGCCTCGGAAGGAGTCGCGGCCCGCCTGAACAAAACGGCCATTGTGATTACGCAGGGCGACGTCGCTCAGCAGATGCTTCCGGGAGTAGATGTACTCGACATAACCGATGGCGAACCGCGTGCGCTGAACGTAGGAGGCCACCCCGTCATTGCCCGCGCCACCGACGCCGGTCGGCCACTTTGGCGTCAGCGACGAGCCGACGCTGGATTTCCAGGCAGCGCTCGAGCGCGACAGGAAGTCGGTCCAAAGCAGGGTGGTCCCCGAACGGTCGCTGCGATACACCACCGTGATGTTGGTATTGGGAAGGGGTTGTTTCGGATTGAGGGCGGCGATGGCCGCGTCGTTCCATCTACGGATACGGCCGAGGTAGATGTCAGCCAGCACCGGGCCGGTCAACTTGAGCCCGCCCGGTTTGATGCCGGTGATATTGATCACGGGCACCACGCCGCCGACGATAACCGGGAACTGCATGAGTTGTGAGCTGGCAAGGTCGGCTGCGGTCAGGGGGGCATCGGATGCACCGAAATCGACCTGGCGCTGGCGAATCCGTTCGATTCCGGCACCCGAGCCCACTGCGTCATAGGAGAGCTGGATGCCGCTCGGGTAGGCCGCGGCCCAGGCTTCGTAGACCGGTGCCGGGAAGGTTGCGCCGGCGCCGTGTATCGGCGTTGCCGCGGCGGCCTGGGCGGCGGCGATTGCCAACATCATCCAGAGTAGTCGTGTCGTCATCGGACCGTATTATTCACCCGTTAAGCTAAAATATTGTTTCGGGCCCGCGTGAGTGCACAAAAAACGATCCTGGAGGGGCGGCCTGCTGGGCACGCTGGCTATAGCGACATCAATGCCGGCATTTGCGGGCCACCCCATGCTGAGCGAGGACACCGGCACCCAGGGCACCGGCAATACAGAGATCGAACTGGGATATGCCTGGAGCCGCGATCGAGGCACCTCGATCTTCCTCTTTCAGCCGCAACTCTCCTACGGCACCTCCCCGACAATCGACCTGATCATCCAACCGTCCTGGACCCTCGTGGATGCTCCGGAAACGGGTCGCGAAAAGGGGCTGGGCGATACCAACCTCGATTTCAAATGGCGCTTTTACGGAACGGCACCGTGGTCATTGGGAGTGCGCGCGGGGCTGCTGGCTCCCACCGCCCACGCCGACCTTGGATTGCCGAGGCACAAAGTCTCTCCACACGGCATCCTCGTGGTGACGGGTGACTTCAACCCCTTCACGATTGATTTCAATCTGGGCTATACGCGCATGCCGGAATACCTGGCCGCACGGACCGATCTGTTCCACTTCTCGACCGCGGCGCAATATGCGCTCAACGAGCGCCTGTTCCTCATTCTGGACATGGCGGTCGATTCGAGCTCGGATGCGCGCGATTCCATGCCGCCCGCCGTGGCCCTGGCCGGCCTCATCTACACCGTTCGCCCGGGGCTGGACCTCGATCTGGGATACCGGAGTCGTCTCAACACCGCGGCGCCCGTGCGGCAGTATCTATTGGGAATTACTTACCGGGGTGCACTGTAGGGCGCTGTTTCTCCCGTCCCTTCTCAACCAGGCGGATGCTATTGCCCGTGGTTTCGAAGACGGTCACCGACGTGTGATCGGGTAGGAAGCAGGCGACTCGATCGGAACCGGTGGCACGACCCGTCAACACGTTCAGCGGCACGAAGTGCGAGAAAATTACGGCATCGTGCGCGCAGGCGAAGATTGCCTCCAGCACGCCGGCGCGCCACTGGGTCATCACCGAGTCGTGGCCTTTCAGCAGGCGGCCGCCCAGCTCAATGAACTCGGTCCAGTCCACCAGCAGCGAGCGGCGAATCCATTCCGCGCGGGGGAGCAGCTCGGTCGGCGGCCCGGGAACCTCGGCGACCCGCGGCTCAACCCTGTGCTCCACGCCCCACAGCGAACAGAGCGGGGCAGCGGTTTCGCGGCAGCGCCGCATGGGGCTGGTCAGAATGGGGAGCTTGCGCGGCAGGCGTGCGTGCAGTTGCTCCGCAACGGTGGCGGCCTGCGAATGTCCTAGATCACTCAGCTCAGGATCCTCGGGATCGGTTGGACTGAGATGCACGTGGCCATGGCGGACAACATAGAGAGTGGGCATGTGGTAGGAGCCTAACATGACCGCCGAGCTTGCATCCCGGAGGCGCAAGCCCAAACTGCGCGTCAGTGACATCCATCGCGGTCAACGAGGCGGGGTCGAGATTGGAGGCCTGGTTGGCCCGCACGGGGCGCACCGCCTTCGACTTTCAGCGCGCGTCCTGGCAGGCCTACCTGAGCGGCGAGTCGGGCCTGATCAACGCGCCCACTGGAACCGGCAAGACCCTCGCCGCCTGGCTGGGCCCCGTCCTCGAAGCTTTGGCAAGCCAACAGGCCCATCGCTCGGGCCTGCGGGTGCTCTGGATCACCCCGTTGCGCGCCCTGGCGAATGACCTCGTGGGGAACCTTCGCGAGCCGATCGAGGCCCTGGGTGTCCCCTGGACTGTCGAGGTCCGCACGGGCGATACATCGGCCGCCGTCCGCAGGCGCCAGCGCGAAAAGCCACCGGCTGCGCTCATCATCACCCCCGAGAGCGCCTCCCTTCTGTTGAGCTACGCCAGCTCCCACGAACAACTCAAAGGCCTGACGTGTGTCGTCGTGGATGAGTGGCACGAGCTTCTGGGAACCAAGCGCGGCGTCCTGTTGGAGCTGACCCTGGGACATCTGCGTCGGTTGAACCCAAATCTGCGCATCTGGGGCCTTTCCGCGACACTCCCCAACCTGGACGAGGCACTGCACGTCCTCATGGGCAACTCCACGCAGGGCCGCATCATCCGCACCAGCGCGGAGAAACGCATCGAAGTTAACTCCCTGGTCCCCCGCGACGTCAGTCGCTTCCCCTGGGGCGGCCACATGGGCGCCGGCCTCCTGAACGAGGTCATCGCCGCCATAGACAAAGCAGCGACCACGTTGCTGTTCACGAACACGCGCTCCCAGGCGGAACTGTGGTACCGCTCGCTGGTTGAAAAGCGACTCGACTGGCTCACCACCGTGTCTTTGCATCACGGGTCCATCGATCGCAAGCTGCGCGAACGTATTGAGCGAGCTCTGAAAACGGGCGAGTTACGTTGCGTCGTGTGCACATCCTCGCTCGATCTGGGCGTGGACTTTCCGCAGGTCGAGCAGGTGATTCAGATCGGCAGTCCGAAAGGAGTTGGCCGGCTCATTCAGCGCGCGGGCCGCAGCGGGCACCGTCCGGGTGCCCCGAGTCGCATCCTGTGTGTGCCCACTCACGCGTGGGAGTTAGTTGAAATCGCCGCGGCGCGCGTGGCCAGCGAGTCGCAGCGGATGGAAGCCCGCCGGCCCCTGAAGTTGGCATTGGACGTACTCATCCAACACATTGTGACCCTGGCCGCGGGCCCCGGGTTCGATGCGAGCGAGCTGTTGGCCGAAGTGCGCTCAACGCATTCCTACGCGCAGCTGAGCGATCAGGAATGGAGCTGGGCACTCGACTTCGTGACCCGCGGCGGCTCCGCTCTGCAGGGCTACCCGCAATATCGGCGCGTCACCCGGGCAGCTGACGGCCTCATGCGAACGGCGGATCAAACCATCGCGCGCCGGCATCGCATGGCCATCGGTACCATCTCGAGCGATACCGAGATGATCGTGAAATGGATGAACGGCACACGGTTGGGGACCGTGGAGGAATCCTTCATCGGTCGGCTCAAACCCGGCGATGACTTCGGATTCGCCGGCCGGGTGCTGCGGCTGGTTCAGGTCGAGGACATGACCGCATATGTGCGCACATCCACCGCACGCCGCACGCGCGTGCCTCGTTGGCAGGGCGGCCGGCTGCCCTTGTCAGTTGAGCTGGCCGATTCCGTGTTGGATATGCTCGGTCATCCACGGCAGTGGCCGAATCATCCCGAGATGAAAGCCATCGCTCCGCTGCTGGAGGTGCAGTCCCGCTGGTCCGCATTGCCGTCAAGGGATGTACTGCTCGTTGAGCAGGTGCAAAGCAGGGAGGGCGCGCATCTGTTTGTATACCCATTCTGCGGGCGCCTGGCCAACGAAGGCATCGCAACACTGGTGGCTGCACGCTGGGCGCGGGAGTCTCCCCGGACTTTTTCGGTCGGTGCCAACGACTATGGCTTCGAGCTCCTGTCAGCCGATCAAATCGATGTCACTGAGTCGCGGCTGCAGGCGGCGTTGAGCGCCGACAACCTGGCCGCGGACCTCCTCGCCGGAGTCAACCTGGGAGAGATTTCCCGACGCCAGTTCAGGGATATCGCGCGGATCGCGGGCCTCGTGTTTCAGGGCTTCCCCGGCCGAGGCAAGAGCACCCGCCAGATCCAGGCCTCCAGCGGCCTGGTGTTCGATGTTCTCAACCACTACGACCCTGACAATCTGCTGTTACGGCAGGCGCGACTGGAAGTGCTGCAGGCACAACTGGAGTTTGTGCGGATCGCCACCGCCCTCGAGCGCCTCGGCGCTCGCCGTATTCTGATCACCACCCCGCCGCGCTTCACCCCGCTCGCATTTCCCCTCTGGGCGAGCCGCCTGCAGACCCAGATGGTCTCCACCGAATCCTGGCAACAGCGAATCGAGCGCGCCGCGCAGCAACTCGAGGCCCAGGCGTCTCATGCTGCTTGAGTGTCTGGACATCGAGGTGCGCGGCGAGCCGTTGCGGCTGCTGCCGGCACGCGCGTTGCTGTGGCCGGGGCGCTCCACCCTCATCATCGCCGACCCCCATTTCGGCAAGGACGATCTGTTCAGGCGGGCAGGGATTGCGCTGCCCCGAGGTCCGGCGATCAGCGACCTGCAACGGTTGACTGAGCTTCTGACCGAGCACGCCTGCACCCGGCTGGTGGTGCTGGGCGATTTCCTCCATGGCCCGACTCGGGCCGGCGACAGCTTCCTGCATGCATTTCGCCTCTGGCGCCGGGCCCATGGGAGTCTGACCGTGGACATTGTGGTTGGAAACCACGATCGGCGGGAGCCCGCTCGAGTCTGGCAACAACTCGTCGGCTGGCACAGCCGGCCGCTGCTCGAACCTCCATTCGTACTGGCGCATGAGCCGGCTCCCCACGCCGGCGGCTACGTACTGGCGGGCCACATTCACCCGGTGATGCGCTTGCGCCGCCGTATTGGCGCGGGGCGCGTTCCGGTGTTCTGGCAGCGTCGCGACTATCTGGTGCTTCCGTCCTTCGGCTCCCTGACAGGTGGAGCGGAGGTGGCGTTCGAGCTGGGCGATAAGCTCTACGCCGCGGGTCCCGAACGAGTGATTCCGCTGCCCGTCCCCGTGGCCTGACCTTTTACCGGTAAACTGACAGGCCCCCACTTCCAACCTGGAGCCAGACAATGCCTGCGAGCCGCGAGGGATCTTCGGTTCCCACTACGACATTCAAGGTCCTGCGCGACGGAAAGATACAGTCCGTCGAATCGATCGAGTTCTTCAAGGGTCGTCGCGTGATCCTGTTTGCTTTGCCTGGAGCGTTCACGCCAACGTGTTCGACGGGGCACGTACCGCGATTCGTGGAGCTGGCTCCGGAGCTGCGCAAACACGGTATCGACGACATCATCTGCCTGTCGGTGAACGATCCTTTTGTCATGGCGGCCTGGCAACGCGATCAGAACGCCGAGGCGATTACTTTTCTGCCGGATGGCGACGGCGCCTTCAGCAATGCCATGGGAATGCTCGTGGACAAATCCGCGGCCGGCCTGGGTAAGCGGTCGTGGCGCTATTCCATGGTCGTGAACGACGGCCGCATCGAAAAGATGTTCATCGAGCCGGACGAGCCAGGCGATCCGTTTGGTGTTTCCGACGGCGATACGGCGCTCCGTTATGTTGACCCTTCGCGAACCTTTGGCAACGTAACGATGTTTGCCCGCCACGGATGCCCGTTCTGTGAGCGCGCCAAAAGCCTGCTGACGGAGCGAAAAATCCCCTTCGAAGTGATCTACCTGGGGGAGGGCATCACCATGAATTCCGTGCGGGCGGCCTCGGGCGCGGCCAAGGTGCCGCAGGTGTTCATCGAGGGGAAGCTGATTAGCGGCTCGGACGCGCTACAGGCCTTTTTGGATAAAAAGCGCTAAGCTCGGCCTTCGAATCGCCCATCCCCGGGAGCCCCTGTGCAGGAAGAAAGCTCGAATCTGGTGAACCTACGCCCCGCGAACTCGCCGAATGCCTTTGATTTGCGGCGCATCGGCTCGCACCCGGATCATTGGTATGCGGTGGCCTGGTCGGATGAGCTGCAGCAGGGCAAAACGCTGGGTCGGCGCTTTGCCGGTGAACCGATCGTGCTTTACCGTGGCAAGCAGGGAAAGGTTTTCGCGCTCGAAGATCGCTGCGCGCACCGCCAGGTTCCTTTGCACCTGGGAGTGGTCTGCGGCGATGAGCTCAAGTGTCACTATCACGGCTGGTCGTACGATCAGACCGGCAAGTGCGTCGATGTGCCGTATCTGGGTAAGGAGCGGCTGCCCAACGGGGTGAAGGCATATCCGGCACGCGAAATCGACGGCTTGATCTTTGTGTTTCCCGGAGATCCGGCGTTGGCGGAGAGCCGGCTGCCGAAGACGCTCGGCAAGTCACAGAGCAAGGACTACAAGACGCGGAGGCTGAACCGCGAGGTGGCCTGCCACTACTCTTTCATGCACGAGAACCTGTTCGACATGAACCACCAGTTCATGCACCGGAAGAACATGGGCTCCATCAAGGCCCGTTGCATCGGGCGCGAGCACGGCGACAACTGGGCCCAGGTCGAGTACACCTTCAGCCGTACCGGCGGCCGGCCGTCGGCGGGCGAGCGCGTGATCGTCGATCTGGTGAGAAAGCGCGGTGAGGCCAAGAAGGACTTCTCCGACCACATGCGCATCCGCACCGACTACCCGACGCAGAACCTGCGGGTCTGGGTGGGGCGTGACATCAAGGACAGCGACGATCCGGTGTTGGAGGTCTGGTTGAATTACACCCCGCTGGATGCGCAGCAGAAGACCAATCGCACGTTCGGTTACCTGTCGGTGAAGAAGCCGCCGGTTCCGGGGCTCATTCACGTCGTGTGGCCGTTCGTCACCTGGTTCACGGAGCGGATTTTCGCCGAGGACAAGGAAATCGTGGAGTACGAGCAGGCGGCGTATGACGCTCAGGGTTGTGACTGGAACAACGAAGTGTTTCCGGCCATCAAGGATCTGCGCGGCGTGCTGGCTGCCTGCGGTAAACCGATCGAGTCCTGACCGGCTTTCCACCGTGACCGGCGAGCTCCGCGGCCCAGCGCAGGTTTCGTCGGGCCGCGGATGACACCGTTACTTCTCGTCGGCGTAGATCTTTACCAGGCGATAGAGGAAGTCTCGGCCTTCCAACAGCGTCTGGACGCCCACATACTCGTTGAGCCCGTGGATGTTGCCGAGGTCGGGACCTGCGAAGATCGGCATGAGGCCGTAGGTCGGAATTCCGACGGCGTTCGTAAACTCACCGTCCGTGGCCCCGGCTTGCAGCAAGGGCAATACCGGCAGTCCGGGCCAGAACTGCGCGGTCAGCTTCTGAAACGGTCCAAGCACCTTCGGGGTCAGAGGCGGCGGCGGCGGCGTGGGGCCGCGCGACTCGGTCATGCTGACCTTGACGGCGGGGTCGGCAATGATCTCCTCCAACGTGTGCTGCACGCTTTCAGCGGTAACTCCGGGGAAAATGCGGCAGTTCACGTTGGCACGGGCCCGCTGCGGCAGGGCGTTGGTCGCGTGTCCTGCCTCCAGCATCGTCGCTACGCAGGTCGTGCGCAGGGTTGCGTTCCAACTCGGATCCTTCTGCGAGACGAGCGCAATCGAGTTTGCATCGGTCGGATCCTTCACCAATGACCTCATGGCCGCGGCGATCTCGCTGTTGCCCCTGGCCGCCTGGATCTGCGCGATTCCCGTGAAGTAAGCGCGGCTGGCATCGGTGAACATCGCGGGAAATTCGTACGCTTCGACTTTCGTCAGCGCATTGGCGACGTGATAGATCGCGTTGTCCCTGACCGGCCGGGAGCTGTGACCGCCGCGGTTGGTGGCCTCCAGGCGGTAGTTCTGCGGGAATTTCTCGCCGGCCTGGATCTGCATGGCGACCTTGTTGCCCTGGGCATCGAGCTCGCCCCAGGCGCCTTCGTTGATCGCAAACTCCGCGTCGATCAGCTCGCGCCGGTTTTGCGTGAGCCACTGCGCGCCGTTGAATGCGCCGGCGGTTTCCTCGCCGCAGGTCAAGGCGAGCTTCAGCGTGCGGCGCGGTTTGAAGCTCTCCTTCTTGAAGCGCACCAGGGTGTCGACCCAGATGGCTGCCTCGGCCTTGTCATCGACGGTGCCCCGGGCATAGAAGTTGCCGTTCTCTTCCACGAGTTTGAATGGATCGCGGGTCCAGTCCTCGCGCTTCGCTTCGACCACGTCGATGTGCGCCATCAGCAGGACGGCTTTGGCTTTCCTGTCGCGGCCCGGGTAGATCGCCACCAGGCCGCCTTCCTTGGGGTGATCGGGAACGGCAAAGGGATGCAGGTCCTCGTCCGCGAAGCCGGCGGCTTTCAATCTCGCGGCCATACGCTCGGCGGCGAGGGTGCAACTGCCGGAGGAGAGGGTCGTGTTCGTCTCCACGAGCTCCTTGTAGATCTCGCGGAATTGCGGCTCGGAAGCAGTCGATCCGACGTCGGGCAGGGCAGCCTGGAGCGTGGATGACACTGCGAGCAGGCACGTCGTGCCGAGGAACGTTCTTTTCATTGGTTCAAGGTGCCGGTGGAGCAGACGGAGCAGGAGAGTAACTGAAGCGGGTTCCTCGGATATACTGGTTGCTTGCGTGCCCGGGGACCTGAATTGACGCTCACTCGACTCGTTCGGTTATTTTGGGTTCTCGGATTGGGGTGCGTGGAGATTGCGGCGGCGGCCGCGCCGGTTCACTTCCCGGATAGCGGTCCTCCCAACGGACTGGCCGACTCGGCGGCCTTGCGGGCCACGGTGTACGGGACGCCCCCGCAGATGCTGGCCCCCGTACCGGAGACGGTGCCGCTGCAGGAAATCAATATCGCCTTGCCGTGGAAGCCCCCGGTACCGAAGATCTTCTGGTTCGACAAACGTCTGCGAGCCTGGTTCGCGGAGCAAAAGGGGCCCGCACCCCTGGCGATCCTGATTTCCGGTACGGGCAGCGACGGCAACACTGCCAAGATTTCCCTGCTGCGGGCAACGCTGTACGGCGCGGGCTATCACGTGCTGTCGCTGCCTTCGCCGACGTTTCCTGGGTTCATTGTGGCGGCCTCGAGCACCGGAGTGGCGGGCGATCTGCGCCAGGACAGCCGGGATCTGTACGCGGTGATGCAACAGATCATCGCGCATCTGCCGCGGCGGATCCGTATTACCGACATCGACTTGGTGGGGTACAGCCTGGGTGCGGCGAACGCGGCCGTGGTGAAGTCGATCGATGAGAAAGAGGGTCGCCTGCGGATTCACCGGGTGGTGATGATCAACCCGCCGGTCAGTCTGTTCACGTCCATCGACCGGCTGGACAAGTTGTTTGCGTTGAGCATCGGGAGCGGGGATGCGGCGACCGACAAGCTCTATCGGAAGCTGTATATCCGGCTGGCGAATTACTACCGGGCGACCGATAAGGTTCACATCGACGATACGGATGTGCTGGCGGCCGCCGGCAGCGTGCTGACGAGCGATGCCGACTTTCAGGCGGCGATTGCGTTGACGTTCCGGATCGCCTTGATGAATGTTTATTTCGCCGGCGATATCTATGCGCATACGGGGGTGGTGACCGATCCTCAGCATCCGCCGCAGCCGGGTGATTCGTTGGAACAGATCCAAAGAACGCTGCGCGATCTACCCTTCCGGTCGTATTTCGAGCGCGTCTTCGCGCCGTACTACCTGGCGCGACATCCGGACATGACGGCGGAGTCGTTGTTGGCGGCGACCAGGCTCGACATCATCGAGGCCGACCTGCGCGACAATCCGGACTACTACGCGCAGACCAACAACGACGACCTGATCCTCGACAAGCCGGAGCTGGCCTGGCTGCGAGCCACGCTGGGTAACCGAATCGTGGTCTACGACCACGGCGGTCACCTCGGCACTCTCGGCGAAAAGCAGCAGATCGCCGACATGCTCGAGATGCTCGCCGGCCGCTGGCACGGAGGCGCCGAGTGACCCGCCTTGCAGCGGCGGCTCGTGCCGCAGTTTGGTCGGGATTTCCGGGCGCCCTCGCGCGAGCATTGCTGGTTGGCGTCGTGGGCGGCGCGCTGGGCGGCTGCGCCTCCGAGTTCTCCATGCGCAGCGTGCCGCCCGAAACGCCTGCGGCCGTGAACGCCTCCGCCGTCCGCGCCGCCGAGGCCATGGAGGCCGCGTCCAAACAATCCGCGGCTGCCAGGAATCCAACTCCCCCGACTCACCAGCCAGCGGCCAGTCCTGAGGGAGCCGTGTCGGGGCAAACGGGGCCCGGGACTGCGACCACGCCGGCTGCGCCTGGCGAAAACAAACCCGACACGGAAGTGCCGTTTGTGCCGCTGACAGACGGCGATGTGCCATCGATGTACACCTATGACCCGTGGGAACGGGTCAACCGCTTCACCTACCGGTTCAACGCCCGTTTCGACGAAGCCATTTTCCTCCCCGTCACCAATGGCTATCGCCGCGTACCCGGCCCCATCCGGTTGGGGGTCCACAATTTCTTTTCCAATCTCACGGAAATCGACAGCTTCGCCAATTACATCCTGCAGGCCCGCTTCGCAGGCAGCGCCAAAAGCCTCGGGCGGTTTGTCATCAACAGCACGATCGGCATTGGGGGGCTGTTTGATGTGGCGAAGCACATGAAGCTGCCCAGCGCCCCCACCGGCTTCAGCGAAACGCTGTCCACGTGGGGTTCCCACCCAGGGCCCTACCTGGTCGTACCCATCCTGGGCCCGTCAACCCTCCGCGACGGCGTCGGCTATCTGGGTGACTACGCTTTGGACTACGGCGTCAACCCATTCAACATCTATCGCGGCTACGCCTCGTACGGTCTAAGCACACTGAATGCGATCGACACGCGCTCCAACATAGGCTTCCGCTACTATGCGACGGGCTCTCCATTTGAATATGAGGTCATCCGTTTCCTCTACGTCCGCAAACGTCTAATAGAGGACGACGCACTCCATGGCAGAGGCAAACCCAAGCCGCGGGACGCTGGCGCTCCGGCGGGTCGGTAGGCGCATCTTGATCGCGGTGGCGGTCATCGTACTGCCGCTGCTCATCCTGTGGGGCGGATTTGCCCTGTGGTATCAAATCCCCGGCGCCCCGGTCGTCAAGGCTTTCACGGTAGCGATCTGGGCTGCCGTTGGTTTATCGCTGCTGATCCTGGCGATAAAAGGCCGGCCATGGGCCGGGCTCGGAAGTTTTGCCGTTGTGTTTGCCCTCCTGCTGGCGTGGTGGAATCAGATTCCGCCTTCCAACGACCGTGTCTGGGCGGATGAGGTCTCTCGAACAATGTCCGGCCGCGTCGACGGGAGCATCGTCACCCTCTACAACGTCCGCAATTTCGAATGGCGCACCAATGACGATTACATCAAGCGTTGGGAAACGCGCACCTACGATCTCGAGAAGCTCGAGTCGGTTGACCTCATCTGTTCCTACTGGTCGATGCAAGCCATCGCCCACGTCCTGGTGTCGTTCGGCTTCAGCGATGGCAGCCACGTGGCATTCTCCGTGGAAATCCGCCGCGAAAAGCAGGAGAGCTTTTCGGAGATCGGCGGGTTCTTCAAGGAGTTCGAGCTCAGCGTGATCGCGGCGGACGAGCGCGACGTTATCCGGGTGCGGACCAATGTTCGAGGGGAGGATGATTACCTCTATCACCTCCGCATTCCGGTCGAGCAGATGCGATCGCTATTTCTGGCCTATATGAATGAGGCGAACTCGTTGGTGAGCACGCCTCGTTGGTATAACACGATCACCGTCAACTGTACGACGCTCGTGTATCACATGATGAAGCGTATCGTCGGGGCCCTGCCCCTGGATTACCGGCTGCTGTTTTCAGGCTACCTGCCGGAATACGTGTACCAGGTCGGCGGCCTCGATCCGAGGTATTCGCTGCAGCAGCTCAGAGCCGCAGGCAGGATCACCGATCGGGCGAAGGCGGCGGATCGGAGCGCGACGTTTTCCCAGGACATCCGCCAGGGGATCCCGCCGCTGCTGCCGGCTCCGCCGGCCGAAGGCCGCTAGTTACTCCATGCCTTGCGACTTCAGATACTCTTCGTAGGTACCGGCGAAGTCGGCGATCTGGCCACCGGACTTCAATTCAATGATGCGCGTGGCGAGGCCGTCGACGAACTGACGGTCGTGCGACACAAACAGCATCGTGCCGGGGTACTTCTCCAGACCGATCTGCAACGACTCGATGGTTTCCATGTCCATGTGGTTGGTGGGCTCGTCCAACAACATCACGTTGGGCCGCGTCAGCATGAGCTTGCCGTAGATCATGCGGCCTTTTTCGCCGCCCGACAGCACGGTCACGGATTTCTTGGTCTCATCGCCGGAGAACAGCAGCCGGCCCAGGGTTGCGCGGATGATCTGTTCGTCATCGGACTTGCCGGTCCACACGGACATCCAGTTGAAGAGGTCCGTCTTGTCGGCAAACTCGGCCTGCGGATCCTGCGGCATGTAGCCGACCTGCGCGTTCTCCACCCAGGTGATCTTGCCCGAAGTGGGCTGCAGCTCGCCGGCGAGAATCCGCATGAGCGTGGTCTTGCCGATACCGTTGGGACCGATGATGGCGATGCGCTCTCCGGCCTCCACGTTGAAGTTGACGTTGGTGAGAATCGGAATATCCGTGCCCGGGTAGGTGAAGTTGAGCTTCTCGACCGTGAAGGCGTTGCGATAGAGCTTCTTTGCCTGCTCGAAGCGGATGTAGGGGTTCTGGCGTGAGGAGGGGCGGATCTCCTCGATCTTGATCTTCTCGATGGCCTTGCGGCGCGAGGTGGCCTGGCGGGCCTTGGATGCGTTGGCCGAGAACCGCCGCACGAATTCCTGCAGATCCGAAATGCGCTCCTTCGCCTTCGCGTTGGCGGCTTCGACGCGCGCACGCGCCTGCGTGGAGGCCAACATGAAGTCGTCGTAGTTGCCCGGATACACCTTGAGCTGTTGAAAGTCGAGATCGGCGATGTGCGTGCACACCTGGTTCAGGAAGTGCCGATCGTGGCTGATGATGATCATCGTTGCGTCGTAATCGTTGAGAATACGCTCGAGCCAGTGGATCGAATGGATGTCGAGGTTGTTGGTAGGCTCATCCAGCAGCAGCACATCGGGCTTGGAGAACAGCGCCTGCGCCAGCAACACGCGCAGCTTCAAACCGGGTGCCACCTCGCGCATGAGGCCGGTGTGCAGCTCGGCGGGAATGCCGGCGTCCGTGAGAATGGCTGCTGCGCGGGCCTCGGCGGTGTAGCCGTCGTATTCGGCGAACTTGGTTTCGAGCTCCGCGGCTTTCATGTAGTCGTCATCGGTGGCCTGCGGATCGGCATAGATCCGGTCCCGCTCGGTCATGGCCGCCCACATTTCCCGATGGCCCTGCATCACGACATCAATGACGCGCTGGTCTTCATAGCCGAATTGATTCTGGTTCAACTTGCCCATGCGCAGGCCGGTCTGCAGCGAGACCTCGCCAACACTCTGCTCGAGCTCGCCACCCAGGATCTTCATCAGAGTGGACTTGCCGCAGCCGTTGGCTCCGATCAGGCCATAGCGGTTGCCGTCGGAGAACTTGACGGTGACGCCTTCAAAGAGCGGCTTTGCACCAAATTGAATGCCAACGTTCGAAGCAACCAGCATGTATCGATCTTCCAGACAGTATTCAGGCACCCCACCCAAGTTGGCGGAGGCCAGACTGAATTAAAGGGTTTACCACCGGCGCGCAGCGCCGCTACGTTTTCGGGGTCGCTTAGACCCCGCTGAACCACGCGCTTTAGTGCGTGGGAATGGGCCCCGGCCCTGCGCGGTCAAGCGCCGACCGGGCCGATCATGCCTATTCTATAGGACCGAGGGCCGGGTTGCAGGGGTGGTGGGCGTGCCACGAGCGGAGGCGGAAGCGGACGTCCCCGCAGGAGCAGCCGCAAAGTGCCGACCGCAATGCCGCCAATCGCTCCACTGACTGCAGCCAAGACGTACGGCGCAGCCACCGAGATCGGTCCCGGCACGGCCCGTTCCGCGAGTCGCACGAATGAGGCCGCCATGGCGGACAGACCGAAGGTCAATGCCAGTAAGAGGGCGCGAACGGCAGTCGGACGACCCATGGGAACAGGCGGATCATCAGGGCCGCTTGGAATGCGCAATAGCCGAGCAGCATTGGCGCAATTTCGTCGGATGGGCCCTGCAGCCCGCAGAGGCCCGGAGGACGCTCGAGTAGGCGGCGCAGCCGACGGTCGGGGGTGCTAACTGGATGCCGAGCGTCGGCCGCAAAGGCGGTGGCAACTCGACGCTGTAGAGCCGGTGCATGAGCACGGATTCGATCGCGAGCCGTGACAGCACGCCCACCCCGAAAAGCGGCACGCCCCAATCGGGACGACCGCATGCACTCAATGTAATCGTACTGACAAGACCACCGGCCACTGTTGGCAGATAGAGCACCGGCGTCGTGGTGCGCGGATCGCGTCCGCCCTGCCATAGTTGGCCCGTGTGATACACGCCAAAGATCAACTGCCTCACGATGCCGATTGTCGCCAGCACAGAGGTGCTCTGCATGGATTCGCTCTCGCCTGCGGAGGCTCTCGATGTCTTGTTCGAAAATGCGGTCATTTGCTGAATTGCATGCCCGCGTTCAGGCACGTTGCCTCGCTGGTGCTGCGGTTTCATTCGGTGCGAGAATGCCCGCGGCGCTGCATTCAATATCCGGTTTGTTTACTGAGGAACAGTCATGGCAATGAGCGAAGCGAAGAAGAAGGACTTGAAGGGCCGCCGCGCGGCCCCCCTGGTGACTCCGAGCGATCTGGGCGCGAAGGCCTCCCAGGAAATCGCGGGCGGTATGAACGCGATCCTGGCCGACGTGTGGGCCCTGTACTTGAAGACGAAGAATTTCCATTGGCACATGAGTGGGCCGCACTTTCGCGACTACCATCTGCTGCTCGATGAGCAGGCGGATCAGTTGTATGCCATGAGCGACCCGATTGCCGAGCGCATCCGCAAAGTGGGCGGCACTACGCTGCGCTCCATCGGACACATTGCGCGCCTGCAACGCATCAAGGACAACGACGCCGACTATGTTGATCCGCTCGACATGCTGGCCGAGCTGCGCGAAGACAATCAATCGCTCGCGGCGCGGCTGCGCGAGGTCCACGATGTTGTTGATGAGGCCCGCGACATTGCGACTGCGAGCCTGATCGAGAACTGGATCGACGAGACCGAGCGGCGCACCTGGTTCCTGTTTGAGGCGAGCCGCAAGGGTCCCTGAGTCAAACGGACCGTGAGCTCAGGTCCGGGATCTGACTGCCATCGGGGTCAGCCTGCGGCGCGAATCCTACACCCGCCGGCTGGCCGAGGCACTCGCCCGGCCGGCCGGAGATTGCGTGCGGCCATTCAACACGTCAACTCGCGAGCTGTGCGAGAAGTTGGTCAGGTTGTTCGAGGCCTGGATCCGGCTGATCAACGGACAGTGACGTGAGCTTGGCGGCCGGCGCGGGCATCGGCCGTTGTCGTTGGTATGCGATGCTCGGGAACCGGACCCCCGAGCTGTGGCACTATCGCGCTCTAATCTCGAGAACGGAGCGGGGCAGTGCGGCTATCGGCAATTCGGGCTTGCGCGCGCGTCGGTGTCGTTGGCGCTCTGTTGACCGTCATGTCCGCGTGTGGTGGCGGTGGCGGCTCTCCCAACCCGACGCTAGGCTCGCTGACGTTCACGACCAACGAAAACGTCGCCTTGAGCGCGACACTCACGGCGACGGATCCGGGTGGTAGCGCAGTTACATTCGCAACGACCAGCAGTCCGGCGTCGGGCACGCTGACGGGTTTGCCGGGGACCGGCGCGTTTACTTACACGCCGAACGCCAATTTCACGGGAAGTGATTCCTTCGGGATTACCGCGACCGATACGGCGGGACACGCATCATCGGGTACAGTCAAGGTTACTGTCACGGTTGACCAGGCGCCGACTGCCAACAATGCGGTAATCCAGTCGAACGATGGGAAGAATGTAGACATCCTGCAGAGCGCCAGCGATCCCGATAAGGACCCGCTCACTGTCACCATTACGACAGCGCCGAACATTGGGACCGCCACTGTCAATGCGGACAAGACGGTGACGGTGGCGGGATCGAAAGGTCTCGTCACTTTTGGGTACACCGTTACCGACCCGTCGGGCAAGGCCGCCAGTGGAAATGCGGCAGTCTTCGTGGGCGTCTCGCCCTTCCGCGCGGCGTTTGTGGCCGACTCCAGCACAAACGGATCGTACGAGGTGTACCTCACCGATTTTGTGTCGCCCCCTACGCAAATCTCCACGGCGACTCGAGGATCTCTGAGGTTGAAGGGGTTTGCTATTGCGGATAACGGGTCGACGGTTGTGTACCGAACCCAGGACATCAACACCGCCTCGGCAACGAGCCTGTCGTTCGTCCGGACCGCAACGCCGGCGACTCAGACGGCGATTCCCATTCCAAACGGTCTGACGCCCGTGCTCGACGGCAATGGGAAAGATCAGTTTGTTGTCAGTCCGGACGGCAGCTGGATCGCGTTGATTGCGGGCGCGGGCGGTTCGAGCGCTTTGTACATGGTTAACACAGCGACAGCTGCGGCCACCGCCGTAGTTCCGAGTCTGGGAGGCTCGCCGGCTGTCTTCGCATCGCAACCGACCTTCACCCTTGATTCGAAGAGCGTCTACTTTCTGGCAAGCGGCCAGTCAAATGGCAACAACAAGTCGTTGTTCGTGGTGGCCACCAGCAGCCTGTCAACCCCCGTCATGGTTTCGGATCTCAGCGGCGCGTTTACCAGTGACGAAATCAGCGCATACTCGGTTGCTGCCAATCAGTCGACCATTATCTTCCAAGGCAATCGCAGTGGGCGCACGGGTATCTTTTACGTCAACCCTGCGCATCTGACGCAGATCGCGCAGATCAACGCGGATATCAGCGGCGCGGCCATCACCTCCAGCACCGTTGGATTGCCCTCCGGCCTCGGCGGAAGCAACACCGGCACGAAAGTCGCGTACGACGTCGGTATACCCGGTGGCGCTACTGAGTCGGTTGGGATCTATGTCGCGGCTGTGCCGCCGGCATCGCCTCCTGCTCCACAGTTGGTTGCTCCCATTGAGCGGATACTCGGTTTCAGTCCGGATGACTCCAGGCTGTTGTATACGAATGAGCCCCTGGGCATTACTCAGAACTCGCAGGTGTTCGAGATCCCCGCCGTCGCCGCCAACTCAGGGACCCAGCTCGGCAATGGCGATCGGGGCTGGTATGACTCCGGTGGGAACATCGTGCTGGTTGCGCAGACACTTTCCTCGGGTGGTTATACGCTCAGCTCAAACACTCGGCCGTTTGGCTCGCCGAGCGCACTGACGGCCGCTGGCACCGCCGCGTTTGATCTCGATGTGTCCGGAGTGGCTCAGGGGGTTGTTATCTATGGGCAGGTTGCGAACACCGGATCGGCGCCTGCCAGCATCTCTTTGCAGTTACTTGATATAGCGGCCAGCAACACGCATCCCTTCACGCTCGAGCCGAGTGCCGCCACCCCGGTTGATTTGACAACGTATGCGTCAAAGATCGTGTCGAAGTAGGGCACTGCCGAGGATGGGGTGAATATTGCGGTGATGGCGAGTCGCACCCGTTGGTGTGCGGCCGGCGCGCCCAAGGCTGGACGAACCCGACAGTCACACCCTTGCGCGTGATGTGCAGGCTAAACGCTGCGAATCATCCCACCATCGATGCGGATGATGCCTCCGGTCATGTAGGACGCCTTGGGGCTGGCGAGGAAAGCGGCCATCGCAGCGAACTCCTCGGCTTCGCCGTAGCGGCCGGCGGGAATGGTCACGAGCGACGCCTTCCGTGCCTGCTCCTCCGTTGTGCCTTCGCGCTTCGCGCGCGCTTGGTCGAATTCAACGATCCGATCCGTCGCGATGCGACCCGGCGCGAGGCAGTTCACGGTGACACCGTCCCCGGCGACTTCCGATGCAAGTGTCTTGGCCCAACCCACCAGTGCGGATCGCAGCGCGTTGGACAACGCCAGGTTGGGAATCGGCTGAATGACGCCCGAGGACACGACAAGCAGGATTCTCCCAAACTGGCGTGACCGCATCCCAGGCAACGCCAGTCGGGTCAGTCGGATTGCGCTCAGAAACATCGCATCGAACTGAGCGATCCAGGCCGCGTCGGTGATTTCGGCGGCCGTGCCGAAGGGCGGTCCACCGGTGTTGAACACCAGGATATCGGTCTTCCCCAACTCCCCGGCGAGCTCCTGGATATCCGCCTCCCTGGACAGGTCGGCCACATGCGTCGAAATCGTCCCCGTTTCGGGCTGAACCGACCCGGCCAGCGCCTGGAGCCTCTCCGCATTGCGTGCGGCCGCAATGACATCAGCACCCTCAGCCGCAAGCGCCAGAGCGATTGCACGACCGATTCCGCGAGAGGCGCCGGTTACAACCGCGCGACGCCGTTTCAATTCAAGGTCCATCAATCAACTCCGGTGGCTACGGCAGGGGAGGTGGATGTTAACCGTTTTGCGAGCCAGTAGTACGCCGGCGCGGTCAGCGCGAGTCCGGCGATCCAAGATAGATCGACCTTGCCCATGGCAAGCGCGACCGGTCCCGTATAAAGCTTCGAATCGATGAAGGGCAGCTGCACGAGAATGCCCAGGACATAACATCCAATCGCCACGCCGTTCACACGGCCGTAGATGCCGCCATCGTGGCGATAGAAGGACTCGACATCGTAGCCACCGTGGCGGAGCAGGTAATAGTCGACCAGGTTGATGGCTGTCCACGGTACCAGTACGTACAGCAGCAGCAGAATGAAGCTTTCATAGTTGGAGAGAAACGAGCTCTTCCCCAGCAGGGCCCCGGTCAGCGCCAACGCAAAGATGAGCACGGAGATGACAGTCCGGGCAACGGCTCCCGGCGACCAACTTGGGATCAGTGTCTGTCCGAATGTCATGGTCGAAAGCGCGCCGCAATAAAGGTTCATGGCGTTGGCAGTCGTGACCCCGATGGACAGGACAATCAGGATCAGCGGTGCAATGCCGTGGGTCAACAACGCCAGACCCGCCACGATGCCCGTGCCTTTGGGTGTGGCCAGGCCCACCATGACGCCCAGGGCCATCGGCAGCAGGGAGCCGAGTGAGCATCCCCAAAAGCTGGCCCAGAAGGCCGCTCGCGCGCCCGTGCCGGGGGGCATGTAGCGGGAATAGTCCGAAACGTAGGGCGCATAGGCGATCTGCCAAAGGGCGGCCGCTGACACCGCGCTCAGAAATCCCGGCAGATTGAAGTGGTTGCGGGACAGGAAGTCCGCCGGCAGACCGTGCACCCAGATGATCCAAATAAAGGCCAGGGCGAGCACCACCCCGGCCACGCAGCTCGTGATCCGAGCGTAGGCATGAATGAGGTCATGGCCGAAGACGGCGGCGATGACACTGATGAGCGCGATCAGTGCAATTCCCGGTGTGTCCGGCGTTCCTGGCGCGATGCTGACGAGGGCCTCGCCACCCAGCACCAGATTGGACGCCAGGAACCCCACATACATCAGCAGAACGATGCCGACCACGAGCAGCGACCCGAGCGAGCCGAACTGACCGCGGGTTTGAATCATCTGCGGAACACCGAGCGCAGGTCCCTGGGCCGAATGCAGCGCCATGAAGACAGCGCCCACCAGATTGCCGATTGCGAGCCCCAGCAGGGCCCAGCCGCAGGGCAGGGCGAAGACGGTCGCCGCCAGGCCTCCCGTGACGAGGGTCAGGAGCATGAAGTTCGTCCCGAACCAGACGGTGAACAGATCCCGGGTCGTGCCGTGACGCTCGCTCAGCGGGATCGGCTGTATCGTGCTGTTCTCCAGCCGTCCCGGATTGGATTTGTGCATCCGCGCATCATGCTGGAAGTCGCGAGGCTTTGGAACGCCGCTCCAAGGGGTGCCGGTGCGGTCGCAATCCGCCGCGCCCGGGGGATGGCGTGCCGCGGCAAGCATGCTGCGACGCGCGTGCCACAACATGCTGACAGATACACCTAACGCGGATTGAATGTTGTGTTTTAATAGGTGCCATCAGCAAACCGTCGGGAAGGGGAATCCCATTCCGCACAACATACTGTTGATATCGGATGCAGCGGATGCCGGGACAGTGCGCGACGCCTTGCTGAAAAACAGCGAAGGTCTGTTCGATGTTCACTGGGTCAGGAGCCGGGCCGACGGCCTGGCGCGCCTCACCAGGACGGCTTTCCCCAATCTGGCCGCGGTACTGGCCGAGCTGGAATTGCCTGACAGCTCCGGCCTGGACACGTTTGCGCAGCTGCACCGCGCGGCTCCGCAGATTCCGCTCCTCATCCTTACGGATACCCAACACGAAGCCGTCGCTCGCATTGCCATGCGGCAGGGCGCCCATGATTACTTCCTCAAGGGGCACCGCGATGACTGGCTCCTGGCCAAGGCGCTGCACACCATCATCGAGCGACATGCATTCGCGACGCTGCTCATTGACGAGCAGGACCGGGCCAGGGCTGCGCTGGATGCCATCGGCGATGCCGTCATCAGTACGGATCTCGACCTGCGCGTGACCTATCTCAACTCGGTCGCTGAGAAAATGACGGGTTGGAAGCGCCACGAAGCGCATGGCCAGAGGGTGGATGAGGTGTTCCGGGGGATCGACGGAGCAACCGGCGAGCAGGTGCGCGAGGCCATGGAGCTTGCCATGCGGGACCAGGCGGTCACCGCGTTTGATCCAGTCGCCGACGGCGAGGTGTCCGGGGAGCTCGCGCTGGAGAATTCGGCGGTTCCCATCTACAACCGGCAGGGCGAGGTGATCGGCGCGCTGATGATTTTTCGCGACATGGGAACCTCGCGGACGCTGTCAAACCGCTTGTTGTATCTGGCGCAACACGACAGCCTGACAGGGCTCCCGAATCGCGTCTTGTTGCATGACCGGCTCTCTCATGCCGTGTCGCTGGCACATCGACGCCGCACATCCATGGCGGTGCTGTTCCTCGATATCGACCGCTTCAAGCACGTCAATGATTCGCTCGGGCACGTGATCGGCGACCGGCTGTTGCAGGCGGTGGCGCGGCGGCTCCTCAGTTGCGTGCGTCGCTCCGATACGGTCAGCCGCCGGGGCGGCGATGAATTCGTCATTCTCCTGTCGGAGATCAACCAGCCGCAGGATGCCGCGTTGAGTGCTGAAAAGGTGCTGCAGGCGCTGGCGGTGCCGTATCAAATCGATCAGCATGAGCTGCGCGTTACGGGCAGTATTGGGATCGTGGTGTACCCGGATGACGGCAGCGACGCCGACATGCTGTTGAAGCACGCGGATGTGGCGATGTACCACGCGAAGGATCAGGGGAGGAACAACTATCAGTTCTTCGAGCCCGACCTGAACGCGCGGGCCCTCGAGCGGCAGGTGCTCGAAAGTGGGTTGCGGCGCGCCATTGAAAGCCGCGAGCTACTGTTGCACTACCAGCCGAAGGTGGATCTGAAGAGCGGTGCAATTGTAGGGGCCGAGGCATTTGTCCGCTGGCTCCACCCGGAGCGGGGCCTGATCCTGCCCGCGCAGTTTGTGCCGATCGCGGAGACTTGCGGCAGCATGATACCCATCGGCCGGTGGGTGCTGCGGGAGGCTTGCCGGCAGGCGTGCGCCTGGCGCGCCGACGGGCTCGCAATGGTGAAAGTGGCTGTCAATGTGTCGCCAGGTGAGCTGCGCGACCGCGATTTCCTCCACTGCGTGGAGCGCATTCTGGATGAGACGGGTTTGGATCCCGCCAACCTCGAGCTCGAGGTGCGGGAAACCAGCCTGTTGCAGGACTCGCAGCACGCATTGGAAGTGCTGAACGCGCTGAAGGCGATGCGGGTGCAATTGGCGCTGGATGACTTCGGTACCGGCTACTCGAGCTTGAGCCTCCTGAGGAATTTTCCCATCGATATCCTGAAGATCGACGGTTCGTTCGTGCGCGATCTGGGGACGGACAGCGGTACCGACGGCATCGTCAGCGCGGTGATTGGTATGGGCAGGAACCTCCGCATGGAAGTCGTGGCCGAGGGCGTCGAGTCCCGGGAGCAACTCACGGGCCTGCGGGAGTTGGCGTGCCCGCAGGCTCAGGGCTTCTATTTCTCCGAGCCGCTGACTGCTGCGGAATTCAGCCGACTGTGCCACCGTTGGGAGGCACAGACAGCCTCCGTCAGTGGTGCGAGCACATGGCAAGCAGCAGGATGACCGGGATCGGTACACCCAGCATCCACAACAATATTCCGCGCCCCATGTCGATTCTCCTGTGACGGTTTGACATTCAACGCCGCGCCCGGCGCGAAGTTCCCGCTGATCTCCCACGCGGCCTCGGTAAACCAACTCGGCCCGGCGCGAGACGGGACATGTTGACCTCATCGGCACGCCGCCGGTGTGAATGACGCTACTTCGGGAACCAACGGCACGTGCACCGTCTCTTATCTCTGCACGCCTGTCGCCGCCGGGCCGACAGGACTCGGAACACCTGGAGGCGGGAGCGCTTTCGGGTTCCGACGACCCATCGCCAGCTCTTCGCGGGGCGGGCATCCGCGGCGTCCGACGCAGGACGCGTCGCGCTACGGATGGCCGCTTCGCGAAACCGATTCTCAGTGCCTGAGCTCGCGCTTGCGACGCGCCTCGTAAGCCTCGACATGCAGGTTGGCCAAGGACAGCAGTGACAAACCGGATACCGGTGACTTGCGGCGGCGTAAAAGGTCACCCAGGATTTGATCGACCTCCGTGCGTCCGTGACTCTCGATGTCGCGCAGCATGGACGCAGTTAAGAGTGATCCTGCCGAGATCTGGCTCTCGAGGCTGATCTGCCTGGATCGTTCGCTCGGCGCAAATCCGTTCTCTGTCGCGATGCGCGCGCACTCTTCGTAAATCTGAGCTGCCGCTTCGGCGCCTCCCGCCGCCTGAATATCGCCAATAGCTGCACGCATCAGACACGTAATTCCCGCCGCGGCAGCGATGAAGGCCCACTTCTCCCACATGGCCTGCAGGATCTGCTCGCTGGCTCGTCCGTCGAAGCGTGCACCTTCGATCTGGGCCGCGATCGCTTCGCTCCGCTGCGAACGCCGGCCGTCGCGCTCTCCGAACCTCAGTCCGTGCATATTGTTGAGATGAAGTATCCGGCCCTCCGGATCGAGCGTGGTGGAGATCAGGCACAGTCCCCCCAGTACGGCGCCCGCTCCGAACCTGGCATCCAGGGTATCGAGATGCTTCATTCCATTCAGAAGCGGAAGAATCGTCGTTCCGGGCCCCACGGCCGGCGCGAACGACTCGATGGCATCCTCGAGGTCGTACGCTTTGCAGCTCAACAGCACCAGGTCATAGGGGCGCCGCAGCTCTGAAGCGAGCATGACCGGTGGCCCTGGCACATGGAGGTCTCCCGCTGGGCTGCGGATCACCAAGCCGGTTTCCCTCAGCTGGGCGGCACGGCGTTCTCGGACCAGAAAGGTCACGTCACGATTCGCTTGTACCAGCCGGCCGCCGAAGTAGCCACCGATAGCACCAGCTCCGACGACGAGAATTCGCATGACAGGGGCTCCTCACCCCGTGGAAGGATTTAATATCGTAGCCGAAACAGGGGAGATTGAATGACTGCGAGCGGGAAGCGGGCCTTCACCCAGGGCGCGGGGGGTTCCGGGCTGCCGGACGGTGGGTCCGTCTCCGGAGCGCTCCAGGGAGCGCAACCGGCGTGTTGATTGATTACCGGGTGCTGGTCATTTGCGCCAATGTCCTCGCGAATCAGTTGGGACTGCCGGTACCCGTGCTGCCAACACTGATCGTGGGCGGCGCGCTGGCCGCGCAAGGGATCCTCTCGCCGACCCAGTTGTTTGTCGGGGCCGTCGTGGCCTGTCTCCTGGCCGACAGTGCCTGGTTCTTCGCCGGCCGCTTTTACGGCAGCGGTGTCATGAAACTGTTGTGCCGGATCTCCCTGACCCCTGATTCCTGTGTCAGCCAGACCCAGTCGCGGTTTGAGCGTTGGGGCTCGAACGCCTTGATTGTCGCGAAGTTTGTTCCGGGCCTGTCGCTCATTGCCCCGCCGCTCGCGGGCGCTACACACATGGGTTGGATGCGCTTTCTTTCATACAGCACGCTGGGAGCTGCGGCCTGGGTGGGCGTGGCGCTGATGGGGGGCATGTTGTTCCGCCACCAGATCGAAATGCTCCTGCCGCGGATTGCCGACTTCGGCGTGGCCGCGCTCAGTGTCTTTTGTGTATTGCTCGTGATGTACGTCGGCTACAAGTGGTGGGAACGGCTACGGTTCTACTCCGCCTTGCGGATGGCGCAGATCACGGTCGAGGAGCTCCATGAGCTGATGGCAACAATGCCGCCCCCGCTGATTGTTGACGTTCGCTCGCCCACGGCCATGCAACTCGAGCCGCGGTTCATTCCCGGCGCCCATCACATTCCGTTGACCAACGTGCGGCAACATCTGCGCGACCTGCCGCGTGATCGGGAAATCATCAGCTACTGCACCTGTCCCAATGAAGCGTCCGCGGCCCAGGTCGCGAAAATATTGATGGCCAACGGGTTCAATAGGGTCCGGCCGCTCCACGGCGGGCTCGATGCCTGGATCGCGGCAGGATACACTGTTGAGAAGCTGCCCGGGACGAGCACGTTGGACCAGGCCGTGCCGCATCCGGTCGGATAGCTTTACGAAGTAATTCAATGGCTTACGAGGCTCGTGTATGGCCGACGCACGCTCCATTGCATCATTGACGATCTCCTTCGGGCTGGTCGCCATTCCCGTGAAGCTCTATTCCGCGACCCTCGCGGCCGAGCGGCTCTCCTTCAACATGCTCCACAAGAAGGACGGCTCGCGGCTCAAGCAACAGTATGTGTGCGCCCAGGAAGGCACCGTCGTGGACCGCTCCGAGATCGTGAAGGGTTACGAGTTCGCCAAGGACCAGTACGTGATGTTCTCCAACGAGGAGATCAAGGAGTTGGAAGAGGCGGGCTCCAACGAAATCGGCATCGGCGAGTTTGTGCCGCTCGAATCGGTGGATCCGGTGTATTTCGAACGCACCTACTACCTGGCGCCCGACAAGGGTGGCGCTAAACCCTATACGCTGCTGGTGTCCGCACTACGCGAGTCAGGGCAGTGCGCTATCGGCAAATGGGCGGCCCGGGGGCGCGAGCACGTCGTCGTGATCCGACCCCTGGATGTGGGATTGGCGCTGCATCAATTGCACTTCCAGGCGGAGGTCCGTTCGATGAAAGACCTCGGCATCGAGCCGGCCAACGTGAGTGAGGCCGAGCTGAAACTCGCCCGCCAGCTCATCGGCCAACAGTCGACGAAAGTGTTCGATGCCGGCTCCTACGTGGATGAGTTCAAGGGCCGCGTGGAAGCTGCGATCCAGAAGAAAGTGGAAGGCAAAGAGATTTCACTGGCCGAGAAGCCGGTTGCCAGCAAGGGCGGCGGCAACGTCATCGACCTGATGGACATGCTGCGTGCCAGCCTCCAGGCACGCGGTTCGTCGGATACCGCAGCAGCCCGCAACGGCGGTCCTCGCAACGGCGGCGCCGGAGACCTGGAGGCACGAAAGCCTCCAAAGCGCGCCGCCAAGGTACCCGCCAAGCGGACCGCGGCAAAGTCGGGCGCCGCGCGTAAATCATCGCGGGGGTGACATGCATGTCTACGGTACGAGGGACGTGCAGCGACTGTTGGGCATCGGTCCCTCATCGGTCCGGTCTTTTATCCGCGCAGGCCATGTCAGACCCCGCAAAGGCGCGCGCGGACGGCTCCAATTCACATTTCAGGATCTCATCATCCTGCGCACCGCCCGCACGCTCAGCGGCGCCAATGTGCCGACCCGGCGCCTGAATCGCTGCCTGCGGGAGCTTCGCAAGGCATTGCCGGCCGATATCCCCCTGAGCGGACTGTCAATTACCGCCATCGGCGACCAGGTGGCGGTGCGGGAAGGGCGCCAGCACTGGGATACCGAATCGCGCCAGTACCTGCTCGCGTTGGATGTCAGTGTCGAGTCCGGTGAAGTGCAGGTGATCGCGCGCGAAGCGCCGGTCGCGACGGACGAGTACGATCGTGCCTATGAGTTGGAGGAAAACGACCCCGAAGCCGCCATTGCTGCTTATCAGCGGTGCATTGAGGCCGAGGCAGACCACTTGGAGGCGCGAACGAATTGCGGGCGCCTGCTGCATCTGGCTGGACGGCTGGTGGAAGCGGAAAGAATTTATCGCGGGGCGACGGAACCGGACGGCACGGTGCTCTTTAATCTAGCTGTGCTGTTGGAGGACTCGGGCCGCGAAGCGGAGGCGCTGCAGGTCTACACCCAGGCCCTCGAGGTCGACCCCGGGCTCGCCGACGCGCACTACAACCTGGCCCGGCTCCATGAGCGGGCCGGAAACCGGCGGGAGTCGTTCCGCCACCTGCTGGCTTACAAACGAGCCAGTGACTAGGCCCGTGTAACCATTCCCCGTCCATGACCGGGCAGCCGCCGGCCGAGGTGCTGGCGGCGGAACGGAACCCGGGCTGCGCGCGGCCAGTGCCGCGCCAACAGGAGTAGGCATGGGCGTGTTGAGAGCTGTCGGCGTGATCCTGATCGTGGCGTGGCTGGTGCTGTGGCTGTTCGTGAAGATTACCTTCGCCGCCATTCACCTGTTGTTCCTGATCGGCATCGCCATGCTGCTGTTCGGCTTCCTCAGGCGCGGCGGTTCCAGCGTCTAGATCGTCAGAAGCTCCTCGCGGAATCCTCCAAAGGTGCGGGCGGCATCCGCGAAGTGGATTTCCAGAATCCAGTGCCGCGGCGCGCCCTGGGCATCCGGCTCGCGCAGGCCGATGCAATTGCCATGGCGGATGGAGAACCGCGGCTGGTTGCCGGGCGCCCTCTCGTGCGGGAAGTGTCCGATCAGGTGGCCCGCCGTGGGCGCCGCAAACACCCAACCCGCTTGCTTCGCCAAGTCGCTGACATAGTCGTAGAGCCCGCCAGCGGTCAGCTCGGGGTCTTCCATGAAGCGCTGTTTGCCACGCTTGAAGGCAGTCTCGATATCGGCGACGAGCTTGTGTTTGAGCGGATCGTCGCCGAGCACGTAAGTGCGGCCATAGTCCGCTTCCCACTCATCAAACAACGGACCGAAATCCAGGTACACCACATCGTCCGCGGCCAAGCGGCGGTCGGGCGGCTCGGCTTGATAGGTCAGGACCGTGTTGGAACCGGCCCTGACGACCCGTTTGTGCCAGTGCCGGCGCAGGCCAAAGTCGCGCTTCGCCAACTCGTGGATCTCCAGGCTGAGCTCGCTCTCGAGCACTCCGGGACGGATGAGCCCGCTCGCCACCACCTTCGCGAAAAGATCTTCAGCCTTACGCTGTGCGCCCAAAAGCGCCTGCTCAACCGTCGCCACGTTGAATCCGCTCCCATCATCGAGCCGCCCGGGACTGCCCAGGCTGCGAGGCCTGTGCAGGCTGCGAGGCCTGTGCAGGCTGCGAGGCCACCAGCACCGGCCGGTCACTATAGTAATCCGGGAACAAGCGCTTCAGATTCGCGATTTTCGGCAGATCGTTGTAAACGATGTACGCACTGGAGGGATTGAGCGCAAGGTAGTCCTGGTGATACCCCTCCGCCGGGTAGAACGCCCGCAGGGGGTCTACCTTGGTCACAATGGGACGCGAAAACACGCCCGCTTTGCCCAGTTGCGCAATGTAGGCACTGGCGATGGCTTTCTGTGTGTCATCCGCGTAGGCAATCACTGAGCGGTACTGACTGCCCACGTCCGGACCCTGGCGGTTCAACTGCGTGGGATCATGAGCCACTGAAAAGAAGATCCGCAGCAACTCACCGTACGAAACCTGCTCGGGGTCGAACGTGATCTGTACCGATTCGGCATGGCCGGTCGTGCCCGTGCCCACCTGCTCGTATTGCGCGGTGGCTCGTTCGCCGCCGGCGTATCCGGAGACCACTTTTTTCACTCCTTTGACGTGCTCGAACACTCCCTGCACCCCCCAGAAGCAACCTCCGGACAGCACGGCTGTCTGCAATGCGCCGAGCTGCCGGGGATTGTCGACCGCGGGCGGCGGCACATTGACGGCCGGCTCCGCGGCACACGAAGTCAGTTGCCACGCGAACCCTATGACAGCCAACAGGGTCGGCAGGATCGAACGTTGGGTGAATGTCATGCAGGCTCCCGGATCAGGCGGCACGTGGCACGAAATGCAGTGCCACGGAATTCATGCAATAACGCAGCCCGGTAGGGGCCGGCCCGTCTTCGAACACGTGACCGAGGTGGGCGTCGCACAGGTGGCAGGTAATCTCATCCCGCACCATGCCGAACGAGCGGTCGGTGCTCTTCACCACATTCAACTTGGAGATCGCGCGCCAGAAGCTCGGCCAGCCGGTGCCGGAATCGAACTGGGTCTTCGAATCGAACAACGCAGTGTTGCAACAGATGCATCGATACAGGCCGTCCGCCTCGTTGTGGGCGTATTCGCCGGAGAAGGGCAACTCGGTACCGGCCTTGCGGGTGATGTTGAAGGAGGCGGGGGTGAGCTGGGCCCGCCACTGCGCATCGGTCTTCACGACCTTCTCGACCTGCACCAGCCCCTCGCTTTTGCCGGCCGCGGAGAATTGCTCAATGGAAATCTTCCCGGGGTCGGCGGCCGCCCAGGTTCGGCGCAGCGAGCCCACCAGGGCCGCTGCCAGTCCGTACCCAAGAACTTCTCTGCGTTGCATGGTATTTCCAGTGGCTCCAGTTGCCTCAGGAGACCGCGCTCACCGCCGGAAAATTTCACGGCTCATAGGAGATCCGGTAGATCGCATTGCCGCCGTCATCGCTGACTAGCAACGAACCGTCAGCCAGAACCGCGCCGGAAACCGGCCGTCCCCAGGCGTTACCGTCATCGATGATGAAGCCCGTCAGGAAATCATCATATTCCCCGGTGGGAACGCCATCTTTCATGCGGACGCGGACGACCTTGTGGCCCGTGCGAAATCCCCGGTTCCATGATCCATGCAGCATCGCGAATCCATCGCCCACGTACTCGGCGGGAAACGCCGACTCTCCGGAGGTCGCCGTATAAAACACCAGTCCGAGCGCCGCGGAGTGCGCCTGGTAGGGAACATCAGGGACACTGACCTTGTCCACGAGGTCGGGCCGGTCGCCTTTCAGGCGGGGGTCCTCGTTCGCTCCCATGTAGTACCAAGGCCAGCCGAAGAAGCTGCCTTGCCTCACGCGTGTCGAATAATCGGGCACCAGGTTATCACCCAACAGGTCGCGCTCGTTCGTCGTGCACCACAGATTGTCGGTCCGCGGCTGCATCGTCAGACTGACGCAGTTGCGGATGCCGCTGGCAAACACCTTGGCGGGACTGTCGGAGCCCACCTCGAAGACCAACACAGCGGCGCGGTTTTCCTCCTCGTCCCAGGCTGCGCCCAGGCCGTGCGTCCTTTCCCATTCGGTTACCTGCTCCGGCGATTTCTTGGACATCGACTCCGCAACGTTGGATTGCGATCCAACCGATACATACATGTGGCGACCGTCGGCCGAAAACGCAATATCGCGCGTGGAGTGCCCACCACTGGAAGCGGTCAACTGCGGCACGACGACCTCGGGAGCGCCGCTCGCCTTCACATCACCTTGCGCGAACGGGAAGCGGATGATGCGGTTGTTTTCTGCTATGTACAGCCACTTCGGATCCTGCGCGCCAGGGTAGAAGGCGATGCCGAAGGGCCTGTCGAGGCCTTCCGCGAACACACCCGTCTTTTCCACGGTGCGTCCGTCCGCCGCTGGATGTAGCACGGCGATACGACCGCCGCGCGTTTCGGTCACAAAGATCTCGCCGCCCGGAGCGACGACAATCTTGCGAGGACCCTCCAGGTCCTTGGCGAACAATCTCACCTGGAAGCCTTTGGGAACCAACAACTGCGCATTGGCCGGGCGAGGCACGAGCCTGGGATTGTTGCGCGCGGAAGAGGTCGCGAAGGGCGGGGGCAACGCTGCGAGGTCGATCTTGTGAGCGCGACCCGGAGCATCCTTCTTCCAATCACTTTCACCGGTCCTGCTCGCCCGCGCGGTCCCGGTCCTGTTGCCTGGCCCGGCAATGGAATGAGCCTTGACCCATTTCAGGTAAGCAACGACGTCCGCGCGATCCTTCGGATCGGTGATGGACACGGCCATGGCAGTGCCCGGCACCATCTGCGAGGGCCCCGCCAGAAAGCGCTTCAACGACCGCTCGTTCCACGTAAGCTTCGCGTCTCTCAGTGCCTGAGTGTAACTGAAGGAGGGATCGCGGCCCGCCTTGCGGCCAAAAACCCCCTGAAGCGAAGGACCCTGCGCACCGCCGTTGTCATTCGGCTCCGCCGTGTGACACACGGTGCATTGTTGCTGGAACACAGCCTTGCCTGCCGCGGGAGCGACCGCCGCCGAGGCTTGCGCCGGTGTGCGCAGACTGCCGAGCATTGCTATGGCGGCCAGCATGACAAAAACACTAGTCCGTTGTCGTTTCATGAAATGCTCTCAGGTGATCCGGGAAACGTCCGAAATATAGCGTAGCATCGTCCCCATGACCGATTCCAAGGCTCCCGCCCGCCGTGTACTGATTGTTGATGACAATGAAGATGCGGCCAATTCGCTGGCGTTGATTCTGAAGCTGAGCGGTCACGAGACAGTGTCCGTCTACTCGGCAGTGGACGCGTTGCAACGTGCCGCCGCGTTCCGGCCCGATGTCGTGCTTCTCGATATCGGACTACCCGGCATGGACGGCTACGAGGTCGCGCAGAAAATGCGCGCCTTACCGGGTTTGCGTGACATCCGGATCATTGCGGTGACAGGCTACGGGCGCTCCGATGATCGCATGCGAGCGCGCGATGCAGGCTTTGACGATCACTTGACCAAACCCGTCGAGTACGCGGTTCTCGAGCGCACTCTCACGAGTCTGCGCGCCCGTTAGACGGCTCGTCGTCTGACCGTGGCGACAAACAAGTTCGGTGTCCCTGTTCCTTCCGGAGTGCAGACCAGGTCCCCATCGGCAGGCACGCACCGAGCCACGTCAACGGCGCGCAGTGTTTGTGCATCTCCCGCGGTATTCGTCAGCCGCATCGCGCCGGACAGGCAACATACGAACACTTCACTCCAGCCCGCTGTTTGAATAACCTGCTCCTGCGTCAAAGGCGCGGAGCGGCTGGCCGACTCTGCGCGCTCGCGCGACACGATCAGGTTCAGGTCCGTGCTGGTGCCGTCCAAAAGGGTGCAGCTCGTCTGCCACGCACCGTCAAAGGACACTGTCTGTCCCGGCGTAGTGAGGCGTGACGCGCCATGTTGTGCGAAATTCAACTCGACGCCCGCGCCCGCGACGAGCACGAGTGTGCGGTGATAACCGTCGAACGCCGAGAACGGGCCGTCAGAGTCAATGGTCGCAAGGCTCAGGCGCCAGTCAAACGGCGCCGGCTCCGCCGGTTCCCTCAGGATTTCCCTTGTCATGCCGCCGCCATTTTTCCAGGGGACCGAGCGAGAGCTGGATGCACGTAATATTTTCATTGGCGCATTGTGGCACGGCGGCACAACCGGGCGCGACACGCTGCAGATGTGCATGCCGGTTCCGGGTGGTTTTACGAGTTGCATTTCTCTATCCTTCGGCCGCCCGTTTTTTTGACCATTGAGAGGATAAGCATGAGTATCGCAGCCCCGGCCCGGCAAACAGCCTCGTTGCGCAGTGTCATCGGTGCCCTGTTGATCGCAGCGCCGATCATGGCGAGCGCGGATGATCTGCCGCAGGGATTCAGCGGCAAGGGACAGGTCGGCTACGTCATGTCCCGCGGCAACAGCGATACGGATGCCGCCAATGCGAAGATAGACCTGTTTTTGCGCACGCCGCAGTGGAAGCATGCGTTTACGCTCGAGGGGCTGTACGGGCGTAGTGGGGAGGTCACGTCCGCCGAGCGTTGGGATCTGCGTCTGCAATCCGATTACACCATCACACAGAAGCTGTTCTCTTTCGGCGCGCTCGCCTACCAGGACGACCGCTTCAGCGGCTTCCAGTACCAGGCGAGCGCCTCTGGCGGTCTCGGGTACAAGTTCTTCGATTCGGATACCACCAAGCTGTCTGCCCAGGCCGGTGTTGGTTATCGGCTATTGCGGCCGGAGATTCTGCTGAAGGACGCCGGCAGCGGCGCTGTCTACGGCCGTGTTCCCCTGGATCGCCAGTCCGAGGTCGTCGGTACGGCGGGCATCGATTTCATGCACCAGTTCAACAGCAGCACCAAGCTGACCGACAAGTTGATCGTGGAAAGCGGCTCCAGCAACACGTCGATCAAGAACGATCTGGCCCTGGAAGTGAAGATGTCGAAAAAGCTCGCACTGGCGGCCGGCTACAGCGTGCTCCACAACACCAAACCGGCCGATGACGTCAAAAGGACTGACACGATCACCACGCTGAATGTGGTGTACGCCTTTCCGGAACCGAAGAAGTAGGCACGACGGGGGCGCCGGCACGCACTGGCCGGCGTCCGTCGTTCGAGCCACTACCGCTGGTGGCTCTTTTCCATGTCGCTGAGGACCTTGGCGTCCCGTTTGTCCTGCGCGCCGCTCTTCGCGTGCGCGAGGGCTTCCTGCTCCGCGGAACTGAGCTGGTCGGAGGCTTGGGAGGCATCTCCCTCGAGCTCTTGACCGCCCTTGGTTTTCTCATCGACAAACTTCCGGGTCTCGTCGTTGTAATGACGAGCCGACTCGTAATCGCCTTCACCCTGTACCTTCGATCCCATGTCGTGGCTCCGTTGCGACCCTCTGGTTCGGTCGGGATGTTTCGGGAGCAAACGCTGTGCCGCTTGCGCGAGCCGGTCAGCCGAGGTTCAGTTTGATGCGCGACAATAGCTTTCGTCCGCGAGATCAGTACACTCGCGCCCCTTTGGTGCTTGGGTCCATTCATGGAGTTGAGAAAAGTCGTCGCGTTCATCGGGTTGCTCGGCGTCATCTATGCCCTTGCGCTGCAGCATGGGCTGTTTGATCGGGCCGACGCGGCCACCGCCGTGCCGCGGGCGCAAACGCCCGCACAGCCTGCGCCCAAGACGGATGCCAAGAGCGCAACCAAAAGATTGCATTCCAAGCACTGAGTGAAGGTCGACCGGGTACCCTCGGACCGAGCTTCCGTTAAATCGCCGTGCCGTCCGCGGGCACGATGTCGATCACGCAGCTCACCTTGGCGGTGGCCCCTGCGTCACGCGGACCATATTGTCCGGGCGCATCCACTTCGCAAACGCGGCCTGCACGTCCCCCGCCCCGAGCTGCACGTAGCGCTTTGCCGCGATCGTGGGCTCATCCAGCGGCAAACCGAGGTCCGCCCGCTCCACGAGACCGTGAGCGATCTCATCCACACTCGATTCCCCCAGCGGGATCTGTCGAATGAGGCTCGCTTTGATCCTGACCAACTCATCGTCGGTGGCAGGCCCCTTCTGCATGGCTTTGACCTCGCGGATGGCGATATCGGCGGCCTGCGACACGTTTTGCGGGTCGCACGCATACTCGATCAGGTACGCACCCCGGGTACGACCTGCCTGAAGCAGCGATCCCACCGAATACACCAACCCGGCGTTCTTGCGCAGATCGATACTCAAGCGCGTCGAATAGAACCCGCCGCCGAGCAGCGCATTCCCCAGTGAGAGCGCGTAGTAGTCGGGGTCGGTGCGCGTGATCGCCAGGTTCTGGGCGAGCACCACGACGTCCTGAACCCGGCTGTCGTCGGGGACCGCGACCACACTCGGGCGATTGGGCGGAACCGCGGGCAGGTCCGTCGGTGGCTTGGGGCCCGTTGCCGTCCAGGAACCGAAGTACTTCTCAATCGTCGAACGTGCCTGCGCGGCGCTCACTTTGCCGATGACGACAATCGTGGCCAGATCGGGTCGAAATGCGTACCGGTAATACTCTTTGATCTGATCGAGGTTCAGCGACCCTACCGTCTGTGCGGTCGGTATCCGCAAGCTTGGGTCATCCTTGGGAAACATTGCCTGGCGGAGTGAGCGCTGCGTGAGGAAGCCCGGGCTGCGATTCCGGGCTTCCACTCCCTGCGCAACCTGCCGCTGAATGATTGTCATCGCAGACTGGGGAAGTGCGGGGTGCAGCTCATTGTCGGCCAGGAGCGCGACGCCGGCGTCGAAATGCTCCGAGAGCGCTTGTACGGAGAAGTCCACTCCCGCGCTTTCTCGAGCTCCAATGCTGTCCAAAGCCCGCTCGAAGGCCACCCGATCGAGCTTCTCGCTCCCGTAGGAGAGCAGCGCGTCCAGCACTGTGTTGATGCCCTCGCGCCCGATGGGCTCTTCAGTTTCGGGTCTGTTGCGGATGTGTCCGTATACGCTGATGGTGTCGCTGACATCTTCGGTCTGGACAATCAACGTGAGCCCATTCGGCAGCACGCTGACAACGGGGTGCAGTGTCGAGGGCGGTACGTTGACTCGATGGAGGGCGGTTTCCGCCCACTTCGGCAACGGAGTGGGTTTGGCCTCACCGAGCGCAATCGACTCCTTTCCGCCGAATCCTGCGGCGCTGCCGGGAACCGGCTTACCCGAGCCGCGCGGCATCATCACGGCCGTGACCGCCTGATCCAGATTGAGATATTTGCGCGCCACGCGATTGACATCCTCGAGCGTGACTTTTTCGATCCGCTGCAGGTCCTGCTCGGGCGAGTCCAGCCTGTAGAGCGCCACCGCATCCGACCAGATCGAAGCCAGCTCACTGATGGAGTTCTTCTGGAACTGCGCCGCGCTGCGTTCCTGGATCTTGGCGGCCTCCACCAGCTCCGGCGGCACACCGTCCTTCACCACTTTCGCCAGAATGGAACGCACGGCAGCCTCGGGGGCTTTCGGATCCTCGCCGGCGAGAAATGCAACACTGGCGTAGGCAATGCCGGCTTCCGGCAAGGGATCGAGCTGGAATTGTGCATTCAGCGCCTTGCCCTGCGGCACCAATCCGTACAGATCGAAGCGCCGGCTGCTGAGCACATCGGAGAGCACTTCCAACGCAGGAAAGTCCGGGCTGTCCAGGCCCGGCACTCGCATGGCAATCATCAGCGTGCCGTTCGGCCGATCCGTATCCACCGTGAATGAGGTTGCTTTCGGGGCCTTCAGGCGGATCCCGGGACGGGGCGGCAGCTTCTTGGCTGGCAGCGTACCGAACAACGACTTGATTTCAGTCAGCGTCGCCTGGGGATCCACATCGCCCACCACCACGAGAATGGCGTTGTTGGGGGCGTACCAGGTGTCGTGAAACTTCTTCAGATCGGCCGCCGTGGTCTTCTCGAACGAAGGTCGCGTACCCAGCGCATCGTAGGCATAGGGCGTGTCGGCGAACATCGCCTTGCGGATTTTCGAGTACAGGATGTAACTCGGGTTCGACAGGTCCTGGGCCACTTCCTGCTCGATCGCGCCGCGCTCCTGTTTCCAGCCATCCGCGGATTCCAGTACGGCCTGCATCCGGATTGCCTCGATGTGCAACGCTACGTCGAGATCTTCGGCCGGTACGGTGAACAGGTACTGGGTCAGGCTTTCACGCGTATTCGCGTTGAAGTTGCCGCCCATCACGTTGCCGATGTTGGCGAGCTGCTCAGCCGTGAGTCCCGGGCTGCCGCGAAACATCATGTGCTCCATCGCATGGGCGGTACCGGGAAATCCGGGTGGTGTCTCGACGGATCCGGACAGGTAGTTGACCGAGGTCGCTACCACGGGCGCGAGGGTGTTCCGTACGATGATCACGCGCAGCCCATTGCTCAGCGTGGCACGCAGCACCGAATCGGGCTGCGCGAGGGCCGCTCCGGTGTGGAGCAGTAAGCCGAAGAAAACTACACAAAGCGTCTTTCTCATTTGCATCCGTATACCCTATCGCACCTGTCCAACCCGGGAGCGGCGCTCGTGATTCGAACTATTCGGTATTCCATTCTCATCCTGGCTATGGGTGCGTCCATCGCCCTGGCGCAGGAGTCGCCGGTGAGTGTGATCCATTGCGGCCACCTGGTCGATGTCGAGGCCGGCAAGGTGTTGGGCGCGACGACCGTCGTGATCGACGGAAAGCGCGTGCGCGCGGTGGTCGCCGGTTCCGGGTCAGGGGTGCCCGCGGGCGCCACCGAGATCGACCTGTCGTCACAGACCTGCCTGCCCGGACTGATAGACAGCCATACACACTTGAGCGACCAGTTCGGCCCGACGAAGTACTCCGATGTCTTCCATTGGAATACCGCCGATTATGTCGTCCGCTCCACTGTTTATGCGCGCCGCACGCTGCTCGCGGGTTTCACCACCGTGCGAAACCTGGGCGACAGCGCGAATGAGGTCGCGGCGCTTCGCAATGCTATCAATGCCGGAGTACTGCCGGGCCCGCGTATCTACACGGCCGGACGGCCGATCGGTTCCACTGGTGGTCACGCCGACCCCACGGACGGGTATCGCGATAACCTGGCCGGGGATCCGGGGCCTGCAGAAGGCATCATCAATAGCCCGGATGAGGGTGTCAAAGCCGTGCGGGAGCACTACAAGAAGGGCGATGACCTCATCAAGATCATGCCCTCGGGCGGCGTGCTCGATCAGAGCTCGAGCGGCGACAACTCGCAGCTGACCCTGGAGGAAATCAAGGCGATCGTCGGCACCGCGCACGACTATGGCTTCACTGTCGCAGCTCACGCTCACGGTGCTGAGGGGATCCGGCGGGCTGTAGCGGGCGGCGTCGACTCCATCGAGCACGGCACCTACATGGACGATGCCGACATGAAACTCATGAAGGAACACGGCACTTGGTACGTCCCGACGATCATCGCGGGCGACTTCGTAGCCCAGAAAGCCAAGATACCGGGCTACTATCCGCCGCAGGTGCAAGCGAAGGCGGCGGCGATCGGCCCATTGATTCTCGGCACGGCGGGCCGCGCCTACAAAGCTGGCGTGAAGATCGCGTTCGGGACCGATGCCGGTGTCTATCCGCACGGCGACAACGCTCATGAATTTGAGCTGATGGTTCAGGCGGGAATGCCCACGATGTTTGTGCTTCAGGCGGCCACGACCCACGCGGCCGAGCTGCTCAAACACGATGAGGACATCGGCAGCATTACCGCGGGCAAGCTCGCCGACCTGGTGGCGGTGCCGGGAAATCCGGTCGATGACATCAGCCTGATGAAGAAAGTCAGCTTCGTGATGAAGGAAGGTGTTGTCTACAAGCGTGACGGGCGCATCGTCGAAGCGATTCCCTGATCAGAATGCGGAGGGGTTCGCCGCGTGCAGGGTGTGCACCACATCCGCCGCGGGCCTCTCCAGGTTCATGGGAGTGCGGCTCAACACCGCGACACTGCCGCCGCCGGTGGGCACCAGCAGCCCCGAGAATCCGTCTTCGTTGAATTGCCGTGGCGCGTTGACTTTCTCGTGTTGCAGGATCATCACGGTGACAGGCCCGTCCTGAGTAGTCACGACTACGTGCGGGACGTAATGACCGCGGAACCAGCAACTGCTGGCGTACACCACGGGCAGCATGCCGGACCCGAGGTTCACGCCGGTCTTGTGCAACAGGGCCTCGAGCTTCTCGGGCGACAGGGGCTCGGTCTTGCGCCAACTGTCGGGCTCGCCCTCGACGTGCGTGACGATTTCCGCCGCCAGGCTCTCGGGCGGTCGGCTCAGCCACAGAACTCCGCCGATCACCAGCGCTGCCGCCACGCTCGCGGCCAGCGCAAACGTTCGCGGACGGGTGTGCTTCGCCATGGGCGGGCGATCTTTTGACCTCAGCACGGTGACGGTCGCGGGGGAATCGCGCTTGGCATCGGGTCCGCTCGATGCGGCGGACGGGCCGGGCGCGTTGGCCGCAGGCGGTTTGGGCATCGCGATGGCTGGAGCCGCGCCCCGCTGGATCTTCTCCCAATCCAACTCCAGGGCGCGGCGCAGCTTGGTATCGAACGCCTGCATCGCATCGCGATAGGCCTGGCACTCAGGGCAGGACTTCAGGTGCTCGAGCAGCTCGGGGGTGGTTTCCCCGGGCAACGCTCCAATGAGCTCGCGAGCTTCGTCGTGAGTCATGGCGTGCCGACCCCGTACATCTCTTTCAGCTTATTGCGTGCGCGGAACAGGCGCGTGAGCACGGCCGGCACGGTCAGGTCGAGCTCCTTGGCAATCTCTGCGGTGGAAAACCCGCCCAGCACCTGCAGAACGATCGGTTCTCTGTATTCATCAGGCAGCGCCAGGATCGCGCGCCGCAGGTCGCCGATCTCCGGGTCCGTATCATTGAGAGCGAGCGCGACATCCTGGTTGGCGATGACTTCATCGAGATCCACGGTCGGGAGGCGCTTGCGCTCGTAGAGCCGCGCATTTTCGCGGCGCACGATCGTGAGCAGCCAGGGGCGGATAGCGGTCGTATTGCGCAGCTCGCTACGGGCACGCCAGGCGCGCAACAGGGTTTCCTGCACGACATCTTCCGCAATGGAGCGATCGCGGGCCAACCAGAAGGCGAAACGCATGAGATCGGGTCGGAACGATTCGAGCAGGCGTGCGAGCTGCTCGTCGGTGGCTTCCCCCCGGTCAGATTCGATCATGTGTATGCGTTGACCCGGCTGCGCGAATCGCGCTGCGCGAATCCCATACTGTAACGGAACGAACGGCTGGAGGGCACTCTCGGAAGTCACCTGCCAGGAGACCGGCCGGCGAGGAGATTCATTTCACCCTCGAGACCCGTGTAATAACCGGATGACCGTCGCGGTCTACCCTGGCATCCAAAACCGAGCAGGAGTGGCGACATGCGGATGTTGGCGGATTGGCTGATCGGCTGGCCGGAGCGGGTGGCTCGCCACCTCACGTGGCTGGCACCGTTGTTTGCGCGTATCACCGTGGGGTGGGTGTTCCTGCTGAGCGGCTGGGGCAAGCTGAACAATCTGCCGCAAATCACCGAGAACTTCATCAGCTGGGGCATTCCCTTTCCGCATGTCCTCACCCCGCTCACTTCGGGCATCGAGCTCTTCGGCGGTTTGTTTCTGTTGCTGGGATTGTTGACCCGCATTTCCGCGGGTGCCCTCGGTGTCGTCATGATCGTCGCCATCAAGTCGGCGAAGTGGGCCGAGGTCGACTCACTGGAAACGCTGCTGGGCTTCGACGAGTTTGAGTACCTGGCGCTGTTCCTCTGGCTGGCCATCGCCGGCCCCGGGCCCCTGTCCCTCGATGAGCCTGTCAGCCGCTGGTTGAAAAAGCGGCCCTGACAGGCATCTAGCGCTTGCCCTTGGTCAGTCTGCGCCTGCCCACGAGCTTACGCGTGGGTGAGCGGCCGGCGGCGGGCAGCGCGGTCGCCGGAAAAGCGCTCTGGGCGCGCTTGCGGATTTGCGCTTCCAGGGCCCGGTAGGAGGCTACCAGCTCGGCTCCGAACGGCGTCAGCGAGGCGCCGCCGCCGCCGCGGCCTCCGACGCTCATCCGCGCGACCGGTTGTTGAAACGAGGTGTTGAGATCCTCGAGGAGCAGCCATGCCCGGCGGTAGCTCATCCGCAGCTTGCGGGCCGCCTCGGACAGCGAGCCGCCGCTTGCAATGTGCTCCAGCAGGGCGATCTTTCCCGGACCTACCGCACACTCGGGGCTGAAATCGACTCGGAAGCTCACGGATACTTCAGACATGCGGACACCTGCCGTTACATAAGGGAGCGCGCGCAGCGCGCTGGAACCACAGGTTGGATCACGCTCCACCGGTTCGCCATAGGGTCTGATACACTCCAACAGGGCGTCGGGTAGAAGGCAACAGGTCGATGATTCGCACAAAGCAACTGTCGGTGATGGCTCTCATGGCAATGACCCTCATCGGCTCGGTTGCGCAGGCCGCCCACCATCGCGCTCATCACACTGTGCGCGTGCGCACAGATGGACCGGACCTGCGTTCCAGTTCCGCGCTCGTCCTCGACACGACTCACCATTCCGTACTGTATTCACGCAAGGCCGACATGGCCGCCCCCATCGCTTCCATCACCAAGCTGATGACGGTGCTGGTGGTGGCCGATGCCGGGCTGCCCCTGGATGAGCCGATCCAGCTCACGACCGAAGACCGCATCGTCGGTAAGGGTGCTGCCTCCCGATTGGTGCTGGGAACGACGCTCACTCGCGGCGACCTGATTCACCTGGCCCTGATGTCTTCCGAGAACCGGGCGGCCCATGCTCTGGGACGCAACTACCCGGGCGGGCTGCCGGCCTTCGTGCAGGCCATGAACGTCAAGGCCCGCAAGCTCGGCATGACCAGCGCTCATTTCGTCGACCCGGCCGGCCTGTCCTGTGACAACGTCGCCAGCGCCCAGGACCTTTCCAAGCTCGTGGTGGCGGCCTCCGCGAACCCGGTCATCCGGGAATACTCGACCGACCCCGGCTACGAGGTGCGGGTGGGTCGCCGGATGCTGCAGTTTCACAATACCAATGCCCTCGTGAACAACCCTACCTGGAACATCATTGTCCAAAAGACAGGCTACATCAGCGAGGCCGGCCGTTGCCTCGTGATGCAGGCCGTCATCCAGGGCCGCACCGTTGTCATTGTCCTTCTGAACTCCGTCGGCAAAAACACCCGGGTCGCCGATGCTGTGCGGATTCGCAGGTGGATGGAAGCCAAGCTCGTCACCAACGGGCCCGCTGACAAAGCCTGACCAGGGCGGTGCGGAAACAGTCCCGGCGGTCGCCAGCCGCGCGACGTCGGGAGACCGGCGGCAGTAAGTAAAATCGATACTGCGCATCGCAGGCTCTGACAAAGCTCAACAGCCCATAGCCCGCTTTCTTCAGGACGGCCCGATGGGTCGCCCAGACCACCAGTGCCGCGCCTGCCAGGAATGACCGATGGGCCAGCTCGAGACCGATGCGCAGCGGTGCCGGCTTGCGCGCCCGCATCGACAGCAGCAGGTCCGACTCGAAGCCGATGTGCGCCAGCTCATCGGCAACCATCATCCGGCACAACAGCCGCAGTCGCTGGCACTGCGTGACCGTCTCCAGCGCGCGGTAGTACACATTGCCGATCAGCTCGGCCGTGAGCAGCACTCCCAGCGAAAACTCGAGCTCCGCCAGTTTGCGGATACGGCGGAAGACCCGGTCCGTCCAATGATGCTGGCGGGTGGGGATACCGTGCACGGCCATGAAGCCCTTCAACAGGACCGCATGCTGTTGCTCCTCACGGATCAGCAGCTCCGTGATCCGCGCCACCTCGGGAGCCGAGTGCTGCTGCGCGAAGCGATAGGCCGCCCGTAACAGGTTGCTCCCCGAGGACTGCTCCCCGAGTTGAAAAGTAGCGATGGAGGCGGCTATCAGGTTGCGCTCGGCACTCGTCAGGGCATTGGGAACGCCGTCGGGCAGGCGCCGTGGGTGCTCCGAGTGGTATTCGAAATGATTCAGCCAGACTTTGAAATTCGGCAGCATGGAACGGCCCTCGTTGCGACTGTCCGTCACTGTGGTCGTTGATTGCGGTGGAGCGATGAAGCAATTCAGGCAAATTCGGGCACACTCCCCGGACCTATAAAGGAGTGAGCCCGATGCTTCGTAAAGCAGTTCTCGTTGCGTGTTGCGTGGTGGTTGGCCTGGGATCGCTGTCCCTGCGGGCCGCGGAAAAAATCCCTGCCTACATCACAGCCGCGGTGGCCGACGCCGGCCGCCCGGCTGAAGACAAGGATCGCGACGCCAATCGCAGGCCGGCCGAGACGGTGGCGTTCGCAGGCGTCCAGCCGGGCTCGGTCGTCGTCGAGTTGTTCCCCGGCAAGGGCTACTTCACCCGGATCTTCAGCAAGGTTGTCGGCCCCAAGGGCAAGGTCTACGCGGTTTCCCCGCCCCGCGTGCCGGACTCTTCGGCCGCAACGCGAGCGATCGCCTCGGATCCGGCCTACTCAAACGTCGTGGTGCGGATAGCGAAGCCGCCGGTACTCAACGTTTTCATACCCGCTGACGTTGTGTTTACAGCTCAGAACTATCATGACGTTCACAACGTACCCAATATCGATATGGCGGCCTTCAACAAGACAGTGTTCGATGTCCTGAAACCGGGCGGCGTCTTCATCGTCGTGGATCACGCGGCGGCGGACGGCTCCGGAGCGCGCGACACCTCAACATTGCACCGGATCGATCCCGCGACGGTGAAGTCCGAAGTGACGGCGGCCGGGTTTGAGTTTGTCGGCGAGAGCAAAGTGCTCGCGAACGCGGGAGACGACCGCAGCTCCAAGGTGTTCGACTCGGGCATCCGGGGCAAGACGGATCAATTCATCTATAAATTCCGCAAGCCCAAGAAGAAGTGACGGCGCTCACCGCCATCTATCGCCAGTAGCCGGACCGCGGGGGGGAGACGCCGGTCATCGGCACGGTCCCTCAGGGCTGTGCCGTCGGCGGAGTGGCTTTGCCGGGCTCGACTCCGGTCTCGAGACGGGTAATGGAGGTGAATACACAGCGGGTTCCATCAGGGAGCACGACTCCTTCGTACTTGTCGACCTGGGTTGGCGCCTGGACGATGAAGGCGATGGTATCAACCGTGCGCAGGCCTGTGCACTGGCGCTTGAATCGCGCCTGATACAGCGAGCGGTCCACGGCATTCACAATCAGGTTGTGGTCATCCGGCGCGATCCACTCGAGCAACTGATACGTGCGCAACTCGTTGCTTCCGGACCTCATCTGCGGAGTCACCTTTCCAGCGGCGGCAGGCGCCCTGGATTGATTGGTTGCGCAGGCGAGGAGCAGCGCCGGTAGCAGCCAGCCGAGCATCCACGGGGTACGGGTCTTCATCCAAGGGTCCTTTGCCACATTTCGCCACCACTCATCGCCAGCCTGCCGCATTTCCGCCATGGCGGCCACTGTCCAGTGGGGTGAACTGTTCACAGGTCGGGACGAATCGTTCCACCGCAAGGAGACACAGAGTATGAAGACCATGACCTTTCAGACGCGTTATCGCTCAGTTGCCCTGGCCGTTGCGGTTGCCTGCGTAGCGGCTCTGCCGGTGCATGCCGAAAACGGCACTGTGACCGTGCAGTCGGAACAGACCACCAGGCCGAAAAGCGCATCGAAGCAGGAGAACATCGGCATTGTAACCGGGTTGGCGGTCGGGGCCGTCGCGGGTGGCCCCGTCGGCGCCGTGATCGGAGCCGCCGTGGGTGCCTGGAGCGGCGATCACTATCACAAGCAGCTGGTTGCCCGGAAGGAAGCTGAGAAGGGCCTGAGTGAGAGTGAAGCGGAGCGGATTCGATTGGCCTCGAGCGTGTCCGAGCTCAACGGGACCCTGGCGCAGAGTCAGGAGCGTGGCGAGCAACTCGATATGGCCTTGAGCCACGCCGATGAGGTACAGACGGATGTGGGCTTCCGGACCAACGATGACTCGATCCAGACTCAGTCGCTGCCGCCGCTGATGAAGTTGGGTGCGTTGGCGGCTGCGCTGCCGGGCGCGAAGGTCCGAGTGGATGGCTATGCCGATCCCCGCGGGTCCGTGGCCGTGAATGAGGCTCTGTCGAAGCGGCGCGCCGACGCGGTCGCTGCAGTGCTCGCCTCCGCGGGTGTTGCTCCGGACGACATCGTTGTCCAGGCGCACGGGAAGAGCGCTGCGGCGAGCGCGGAAGGCGACATGGATGGATATGCCTTCGACCGTCGGGTGACTGTACGGATAGAGCGTAGCAGTCCGGAGGCTGTGGCGAAGAATCAGTGATGCCTCGCTGCCTGCAGGGCCTCGCTGCCTGCAAGGCCTCGCTGCCTGCAAGGCCTCGCTGCCTGCAAGGTCGGCCCACGGGGTTGAGCCTCATGCGCTCAACTCCGTGGGAACTGCTAGGATCGGACGCATGAACAAATCCATTGTCATCATTGATAAGGTGCTGGCGGGCGAGGTTTCCGAAGTCGCCGCGGACCGGGTGCTCGGCGGCAAACCCATCACCCGGGTTTCCAACTACTTCAGTGATTCAACTCAACAGTTCCATGCCGGCCGTTGGTCGGCCTCGCGCGGCAAGTGGCGGGTCGCCTACACCGAGAACGAGTTGTGTGTGATGACCTCCGGCGCGGTGGTCATCGAAAGCGCGTCGGGCGAACGCAACACCTTTGCCACGGGCGATGTGTTTGTGGTCCCCGCCGGGTTCACCGGAACCTGGGAAGTCGTGGAAGACTGCAGCAAGATTTACGCTATTTTTGAAGCTTCCGCCGGCGCAGACTGAACATAATTATCCTGGCCGGTGATACAGGTCGCAGATCCGCCACCCGGCAGCGCGGCATGGTCGCGATCAGTGGAAAATATGCATGTTCATTGATTTTCCGCTGATTGAAACCGCTCGCTTACTAGGAGATCTGCAATGGAGACTGTCACCATCGCGGCGTCCCGGGGATTCACGGTTGCGGATATGGAAATGCTCGTCGGTAGCGCTGTCATCGTGGCCGTTCTCGGCTGGATGGTCTTCTCGAAGATGAAGCAGTTGCGTGGCCGCCATCAGGAAGAACCCCGCGCCTGAGTCACGTCGTGTGAACAATGATGCAAGTCGATCTGACGGCCGAGGCGTGTCACCGCCTCGGCCGTTTTCGTTACGCCGCCCGCAACACCTCGCCCAGTGTTGAAAACATCTGATCGATCTGCGCCGGCTGCACGATCAAGGGCGGCGACAACGCGATGATGTCCGCCGTCTGCCGGATCAGCAGGCCGCGCTCGAAGCACTTTTGATATACATCGAACGCGCGCGCGCCCACCTTGCCGGGTATCGATTCCAGCTCCAGTCCCAGGATCAGACCGTAATTACGGATGTCGATGACGTGAGGCAGCCCGCGCAGGGAATGAGCGGCGTCTTCCCAGGTCCGATGCAGGCTCTTGGCCCGTGTGAGAAGGCCTTCCCGCTCATAGATCCCGAGGGTCGCGAGACCCGCCGCGCACGCTGTTGGATGTGCCGAGTACGTATAGCCATGGAACAACTCGATGACGTTCTCCGGGCCCTGCATGAACGCTTCGTACACCGACTTGCGGGCGATTACGGCGCCCATGGGGATGCAGCCGTTGGTGAGGCCCTTGGCGACTGTCATCAGGTCCGGCGTGATGCCGAATTCCTGGGCGGCGAACGGCGCGCCGATACGCCCGAAGCCGGTGATGACCTCGTCGAAGATCAACAGGATGCCGTGGCGGTCGCAGATCTCGCGGATGCGCTTCAGGTAGCCCTTTGGCGGAATCAGCACGCCGGTCGAACCGGCAATGGGCTCGATGATGACCGCGGCGATGGTGGAGGCATCGTGCAGTGTGACGAGCCGTTCCAACTCTTCCGCCAAGTGCGCTCCGTGTTCGGGCAGGCCGCGGGAAAACGCGTTCCTCGCCGGATCATGGGTATGCGCGAGGTGATCGACGCTGGGCAGCATCGAGTTGGACCACATTTTGCGGTTGGGAAGGATGCCGCCTACCGAAATACCGCCGAAGCCCACGCCGTGATAGCCACGCTCGCGGCCGATCAGCCGCGTCCGTGTCGCTTCGCCGCGGGCGCGATGGTATGCAAGCGCGATCTTGAGCGCAGTGTCCACCGATTCCGAACCGGAGTTGGTGAAGAACACATGATCGAGTCCCGGGGGCGTGATCTTGACGAGTTGGTTCGCCAGCTCGAATGCAGCCGGATGTGCCATCTGGAAAGGCGGAGCGTAGTCCATCGTTTCCAGCTGGCTGGCGACCGCTGCGGTGATTTCGCGGCGACCGTGGCCGGCATTGACGCACCACAGACCGGCCGTGCCATCGAGTATCTCCCGCCCCTCCGGTGTCCAGTAGTGCATTCCGGATGCCTTGCTCAACAGTCGCGGCTTGGACTTGAACTGCCGATTCGCGGTGAACGGCATCCAGAAGGCTTCGAGTTCGGTTCGGGGCATGGCGCGCTCGATGGTTTGGATGGGATCGCAGATGATAAGGAAATTTGACAACCGAGGCCATTCCGGACGAAATTGCTTGCTTCTTGTTAAGGATATTAGACAGGAGGGGCTCATGGCCGGAGTTGCGGGCGCAGCGGAGCCGCCGCGTATGACCATTGACGTGGGCGCGCGGTTGCGCGGGATTCGGACCACCTTTGGACTGTCGCAGCGCGAGCTCGCCAGGCGGGCCGGAGTGACCAATGGGTTGATCTCGCTCATTGAGCAGAATCGGGTGAGCCCGTCGGTGAGCTCCCTGAAGAAAGTGCTGGATGGACTTCCCATGTCCCTGGCCGAGTTTTTCACCCTCGATCTGGGCACACCGCCGCAGACCTTTTTCTCCGCGGATGAGTTCGTAGAGCTGGGCAATGAAGAGGTCTCGCTGCGGTTGCTCGCGGCTCAGCGTCCGGGACGGCAACTCACCATCCTCCATGAGCGCTATGCTGCGGGGGCCGGCACCGGGGATGAAATGATTGTTCATCGCGGCGAGGAAGGCGGCGTGGTGGTACGCGGGCGCCTGGAGGTGACCGTCGCGGGAAATACGCGGGTGCTGGGCCCCGGCGAAGCCTATTACTTCGCGAGCCAGCTGCCGCACCGATTCCGGAATGTTGGGCGCGAGACGTGTGAGATCATCAGCGCCAACACTCCCCCCAGCTTCTGAGAAGTTTGCACATGGCTGCTGAAAGAGCATCGTTCGATCTTGGTTGAGCGTATCGGCGAATTGAACACCGGCGGCTCGGCCTCGGACGGGTCGTCGGTTGGCGGCGGCGGGCGCGACCGGGTGTTTCTTGCGAGTGCTCCGCGCGGGCTCGCTGATCTACTGGCGCGCGAGCTGGTGGTTTTCGGAGCTGTCGGCGCGAAAGAGCGCTCCACGGGGGTTGCTTTCACAGGCGATTTGCGGGTTGCGTACCGTGCTTGCCTGGAGTCGCGGATCGCCAACCGCGTGTTCTTGGAGTTGGGGCGCTTCGAGGTTGCGGACGCCGAGGGATTCTACCGGGCTGTCCGTGGGATCGACTGGTCGGCGCATCTGGGGCCTGGGGCGACGCTGGCCTGCGATTTCAGCGGGCGGCATCCATTGATCAATCACACGCACTTTGGTGCGTTGAAATTGAAGGATGCGATTGTTGATTCGCTGCGCGACTCCACTGGGGCGCGGCCGGATGTTTCATTGGATCGGCCCAGTGTGCGGGTGCATGCGCATGCCAATGGCCCCCTCATCACGGTGTCGCTCGATCTTTCCGGGGAAAGCCTGCACCGGCGCGGCTACCGTGGGGCCGCGGGGGAAGCGCCGCTGAAGGAGAATGTCGCCGCGGGGATGTTGATGCGGTGTGGGTGGCCGGAGCTGGCGGCCGCGGGGGCGCAATTTCTCGACCCGATGTGTGGGTCAGGGACTCTGGTAATCGAAGCGGCCATGATCGCCGCCGATATGGCGCCGGGCCTCGGTCGCGACTACTACGGTTTCCTGGGTTGGCGAGGCCACGATCCGCAGTTGTGGCAGGAAGTGTTGGACGCCGCCGAGGCGCGGGTTCGCACGCCACCACCTCCGCCGTCGTCGCCATGGTCCGGCGCCGCGCAGCGCTCCGCTCCCGCCCTGCCGTTGCCCGTCATGCGTGGCACCGACCGCGACCGAGCGGTAATCCGCATCGCGCAAGCCAACGCCGACCGAGCGGGGGTTGGGAGGATGGTCGTGTTTGAAACACGTCCCCTTGCCGATTCCGCCCCGGCACCCAGGGAGATGGCTGTTGACGTATCGACTGACCCAATGGCGCCGAGGTCGATGGAAGGCGGCGGTGCACCCGTTCCCCAAGGGCTGCTGTGCGTGAACCCACCTTATGGGGTGCGCTTGGAGGACCACGACAGTGCGCTAGCAACGCACCGCGAGCTAGGCAAGGTGTTGCGTGAACGGTTTAACGGCTGGATCGCGGGCGTGCTGATTGGCTCGCCCGAGTTGGGCATGGAGCTTGGAATTCGGGCGTATCGAACGCATACGCTCTGGAATGGTGCTCTGGAATGTCGCCTCCTACGGCTGCGGGTCGACGCCCAAAGCGAGCGCGAACCGGGACGGTTTTCAAAGCCTGACGCTCACCTGAAGGATTCCCCGGGCGCCCGCATGTTTGGCAATCGCCTGGCTAAGAACCTGAAACGCCTGCAGTCCTGGGCGTCCAAGTCCGACATTTTCTGCTACCGCGTCTACGACGCGGACATGCCCGAGTACGCATTCGCGATCGACGTCTACCACACGTTAGATCCGAACCAGACCTGGCTCTACGTGCAGGAATATGCTGCGCCCGCCGAGATCGAGCTAGACGCCGTTAGGCGTCGCCGCAATGAAGCCCTGTCAGTGATGCCGGAGGTAACGGGCGTCCCTGAAGAGCGCATCCACGTCCGTACCCGCCGTCGCAACAAGCGCGGTGAGCAATATAAGAAAGTCGACGAACAAGCCCATTTCCACTATGTCATCGAAGCCGGCCTCAAATTCCGCGTCAACTTCGATGACTATCTCGACACCGGGTTGTTCCTGGATCACCGCATCACCCGGGCCCGTCTACGCGACGCCGCGAGCGGCAAGCGCTTCCTCAACTTGTTTGCCTACACCGGCACGGCCACGGTGTACGCCGCGGCCGGTGGTGCCAAATCCACGACAACGGTGGACTTGTCCCGAACCTACCTGGATTGGGCGCAACGCAACTTGTCGATCAACGGTTTCCACGGCCCCGCGCACGAGCTGGTGCAGGCGGATTGCCGTGAGTGGCTGCAGGAAAGCAGCTCAGCATCCACCCGCTACGATTTGATCTTCCTCGACCCGCCGACCTTCTCCAATTCCAAGCGAATGGCGGGGGTGCTCGATATCGAGCGCGATCACGGCGCTTTGATCGACGCGTGCGGGGAGCTGCTGGCGGAGCAGGGGTTGCTGGTGTTTTCCACCAACGCCCAGAAATTCAGGCTCGATGAACGGTTGCTGGCCCGATACAACGTGCGGGATGTCTCCGGCGCCACGCTACCGCGTGACTTCGAACGGAATCCTCGGATCCATCGCTGTTTCGAGATCCGGGCCCAGTGACACACCCGAGGCCCTGGCCTGCCGGGTTGCGGCCGGGTGCTGTTTGGGCGGCCGTACGAGGATCCGCACCTCGGCTTCGATGGCGCGCAATCCCTGCTGAATTCCCAGGGAATGCATTCTGAGGACCCGTGCTTCGGAATATTTGCCCGCCGCCTGCAGCTCCTGCATCTGCTCATCCACCTCTTCAGCCCGCCGGCACGCCTGGAAGTGCAGGCCCAACAGATCCCGCAAGTCCGCATCCGTGGGTGAAAGGGCGGTACCGCCCAGGCCTTTGAATTTATTTTTAGCAGCCATGACCCGAGGATAGCGTTCCCATGGAAACATTCAACATCGGGGCAACCCCGAGTGGCCTCGACGCGCGCAGCCGATCACGGCAAGGGGCCGCGGACATAACATAACCGCCGCTTTACAGCGCCCTGCCACTTACGGTAGCGTCGGGGCATGCTCGTTTCGATCATTACCAAGCGCACCACCCAAGCCAAGAAGCCCAAGGGGCTTCCGGAGGCTCACGCGCGCTGATCGAACACAGGTAAAGCGAGCGTAAGAATCCAGGAGCCCCGCCCGGCAACGAGCGGGGCTTCTTCTTTTTGACCCTTAACCATTTGATTGAACTGGGAGATGACAATGCAATCTGGTCGTTCAGCGGCGCCCGTCGTCGCCATAGCCGGGGCTACCGGCGCCGTCGGGATCGAGCTTTTGGGGTGTCTCGAGCGCCGCAACTTCCCCCTGTCGGAGCTGCGACTGTTCGCCTCCGCCCGTTCGGCGGGCAAGACCCTGCCGTTTCGCGGCCAATCCGTGCCCGTGCGGGAGCTGACCGAGCAGGCTCTGGAGGGGGTCGACATCGGCCTGTTTTCCGCGGGCAGCTCGACCTCGAGGAAATTCGCGCCGCTGGCGGTCCGCAAGGGGGCGGTCGTGGTGGACAACTCATCGGCCTTCCGCATGGACAGCGATGTGCCCCTGGTGGTCCCGGAAATCAACCCGGGGGCCATCCGCGAGCATCGCGGCATCATTGCGAATCCCAACTGCGCCGCCATTATTTCCATTACCCCCCTGTGGCCCGTCCACCGCGCGAATCGCATCCGCAGGCTGATCATCTCCACCTACCAGGCCGCCTCGGGCGCGGGCGCCGCGGCGATGGCGGAGTTGAGTGAATCAACACGCGCCTACCTCGACGGCCGCGAGTATCGCAACACCGTGTTGCCCCACCCGTATGCATTCAACCTCTTCAGTCACAACACCCCGGTGGACCCGGTAACGGGCTACAACGAAGAGGAGACCAAGGTCATCCAGGAGTCCCGCAAGATTTTCGGCGATTCCGCCATGCGTATTTCGGCCACGTGTGTCCGCGTGCCGGTGTTGCGAGCGCATTGTGTATCGTTGACTTTCGAATGTGAGCGGCCGGTCACCCCCGCGTTCGTACGCGAGAGTCTGGCCGGCGCGCCGGGTGTCAAGATCGTCGATGATGTGGAGAAGAATTATTTCCCCATGCCCAAGGATGCTTCAGGTCAGGATCCGATTCTCGTCGGCAGAATCAGGCAGGATGTCAGTGACCCGAGCGGTCATTCGATCTCGATGTTCGTCGCGGGCGATCAGTTGCTGAAGGGTGCGGCTCTGAATGCCGTGCAGATCGCGGAGCAGTTACTTTAGCCCCGCCGGCTATAAGAGGTCCTTGAGGCGGTAATAGAGCATTGCGAGCACCAACGCCGGGCGGCGCAAGGCCGCGCCGCCCGGGAAGTCCGCGTGCGCAATCCGGGCAAACACATCGAAGCGTTCGGCGGTACCCGCAATCGCCTCCGCAACCATCTTCCCCGCGATGCCCGTCAAGGCAATGCCGTGCCCCGAGAAACCCTGCAGGAAATACACGTTGGGCGACAGCCGCCCGAAATGCGGCGCGCGGTTCAGGGTGATATCGACGTCGCCGCCCCAGGCGAAGTCGATTTTTACGTCCTGTAGTTGCGGAAACACGCCGAGCATCCGCTTGCGCGTGGCGCTGGGCGCATCGAATGACGACAGCCCTGAATAGTTGACCCGGCCGCCGAACAGCAATCGGTGGTCCGCCGACAGGCGAAAGTAATCCAACACCCAGTTCATGTCGCTGACCGCGGCATTGTTCCGGATGAGTGCGCGGGCCCGTTCGGCGCCCAGCGGCGCGGTTGCGACGATGTACGTGGCAACCGCCATGATCTTCGATTTCAGGGCGGGGGCCGTGTCGCCCAGATAGACGTTGCCACTCAACACCACAAACCGGGCGCGGACCTCACCGGCAGGTGTGCGAAGCGTCGCGCCGGAGGGCCCGTCGGTAAAGGTCAATGCCCGTGTGCCTTCGAATATTCGAGCGCCGGCGCGTTCCGCCGCCGCGGCCAGGCCTAACGTGTAGTTGAGGGGATGTAGGTGCCCGCTCTGGCTGTCGTACAGCGCGCCCTGGTAACGGTCCGACGCCAGCACGGACCGGACTTCCTCGCGCGGCATATAGCGTACGCTGCCGTAGTGATAGTGATCCCGAAGTTCCTCGAGCTCGGCGTGGATGTCTGCATCGTGCCGCGGCTTGATTGCCGTGAGCATGTGGCCTTGGGTCCAGTTGCAGTCGATGCGGTGTTTCGCGACGAGCTCGCGGATCAGGTCCAGCGCTTCGACCGTGACGTCCCAGATGGTCCGCGCGTGGGCGGGCCCCACCAGATTCTTGATCTTGCTCTGGGGCGCGGCCAGCCCGTAAATAGCCTGAGCACCGCTGCGGCCCGAGGCGCCCCAGCCGATCCGGTTGTCCTCCAGGAGGGCAACCTTGTACCCCCGCTCGGCCAGGTGAAGCGCCGCCGAACACCCAGCGATGCCTCCCCCGACTACACAGACGTCGCAATCGACCGCACCAGCCAACGCAGGCCTCACCGGCGCCGGATGGGCGCTGGCGGCGTAATAAGAGGAGGCGTGGGGCTGTAACGCTCTAGCCATAGTTTCGCCTGTTTAGGATCTTTGGACGCGCCACCGAGGTGGCCGAATCGGCGGAGGATAGCGACCGGCGCACAGTCCCGGCAAATCATCGAGCCCGGAACCGCCAGTTTCTGCCCTTTCTACGGCCAATCAGCCGGGCGGTGGAGGGGGCAGCCTCGCGGGGTCGAGGTGTGGTCTAATAGGGCGTTTTCGGAGAATACGCTGGCGGGTTTGTTAAAGATAATAAACGCCTCCGGCACCCGCCGTTTATGGTCGTTCGTCCGCTAATCGGTATTCCTGCTGACCGTCGCATGATCGGTCTGCACCCATTTCATGTCGTGGGTGACAAGTACGCCCGCGCGGTGCTGGATGCTGCCGGTGGTCTGCCTCTGCTCATTCCTGCCCTGGCCGAGGAGCTGGGCCTGGACGAGTTGCTGGAGCGGCTCGATGGTGTGCTGTTCACTGGGAGCCACTCAAACGTAGAGCCGCACCACTATTCAGGGCCGCCGAGTGACCCAGGAACCCTGCATGACCCGGCGCGTGATGCGACCACGCTGCCGCTCATCCGCAAAGCCGTGGCATCCGGAGTCCCGGTCTTGGGCATCTGCCGCGGGTTCCAGGAGATGAATGTTGCCTTTGGCGGGACGCTGCACCAGAAGGTGCACGAAGTGGAGGGCAGGCACGACCATCGCGAGGACACGAGCCTGGAGTTGGACGTGCAGTACGGACCCGCTCACGAGGTTGTTCTCGAGCCCGGCGGCTCCTTGCAGGCACTCGCGGGACAGGATCGAATTCAGGTCAACTCCCTGCATTCCCAGGGCGTCGACCGGTTGGGTGCGGGCCTCGCCGTAGAGGCGCGGGCTCTGGACGGGCTCATCGAGGCTTTTCGCGTCGAGCACGCGAAGTCGTTTGCCGTTGCCGTGCAGTGGCATCCGGAATGGAAGGCGATGCAGAACCCATTTTCACGCGCGTTGTTCGCGGCGTTCGGCGCTGCAGCCCGTGAACGTATGAAATAAACAAAAACACGCGCTGTCACGTGCGTGTTCAAAGGCGATCGTTATGGCTAGTGAGATTCAGCAATTCTTTCGTGACCACGGTATTTCCGAGGTCGAGGCCATCATTCCCGACATGGCAGGGATTGCGCGCGGGAAAATCATGCCCGCGGCGAAGTTTGCCGAGGATGAGGGCATGCGTCTGCCTGAGAGCGTCTTTCTCCAGACAGTCACCGGTGACTACCCGCCGGAGCCCGCCGATGCCATGAGCCCCGCGGAGATCGACATCGTTCTCAAGGCAGACCCAAAGACGGTGCGCCGGGTACCGTGGGCCGCTGAGCCGACAGCTCAGGTCATACACGACTGCTTCTACTCAGACGGGCGTCGGGTATCGATGGCGCCGCGCCATGTGCTGCGCAATGTCCTCGAGCTCTACGCCCAGCGAGGCTGGGAGCCGGTGGTGGCTCCGGAGCTCGAGTTCTATCTGATTGAGCAGAACAAGGACTCGGACTATCCGTTGCGCCCGCCGGTCGGGCGTTCAGGGCGCGCCGAGCCGGGCCGCCAGTCGTACAGCATCGCGGCGGTCAATGAATTCGATCCGTTGTTCGATGACATCTATCAGTTCTGCGAAGACCAGGACATCGAGATCGATACCCTCATTCACGAGGACGGGCCGGCGCAGATGGAGATCAATCTGATCCACGGCTACCCGCTGGATCTCGCCGACCAGGCGTTTCTGTTCAAGCGCACGGCGCGCGAGGCGGCGTTGCGCCACAAGATCTACGCGACCTTCATGGCCAAGCCGCATGCGAAAGAGCCGGGCAGTGCCATGCACATTCACCAAAGCGTGGTGGACGTGAAGACACGGAAGAACATCTTCAGCAATGCGGATGGCACCCCCTCGCAACTGTTTTTCTCGCATATCGCCGGGCTGCAGAAGTACATGCCGGCGGCCATGGGTCTGTTCTGCGCCAATGTCAATTCCTACCGCCGGCTGACGCGCTATCTGTCGGCGCCGATCAACGTTCACTGGGGATACGACAATCGCACCGCCGGATTGCGGGTCCCGATGTCGAGTGCCGATGCGCGGCGCGTGGAGAACCGCGTGGGTGGAGCCGATGCCAATCCGTACATCGCCATTGCGGCTTCCCTGGCCTGCGGCTATCTCGGGATGGTCGAGAACCTGCAGCCGAGTGATCCGATCACGGGCAGCGCGCACGACCTGCCGTTCGGCCTGCCCCGTTCGCTGGACGAGGCGCTGCGCAATCTGCGTGAATCGGAGCCCCTGGTGAAACTGCTCGGGGAAGCATTCGTCTCAGCCTTCACCATAGTGAAAGAAGCCGAATACGAAGTGTTCCTACAAGTGATCAGCTCGTGGGAGCGAGAGCATCTGCTGCTGAACGTCTGATTCGGCTATAAACTGATTCGATGAAAAAGAACTTACTTGGCGCATTGTGTGTAGGGGTCCTGCTGGCCGGCTGCGGAGGGGGGGCCAAGCCACCTGCCGCACAGGACGGAGGCACGCCCCAGGCGGGTGCACCGGAAGCGGGCGGCGACAAAGTCGTCAACGTCTACAACTGGTCGGACTACATCGACCCCACCGTGCTGGCGGACTTCACGCGCAAGACCGGCATCAAGGTCAACTACGATGTGTTCGACTCGAACCAGGTGCTCGAGACCAAGATGCTGACGGGTCATACGAACTATGACGTCGTCGTGCCTTCGGCGCCGTTCCTGCAGCGCCAGATCACCGCGGGTGTGTTCCAGAAGCTCGACAAATCCCAACTGCCGAATCTGAAGAATCTCGATCCGGACATGCTGAAGCGCATCGCCGTATACGATCCGGACAACGAGCACAGCGTACCTTACATGTGGGTGACCTCCGGTCCGGGCTACAACGTCGCCAAGATCAAGGAACGCATGCCCGATGCTCCCGTCGACAGCCTGCGCATGATCTTCGACCCGGCCGTGGTCGCCAAATTCAAGGACTGTGGAGTATCGGTGCTCGATGAGCCGACCGAAGTCATCAGCGTCGTGCTGGTGTACCTCGGCAAGGATCCGAAGAGCAATTCGCAGGAGGATCTGGAGGCGGCCGAGAAGGTGTTGCTGTCCATCCGTCCGTATCTGCGCTACATCCATTCATCGCGCTACATCGACGATCTGGCCAACGGGGAGACGTGCCTCGCGCTCGGCTGGTCCGGCGACATCAAGCAGGCCCGCGACCGGGCGCGCGAAGCCGGCAAGGGTATCGAGATCGACTACCGGATTCCCAAGGACGGCACGGTCATGAACTTCGACATGCTGGCCGTGCCGGCGGACGCACCGCATCCGGGGAACGCCCTCGCGTTCATCAACTTCCTGCTGGAGCCGGAAGTGGCGGCGAAAAATTCCAACCTCGTCAAGTACGCCAACGTGAACACGGCGTCGATGCCGCTGTTGGCTGAGGCCGTGAAGGCCGATCCCAACATCTATCCGCCGCCGGAGCTGCTGGCGAAGCTGGTGCCGGAGCCGCCGCGGGCGCAGGACTACAACCGACTGCTGACGCGTACGTGGACGCGCTTCAAAACCGGCAAATGAACCAGGCGGCGGGGGCTCCGTACATTCGGATCGAATGCGTCACCAAGCGCTTTGGTGATTTCGTCGCCGTGAATGAGGTCTCGCTGGATGTGCAGCGGGGGGAGATCTTCTGCCTGCTGGGTGGATCGGGTTCGGGCAAGACCACCCTGCTGCGCATGCTGGCGGGGTTTGAGACGCCGACCTCCGGCAGGATCTATATCGACGGCCAGGACATGAGCGAGATCCCCTCGTACGACCGTCCGGTCAACATGATGTTCCAGTCGTACGCGCTCTTCCCGCACATGACGGTCGAGAAGAATGTGGCGTTCGGACTCGAGCAGGAACATCTCGGCAGGGACGAGATCAAACGCCGGGTGGGCGAGATCCTCGAAATAGTCAAGATGAGCCAGTTCATGGGGCGCAAGCCGCACCAACTCTCCGGCGGCCAACGGCAGCGCGTGGCGCTGGCGCGCGCCCTGGTGAAGCGGCCCAAGTTGTTGCTGCTCGATGAGCCGCTCGCCGCCCTGGACCGCAAGTTGCGCGAGCATACGCAGTTCGAGCTCATCAACATCCAGGAGCAGCTCGGCGTCACCTTCGTCGTCGTGACCCATGACCAGGAGGAAGCTATGACGCTTTCGACGCGCATGGGCGTGATGAACCACGGGCAGATCGTGCAGGTGGGCACGCCCACGGACATCTACGAATTCCCGGCCACCCGGTTTGTCGCCGACTTCATCGGTTCGGTCAATATGTTCGAAGGCAAGTTGATCGAGGATGAGCCCGACTTCGTGCGCATTCGCAGCCAGGAGCTGGGTGGGGTGATCTACGTGAACCACGGAATCAGCTCGGCGCCCGATGCGACCGTCTGGGCCGCAATTCGGCCGGAGAAGATCAATCTCACGCGCGAGGCGCCCGCGCAAGCGGACGAGAACGCGGTGAAGGGCGTGGTGAAAGAGATCGCCTACATGGGCGACATGTCCATCTATCTCGTGCAGATTGCCAGCGGCAAGACCGTTCGGGTGACCATCCCCAATGTGGCTCGTCATGCGGACGATCGCATCACGTGGGATGAGACGGTCTATTTATCCTGGCACGCGGCCAGCCCCGTCGTGTTGACCCGTTAGTCGCGTGCCCAAGTTCAGCTCACATGCGGGAAGACGCCTGGTCCTGGGCATTCCCATGCTCTGGCTGATCGTTCTGTTCCTCATCCCGTTCATCATCGTTTTCAAGATTTCGTTTGCTGAAGTGCGGCTGGCGATGCCGCCGTACTCGCCGCTGTTTGAGTGGATCAACGGCAAGCTGGTCGCGGTCAAGCTCAATTTCGCCAACTACCACTTTCTGTTCACCGATGCGCTGTATGTCAGCTCGTACGCGTATTCGCTGAAGGTCGCGGCTGTCTCCACGCTGCTGTGCCTGTTGATCGGCTACCCGATGGCCTACGCGATCGCACGCTCCAGCCCGACGTCGCGCAACGTGCTCTTGATGTTGATTGTGCTGCCGTTCTGGACTTCTTTCCTGTTGCGCGTCTATGCGTGGATCGGGCTTCTGAAGACCAACGGCGTGATCAACAACGTGCTCATGTCGATCGGCATCATTCATGAGCCGCTGACGATGTTGCAGACGGACTTCGCGGTGTACATCGGCATCGTCTACTCGTACCTGCCGTTCATGATCCTGCCGCTGTACTCCAACCTGGAGAAACACGACCTGACACTGATCGAGGCGGCTGCCGATCTGGGCGCGCGTCCGTTCACCGCCTTCCGGCGGATCACCCTGCCGCAATCGATGCCCGGCATCATTGCCGGCTCGTTGCTCGTCTTCATTCCCGCGGTCGGCGAGTACGTCATTCCCTCGCTGCTGGGCCGCACCGATCAGCTCATGATCGGGCGGGTGCTGTCGGATGAGTTCTTCGAGAATCGCGACTGGCCGGTCGCCAGCTCCGTGGCCATCTTCATGCTGGTGCTGCTGGTCGTGCCGATCATGCTGTTCCAGCACTTCGAGAAGCGGACGCTGGAGGCGGGTAAATGAAGCCGCGCGGCCTGTTCTCGCGCACGCTGCTCGTTGCCGGGCTCGTATTCCTCTACATCCCGATTCTGTCGATGATCGTTTTTTCGTTCAATAATTCACGACTGGTCACGGTCTGGGACAGCGCCAATTCGCCCACGCTCAAGTGGTATGGGGCGCTGGCGTCCAACGATCAGATTCTGGGCGCCGCGTGGCTGTCCATCCAGATCGCGGTAGTCGCGGCCACGGGCGCGGTCATTCTCGGCACCCTGGCCGGCGTGGCTCTCGTGCGCTTCGGCCCCTTCCGCGGCCGGGCACTGCTCGCGGGAATGACAACTGCTCCCCTGGTCATGCCCGAAGTGATCACGGGATTGTCGCTGCTGTTGCTGTTCGTTGCCGGTGAACACACGATAGGCTGGCCCAAAGGCGGCAGTGCCGTCACGATCACGCTGGCGCACATTACGTTCTGCATGGCGTATGTGACCGTGGTGGTACAGTCGCGGCTGGTCGGTTTTGATGAGTCCCTCGAAGAGGCCGCCATGGATCTCGGGGCACGTCCCGCGACGGTGTTTTTCCGGATCACGCTGCCGCTGATTGTCCCGGCGCTCGTGTCCGGCTGGCTGCTGGCATTTACGCTGTCGTGGGATGACCTGGTCATTTCGCAGTTCGTGGCGGGCCCCGGCTCGAGCACGCTGCCGATGGTGATCTTCTCCAAGGTGCGCCTCGGGGTGAGCCCGGACGTCAATGCCCTGGCCACCATCATGGTGCTCATTGTCGCATCGGGCATCGTGGCGTCTTCGTTTTGGATGCGATATCAGAACAAGCGCCGCGAGCGCGACCTGCGTCTCGCGGAATCCGCCAACCTTTGAGCCTTGGATCATGCCGCGCCAACTGATTGGAATCGATGTAGGGGGCTCTTCGATCAAAGCGGGGCTCGTCGACCTGGATGCCGGCCGCCTCGTGGGCGATTTGCAGTCCGCGCCGACTCCCAAGCCCTCCACGCCGGCCGCGATGCTGGCGGTGTTCCAGGATCTCGTCGGCCGCTTTCCCGGCTCTCAGGGCAAGGTGGGCATCGCCATGCCGAGCGTCGTCAAGCACGGCAGGGTCTGTACTGCCGCCAACATCGACCCTGGTTGGATCGGAGTGGATGGTCCCGCGCTCGTGCAAAAGCCCCTCGGCCGACAGGCGATTTTCCTCAACGACGCGGATGCCGCGGGGGTCGCCGAGATCAAGTGGGGCGCGGGTAAAGGCATGCAGGGCACGGCCATCATGCTCACCTTCGGTACCGGCATCGGGACTGCTTTCTTCGTGGATGGCATTCTGCTGCCCAACAGCGAGCTGGGCCACATGCAGTTGCCGCAACACGGCGAGGCGGAAAAGTGGACCTCGGCGCACGTGCGGACGGCCGAGAAGCTCGATTGGCCCGCCTGGATCGAGCGGGTGAATGTCTATCTCGGCGAGTTGTACAACCTGTTCTGGCCGGACCTGTTCATCCTGGGAGGTGCCGTGAGCGAGCGCTTTGACGAATTCGCCCCCCTGTTGCATTCGCAGGCGAAGATCGAGCCGGCTGCCTTCGCGGGCCAAGCGGGAGTGATCGGCGCGGCGCTCGCCGCCGCCGCCGCATAACTCGCCTCCGCCATGTTCCGCAGCAAGCTGCCCGATGTTGGGACGACGATATTCACGGTAATGTCGCGACGTGCCCGGGAGCTGGGCGCGCTCAATCTCGGACAGGGATTTCCGGACTATCCCATCGATCCCCGGCTCACGGAGCTGGTGACGCAGGCCATGGCTCAGGGCTTCAATCAATATGCACCCATGGAGGGGGTGATCGAGCTGCGGGAGCGCATTGCGCAGAAGCTGGCGGCGAGCTACGGCCTGCGCATCGATCCGGAAACGGAAATCACCGTGACACTGGGCGCCACCGAGGCGATCTACGATGCCATCCAGGCCGTGATCGGTCCCGGCGATGAGGCGATCGCGTTCGACCCGGCATACGACTCCTACGATCCGGCCGTCCGGCTCGCCGGCGGCCGTTGCATCCGACTTCCCCTGATGCCTCCCGGTTTTCGTTACGATTGGGACGCCGTCAAGGCCGCAATCAATCCTCGTACACGTCTCATCCTGTTCAACAGCCCGCACAACCCGGCCTGCACGGCGGCCAGCGTCGCGGATCTCAACGCGCTCGCGGAAGTGATCCGCGGACACGAGATCTATGTCATGTCCGACGAGGTATACGAGCACGTGACCTATGACGGGCGCGCGCATGCTTCTGTCTTGAAACAGACCGAGCTGGCCGAAAAGGCGTTCGTGGTGTTCTCCTTCGGCAAGACGATGCACGCGACCGGCATGCGCATCGGTTACTGCATCGCTCCGCCGGAGTTGACTCGCGAGTTGCGCAAGGTGCACCAGTTCAACACGTTCAGCATTGCGCATGCGCAGCAGGTGGCGATCGCGCGCTACCTGGCCGAGAAGCCGGATGCGTGGCGCTCGCTGCCGGAATTTTTTCAGGCGAAACGCGACAGGGTGCGCGACGCGCTGGCGGGGTCCGGATTCGTGTTGCCCCCAGCCCAGGGAACTTACTTTCAGCTGCTCGATTTCAGCGCGTTCGCGCCGCCCGACGATATCGCATTTGCCGAGCGCCTGCTCACGGAGGCGGGGGTGGCGACGATTCCGCTATCCCCGTTCTACGCGGTGCCGCCGGCTTTGCCCGTGCTGCGCCTGTGTATTGGCAAGCAGGACGGCACCCTGGATGCGGCCGCGCGGCGCCTCAACGAATTCGCCGCTCGACTATGAAGGACACCACGCGCGTCAATCATCCACCGGCCGTCGAGCTCGCCGCCGACAATCATCCGGTGGTGGCCCCCATCTACCAGAGCGTCAAATTCGAGTTCGATTCGCTCGATGAGACCGAGCGCTTCTTGCGCGGCGAGCGGGCCGGCTTCTTCTATACGCGCGCCTCCAACCCTACGACCCGGCAGCTCGAGTTGCTGCTCGCGCAGCTGCAGGGGCGGGATGATTGTCTGGTCTGTGCCTCGGGCGTCGGCGCCATCGCGCAGACGCTGCTGGCGTTGACGAAGCAGGGCGATCACATCATCTGCTTCATCGAAACCTACGGTCCCACGCGCTACCTGATTCGCCGGTTGCTGGCGCGCTTTGGCGTCACTCACACGCTGCTGTCGATCGAGGATACCGCCGGTGTCGAAAAGGCGCTGGCCGCGCATAAAACCCGGCTGGTGATCTTTGAAAGTCCCACCAACCCGGTGACCAAGATCGCGGATATCGCCGCGCTGACCCGCATGGCCAGGAGTGCGGGGGCCCTGTCCGTCATGGACAACACCTTTGCCGGGTTTCACCAGCATGGTGAGTTTGAAGTGGACCTGTTCGTGCACAGTCTCACGAAGTACGCCTCGGGCGCCGGCGATGTGATGGGTGGGGCAGTCATAGGCCGCGCCGAGTTGATTCGAGGCATGCGTACCGAGTGGGGTCTTCTGGGTGGCACGCTCGATCCGCACGCAGCCTTTCTCATTCTGCGGGGGCTCAAGACATACTTTGTGCGCTACCAGGCGCAGAGCGCGAATGCGCAGCGAATTGCGCAAGTGCTGGCCGCTCATCCGGCAGTGGCCCGCGTGCACTACCCGGGTCTGCCGGCTCACCCGCAGCACGCGCTGGCGCAAGCGCAGATGAAGCAATTCGGCACCATCGTCAGCTTCGATTTGAAGGGCGGAGCGCAGGCCGGCGCGAGGTTCGCGAACGCCTTGAAGCTGTTCGCCCTCACGGCGAGCCTGGGGTCGACCGAGTCCCTCGTGATGGCGCCCTCGATGATGAGCAGTCGGGATCTGACGAAGGATCAGCTGCGCAGCGGTGGGATCACCGAGGCAACAGTGAGGCTCTCGATCGGATTGGAAGACGTGGACGACCTCACGGAGGATGTGAATCAGGCCTTGGCGGCGAGCTCGCCGAGCCCCTAGTCTTCACCCGTGAGAAGAGCGCGCCGGCTCGTCCGCCGTGCCCGCAGGCGCTGACACAGATTGTGCGCGCCTTCGAGCCGGGCCGTGGCCTCAGGCGCTGCTCGCCACTCTGACCCGGTGCGGGTGATACGGCAGCACTTCCAACACTTCGCCTTCCTTCAGGCGCTCCTGCACGCCGCGCCAGAACGCGGCTGTCAGGATTTCTCCGTGCACCCGCATGAAGGCGGCGCGCTGCGCGTCATTGAAGGCCAGAAAATTGATGAACGTTTCGGGGAAGACGTCGTTGTCGGCGACGTAGAACCACGCCTCGGCGCGCATTTCATCTTCATCGTTGGTGGCGGTGGGCATGTCGCGGAAGCGGCAGTCCGTCACCTGGCACAGCTCATCGTAGTCGTAGAAGATCACCCGACCGTGGCGGGTGACACCAAAATTCTTCAATAACAGGTCGCCGGCGAAGATGTTGGTGTAGGCGAGGTCGCGGATGCACTGTCCGTAGTCGAGCGCCGCCTTCTGCGCCTGCGAGTCCGTCGCGGAGCGCAGATAGAGGTTGAGGGGCGTCATGCGCCGCTCGATATACATGTGATCGAAGATCAGGTCATCGCCGTCCTCGTGGACGGTCGAGGCCGTCTCGGTACGCAACTCGTCCAGCAGCTCCGGGGCGAACAGCGCCTTGCGAAAGCGCAGCTGCTTGAACTCCTGCGCGTCCACCAGCCTGCCCGCGCGATCGTGCTTGAACACGAGTTGGTATTTGGCCTTGACCTCCTCGCGCAGCACGTTCTTGGGATACGGGAACTTGTCGCGAATGAGCTTGAAGACCACATCGAAGGAGGGGAGGGTGAAGCAGACCATCACCAGGCCGCGCTCGCCGGCCGCGTGCACAAACTTGTCCTCGGTCTGCTCGAGATGGCGCATCAGCTCCCGATAGCGCTCCGTCTTGCCCTGCTTGGCACGGCCCAGCACGGTAAACAGCTCGCTCACCGGCTTGCGCGGCAGCACGGACTTGAGGAACAGCACGGCCTCCCCGACGCGATCCAGGTCCACATGGAAGTAGGACTTGGTGAAGCTGAAGACGATGCTGACATCCGCTTCGGATTGCATGACGGCGTCGACCAACACACCGCCGTCCGTGTTCTTCAGGGCGATGACCAGCGGTATCAGGAAGTCGCGCCCGACGATTCTGCCGACTACGTAGGCGCGTGCCACCTGGTAGAAAACCGGGCGGATGATTTCGACCCGGATGATGGCGCGCCGCTCGTCGATCTCCTTCAGATGGCGGGTCACTTCCGAGGTCACGTGGGCGACACTGCGGTCGAAGTCGCGCCACGCCGAGTGAAAGCGGACATCCCCCAGCACATCCTCGAACAGCAACATCAACGACCCGTGATTCAGGTAGGTGTTGGTACCGACCGCCGTCGTGACCTTGCCCAAGGGGTCGAGATCCGTGGCCACGAACTCGATCTCCGGGGCGACCCCGATCGTGCCGAACAGCTGGCGGGTGATGGAGCTGAAGAAAGTCTTGGTGAATTCCGCATCCGGGAGGGCTTGCACCAGCAGGGAGAACTCGTCGCGAATCCGCGCCCACAGCTCCCGGTCGAGCGCCCGCTCCGCGAGCTTCAGGCGCAGCTGCGCAATCGTCTGGCTGACGAGCCGATCGTACAGCTCGATACGCTCGACGGCGTCGCGCTGACTGCCCTTCCAATCGCGCGCATCGAATCGCCAGGGCGCGCGGCGGGTAATGACCCGGAACTGCGCGTTGTAGTCCGCGAATGCTGCAACGATGAGGTGAGCGCAGTCGGCGGCTGGCATTTAGTCGAAGTCCGTGGCGAGGCCTCTGTCGAGATGGTGCTGGTACAGCCGCTCGATCTGCGATTGCGAGGTGCGCCCGACGGACAATGGGGGCAGCCGGGCGACCGGGAAGAACTCGACACCGTCCGTTTCATTGCTGAGGGTCGCCGTGCCGCCCGTCAGCTCGCACAGGAAAAACAACTTGTAGATGTGCAGAATGCTCGGTGGGTGGCCGTGCTTCGGGTTGCTTCTGTCGAACACGGCGGCCAGCTTGACCGCCTTCGCCAGGTAACCGGATTCCTCGCGAATCTCCCGCTCGACCGCGAAGGCGGGGCCGTCACCGACATCGACCCAACCGCCCGGCAGCGTCCACTTGCCATCCGAGCGCTCCCGGACCAGCAACACCGTGTCCTGTTGGAACACACCGCCGCGCACATCCACTTTCGGAGTGGCATAGCCCTCATCACCCTGCCACAGGGTTGCGAGATGCTCCGGTGTGATTGGCAGGTGTGCCGTCAGGATCTGCGTCACCAGCTGCTGGAGCTGCTCGAAGCGCTCCTGATCGAACGGATCTTTCGTGAAAGCCAGGCCATTTTGCGCGATGGCCTGGACTTTGCGAGCCCATTCCAGGATGTTGCCGGGCGAGCTCATTGCGCGCTTACAGGTTGCTGATCAGCGCGTCGCCGAAGCCGCTCGTGGAGACTTCCCGCGCGCCCTCCATCATGCGGGCGAAATCGTACGTCACGGTCTTCTGACCGATGGTGCGATCCATGGCCGTGATGATGGCATCGGCGGCTTCGAGCCAGCCCATGTAACGCAGCATCATTTCGCCTGAGAGAATCACCGAGCCCGGGTTCACCTTGTCCAGGTTGGCGTACTTGGGAGCGGTACCATGCGTAGCTTCAAACACGGCGTGGCCGGTGAGGTAGTTGATGTTGCCGCCCGGGGCGATGCCGATGCCGCCCACCTGAGCGGCCAAGGCGTCGGACAGGTAGTCGCCGTTCAAATTGAGGGTGGCGATCACATCGAACTCGTCCGAGCGCGTCAGTATCTGCTGCAGGGCGATGTCGGCGATGGCGTCCTTGACGATGACCTTGCCCGCCTTCTTCGCCGCATCCATCTCCGCGTTCGCATCCTTTTCGCTGCGGGACGCCTTGGTTCGTTCCCACTGCTCCCACGTGTAGGTATCAGCCGCGAACTCGGATTCGGCCAACTGGTAGCCCCAGTTGCGGAACGCGCCTTCGGTGAATTTCTGGATGTTGCCCTTGTGTACCAGGGTGAGGCTCTTGCGCTTGTTGGCAATCGCATACTGCAGCGCCGAGCGGATCAGGCGCTCGGAGCCTTCCTTCGACACAGGCTTGATGCCGATACCGGAGGTGAGCGGGAAGCGGATCTTGGCGTACGACTTGGGAAAGTTCTGTTTGAACAGCTCGAGGAACTTCTTGTTCTCCTCGGTGCCCGTCTCGAACTCGATACCGGCGTAGATGTCTTCCGTGTTCTCGCGGAAAATCACCATGTCCACTTTCTCCGGATGCTTGACCGGGGAGGGCACACCCTTGAACCAGCGGACCGGACGGAGGCAGACATACAGATCGAGCATCTGGCGCAGGGCGACGTTGAGCGAGCGGATGCCGCCGCCCACGGGCGTCGTCAGGGGGCCCTTGATGGACACCAGGTAGTCGCGGCAGGCCTGGACGGTTTCATCCGGCAGCCAGGTATTGAGCTGCCGGTTGGCTTTCTCGCCGGCGAGCACTTCCATCCAATGGATCTTGCGCTTGCCGCCGTAGGCCTTCTGCACGGCCGCATCCATCACGCGCACGCTGGCGCGCCAGATGTCAGGACCCGTTCCATCGCCTTCAATGAAGGGGATGATCGGGTTGTCGGGGACGCTGAGCTTGCCATCCCGGATCGAGATCTTGGCGCCGCCCGCGGGGGGCGTGCCTCGTGCGGGGGGCGTGATCTTTGACGCTGCAGCCGTGGACATGAACGTTCTCTCCGGATTACCTGATTGTGCGGGCACTGGCCCGCAACCTTTCCGAATGCTAGCACGCTCGGGAGCCTGCCTGACCCCGGGGTGGGCGATTCCCGGGCCCGTCTATGAGAGACTTCGGGCCTAACAAAATGACGCCGGGGTCTTGATGTCCATATTGCGCGATTGTTTCGCGGTTCGGCCCGTAACCGAAGCCGACCTGCAGGGGTCGGGCAAGCTCAAAAAGGTACTCACCGCCTGGTCTCTCACCGCGATCGGTTTAGGGGCCACCATTGGTACCGGCGTTTTTGTTCTCACCGGCCAGGTCGCGGCGAACCAGGCCGGCCCCGCCATAACGATTTCACTGCTGGTGGCCGCCTTTGGCAGCGCGCTTGCAGCTCTGTGCTACGCCGAGCTGGCTGCCTTCCTGCCCGTGCCGGGAAGCGCGTACAGCTATACATACGCGACGCTCGGCGAGATTCTCGCCTGGCTCATCGGGTGGAATCTGCTGCTCGAGTACGGAATGTCGGCGTCCGCGGTGGCCGTGAGCTGGTCCGCATACGTTGTCAATCTCCTGGAGGTCGTGCACATCCATCTGCCTGATGTGTTGACCAATGCGCCGCTGCAGGCCGTGCACGACCGGATAAAGCCCACGGGCGCGATCTTCAATGTGCCCGCCGCCTTCATCGTCGCCGCCATGAGTGTTGTTTGTTACGTGGGCATGCGGGAGACGGCCGGTCTCAACACCGCGATGGTGAGCCTGAAGGTGCTCATCATCGTATTGTTTATTGTCGCCGGCTTCGCTTTCATTGACACCAGCAACTGGCATCCCTACATCCCGCCCAACACGGGTACCTTCGGTCAGTTCGGCTGGACCGGCGTGTTGCAGGGGGCCGGTATCATCTTCTTCTCCTATGTCGGTTTCGACACCGCCTCGACGACCGCTTTGGAAGCTCGCAATCCGCAACGCGATCTGCCCATCGGGATCATCGGGGCGCTGTTGATATCGGTGCTGCTGTACGTGGGTATGTCCACTGTGCTGACCGGCATGGTGCCGTACACCAGGCTCGGAGTGGACGCGCCCGTAGCGGTGGCGCTCGATGCGCACCCGCAGCTCCACTGGCTCGGATGGTTCGTCAAGCTCGGCGCCATCATCGGGATGACTTCGGTGGTCCTGGGCTCGCTCCTCGGGCAACCGAGAATCCTGTTGGCCATGGCTGACGACGGCCTGCTGCCCCCGGCCATCGCGAAGGTCCATCCGAAATACAAGACCCCTCATGTGGCCACGGTGGTGAGCGGGGTCATCTTCGCCGTGGTGGCGGGCGTGTTTCCGCTGGACATTCTCGCCGACCTGATTTCGATCGGCGTGCTGCTTGCGTTCGTGGTCGTCTGCCTGGGTGTCCTGGTTCTGCGGCGCACCCGGCCGGATGTGCCGCGGCCGTTCCGGGTACCCTTCGCGCCGGTGACCTGCGTGCTGGGGGCGTTGTTCTGTGGTGGAATGACCTATTTCCTCTCCAACGGGACCTGGTGGCGGCTGCTTTTCTGGACCCTGCTCGGAATCGCCATCTATGCCCTGTACGGTTACCGAAACAGCAAGCTGCGCAAGCGATGACACAGACTCATGCGACTACTCCGGCCGCCGACGGTTTCTGGATGCCGGCGGAATACGAGCCGCATTCCGGTTGCTGGATGCTGTGGCCCGAGCGCGCCGACAACTGGCGTGAGGCCGCGCGGCCCGCGCAACATGCCTTTGTCGGCGTGGCGAGCGCGATCGCGCGGTTTGAGCCGGTCACCGTGGGTGCCTCCGCTTCGCACTATGAGATTGCGCGCGCGCTGCTGCCTGCGAACATTCGAGTAGTCGAGCTGGCGCACGACGATAGTTGGATGCGCGATGTCGGGCCCACGTTCGTAGTCGACAGCAAGGGCGAGGTCCGCGGCGTCGATTGGCATTTCAATGCCTGGGGCGGCTTGAACGGCGGCTTGTATTTTCCCTGGGACCAGGACGAGCTGGTGGCCCGCAAGGTGCTGGAGATCGAGAACCGTGCGCGTTACCGGCCCGCCATCATCAACGAAGGCGGCGCCATTCACGTGGACGGCGCGGGCACCGTGTTGGTGACCGAAGAGTGTCTGCTCAACGCGAACCGCAATCCGACCCTGACCCGGCAGCAGATCGAGGAGCAACTGCGCAGCTATCTCGGCGTCAGCCAGGTCATCTGGCTGGGCAAGGGCGTATTCAACGACGAGACGGACGGACACATCGACAACCTGGCCTGTTTCATCCGGCCGGGCGAAGTTGTGTTGGGTTGGACCGACAACAAGCGCGATGTTCAACATGCGATTTCCCTGGACGCCTGGGAGCGCCTGCGGGATGCGGTCGATGCGCAGGGGCGCAAGTTGAAGGTGCACAAGCTGCCGATGCCGCGACCGCTGTCCATCAGCGAGAAGGAAGCCGCGGGCGTCATCACTCGAGAGGGCACGAAGCCACGGCCCGCCGGCGAGCGGCTGGCCGGCAGTTATGTGAATTTCTACATCGCCAATGGCGGGATCGTGATGCCGCTGCTGGATGCGCGCACGGATGCGGAGGCCGCGGCGAAAATCAAGCGACTGTTTCCCGATCGGCGCGTCGTCGGGGTGCCGGCTCGCGAGGTGTTGCTGGGCGGCGGCAACATCCATTGCATCACGCAGCAGGTGCCGGCGGGCAGAAAGCAGGGTGGTCGCGGGTCGCCGTAGGCTCCGGGTTGCAATGGCTCTGAACGCAGCGCTGCGTCCGATCGCTGCCGTTGCCGTGCCTTCCAGCAGCAGCGCTGGGGGAGGCAGCTCCACCACGAGCAGTGGCGGCGGTGCGCTGGATCTTCTGTCGCTGCTTGCCTACGGTTTTGCGGTCGGACTTGCTGTGCGCCGCAAGCCCTTTCCAGGGCTGTGAAAACCGACTTGCTCGGGGCGGGGGGAGTTGGGCTATTGTCGGCAAATGCGCGTCCTCCTATTGGCAATGGCCTTATCTGCCGCTGTGTATGCAGGTGTCATCGGCCCGTCGAGCGAGCTGAACCCCGTTCGCACCCATTCCCCTCGCAATGAGGACGGTGTTCAGCAGATCATTGTAAAACTGCGGTCCCCCTCAGTCGCGGCCGCCAACGTCGTTGCGCGTGCTCGCCTCACAATGAGGCAGTCGCGCCAGATCGTTGATCGTATGCATGTCATACAGGTCGAGCCGGCCGCAGCCAATGAGACTGTTGCCGCCACCATCGATCGACTGAAGAACGATCCGGACGTCGAATACGCCGTTCCCGATGAACGGCGCTACATTCACGCCGTTCCCAACGATTCTCTGTATGCGACCGGAGGGCAGTGGTACCTTCAGGGTGATCCAACCACGCCAGCGGCGGTCAATGCTCAGGCCGCTTGGGACATCACCACAGGCGATCCCAACCTGGTCATTGCCGACCTCGACACGGGCGTGCGCTTCGATCATCCCGATCTGCTGGCGGCTGCCAACAATGGGCGGCTACTGCCGGGCTACGACTTCATCGGCAATACCACGACCGCCAACGATGGGGGCGGGCGTGATGCCGATGCATCCGATCCGGGTGACTGGGTCAGCTCGGGTGACCAGAGCTGTGACGCTCAGATCAGCTCGTGGCACGGCACCCGCGTCGCCGGCATCCTCGGCGCGCTTACCAACAATGCACACGGAGTCGCGGGCATCACCTGGCAGTCGAAGATTCTGCCGGTGCGCGTTCTGGGCAAGTGCGGTGGTTATGACTCGGACATTCTCGCGGGAATGTTGTGGGCCGCCGGCCAGCCGGTAACCGGCGTGCCGGACAATCCGAACCCTGCGCGCATCATCAACATGAGCCTGGGGTCGAAGAGCGCGTGTCCCTCGAGTTATTCGGACGTCATCGGTCAGCTGACAGCGATGGGTGTGCTCGTCGTTGTCTCGGCTGGGAACGAAGGCGCTGCCGTCGACTCGCCCGCAAACTGCCCGGGCGTGGCCGCGATAGCCGGAATCCGGCACGCGGGAACCAAGGTTGGATTCAGCAGCCTGGGACCCGAAGTGACCTTGAGCGCGCCCGCGGGCAACTGCATCGGCACGGGTACCGGTCAGCCGTGCGTGTATTCCATCCAGACGACGACCAATTCGGGCACGACGACACCCGTCGCCAATGATGATGCCTACACGGGCACCACCATCCTCGCCGCCGACCAACCGAAAGGACCGAATCTCGGGACGAGCTTTGCAGCGCCCATCGTGGCCGGTATCGCCGGATTGATGGTATCCGCCAACCGGAATTTGAGCTCCTGTCAGTTGATATCACGGCTGAAGGAGGGGGCTGTGCCGTTTCCGCAGGCGTCCGCGGGGGAGGCCGCGCAGCCGCCGATGTGTCACCCACCTGCGAGCTCGGATGACCTGCAGTCGCTGGAGTGTATTTGTACGTTGGATGGGAAGACCTGTGGGGCCGGCATGGCAAACGCCTTGGGCGCCGTGAAGGCGGCTTTGCGACCCATTGCGGCCGTGAGTATCACTCAGGGACAGACGGTCACACTGAGTGCCCAGAATAGTGCCGCGGCCGCGGGTCACGGCATCAGCTCATACCAATGGGCGAGTACCGGGAAGCAGGCGATCACGTTGTCGAACGCGACCAGCGCGACGGCGACTGCTACCGCGCCGTCGTGTGGTTATGGGACTGTGCGGGTTACTGTTACCGATGACGCCGGGCTGACGGATACGGCGGATGTTGTATTGAGTCCGACGACCGCCACGTCGACCGCGCCGGCGAATGCTTCAGACAAATCCTGCTCGCTGACCGCGCCGGACCCGGTTGTGGCTGTGTGCCCCGGGTCGGCGAGTGTCGTCGCCGGTTCCGGTACGCAGACATTTACCGCCAGCGCGGCGAATGTCACGGATGATTCGGTGACCTGGGAGGTCAATGGGATCGCCGGCGGAAATACGGATGTTGGAACGATCAGCTCGACGGGAATTTACACGGCGCCTGCCAAGGTGAGCGCGGACACCCAGGTGGAGATCGATGCGGTGTTGAATTCGGATCACACGGTGGTGGGGAAGACCAAGCTCAGCGTCACCGCTGCGAAGGGGTCGGGCGGCGGCACCCTGGACCCACTGTCCCTCGTGGGCTTCGGACTGATATTGGCAGCCGCGCGTCGAACGCGAGGCGTCCGGCACGTTCGCTGACCCGTCGCCCGGTGGCGAGCGCTATGCGAGCCGCTGTGCGGCGTCCAACCAGGACTTCTGCGCCTTGCGATAATGCGCCGGTGCAATCCGCGCCTGCTCGAGCAGATCCCGCGCAACCTTCCGCGCCTCATCACGCCGGCCCTGAGACTCGAGCAGCTGTGCATATCGCACGGGTGCCTCGGCGCCGGGGTAGGAGGTGGCCAGCACCCGATACTCCTCGAGAGCCTTCTCGATGTTGCCTTCTTCTTCCAGGGAGCGCGCGTACAGCAGATGACCCTCCGGTGACTTGAAGTCCGGGTTCATCCGGATCAGCTCATCCAGTGTGGCTCGTGCGGATCCCGCATCGCCCTTGCCGAATTGCGCCCGCGCGACCCCGAGCATGAGGTTGGGGTCGTGCTCGTAAAGTCCCGTGAGCGCTTGTTTGTATTGAACGATCGCATCGTCATAGCGCCCCTGCCGCGTCAGCTCTTCGGCGTAGCGCTGCTTCGCGGCGACGTTCCCCGTCACCCGGGCTTCATTCTCATACCGCCGCAGGTCGGCCGTCGGGTCCATCGCTTTCTTGATCCCGCGGGCCGTCCTCTGGGCGGTGCGGCTGCGAAACACGTCCGGCAGCAGCTCAACGACAATGTAAGCAATCGCGCCGGGGATCGACAGAAGTGCCAGCACCCAGATCCAGATCTGATTGCGGCCGGTTTTGATCACGTGAATGATCAGAATGACCTGGATCAGGATGGATAAAATCAAATAGAGCATCTGGGTCTCAACGCCAGCCGGGAGTCGGTCAGTTTACCTCGTTTGGCCCGGCCGGCAGCGACTTCGAGTCCTTGGGCAGTGCGAAGGCCACGACATAGTCCCCACGCTGCGTACCCAGGGATCCATGGCCCCCTGCCGCTATTACGACGTATTGGCGGAGGTCGGGGCCCGCCCGGTAGGTCATTGGGGTCGCCTGGCCTCCGGCCGGCAGGCGGTATTTCCAGAGCTCCCGGCCGGTCTCGATATCGAAGGCGCGGAAATAGCTGTCCATGGCCGCCCCGATAAACACCAGATCGCCCGCGGTCGCGATGGGCCCGCCCATGTGGGGTGTGCCGAAATTCCGTGTTGGTGCCCACCAGGGTCCAATGGTTTCGGTGGACCCCAGGGGCACCTGCCAGACGATGCGGTTGCGCCGAAGGTCCACGCTCACAAGTGTGCCCCAGGGCGGTGCTGTGCACGGTAAGCCCCACGGGGACAGCAGCGGCTCGCGACGCATCGCGTAGGGCGTCCCCGATTGCCGCGCAAACTCAGAATGCGGGTAATCATCCGACTTGGCCTGTTCCTCCATGGTTTGCGCCGGCATGAGGGTCACTATCGTCGGCAGATGGTTGACGGCTGCGACGATCCGTTGGCGCGATTCGTCGACGGCGATCCCGCCCCAGTTGACGCCGCCCAGATAACTCGGCGACAGGATTGTGCCGCGGGTATCGGGTGGAGTGAAAATGCCTTCGTTGCGATGCGACTCGATCAGGTCGCGGCATTTGCCCCGATCCCAGAAGGTGATGCCCCAGGCATCCGCGGAATTGAGCTTGCGTTGCGACACCAGTGACGGCAGGGATGAGAACGGCTGGGTCTTCGAGGCCTCTTCACCGGGAATGCGGCTGGCGGGCACCGGCTTCTCCGTGATCGGAAACAGCGGCTGGCCTTTCACCCGATCGAACACATACAGCATGCCGGTCTTGGTCGCCTGGATCACCCCGGGCACGGGGATTCCCTGCAGCTCGATGTCCGCCAGCACCGGCTGGGCCGCGACATCGAAATCCCACAGGTCGTGATGGACGAGCTGTTGATTCCATACCGGCTTGCCGGTGTTCGCATCCAGGGCGAGCAGAGAGTTGGCGTATTGATCGTTACCCAGGCGCCGGCCGCCGTAGAAATCGGGGCTCGCCGAGCCTGTTGGAATCAAGACGTAGCCATGCTCCTCGTCGACCGACATCACGCCCCAAGAGTTGGCCGCGCCGGTCGCGGGGTCCTCGGACAATGGATCGAATGACCAGCGTTGAGCCCCGGTCCTGGCATCGAAGGCGCGAATGATTCCGCGCTCGACATCCGTCGCGCGGTTGTCGCCGATGGACGATCCGACGACGACCGCATCGCCGACCAAGGCAGGGGGCGATGTGACTTCATAGTCACCGCGGTCGCGAATTCGAACGTTCGCGGTGAGATCGAGCTGTCCATTCGTCCCAAAGTCCGCGCACGGCTGGCCCGAACCGGCATCTAAAGCAATCAATCGGGCGTCCAGCGTCCCGACGAAGACGCGGCGTGAGCATGCGCCTTGGTGTTTCGAGTCTGTGTCTTCCCAGACGCTCACGCCACGCGCGGCGACGTCTGAGTAACGGCGGTTGCGGTCGATCTTGGGATCGTATCGCCACTTCTGCTTGCCCGTTTCAGGGTCGAGCGCGATCACGATGTTCGTCGCGGTCTCCAGGAAGAGGGAGCCGAACGCGAGCACAGGCGTCGCTTCGAACGTGAGTTTCGCATTACTCGCGAAGCCTTCACCGAGCTCGCCTGCGCGATACGTCCAGGCGACGGTGAGCTCGTTTACATTGTCACGCGTGATCTGGTCGAGGCTGGAGAAGTGCTGGCCGAACGCGTCGCCGCCATAGAAGCCCCAGTCGCTGGCGTCCGGCGATTGGGCGCTCCCCGTTGCAGTTCCGACAATGGCCGCAGCGGTAAGCAGTCGTATGAGTTTCTTGTTCGACATGCTGTATTCTTGCGCCGTGAATTTACCACGGGTCCTCGGTTATATTTTCGCAGGTCTGTGGCTCGTGTGTTGGAGTCTTGCCAACGCCCAGAGCGCGGCAGACCCCGCCGCGTCCCCACCGCCACCCCATTCGTCCTCATCTCGGCCTCGCATCGGCCTAGTGCTTTCCGGTGGCGGTGCGCGCGGTGCGGCGCACGTAGGCGTGCTAAAGGTCCTCGAGCAGTTGCACATTCCGGTCGATGCGATCGCAGGGACCAGCATGGGCGCGGTGGTCGGCGGTCTCTATGCGAGCGGCTTCAGCCCGCACGAAATCGAGTCGATCATGACCTCGCTGAACTGGCAGGACGCCTTCCGCGACCGGCCCCCGCGCGAGGATCTCACTTTCAGGCGCAAGCTCGAGGACCAGAACTTCCTGGTGAAGTTCCCCCTGGGTATCCGGGGCAGCCGGATTCAGCTTCCCAAGGGGCTCATACAAGGGCAAAAGCTCAACCAGACGTTGCGGCGACTGACGCTGCCGGTGGCGGGTGTCACGAATTTTGACGAGCTGCCGACCCCGTTCCGCGCGGTGGCCACCGATCTCGAGACCGGCGAGCGGGTGATCATGAAGGAGGGGGACCTGACGAGCGCCATGCGCGCCAGCATGTCTGCTCCGGGAGTGTTCTCGCCCGTGGAGCGCGACGGTCGCCTGCTGGTGGATGGCGGGATCTCGGAAAACCTGCCGGTCGATGTGGCGCGCGAGATGGGCGTCGATGTCCTGATTGTCGTGGACGTGGGTACGCCGCTGTTGAAGCGCGACCGACTGAACAGCGCGCCGGTGATCTCCAACCAGATGTTGGCAATTCTCATCCAGCACAACTCGCGCGTCGAGCTGGCCAAGCTGACACCGGAGGATGTGTTGATCGAGCCGGAGCTGGGTGAAACCTCCGCCTTCGATTTCGGGATCGTCAAACGCGTGATGACCACCGGTGAGATCGCCGGCCGCGCCGCGCAGGCGCGCCTCGCCAGGCTGGCGGTGAGCCCGGATGAGTATGCGCGATATGTGGCGCAACGCGATCACGACCGGCAATCGCCGCCGAAGATCGAATTCGTCCGCGTGGATGAGGGCTCGGGGCGCTACTCCAACAGGTTGGATCGGCTGTTCAAGGATGTGATCGGCAAGCCGCTCGACCCGGATGCCGTGGCTCGCCACGTGACGACCATCTACGGCCAGGGAAATCTCGAAGCGCTCGACTATCGGGTGCTGAAGGATGACGATGATCGCTACGGCCTGCTGTTGGCAGCCAGGCGCAACTCCTGGGGCCCCAATTACGTGCGCTTCGGCTTGAGCCTGCAGGATGACTTCCAGGGTAACTCCAGTTACAACGCGGCGGCGCGCTTCGTGCTCTCGGAGATCACCAACCCGGGCGGCGAATGGGTGTGGGATCTGCAGGTCGGGGAAACCTCGTTGATCTCAACCGAGGTGTATCTGCCCGTTTCGGATACTTCGAGCTGGTTCTTCGTGCCGCGCGCCAGTGCCAATGCATCCAATGTCGATGTACTGCAGGATCAGACCCGCATAGCGGAGTACCGCGTTCGCAGCTTCAGCTACGGCCTGGATATCGGCTACGAGCTGGGCAACTGGGGAGAGATCCGCACGGGTATCGAGCGCGACACGGGACATGAGGACGTGCGCGTGGGAGACCCGAACCTGCCGTCCGACAGCTTCCACACCAACCAGTATTTCGTGCGCTTCTCGGTGGATAAGCTCGACGATGTCAATTTCCCGCATCGCGGCCAACAGGCCACGGTGGAGTGGCGGGCCGAGCGCACCGGCACGCTCAGCGAGTCGGGCGGAAAGCAGGACTTCGAGCGCCTGTCCTTCTCGTATCTGGCCGCTGCCTCGCTCGGCCGCTATACGGCCGTCTTTTCGGCCGCCGGCGGCACGACCTTCGATACTCCGCAGCGGCTGCTGCTGCAGGGGCCGGTGCCGGGCTCCGCGCCGGGCGGGGTGCAGGTCACGACGCCGGCGGACCTGCGGCTGCTGTTTCCGCTCGGTGGATTCCTGAATCTCTCGGGCCTCAAGGCCAATTCGATTGCCGGCCCCCATTTCGCCATCGCCCGCACGATGTTCTATAAGCAGATTGGGCGGGGCGGTCCTGGCTATCTCGATGTGCCGACCTATCTCGGCATCTCGCTGGAGGCGGGCAATGTCTGGGAGCGCCGAGGTGAGGCCTCTTTCGGCAGCCTGCGGCACGATGCCAGTGTCTTTCTCGGTATGGACACCTTTTTGGGCCCCGTCTACATCGCCTCGGGCTTCGACGATCAGGGCCAGCGCGCCTTCTATTTGTTCCTGGGCCGGACCTTTTAGTAAAATTTCCGCTCATGGGAATCAGCCAACCGCAAAACCTCCGCACCCCCCCGATCGAGAAGCTCCGTCCCTATGGGATCCGTGTGAGCCTTCCGCCGGGCGATCCGTTCCGCAAGCTCCTGGGTCCCGAGTGGCACAAGCTCCACTGGTACCCCACGCCCGCCGAGCGCGACGCGGCACTGCTCGAGATGGGGCGCCGCCACCCGTATTCCCGCGGCGGCGACAAGCCGTCCCTGGTGTTTGAGAAGGTCGAGAATCTGGCGCAGAGCCGGGGGCTGTAAACCCCCGGCCCGCCGGCGCGGGTGGCCGCTCAGTACCGGTCCTGTCCGAACAGATCGGACATCACGCGCGTGTCCTTGTCGCAGGCGTGATTGAGACATCCCAGGCGCAAGCCGCCTTCCAGAGTGCGCAACAGCGAGAAGCTGTTGTAGTACTGCGTGCTCTTCAATCCTGAACGAGCATGCTCGTCGTTGCTCTCAACCGTCAGAATGACCTTGTTGAGGTATTGATCGGGCCAGACCCTGTTGGCCGGTTGTGCGGTGGCGGTGCCGCTGTAGTCGTTCTCGTCATACACCACCACGATTACGTTGTTGCCGCGGTGCCAGGCCGGTGAATGCTCGATGCTGGTGACGATCTTTTCCACCATCGTATCGGCCTGGGCGGACAGTCCCGGGTTCAGGCCCACCTGCGTTCCATCGGTCAACGCCTGTCCCTGCTTCTGATAGAAAGGCGTTCCCTGGTCTTCGGCGCAAAACGCATCGGCGTTGTTCTGGCCGTGCTGGTCGTTGCACTGGTTCGGCACGATGTAGGAGAACGCAGGCACCTCTCCGGAGGCGAGATCGGCGTACAGGCCGTGGGGCCCGTCGAAGCCGACCATGTTGTGGAAGCTGTTGCCGTAACCGCCTTCCTGCGTGCTGCGGAAATAAGCGAACGGATTGTGCTTCACCGCATAGGCGTGGAGCACGCCGGCGGAGGTCAGGGGCGGCAGGTTCGTGGCAGATAACGGCTTCTTGGCATCGAAGGTGGTCTCGTTGGTCGCCGTGCCGTTGCTCGAGTTGACCTGGTCCGCGCCCGCGACCGGCAGGTTTTCCTGGTAGGTCTTCCAGGAGCGGCCGGCGCGCGCCAACTGGTCGGCAATCGTCTTGCCGGTCGTATGCGCGGCCGGGTAGGACTTCACGCCATCGATGTTGGGCAGGAAGTTGATGAAGCCGGGCTCGGTCTCGTTCCAGTTGTCGACCGCTTCGGTCTTGGCATCGAATCCCTCCCCGGAGATCGGGCAGATATCGCCGGTGTCGATCGGGTAGGGAGGAGGATTCGGGGCGTTGTCGTTGTCCGCGTTCGGCACGCCCGTCGCAATGTTGGGCCGGCAGTTGAGGTTGTGCCAGTCCGGGGTGTTGTCGCTGCGCACGCCGAAGTTGGAGCCGCCGACGATTTCCAGGTAGTTCGTGAGGCTGGGGTGGCCGACCGCGAAATAGTTGGTTGCCAGGTTCACCTTCTTCTTGGCGATCAGGCTGTTGATGTAGGGCATGGTCGGGTTGTCGACGACCTGCTGGAAGCCGTGATTTTCCAGCATGATGAGAAATACGTGATCCAACCGCTCGACGCCTTCGGGCACTGGGCCTTCGACGGCAACGGCGTTGGCCGCGGCGCCCGCGGCCAGCGCTGCGAGCAATGCGAGGTTGATTCGGTTCATGAGTCTGCTCCGGAAATTCTTCATTCGAACGGGCTGTTGCGCCCGCCGCGATTCTAAATGGGGGGCCGCGGCCCGCGGTTAAGATCCCATGAACATCGGATGACCGCGGGAATCGGCTTCTCGAGGTTTCTTCACCTGGGATCGACGCGAATCAAACCCATCATGCCGCCGTCCTCGTGATCGAGCAGATGACAGTGATAGACGAAGGTGCCCACGCTGCTCGGATCCCGGAAATCCATGCGCAGGCGGACGCTGGGGAAGTGTGTCTGGGTTGGGTCGTAGAACGGAATGTTGATGGTGTCGCGCAGGAAGGGCTCGTTCACGGTCAGGCCCAGCCATTCGACCACTTGAAAGTGAATCTGGTGGATGTGAAAGGCGTGCAGCTCGGTGGAGCGGTTTTCGATGATCCAGTCCTCGACATCGCCCTGTTTGACGATGATGTTGGGCCGGGTCGTCATCGGGTCGAAGGCGGTGGGCTCATCGCCGTCGACGGTGAGATAGAATTGCTGAGTCTGCGGGTTCTCCGAGAAGTAGAGCTTGCGGGTCCGGATGGGGGGAATGCTACCGAGCCAGGGTTTGCTGCCGATTGGTTGCTGTGGCGCTGCGCCAGGCAAGCTCGATTGGGGCGCGGGTGCATCCGTGGCCGGCGTGATTGCAATCAAGGCACGGGTCGGATCGTTCTCACCGCTCGGCCCGGTGTCGACCGCTCTCGTCACCAACAGGGCCTGCACGCCGGCGGCAGGCGCGGTAACGATGATTTCGGCGCGGGCGCCTGGCGAGATCATGACGTTGGTCCGCCACTCGATGGCGTGCCCGGCATTGCCGGAAATGGTGAGCGGGATGCCATCGACGGCCACCAGGCCGATGTGCCGAGCCTGAAAATTCCGGCCGCGTTTGAAGACGCAGGCGATGTTGAGATAGGTGACGGAGGAGGCGTTGAGGATGCGCCACAGCTGGCGCTCGCCCGGTTTCATGGCGAGGCGGGCTGGCGGGTAGTCGGGCCAGGGTACCGGCACGAAGTTGACCGAGAGATCCTTGGCCGGCTTGCCCGTGCCGGTCCCGGTGTTGAGCGCATCTCCGTCGCTGTCGACGAGCACCGGGGTGTTGGTTCCAGGCGCCGTCGCGCCCGGATTGATGAGCTCCTGGTCCCTGATGACGAGGACGCGTTCCGGCAGGCCGGCCAGCTCCGGATTGGCGCGCTCGATCCCTTCCACGATCAGGGCGCCCGAGGCGCCACCGGATACCTGCGGGCTGGTGAACCCATGGATGTGCGGGTGGTACCAGTACAGGCCCGGGGGTTGATCCTTCGGTATTCGGAAGCGGTATTCGAAGGGCGGGGCTTGCGGTTGTATGGAGGTGTGCAGGACGTCGTCCTGATGACAGACCGCCGGAATCCACAAGCCGTGGAAGTGCAGGTTGGCGGATGTGAGGGACATCGTGCTGTCCTTGCACGGGTCTTTCGAGTGTTGTGGCGCCCGAGTCGGCCCGGACAGCTCGTTCTTCAATCTGAGTACCAGCAGATCGCCGGGTTTCAATCTCAGCGTGGGCGACTCGCTGCCATCCGCCAGCTCGTAGCAGAACCGCGCCCGACCTTCATTGCGCACCGTAAGATCGACGGTCAGTACCCCGCCTTGGCTGCGCAGATCTCGCGGCTCGGCGACTACACTTCCGGGGTTGGGGCGTTGGCAGGCGGCTACCGCTGCTAGGGCGACCAGAAACAGCAAAAGGAAGGCTTCAACGTTGTTCTCGAGCCGGTAAGCATACGATCCGCTCGTTGCGGGCTCATGACAGCACGAGACCGTTCTCGGGTCACCGGGAGCGGTGAAACTCCTTGCTCGCATCCACAATCATTCGCGCGACTTCGGAGTCCGGTTTCTCGTGGATGTCCGGTTGGAGGAACACGCTGTAGCTTTCGCAGGCGAGCACGGATATGCCGGACGCCCCCAGCGGCGCCCGTTGGTTGGGGAAACTGTTGCGTTTGGAGCGAATGAAGTCGGCCGCGGCCCGCACCGCTGAGTGCGCATCGCGATCGAGCTCAGTGGGGTAGCTGAAGCGCCACCGGCTCACTCGCTGACGGATGACGCTCTTGTCCGGGCCGATTCCGGAGGCAGCGAACACACGGCAGTCATAGTCGCGACAAGTCTGGGGCCGCGACTCATAGATGGCGCATTCGTTGTTGCGCAGCATGGGGCACGTGCCATCCGGTCGCGCGGCCATGGTCAGCTCATCGGGCGCGAACCCCGCTACCCGAGACAGCAACTGGGCCGGAATCAGGGCGCGCGCACCCTGATCGTGGGGGCGAATCTGCACTGAGTACCCGGAGATGCAACAGCCACGACAATCCCCGCACGGCACATCCGAACCCGGGTTGCCGAGCAATGAGGCGCGAAAATGCCGCAGCCAGTCGAGAAAGCCGCCGGCCGGCAGCTCGTCTCCCGGGGGCATGGACGCAGGGACGCTCATGTGTCTATGGTGTCATCGGCGAATCGCAGAGATCTGAGTAATGGGTTATGAAATCGAGCGCAAGTTTCTCGTGCAGGGTGAAGGCTGGCGCGCCGGCGCCCGGCAGCGATTGTGTCAGTTCTACCTGAACCGGGACAAAGAGCGCACCGTGCGAGTGCGCATTGCCGGCGAGCAGGCCTTTCTCACGATCAAGGGCGCCACTCGGGGTGCGACCCGCGCCGAGTTCGAATATGAGATCCCGCTGCGGGATGCGCAGCAGATGCTCGAGCTCACCGATGGACCGATTCTCGAAAAGGTCCGTCATGTCCTGGTGCACGAGGGGGCCCGATGGGAGGTGGACGAGTTTCTCGGCGCCAACGCCGGCCTCGTGGTCGCCGAAATCGAGCTGCAGTCGCCGGATCAACCGTTCAGCCGCCCGTCCTGGCTCGGGCGGGAAGTCACGCACGACCCTCGATACTACAACTCCAACCTGGCGGGTCATCCCTACGATACGTGGCAAAACGATACGACCACCGGCTGATCGAGGAATCCTAATCCTCCAGCCCCACCGTACGACCGGAAAATCCGGCCACATCGAAATACACATTCGGGCCGACACGCTGGGTCTTCAGGATGGTCGCGAGCCCGTGCGCGGCGGGCTGCGACTTCAGGGTTTGTGTGCAGACATCCGCGCTCTTGCCGCCCTCGCGGAAGCTTTCCTGCAGAACCCGTCCGCTGAGCTTACCGCTCGTGCCGGGTTGGATTCCCAGCAGGTGCGCGATGGTCATGCCGATGTCCGCATTGCTGGTTGGCATCGGATCCACAAACGCCTGCCGAAAATCCGGCCCCCGCGCGGCCATGAAGTTCCAGGTATCCGCGCGACTGAAACTGCCGTGCATGCCCTGGCCGCCCTGTAACCGCGTATCCGCGATCTCGCGGGCGCACAGTACCGGGATGCGCTGGCAGTCGGAGGCAAACGAGCGGAAGTTGACGACAATCGCCGGCACCGGGGTGAGCGCGCTGCCGATCAGGCCGATATCGCTCAGGGACAGCGCGCCGGCCTGTTTGCCGATGCGCTGTTCGTTGACAAACAGTCCGCTCACATAGTCCTGTTCCAGCAGCGCCTGCACGAGCCGCGTGCCGAGCTCATGCGCCCGTTTATCGAGCACCGCCGGCGGAATGTAGATGAGGTCGGAGCCGCCGTTGGCGGCGATGATGACCTGGGGCTTCTTTGGATCCGACCCGATCACGCCGTTGCCATTGGCGGGATGGGCGGTCTGCAAATCAACCTGTTTGTTGTCATCGTCAGGATCGTAGAGTTGCAAGGTTGAATCGCCCTTGCGCAGCGCGGCGGTCAGATCCATCGCGAGAAATCCCGGCGGCAGTTGCTTCTCCCGGGTATCGGCATAGGACCCCGCGGCGGCGGCGCTGGTCCGGCTGCTCTTATCGATCGTCGAAAAGCCGTGGTCGGCGGAAACGATGATATCGGTGGAATCGTACAGCCCGAGCGATTTCAGGCTTTGCTCTATTGCCGCCAGCGCGCTGTCGACAGCGCGGATGGCTGCCAGCGAAGTCGGACCGTTGATGCTGCCGTCACCCTGGTTGTGCTGCGAGCCATCCGGATCCCGCGACCAGTAGACGAGCACGAACGGCCGGTTGGTTGCCTTGAATTTCGGCAATACGACCTTGATGGTCTGTTCCAGGAAATACTGTTGCTGCGCGAAATTGGCGATCCACGTGCCGGGATGTTGGGCATCCCCGGCGTTGCCGTTTTCACCGCGGCCCACGGCTTTCGCCTGCAGCTTCGCCTCCTCGATGACTTTCAGCCATTCCTGCGGCAGCGGCACTCCTTTGCCGGGTGTGCCTGTTGCGTCGTCGATCACCAGCCCTTCCTGGCCGCGCAGGGCGGCGCCGTCGAAAATAGCGACAGGCCCCAGCTTGCCGATCAACGCCGTGGCGGCGCCGCGCTGGTTGCGGGCGGCCGTGACAATGGGCGTCTCGTGGAGGTAATTGCCCCCCAGATGCATGTTGAGCTCGCGCACGGTCTGATCGTTTTCCAGGAAGGGTGTGACCGAGCCTCCGAACGCCACTCCGGTGTAGATGGTGTTGCTGAAATCTCCCGTATCACCGAGACCATGCCCGGTCGCGAACGCGGAGGCGTTGGCTGTTGTGAAAGTCGGGAAGAGTGAATGACTGTTGACGAAATTCACGCCTTCGTCCCGAAGTCGAGCCAGCGTAGGCGCAGTTTGCGGATCGATGATCGCCGCGCGCAGCCCGTCGGGAACAAACAGGATGACGTTGTGGGCAGGGGTTGCGGCGGAGCCGATGACGGGCAGCCCCGCCAGAACGGCAAATAGCCCGCGCAAGGCGCCGAATCGTCCCTTGGTCATTGCTGCTGTCCGAATGCTGTCGGTAGGGGGCTGCAATCGTACGCGGTGTTACACTTGGCAGGGCCATTTTCGATTGGGGGGAGCCATGCTCTTCGAGCATCGGCATGCCGGCGGCTCCCTGTGAGGCGGGTTATTCGCTCGTCTGGAGTCAGGTGACCGATGAGAACATGGGCTGTCCTGGTTGCGGTCGGTGTGTGCGTTGGCGGGCGGGTGGGCGCTCAAGAGCATTCGCATCCGCCCCCGGAGAGGCTCGGAACGGTGAGTTTCGCGACTTCCTGCGTGCCGGGCGTGGCCCATGACTTCGAGCGCTCGGTCGCTTTGTTGCATTCATTCGCGTACGAGACGGCGCGCAAGGGATTTCTCAATGTCGCCGAGGCCGATCCGACCTGCGCCATGGCCCACTGGGGGGCGGCGATGGCCTATTGGCACGAGTTGTGGTCGCCCCCTGACGCGGACGATCTGAGTAAAGGTCGTGAGGAGATCGCACGCGCTCAGCAGCTCACCGTCCGATCCGAACGCGAGCGGCAATTCATCGCGGCGGCTGCTGCCTTTTTCCACGACTCCGATCACGTTCCGCACGCCGTACGGGCTGACGCGTACGAGCAGGCGATGCGCAAGGCGGCGACTACCAACCCAAAAGACACCGAGTCACAGGTGTTTTATGCATTGTCGCTGCTGGCGGTTGCAACTCCGGAGGATCGGACGCACGCGAAGCAGAAACTCGCTGCTTCCATACTGGAACCAATTTATGCGGCACATCCCGATCACCCGGGTGTTGCCCACTATCTGATTCACGCCTACGACAGCACTGAATTGGCGGCTAAAGGTGTAGCAGCGGCGCGCGCTTATTCGAAGATTGCGCCGTCAGCTCCGCATGCGTTGCATATGCCCTCGCACATATTCACGCGACTGGGCCTCTGGGATGACTCGATCGCGTCGAACAGTGCGGCGCGGACCGCAGCGCGCAACCAGGGTGATGTGGGTGAGGAGCTGCATGCGATGGACTACCTCACGTATGCCTACCTGCAGCGCGGGCGGACGAATGACGCGCAGCAGGTAGTTGTATCTTTGAAGGACATGGGAACCTTGATGGGGAAGGACTTCAAAGTGGGTTATGCGGCGACCGCCATGCCGATCCGGCTCTCCATGGAGGAGCACAAATGGGATGCCGCGGCGATGTTACAACCCCTGCCGGAATCACCCCCTAACATTGCGGCGCTCGTTTATTGGGCACGCGCCGAAGCGAAGTCACGCGGCGGTCATCCTGAGGATGCGGATGAAGATATCTCGGAGCTGAGGAACTGTCAGCAGCGCCTGCAGGCGGCAGGCAATGCGTACTGGGCCACGCAGACTGCGGTGCTGCTCCAGGAGGCCGTGGCCTGGCAGTCGGCGGCCGGCTCTCACCTTGACGAAGCCGTGAGAACCCTGCGTCAAGCGGCGGACGCAGAAGACGCCGTTGAGAAGCTGCCGCTGACACCGGGTCCGATAGTCCCGGCGCGCGAGCAGTTGGCCGACCTGTTGCTCACGCTCAATCACCCTCAGGAAGCCCTGAAGGAATATCAGGCGGCGTTGGTTTCCGCCCCGGGCCGGCGCGGGGCCCTCACGGGCGCGGTCCAGGCGTCCGAGCGGGTGGGCGATCTGCAGTTGGCGGGTCGCTTGCGGGAAATCCTGCTGAAGGACTGATTTTCGCCGCGTCACGTGCGGATACTGACCGGACTGCCATCGCGAGGCGCTTTGCGGGGCCGGTCGAGTCGATCTTTCGGCCCGGTCGCTACTGGATCAAGCGACGCGCTGGCCGTCGACCTCGCGGCCGCCGTCGCTGGCAAACAGCTTGTCATCGGGCGCGATGACGCGGCCCATGTCAGCAATGCGGGACCAGTCTTCCGAGCTCGCGAGCGATGCGTTCTGCGCGATCTGGCGGGTGGCTTCGAGGAAGGCGCGGCGATTTTCGGCCGCGGCCGTGTAATACAGCTCGAGGAGCTTCAGGCGCAGGTCGCTGCGATCGGGCTCGCGCTCGATGGCCTGGCGCAGCACATCCACGGGGTTCTTGCGGCGCTCGACGAACGATTTGGGCTCGGACGGCCCGCTGCCCATGACCACGTGTTCGGTGTTGGTCGTGGCTTCCGGATTGAAGAAGGAAAACTTCTGCTCGACGGTGTCGCCGGCGAGCTCGAGCTCCGGCGCGACCAGCAATTCGGTGTCGGGGGTATCTTGCGGTGACTGCTTCGGCATCCGCACGGTCGGCTCGAAGGTTTCCAGGGGAAGCTTCGCCGTGTCCTCGATTGCGAGGCTGACCGTCGGCTCGTTGAGCAGATCCGCGATAGGGGTGCTGAAGGAGTCTTCAAGCCAACTCGCGTCCTTTGGAGTCGGCTGCTGCTGTGCGGCCGCGGGGTTGCTGCCCTTGCTGCCCGATTGCTGCGAAGGAGGAGGGGGCGTTCTGGACTCTACCTCGTCCCTGGATTCATCCTCAGCGGCGTCTGCCTCGGTTGAGTGGGTCACGGGTATGGGGTACCGAGGGGTCATGTGGTAGGCATGATTGCGGCGACGGAGGTAGAACCACGCAGCTGCGAAGAACAGCAGGCTGGTGGTTGCGCCGATCGCTATCAACTGGTAGCCACGATGCCGGGTCGGGGGCGCCTCTTCCTCGTCGTTATCGCTGGTCGCTTCATCTTCGACCGCCGGTGCGTCGGCACGCGCGGTGGCGGGGTTGGGAGCCGCGGCTGTTGCCAAAGAGCCGGGGACGGAGGATGTGGCGGCGGCCGGCGATTGGTCTGGCAGGGGGCTCTTCAACTGCTGCTGGATCTGCGCCAGTGATTGCTCCAGAGAGGCAATCCGCTGGGTCAGCGCCGCCTGATCGGTCGGCAGCGCCTCGCCGTTCGGGGTGGTGGTCTCGAGAGCGTTGTTGGCAGCAATCGAAGCGGCTGCGGCCTTGGCAGCGGCGGATCCAGCCGTCCCGGGCGAAGCGGCGGAAACGCCGGCTCCGTCAGTTGCACTGTTCGAGGCGCCGTGATGTAGCGACGCACGCCACTCAGCCATCTGCGCGTCGTACTCGCGATTCGTCTCATCCGTCGAAATTGTGGCCAATTGCTCCGGAGTGGGGAATGTCAGCGTGACGCCCGCATGCATCCGGTTGAAGTTGCTCTGGAACGCGGCCGGGTTGGCTCGATAGATCGCGACCATCATCCGATGGCGTTCGGTGCGGGACCTCGCGCCTGTGGCGGTAACAATCCGGGCCAGCGTGTCGTGGCGCGCGACGGTGTACGTCGTGCCCAGCAGCCGGGAGCTGGTGCCCGCCGCGGCGGCGGCCGGTGCCGGGTGCTCATTGCCGGCGACGGCCGGCGAATCGGATGCCGCAGTGGAGCTCGGGGCAAAACCAACCGGTGCGTTGGAAGCGACTTCCGCATTGGTTCCCAACCCGGCTGGATCCAAAAGCAGCGTGTACTCGCGAACCAACTCGCCGCTCGGCGAGTGCAGGTCCACCAGCAACGTGACCACCGGCTCGGTGAACTTCTCCGTCGAGCGGACGTTGAGCACGGGCCGTCCCTGCGCATCGCGCCCCACGGTAAGAGTGGTTCCGTAGATGAACGGAGCACGCTCGAGGTTGTACTTCTGAAACAACTCATCGCTGGCGAGCTTGGCGCTCACCCGGGCGAGCTCATCTTCCCCTACACCGACCAGCTCGATCTGCGCGACCAGCGGCTGGTGCAGGGCGGACTGGATGTGGATATCCCCCAGGCCGAGCGCATACGAGGTCGCTGGCCCGGTGAGGGAAAGTGTTATGAGTGTGGGTCTCAGCAGGTGCAACATGATTGCGGCGAAACTACCGGAGCCGTTCGACTTAAGTCCGAGGTATGCGTCACCAATATGCACGCAGCTCGGGCATTATGTGACGCAGGTCACAGGCGCCCATTCACGCCGTCTTCGGCCGCGACTCGCGGCCGTTCGGTTTGCGCTTGCGGGTGCCGCCGCGTGGCAGGCGTCGCACCGTTGGATCCTTGATGAGATGCACCGTCCGCTCGAAAATCGAGTCGTTCGCCATCTGCCGCCCGATGTGGATCACCGCGCTGTCCTGCAACTCCTTGCCGATGGCATCGTTGATGAGCGCAAGGGTATCTACGTCGAGGTTGTCCAGCACCTCGTCCATCAAAATCCACGCGGGTTTGTGCAACAGCACCCGGGCAAACGCGAGCCCCATCAACTCGTCCTCGCTCAGCTGTTGCTCCCACCCGCGCTTTGCGTCCAACAGGGGCATCAGCCGCTCGAGCTTCATCCGCCGCAGGGCCGCGGCTATTGAAGCCTCATCGAACGTAGCCACTTTCGACGGATAGCACATGGCTTCCCGGAGCGATCCCGGCGGCCAGTAGGGTATCCGCGGCATGTACTCGATGGCTTCCCCTTTGGGCCGTGTAATCGTGCCGGACCCCCAGGGCCACAGTCCTGCCAGCGCGCGGAACAGCAAGGTTTTGCCCGTTCCCGGCTCGCCTAGGATCAATACCCGCTCGCCTCGTTTGATGTCGACGGACTTCTCCTTCACCAGCGTGCAGCCGGCGGGTGAGGCGATCTCCAGCTGATCGATGCTCAGATGGCCGGCCGCGCCCTCCGCGAAGGCAATCTGGCTTTCAACACCATGCAGGGTGTCCGTTGACAAAATGGCGCGCCGGAAGCTCGCCACCCGCAGCAGAGTGGCGCGCCAGTCGGCGATCACACTGAAGTTGTCCACGAACCAGCGCATGGAGGTCTGCACCTGAGTGAAGGCGCCCGCGGCCATCATCAGGCCGCCGAACGACAGGTTCCCGGAAAAATACAGGGGCGAAGCCGCGAGAATGGGCGCGACCAGGGTGAACCAGCCATAACCCGCGGTGACCCAGGTGAGATGGGTCAGTCCCAGGACGAGGTGTTTGGTCGCGGCGAGGACGGCCGCGACGTCCAACTCGATTCGGCGGGTTTCATCGGCTTCCCCGCGGGCGAGCGCAATCGCATCCACGTGCTCGTTGACGCGGACGAGGGAAAACCGCAGATCCGCCTCGCGCGCGTAGCGATCGGCGTTGCGGTTGATCAGGCTTTTGCCGACCCGGTAACTCAGCAGTGAAGCCGAGCCCGCATACAACACGGCCGTCCACACCATGTAGCCGGGTATCTCGTACGTGTGGCGGCCAACCTGGAGCGCGAAGTCGCTCGATATCCTCCACAACACATGGACAAACAGGGCAAGGAGGATACCGGCCTGCAACAGGCCGGTACCCAGGTCCGCCGACAGCTCGGTCAGATGACGCGCATCCTCGTGCATGCGCTGATCGGGGTTGACACCGATGGGACCCGCGCTGGCCAGGCGAAACGCCCGCATCGGCTGCAGCCAATTCTGGATGAGATCCTTCGCCAGGCCTTCACGCAGCTTCAGCTTCAACATCTCGTTCAACCAGCGCTGGCCGACGTTCATAACCAGCAGCGCGCCGGTGAGGATGCCGAACACGCCGAGCTGATGAAAAAACGCCGCCATATTGTGACGCTCGATCGCGTCATAGAAAGGCTGGTTCCAGGTGTTCAGGCGGATCTGCCCGTATGCCGTCGCGCCGACCACCGCAACGAGCAGACCCGCCAGGATGAATAGTTGATCGCGCACCGGGGAGTCCAACAACGCGCGAAACATCATGCTCATCTGCGGGATGAGCTTCGATTGCGCCGCTTCTTCCTTCGCCGCGGACGCGTCCGAGTTTTCCTCGGGCCGATCAGTCATTTGAGCTGCCTCAACGTAGGGTGCTGTACGATGAGTCCACGACGCGGCGTCCGCAGGCCGGTCGGCGCGCTGCAATCAAAGCACCCGCTATGTTCATAGACCCATCGCTTCTTGGTACAAGGGCCCCGGCTTTGAAAGACTGACGGGGTCTCGCTGCGCCAGCCGGGGTTGCGCCTTGAAGAAAGCCATTTACGTCGTCGGGCTCGTCGTGCTGGGCGGCGTCCTGATTATTCAATCTTTCTGGGGCTAGTTTCCATGAGTCCGGCGCCTCTTTTTGCAGTGCGCAAAAGTGTGGCATGGTACTGAGGCGCTCCGCCGGCCCCGCGGTCATCTGCCGCAATCGAACGTGCGGAGGTCGCACCCGGACGGCTGGGTGACGTACGTACGCGAGAATCCGAACAACGGGCGAGTGGAACACAAGATCGCCTATGGGGCCGTGCACGATGGCCTCATCTTAAAAGCGGGCACCGACGAGTAAGCTCCCGCCGGGAGCGGCCGTAGCTACAATGGGGCCATGCTCCTACGCCCGACGTTTCTGATTTGTGTGCTCATTGGATTGCCCGCTGCCCGGGCGGCTGTACCGGTCTACTCCTACGAGCTCATCAAAGCCTACCCGCACGATACCCAGGCGTTCACGGAGGGCCTGTTCTATCTGAACGGCTTCCTCTACGAGAGCACCGGTCTGGAGCATCAGTCCACGATCCGCAAAGAGAAGCTGGAGACCGGCGAGGTGCTCCAGAAGATCGATATCCCGCCGCAGTATTTCGGTGAAGGGATCGTCAACTGGAAGAATCGGCTGATCAGCCTCACGTGGAAGAGCGGGGTCGGCTTTGTCTACGCTCTGAATACCCTGAAGTTGCAGCGCCGCTTTTCCTACGAGGGCGAAGGGTGGGCGCTCACACAGGACGGCAAGCGGCTCATCATGAGCGACGGCACGCCGGATCTGCGCTTCCTGGACCCGGAAACCTTGCGGGAAACCGGCCGTGTCACGGTCACCTACGACGGCAGGCCGGTTTCGCAGATCAACGAGTTGGAATGGATCAAGGGCAAGGTCTACGCCAATGTTTGGCACACCGACATGGTGGCGATCATCGATCCTGAACGCGGCGATATCACGGGCGTCGTGGATCTGACCGGCTTGATGCCTGCTGACCGCCGTCCACCCGGGCCGGACAGCGTGCTGAACGGAATAGCCTATGATGCCGTCCGCGACCGCCTGTTCGTGACAGGCAAGAACTGGCCGAATTTGTTCGAGATCCGCGTGTTACCGGCGGGGCAACTGCCGCATCGTCAGTAACCGGCGGCGGCCCGAACTTCCGCGGCCGGTTTATCCAGGTCGGCCAGCAGCTCAGGGCCCACGATGGCCAACGCCGTGCAGCCGTAGGAGAGCAGCCGATCGTGAAAGTCGTGCAGTGAGCCGCTCCCCGCCATTCGCTGCAGATACTGCGCCAGAATTTGTTGTATTTGCCAGCGGCCCACCGTATAGGCGATGAAGTAGCCCGGGCCGGTGGCGATAGCCGCCACTGCCGCACGGGCTGCTTCCGGCGTGAAGCCGGTCTGCTGCGCGTAGAAGTCGGCGGCCTGCTCGTAACTCCACTCTCCGGAGGCCAGCTTCGGGTCGACGATGGCCCGCGCGCCGCGGACGCGCTCCCAGCGTGCCGTGAACAGCCGCGCGTCGAGGTCATCGCCATACAGGCCGAGCCGTACGAACATCTCCTCGCCGTAGAACGCCCAACCTTCCGCGAACGTGCCGGCGTTCTGCATCTTGCGGATAAAGTCCGAGTGGCGCTTGGCGACCGACAATTGCAGGAAGTGGCCCGGCATGGCTTCGTGAGCCGCCGTGGATAGAATCCGATCGCGGTCGAAATCCTGGTTCATGTCCATGCGGTCCGCGGCCGCCGCGAGGGACGTGGGTGGAGTGATGAAGTAGTAACCGTTGGTTTCGGAGGAGAACTGTCGCGGTGAGATCATCGATGCGCCCGGGGAGACAGGCTGCATGAACTTCGGTGTTTCCTGCACATGGATGGTTCCGAGCCATGCAGGCACGGTGATGAGATCGTGGTCGGTGACGAAGCGGGTGAGCTCGGTGATCCGGTCCCGATAGAAATCGATCAGGGCCGGGCCTTCCGGGGCCAATCCGCCGCCTGTCTGCGCTCCCAGGGCGACATGCTCGCTGCGGGCCCGGGCCAGCAGCCACGCCTCTTCCGCCCAGCCGTGCGCCAATTCGTCTTCGGCCATTCGCTCCACGTCTCGCGAGGAGAGGGGCAGCAATTGCTCGTCGCGCAACATTGCGTCGTAGGCCTCGCGACCCATGGCGAAGTTCTCGGGCCACTGTTGCACGTGGGCGTCGATATAGGCCTGGGTCTTCGCGATCTCAACGAGAGTCGCATCGCGCGCGGCCGTGAATCGTGCCAGGGACTTTGCATCGTGGGCATAGTGGGCCTTGGCGGCGTCCGTGAGCGCACCGCTGAACAGATCTCGCGCGCCTGCCAGCTCCTGGCTTCCCACCACGCCATACAGATGGCCGGGTTGAGTCACCAGGGCCTGGCTCTCGATGATGTACTTCGGTGCCTGACTCAATCGAGCGACGATGTCTCGCCATGCTCGATTGACATCCGCCGCGGTTTTGCCATCGCGGCCCGCGACCGGCATGAACTGCAGCTGGTTGAATATCGCGCCCACGATTGTGTTCGCGCCGTTCGCGTAGTCTTTCCGATCGAGCTGGCGGTTCAGCAGGACATTGAGGCTGGAAACGAGCTGCGCGCGCAGCAGCGCCGCGTCATTGCGATCGACGAGTGAGGTGTGATCGGTCGGAGTCGCAGGCTGCAAGGGCTGGAGTTGATCCAGTTGCTTCTGCCACTGTTGCAGCCTCGCAATGTAGGCGGCGCGGTGCGCTTCCGATGGGGTATCGAGCTCACCGTCGTGTCCGGGAATTCCCAGAGCGGTTGCCTGGGTGGGAAACAGTGTCGCCGTCGTGTAGGTGATGTCCCTGGCCAGTGCCGTGAGCTGGTCATGGAGGGTGGGGGCTGCCTGTACGGATCCGCACAGACCGGCCAGCATCAAAAAACCAATGGCACGCGATCCCATCCTCTCCCCCTTGTGCTCCATCCGCTCGCTGGCAGCCCGTAGCTCACGCCGCGCCGTTGTTCACCGCCACCGACTTACAGCTGGCCTCGTACCTGGGCGGTTATTTTATACGAGTGTACGCGTGCGGTGTGGTCGAAGATCTGCGACGTGATCATCAGCTCCTGCGGCTGGTGTCGCTCGATGAATCTGGCGATGCTCTCGCGCACCGTCGCCGGCGAGCCGATGGCCGAGCATGACAGCACGTCATCCAACATCGTCCTGGCGGCGGCGGGCAATCCGTTAGCGTAGCCATCGAGCGGAGGCGGCAACTGGCTCGGGCGGCCGGTGCGCAGGTTGACGAAGGCCTGTTGCATGGAGCTGGCGAGCAGCAGCGCCTCCTTGTCGGTGTCGGCGGCGAACACGTTAAATCCCAACATGACGTACGGTTTGTCAAGTTGGGCGGAGGGGCGAAAGCGGGCGCGGTAGATGTCGAGCGCCTCCAGCATCATGGCGGGTGCGAAGTGCGAGGCGAATGCGAAGGGCAGGCCGAGCGCGGCGGCCACCTGGGCGCCGAACAGGCTGGAGCCCAGAATCCACAAGGGGACGTGGGAGTTCATTCCCGGCACGGCAATGACTTGTTGGCCTGGTTGAGGGGTGCCCAGGTAGTGCATCAGCTCGATGACGTCGTTCGGGAATTCTTCGGGGTCGGTGGCGAGGTTGCGGCGCAGCGCCCGGGCGGCCAACTGATCGGAACCGGGGGCACGGCCCAGACCGAGGTCGATGCGGCCCGGGAAGAGGGCCTCCAGGGTGCCGAATTGCTCGGCGATGACGAGCGGTGAGTGGTTGGGCAGCATGATCCCGCCCGCGCCCACACGGATTCGCGAGGTGCCCGCGGCGACGTGTCCGATGACGACCGACGTCGCGGCGCTGGCAATACCGGGCATGCTGTGGTGCTCGGCCAGCCAATATCGATTGAAGCCCAGCGCTTCGGCGTTGCGCGCCAAGTCCAGGGTATTGCGCAATGACTGGGCGGGATTGCTGCCTTGGGTAACGGGGGAGAGGTCGAGAACGGAGAATGGAATCATGTACACGCACCGCGAGCCCTGGGGTATGGGTACGTAGGAGCGAATCTGCGGCAATCAAGGCGGGTGCCTGCGCATCGAAGAGCGGACCATCCGCGACTGGCTCGGCAACGACGCAGTTGGAGGCCCCCGCGCGCTGCTGTGCTGACTGTGACCCGAGGCCCGCCGGTCGGCCGTCGTCGGACGTGGCGGCGCTGGCGAGCCGGGTGAGGCCGCTGCCTTGCGACTCGATGAATCGCAGCGACTCGAGCGCAGCCGTCTTCTGGTCGTCGCCGTACTTCTCGATCAATGGTTGAGCCTTCTGCAGCATGGCCGGCAGATCCGCCAGCGCATGTCCGGCCTCGGGGTTCAGCGCATAGGTGGCCGGGAACAGCCCGATGATGGTGAGCATGATCATGCCGATGCTCTTCTGCCCGTCATTGGTCCCATGCGCGAAGCTCACGCCCGTGCAGGTACCGATCAATATCGCGCGCATCCACCACACGGGTGCCTTCTCACCCGCCGGCTCATACAGATGAGGGTCGTGAAGCGTCCTGCGCGTCATGAGATACAGACCGCCGGCGAGCATGAATCCCAACACCGGCGAGAGCGCGAGCCCCTCCAGTACTGACCAGAGTTGGTGCCAATGCACTCCCTGCGTCAAACCATGGCCGTGTGCGAGGGCGTTCCCCACCGCGACCCCGATGAGGGCGCCGATCAAGCAATGGGAGCTGGAATTCGGCAGCCCGAACCACCAGGTGAGAATGTTCCAGAACAGTGCGGAGGCGAGCAGGGCAATCAACATGGCCACGGCGGGGCCGCCGTCCGGGGGTGAAAGAACTTCCGCCGGCAATAACTCGACCAATGCGTAGGCGACAGCGATGCCGCCCACGAGCACACCGACAAAGTTCATGATGCCCGACCAGACGACCGCCGCCGTTGGTTGCAGCGACTTGGTGTAGATAACCGTGGCCACGGCATTGGCGGCGTCATGGAAGCCGTTGGTGGCCTCAAACATGAGCACCATCGCCAGCGCAAAAGCCAGCAGCCCAACGGCCAGCATCGAGGTCGGATCGAGATGGGTCAGCATGGCAACGGCGTCCCGGGTCGAGGAAAAGTAAACAAGCGGCCGTCAGCGCCGCCGTTCCCAGGTCACAAAAAGTTCACCCCCGCTCGAGAAAGCTCGTCGCGGCGCCGGCCTCTCGAGACATCTTGTCAAACGCGCAGCTGCGGCGGTGCCCCATACCCCTTTAGGGCGGTTGTTGCCTCGGCAAGGATTATCGATAATCGAGATCACACACGTTCCTCCGGGCCCCCGCTATGTGGATTGTCGAGGTGGCGCTGCGGCGCCCCTACACCTTCATTGTCCTGGCACTGCTGCTGCCGATTTTCGGGCTGCTCGTCATTCTGGGCACGCCGCTGCACAAAGGCATGCCGACGGACATCTTTCCGAACATCCGCATTCCCATCATCGCTGTGACTTTCCAATATGCCGGCATGCCGCCGGATGAGATGTCCGGGCGTGTTACCGCGCAGATCGAGCGGTACGCCACCACGATCGTCAATGACATCGAGCACGTCGAGTCCCAGACCTACCCCGGCGTGACCGTCATCAAGCTGTTCTTTCAGCCCGGCGTGGATATCAATCTCGCCATGGCGCAGGTGACCGCATTCGGACAGCTGTCACTGAAGAACATGCCGCCGGGCATACAGCCGCCGCTGATCCTCAAATACAACGCGGCCAGCGTCCCCATCCTCCAGTTGGCCATGTCGAGCAACCGCCACACGGAGGCACAGTTGTTCGACTTCGGCAACCAGGTGATTCGCGCGCAGGTGGCGACGATTGCCGGTGCGGCGGTGCCGTATCCGTTCGGCGGCGCGACTCGTCAGATCCAGGTCGATTTGCAGCCCGATGCCCTGCGGGCGCAGGGCTTGACCGCGACCGATGTCAACAACGCCATCACCAATCAGAACCTGATCGTTCCCGCCGGCACGCAGAAGATCGCCGACACCGAGTACACGGTGAAGCTCAATTCGAGCCCGCTGAAGCTCGATGACATCAACAACCTGCCCATCCGCACGGCCAACGGCGCGGGCGCCACCACTTATATCCGCGATGTAGCTTTCGTACACGACGGCCATCCGCCGCAGACAAACATAGTGCGGGTGGATGGACGTCGGGCGGTGCTGATGTCGATCCAGAAGACGGGGTCAGCCTCGACGCTCAGCATCGTCAATGAAATCAGAGAGCGTCTGCCGCGTGTTCGCGAGTTGCTGCCCGACGGCGCGACGGTCGTGCCGACAGGCGACCAGTCTGTTTTCGTCCGTGGCGCGATCAAGGGCGTGGTGACGGAAGCCGTCATCGCCGCCGCGCTGACCGGTTTGATGGTGTTGCTGTTCCTGGGTAGCTGGCGCAGCACCCTGATCATCACGATTTCCATTCCGCTGTCGATACTCGCCTCCATCATCATCCTCAATGCGCTCGGCGAGACCATCAACCTGATGACTTTGGGCGGGCTCGCCCTGGCGGTCGGGATCCTGGTCGACGATGCCACCGTCACCATCGAGAACATCAATCGCCACCTGGAAGAGGGCGGCGAAGTGGAGCCGTCGATTCTGAAGGGCTCGTACGAGATCACGATTCCGGCTCTGGTCTCTACGCTGTCCATTTGTATCGTGTTCGTGCCGATGTTCCTGCTGAGCGGCGTCGCGCGCTACCTGTTCGTGCCGTTGGCCGAAGCGGTCGTGTTCGCGATGATCATGTCCTACATCCTGTCGCGAACGCTGATCCCCACGCTGTGCAAGTATTGGCTGCGGACCCATGAGCAGGAAATGGCCGCCGCCGCGAAGCCCAATGCCTGGCAGCGTTTCCAACGCGGCTTCGAGGCTCGCTTTGAACGGCTGCGCGATGGTTACCAGCACGTGCTGACCACGATCCTGCACCACCGCGCCGTGTTCATGACCGTGTTTCTCGGAATGGCCCTTGCCTCCCTGCTGCTGATCCCGTTCCTCGGGCGCAACTTCTTCCCCGAGGTCGATTCCGGACAGATCAAGCTGCATATCCGCGGACCGACCGGGCTGCGTGTTGAAGACACGGCGGGCCTGGTCGATCACATCGAGGCTGCTGTCAGGGACACCATTCCATCGAAGGAGATTGCCAGCGTCGTCGACAACGTCGGCCTGCCTGTCTCGGGCATCAACCTGACCTACGGGAACTCGGGCACCATCGGCAGCAGCGATGCGGACATATTGATCTCACTGACCGAAGATCACTCGGCGACCCACGACTACATCCGCACGCTGCGCCAGCAGCTGCCGCGGCGATTCCCCGGCACCACCTTCAGTTTCCTGCCCGCCGACATCGTCAGCCAGATCCTGAATTTCGGCGCCCCGTCCCCGATCGATATCCAGATCGTGGGGCCCAACCCGAAGAACAAGGAGATAGCGGACCAACTGCTGGCCTCCCTGCGGCACGTGCCCGGGCTGGTGGACCTGCGCATCCAACAGGTCTTCAACCAGCCGGAGCTGCGAGTCGTCACCGATCGCAGCCGCGCGCAGCAGCTCGGGATCAGTCAACACGATATCGCCAACGACCTGTTGCTCACGCTGTCGGGCAGCGGTCAGATCGCCCCCACCTTCTGGCTCAACGTCGAGTCGGGACTGCAATACCCGCTGGTGACGCAGGCGCCGCAGTACCGGATGACGTCGCTGCAGGACCTGCAGAACCTGCCTGTGAGCACGCCCACCCAGACTCAGATCCTGGGCGGCCTTGCCACCATCACGCGCGGCTTCGGGCCCGCCATTGTGTCCAAATATGACGCGCAGCCCATCATCGACATCTTCGGCGCCGCGCAGGATCGCGACCTCGGCGCTGTGAACGCCGACATCCAGAAGCAGTTGGATGCGCTCGACGGCAAGTTGCCGAAGGGCACGCATATCGTCATCCGCGGCCAGGTGCAGACCATGACTGACTCGTACAACGGCCTTGCCATCGGCTTCGCCGGCGCGATCCTGCTCGTGTACCTGTTGATTGTCATCAACTTCCAGTCGTGGCTGGACCCTTTCATCATCATCACGGCCCTGCCGGCGGCCGTCGCGGGCATTGCCTGGATGTTGCTGATCACGGGTACGACCCTGAGCGTGCCCGCACTGACCGGCGCGATCATGTGCATGGGTGTGGCCACGGCAAACAGTATCCTGGTGGTGAGCTTTGCCCGCGACCGCATGGATCAGGGCGCCACGGCGCTGCAAGCCGCGCATGACGCAGGCTTCACTCGCTTCCGGCCCGTGCTGATGACGGCGCTGGCGATGGGCATCGGCATGTTGCCGATGTCGCTCGGCCTGGGCGAGGGTGGTGAGCAGAACGCTCCGCTCGGCCGCGCCGTGATCGGTGGCCTGCTGCTGGCGACCGTCGCCACCCTGGTGTTCGTACCCGCGGTGTTCGCCGCGATCCACGGTCGCCGTGAAGGCAAGAACAGGCCGCTCGAACCCACTTCAACCCCCGTGCCTACGCATTGAGAGACCCTCATGGACCAACCTGCAACCACAAACCGATCCGGGCTGGAAGGCGGTGAGACGCGCTCCCGGAACGAGACCGCGCGAACGCTGGCCCGAGGGGGCGCTGTCGTCGGCGCGCTGGCATTCATCATCATCGTGTGGTCGGTATTTTCCTCGCATCGCGCCTCTGCGAAGCTGCAGGAAGCCACGGAGGCATCCGCCGTCCTCACGGTGGCGACCACCAGCCCGCAGCCGTTGAGTGATCTGACCGAGTTGATCCTCCCGGGCAATCTGCAGGCCCATTACGAGGCGCCCATCTATGCCCGCACGAGCGGCTATCTGAAGCGCTGGCTCGTAGACATCGGCACGCCGGTGAAGGCGGGCCAGTTGCTGGGGGAGATCGAGTCGCCCGAAGTGAGTGCACAGCTCACCCAGGCCCGGGCGGACCTGGCGACGGCCGAGGCCAATCAGAAAATCGCCAACGTGACCGCGGAGCGTTGGCGCCACCTGCGAGCCTCCGATTCAGTCTCCAAGCAGGAAGCAGACGAAAAAATCAGCCTCGCCGCCTCGAACGACGCGCAGGTGCAGGCGGCAAAGGCGAACGTCCAACGGCTGCGCGAGCTCACGAGCTTTCAGAAGATCACCGCTCCTTTCGACGGCATCGTCACGGCGCGTAACACCGACATCGGCCAGTTGGTCGTGGCCGGCAGCAACACCGGCCCCGAGCTCTTTCGGGTCGCGGATATGCGCAAGCTGCGTCTGTACGTGCATGTGCCTCAGACCTATGCGGCGCTGATGAAGCCGGGCATTACCGCCGACCTGGTTTTCCCGGACCGCCGCGGCAAGGTGTACACAGCGAAATTGGACAGCACCTCGAGCGCCATCGAGCAGTCGACCCGCACCCTGCTGGCACAGCTCAGTGTCGAGAACCAGAACAATGAGCTGTTGCCGGGTGCCTACGCCGAGGTGCATTTCAAGCTGCCGGTGGGGGCTGCCAGCGAGTCCTTCAAGCTGCCCGCCAACGTCCTGCTGTTTCGGGGCGACGGCATGAAGGTGGCGACCGTGGACGCGAACGGTCGGGTCATCATGAAGGAGGTTACGATCGGCCGGGACTACGGCTCCGACATCGAAATCGTGCAAGGCCTGAGGGCCGAGGACAAAGTCATCCTCAGCCCGCCGGACTCGCTGACCGATGGAGCGAACGTGCACGTGGCGCCTCCGCCGCCCGGCCAGGTCGCGAAATCGTGAATCGAGCTACCCAGGTTGCGTGTGCGGTTGCCGCACTGTTGAGCGGCTGCTCGCTCGCGCCGAAATATCGGCCACCGCCGCCGCCGGCGGAGGTTGCCACCTACAGGGAGGCGGGCGATTGGATGCCCGCGGCCCCCGCGGATGCCGCGCCACGCGGTGCCTGGTGGGAAGCCTTTGGCGAGCCGACGCTCAACGAGCTGGAACGAGAGCTGGCGCAATCCAACCCCGATCTGCGGGCCGCCGTGGCCCGCTTCGAGCAGGCGCGGGGTCTGGCCATCCAGGCGCGTTCCAACATCTTTCCCTCGGTGGGTGCCGACGTGCAGGCGACGCGCGGCAAGAGCTCCACCAACGCGCCTTTGACGCGCGCCCTCAATGGAATACCGGCGACGTCGAACGACTTTGTGGCGGGCCTCAACCTGAACTGGGAAGTCGACCTGTTCGGACGCCTGCGCAACGCGTCCGCCGCGGTGCGCGCGCAAGCCCAGGCCAGCGCGGCCGATCTCGCGGCTGTGCAACTGTCGCTGCAGGCGGAGTTGGCAACGGATTTCTTCTCGCTGCGCGGCGATGACACGACCATCCAGCTGCTGGAAGACACCATCAAGGTGTACGACCATGCGTTCGAGTTGACACGCAATCGCTACAAGGAAGGTATTTCTGCGGCGACCGACGTGGATCAAGCCGACACCCTGCGCCAGAACGCCCGCTCGCAGCTTGCGGCTGTGCGCCTGGAGCGTGCCCAGTTGGAACATGCGATCGCGGTTCTGTTGGGCAAGGTGCCGGCCGCCTTCGAGCTCGACCCGGGTGAGCTGGCGGGCTCGCCGCCGCAATTGGATGCCGGGTTGCCTTCGAAGCTGCTGGAGCGGCGACCCGATGTGAGTCGCGCCGAGCGCAACATGTTCGCGGCCAATGCCCGGGTTGGGGTGGCCCGGGCCGCATGGTTCCCGGTGTTCTCCATTGCCGGGACCGGCGGTCTTGAAAGCATCCACTCCTCGAGTTGGCTCGCGGCGCCGAGCCGCTTCTGGTCGGTAGGCCCGGCGGCGGCATTGCCCTTGCTGGATGGCGGAGCCCGCTACGGCCTGACCAAGGAGGCTCGGGCGCAGTACGACGAGGCAATGGAAACCTACCGCAAGACGACCCTGACTGCCTATCAGGAAGTCGAAGACAGTCTGGCGGGACTGCATCACCTCGCCGATCAGCGCCGCGCGGATGAGGCCGCCGTCGCTTCGGCCCAGAGCTCCGCGTATCACGCGGACCAGCGATACGATGCGGGTGTGGCGGACTATGTCGAAGTGACGACGACTCACACGGCCGCGTTGAATGCGCAACGCGACACCATCAGTGTACGGGTTGCGCAGATGAATGCTTCGGTGGCCCTGGTGCGTGCAACGGGCGGCGGTTGGACGCAGGAACAGATCGACCACCCGGCAACGCCATGAGCAGCAACGTCGTCCTCAAAAGAGTGTGTACGCGCGATTACATTCGCGACACGCTCGTCGGCCGGATACTCGATGGCACGTACCTGGCCGGCACCCAGTTGAAGGAGTTGCACCTGGCGCGCGAGTTCGGTGTGAGTCAGGCGCCGATTCGCGAAGCGCTGCGCGAGCTCGAAGGCTCGGGCCTGGTGAGCTCGCAACGGTTCCGGGGTACACGGGTCAAAGGCGCCGATTTCGCCGAGATGCGCGAGTCCTACGAGCTGCGCATGATGTTGGAGATGCGTTCGGTGTCCCTCGCCGCTCCCTATGAGCCGCGGCTGCTGGATGACCTGGGCAAGTTCCTGAATGGCATGGATGCCGCTGTCAAAGAGGACGACTCGGAAGGCTATATAGACAACGCCTTGCGTTTCCACCGCCGGCTGGTCGAAAGTAGCGGCAACAGGACTTTCCTGGGTGTCTGGGATTCGTTGTTGTGGGATATCCGTGGGCGCATCGCTTTGCGCCGCTGGGCGGAGCAAGGCAAGAGCTTGAAGTCGCTCGTGAGCATGCACAGGGCGCTGCTGGCGCGACTGCGGGCCCAGGATGTTGACGGCGCTACTGAACGCGTCAGGGCGCTTCTCGCGCGTGTGTGCTCCGCGTTCGAGGAGCCACCCGCGGCGCGTTGATATCGCCGCCTCGTTGAGGTTGCCGGCCGCGGTGCGGACCCTGGCGTTTCTAGTCCTGAGCATGGCCGTCGCTTGGGGCGCCCCGGTCACCGTGGGTCCCGTTGTAATCGCCGTTCCGCGGGGGTTCGTCGCGGCACAGACTCAGAAAACCCGGCAAGCGCTGATTACCGCCTGGACGAAGTCCGTCAAGGACGGCAGCTCCAAGACGTTCCTGCAGGTCACCATTGTCGAACAGGCCGCGCCCGAGGAGCCCGAGAAATACCTGCGGCATGAGCTGGCCACCCTGGAGCAGCGCCGCACGAGCTTCACTCATTCGCCCGCGGCGCATATCCAGCTTGCCGGCGCGCCTGCGGTGCGCGCCACCTGGAACGGGAGCATCGGCGGCTACCCCGTGATGGGCGTGTTTTACAGCGTTGTCGTGAAAGACCGGTACGTCATCAAAATCCTGGCCCAGGACCTGGGCACGACGCCGACCGATGGCCTGTACGAGGCGATGCAGGCCATCGAGTCGATGGGAATGAGCTGATAAAGCAACAGTATTTTGGCGCCCCGGGGGACTGTCTTAGTCTGAGCGCCCCTCACAGGAGCAGCCCCATGGCGGCCGACGCACAGACAACGGGTCGAATACTCAATTCCTCCAACGGCCGGGAATTCCTGCGCAAGGAGGACTGGTGGGCCGTGTGGCTCGGGCTCGGTCTCACCGTCACCGCCGTGCTGCTCTTCCTGCAGGGTGCCAGCATCAAGTGGCTCGCCGTGACTCCCAAGAAGTGGAGCACGATCGCCGAGACCGTGGCGGACTTGCAGGCGAACGGGTCGCGTTACCTCGCTCTGTTCGCCCTGTGGGCCGTGCTGTTCGCTCTCGGGGCCCGGGCGTTAGGCTGGAAGCTGCGCGAGTTCCTGCCGTCGTTTGTCTTCGTGTACGTCGTTTCGCTCCTCATCTTTACGCTCGGCCAGTGGACCCAGGCGGACCACTACAACCTGGAGCCCCCGCTCGTGGCCCTGCTGGTCGGCCTGCTCGTGGCCAACACCAACCTGTTGCCTCGTTGGATGGATGCCGCGTTTCGTGTCGAGTACTACGTCAAGACGGGGATCGTGTTGCTGGGTGCCACTCTCCCCTTTACCTTGATCATCTGGGCAGGCCCCGTCGCGATCTTCCAGGCCTCGATCGTGTCGCTCGTCACTTTCGGCGTCATCTACTTCGTGGGTGTCAAGCTCGGGTTGGATCGCCGTCTGGCGGCAACATTGGGTGCCGGCGGCGCCATCTGCGGCGTGTCCGGCTCGATCGCGATCGCGGGAGCGGTGGGCGCCCGCAGACAGGATGCACCCATTGCCATCACGCTGGTGATCTTCTGGGCCATCATCATGATCTTCGCGCTGCCGCTGGTCTCGAAGGCGCTGGGGCTACCCACCGGCGTGGCGGGTGCCTGGATCGGAACCTCCGAGTTTGCCGACGCCGCGGGGCTGGCTGCCGCACAGGCTTACGGCGGTTATGCGGGTCACGTGTCCAACATCACCGGTAGCTCGGACGCCGCCGTCACCTCTTTTACGCTGATGAAGGTCATCGGTCGTGACGTCTGGATCGGCATCTGGGCGTTCGTGCTGTCGATCGTTGCGACCACCCGTTGGGAGCCGACAGGCGTGGATCGAAAGCCGGACGCCGGTGAGATCTGGCGCCGTTTCCCTAAGTTCGTCATCGGGTTCCTGCTCGCCTCGCTGATCATCACGTTGGTGACTGCTTCGGCGAGCTACGCTCAGTTCAAGTCGACGTTCACTCCGGACCTGGTGGGGCCCATCAAGAACTTCCGCACCTGGGCGTTCATCTTCTGCTTCCTGAGCATCGGCCTCACCACGCGACTGCGCGAGCTCGCCGTCGCCGGCTGGAAACCGTTCTGGGCGTTCTCGAGCGGTGTGGCGGTGAATGTCGTGCTCGGATTCGTGCTGTCGGTGTGGGTGTTCTACTCGTACTGGAGTCACCTGTGACCTGCGCGAGCTGTCGTCATTTCGACAACCGCCCGGCGGCTTTTGAGCAGGCGCTGCCCGGAATCGGCTCGTTCGGTTCCGGGAATGCGTCCGTACGGGATGAGGATGGGATGTGCCGGTTACATGACCGGCACCTGAGCGCCGGCAGCCGTTGCAACCAGCATTGGGCCGTCAGTTCACCGGCTCCGCGTCCTTGACAGTGCCGCAGCTGGCGGTCACGTACTTGCCGGACACCGTGCTGTCGACCGTCATCGACTTGCCCGACGCCGTCGTGACGATGTGCAGCTTGCCGTTGATTTCGGTGCCGCCCTTGAACTCGAAGTGCACATCGGAAACCGTCTTGCGGTTGGTGTGATCGCACTCATCGTGCAAGGTCAGCTCGGAGGCAGTGCTGGAAATGACGTTGCGCTTGCAAGAGGCTTCCTCGGCGCCCCGCTCCATCTCAAAGCCCTTCGCGATCTTCTCCGGGGTCATGCAGTCCTTGTAGACGTGCGGCTTCGATCCCTGGCCCTTCACCATCGCTTCGACCTTGGCGCGCTGTTCGGGCGTCATTTTGGCGAGCTGGTCATCCGGAATGGGCATCTCGCCGGACATCTTGGGGGTCACGGTGACCTCCCACAGGCCGGGCTTGATGTTCGGCTTGGTGTATTGCGCCGCGTGGGCCAGTGCGATGGCGGTGCCGGTGCACAGTACGAACTGCGACACCGCTCCGAGCTTCTTGAGTCTCAACTGCATGGGCAACTCCTTCAGGCCCGCGCCCGTAAGTGACGCGACCCGCGATCATAAGCTCTCTGGCCAGGACGGCGAAAACGGATTCCTGCCCGCCCGGGGGACTTGGGCTGGTGCTGCGCCGTGCCCAAAAGAGGTGAACTGCTTCTCAATCCCCTGCTGAACGACTGTGGTACAAGCTGGACGAACCATGGCCAGCGAACATCACCACCACCAACCCGATTACCGGCGGACCCTCCACGATTCGGTCGTGCAGACTGCCGAGGAGCTCATTGCCCGCACCGTCGGCGTCGTCGAAGCTTCACGGCGGTTCATGGAGCTTGCGGCGGAGCTGGATGCCTGGGAAGACGAAGACCTGTTGTATTTCCAGGAAATCGACTCGCGTAGCGATGCATTCCCGTTGGGGATTGCCCGCCGGCAGTGGGACGCCGCCGCGCTCGAGCGCGAAGATCGCGCACGAGCGCAGTTTGAAGCGTCAGTTTACGCGCACGCGGCCGAGCGCTGCCGGAGCCTGATCCGCCGCTACCACCGGTAATGCGATCGAGCTTGCATTGCCGGGCGTATGCCAGATCCGCTGCGTCGCCTTCGTGAAGTCCGCTGGCTGCGCAAACAGGATGTTGGGGACGAACTTCTGCGGATTGCGGTCGTACAACGGAAACCAGCTCGACTGAACCTGCACCATGATCCGATGTCCCGGCAGGAACGTGTGGCTCACGTTCGGCAGCCGCACCGTGTAGGCCAACACCTTGTCAGGTTGGATGGCGCGTGGATCGGCCGGGTCGGCGCGATAGCGCCCGCGCAGAATATCGGCCGACAGCATCTGCTGATATCCGCCCAGCGCCGGCTGATCGGGCACTTCCGCCGGCCAGACATCGATGATCTTCACGACCCAATCGGAGTCGGTCCCGCTCGTCGAGGCTGACAGGTGCGCGAACGGCTGACCTGCCACCCGCAGGGGTTGCTGCAACGGCTCGGTCTCATAGACCAACACGTCGGGACGGGTCGCGGCGAAGCGCTGGTCATCGACGAGCCACTGATCCCAGGTTGAATCAGGTGACGAGCCGTCCAGGGTCGGCCGCTCACGATAGGGCACCGCTTTGGCCGGATCGGATATGTACTCGTCGTATTTCGTGCTGGAGGCCGACGGCGGGTCAAATCCCAACTTGCCGTTTGCCAGCAGATACAGCGGACGCGAGGCAGTCGCGCAGCCGGATTCGCAGGCGCGCGGCCAACTGTCGTATCGATGCCAGGTATCGGCGCCCGTCTCGTAAACCAACACCCGGGGGGTGTCCGGCGCGGGCCCGTCCTTCAGGTAGTAGTCGAGGAAGGGTTGCATGATGTTGCGGCGGAACCAGCTCGCGGTGTCACCGTCGAAACGGAGCGGGCCGAGGCCGCGTCCTTCGCGTCGCCCCTGGCCGTGGTTCCACGGTCCAAGAACCAGATGCACCCGCTGCCCGCGTGGGTCGCTCGGGGCGAGGGCGGCATACAGCGCGGGTCCGCCATAGATGTCCTCCTGATCGAACAGGCCGGCGACAATCAGCATCGGCACATGGGGCGGCTGCTTCGCAAGGAGCTTGTCGAGCGCCTGTGCCTGCCAGAACGAGTCGTACGCGGGATGCGCCGCAAGCTCGCGCCAGAAGCCGAGCTGATCCAGTCCACGGGATTTCGCCATGGCGCCCGCGGAGCCGGCGCGAAGAAAGGCCTCATAGGTATCTCGAGAATCCGACCACCAGGCCACATCGTTACCGCGAGTCGCCTCCTGGCCATAGGTGTACTGCAGCGTCCCGTCCTCCCGGAAGGCGCCGTTGTGAAACCAGTCATCGCCCATCCAACCGTCAACCATCGGTGCAAACGGAACCGCTGCCTTCAAAGCAGGGTGCGCCCCGACGGTGGACATGACGGCAGTGAAGCCTTCGTAGGAGCCACCGATCGTGGCCACGCGGCCGTTTGATTCCGGGACATTTTTGACCAGCCAGTCGATGGTGTCGTACGTATCGGTAGCGTGATCGCTGTCGGTGGTATTCAGAGGCCCTTTCAGCGGCCGCGTCATGACGTAGTCGCCTTGCGACCCATACTTACCCCGCACATCCTGGTAGACGATGATGTAACCTGCCGCAACGGCGGTATCGTCCATCTCCTGCACGACAGAAGCCAGGTGCGAGCTGTTCAACCGCAGCACCCGCTCTGATGCGTTGTACGGGGTGCGGGTCATCAGAATGGGAGCGTGGCTCGCGCCCTTTGGGATGAGAATGAAGGTCTTCAGCTTCACCCCATCGTGCATGGGGATCATTTCCTCGCGTTTGACGTAATCAAAGGTATCCGTACGCGGTTTGAAGTTGGGTGGTGTATCGCTTTGGGAGACGATGAGCGCGGCGACGAACAAAAACATCCTGGGGTCCTCTTGCGTGGGCGGACACTGTCACACAAACGTCACACAGCCGCCATAGGCTTCGAATCCGTCCAAAATTCAGCTAACTAAAAGAGCAGGAGACACCCCCCGTGCTGGACAGTTTAGGCATCGACACGCCGACCGCCTTCCTTTTGGTGCTGGCGTTGGGCCTGGCATTGAGCTTCGAGTTCGTGAACGGATTTCATGACACGGCCAATGCGGTCGCGACCGTCATTTATACCAATTCCCTCAAGCCCGGTTACGCGGTTGTCTGGTCCGGCTGCTGGAACCTGATCGGTGTGCTCACTTCCTCGGGCGCGGTGGCCTTCGGCATCGTCGCGCTGTTGCCGGTGGAACTGGTGATCAACGTCGGATCCGGCGCGGGGTTCGCGATGGTCTTCTCGCTGCTGCTGTCGGCGATCATCTGGAACGTGGGTACGTGGTACCTCGGTCTGCCGGCATCCAGCTCGCACACTCTGATTGGATCCATTGTCGGGGTGGGTTTGATGAACTCATTGTTGAGTCCTGACAGCGCGTTCGGCGACGGCGTGAACTGGACGAAGGTTGCCGATACTGTCAAGGCGCTGGTGGTCTCGCCGTTGGTGGGTTTCGGCCTGGCCGCGTTGCTCCTGATCATTGCGAAGAAGGTGCTGTCGAACAAAGCTCTCTTCCAGGCCCCGGAAGGCAAGGCGCCGCCGCCTATGTGGATTCGCGCGTTGCTGGTCTTGACGTGCACCGGTGTGAGCTTCGCTCACGGCTCCAACGACGGCCAGAAGGGAATGGGACTGATCGTTCTCATTCTCGTGGGTATCGTTCCGACCGCATTTGCTTTGAATATGGCCACGGACGCCGCGACTCTCGACAAGATCCGGGCGGGCTCGGTGGTGGTGGAGCAGAAGCTCGCGGCCGGCCAGTCGGTTCCCCTGGATCAAGCACACAAGACTCTGACTGAGTACCTGCGTCACGGTGAGATAAAGCCTGAAACGTTGACGGCGCTCGGCGCCACCGCCGGCTTCGTCAACCACGACCTCCAGAATGTGAAGGACTTCAGTGCGATTCCGGGCGATCAACGCCGCGCGCTGCGCCTGAACATCTATCTGGTGTCTGAATCGCTGGCGCGGATGATCAAGGGCAAGAAGCTGCCGTCCCAGTTGGATGCGGATGCCACCGGCAAATACCAGTCGACCCTGAAGAGCGTCACCAACTTCATCCCCAACTGGGTGAAGTTCGCGGTGGCCCTGGCGTTGGGCCTCGGCACGATGATCGGCTGGAAGCGGATCGTCGTCACGGTCGGCGAGAAGATCGGCAAGGCGCACCTGACCTACGGGCAGGGCGCCTCCGCCGAGATCGTCGCCTTCGGCACGATTGAAGCGGCCGACATTCTCGGCCTGCCCGTCAGCACAACGCATATCCTGTCCTCCGGCATCGCGGGCACAATGGTCGCGAACGGCTCGGGAGTACAGAAAGACACCGTGCGGAACATCATCCTAGCCTGGGTGCTGACGCTGCCGGTGTGCGTGTTGCTGGGGGCCGCGCTTTTCGGGGCGGGTCTGTACTTCGTCCTGCACGTCCTCGGAGTTCATTGAGGCCGGTGCACGGTTCCGTGCTCGCCCAGCCTGTCCGTCTGACCGGTGGACAGCGCTCGGGCGAGCCCGAACAGACGTTGAGTCTTGCTCGAGGGTGCATCCCAGTACTCGGCGTCCTCAACCGTAACTTCGAGTAAACCGAGATCGGGGTCGTTCACGCCGTCGGGAAACCACGGTTCGACCCAAGGCGTCCACAGCTCCTTGATCTTCTCGGGATCGCGAAACAGGCGCGCGTGGCCCGAGATGGATACGTAGTCCTGTTTATTCAGATTGGCGTAGCTCAGGTTGACCTTGCGGTGCTGATCGATTTCACCGACCTTGCCGGACGACAAGGCAGTGAAGAACCAAAGTTTGCCGGCGGCGTCCATCTGCAGCGTCGCCAGGGGGCGGCTGCGCAATTTCCCCTCTGCGTCCTCGGTCGTGAGCATGGCAATACTGGCCTCACTGATCAGGTCCGCCAGCTTCTGCATCTGCGGGTCGGCTTGCCGCTCTTTTTTCATCGGGTCACTCCGGTTGTGGTTCGTGCTCCGATTTGAGCAAGCTTCGTACCGCGGGGGTGAAGAGGCGAGTGTCGCGTGACTGGTCCGGGATGCGGATGGTGCGCTCGAATTCGAGGCCCAGTTTGCGCAGGAGTTTCGCGGATGCGTGATTGTCAGGCGAGGTGATCGCCACGATGCGGCTGATGCCCAGATCCTCCCGCCCGTAGCGCAGCGCCGCCTCGGCGGCCTCCAGCGCATAACCCTTGCCCCGATGCGTCTCACGTAGCGCGAAGCCAACGTCGACATCCTGCAGGTAGTCCCGTTTGAGCAGCCCGCAGATGCCGATCGGAGCCCCATTCGCGCGCAACTCGACGAGCCACAGCCCGAAGCCATGTTGGCTGTAGCTGACCATCGGACCGTGTTGGATATACCGGCGGGCAGCCTCGAGCGTGCGCACTTCGCGATCGCCGATGTTGCGGATGAAGTCCGGCTCGTTGAGCAGCTCGAGAATGAAAGGCGCATCGCCATCCAGCAGCTGGCGCAGGCGCAGGCGGGCGGTCTCGCATACAATCATGAATTCAACTTGTCCAGGTTCATGCGGATGTGCGCCGCCTCGGCGGCGGTCCGGGCCAGGGAGATGGCCTTGTTGAAGGCTTCGCGGGCGGCATCGGTCCGGCCCAGCTCCTGCAACAGAGCGCCCTGGACGCCGAAGAAGTGAAAGTAGCTGCCTAACGCCGGACCCAACGGCTCCAGCATCTCGAGCGCCGCCGCTGCTCCCCGTACCTTCGATACGGCTACGGCGCGGTTGAGCGTGATGACCGGCGAGGGTTGCAACAATTCGAGGACGCCGTAGATCTGGTCGATCTGCGACCAGTCGGTGTCCTGGGGGCGCGCGGCGCGCGCATGCACGGCGGCGAGGGCGGCCTGCAGCTGGTAGGTGCCCGGGATGCCGGCGCGCTGCGCTTTTTCAACGAGCACCAGGCCTTCCGCGATCAACTCGTGATTCCATCTGCCGCGATCCTGGGCCTCGAGCAGCACGATGTTGTTGTTCTCGTCCAGGCGGGCGTCCGCGCGAGCATGTTGCAGCAACATCAGGGCCGTGAGCCCCATGATCTCGCTCTCGGCGGGAAACAGTCGCAACAACAGCCTTCCCAGCCGGATTGCCTCTTCACAGAGGGGGACGCGCACGTGCGCTTCGCCGCCGCTGGCCGAGTACCCCTCGTTGAACAGCAGGTAGATCATGGCCGCGACCGTGTTGAGTCGTTCGGCCCGCTCGATGGCACCTGGGGTCTCGAAAGCGACTGCCGACCGGGTCAGCACCCGCTTGGCGCGCGTGATCCGTTGAGCCATGGCGGCTTCGCTCACGAGAAAGGCGCTCGCGATCGCGGCGACCGACAACCCCGAGACGATTCGTAGAGCGACGGCGATCTGTTGAGTGGCCGGAAGCTCCGGCTGACAGCAGATGAACAGCAGCCGCAATACGTCATCCTGATAGGCCGAGCTGTCGAGCCGGTCCACCATGGCCGACTCGGAGGCGTCGCTGTCGGGGATCACATCGTCCTCGGGCAGCGAATCGTGTTTGTTCCGCCGGCGCATCTCATCCAGCGCGCTGTTGCGGCCGACGAAGATGCACCACGCCGCCGGGTCCCGCGGGGGTCCGTTGACCGGCCAGCTCTTGAGCGCCCGCAGACAGGCTTCCTGGAAGGCTTCCTCGGCCACATCCAGGTTGCGGAAGTAGCGCAGCAAGGCCGCCACCGCCTGGGGGCGGGCTGCCGTGAGCGCGGCTCCGATCCAGGCGACGTCGGTCACCGCAGGCCGATTCCGGGATAGAACTGGGCAAGGGGACGCACTTCGAGCGCGCCGGTCTCGCCCACCAGCCGGCGAGCGACCTCGAGAGCCTCTTCGAGCGACCGGCAGTCGACGAGATAAAAGCCGAGCAACTGCTCGTTGGTCTGCGCGACGGGACCATCGAGCACCCGCGGCTCGCGGCTCGCGCGCACGGTCATCGCGGTCGTCGTGGGCATCAGCCGACCCGTGGGACCCAGCCGGCCCTGGCGGGCCAGCGTGTGCGCAACAGCCTCCCGTTGGGCCATGACGGTTGCCTCCCTCTCCCGGGTCCACGCCTGGAGCTCGGATTCGACGTTATAGCAAAGAATGCAATAGAACATCGGAAGCCTCCTTACGCCTGTCGTAGGACGTTCCGGGCGCTTCCCGTCGGACAATCGATGAAAGATTCAGCAGCCCCTGGCGTCCGCGTAGACCCGCTGCACGGCGTTACGTTCGGAGATGGAACGGGCGGCCAGCTTCGAAACCTCCTGGATGTAGCTCTGGATGAGCGCCACATCTTGCAGGGCATCGCTCTCGGCGCCGTGCGCGACGGGCGCCAGCTCGGCTCGCTTGAACGGGTTGCCGAGCTTGCTCCAGGCGCTCATGACCGCATCGCCGTGAGCGATCCGCGGGGCGACGGCCGCCAGCAACTGTTCCAGCCGGGGTTGGAATTGCGCGAGGTAGCGCACCGCGACCTCGATTCGTTCCGTGGCAAACCGCTGTTCCACATCGCGGATCGAGGCCTGCGAGGGTGTTCCCGCTTCATTGTGGCAGGCGGGCAGGGCGCTGCGGGCCTGCAGCCGGCGCTGCTCCAGGGAATTCAACTCCGCGTGCCATGTCTGCAGCAGGGCGGCCTGGTCGGCCTGGGCGGCCTTCACCTTCCGCAGGAGCCCGTCGGTGTCGCTGAACACGGCTATCTTCTCAACAAGTGGTTTGTCATGCGCGTTCAGCCCGCCTGAAGCGCCGGGCGGCGGTTCCACAGCGCGGGCGAGCGACAGGACCTCGGCGCTGATGCCGGCCGAGATCTTTTGTGACACCGCGTTTGGTGTCAAAACACCGCTGATATCGGACCACTGCGTGTAGGCAGCTTCAGCGGTCGCAGGCAGCGGAGGTACCTGGGACAACCATTGCTGCGCCGGCACCACGGTCGGCGCCGCCGCTGCAGCCGCGCTCCATAGCGCAAACGCGAGTAACACTTGCGTCGGCTTCTTTATCATTTGTATGTATACACGCAGACCACGAGCCCTATTATGCATGCAAGAAATACGCTGTGCTTGAGCGTGAAGCCAAACAGGCGCGCCTCGTCCGAGGCCGGCATGCCGGTCGCCGCCGCGGCGACCGAGATACTCTGCAGGCTGATCATCTTGCCCATGACACCGCCGCTGGAGTTGCCGGCTGCCATCAGCGTCGGATCCAGACCGAGGTTGTTGGCCGTAACGACCTGAAGGTTGCCGAACAACGCGTTGGCGGAGGTATCGCTGCCGGTGAGGAAGACTCCGAGCCAGCCCAGGAGCGCGCCGAAGAAGGGAAACAGCGGCCCGGTGGCGGCGAGCGCCAGGCCGAGACTCGCGGTTGCGCCGGAATAGTTCATCACGTAGGCGAGCGCCAACACGCACGCGATCGTCAGGATCGAGAGCCCCAGCCCGCGCGCCGTACGTCCAACCGAGGCAAGCCATTGTCTGAAGGACACGCGCAGCACCAGTCCCGCGCCGATCGTGGCGAACAGGGCCGACGTTCCGGATGCGGACAGGATGTTGAATGTGAATTTCGCCGGGTAGGGGGCCGCCCTGGCCGCCACCGGCGGCAGTCGTTGGATCGCCCCGTCGAGACCAGGCCAGGCAACGGCGATCGTGGCCTCGTCCAGCAGGGCCTTGAAGGGGCTATAGCCCCACAGCAGCACGAAGATGACCAGCAGGATGTAGGGCGACCAGGCGCGCAGCACTATGGCTCGCTCGGCACGCGGGGGCAGGTGTGCTCCATCCACGATCACATCGCTCGGTCGCCACACGCTGAGCAGCACCAACAGGCCGGCCATCGCCGCGAGGGAGGCCAGGATGTCCGTGAGATAGGGGCCGATGTAGGTGGAAACCAGGAACTGCGTGGCCGCGAAACACAGGCCGCAGACCAGCGCCGCGGGCAGGACCGCCTTCAGCGCCTGCACTCCGCCCATGACCAACATGAGGTAGGCGGGCACAAACAACGAGACGGGCGCGCAGATCTTGCCGACATCGGCGCTGAGTTGCGCCAGCGGGAGGTTGGTTACCGCGGCGAGCGTGACGAGCGGCGTGCCTATCGCGCCGAACGCCACAGGCGACGTATTCGCAATGAGGCAGATGGCCGCCGCTTCGAACGGGGCGAAACCCAACCCACTCAACATCGCGGCGGCGACGGCGACCGGTGTACCGAACCCGGAGGCCCCTTCCACGAACGCTCCGAAGGCGAACGCAATCAGCAGTGCCTGCAGCCGGCGGTCCTGGGTGAGGCGGCCTACCGAATTCTTGATGATTTCAAACTGGCCCGTATCGACGGTGAGCCGGTAGAGCGCCAAGGCCCAGAACACGATCCAGGCGATGGGGAACAGGCCGAACGTCGCACCATAGACGCTCGCGCGCAGCGCGAGCGGGACGGGCATGCGGTAGATGGCGATTGCAACAACAACGGAAGTGAGCAGTCCCAGGACGCCGGCCTTCCAGGCTGACATCCTGAAGACCCCGAGGGCCATGAGCAGGATGAGTATCGGTAGAGCGGCGCACGCGGCGGACAGCCCCAGATTTCCGTGTACGGGCGCATAGACTTGATCCCACATAGCCTCGTCCCCCTGTTGCACTCACGGCTGGGGCCGACACTAGCTTTTTCCGAACTTCAGAACCACCCGTAGTTGAAGCTGATACTGATGCGTTCCCCGACGACCGGGTTCGGGGGCACTTCGTGGCGCAGCCAGCTCTCGAAGAGGACAAGTGTGCCGGCCTCGGCCGGGATGACGACCCACGGACGGCTCGCGCCGGTCCGCGGCGGGGCTGCCATGAAGCGGTCCAGGCGCGGATCTTCAAACTTCAATCCCGGGCAACCCTTCGGTGTTTTGACGTAGTAGGTGCCGCTGATGGTGGACAGCGGATGCAGGTGCAGGCTGTGCACGACCTGCCGCGGCATGATGTTCACCCAGCAGTCGGTCATCGCCAGCTCACGCTCAGCGAGGTCAAACTCCAACGTCGCGGCATACGAGCGGACGTGCCTCAGCAGCCGGCGCTGCAACTCGGCGAAGGTGGGCGAGACCTCGTGCATGCGGTGCACCGAGTTGTAGGATGTGTAGCCGCCCGGATAGTTCTTTTCGGACCAGATCTGGCCACCGACATCATCGACCCGCAACTGCAGGGACTCCCGCAGCAATCGATCGTTGAATGCCCGCCAACCCGCCTGCTTCAGCCGCCCGCGGTACACGAGCGTCGGGAAGAGCCGTTGTACGGTCATTTGTTCGCGTACGCGGCGGTTCCCGGCTGCGCGTGGCGCAGCCACTTTTGAAATGTCGCGACCGATTGGTCGCCCTCGGCAGGCGCCCAGGAGGCAAACTCGACGGCGCTCGCCGGATCGTAGGGCCCTTCCTTGATCTCGAGGAACGTAGCTCCCTTGGTTCCCGCCAACAGCGTATGCCAGGTGTTCTGAGGGGTTTCATACGCAAAGTTTTCCGTGTCGGACCCGACGCGGAAGCGGCTCGTGACGCAGCCTGCGTCATCGAAAGTGAGGACATCGACGGACCCGCGCAGCAGGACGGCCAGCTCGGACTTGGTCGTATGTCGATGCGGGCGAAAATAGGAGTCGGGGCGGGAGACCACGAAGAAGCGCTGCACCGGGTCGGCCGGCGTGGCGTGGATATTCAGGTGGGCGCGCTGCCGCGGGCTGGCAGTCGCCTTGGCGGTCAGTTCATTCAGAATGTCGTGCGAGAATAGCTTCATGGGGGCATTGTAAACGCGAGTGGTTCCGAAGCGTTGCAATGAACTGCCCGGTCTGCCGCAGGTCCAAAGGGTGGAGGTGATGTCATGAGGATTCGAGCCCGTTTTATCGTTCCGGCCGTGGTCGCCTGCGCGCTGGCGGCCCCTGTCTGGTCCGCCGAGAACGCTCCCGTTGCTGCCGGGGAGCCCCAGTCCGCGGTCTGGACGGAAAAGGAGCTGACGTTCGTGTACCAGGGGTTCACTACGCGGTACTCCTGCGATGGCCTGCGCGACAAGGTTCGGGACGTCTTGCTCGACCTGGGCGCCGAGAAGAAGGGCCTGAAGGTCATGCAGCTCGGCTGCAGCTCCCCGACCGGGCGTCCGGATCCGTTCCCGGGTGTGCGAGTCAAGATGCGCGTCCTGCAGCCCGCCGATTCCCCCGATGCCGCCAAGGCGGCCGACCCGACTCCGGTAGCGGCGCATTGGAAGCCGGTGGACCTGAAGCTACGGGACAACTTCACTACCGACTCGGGCGAATGCGAGCTCGTTGAACAGATCCGTCACAAGATCGTACCGTTATTCGCAGCGCGGAATGTTGATTTGCAGACCACATGCATTCCGCATCAGGCCACGGCGGCGCGGCCGATCCTGAAGATGGAAGTGCTCGTAGCCGACGATGTGAAGCAGGCGGCGGCGCGGTAGTGCCGCGCCGCCGCCGGGCTGTTAGAACTTCTGACCGAACTTCAGTCCGAACTGCATCGGCCTGATCGGATACACGTGCGCGTTTCGCACGCAGTAGCCGGTCGCGTCATTGCACTCGGAGTTTCTGCCCAACTCGCCGCGCCTGTCGAACGCGTTCTCGATGTAGGCTTCCACGTGCCAGTTGTTCATGCCCGTGCCCGCCGACAGATCGACGGTGGTGAACGAGGGAGTGTTGCCCACCACCGAAGACGTGCTTTCCAGGCCGTAGGTCGTCGAGCTCTGGTGTACCAATGACACCTGCGCGAAGCTCTTGTAGTCACCCACATTGAAGCTGTAGCGGGCCGTGCCGTTGACTTTCACCTTCGGGGTTACGGGCAGCTGTGTGCCCGCCGGCGAGTCGAGCTCGGCTGCCGTGCAGGTCGATTGCGGCACGCCGAGTGGCGAGGGCTTGCAGAAGTCGGTCGTCGTCTCGAGCCGCAGCAGGCCCGTGCCGGCCATCGACAGAGTCAGGTGATCGTCCACCGCCCATTCGATCTCGGACTCCAGGCCTTCCACCCTGGCGTTGCCGGCGTTGACAATCGAGGTAATGCCGTACTGCCCCTGAACCGCCGCCTGAACGTCCTTCCACTTCTCGTAGAAGATGGCCCCATTGGCGCGCAGCCGGCGGTCGAACCAGGTCGTTTTCCAGCCGAGCTCGAAGTTGGTGAGGGTGTCCGCCCTGTAGGACCCGGCCGTGGGGAGGCGGTTGTTGCCGCCCGGTCGATATCCCGTGGACCACGTTCCGTACACCATGAGCGCGGGGTTGATCTGGTATTGCAGATTGACCCGGTGGGTTTCGCCGTGCTCGACCACCTTCTTGTTGGTGTTCGAGCAGGGCAGATCCCCGCCGTTGTAGACGCCCGGAGTCGTCAGAATCGGATTACCGAGCTGCTCGCACAGCGTCTCACCGCTGTGGGTGGAGTAGCCGTTGTCGTTGAAACCGAAGAAGCCGGTCAGCGTGTTGTTCACCCAGAACTCACGTATGCCCGCGTTCAGCTTGAGTTGGTCGGTGAGGTCGAACGACAAGTCGCCGAACGCGGCATAGTCGCGGTCGGCGCGATCCATCTGCGACAGGTAGTAGACATCCTGCTGCCCGGCCACCTCGTAGTATACCGGCAGGCCGGGAAGCACGAATTCCGAGCGAATGTTGTCCGTCTGGCGCTGATAGAACAGACCCACCGTGCCGCGCAGGCGGTAATTCGCCGGTGAGGACAGGCGCAACTCCTGGCTCACCTTGGTGTACTTGTCCTTGCTCTCGGTGTACTGCACGGGACGATCGAGCAACTGGCCGTTGCTGTCCTGGAACCGGGTGTAGGCGTACGAGTTCTGAATGGCCAGCGCGTCATAACCGATCGAATACTGGGAATAGTCCACCAGGTTGTCGGTCTTGCGGCCGAAATACCCGCCGGAATACACCAGGTCCCAGTTGCTGATCTTGCCCTCGATGGTGAGCTCGGACTGATACCAGTTGTCGGTGTTGTGGGGCGTATAGTAGTCCGCCACGTTCAGGTCGCCGAACTTGGGATCGAACGCGAAATCGCCTTCGGTTTTCTGGTGCTGCGCGATGATCTGCGGGGTGATCGACCACTGGTCGTTCAAGTCGATCTTCAGGGCCGCGCGGCCACCGGCGCTGTCGACACGGTTCCAACGGCTCTGTACCGCGTTGGAGTTGTCGATGGTGATGGGGTCGAAGTTTGGAAAACCATCCGGGCCGTGGAACGGGCCGCCCGCGACCGGCGTTCCGGTCGGTGAGTAGCGCTGGAACGTGTCCTGCCGCAGCACATTGTTGATATAGCCGCCTTCGTGGTCGTAGTAGCCCACGAGCCGGACAGCCATATTGTCGGCCAGAGGTATGTTGACGTAGCCCTCGACACTGCCGCCGGGGCCGCCGTCCTTCCATTTGTCCGCCTTCAAATCGTAGCCGGCGGCAAATGCGGACGGATCGGGCTTGTTGGTAATGATGCGCAAGGTGCCCGACAGCGAGCTCGCGCCGTACAGCGTGCCTTGAGGGCCCGCAAGGGCCTCAACGCGGGCGATGTCATATACATGCACATCGAGCGCACCCGCGAGCGTGGTGACCGACATGTCATCCAGATATAGTCCGCTCGACGGGAGGAAGCCGGCGTGCAGGGGCGTAGTGCCGTTGCTGCTGGAGATACCTCTGAAGAACAGCTGCGCGGTGCCCGGCCCGTTGGATCTGAACGTGACACTCGGCAACAACTTCGCGTAGTCATCGAGATCTTTCACCTGCATCTGATCGAGCTTCTCGGTGCCCAACACCTGCAGGCTGATCGGCACCTTCTGCAGATCCTCGGCCCGCTTCTGCGCCGTGACGACGACCTCCGCGAGACCGCCTTCATCCGACGCCTCGGGTGCGTCGGCGGCGACTGCGATACCGCTCCCCGCGAGCAGAGCTGCCAGCGGCGTCCCCACCCACTTGCTGCGCAGTCGCGCGAGTTTTCTCTTTCGACTACGAGTCATGCACCCCACCTCTCGAATTGTTGTATGCCGGCCCCCTCGAAACTGATGTATGCCACATTTGTGGCCGTTTTAGAACTGTGGCACCTCCGGATATGCGCTGAGAGCCGTGCCCAGCGCGGCGCTCAGTGGTTGCAGCCATGGCTCATAGTGCCGCCAATGATCGATGCCCTCGCGAAATATGGGCTTGCGAACCTGTTGGGCGCTTACCGTGCGGACCGCGCGCTCATTGTCGTAGAACCTGAGGGTCGCGGCTTCGAACGGCAAGCCGCAAAATGCCAACAGGCGGCGCACCTCGCCTTCGGTATCCGCAATCATCCTTTCGTAGATGACGCGGTGGATGGTTCCGGGAAGGACCTGGTCGAAATGCGCCATGAGCTCGAGGTAGTCGCGGTAATACCGGCCCAGGTCGTCCAGGTTGTAGGTAAAGCGCTGTCCCTGGGCGAAGTTCTGCTTGAAATTCGAGAAGCAACAGGCCATCGGATGGCGGCGGGCGTCGATGATGCGCGCCTGCGGCAAAATGAGCCGGATCAGTCCGATGTGCTGGAAATTATTGGGCATCTTGTCGATGAAGAACGGCTTGCCGGTCTTGCGCTGCACGCGCGTATGTTCGATGTACTGCTCGCCGAGCGCCCGGCAGTCCGCGGCGCTCAGCTTCGCCAGCGCCTGCGGATACGTCGACTCCCCGGAACGCTCCCCCGGTGCGCCCAGCGCAGCGGCGATGCCCATGATGTCCGGCAGCTCCATCGTGCCTTCAACCTGGGAGTGACTGGACAGGATCTGCTCGATCAGCGTGGAGCCGGCGCGCGGCAGGCCGACAATGAAAATCGGATCGGGGTGCGGCGCGCCGAAACCGTGTCGCGCCTGGAAAAAATCCGCATCGAACAATTGTTTGGAGCGCCGTACGAGCGACGTGGTGATGGCGGCGTCGTATCCCACGCGGGCGGATCGCAACTCGTTGGCCTGCGAGTAGTGCGCAAACGACTGCGCGTAATCTTGCACGTCCTCGAGTGCCTTGCCGATGGCGAAGTGAAAGTGAGCGCGATCCTCGCTGGTGAGACTCTCGTTGCGTAGCGCTGCGCGCATGGCGTCGATGTCGTTCGCCTCGAAACGAAAGGTCTTGAGATTGGCCAGGCTGTAGTAGGCTTCCCCCAATGTTGGCGCCAGCGCGATGGATTTACGATACGCGGCGATGCTCTCCTGTATCCGGCCGGTGGTCGCCAGTGCATGGCCATAGCTCATCCAGATCCGCGGCTGCTCCGGATGTTTGGCCAGCACATCCGCGTACAGCTCGAGGGATTGCGGGTAGTCGCCGATAGTGGCCAGCACCACGGCTTTGAGATTCCGATAACCCGCGTTGCGTGGCTCGCTCGTCGTCAGGATGTCGATCTGTTGTAGCGCGGCCAAGGGCTTGTTCAAGCGATACAGAGCCATGGCGTAGTTGTAGCGCGCACCGTTGAATCCCGGCGCCAGCTCGAGGCAGCGCGTCAGAAGGGTTTCGGCGTCCTGATAACGACGCAACCGGCCGGCAACTTCCGCGAGCATGCGGATGGCTGCCGGGTCGGTGGGATACTTTTTCAGATGCTCGCGAAGCAGCAGCTCCGCCTGTGGGATCCGGTTCTCGCACAGCGCGTGCGCCGCGGCCATCAGCCGGGGATCCCGGTTCGAGTTCTTTATGTGCTGTGCGTAGGCGAGGTCGGCGCCCTCCGTATCCCCGGCGCGCTGCAGTTGACTCGCGATCTCGCGCCACGCGTCGGGCAGATCCGGCTTCAGCGCCACCGCACGACGCAGTGCTGCGAGCGCCGCCTCGTGCTGCGCCGCATCGCCCAACGCCACGCCCCATTCATAGTGAGCCGCGGCCCAATTCGGTTGCAGAGAGACGAGGCGCCGCAATGATTCGAGCGCGAGCGCGATTTGCCCGGTCATGCGCTGCGCGATTGCCCCGAGCAGCAGGGCCATGGGGTGATCCGGCGCGACCGCGAGGATTTCGCCCACCTGTTCGGCAGCCAGGAGCGGATTCCTGTCCAGCAGCCGCGAGGCGTGCGCGAGCGCCACGTCGATGCTGCCGACCGGCTCCCCCGAGGTGCTCAAAATCGGGCTGTCGCAACAAATTGCATGGGGTCCATATGCAGCGCGCCCTCGGTCTTGTCAATTGCGCTACGACCGCTCGGCCTTTTGTATACGAGACGCCACGCAATCGTTGTAGGGGAGCGACATGGCACTGTGCGTGCGCGACAGACAAACTACCGCGACCGCACACGCGAAGCCAAGACAGGCCCCTTCGGGACGGTTATTCTTCTGTGCCCGTCCTGGATGGACACCGAGGTAACGGACAATGAGCTCGAGTAATGTCGGTCAGGTTTTGCCCGCCAGCGCTTTCAGCTACGCAGTGTCGTTGCGTGTCCGACATCCGACTAAAGACCTCGGCGTGCTCACCGACAAGCTGCGGCTCGAGCCCGCGTTCACCTGGACGGCGGGGGAGCCCCGGCGCTCCCAGTCCGGCTCACCTCTGGGTGGGAATCATCGCGATTCCTACTGGTCGGCCCTGCTTCCCGCGCAGATGGTGGGACCGGCGAGCATGCCCTTCGAGCTGTTCTTCAGCCAACAGCTCGTGCAGCTGGCCCGGCACCGCGAGTTTTTCGCGAAATTGCAAAGTGACGGCGGACAGTTGTCGCTGCTGGTCGAAGTGGCTCCGACCGCCAATGCATCCCTCACGTTCAGCAGCGCCAGTGCACGCAAGCTCGCGGAGCTGGATATCGAAGTTGAATTTCAGTTCGTCGGGGACTGAACGCGCACCATCGCAGTCAGCAGATGCTCCAACAGTGTGCCGGGATCGGTGCAGCGGCCCGTGTGAACCTTCGAGGTTTGAATGATGGTGCTGCGAGGCGCCACCAGCCAGTCGAAGCGCTCGCGACGAGATAACTTGCCGATCGCACCTCCCCGGCCGCCGCCGGCACAGATTGCCGGAATACTCGCGAGGTGGGCACGGGTTGCTTCGATGTCAATATCGGGCGCCAGGGCTTTCAGACGGCTCTCATCCACTTCGATGCGGGCTTCCAGAAATTGCTTCTGCGGGCAGGAAACGATCACACCCACATTGACGAACTCCTCGCGCTCCACGCGCGGAACGACCCGTACTATCGCGTAGTCATACGAGCTGTGAGCGGGCACGGAGCGCCTCCTGCACAAAAGCGTGAGGTTGCTGCAGTCGAAGCTGCAGGTAGTCGAGGTATGCCTTGCGATAGTCCTGCGGCTCTTCCGGTGCGACGCGCGGCTGCGTGTTGCCGCTCGCCTCGACCGGCTCGAAAGTTGGCCCCGGCCCTTGGAGAGGGTCGATCCCCAGCCACGACTCCGGTATCAGCTTCAGGATATTTTCCAGCACCTCGGGCGTCGCGCGCGCGCTCAACCGCGCATCGGATGCTTCGAGCGCGGTCGCGAAGGGCAACAGGATGTGATCCTTCACCCGCGTAAAGGGATCTGCCGCGCGCTCCAGGTATCGATGCCATGAGTGATGGAAGTAGAGCGCGGCTCCGTGGTCGATCAATTTCAGTTGCCGATGCCACAGCAGCATGTTTGCGTTGCGCGGCGTCCGATCGACGTTGGTGACGAATGCATCAAACCAGACGATATCGGAGGCGAGGTCGGCTGGCGGCTTTTCCGCGAGCGCATCGAACATCACGGCACCCGGCAGGTAATCGAGGGCGATATTCATGCCGGCGCTCGCCTTGATGAGCTCCTGGATCTCCGGATCGGGCTCGGTGCGGGCCAGGTCGGGATCCAGCTCCATGAGCACGATTTCCGGAATCGGCAGTCCGAGCGCCCGCGCAATCTCACCGGCAACGAGCTCCGCTATCAGTGCTTTCGCACCCTGGCCTGCGCCTCGGAATTTCAGGACGTACATGCCATCGTCATCGGCTTCCACGATGGCCGGCAGCGAGCCGCCTTCGTGCAGTGGCGTGACGTATCGAGTAGCGCTCACAGTTCTCATACTGCAATACTAGCGAAATGCATTCAGTCGTGACTCGAAGCGCCTCCATACAGCCCGTCGCAGCCGCGACTCCTATGAGCGAATCGCGGTAGTGCGTTTCCGTTCTGGCGCCATAGCCTGCGCGCTGATTCTGCTGGCGGCTCTGGGCGCACGGCCTGTGCAGTCCGGGGACACCGTGCCGGTCGACAGGCCCGCGCAGGCTGCGAGGCCCGCCCAGGCTGCGAGGCCCGCCCAGGCTGCGAGGCTTGCGCAGGCTGCGAGGTCCGCGCAGGCGCCGCAGGCCGCCGGGCCCACGTCGGTCGTCGAGGAGCCCATGGCCGTTTCCAAGCCCGAGGTACTCTCCCATGGCCGCTTCAAGAAGGTGGAGGTCTTCCGTCCGCGAGGCGAAGTGAAGCATTTCGCCTTGCTGATGTCGGGTGATGGGGGTTGGACTTCGCGCCTGGCGCGAATGGCGGGCGCGTTGGCGTCGGAGGGCACGCTGGTCGCGGGAGTCGACACGGCGCAGTTGTTTGCAGATCTCGAGAAGGATGGCGGCACCTGTGTGCTACCCGACGGAGACCTCGAGAATCTCAGTCACTACGTGCAGGCGTACTACAAGGTTCCCACCTACTACACGCCGATTCTCATCGGGCACTCCGCCGGAGCAACACTCGCCTATACGAGCCTTGCGCAGGCGCCCCGCGGAATCTTCGGCGGCGCGCTCACGCTCTCATTCTGTGTCGACCTCGATCTGCGCAAACCCTTGTGCGAGGTACAGGGGCTCAAGTACTCGAAGATCAAGAGCGGATATCGCCTACTGCCGCCAACGCAGCTGCAGGCTCCCTGGATCGCGCTGCATGGTGTGAAGGATCGTGTCTGCTCGATCAACGAGGCGCGCAGCTTCATCGCGCAGACCAAGGATGCGAAGCTGGTCGAGCTCCCCAACATCGGCCACAGTTACCTGGGAACGGATACCGTGGACTGGTTGCCGCAGTTCAAGGCGGCCTTCAATTCCATCGTGGCCACCGAGGTCACCCCGCGCCTGCCAACCCCGCCGGCGAGCCTGGCCGACCTGCCGATCGTGGAAGTCGAGCCGACGCCCGGTGCCGCGACCTCGGACTCGTTCGCCGTATTGTTGTCCGGGGATGGCGGTTGGGCCGGCATCGACAAACAGGTTGCCCAGCTGCTGGCGGATCGCGGTGTTCCAACAGCGGGTCTCGACTCGTTGCGCTACTTCTGGACCGCGCGCACTCCCTTGGGGCTGGCGACGGACATAGACCGGATCGTGCGCTACTACGCCTACCATTGGAAAAAGAAACACGCGCTGCTGGTTGGTTATTCGCAGGGTGCGGACGTGCTTCCGTTCGCGGTAAACCGCCTGCCGCCGGCGACTCGGGCGCTGGTCAGACAGACGACCCTGATCGGCGTGAGCGAGTACGCCGCCTTTGAGTTTCACGTGGCCAACTGGATCGGCAGTGACGGAGACGGCCTGCCCGTGCGCCCGGAGATGGACAAGTTGTCGGCCAATGACACGCTGTGCGTGTACGGCGATGACGACAAGGAGTCGATCTGTCCGAAGCTCGGTGCCCAGCATGCGCGCATCGTCAAGTTGCCCGGCGGCCATCATTTCGGCGGCAATTACTCGCCGCTGGCGCAGCTCGTGATCGGAGCAGGCGTACAACCCCATTGAGCCGGATCAGACCCGTCGTGCGATGGGTGGGAGGCCTCGTGGGCCTGACGCTCGTTCTCGCCATCGGACTCGCCCTGCAGAGTTGGTTTTACCGGCCGCTGTTCATCGGCATCTTCTTCGAGCGGGCCTTCATCCAGTTCGTGCTGGAGGATCCGGAGGCCATCTCCTCGCTCGGTGTGTTCGAGCAGCTGGGCTACAAGGGCTTTGACGGGATGCTGACGGACGTATCGCCGGCTCATGAGCGCAAGCTCGCGCAGATGGCCCGGGAGGACCTGGAAACGCTGCGCGGCTATGACCGCGCCTCGCTGTCACCGTCCCACCAGCTCTCCTACGATGTGTTGGAATGGTTCCTGCAGGATCTGGTCGACGGCCAGCGCTGGCTGTTCCACGACTATCCGGTCAATCAGTTGTTCGGCGTGCAGAGCTCCACCGCGGATTTCATGGTCCAGATCCATCCCATCGGCGGCCGCCGCGATGTTGCCAACTACATCAGCCGACTCGAGGCGTTCGAGACGAAGTTCGCGGGGTTGCTGGAGGGTTTGCTCCTGCGCGAGGCCAACGGGGTAGTACCGCCGAAGTTTGTAATCGAGCGGGTGTTGGTGGAGATGCGCGCGTTCGTGGCGATGCCGCCGCGCGCGAACATTCTCTACATCAACCTGCGTGACAAGATGGACCGTGTGGGTGCCATTCCCGCCGCCGACCGTGCCCGGCTGTTGGGCAAGGCCGAGCGGGCCATTCAGGACAAGGTGTATCCCGCGTATGGGCGGTTGATCGACTACTTTGCAACGCTGCAACCGAAGGTAACTCAGGACTATGGTGTCTGGAAGCTGCCGCAGGGAGACGGATACTACGATCACCTGATCCGCAGCCACACCACGACTTCGCTGAATGCCGAGCAGGTTCACAACATCGGACTGGCGGAGGTGGCGCGCATCGAGAAGGAGCTGGATGCCGTCCTGCGATCTCGAGGGTTGCCGGACGGAACCATCGCCGAGCGGGTGACTCGGCTGAATGCCAATCCACGCCTGCAGTATTCCAACGACGACGCGGGGCGCGCGGCCTGCCTCATGGACTATCAGCGTTACATAGACCAGATGGCGCGAGGTCTGGCACCGGACTTTGTCTCACCGCCGAGCTTGAACATAACAGTACGGCGCGTGCCTCCATTCAAGGAGGCGACCGCGCCGGGGGCCTACACCGACACGGGTTCGCTGGACGGCTCGCGGCCCGGCGTGTTCTATGTAAATCTGCGCGACATGCGGGACATCTGGAAATATCAGATGCGTACGCTTGCCTATCACGAGGCGGTTCCGGGGCACCAACTTCAGGGTGCCATCGCACAGGGCCTCACCGACGTGCCGACCTTTCGCAAGATCTTGCCCTTCAGCGCCTACGATGAAGGTTGGGCGCTGTATGCGGAGCGACTCGGGTGGGAAATGGGATTCGAGAGCGATCCGCTCGATAACTTCGGCCGGCTGCAGTCGGAGATGTTTCGCGCCGTGCGCCTGGTCGTGGATACCGGAATCCATCGCCAGCACTGGACGCGCGAACAGGCGGTTGATTACCTGCGGGAAAAAACCGGGATGGCCGAAGGGGAGGTCGTCAGCGAGATCGAACGCTACTTCGTCATTCCGGGACAGGCGTTGGCCTACCAGATCGGCCTGTTGAAAATACTGGAATTGCGCAGCGGCGCGCAGGCTCAACTCGGCCCGTCGTTTGACATCCGCAGCTTTCATGCCGTGGTGCTGGGCAGCGGCTCGGTACCGTTGAGCATTCTGCAGAGGCAGGTTGACAACTGGATCGCCGCGCGCAAAAGCGGCTCGCAGTAACCAACTTTCGGACTCCTGCCGGCGCGCTGCGGCGCACGGGGCCTGCACCATGCGCCCGCGAGCGCGCAAATGCCGTAAGATCCAACCGGCGATGCAACGGATTGGCGGGAACATCGCGCATGACGAGAACGACCGTCGTGACCACCTTGGCGGTGGCACTGGGAGCAGTGGGCACGGGCAGTGCCAGGGCGGACAACCTGCTCGGAGGCCGACGCATCGGAGGGCCACGATGGCGCCGAGCACCCACAAAGCGAACGAGTTCAAAGAAGGGCCATATCGATGAACGTGGTTGCAGCAACTGCCGAATACGACCGCTGGCTCGCGCAGCGCCTGCGAGTCATCGTCAAGGTCGATCTGCGACGCAAACATCGCGAGATGTCCGAAGATCCCTTTTCCTTTCTACGCGCGAGCTTCTACCGCTGGGCGCAGGTCTGGCCCCGACTGTGCCCGGATCTTACCGCGGCGCCGAAAGTGCTGGGCGTAGGGGATCTGCACGTCGAGAATTTCGGGACCTGGCGCGACGGCGAAGGTCGGCTGATCTGGGGAATCAACGACTTCGACGAGGCGACGACGCTTCCTTACACCAACGACCTCGTGCGCCTGTGTACCAGTGCCCTGATCGCAATCAACGAGGCGCGCCTGGATACGCCGGCACCGCGAGCCTGCGACTCGGTCCTGGAAGGCTACCGGGCGGCCCTGCGCGAGGGGGGTGAGCCGGTGGTGCTCGCAGAGCGTAATCGGTGGCTGCGGGACCTGGCCATGGGCCGTTTGAAGGAGCAGCGCGCCTATTGGCAGAGGCTCTTGAAACTCTCCCGTACGACGGTGCCGCCGACTCCTGGAGAACTGAAACTTCTCAGGCGGGCGATGCCGGAGACGCACTTGCCGTTTCGGGTGGCTCATCGCCAGGCAGGCCTCGGAAGTCTGGGTCGCCAACGGTATACCGCGTTGGCCCATTGGCGCGGGGGCACTATCGCCCGGGAATCCAAGGCGCTGACGACGTCGGCCTGGTGGTGGGAGAGCGGCAGGTCGCCGCCCATCGAGTATTCCCGGATCGTCAGCCGTGCCGTGCGGGTCGCGGATCCTTTTCTCCAGGTGCACGACGGCTGGGTGGTGCGGCGCCTGGCGCCCGACTGCAGTCGCATCGAGATGAAGCATCTCGTGTCTGTCCGGGATGACTGTCGGTTGTTATGGATGATGGGGTGGGAGACGGGCAACGTGCACTTGGGCAGCCGTCGGCACCGCGACGCGATCCTCAGGGACCTGCGCAAGCGCAAAGGTAACTGGCTGTTGCGCGCGGCGCGCGCCATGCGCAACTCGACGATCGAGGACTGGAACGAGTGGCGAAAGCGTTAGAGCGTTTCGACCCTGACACCAACTGACAGTCGGTGACTGCCTCCCCCCAGAATGATGCCGCGCAGCGGTGATACATCGCCGAAGTCCCGGCCCCACGCGACCGATACGTGGTCTGTCCCCACAAACTGGTCGTTCGTCGGGTCCAGCTCCATCCAACCAAACGGTGGGGCGAATACGGCCACCCATGCGTGCGAGGCCCCCCAGCCCACCAGGGCGTCGGGATTGGCTGGAATCTGGCGGATGTATCCACTTACGTAGCGTGCAGCGAGACCGCGGGCGCGCAGACAGGCGATCATGAGGTGCGAGAAGTCCTGACACACGCCACGGCGGCTTTTCAACACCTCGATGAGTGGCGTGGAGACAGTGGTTTCGCCCGGCGCGTAGCGGAAGTCCGCGTGCAGCTTGCTCATCAGGGCCTGCGCGGCCGCCAACACCGGCCGCCCGCTCGGGAAACACTCGGCGGCGTACTCATTGAACATCGTTTTGATCCGCACATACGGCGACTCGTGTTTGAATTTCGCCGCCTCCAGGTTGTCGCGGGCGGGATCGAGCCCCCGGTAGGTCAGCTCAGCCGCCGCGCGCTCCCACGGCAGGCTGTCCGCCGCATCCACCGCCGGACGCGGATAGACCTCGACTTCCATGTCCGACGCGACTTCGAGCTTACGGTGCGGATGATCAAACTCAACGCGCGTCACGAGATTGCCGAAGGTGTCGATCTCGTTACGTTTGCGGTAGAACGCCGGAGCGACGTTGATGACGTGCTCCAGGCACTGTTGATAGGCGGTCGGCCGCGGCACCAGGTGCAGCAACTGATGCGAGTGCACTACGTCGTTGCGATACTCGTACGTGGTTTCGTGCCGGATGCGGTAGCGGATGTTCTTCATGTCGCCAGGGCCTGCGCGTCCTGGGCAATGTGCGAGAAGTGGCGCAAGGACAGGCGGTCCGACAGTTGGCCGGCCGCCCAACTCAGCGCCCGCAGACGGTCCGCCATGGCGCGCCGGGCCTGGTCCGCTTCCGCATCGTCGGCTTCGAGTGCCGCCAGCTTCGCATCCGTCAGTTGCGGGATGGCTTCATCGATACCCAGCTCGCCGGTGATGCCGAGCGAGGCATTTACTTTCTCCAGGTCCCGCGCAATGGCCCGGCATTGAAAGGCGAGGGCGCGCGGATGCTCCGGGTCGCGCACCAGCAGGTCCAACATGGGCCCCAGCCGCGGTGCGACCACGTAGCGGGAGCGATAGATCCGGTTGCTGTCGTAGGCTTCCAGCAGCCACTCGACGTGTCCCTGTCGCGTAGCCCAACTCGAAGCCAGGTGCTGCGCCAACAGTCCGGCCGCGAACTGCAGCCGCTCGAGCCGGCGCCCCACCCGCAACAGACGCCATCCCTCATCCTGCGTCATGTCATCGAAGGCAAAGCCCGCCAGCGCCGCCAGGGACAACAGGAGTTGATCCAAGGCGGTGCGGGAATCTTCCTTGGCGGCGACCGATTCCTGCAGCCGCCGCTGCATGTCGTTGACGGCACGCCAGTAGCTCGCCGACAAGCGGCTGCGTACCTGCGAGGCGCACCACGCCAGCCGCCTGACATCGGCGATGACGCCCATCGGGTTGCGGTCATCCCGCAGGCACGCGCTGGGGTCCACATCGATCGCACAAACCCCCAGGTCATGGCAGAACTTCACAGCCGCGGTCCAGACAGCCTCGTCGGATCGGGCCGCGATCGTGCCGCGCAGCAATCGCGCCTTGTCCTCGCAGCGGACGGTGTAGCGGCCAAACCAGTACAGGTTTTCAACCAACCGCGAGGGAATATCGTCGTGTCTGACCTGCGCGGCCCGGTTCGTGCTCGCGGCGGCCCCGGAGTCCTCGGCCGTGTCGGGCAAAACCCAGATATCCTTGCTGCCGCCGCCGCGCTGGGTGGACACGACATCGATCGACGACTCGGGAGCCACGCGCGCGAGGCCGCCTGGCATGACCGTGGTGCCGCAGACTCCCGCAAGGGCGTACATACGGATGGCCACAGGGGTCGCGGCGAATCCGAGAGCGCCGTGGGGCCGCCAGATCGGAGTCTGTGAAAGTGACAGATGCTCCTGGGCAACGTACGCGTAGGGCCGGGCACGCAGCCGCGCAATCAGTCGGCGGCGTTTCTCGCCTTCGAGTGCGCGGCCGAAAACAGGCTCGAAGCGTTGGTTCGGATAGGCGGGCTTGATGACGAGCTTGTCGAGATGCGATACCACGTATTCCAACGCCGGCCGTTCGCCACACCACCAGGTTGCAACCGAGGGTAGTTTGAGCTTCTCGCCCAACAGGCGTTCGGCGATGCGCGGCAGGAAGCCCAGCCATGCCGCGGACTCGAGGACACCTGAGCCCAGCGCATTGGCGATCACGACCCGATTGGCGCGGACCGCGCCGATCAGGCCCGGAATGCCGAGCGTCGAGTCACTGCGCAACTCCAGTGGATCGCAGAAGTCATCATCGAGTCGCCGCAGAATCGTATGGACGCGTTTCAGTCCCGCGAGCGTCTTCAGATATACCGTATCGTCGCGCACGGTGAGATCCGTTCCCTCGGCCAGCGGTATACCCAACTGCCTGGCGAGATAGGCGTGCTCGAAATAGGTCTCGTTGAACGGGCCCGGTGTCAGGATGACCGCGAGGGGATTTTCGCCTTCGTCCCCGTGACTGAGTAGTTGCTCGCGCAGGTCACTGAAGACACCGGCAACCCGTTTGATCCCGAGCGTGCGGATCGCCTCGGGCAGCACCTGCTCGACGATTTCGCGATTTTCCAGGGCGTAGCCCGCTCCGGAGGGTGCCTGGGTACGGTCGGCGAGCAACCACCAGCGACCGTCAGGCGCCCGCGCGAGATCGGCCGCGTAGATGTGCAGCCAGTTGCCGCCTCGCGGGACGATGCCGTGACACGGCCAGAGATAGTTGGGGTGTCCAAAGACGAGCTCGGGAGGGACGAGACCTTCGGACAGCAGGCGCTGGGGGCCGTAGATATCGGCTAAGAGGGCGTCCAGCAACCGAGCCCGTTGGGCCAATCCAACCTCGATGGTGCGCCACTCCTCGGCCAGCAACAGCAGCGGAACGGGGTCGAGGGCCCAGGGCCTGTCCGCTCCCTGTGGGTCCGCATAGACGTTGTAAGTCACGCCATTTTCGACAATCAGGCGCCGGGTCCGCTCCAATCCACGGCGGGCCACCGCGCGGGCGTCATCCCCGGTCAGTTGGTCCAGGAGTGGGCGCCAGTGAGGCCGGACCAACCCCTTGTCGTCGAGCAACTCGTCATGGCGGCGGGCGTCGGGAACGTACGCCGCGAGCCAACCAGGGGTCACGCCCATGGCCGTGCCAGTCGAGCCAGGCTGGCCTGCTCTCAGCACCGCTGCATTGGGCTTCGTTTCGCTCAAGGGGCTCGCAGGTCCAGAGTGAAGGGAAATTCGCTGCTCGGTGTTTCGGGCGGGGCCGCCACCGGGCCGGGAGTGTGGCCCATTCTGAAGAATCGCGCGAGCCGCCGGCTCTCCGACTCGAAGGCATTCACCGGAAAGGTCGCATAGTTGCGCCCCCCCGGATGCATCACGTGATACTGACAACCCCCGAGCGAGCGCTGCATCCAGGTATCCACCAGGTCGAATGTCAGGGGTGAGTCCACGGTCTTGGTGGGGTGCAGGGCGCTGGCAGGCTGCCAGGCCTTGTAGCGCACACCGGCCACGAATTCTCCGACATGGCCGGTGGGTCGAAGGGGAACCCGGCGGCCGTTGCAGGCAATGGCGTAGCGGTCGGGGGCGAGTCCGGTTGCTTTCACCTGCAGGCGTTCCACCGAGGAGTCGACGAAGCGGACGGTTCCGCCGATCGCGCCTTCCTCGCCCATGACGTGCCACGGCTCGAGCGCCTGGCGCAGCTCGATCTCGACACCCGGGGCCTGGAATTCTCCGTACTTGGGAAAGCGGAATTCAAAGTGGGGCGCGAACCAGTCCGGGCGCAGCGGGAAGCCGGCGCCGGCCTGTTCCTGCAGCACATCCGCGAAGTCCTGCTGCACGAAGTAGGGGAGCATGAAGCGATCGTGCAGCTCGGTGCCCCAGCGAGCCAGGCGCGGGGGCGTGTAGGGTGTGTGCCAGAAGCGGGCGATCAGGGAGCGCAGCAGCAGTTGTTGGGTGAGGCTCATCCGCTCGTGCGGGGGCATCTCGAATGCCCGCAGCTCGAGCAGGCCCAGCCGACCCGTGGGGCCGTCCGGGGAATATAACTTGTCGATACAGAACTCGGCGCGGTGGGTGTTGCCGGTGACATCCGTCAGCAGGTTGCGGAATATCCGGTCGGCGAGCCAGGGCGGGCAGTCCTGACCCGCGGGCGGCAGCTCCTTGAACGCCAGCTCCAGCTCGTAGAGCGAGTCATTGCGCGCCTCATCCGTACGCGGCGCCTGGGACGTGGGGCCGATGAACAGACCGGAGAACAGATAGGACAGGCTCGGATGGTTGTGCCAGTAGCTCAACAGGCTGCGCAGCAGGTCGGGGCGGCGCAGAAAGGGTGAGTCGGCGGTCGTCGCCCCTCCCAGCACGAAGTGATTGCCGCCGCCGGTGCCGGTATGACGGCCGTCGAGCATGAACTTCTCGCTGGTGAGCCGTGACTGGCGTGCCTGTTCGTAGAGATGCGTGGTCCGATGGACCAACTCGTCCCAGTTGGCGGACGGGTGGATGTTGACTTCCACGACGCCCGGATCGGGAGTGACGCGGAAACTGTTGAGCCGCGGGTCGCGGGGCGGCTCGTAGCCCTCCATGACGATCGGTTGCGACAATGTAGCCGCGGCGGCTTCGATCGCAGTCACCAGCTCCAGGTAGTCCTCGAGGCGGCCGGTGGGGGGCATGAAGATATACAACACACCGTTGCGGGCCTCGGCACACATCGCCGTACGGGTGATCCAGGCTGCCGACTCACGCAGGTGAGGTGGGCGTGTTGGATCCGGCGTGCCGTGCCGTGCCGCGGTCTCAGGGTCCATGGAACGTAGATCGGCCGCGCCGGTCCCTTTTCGCGTCTCCTCGATCTCCAATGCGGCGATTTGCGCCGCGGTCAGGTCATCCGAGACAGCGCCCCCGTTTGGCAGCCCGGACTCGCGCAACTGCTGCCGAATTTCCGCGTACGGCGCCAACGGCGGAAACGCCTGTGTTGGATCCGGCGGATTGATATACGGATAGTCACCCTTCGCGGCCCACGGTAACGAATCCAACGGCAGCCGGAATCCCAGCGGCGAATCTCCCGGCACCAGGTAACACCGTTCCTGGCGCAGGAACCACGGTCCCGTCTGCCAGTGCTGCCCCGATGGATCCCGTGCTACCGGGAAAACATAACCCGCGGGTCGATCGAGCCCGCGCTCGAAGACCCGCATCAGGCGTTGGCGCTCGCCGGCATCTTCGAGCCGCGACTCGAACGGGTCGACGTTGGAGGGCAGCTTCCGCTCTTTCCACAAGTAATAGAATGCGTCCTCATACGCCGCAAACACGAATGTCGGCGACAGCCCGAGCCGGGCGGCCACCGTCCGCAGGAAACGCTGGGCGGTGTCCTCACTCGCGCCCGAGCGTCTCTCATCTGAGAGCAGGGCAGGGTTCTGCCAGATCGGCTCTCCATCGCGGCGCCAAAAGCAGTTGAGCGACCAGCGTGGCAGCGGCTCGCCCGGGTACCACTTGCCCTGGCCGAAATGGGCCAGCCCCCGCGGGGCATATTCGGCCTTCAGTCGCTCGTACAGATCGATCGACAGGCGGCGCTTGTGCGGACCCAGCGCGGCCGTGTTCCATTCCGCGCCATCGGGATCGTCGATCGACACGAAGGTCGGCTCCCCGCCCATGGTGAGGCGCACGTCGAGGGCTTCGAGCTTCGCATCCACCTCGTGACCCAGGCGCTGCACCGCGACCCACTGTTCCTCGGTATAGGGCTTCGTCACGCGCGGGGCTTCCCACACGCGCTCGATCTTCATGGTGTGCGCGAACTCGACTTCGCACTCTTCCACCCTGCCGCTGACGGGTGCCGCCGTAGAGGGTTCCGGAGTGCAGGCCAGAGGAATGTGGCCTTCACCGGCCAGGAGTCCCGAGGTCGGATCGAGCCCGATCCAGCCCGCGCCGGGCAGATAGACCTCGCACCAGGCATGCAGGTCGGTGAAGTCCGCGGCCGGCCCCGAAGGGCCGTCGAGCGATTTGACATCCGGGGTGAGCTGGATGAGGTAACCCGAGACAAAGCGCGTTGCGAGCCCGAGGTGCCGTAACAGCTGTGCCAACAGCCAGGCCGAGTCCCTGCACGACCCGGACGCTTTCTGCAGTGTGGCTTCCGGGGCCTGGACGCCCGGTTCCATGCGGATCAGGTAGCGAATGTCCCGGGACAGCCGCATGTTCAGGTCCACGAGGAAGTCGACCGTGGCGACTTTCTTGCGGGGAATCGACTCCAGGTAACCTGCCAGGAGCGGGGTGGCCGGCAGTTGTGTCAGGTAAGGGGCGAGCTCGCGCGCTTCGCCGGCGTCGTAGTTGAAAGGAAACTGCTGCGCGTACGGCTCGAGAAAGAAGTCGAACGGATTGAACACCGACATCTCGGCGACCAGGTCCACCGCGATGCGCAACTCCCGCGTTTTCTCGGGAAATGTGAGCCGCGCGAGGTAGTTGGCCTCGGGGTCCTGTTGCCAGTTGATGAAGTGCTTGGTCGGCTGGACGCTCAGCGAATACCCGAGGATCCGCGTGCGGCAGTGCGGTGCGGGCCGCAAACGCACGATCTGCGGGCTCAGGGTGACTAGCCGGTCGTATCGGTACTGCGTGACGTGATTGAGCGCAACGTGAATTGACAAGGCGGACCTCCCACTGGCAACGACAGTATACGGATAGGAGTTCGGCCTTCTTGTGAATGCAAGCGCCCGCACCAATTTGGATCGAGACGCTCTTTGTAAGCACCATTACGTGGCAAATTCATTGCGTGTTTGATTGTCACGCTCACGCGCTGGTATGTTCGGTGCGTCGTTTCGCCAAAATGCCTCGCCAATGAGCATCGACTGGACTACCTACTCCGCCCCTGGACACCACGACGAGCTGGTCGGCCCCGGCGGCGGCGCTCGCGCGGCGGGTAGGGCCCTGATGCGCTACCTGTCGGAGCTGGGGGGCGAGGAGATCGGAGTGCGCCAGCAGGCGGCAGAGCTCGCGATCAAGGCGATGGGAATCACTTTCACCGTGTATCACGAGCAGGAAGGCTCCATCGATCGAGCCTGGCCGCTGGACATCATTCCGCGAACCATCACGCGCAAGGAATGGGCGAAGATCGAGAAGGGGCTGGAGCAGCGCGTTGCGGCGCTGAACCTCTTCATCGACGACGTCTACCACGGCCAGCGGATCGTCGCCGACGGGGTCTTCCCGAAAGAGATCATTTCGACCTCGAAGAATTTCCGTCCCGAGTGCGTTGGTGTCAAACCTCCGGGCGGCTGCTGGGCGCACATCTGCGGAAGCGACCTGGTGCGCGACAAGGACGGCACGGTCTACGTGTTGGAAGACAACCTGCGCGTACCTTCGGGTGTCTCGTACATGATCGAAAACCGGCAAGTCGTCAAACGCGTGTTCCCGGAGCTGTTCGAGAGCGCCGCGATTCTGCCGGTTGACGATTATCCCTCCCAACTGCACGACATGCTGGTTGCATTGTCGCCGCGCAAGGACCGTCAGCCTGAAGTCGTGGTGTTGACACCCGGCATCTTCAATTCAGCCTATTTCGAGCATGCCTTCCTGGCCCGGCAGATGGGTTGCGAGCTGGTCGAGGGCCGCGATCTCGCCGTGCATGACGATGACTGCGTGTACATGCAGACCATCCGCGGCTGGACGCGGGTCGATGTGATCTATCGGCGCATCGACGATGATTTCCTCGATCCGGAGGTTTTCCGGGACGATTCGACGCTGGGTGTGCCCGGCCTGATGCGTGCCTGGGCCAGCGGCAACGTTGCGTTAGCCAATGCGCCGGGTGCTGGCGTAGCGGACGACAAACTCGTCTACACCTACGTGCCTGACATGATCAAGTATTACCTGGACCAGACACCGATCCTGCCCAACGTGCCGTCGTGGCGGTGTCGGGAGAAAAAGGAGCTGGATCACGTCCTCGGGCATCTCGATTCGCTGGTGGTCAAGCCGGTTGATGGATCGGGCGGCTACGGGATGCTCATGGGTCCGATGTCCACCCAGCGCGAGCGCAATTCGTTTACCACTCAGCTGAAGTCGGACCCGCGCAGCTTCATCGCGCAGCCGGTCATCACGCTCTCGACGGTACCCACGTTCGTGGGCGATCGCATTGAGCCGCGGCACGTCGACCTGCGGCCGTTCATTCTCAGTGGGCCGAAGACCTATGTCACAACCGGTGGGCTGACCCGTGTGGCGCTGCGGCAAGGCTCGTTGGTGGTCAATTCTTCCCAGGGCGGGGGAAGCAAGGACACCTGGATAGTGGATACCGAGGCCTAAACAGTTGCTCGCACGAGTAGTTGAAAACGTTTATTGGCTCGCACGCTATCTCGAGCGCGCGGAGAACACGGCACGGCTCGTCAGTGTCAACACGAACCTGCTGCTCGACCTGCCCAAGGGGCTGGCTCCGGGTTGGCAGCCGCTCATCGACATCACGGGCAGCCGCGAGCAGTTCAACAAACGGGCGGGCAAGGCGGATGAGCGGGACATCGTGCAGTTCCTGATCGCCGATGCCGACAACCCCGGATCCATCGTGTCGTCGTTCAAGATGGCGCGCGAGAACGCGCGCACGCTGCGCGATGTGTTTCCGACCGACACCTGGGAACTGTTCAACCAGTTCTTCATGGAATTCAAGGAGGAATTGCCGACCGGGCTCAACAAGCGCAATCGGTTCGATTTCCTCAAGCGGATCGTGCTCACCTCCCAGACGATCACGGGCACGCTCGAAGGAACGATGAATCGCAATGATGCGTACACGTTCCTGCTGCTCGGCCGCCACCTGGAGCGGGCGGACATGACCAGCCGCATCGTGGACGTGCGATCCGCGCAGCTGTTGCCGGAAGATGCCCCCGAGCTGCGGCCTTTCGACACGATTCAGTGGATGAGCGTGCTCAAGTCGCTGTCGGGCTATGAAATGTACCGGCTCAGCCGGCGTACCCGTGTCAGCCGCACCGATGTGCTGGAGTTCGTCCTGCGGGGTGAGCAGTTCCCACGCGCTTGCGGTTTCAGCCTGCGCCAGATCGAACAGTGCCTGTTGGTTCTACCTCGCAGTGCCGGCGTGCTGGACTCCTTGGCGGGGGTGATCCGATTCCTGGGCGAAGCCGACCTGGGCGCGCTGGATCAGCCCGGCCTGCACGAACTGATCGATCGGTTGCAGTTGCACATCATTGGCGTCCACGATGGAATAGCCCAGACGTATTTCCCATCGCGCGGTGGCACGCAGAGCCAGCGTCAAACGCAATGGTCTGACAGCAGCGTCAAGACATTGCCTCTGTTTGCCGACGCGCCCAGCGGCTAGGTCGTTGCTCCCTGCGGGCGCGGTACCAATCGCTGGCGAAATTGTTGCGCTATCAGAAGCAGCGCCACGATCGCCTGTAACGTCACTCCGCCCACCGACATCCACCACAACACCGGCAAGTCAAAATTGCCGTGGATACCGAGCCAGATCGCTGGCGCAACATAAGTCACGAGGCGCGTGCCCGAAGCGATGAGCGACGGCCAGCTATTGCCAATCGCCTGGAACAGACTCGAGGCTGTAAACGCCAGCCCGGCCGCCACGAAGTTGCAGGATACGATCCGCAGATAGGTGGCACCGACCGCGACGATCGCCGGGTCGGTGGTGAATAACCGCACCAGCGCGGGCGCTGCGAACAGGCACAGCAGCGTCAGCGCCGCCATGACCCCGCAGCTCATCCAGGCCGCGGCACGAAAGGTCTCCCGAACCCGATTCAGGTGCCCGGCACCGAAGTTCTGTCCCGCGACGGGCGCCGCCGCGAAGGCAATGGCCATGGCGGGCAGAAAGACGGCCTGCATGAGTCGCGACCCGATTCCATATCCCGCCTGCGCAGCGGGCCCGAAGCCGCGAATCGCCCAGTAGGCGGTCGCAATGACGATGAAAATCATCAGCATCTCGCCGCCGGCGGGCAGGCCGATATTCAGAATCCGTTTCCAGGTCGCGAAGTGGGGCCTCCATTGCCGCGCATCGAGCTCCGCAAAGTGCTCCAGTTGATGGAAGTACACCCACAGGAAGACGACGCCGGCGGCGATGGCCAATGAGCTCGCGAGTCCCGCGCCGGCTACGCCGAAGGAATGGTGGGTTCCCCACCCGGCGATCAGTATCGGCGCGAAGACGGTGTTCAACACAACAGTGAGCACCTGAACGATCATCGTTGGTTTGACGATGCCGGTGCCCCTGAGAGCGGATCCCATCGCTACCAACGCAAACTGCAGACCCAGGCCCGGCAGGTACCAATACAAATAGGTTGCGCCGGCCGCCGCCGCTGCCTCATCGGCGGCCAGGCAGCGCACGTACACGCCCGTCAGCCCATACCCGGCCACCAGGGTCGTGACTCCCAGAATCGCTGAAATCAGCACGGACTGATTGAACACCCGATTGGCTTGCGGCCGATCCTTTCTGCCCGCCGCATGTGAGACCAACGCCACCGTGCCTACTCCCAGCATCTGGGTCAGGGCGATGATGATCATCGACACGTTGCCCGCGAGTCCCACGCCCGCAATAGCTGCATCGCCGAGCCCTGCTACGAAGTAGAGGTCCACCAGGTAATACAGCGTCTGGAAAATCATCCCGGCGGCGATGGGTACGGCGATCGCCACGATCTGCCGGGGGATCGGCCCGTCCGTGAGGTCCTTCATGGCGGCATCCTAAATAAAAAGGCGGCGCCTGCCAAAAGGCAGGGCCGCCCGTTCTTCTCAACCACCCCGTCTGGCGTCGAACGCGAGACTACTTGGGCTCTCGACCCGGGTTTGGATCTTCCATCGGGAAGGAAGTTGCACCCGTGGGCGCAGCAGAGCGCAGTGGTGCTGGAGCATCGCTCTGCACACCGTTGGAAGGAGCTGAAATCGGCGCCTGCGCAGTGGTTGTCGAGGCGCTGGCCACAGTTCCGGTGCTGGTGTTCACGGCCGTCATGAAACGACGGGCCGAATCGTCGTTGCTCTTGATTTTGCCGCTGATGATGTCGGAGGCGAGGATATCGGGCTTGCCGTAGAACAACTCGTTGGCGTCGTCATCGATCGTCAGAGCCGTGCCATCGAGGGCGAGCCCCGCGAACACACCTCGCGTTCGTGAGTACGAGTAGACCTCTGCCTTGAAGCTGGTGTCAGTCGAAGCGGATGCCTGGCGTCCAACCGGCCCCGCCGCCACGGATGCATCGGCGCCCAACGTGAACTTGCCGCCGGTGATGCCTTCAACGCCCTTGCGGGTGGTGAATACCAGCATGATGTCAGTCGATTGCACACCCCACTGCCAACCGAAGCTGCCGCCGGTCAGGGTGATGAAGGTCGGATTGGAGAAGCGGCCGTCCTTGTCACGCACGACGAGGACACCGTGGCCGCGGCGACCGCCGGCGAAGAATGCAATCTTGGTCATGTCGGGAATGACGGCGATGGCGTACGCCCGTTCGAGCAACCGGTCCGGAATGTACTGGTCGCGCGAGCTGCGCAGCTCCTCCAGCACCTGGCTCGCCATCAGCAGGCGGCCCTGTTCCCGTGCCTGCGCCCAAGCTCCGGTCGTGCTCATTGTGAGCAGCAACCCGAGCAACGCAGTGACCACTATCGAGCGACTTCGCATATTTTAATCCCCTTGCAGTGCTGTCAGACACATCGCACTAGCTTATAGCACGCCGGCGCGCAAGAGGAGGGGAATCAAAACCAGACTGACAGATAGGCCTGCAGGATGTTGGCGTTCAGTTTGTATAAAGGTTCGTTGCCGGCCGACCAGTCGGGGTTGGCGCCGATCAGCAGCGCGTTGCGGAAGTCCTTATAGTCGATCAGCAGGTGATCGTAGCGGATCGTGAAGCTGCTCCTGTTGACCCACGGATTGCGCGGAATCGGGAAGTCGTAGGCAATCCCCGCGCCGACCGAGAAGCTGTTGAAAGCCGCGAGCTCGCGGTCGCGCGCCATGAAGTTCTGGTAGTTGGCGCGCGGAAACAGGTCGCTGTAGAAGCTGGCCGCGTTCTGTGTGTAGAAGCGGAACGAGCCGTCGAAGACCCAGCGCTTGAACGCCGGTTGAGTGTAGTCGATTTCCGCGGTATGCCCGCGAATTCCCCAGGTATCGGCGAAGTATCGGTAGGAGCCCCCCACGGAGGCCCGATACCAGGGCAGATAGTATTTGAGCTGCAGGGAGCCTGCGTTGCTGGTGCGCGTGTTGGGGTAGACCTGTTCAGCCTGGGTATAACCGAGGCCTGCCTGCGGATTGCGGTACAGGATCTTGCGGTACGGGCTCTGCAGGTAGCCCTGGTCCGTCAGCACTTCATAGTTGAAGTTCGCGATCAGGCTGCGCGTGAGAATCTGGCTGACACCCAAGCTGTAGCCACGATGATCCGCGTCCTTGTGGGAGATCGCGTTGCCATCCCGGTCGAAGCCGCCGAAAGAGGGATCGTTGACGATCTGGCCCGTGGCTGCATCCTTCAGATCGCGATAGACCTTGTCCCAACCGCGCTTGTAGGTCAAGGACAGGGTGGTCAGGTCCCCGAACATGTCCTGACTCACGGAGTAGTAGGTCGTGTTCGCCCGGTAGTCGGGCTCGTCGCTGTGAATGAGTCCGGCGCTGTAGGTCGACTTGCCGTGCAGGTACATGAAGCCGCCGGTTTCCTGCGTGCGCTTCTCCTTGTAGGGGCTTGCGGAGAGCTTCACGTCGATGGAAGCGCTCGAGATGTAGTCCTGGTACCAGCTGCCGGTCACCGCGAAGTTGTCGGTGATCTTCTTCTGCACCAGGATGTCGGGTCCCTGAATGGTGATCCCGCCACCCTGGTACCGGTGATACAGGGCATCCGCCCGATCTTCAGGCAACACTCCCGTGACCGCGGGAGTCGTGCAGACGGTCAGGAAAAGCAGAATGAAGAGGCGATGCCGAATCACGTTCAGTTGCATCCGCAGCCGCCGCCGACACCACCGGTCGCACCCCGGGCCCCTTCACGCGACTCCATGACGTGCTCGAGGTAGATGGTGGAGATCGGATCGCGGTTGAACGACATGATGGGATCCGCGAAATGCTCGCGCTCGTAGGGCTTCACCCAGGGTTGCACGGGTGAGCATCCGCCGAGCAGGAGAGCCGCCCCCAGAGCCATCAATATCGTCATACCGCGCATGGATCACTCCCGAACCAGGGTGCGGATGCTGTCGAGATACTCATTCTCGTCGCCGGGCTTGTAGCCACGGTGCAGCACGCGGATGTTGCCCTTGCGGTCGATGATGACCGTGCTGGGCATGCCTTGCACGTCGTAAGCCTTGCTGACGGTGCTGTCCTTGTCATAGATGACCGGGAAGCTGACGGGGGCCTGCAGACCTTTCAGGAAGCCTTCGGCATCCTTCGAGTCCGGCTCGACATTCACGCCGATCAGCGTGAAGCCCATCTTGTTGTACTTCTTGTAGATGTTCTCCAGCAGGGGCATCTCCTGCCGGCACGGTCCGCACCAGCTCGCCCAGAAGTTGAGCATGACCACCTGGCCTTTGTACTGGGCCAGGCTGATCTTCGGGCCATTGCGGGATTCCAGGCTGAACTGCGGCGCGGGGCCGCTCGCGCTCGACCCCGCCAGGGCCGGCACGCTCAGCAGCAGCGCGAGAAATGTTGCAATACGGTGTTTCATGTCCGTGCCTTTAGAAAAATACGGTCGCTCCCAGCGACGCTTCCACGTTGTTGGTCAGCTTGGACACGCCCAGCAGGTCCGTGCGGAACACGCGGTCCTGGACCTGGATGTGAATGGCCAGCCAATCCGAAGGCAGCACGCGATAGCCGCCGCCGAAGTTCACCGTGAAGCGATCGTCACCCGCGAACTTCGTGGCCCCGATGCCTCCCAGAAAATAGAAAGCGGTCGTCAAGGCGTGACCGCGACCGATGAAGGTCTCGCCCGGGAGCAGGTTGTAGCCCAGGCTGAGGTCGTAGTACGTGAAGTGCCTCTCAGCGCTGGTAAGCAGCTGAACATTGCCGCCCAGGGTCTCGAAGCTGGTGCGCCCGGCATACGCACGGCCGTATTCGCCCAGGAAAAAGAAGTCTTCGGTAATGTGATACGCCGCCGTCAGGCCGTACGCGTTCTGCGTGCCGAAGTCCTCGATTGAAATGAAACCGTCATTGATGCCGATTTCGACGTTGGAGCTGCGGATATGGGGCACCTTGATCTTGCGGCGCTCCACCTCGGGGTCGACCACGCGCGGCGGGGTGGCGTCTGCATCCGCTGCGGCGGCCTGGGCATCTGCTTGCGCGGCTTCTTCCTTGGCTTCCGCCCTCTGCTGGCGTACTTCGCTGCGGTGATGGAACCAGTTGCGCACGGAGGCGCAGCCCGGAAGCGTCATCAGGACCGCAGTCAGAAGAAGAACGCGAATCCCAGTTTCCATTCGTCTACTTCCTCATTTGCGTTGCGCTTCGTGAAAACGACGTGACTCTTGTACTCACCGCGCAGGAAAAAGCGGCGTGTCAGGTAAAAGCGCAGGCCGCCGCCGACATAGGCGGTCTGGTCGGTGCGCTCGGTCGGCTGAACCAGGGTCGCTTTGGGCGTGACGTGCACGAGCCCGGTGCCGAGCATCAGAAACGGCGACAGCCGCCATTCGGGAACCAGTACGTGAGTGAGTCCCAGGTCGCCGACAACGCCGTTGGTGTACTTGCCGAGGAACTGTCCAACCGACAGCTCCGCGGCGAGTTGCGAGTTGAGTGAGTAGGACCCGTAGGTCGATACCAGCGTCGAACCGCTGTAGGAGCCCGCGAAAATACCCATCTCGAAATTATGGGAGATGAAGCCTTGCCGGTCGCCGAGGTCGAACTTGAAAGGCGTTCCGTCGGCCAGTACCGTCCGCACCATGTCGCGCTGCGCGGCCCAACCTTCCACGCCGCGCTCCGTACGGACCTTGAACCAATCTGTGCGGCGGAAGAGAACCTCCACGCTTTCGTCACGCTCCGCCACATGAAAGACCGGATAGCCGCGCCCGGGACCCGAGCGCAGCTCCAGGTACGGAGCGGTGATATACACCTGCAGATGCGCACGCTCGCGACTCACGGCCGGCGGAGCCGTGAGGAGCACGAACGACAGCAACAACCCGACTAGTGCGAAGCGAATCAACGTATTCCTAGTTAAGAGGAGCGGCCGGGTCGAACGGGTTGTTGAAAAATTGCGCGCCAATATCCAGCCACTCTGAGATCAAGCGAAGCTCGGCCGGACTCAGATAGCCCGCATGCGTGCTGCCTGAACCCGGCGCGAACCGACCGAGGAACGCGCTCGAGAGTGCGCCATTCGCGCTACCCGCATTCAAGTACGGCCCTACCATTACCACTGTCGGGTTGCCGTCCGCATCCGGCGGCCCCGGAACCGGCGACAAGGCGCCCATGATAACTTCCAGCTTCGGCTCCTGAAACAGCAAATAACGATAGGACAGGGGCTGTACGGGCTCGTCGTTCGAGGGATTGTTCGTCAGATCGAGCTGCCCGGCCGGTGCTTGTACCGCCACCGCTGCTCCCGTCGCGGCTGCGGTGGTGTGGCAGCCGCCCCGCGTACAGGTGTGATCGGTCACTACGGCGCCGCCGGAATCGAGTGTCTGCCGGGGCAGATCCCACAATGCCTGGATGTGGGTGGGATAGTTGATCACGATGCGGCAGGTCGCTCGCCAGTTGGAGGGGCCGCCAAACGTGTCGATGCAGCCAGCATTGGGCGCGGCTGTCTTCAGGTCGTTGTAGGCATAGACCAGAGGTGCGTCCGGAGTGCGTATGGCCGGGTCGGTCCACACGTCGGAATAGTAAAGATTCACACTGGGCATCATTTGCCGGCATTTCGGTGTGTCGGTCGTGCAACTGGTGCGGCCGCGGGCTTCCGCCATGGTCTCTCCCGCCGCGGGTATGAAGGTCGAGACCGTATGCAGGAAAGGGGCTCCGCCGGCCGCTCCGGCATACGCAGCGTTGAACAGGCCCTTACGTCCATGGGACCTCGGGCTCTGCTGGGTTGCGGGAGTATGACAGCCATTGCAGCTCATGATTTCACCCGGCCGAACCTGCAGCCATGCGGCCTGAATGGGCGAAATGCGCCGGCCGTTGGCATCGAGGACACTGATCTGGAACGCGACGTTCGCCGGGATTCGGATGTTGACCGAGCCGTCCGGCTCGACGGGTGCGTATCCCAGGATCTCGCGCATGTAGCCACTGGCACCAAAGGCCGCATCGTTCAAATCCAGGACATCGCGGTTGGGAATCGACACCGGCTTCTCCAGACGAATCCAGCGAGCCGGGCGCTGCGCGGCGGTAGCAACCGCCGGATCGGCCAACCTCTGAATGCTCGGGTTCGCGGTATCCAAACCGTCAAAGTCATACACACTGCGAATGTCGAGGATGCCGAACCCGTCGTTCACCAGTGTCTGGTCGATATCCACACCGGGCACCTTGTCCAGGATGATGTTCTGCAGGGCACGCGGTTGCGCCGCCACGACGTCAGTCACCATGACGCCTTCGGTCGGCGGCATGATCGGCAACAACGTGTTCTGCGCGGGATTGAACATCCAAACGCTATAGAGCGGTGGGGCCACCTTCGCGGCCGGATCCTGCAGGCGCGCGTCTGTGCAGGGAACAATGGTGACGCCATCGGTATCGAGCAATCGGCACTGTGACCAGCTCACCAGGATCCGGCTCGAGTTGTCCCACAGGGGGAACGCGGAATTGAACCGGCCCCCGGGTGAAGGTCCGGGGACGTCGAGAACGTCATTCGAGGTCGCACGGGTCTGCGCCGGCCCGACCATCCCCGCGTTCGCCAGCAATGGCTGCGTGTTCTCGACGAACTGGGCGCCGTTGATGATGAGGAGGTCGCCGCCGAAGTCGATGTTCGTGTAGGGACGGGCGAGGGTCAGAATACGGCCATCCTGCATTTCACGCGGTTTTACGAACTCGATGACGGCGTCATTCGCCCCGTCGGGGGTCGTCCCAGTCATGTGACTGTTGGCGCCGTAGTACAACTGCTCGTCGCTGCCGTCAGGATTGCAGGTGTAAAAATGCATTGCATCCTTCCCGGGGGCGTTATCCCAGCGGGTGAACAGGATGCGGCCATTGTTTAGTACCGTGGCGTCGCGGTCGTGGCTCTGATTGAACTCGATCTGGTGGAACTCGGTGCGGTCGGCGCTGATCACGTGCAGGACGAATGCCGGCTCGTTGCGCGCCTCGTCCTGGGCTTCGAACTGCGGCTTGCCCTCATCCAGGAGGATGGCTTTCGATTGGCGCTGGGCCGTGGATGAAAACACGATGCGTCCGTCCGGCATGTAATGCGGGCCGACGCTGTTGCTCGAATCGGGCTCGAGCGACGGCGGGATCACCTGCTGCAGAGTGTCCGTGGAGATGATGTACTCCCACAGGTGCCAGGTTGGGGGGTCCTTTTGCTTCATCTTCTCGGTCAGCGGTCCGCGCATGGCGAACACGACCCTCTTGCCGTCAAGAGAGGCGTCGACATCCTTGATGTCGTAGGTATCGGTGCCGGTAACGCGCCCCGAGATGTTGACTTCGTCGGCACTTGGCGACGCGCTCTTGCGCATGTACAAGTCCGCCTTCGGAACCACGAGTTGGTCGGCGGTGGGCTTTACGGCCGAGCGCAGCAGACGTAAGTCGTCACTGGCAGGGGGAATCGTCCGCTTCACATAGAAAATCGGGAAATCGACCGTCGCGGGATCCGCGGTCTGGCTGTTTGCCACGTCGATATGGGCATTTCCTTTGCAACCGCTCACGAGTGCGATGCACGCAACCACGGCGGGCGCCAGGAGGCGGCGCACACTGGCCCGTTCCCGCAGCATCCGCAGGCTCCTGTTCACGATACCGTGCTCCGTACTCATGCAAGTCACTCCAGGTCCGCCCTCCGCAATGCCGCGACAGGCGAATGTAACGTAATTCGGTCCCCGGATTGAATGCTTCCTTCATCCTTTTATTGGGTTGTGCCGAGTCCGTCACGACACTGGGGCGCGGTTCGCTGGTCTGCTGCCGGCTCGTGCGAGTCAGCGTGCGCGCGGCCAGATAGGTATTCCTTCGGCTGCCGCGATGGCGTGATCAGTCTCGCAAATTGCCGCTCCAGGGACGTTGCCGGCCAGGTAACAAGGGAAGTGTCGGTGCCTGGCGACGTCATTTGCCTGAGACATTCATCAAGTGTTCAGCGGCCCCGTATAGTCCGGTCCGCGCGCATCGTAAACATGTTGGGAGTAGACCAGCGCTATGGACATGAAGACACCGAACAAACTCGAAGGAATGCGGCGAGCTCGCGCTCCGGCCGCGGGCGCGCTGAGCGCGCTGGCCCTATTCGGCCTGCTAGGAGCGTCGAGCTCCTTCGCGCAGACGCCGCCCTCCGCAGCTCAGCAGGCGGTTCTGTTGTATACGCGTATCACCGGTGTCCCCCCGACAGGCAGCGTGCTCACCCAGATACAGAACTCCGCGGCCGGTAGCGACTTTGCGTCCGTGGCGGCATTGGCCCTGCAACAGCCGCAGTTCTACAATGTCACGCTGCGCAACATATTCGCGGCGGAGAGCAACCGCGATAACTCGGTTTTCGTGCCGCTGAACGACTACATCGTGACCGCCATCGGCATGGTCCACGATGACGTTCCGTACAACACCGCGCTGTCCGCGGACATTCTCTATACGCTGAAGGGCGTATCGCCGGCTGCTTCCGCCTCCAACAATAATCATTACCAGGCGGCGGACACCGCGGTGCTCGACATCAGCGCCAATCTGGTAAAAACCCAGCAGACCACCGCATATGGCTATCCTGCGGCGGCGGTCGCCGGCTTGATCACGACGCGCGCCGGTGCCATTCAACACTTTGACGCGGGCACCAACCGCCGCGGCTACAACCTCAATATCATCAACCAGACCTGCCATCAGATGGAGCAGATCATGGATACCTCGCTACCGAGCGATCGTATCCGCCAGGATGTAGCGGCCTCCCCCGGCGGGGACAGCCGCGTGCGCCTGCAGAGCTGTGTCGGATGCCACTCGCATATGGACCCGATGGCGGGCGCATTCGCGTATTACGACTTCGACGAAACCAAAGGCAGCATGGTCTATACGGCCGGCACGGTGAATCCGAAGTACTTCATCAACGCCAGCAACAATCCGTACGGATATGTAACGACGGACGACAGTTGGGAGAGCCGCATCCGCCTGGGTGGAGCCGATACGAATATCTTCCAGTTCTCCAGCAGCCTGCCGGGCAAGGGCAATGGCGCCGCTTCCTTTGGTACCGAGATCGCGCAGAGCGGGGCGTTCGCGAGCTGCCAGGTCACGAAAGCTTTCAAGGCAGTCTGCCTGCGCGCGCCCTCCAGCACCAAGGACGGCGCTGAGATCACCACCCTCACCGGCAAGTTCACCGCCAACGGTTACAAGTTGAAGCAGGTGTTCGCCGATGCGGCGCTCTATTGCACCACCGTCTCGGGCGGCGGGATCACGCCATGAGCAGGGAGACAATCATGTATCGATTTCAAAGCATCGGTGCGCGCGTGCGCATGCTGCGGCAAGCTGCTGCTCTCGCGCTGCTCACGACGGTCGTCGCGTGTACCGCGGGCGGCCCTGCGACCAGTACCACTCAACAGACCACGCCGGGCAATACCGCAGCCAGTTACACAGGTCCGGCGGCCGGCAATGCGGACGTACAGGCATTCAAGGTCAACTTGTGGGAGAACATCCGTACCTCCGACAAGTGCGGCGGCTGTCATCACGAGGGCGGCCAATCGCCGATGTTCGCGCGCTCCGATGACGTGAACCTCGCCTATCAGGCGGCCAACCCGCTGATCAATTTCCAGCAGCCGGATCAGTCCACCCTCGTCCTGCAGGTCGGCAGCGGTCACAACTGCTGGGTTGCGGACCCGAAGGCCTGTGCGGATACCATGCTGACCTGGATCAAGGCATGGGTCGGCAACTCAGCCACCTCCAGCACCGGCGTTACACTCACCGCGCCTAGCTCCAGTGACGTGGCCGGTGGCAAGCTGTTCCCGGCAACCGCCGAGTTGGGTGGCGACGGCACGGCTGCCACGAGCTTCAAGTCCACGGTTTATCCGTTGCTGACTCAGTTCTGTTCCGGCTGCCATGCCCCCACGGCAGCCGCTCCGCAGACGCCGTTTTTCGCACAAGCGGATGTCGATGCGGCGTATCTCGCGGCGCAAGGCAAGATCAATCTGAACTCGCCCGACCAGTCGCGCTTTGTTGTGCGGCTGCGCGACGAGCACCACAACTGCTGGACAACCGCGAGCGGTGGCCCGGGCGACTGCGTAGGCAGCTCGACCGCCATGCTGTCAGCGATCAACGCTTTTGCGGGCGCCATCACGGTCACCGCGATCGACCCCACGCTGTTGCTCTCGAAGGGCTTGAAGCTGAAGGACGGTACGGTCGCTTCCGGCGGCAACCGCTCCGAGGCCAACCTCGTCGCAAAATATGAGTTTAAGACAGGCACCGGCACGACCGCGTACGACACCAGCGGCGTGAGCCCCTCGGCCGACCTGATGTTCACGGGCAATGTGAGCTGGGTAGGCGGCTGGGGCATCAACATCGCGGCAGGCGGCAAGGCTCAGGCCACCACGGCGACCAGTGCAAAGATCACCTCCATGATCCAGTCGACGGGTGAGTTCTCGATCGAAGCCTGGGTTGCTCCGGCGAACGTCGCTCAGACCGCTGCCTGGATTGTCAGCTACTCCGGTAGCCAGACGACCCGCAATACGACGCTCGGTCAAGCCGCCATGTCGTGGACTGCGTCCACACGCAGCGACCAGACCACTGCGAACGGCAACAAGATGCTGCTGACCACCGACGCCACCAAGTTCCCCGTTCAGGCCGCACTGCAGCACGTCGTCATGACGTACGACCCGGTCAACGGTCAGAAGGTCTACGTGAACGGCGTGGACACCGGCGCGAAGGACACCGTTGCGGGTGGCTCGCTTGCCAGCTGGGATAACACCTTTGCCCTGGTTCTGGGCGCGGAAGCCAACGGCAAGGATCAGTGGCTGGGCGTCATCCGCTTCGTCGCCATCCACAGCCGCGCCTTGACCGCCGACCAGATCATGCAGAACTACAACGCCGGGGTGGGCGAGAAGTACTTCATGCTGTTCGACGTGTCCGACCTGTCGGGTGTCCCGCAGTCGTATATTCAAGTGACTGCCAGCGTGCTCGATTCTTATGCCTACCAATTCACCGCACCGACGTTCATCAGCCTCAATCCGAACGCATCGGTGTCGAACGTCCCGATCTCTGGCATCCGGTACGGTGTGAACGGGAACGTGCAGTCCTCCGGTCAATCCTGGCAGATGGTCAACACAACACTCGGTGGTGCGAATTACACGGCCGCCAATGGGCAACTGTTGTCGAAAGTGGGTGGCATCGTCGCCTCTGACAAGGGAGCGGATGCGGACGTCATGTTCCTGACCTTCGACCAACTGGGAAGTCACTCGCACCCGTACGTGTACGCGGCGGCTCCGCTCGTGGCGCCTACCTACCCCGCAATCTCGCCTCCGCTCAGCGGTGTGAAGTTCTACGGTCAAATCAATGCCGCGATGTCGCAAATCACCGGTGTGCCGGTGACGACGGCGGCGGTGAACACCGTGTATCAGTCGTTGCAGCAGTCGCTGCCGACAACGAATGACCTCTCGGCATTCGTGGCGTCCTCACAGACGGCGATCTCGCAGTTGGCTGATATCTACTGCACGACCGCGCTGTCGACGGCCTCGATCAGGAACGCGACTTTCCCTGGCCTGGATTTGAGTCAGACGGCGAGCAGCTACTTCGGAACGACCACTCCGGCAGCGAACTCGGCGCAGGCGAACAATCGGGCGCTGCTGATCAACCCGCTGGTGACGGCAGTCACCGGTGGATCGAGCGTCAATGCAACCGCAACGACGCAGTTGACCGGCGCCTTGAACAACCTGCTCACGACTCTCGTCGGGACCGACGCAGCCACGACAACCCAGGCTTCCCAAGGCGCATGCAGCGCGATCGTGGGCAGTGCCGCCGTGTCACTCCAGTGATCGGCATCAGGAGACAACAGACATGTTCATCTTAAAGAAGACGCCTCGCGCTCACGGACTCCACGAGCCGTTCAAGCATGAGAATCATCCTCGTCCGGTCACCCGTCGTGAGCTGCTCGGAGCCGGGTTTCTTTCCGGCGGTGCCATGGTGATGGCGCCGGCCTGGTTGGGAGCGCTCCTCAAGTCGCAGAATGCGGATGCCGCCACGCTCAGCCAGCTTTCGGCCCTGCAGCAGGAGTGCGCGCTGCAGACCCCCGCCAATGGCGGCGGTGCGCTCGGTACCACGGGTCCCGTGCCCTTCATCACGATCGATCTGGCGGGTGGGGCCAACCTGATGGGATCGGAGGCGATAGCCGGCATGGCGGGCAGTCCCACCAACTTCATCTCCGCGGCCGGTTTCAGCCGGCAGGGCGTGCCGGGCAACATGGTGCCGACCTCTTCGGCGTTCATCGACATGTCGCTCGGACTGCCGTTCCACGCGGACTCCGCGATCCTGCGAGGCATCAAGTCGAAGGCTCCGGCGACCGCGCTCGCGAACGTCAACGGCGTGGTGATCCCGGCTATTTCGCAAAACGACACCAGCAGCAATCCGCTGAACGCGATGTACCTCATCGCCAAGGCGGTCAATCAGCTCACTCCCGCGGGCGGGCTGCCGCCGGTGTACGGTCAATACGCCACTTTGATCGGTACGAATGCAACGACTTCCGGGGGCAATTCGGCCGCGCCGGCCGCGTTTGTCGATCCGACGCTGCAGCCGACAAGAATCGCAAGCTCCGCGGATAACGTGGCGCTCGTAGGGGGCGGTTCCGGAGGAGCGGCCAGTCAGCTGACCGTGGACGTGCAGCAGGCCCAGGCAGCCATGAGCACCGGGACCACGGCGGCGCCCGGCAGCGATCCGAAAGCGGTGACCTCGGCGACCTTTGCCGGCAGCCAGGTGAGCATGAGTACGTTTGTCTCACCCGGGACGGGCGGTAGCTCAGCGGCGGCGGCAGCTGCGGATCTGGCCTTGAAGGAGCAGCTGCGCTGCGCGTACGTGAAGACTGCCTTCACATCGGCCAATTCCAAGGGGCCGGATTCGGTCAACCCCGACAAGGACATGCTGATTGTCGGCAACGCCTCCTCGATCTTCACTGCCACGGATTACACCGACGGTGACTTCAGGAAGACCGCGGCTGTCATGAAGCTCGTCATCAACGGCTATGCCGGCGCGGGAACCATCGTTCTGGGCGGGTACGACTATCACAGCGGCAACCGCGCCGATGGCGAGACCAAGAACCAGCATGCTGGCGTGGTCATCGGCGCCATCATTGCGTACGCCGCTCTCGCCAATACGCCGGTGATGATCAACATCATCAGTGACGGCTCGCTGACATCGACCGGCAATGCGGACAACAGCACTGCCGGCCGCGGCAAACTGGGATGGCAGGGTGATTCGCAGCAGGTCGCGGCCTCCATCATCCTGGTCTACAGTCCCAAGGGCCGCCCGGCGGCGAGCATCAACCAGATCGGCTCACTCAATGCGGACGGTACGGTCAATGCCACTTCCAGCCCGGGTGCGAACGCACCCAACTTGGTGCCGCAGCTCGTGGCGCTGAATTGGCTGGCGCTCAATGGCGCCGCCAGCGCCTTCCAAACGGCATTTCCGACGCAGGGTCTGGGTGCGGCGAGCGCTCAGGCGGCATTGACCGCGTTCACCAAGATAACCTGAGCATCTTTCGGGCGTCTCCCGCCGGGGGTCGGCGTCGCGCGCATGTCGCGCAATACCGACGCTCCGGCGTTATTCTTTTGCGAACGCGGCGCCGTTCGTTGACAGTGTGAAGTTTGCTATGCGAGGGTTCACGCCGCGTGCAAGATCCGCTCGCAGGCGCATGTTTTGCAGAAGGATATTTCTTGAGCTTGCAAAGGCCGAAAGGCGCAATGCAGCGGCTTTGTCTGGCCCTGGCCGCGGTCACATTCTGTGCGCCTGCAATGGCGGATACTCCTTATCCGCTCAAGGCTCACGAGGCTCCGGATTTTGCCCTCCATGCCATAGCGGGCGGCAATGTGCGGTTGTCCGAGCATCGGGGTGACGTTGTCATCCTCAGCTTCTGGGGCAGCCGATGCACGCCGTGCCGGGAGCAGCTCGCGGCGCTCAACCGCACGTTGGCTACGTATCGGTCGGCAGGCTTGCAGGTGTATGGGATCAACGTCGATGACGATCAGACCCGGGCGCTGGCCTACGCGCACGGCGAGTCAGTGACGTTTCCGTTACTTTTGGATCCGGAGAAGGCGGTGAGCCGCGGTTACCAGGTCGACAACCTGCCGATGACCCTGTTGATCGATCGGAGCGGTGTCGTGCGCAATGTGATCCGGGACTACAACGCAAAGAACGAAGAATTGTTTTTGCAACAGCTGCGAGCGTTGCTGAACGAATGATCGGAACAACTATGCAGAATGTCGTGCGCCTGTTTTTGGTCTTGGCCTGCCTGGCGATGCCGGTCGCATTCGCACAGGCCCCGTCGGCCGCTGAACCGCCTCCCGCTGCCGCGGCAGCTCCGCCGGCGGATACCGCCACGGGCGCGGGCGATGCGGCCACCCCGCCTGCGGATACTCGGGGGCTCGATCAGGAAGTGCAGGGGCTGAAGAAAGACGCAGTGGAGCTGAATCGCGAGCTGTTTGTTCTCGAGGAGGAGCTGCTGTTTCCCGCCAATACCCAGGTGGCGGTGTTCCTGTCCATGGACGTAGGTGATTTCTTTGCTCTGGATTCGGTCACCCTGAAGATCGATCAGAAGGAAGTGATCAACTATCTTTACACCCCCCGTGAGGTGGAAGCTCTCCTCAAGGGGGGCGTGCACCGCCTGTATCTCGGCAACCTCAAGGTGGGCAAGCACGAGTTGGTGGCGTTCTTCAGCGGCAAGGGCCCGAACGACCGTGACTATAAGCGTGGCGCCACGCTCAAGTTTGAGAAGGGCATCGGGGCGAAGTACCTGGAGCTCAAGATCAATGACCGGCAGCGCAAGCAGCAGCCGGAATTTGAGGTCAAGGACTGGGAATAGGTCCTGCACCCATGCGCTGCCTGTCCCTGATCCTGGCCTCGGTCGCGCTCGCTGTCGCAGTGACGGCGAGCGGACCGGCGGCTGCCCGGCGCCACGACCCGGAGAAACTGCCAGTCACGCGGATTCGCGACCTGCACTATGGCGATGTGCTCTTTTATTACTATCAGGATGAGGACTTCGAGGCGATCACCCGCCTGACTGCCTACCAGCACTGGAAGCTGATTCCCCACCATGAGGAAGAGGGTGAGCTCCTGCTCGGGGGGCTGTACCTATCCCTGGGAATGCATAACGAGGCAGGCGAACGTTTTCAGACGCTGCTTACCAAGGACGTGCCGACCGGCGTTCGCAACCGCGCGTGGTTCTATCTCGCCCAGGTCTGGTATGCACGCGGATACCTGGACAAGGCCGACGAAGCCTTGCGCAAGATCCAGGGAAAGCTGTCACCGGAGCTGCAAGCGCAGAAAGATCACTTGTTCGCCAACGTGCTGATGTACGAGGGCAAGTTTGATGAGGCCATCCGGCTCCTGATGAGCTGGAAGGGCTCCCCGACATGGTCCGCCTACGCGCGGTTCAATCTCGGAGTGGCTCTGGTACGCCAGAAGCGACTCACGGATGCCGAGCCGTTCCTCACGGGTGTCGGCACGATGTACGCCGAAACGACCGAGCTGCTGGCTCTGAAGGACCGTGCCAACCTGGCGCTGGGTTTTGCCGAGTTGCAGGCGCAGCAGCCCGCTAAAGCCAAGGTCGCCCTGGAGCGGGTGCGGTTGAACGGGCCCTATTCCAACAAGGCGCTGCTGGGAACCGGCTGGGCGGACGCCGCTCTGGGGGACTACCAGGCGGCGTTGAATCCCTGGATGGAGCTGCGCGGCCGCAACATGTTGGATGCGGCGGTCCAGGAGTCGTTGCTGGCGGTTCCCTACGCCTTCAGCAAGCTCAGCGCCAACTCGCAGTCGGCGGAATATTACGAGTCCGCCGTGGCCTCGTACGACGCTGAAACGGTCCGCCTGGATGATGCGATCGCTCGCATCAATGGCGGCAGCCTGCTGCAGGACGTGCTCAAAAGTGAGCGCGACTCGCACTACGGTTGGTTCTGGCAGTTGAAAGCCGTGCCGGATGCGCCGGAGTCACGGTATCTGTACGCGGTGCTGGCCGGCCACGATTTCCAGGAAGGTCTGAAGAACTACCGCGATCTGATCTACATGGGCCACACGTTGGATCGGTGGGGCGACAGCATGGAAGCCTTCGGTGACATGATCGATGCGCGCGAGCGCGCTTACGCGCAGCGACTGCCGCGTGTCGACGCGCTGCTCAGCTCGGGTGCCGTGGAGAAGCTGGGCCAGCGCAAGACCGACCTCGACAATCGGTTGAATGATATTGACAGCAGCGGGGAGCTGGCGGCCCTGGGCTCGGCCGAGGAACGCGACCAATGGGCGCGCGTGCAGCGGTTGGAGGCGGCGCTGGCCGCGGCGCCGGCCAGTGATGACAAGGCCGATCTCGCGGAGCGCCTGCGCCTGGTCAAGGGCGTACTCTATTTCCGCCTGAACGATTCCTTCAAAGCGCGGATGTGGCAACAGCGCCGGACCCTGAAGGACCTCGATCTGTCCATCAAGGAAGCCCAGGAGCGCTGGATCCGCGTGCAGCGGGCGCGGCAGAGCGTTCCGACCAATAACGGTGAGTTCGCGGCCCGAGTGGCGGCGCTCGAGGCGCGCATCGATGCGTTGCAGGGTCGTATGGCCGCCGTGGAGCGCAAGCAGGGTGAGTACCTGGCGCAGGTCGCGGTGGCGGAGCTGAATCAGCAGAAGGACCGCCTGGCCACATACCAGGTGCAGGCGCGGTTCGCGTTGGCGAGCATGTATGATCGTGCGGCGAATCCCGAGCCGGCGAAAAAGCCCGAAGAGGTGGTGCCCACGCAAAAGGGTTCCGAAGAACCCCCGGCTGGACCGAGCCCTTCCGAGTCAGCCGCGCCAGGCACGGCCCCACAGACCGCGCCCGCGCCACCGGCCGGGCCGAAGCCATGACCTCCTGGAGAGCCATCGCCCTCGGCCTGTTGCTGGCGGTGTTTGCCGGCGATATCGCCGTGGCGGCGGATTCGAAGGACGCCGACCAGCGCACCATCAAGGACCTGGGCAAGAAGCCCGTCACGGTCAAACAGGACACCCGGCTCGATTCCAACGCCGGCAAGGCGATGGAGAACTATCGCAAATTCCTCGAGATGCAGAAGACCGATCCCGAGTTGCGCGCCGAATCGCTGCGCCGGCTGGGTGACCTCAATCTCGACGCGGGCGAAGTCGAGCGCATGGAGAAGGAGGTCACCGCGATCGACCTGCAGGGCGCCGAGGCCATCAAGCTGTATTCGACGCTGCTCAAGGCGTATCCGAGCTACGCGCGCAACGACCAGGTGTTGTACCAACTCGCGCGCGCCTATGAGACCACGGGCCAGCCCGAGCAGGCGCTCGCAACGTTGGATCGCGTCGTCCAGAAATATCCCAACAGCCCGCAAACGGACGAAGTGCAGTTCCGGCGCGGCGAGCTGCTGTTCTCGGCCAAAAAATATGCCGACTCGGAAAAGGCCTACGCCGTCGTCATCAAGCAGGGCAGGAGCTCGCACTTCTACGAGCAGAGCCTCTACAAGCACGGCTGGTCCCTGTTCAAGCAGTCGCTGACCGAGGAGAGCCTGCCCTCGTTCGGCGGCGTGCTCGATGCCAAGCTCATCGGCGCGGGCAACGAGCCGGCCCGGATCGAAGATCTCAAGCGCGCCGATCGCGAGCTCGTGGAAGACACGTTGCGGGTGATGAGCATCGCCTTCTCGTATGCGGAAGGCGCACAGTCGCTCGACCAGTACCTGGCCAAGCATGGCGACCGGCCGTATTCCTACCTGTTGTATTCACGCCTGGGCGATCTGTATGTGGACAAACAGCGCTTTCAGGACGCTGCCCAGACCTATCGCGCGTATGTTCAGCGCGATCCGTATACCGATCATGCGCCGAACCTGGCCATGCAGGCCATCGAGGCCTACCGCAAGGGCGGCTTCAGCCAGCTGGTGCTCGACGGCAAGCACGAGTACGTCGAGCACTACAACTTCAGCTCGCCGTTCTGGCAGGGGCGCGATCGCGCGCAATACCCGACAGTCGTGCAGGAGCTGAAGACCAACCTGAAGGACGTCGCGACGTACTTCCATGCGACGGCGCAGAAGTCGAAGAAGATCGAGGATTACCAGGAAGCGGCCAAGTGGTACCGCGATTACCTCAAATCCTTCCCGGACGATCCGGATTCAGCGGAGACCAACTACCTGCTCGCGGAGACTTTGTTCGAGAGCCATCAGTACGTCGATGCGGGCAACGAGTACGAGAAGAGCGCGTACAATTATCCGAAGAATGCCAAATCGGCGACCGCGGCCTACGCATCGCTGGTTTCGTTCCAGAAGGCGGAGGAATCCCTGCAGGGCGCTCCCAAGGTGCAGTTGCACGAGCGCTCGACCGATGCGGGTGTCAGGTTCGCGCAAACCTTCCCGGAACATTCGGACAGCGCGGGTGTGCTGACACGCGCCGCGGAAGAGGTTTTTGCGGCCAAGGACCTGCCGCGGGCCATCGGCCTTGCGCAGTCGATCCTCGCGCGGCAGCCGCCGGTTGACCAGGCGAAACAGCGGATTGCGTGGACGATCATTGCGCAGTCCCACTTCGATCAGGGCGAATACGACCAGGCGGAGCCGGCGTTCATCCAGGCTCGCGGGCTCGTCGTCAACGACGACAAGATGAAGAGTGATCTCACCGAGCGATTGGCCGCGACTGTGTACAAACAGGGTGAGGCCAGGCAGAAAGCCGGTGACGGCGCCGGCGCCGTGGATGCCTTCCTGCGCGTGGCGCAGGTCGCTCCCGATTCGAAGATCGAGTCGACCGCGGACTATGATGCCGCCGCCCAGTTGATCAACCTGAAGCAGTGGGACCGCGCGATCGGCGTGCTCGAGCAATATCGCAGGCAGTATCCGAAGAGCGAGCGGTCGGCGGAGGTCACCCGCAAGCTGGCGGTGGCCTACACGGAAGCCCATCGGCCCGGCGAGGCTGCCGCGCAGTTTGAGGCGATTGCCGCCAACCCCGCCGAGGATAAGAAGGTCCAGCGCGAAGCGCTCCTGCAGTCCGCCGATCTGTATTCGCAGGCCAACAACTCACCCAAGGCGGTGTCGATGTTGGAGAAATTCATTGCGACGAATCCCACTCCGATCTCGGATGCCGAGGAGGCGCGCCAACACCTCGCGGAATATGCCGCCAAGAACGGCGACATCGGCAAACGCGACTACTGGTATCGCGAGATCATCAAGGCTGACGCGCAGGGTGGCGCGCAACGGACCGACCGCACGCACTATCTCGCCGCGAAGGCGCAACTGGCGCTGGCACAGCCGGCGCGCGATGCCTTCCGCGCAGTACGTCTAACCGCGCCGCTGAAGAAGAGCCTGGTCGCGAAGCGCAAGGCGCTGGAAGATGCCATGAATGATTACAAGAAGGCTGCTGAATACAACGTCGCGGAGGTAACGACCGCCGCCACGTATGAAATGGCGGAGCTGTACCGGACGCTCTCGAAGGATGTCATGAATTCGGAGCGGCCCAAGGGTATGAAAGGCGACGAGTTGGAAGAATACAACTCCCTGCTGGAAGAGCAGGTTTTTCCATTCGAGGAACAGGCCATCAAGGCGCACGAGATCAATACCGCGCGCGCCCGGGATGGTGTGTATGACGAATGGGTCCAGAAGAGTTTCAAGGTGCTGGCGGAGTTGAAGCCGGCACGCTACGGCAAGACGGAAATTACGCAGGATGTCGCGACGACTCTCAATTGAGGTTGCGTGTGTCGTGGCGTTGTTGAGCGGTTGCTCTTCGATGCCCCGGCACGAGCCCACGCCGGAAGCTGATGGAGCGGCCGGCACGGCCGTGCCCGCCGCACCGGCGCCCACCGCGGCCGCGACGCCCGCAAAGGGAGCACCGGCTGCGCCCGCGACTGCTGTGTCGGGACCCGCGGGCCCACCGTCGGCGAAGGCGACTGCTGACTTCAATCGCGCCGTGAGCTTCATGCGCAGCGGCAACACCACCGAGGCCGAGCTGGAATTCAAACAGATGACACTGGCGTACCCACGCCTGTCCACACCCTATGTGAATCTGGGAATTCTGTATCGCAAGGCGGGGCACCTCGATCAGTCCGAGGAGGCTTTGAAGGGCGCTGTCGAGCGCAATGGCGGCAGCGCTGTTGCGTGGAATGAGCTCGGCGCCACGCAACGCATGCGCGGAGAGTTCGCGGATGCGGCTGCTTCGTACGAAAAAGCGATTGCCGCGGATTCCAACTACGCTCCGGCCTACAGGAACCTCGGGGTCGTATCGGATCTCTACTTGGGCGATCCCGAACGGGCGCTGACGGCGCTCGAGCGGTATAAGGAATTGACCGGCGAAGACCGTCCGGTGACGAGCTGGATCGCCGAACTGCGGCAACGGACGGGCAAGCCCCCGTTGAAGCCGGCTGGCGCTGCAACGCCAACCGCTCCTGCCGCCGATCCGGCGCCAGCGTCACCCACCGGTGCCGCTACATCCCCGCAGCAGGGCGAACCGGCGGCCAGCCCCCCGGCTCCGAGCGACGCTGCGACGCCGCCAACCAAGCCAGCCCCCAAGGCAGGAGGTTGAACATGCACACTTTCAAACAGGCTGGCCTGGCCGTCGCCTGGTCGATTTTCATGCTGGCGGCCCGGGCACAAAGTCCAGGCCCCAAGAGTGCCGCACCGCCGCCGGCGGACCTGGAGCCCGGCGTCAACACTTCTGCAACACAGCCGTCATCGTTGGAGGCCACTCCGGCGGCCGCACCGGCGCCGAAGCCCGCCTCGAAGCCTGCGCCGACAGCGGCCAAACAGCCCGCGAGCTCCGCAACCGTATCGTCCGCTGCCGCCGCCAGAGCGGTTGCGCCCAAAACCGGTGCAGGCGCCGGCAAAGCGCACGACAGCCTGGAGCTCGACACAACTCAAATCACGGGCAACCGCGAGCTTCCGAAGGTGCTATACATCGTGCCCTGGAAGCGGTCGGACCTGGGCGACCTCGTCGGTAAGCCGGTCAACAGCCTGCTGGACGAAGTGCTCACACCTGTGGACCGCGACGTATTCAAACGTCAGAACCGTTACTACGATGCCCTGAAGCCCGACGCCGCTGGTAACGCGGGCGCGGCTTCAGACCCCGGCGCGAAGGAGCGCTGAGGGGGGATTTCCGCTCCTATTGCCTGAGCAATAGGAGCCAATGCAGCAATTGCGCTGGTCGCTTGGCATTTGCTGCTGCGGATGAGAGCTGGATCGCAGCTTTTTTAGCTTATGTCATTCAGTTTGGCGTAGGCGTGGTCGTGTGTGGCTAAGAACTGACCTGGAGTGTTTTCGATGGATCTGTGGAACGTCATCGTCCGTTTTTTTCAGGGTGGCGGGGACTTCATGTACCCCATCGCCATCGTGTTCGTGGTGGGCGCCGCCATCGCGGTCGAGCGCTATATCTACCTGACGCACACGGCCGTGCGTAATCGCACTCTCTGGAACGAAGTGGTCCCCATGCTGGCCCAAGGCAACTTCCGCCAGGTCGTGCAGGTCACCTCGAAATCCGATTCCGCCATCGGGCACATTCTCAACTACGGCCTGGCGCGCATTCAGTCCGCACGCCGCCGGGATGACATTGAGAAGGCGATGGAAGAGAGCCTGATGGAAGTGGTGCCGCGCCTCGAGAAGCGCACCCACTACCTCGCGACCTTCGCGAACCTCGCAACCCTGTTGGGACTGCTCGGTACCGTCATGGGTCTGATCCATGCGTTCGCCGCGGTCGCCACCATCAACCCGGCCGAGAAGGCGAACCTGTTGTCCGCCAGTATCTCCGTCGCGATGAACTGTACGGCGTTCGGTCTGATGACGGCCGTGCCGCTGTTGTTCGTACACGCATTTTTGCAGACGAAGACGACCGAGCTCATCGATAGCCTGGAGATGGCCTCCGTCAAGTTCTTGAACGCCATCACCGAACGGCAACCGCAGCAGGCGGCCTGAGTCGGCCCGGATGCGTAGGTCCTACGCCAACAAGAAGATCGCGCGCCGCATGAAGAAGCCGGCCGAGCTGTTGCTCGTGCCGATGATCGATATCTTCACGGTGCTCGTCACCTTCCTGCTCATGACCGCGGTATTCTCGCGCACGGTGATTCTGCAGATGAATCTGCCGGCCGCGAACACCGAGTTCAAGGAGCCGCCGCCGGGTCTGCAGATGGAAATCCTGGTTCGCAAGGATCTGCTGCAGGTCGCCGATCGCAACACGGGACCTCTGGCCACGATCCCCAACATTGCGAGCGGACCGGACTATGACCGTCTGACCGAGTACCTGAAGCTGGTGAAGTCGAAGTATCCGGAAAAGACGGACGCCTCCATCCTTCTCGAGCCGGATACGAACTACGACACCGTGGTGCAGGTCATGGACCACACGCGTGTGTTTGAGACCAAGCAGGGGATCGAGACCATCCAGGCGGAGTTGTTCCCGGACATCTCGATGGGCGATGCGCCCGCGGCCGATGTGCCGCCCGCCGCAGGAGCTCCGCAGTCATGAGTACATCCCGTCGCGCCCTGCGCATGGCGCAACATCACGCGCGCCACAAAGCCGATACCGAGCTGAACCTGATCCCCCTGATCGACATCCTGTCGACGCTGGTGTCCTTCCTGTTGGTCTATTCGACCGAGGTGGAGGTCATTCAGAACAGCAAGGGCATCGAGATTCCGATGTCCATCGCGCAGACCGCGCCGAAGGAATCGGTCGTCGTCATGATCACGAAGACCGACCTGTTCGTGCAGGGCGAGCGGGTCGGCAGCGTCCAGGAAGTCAGGGACAGCAAGGAGGCCATCGTGGCGCCGCTGCGCGATGCACTGAAGCGGCCGATGCTGGTGGGCCAGGCGATGGCCGAGAAGGACCTGGCGCAGCGCGAGATCACCATCATGGCGGACAAGTCGCTGCCCTACGAAGTACTGAAGAAAGTCATGAGCACGTGCACCGATGCCGACTACGGTAAGGTGTCGCTGGCCGTGATCCAGAAGGAAAAACCCGTGGCGCCCGGCACGTTCCGGCCCGGGTAACGGGTAAGTCTCATGGCCAGTGTCATTACGCCTTATTACCGCGAGTACGATCTTCCCTGGGAGGAAGATACCGAGTCGACCTCGCGATTTCGCAGGATCCTGCGAATACTCCTCATTCTCTTCGTGATCCTCGGCATCCTGTTTCCATTGCTGCCCACGCCCAAGCGCACAGCCGGCGAAGTCGCGGTGCCGGAGCGCCTGGCGCGGGTCATGATCGAGGAGAAGCCGAAACCCCCGCCGCCGCCGGTGGTCAAGGAGCAGCCGAAGCCGAAACCGGAGGTGGAGAAGAAGCCTACACCGGTGCCCCCGCCCGTGGACCGCAAGCAGGTGGCGCACGAGAAGGCGCAGAAGCAGCTCGATCGCGTGAAGGATGAGCTGGCGGACCTGCGCGAGCAGATGGACCTGACTCCCATCCAACAGACCAAGAACCTGTCCGGCGCGGTGGGCGCGGATTCGCATGCCGAGCGCTCGATGATCACCTCCAAGGTGGGCGCGGGCAGCGGTGGCATCACTTCGGCCAACAGCAGCCGTGGCTTCGGTACGGGTGCCGGCTCGCTGACCGGGCACGATACAACGGCCGTGACCTCCAGCATTGCGCGCGGCAGCGCCGATGCCCGTGGACCCGTTCGAACGGGCTCGAGCGGCAAGGCTGCCCGCTCGCGTGAGGAGATCGAGCTGGTGTTCGACCGCAACAAGGGCGCCATCTACGGGTTGTATAACCGGGCATTACGCGAGCGCGCGGAGTTGCAGGGCAAGCTCGTCCTGGAATTCACGGTAGCGCCGTCGGGTGAAGTCACGATGTGCCGGGTCGTTTCCAGCGAGTTGAACGACCCCGACCTGGAAAGCAAGATCGTTGCGCGTGTGAAGTTGTTCCATTTCGAGGCGCGGGACGTGGAGAGCATCACCACCACCAAGCCGATCGACTTCTTCCCGTCGTGAACCTGAAATCTGAAATAGATTATTTCAGTGAAATGCGGCTGCTCGACAAGGCACGGCTGCTCAACCTGTTTCTGCATGAGTTGTCCGAGGAGGCCCGCGGAACTTACGGGCCGACACTGGAGGACGTTCACGATACCGCTCACCTGCGCTTCGTGAACGAGCTGGCACATCGGCTGACCCGGGTGATTGAGCAGCTCCTGGCAGAGGATGCGACGCGGCCGGCGGATGATGTGGTGCTGCGCATGCTGCTGTCGCCACGCGCGGATAAGGTGGCGGAGCGGCTGGTCTATAACGCGTACGGCCGCGCCATTCACGGCTTCGAGAGCTATGACACCACGGTATTGATGGGCGGAGGCTGACAAAAGTCCCGCGAACGGTCTTTCGAGGCCGAGCCCGCCGTCGCATTCTTCAGCGTCAACCACGGAGAATGCTTTCGCCCCACCCTCGCGCCACCGTTGCCCGCCAACGAACGCGGTCCGATATAGACTGAGCGGGTGACTGAACCACTCGCCCAGGTTTTGATTCTGCTGGCCGCCGCCGTTTTCGCCGTTACGGTCGTACGGCGAATGGGGTTGCCCGCAACACTGGCCTATCTCGCGGTCGGACTCGCGCTCGGCCCGCATTCGTTCGGCTTCGTGTCGGAATCCCAGACCACCTCGCTCCTGGGCGAGCTGGGCGTTGCCTTCCTGCTCTTCACCCTGGGTCTCGAATTCTCATTCCCCCGCATGATAGCCATGCGTCGGGAGGTGTTCGGCCTGGGGGCTGCGCAGGTGGCTGCCACCTCGGCCGTGTTTGGTCTGATCGCCTGGCTCCTGGGGCTTCACTGGCTGACGGCCATTGTCGTCGGGGGCGCCATTGCCATGAGCTCGACCGCCATTTTGCTGCAAACGCTGACCGAGACGGCCGAGCTCAATCGCACGCACGGCCGGCTGGCCTTCAGCATGCTGCTGTTCCAGGACCTGGCCTTCGTGCCGTTGTTGGCATTGGCCTCGGGCCTGGGATCGGGTCACGGTCATTTCGACCTGCGGGGCAGCGCGCTGGCGGTGGTCGGGGCCGCATTTTCGGTGGTGATCGTCCTGGCCGCCGGACGTTGGCTGCTGCGGCCGTTGTTTCATGAGATCGCGCACAGCCGGTTGCGGGAGTTGTTCACTCTCACAGTGCTGTTCGTCGTGCTCGCCTCCGCGTGGATCTCCAACATGTCCGGCCTGTCCCTGGCCCTGGGGGCTTTCCTGTCCGGAATGATGCTCGCGGAAACCGAATACCGTCACCAGATCGAGGCGGCCATCCGGCCCTTCAGGGACATCCTGCTCGGCATGTTCTTTATCTCGGTCGGCATGCTGTTGGATGTGCGGCTGCTGTTCGGCGGCCTGGCGCTGGTCTCGACGATCCTGGTCGGAATGTACGTGTTGAAGGCGGTCGTGGCTACCCTGGTGACCCGGCCGTTCACCACGACGAGATTCAAGGCACTGCGTACCGGTATCTCGATCTCCATCGGCGGTGAGTTTGGAGTCGCCCTGTGCACCATCGGCCTGCAGTCCGGTGCGATCCCGTCGCGGCTGGGCGAGCCGCTGCTGGTGGCGCTGGTCCTCTCCATCATGTTGAGTCCGTTCGTCCTCCGGCACAACAAGCGCATCGCACGGTTCCTGCTGCGTGAAGAGGGTCCGCCGCGCACCGCGATCGAACGGGAGGAGCTGGCAACGCACCAGATCGCCAAACGCGAGCACGTCATCCTGTGCGGATTCGGTCGGGTGGGACAGAACATCGCGCGGGTGCTCGAGTCGCAGGGGTTTGAGTACATTGCCATCGATCTGGATCCCGGCCGCATCCGCGAGGCCCGGCAGGCGGGCGACCCGGTGATGTACGGCGATTCTTCCGATGAGGAGATGCTGCATAAGGCCGGTCTCGAGCATGCCAGCGCCGTGGTCATCAGCTTCTCCGATCCCAACACATCGATCGGCATCCTGCATGGGATTCGCCATCTGCGCCCGCAGGTGCCGGTCCTGGTTCGAACCACGGACGATAGCCGGCTGAAGGAATTGCAGGATGCCGGAGCCACCGACGTGGTGCCCGAGACCTTTGAGGCCAGCCTGATGCTGGTCTCCCACGTGTTGATGCTGTTACACGTGCCGGTGACCCGGGTGGTGCGCACTGTCAACGATATCCGCAACAATCGTTACGCGGTGCTGCGAAACATCGTCCCACCGGGCGATGCGCGCACATTTGGAGCCTCACCGGATCAACAGGAGCAGATGGTCTCCGTCGTCGTTCCGCCGGGTGCCTGGGCGGTCGGCCGCACGCTCGATGATGTACGCAGCCGGGGCGCCTCAGTGACCTTCACGGGTGTGCGCCGGCAGGGGATCATGGGCCGCGATCCGGTCGGGCAGACCATATTGCGCGATGGCGATATCGTCGTCATCTACGGCCAACCCGAAGACCTCGCCCACGCCGAATCGGTGCTGCTGGCGGGCTGAGCGTAGAATGCGGCTCGCAGCCGGCAAAGAAAGCCCAGACGCTGCGGGGAGCCTACAGTGCACAAGAGCCGACTTGCTGGATTCATCATCGACTGCCAAACGGACGACTTGGAGGCGGCCGGCCGGTTCTGGAGCCAGGCACTGGGCTATCCGCTGAAGGCGTCCGCAGTCGCGGAAGATTCCAAGTACAAGCTGCTGGATACCCCCTCCGACGAGCTCCACATTGAGGTCCAGGCCGTGGACCACCCCAGCCGGGTTCACCTCGACATCGAGGCGGACGACATCGAGGCGGAAGTGAAGCGCCTGGAGAAGCTGGGCGCCAAGCGTCTTTCCAAGATTCACACGTGGGTAGTGATGGAAGCCCCCACCGGGCAGCGATTCTGCGTGGTCCGCGTACAGCGGTCGGATTTCGCTGCCAAGGCGAACACGTGGACCGAGTGAGCATTCTTCCCGGCGTGCAGCGCCGCTGCCTCTTCGGGCAGCGCGCTTTAGCCAAGACCGTAGGTCCTGCGCGCGGCGCATGAGCAGGAGCGATATTCACTTTCCGCCTAGGCACGAAGCGCTGCGCGACGACGTGCACGCCCTGGGCGCGCTGGTCGGAGACATCCTGCTCGAACAAGGCGGTCAGCAGTTGCTCGACCTGACCGAGCACGACCGCGTTGCCGCGATTCAGCGGCGCGACGGGAATGAGAAGGCCGCCGTGGAGTTGTCGGCACGGGTGCGCGGTCGCCCACCGGCCCTGGCGCGCGACCTGGTCCGCGCGTTTCTCACCTGGTTCCAGGCGGTCAATCTGGCGGAAAGGGTTCACCGAATTCGCCGCCGGCGCCAGTACTTCGTCAAGGACAGCCAGCGACCCCAGCCCGGTGGCGTCGAGGATGCCATTGCGGCTCTCAAAGCGCGCGGCCTGGAGCTCGGGGACGTTCTCGATCTGCTCGGTACTCTGCGCATCGAGCCGGTATTCATGGCGCACCCGACCGAGTCTACGCGCCAGACCATCCTCACCAAGCAGCAACGCATTGCCGATCATCTGCTCGACCGATTGGATCCTACGCTCACGCCCAACGAAACTCGCCGGATCTGGAACAGCATACGGATCGAGATGACAGCGGGTTGGCAGACCGAGGATCACCCTCGGGACAAGCTGACTGTCGCGGACGAACGCGAGCACGTGTTGTTCTATTTGATCGAGATCCTGTATCGCGTTGTTCCGCCCTTTTACGAGGAAATAGCGCAGGCGCTGGAGAAGGTGTACAACGCGCCCGCCGACCGGTTGGAGCTTCCCGCGCTGCTGCACTTCGGGTCCTGGGTCGGCGGCGATATGGACGGTAACCCCGACGTCCATGCCAAGACGATCCGTGAGACGTTGGCTCGCCAGCAACGAGTCATCATCAACGCCTATTTCAAGGACTGTCAGACGCTGGCGTCCCGCTTGTCACAAAGTGGCAGCCGAACGAGTGTGTTGCCTGAGCTTTCGAAGAAGATCGATGAGTACATGGTGTTGCTGCCCGGCGCCCGGGCTATCACGCCGGCTCGTCACGATCGGATGCCGTATCGCGTGTTCTTTGCGCAGATCGGCGAGCGGCTGCGCCTGACGTACGACGGAAGGGCGAATGGCTATCAGAATCTACGACAGTTCCGCAACGACGTCCGACTCGTAGCGACCAGCCTGCAAGCCAACAAGGGCGCCAACGCTGGGCTGTTTTACGTACAACGGCTGCTTCGCCGGATTGACACATTCGGCTTCCACCTCGCCACTGTCGATGTGCGTCAACACGCCTCTGTGCTACACGACGTGATTGCGCGCGGCTTGGACGATCCCGAGTGGTTGATCCGCTCCAGCGCCGATCGCCGCCGGCTATTGGCCGACGCCCTGGAAAAGGATGTCGGTCCCCGTATCGAGTTGGACGCGCTGGGAAAGCGCACGCTCGCGGTTTACGACGCGATCATGCAGGGTCGTCACAGGTATGGCCCCGCTGCGGTAGGCTATTTCATAGTCAACGGTGCAACGGGAGCCGATGACGTGCTGGCCGCGCTACTTCTGGCCCGTTGGGCCGAAGCGTACGACAAGCGAACCGGCGAAGTAGCCCTCGATATCGCTCCACAGTTCGAGTCGCTCGGTGCTCTCGACCGCTGTGGCGAAACGATGCAGGAGCTGTTGGCTGAGCCGGTTTACCGCCGGCATCTCGAGGCTCACGGCCGTACACAATGCGTGCTGATCGGATACTCCGATGGCAACAAGGAAGGCGGCCTCTGTGCTTCCAGATTCGCCACCCATCAGGCGCAACGAGCGCTCGCGGAAACGCTTGCCGCGGCCAATGAGCGTCATGTCGTGTTCCATGCCCGAGGCGGAAGCATTGCGCGCGGCGGCGGCCGGATCGATGCGCTGGTGAAAGCCGCGCCGGCCGGCGCCGTGAACGGTGTACTGCGACTGACAGAGCAGGGGGAGTCCGTTCAGCAAAGCTACGGACTGCGCTCGATCGCCATGAGAACGTTGGAAAGGGCGTTCAGCGCTCTAACATTGGCTACCTCGGCAGCCAACCGGGGCGCGCTCGCGCCCGATGCGCCGGCTCACTTGAAATGCGCGTCCATCGTTGCTCTGGCGAGCCAGGATGCCTATCAGTCCCTGGTCTACGCCGAGCGCGACTTCTTTGACTACTTCAGTGCCGTCACTCCAATCGACGTCATCGAGCGGATGCAGATCGGATCGCGTCCCGTACATCGCGCCGAGATGGAAGGCCTGGACGGGTTGTTCCCGGTTCCCTGGGTGTTTGCCTGGACCCAGACGCGGCACATGATTCCCGGATGGTACGGCGCCGGCGCGGGTTTCTCAGCGGCCATCGCCGAATGCGGCCTCGATCAGCTTCGCGACGCGTACGCCAATTGGTTTTTCCTGCGCAATCTCGTCGACGATATCGAGGCCATGCTGGCGCGTGTCGATCTCGAGATCGCGGTCTGTTACGACGTCCTGGCTCCCGAGCCGCTGCGCCGATTCTTCCCGCGGATCCGCTCGGAATACGCGCTTGCCTGCGAGCACATACTCGCGGTGAAGGGATCGGCCGCTCTGTTGGATTCGGAGCCGACGCTGCAACGCTCGATCCGCCTGCGCAACCCTTACGTGGATCCCATGAACCTCATGCAGGTCGACTTGTTGAAACGGTGGCGCGCGAGCGGCCGCCGCGACCGGGACCTGTTCGAGGCCCTGTTGTCGAGTATCAGTGGCATTGCCCAAGGCCTGCAGAGCACCGGCTGATGAATGAGATTACGATTCGCCCGGCGGGCGAGGACGAAGTGCCCCTCATCCTGGAATTCATCCGCGGGCTCGCGGAGTATGAGCACCTGGAGCATGAGGTGGTGGCCACCGAGGAGCAGCTGCGCACGGTGTTATTCGGGGCGCGGCGTTATGCGGAAGTGGTGTTTGCCTGCCTGGGCGGCGAGCCCGTGGGTTTCGCGCTCTTCTTCCACAACTTTTCGACGTTTCTCGGACGTCCCGGACTGTATCTGGAAGATCTGTTTGTGCGGCCCGCGGCGCGTGGTCGCGGCGTGGGTCGCAGGGTCCTGGAGTGGCTGGCCCTGGAGGCCGTCAGGCGCAACTGCGGACGGTTGGAGTGGGCGGTCCTCGATTGGAATGCACCGTCGATCCGCTTCTACGAGAGCCTGGGCGCGGTTCACATGAAGCAGTGGCAGATATTCCGGCTGACCGGCCCGGCGCTGGCGCAACTCGCGGCAGCGCCGGGCGTGACCGCTCAGGCTGCGAGTCCTGGGGCGAGTGTCTGAACATTGACACGCGGCAGCTTGCGCTGACCTGACGGGCGGGCGTGCACGGTCGAGTCTTCCTCCACCTCGCAATCCGGTATCGGCAGCGTGCCGTCGAGCATCTGCAGCAGCGTCTCGCGGGCGCGGGCCACGCGGCTCTTGATCGTTCCAACAGCACAACCACAGATGGCAGCTGCTTCCTCATACGAGAAGCCGCTTGCACTCACCAGGATGAGCGCGGTTCGCTGACCCGGGGACAACGCCTGCAGCGCGCGGTTCAGGTCGCGGATTTCCAACTTTCCGTCATGATCGGGTGGCACGCTCGGCTCCGGAAGCAGGTCGGTGTCCACGCCGTGCGCCTCGAACTTCCGGCGGCGCAGTTGTGAATAGTGCTCGTTGCGTACGATCGTGAACAGCCAGGCCTTCAAATTTGTCCCGGGGCGAAAGCGTTCGATGTTGTGGATGGCGCGCATGAGGGCCTCCTGGACGAGGTCATCAGCGCGGACACCGTCGCGCGTGAGGGAACGTGCGAAGGTATGCAGTTGGGGCACGAGGGCCACCATGTCATCAGTCACCATTTGCTTGCCACCTTTATGAGCCGGCAGTCCGGCATGAAAGCCATTGGGTGAAGGCAAGGTACTTGCGGCGCCTGCGCGCCAAAGTCGGAAGGTGACGGGGGCGGGGGCCTCGAGACTCCCGAGGTGCTGTCGGAACTGTCCTACAGACGGTCTGGGCCCCGTACAGGCGGCAGGCCCGATCCTTGCTCGGCTCGAGGCCATGAAAATCCCTGAAATGCGCGCCAGTTATCGGATTTGCGCTGTTGGCGACACGCGGTGGGACGTACTTCGCGGTGCTTCGGCAGAGACGGTGGCTACATTTACCGACAAGCATGCCGCCCTGGCTCATGCGATGAGCCTGGCGCGCGCCCCGTCCGACTGGCTGTTGCCGCTCGGCCGGCAGCAACAGGTATTGCGGAGTATTTTCAATCAACCTCGAATTCACGAGTGACTGCAAACCTGGTATCCGCCGAGTGCGTCGCGGAGGCCGGTTCTCGTACGTGGCCCCCGGCGGCCGCCGGATTGCCGACCCCGACCTGTTGACTCGAATCCGTAAACTGGCCATCCCGCCGGCCTACCAGGATGTCTGGATCTGCAGCGACCCGCGGGGACACCTGCAGGCGACCGGTCGCGACGCGCGCGGCCGCAAGCAATACCGCTATCACCCCGAATGGCGCAGCCATCGGGATGCGGCCAAGTTCGACCGCATGTTGGATTTCGGCAAGAGCCTCGCTCGCATTCGCCGCCGCGTCTCGCAAGACCTGCGCAAGCCCGGGTTGCCGCGCGAGAAGGTGTTGGCAACACTCGTTCGGCTGCTGGAACGCACTCTGATCCGCATCGGCAACGAGGAGTACGCCCGTTCCAACGGCTCTTTCGGCCTCACCACGCTGCGTGGCCGGCACGTCCGGATCCGGGGAAGCAAGCTGACCTTCGAGTTCCGCGGCAAAAGCGGTATCGCGCACTGTGTGAGTGTTGAGGATCCCGCCATCGCCCGTATCGTGCAACGCTGCGCTGACATCCCCGGTCAGGAGCTGTTCCAGTGGATCGACGCGGACGGCGGCCGTCATGGCATCGATTCGGCCGATGTCAACGAATACCTGCGCGAGGCGAGCGGCGGGCCATTCACCGCCAAGGATTTCCGCACTTGGTTCGCCACCGTGGAAGCTTTGCAGGCGCTGCGCAAAAGGCCGGCCGGCAACCGCGCTGAAGTGAAGAAAGAGTTGGTCGAGACGGTGGCCGCCGTGGCCAAACGTCTGGGCAACACGCCCACCATCTGCCGCAAGTGCTACATTCATCCGGAAGTTTTGACGGCCTTCGCGGACGGCCGACTGGCTAAATTGAACGGTGCCGGGCCCGCGGTTGCGCTGCGCGGGTTGTTGCGCAAACGCAGCATGAGCGCATTACTGCAGGCCGCCCTGAACGAGACTCGCAAGCCATCGAGTCAGCGAACTCCTACGCATTGATGCGAATGGCGATCCGCTGAAGCCGCTCCCGGCTGACAGTGAGTCTCTGCCCCGCTCGCGCATGCTCCCCTGGCGTTGAATGCAACACCCTGAAGGGGATCACGATGTCACCACGACTACTAGGTATTACCCCGGCAGCCGTACTGCTGTGCGGACTGGCCGGCGGCTGTGCCACGCAAGGGCCACAGCCCACCGAGGAAATGACCCGGGCCCGCACTCTGATTGAGCAAGCCGACCGGTCCGGAGCTCAACGGTATGCCGCCGCCGACCTGCAAAAGGCCCACGACGAGCTGAGTAACGCCGACAGGGCGAACGCCGAGAAGAAATATGACGATGCCCGTCGTTATTCGGAGGCGGCTGCCGCGGATGCGGATGTGGCAATAGCCCGTGCTGGCGCCGGCGATGCTCAACGTGCCGCTCATGAGGTGCAGCAAAGCAACGAAACGCTCCGCCAGGAATCGATGCGTGGCACCAGCAACGGAGACTCCAAATGAAAAAGCTATTAATCGCCGGTGCAGTGACAGCCGCGCTCGCCGCGTGCGCATCCCCCCCGCAACGCAGCGAACAGCTGGAACAGGCGCGCACCGAGATCCAGACTCTCTCGCAGGATCCGCTCGCTCAGCAGGCCGCGGGCGCCGACCTGGATGCGGCTCGCAAGTCGCTGCAACAGGCAGAAATGGCCCTGCAGCAGAAGCAGCCCGCGCCTACGGTAGACCATTACGCGTATCTGGCTAAGCGCCATGCGGAGGCGGGTGAAGCTCGCACTGCCGAGGCGCATTCGCGACAGGACATTGCGCGTGCCGATCAGGAGCGCGATCAGATCGTACTGCAGGCGCGCAATCGCGACGCAGCGAACGCCCAGGCCGCGGCCGAGGCGGCCAGGAACCAGGCAGCGGCCGCGCAGGCACAACTCCAAAGCGCTCAACAACAATTGGCCGACCTGCAGGCCAAGCAGACCGACCGCGGCGTCGTCGTGACGCTGGGGGATGTCCTGTTTGACACAGGCAAGGCAACGTTGAAGCCCGGCGCGATGTCATCCATCAACCGGCTCGCGAACTTTCTCAGCCAGAACCCCAACACCAAGGTGTTGATCGAAGGTCACACCGACAGTGTGGGCAGTGACGACTACAACATCGGACTGTCGGAGCGCCGCGCGCGCGCCGTGGCCACCGAGCTGGAGTCGCGCGGTATCGCCGACTCGCAGATCCAGACCCTGGGTCGAGGCAAGGACATGCCGGTGGCGAGTAACGGCACGCCGGAAGGCCGCCAGCAAAACCGCCGTGTTGAAATTGTGTTCAGCGATGCTTCGGGGCGCTTCGCCCAGGGCGCTGCTGCAACCCAACGGTAATCTGTCGTGAGAGTGACGGCTGGAATATGCGATATATTCCAGCCGTCGTCTGAAGCTCGGGCAAGGTACAGCGGTTGCTCATTGATCGCTCGTCAGTAACGCCGACGAGGGGTGATACATGAGCTACCGAGATCGAGATCGATTTGAGAACGCGCGTCCGGATCAATACGGGCAGGAGCACCACGGCCGCGGGCAATATGGCCAGTCCGGATACGATGACCCGCGGGGTGGTTGGGACCAACAGCAGCACCACGGGTGGCAGCCCGGCGGTGAACAGCGTCGCGGCGCGTGGCGTGGCCGCGATTCAGGCGGCTGGCGCGGACGCGAATCCAACGACTGGCGCGGTCGGGAAGGGCGCGAGGAGTATCTGGGGCGCGAGTCACAGGATGGGCAATCGCGCGGCTCGCGCGGCAGTCAGCCGTTATCGCAGCAGCCCTTTGCCCATGAGCCGTTTAACCACTCAGGCTTCGGCGAGAGTGAACAACCGCGCTACTTCGGCACGGGCGCGCAAGGTCATGGGGGTGGACCCTCCTTCACGGGTGGCACGTACGGCACCGCGGAATGGAGATCCGACTCACCGTATTTCGATGAAGCTGGATTCAATCGCGGCCATTATGAAGACCCCGTCTCTCCTCTGATTCAGGGGCGGCCGCAGTATCGGCCAGGGACCTTCAGCCACGGCGGTTATGGCCAGAATCGGCACGGCCAGAGCAGTCATGGCGAGAGCTCCTTCTATGGACGCAGCCGCCCGCAGGAGCGCCGCTATCCGCAGGGACCGAAGGGCTATACACGCTCCGACGAGCGTCTGCGCGAGGACATCTCCGAACGCTTGATGCAGGCCTATGACATTGATTCCAGTGAAGTCACGGTGCAGGTGCAGGGTGGCAAGGTCGTGTTGGACGGAACTGTCCCCAGTCGCCACATGAAACACGCTATCGAGGATATCGCCGACGGCGCTCCTGGCGTGCAGGATGTCGACAATCGGATCCGGGTCACCGGCAGCGGCAATCGCTTGGGAACCGCTCAAGATGCCGGCAGCGTAGCGGCCAACGCCAACAATCCGATCGCGGGTGCAAGCAGCAATCAGAGTGCACGCACGACAACGACAACTTCCAGCGTACGCCGGGACTCATGATCTGAGATGAGCGCCGGCCGGCCTCGGGCCGGCCGGCGCTGTGCGGCAGCTCAGGCGCGTCGAAAATCCACTGCAGGTAACAACATCGAGCGCCGATATTTCGTCACGGTCCTGCGGGCAACCTTGACGCCCCGGTTGGCGAGCAATTCCGTCAACTGCACATCCGACAGCGGGTTGTGACGGTCTTCAGCGGCAATAAACTCGCGAAGCAGCGCGCGGATCGCCGTGGCTGAGCAGGATCCGCCGCTGGTGGTGGCAAGTTGGCGGGAAAAAAAGCGCTTGAATGCCACTACACCGCGCGGTGTTGCCATGTACTTGTGGCTGGTCGCGCGTGACACGGTGGACTCGTGCAGTCCCAACTCGTCAGCGATCTCCCGGAGTGTCAGCGGACGCATGGCGAGGTCGCCATACTCGAAGAAGTTACGTTGGCGGGCGACAACCGCTTCGGCGACACGTTGAATCGTGAGAAAACGCTGCTCGAGATTGCGGACCAGCCAGCGCGCCTCCTGCAGATGTTGCGCCAGGAGAGCCGTTTCACCATCACGGGTCTGCCTGAAGTAGTCCGCATACTGTTGGTTCACGCGGATTCGCGGGTAGATCGCGGCGTTGATACTCACGCTCCAGCGTTTCTTGTCCTTGCGGACCACGACGTCGGGGACGATGGCGCGAGGCTCGAAGGTACCGATCTTGGAGCCGGGACGCGGGTCCAGGCTGCGAATCAGATCCATGGCCAGGCGCAGGTCGTCCGCGGAGCATTCCAGAGCCTCGAGCAGTCGCGTGTGGTCGCGATTGGCCATGAGACTGAGGCGGTTCTGCACGATATCCAGGGCCAACTCGAGCCCGGGGGTCCCGCCCTCCAGCGCCATCAATTGCAACGCGAGGCATTCCCCCAGGTCACGGGCTCCTACGCCGCTCGGCTCCAGGGTCTGGATGATGCGCAGCGCAGTCTCCAGCTCTCCCGGCCGTGCGCCGGCGGCGACCTCCTGGATCTCCTCGAGCGGTTGGCGCAGGAAGCCGTCTTCGTCCAGGGCATCGACCACCAGGTTGGCGAGCGCGTAGTCGCGTTCACCTAATCCCAGCAACAGCAGCTGCTCGTGTAGAGAGTCGTGCAAAGTGGCCGGGGAGGCGGTCCATTCGGTCCAGTCGGGGGTGTCGTCCCCGCCGCCGGCGCCGCCGCTCGAGCCACTGCTGGAGAAGTCCAGATCGCTCCGGGAGCTGTCCTCGGCCGTCCCTTCCTCGCCTGCGGTGCGGCTGTCCGTGCTGTCGGCCGGCTCCTCCAGGAACGGGTTCTGCGCGATGGCCTGGTGCAATTCTTGCACACACTCGAGAGCCGAGAGCTGCAGCAGCTTCACCGATTGCTGCAGTCGCGGTGTGAGGGTGAGCTGCTGCTTGAGGCGCAGTCCCATTACGGCGTTGGTCATTCCCGGCATTCCTCGACTAGCGATCGAGCTGGATCCGCAGCAACAGCCATGCCAAAGCTGCCGAGGCGTGCCGCACGACCGGAGGGGGTCGAAACGGCCGTGTTGCGCCCCTTACGGGCTCACCCCGACGGAGAACTTGCAACGGCGTGTAAGAAGCGCCGCGACGCTGTCCTGTGAGATCCAGTGCGAACGGTATGACAACAATTCATGAAGCTGAACGCAGTTCCCTGCAAGCGCGCCACGAGGAGCTGCAGCAGATCATCGCGGCCGCGCGATTGGGCTACTGCGTGCTCGAGGATCAGACCGGTCCCCTGCGGGCGAATTCCGAATTCAGAGCGCAGTTCGGCTGGGCGCCGGATGCCGCCGTCGATCTGCCGGCGCTCGAAGAGCGCATCGCCGCCGAGAACCGAGCGGGACTGACGGATGCGGTGCGCGACGCGGTCGAGCGGGGAACGGATTTTGATCTGGTGGTGCAGTCGGTGTGGCCGAATGGTGTCAGCCAGTGGATTGCGCTCCATGGTCGGACCGTCAATGATGGCATCAGCGGGCGCAAGCTGATCCTGACATGCCGAAACATCAACCATGAGAAGCGAGCGGCCGATAACGAGGCGGCGGCGAGTACGGCCGCACTGGAGAACGAGCGTCGTCTCAGAATGGAGGCGCAGGCCGCGAACCGGGGTAAGGACCAGTTCCTGTCGGTGTTCTCTCATGAGCTGCGCTCGCCGCTGAATGCGATTCTCGGCTGGAACCGCATTCTCGCGGTGAAGCGGTCCGCGGATACGGAAGTCGCCGCCATCACTGCGCGCATCGAGCACAGCGCGCGGGCCCAACTCAAGATGGTGAACGATCTGCTGGATCTGGCTCGCATCGAGACCGGCAAGCTGCGGATCGAGGCCCGGCCGATGCAACTTGCGAAGGTCGTCGTTGCCACACTCGATCAGACCCGGCCCGCGGCGGCCACCAAGGGCATTGCTCTGCAGGCCGACATCCAGCCGGGTGCCGGAGCGTTGCGCGGCGATCCGGATCGGCTGCAACAGGTGGTGTCCAACCTTCTGTCCAACGCGCTGAAATTCACCGCCAGCGGTGGCAAGATTACCGTGGGGCTGCGCACGCTCGGCGGGTTCACGGAGCTCAGTGTCGAGGACTCGGGGCAGGGCATTGCCTCCGAGTTGCTTCCTCACGTGTTTGATCGCTTCCGCCAGGGTGACAGCTCGATCACTCGCCACACCGGTGGGTTGGGCCTGGGGCTCGCCCTGGTGCGCGAGATCGTGACTCTGCACGGCGGAACGGTGTCCGCGCACAGTGATGGTGTTGGCCACGGGGCGAAGTTTGTTGCGCGCTTTCCGGCGCGCCAGCCGTGGAGGTCGGAACCTCCGGCGGCGGACGGTGAGAGCTCGCCGGCAGGACATGCCAGCCTCGGCGGGTTGTCGATTCTGGTTGTCGATGATGAGCCCGATGCGCGCACGGTGGTCGCGGAAACGCTCAAGCTCGAAGGCGCCCACGTCACAGTGACGGATTCCGCCCGGTCCGCCTATGCCAAATTGCAGGAAGACGGTGTGCACTTCGACATCATCGTGTCCGACATCGGCATGCCGGTGGAGGACGGCTATTCGCTCGTGCGCCGGCTACGCTCGCTGCAGTCGGGCCGTCAGATGTTGGCGATAGCGGTGACCGGATACGCCTCCAGCAGCGATATCGAGGCCGCCATGGATGCCGGATTCGACCTGCATGTGCCAAAGCCCCTCGACTTCAACACGTTCGTGCCCCTGGTACGGCGACTGGCGGATGCCGGCCGATGACCGAAGTTGAAAAAGGAGCGGGCTGGTCGCACCACAGCCCGCCAAACGGGGGGTCATCGGCAAGCGCCGCCGCGCGACAGGCCGCGGCGACAACGAAAGTCATGGGTCAATGCAACCGCTGTGCCAGCGGGCTGTTGGCTCCCGGGTGTTATATAGGGCTCCGGTGCGTCGGCCGCCATGTAATTCGTACGCGGCACTCTAACTCCCCGTGAAAAATCTTCCTCGGGCGCGTACTGTCCCGCGTCGGGCATGTCGAATGCTGTTCGCGTCCTCCGAGCCGAAAGCCGCCCGTGCCGAAGTTGAGGAATGCCTATGAACCACCGTTACACGATTGTGACCCTCAGCGAATTGTTGGCGGTGGCCCGCGATGGCGAGAATGGGTTCGCGACCTGCGCCGAGTACGCGCGCCGTGAACCCCTTCGGCAGGTTTTCCGGTCCCGTGCCCGCCGGCACGCGGTCGTGGCTGCGCAGCTGCGGGGCTTGATTGGCCAGCTCGGCGGTGATCCGGCCATCCGTGGCAGGATCATGAGCACTACGCGCCGAGGATGGGCGAGCCTCCCTGCCACCTTGACGCAAATCACCGACGATGCGCTGGTCGATGAGTGCGAGCGTGGCGAGGATCACGCTCTTGAGGTATACCGGAATGCGCTGGATGATCATCTGCCTGAGTTCGTGCGGCGGGTGGTGCTGCGCCAGTTCGAGGAACTGATGACCGATCACGATGAGATTTGCGTTTTGAGAAGCGATTGCCTGCAGGGCGGCCTGATGGCCGCGAGCACCGGTGGCCACGCCCGGCAATAGAATCGATTTCGCACTGACGCGGCGTCCCGCGCACGCGGCCGTCGTCGCACTTGGAGTTGGCGCGCTATTCGGCCCCCTGGGCCTGCGGCTGGTGCGCCCGCAATTGTTGGAAGATGGCGCGCCGATCGAGACGCTCAGCGAGATCGCCCTGCTCTGCGGTCTGTTTTGCCTGGGATTGCGGTTGAAGCTGCCGATCGACTGGCGCACCTGGCGGATTCCCTTGCGGCTCGCGACGCTCACGACACTCGCCACCGTGGGACTGGCCGCTGCCGCCGCGCATCTCATGTTGGATATGAGCCTGGCGGAGTCGCTCCTGTTGGGCGCGATCCTCGCGCCGACGGACTCGATTCTGGCGGCGGACGTCGGTTCCCTTCCCGAAACCGAGCAGGATTCGCCGGCATTCATTCTTTCGGCGGAAAGCGGTATCAACAACGGGCTCGCCGCCGCGTTGGTGATGTTGATCCTGGGTTGGATGGGGCTGCGCGATTCGGACTCCGCCGCCTTGGGCTCCGCCTCCCTGCTGGGGTTGTGGTCGGTGGGCGGCGGCGTCGCCGCGGGCGGCTTGATCGGAACCGGAATGTCTCGCCTGATCACGCTGCTGGACCCGGAACGCCAGACTGATTTTCTGGAAGAGGCCGTGGTATTCGCCACGGCCGCGCTGGCGTATGGGGCGGCGATGGCCATCCGAACCGACGGTTTCCTCGCGGTACTGGCAGCGGGTGTGGCGCTTTCGCATGGCGGCAGGCTCCGTCGACCGCCGCGCAACCGTCCGCTCATGCCGCGCGTGTTGCGAGTCTCCGCGCGAATCGAGCGATATACGTGGTTGGTGGTTCTCGTTCTGTTGGGAACCCTCGTCGCCAGCGTCGATTACAAGTGGTGGATGCTGGGATACGCCGGCGTTCTGATATTGCTGATCAGGCCACTGGCAGTCCGCCTGGGACTGGGCGGACTGAACATGCCGGAAGGACAGTGGCGGGGAATCGCCTGGTTTATGGCCAAGGGCGTGGCCTCGCTTTATTGCCTGGCTTTCGCCATCAACCATGGGTTGAGCGCACCGTTTGCACGGCAGTTGGCCGGGGTCACGCTCGTGGTGATGGTGACGTCAATCATCGTCGCCGCGATCTCTGGGCTGCCCTTGAGCCGACCCACGCCAAACACTGTAGATCTTTAGTCAGTGAGTGGTGGTTTGGGCCGGCGGCTCGACGGTCGGGACGGCGCCCCCTTCCTCTTCCCAGCGACCGAGCTCGGAGCGTGATACGCTAGCTCGCTCCCGTTGTCGCTTTCGATCGTACCCGGCACCCAGGGCGACCAGGCCGACAGCTAAAATGCCGATCAACCAATCCATCCGGCAACCCTCCCGGCAGCCATTCGTTACTAGGAGCGGACGCATCTATTGTTCCCGAAGGTATTAAATGGCACATGCTCTGATTGTCGACGATGACCCGGATGTCGTGGACTGGTTACAGGAAGTTGCGCGCATGGAGGGATTCACCGTGGCGCGGGCGCACAGCATTCGGGAGGCCCGGATAGAGCTGGGGCGCCAGCGCCCCGCTGTGTTGCTCACCGATCTCCGACTGCCTGACGGGGAGGGGATCGAGCTGGTTCGTGAGCTGGACAAGCCGGAAGCGACGGAAGTGATTGTGGTCACGGGCCACGCGACGGTGGACAGCGCCGTCGCTGCCTTGAGGGCGGGTGCCACCGATTATCTGGTCAAGCCCGCCGATCTCGACCGCGTCCAAGCGGTGCTGCGGCACGCCAAGAAGACCTCCGCCCTGCAGCATGAAATCGGCGAGCTGCGCGAGGAATTGCGCAAGCTCGGCCGGTTCGGCCGGATTCTGGGCAGCTCACCGCGCATGCAGGTGCTGTACGATCAGTTGAGCCGCGTGGCCCCGACATCGGCCACCGTCATGCTCATCGGCGAAAGCGGGACCGGCAAGGAGTTGGCTGCCGCGACGGTCCACGAGTTGTCGCGTCGCCGGGACAGCGCTTTCCTGCCTTTGAATTGCGGTGCAGTGGCGCCCCAGCTGATTGAAAGCGAGTTGTTCGGTCACGAGCGCGGCAGCTTCACGGGCGCCGACCGGCAGCACAAGGGATTCTTCGAACGCGCCAACAACGGTACGATTTTCCTCGACGAGATCACGGAGATGCCGATGGAGCTGCAAGTGAAGCTCCTGCGGGTGTTGGAGACCGGTACCGTGTTACGCGTCGGCGGGACCCAGACAATTGCGAGCGATGTGCGCGTCATCTGCGCGACCAACCGTGAGCCTGAAAAGGCGGTGGCGGACGGCAAGCTGCGGGAAGACCTCTATCATCGGCTCAATGTCTTTCCGATCCGCCTGCCGCCGCTGCGGGATCGCGGCACGGACATTGAACAACTGGCACAGTTCTTCCTGGACGATCTCAACAAAACGGAAGGCACCAATAAAACCTTCTCGCGGGACGCGCTGGTCCGGCTGTACCAACATCCCTGGCCGGGCAACGTGCGCGAGCTCAAGAACTACGTGCAGCGAACCTTCATCATGGCCGATGACGTCATCGAATTCGACGTGGCTGTCTCCGACACCCCGCCGAAGCAGGATGACGGTACGACGATCACGATCCGGGTCGGCACCCCGTTGGAGGAGGTCGAACGGCGGGTGACGATGGCAACACTGGCGTATTGCGGTCACGTAAAGCGCAAGGCGGCGGAGATCCTGGGGGTCAGCCTGAAGACGCTGTACAACCGGCTGGAAACCTATACCGGCAAGGAAGTGGCCGCGGAGTCGAAAGACGAAGCCGTGGGAGCCCGGGACTGATGGGGGCGGCCGCGGCTGTAGGACGATTCCTACACAAGATCGCGCCGGGATCGTCGCTGGGGGGCTCTCGAGTCCCACATCGACAGCTCGGCCGCGGCGCGTAAGTTAGCCCCTGGAGCGTTGAAACGGTCGTTATGCCCGCTACCCGAGTTGCAGTTGCCGATGATCATCAGCTAGTCCGCATGGGGCTGAAGCAAATCATTGAGAGCCAGTCGGATTTCGCCTGGGCGGGTGAAGCCAAGTCCGGTCGCGAGGCCCTGGCTTTGCTGCGCACCGCCCCCTGCGATGTGCTGTTGCTCGACCTATCCCTGCCTGACATGTCGGGTCTGGATGTGCTGCGGCAGATCAAGGCCCATCACGAGACCGTGGCGACGCTGGTTCTCAGCTCCTACCCGGAGAATCAGTACGGCTTGAACGTGCTGCGGGCGGGGGCGAGCGGCTTTGTCAGCAAATCGGCGGACGACGCTGAGCTTTGCAGGGCGATTCGCGCGGCGGTGCGCGGCGGCCGCTACGTCAGTCCCGAGCTGGCGGAGATGCTCGTCAGTGGCATGCAGGGACCCGCCGGCGAACCGCGGCATAGCGTCCTGTCGGAGCGTGAGTTCCAGATTTTCTGCAAGCTCGCCGAAGGCAAGAGCGTGTCGGAGATCGCGGCGAAGTTGTTTCTCAGCGTGAAGACTGTCAGCACCTACCGCACGCGCATACTGGAGAAGATGAGCATGAAGACCAACGCTGACATCACGTACTACGCCATCAAGAACAACTTGCTGCAGTAGGCGATGAGCGCTGTGGAAGTGCAAGCTCCCGGTCCCGGTGAGACTTTGGCCGCCGAGCGGCGGATTCTTCTCATTGAGGATTCGGCCGTGCTGACCCGGCGGCTGATCGATCTGTTGTCCGAGCCCGGCCGGGTCGAAGTCGCGGCCCAGGCGACCACGCAGTCGGAAGCAGTCTCGCGGTTGCAGCAGGAGGCTTACGATGTCCTGGTGGTCGATATCGAGCTCGCGGAAGGCAATGGCGTCGCGGTGATACGCGCTGCGCGGCAGATGTATCCGCCCGATGCGCAGCCGTTGATCGTGGTCCTCACCAACTATGCGTCAGATTTCGTCCGCGATCATTGCTTCGCGGCGGGCGCGGATTATTTCCTCGACAAGATGCGCGACATCGCGTTGTTGAAGGCCGTCGTGGTGGACGGTCACTCGAAGTGGACCCCGCCTCATCCCGGTCACTGACGTGACAGAGGTACGGTGACGCTGAGCGTCGTGCCCGCTCCAACATTGGATTTGATGTCGAAATTCCCGCCGATGCCTTCTGCGCGCTGGCGCATACCCCACAGCCCGTGCGACCAGCGGAATTCCGGGTTGTGCGCATCGAAGCCGCGCCCGTCATCACTCAATGTCAGCACACAGTTGTGCTCATCGCCCTGTAACTGCAATTTCACGGTCTTCGCGTGCGCATGGCGGATGATGTTGTCCAGTCCCTCCTGCACGATGCGAAACAGCGCGATGGAGGTGTCTTTCGCCATGGATTCGCAGCCGTGGACCAGGTCGGCCTGTACTTGCAGGCCTGCCCGGGTGCAGGTGGATTCAACGTAGTCGCGCACGGCCGTGGGCAGGCCGAAGTGCTCGAGAAGCGAGGGGCGCAGGTCTTCCACGACCCGGCGCTTCAGGTTCATGGCCTCATCCAGCACGCCGCCCAACTGGGACAGCCGTTCCTGGATTGCCGTGCCTTCGAGCCGGGATTGCAGCCAGGACAGGTCCATCTTGGCCGCCGTGAGCAAGCCTCCCAGCTCGTCATGGAGCTTGCGCGCCAGCTCCCATTTTTCGCGTTCCGACAGCGCCTGCAGGTGATGCGAGAGCGAGGTCAGCTCCCGTACGCGATCTTCGCCGTGCTTACTCACGGCCGTCAGAGGCGAGCCACGACCCGAGGATGAGGCCGATCGCGGCGCCGACCCCGACCGCGGTCCAGGGGTTTTCCCGAACAAACTGGTCGGCAGCCCGGCGGGCCGAGTCCTCGAGCAGGCGCGCCTGCTCCTCGATCGCCGCGAGTCGCTCCTTGCCCTCGGACAATGCGATGCTCAGGCGCTCGCGCAGCTCGGCCAAGGCCGCGTCGCGGTCTTCGCTCAGAGCGGTGACGAGCTTTTCAGCCTGGTGCAGCACATTGCGCAGCTGTTCGGCCAGGGCAGCGGTCTGCGCGGCGGTACGTTCCATCATGATGCGATCAGCACCAGCAGCATGCCCAGGCCCAAAGCAAGCATGGATGACAGGTCACGGATAGTCATGTTTCGTATTCACGGTCGCTGTAACGGACTTGCAGCCGGCAAGGTCTCGATGCCTGCAAGGCTACGGTGCCTGCATGTCCTCGCTGGAAGCAAGGCCTCGGTGCATGCAGTGGCTTCAGCGTGAACCGGGAGCGCGGCGTCGGTTATCCGCTCACCGCGCTGCCGCGGCAGCATTTTGACTGATATCGGTGTAGGAATCCCCCTACGTCCTACTTTGGCGGGGTCGACTCGGCGGGGGTCGGGGCCGGTTCGGTGCCATAGTTCGCGGCGCGCGCGCTGGCGGCGCTGCCGGCAGCCTCATCCTTGCTCTCGCCGAAGGTGTTGGTCTCGCTGGATGCGGTCGGGGAGCCAGCGGGACGTTCGACCGCCGGAGCGGTGCTGTGCTGGGAGCAGCCCAGCATGCCGAAGGTCAGAAGCGCCACAGGAACAGCCACAATCATCTTCATGATCAACTCCGAGGACAAAAAGAAAAGTATGCAGGTGAACGAACCGTACCGTAGCAGAAAGCGGGGTGCCGTCAGCTGAAACCGCTGCATCTGTAGGAGCGGGCCGACAAAAAGGGGACCCGCGGGAAGCGGGTCCCCTGGAGGAGGATTACTTGGGGGCGGACGAGTCCGTGCTCGTCGCGGCCTTGCCCTTGTGATGCTTGCCGTGATGCTTGCTGTGGTGCTTCTTGGTGGTGGTACCGGTTGATGCGGACGCCGACTGGTCGGCAGGGGGCGGCGTATCAGCGGCGAACACTGGACCTGCGAGCAGAATCAGGCTCAGCACGGGGACAACGCGTTTAAACATCGAAGCTCTCCGAAACGAAGTTGAATGGTGCGACAAAAACCGGCCGTAGTATGACGGAAAACTCAGTGACCTTCGAAGGAGACGAGCGTTCGCACCGGCACATCCAGATCGGTGAGTTTCTTCGAGCCGCCCAGCTCGGGCAGATCGATGACGAAGCAGGCGGCGAGGATTTCCGCGCCGAGCCGGCGCAGCAATTTCACGGCCGCCTCCGCGGTTCCCCCGGTCGCGATGAGATCATCCACCAGGATGATGCGCTCGCCGCGAGAGACAGCGTCCTCGTGCATCTCCATCTCATCCAGGCCGTATTCGAGCGAGTACGCCACGCGTACCGTGGAGTGGGGCAGTTTGCCCTTTTTGCGGATCGGTACGAATCCGGCGGCGAGCTGATGCGCAACGGCGCCGCCCAGAATGAAGCCGCGGGCTTCGATTCCCGCGACGCGATCGACTTTGGCGGTCGACCAGGGTTCCACGAGCTCGTCAATGACGCGTCGAAAGGTCCGCGCATTACCGAGCAGCGTAGTGATATCCCGAAATTGCACGCCCGGTCTGGGGTAGTCGGGGATGGTGCGGATCGAGTCCTGGATTTCTAGAAGAGTGCCTTTGTCCACACCACAGTTTACTCCGGCTGTGCCTGGGCTGTCCGCTCAAACGTCGCGGGCTGCGCCGCTCGCGCGGGATCAGCCGCCCGCACGGGCCTCGCCGCCCGCACGGGCCTCGCCGCCCGCACGGGCCAGCCGCAGACCGGTAAATTGCCAGCGGGCTGCAGGATTGAAGAAGTTGCGGTAGCTCGCGCGGATGTGACGGAGCGGTGTCGCGCAGGATCCGCCTCGCAGAACGAGCTGATTAATCATGAATTTGCCGTTGTACTCGCCGAGCGCGCCGGCTGCGGGTTTGAAGCCCGGGTAGGCTGAGTATGCGGACTGCGTCCATTCCCAGACATCGCCGAACATTTGCAGGAGGCCGTTCTCCTGGGTCGGGGGCTCCGGGTGCCAGCGGCGGTTCTCTACGAAATTGCCTCGGATGGGCAATTCATCGCAAGCCCGCTCCCATTCGGTTTCCGTGGGCAATCGGGCGCCGGCCCAGCGGGCAAAGGCGTCTGCTTCATAGTAGCTGAGGTGACAAACCGGTGAAGCAGGGTTCAGCTCACGCAGACCCGTCAGGGTGAATTCCTGCTCGAGTGAGGGCGTCCAGTAGATGGGGCGCTGCCATCCTTCCCGTTGAACTGTCGCCCAACCGTCGGATAACCAGTGGATCGACTTCTGATAGCCGCCCGCGCGCACAAACTCGAGGTATTCGCCGTTGGTGACGGCGCGATTTGCCAGACTGAATGCATCCGTATAGGTCCGGTGCCGTGGCAGCTCGTTGTCGAAGCAGAAGCCCTCGCCCGAATGACCGATCTCGATCAGGCCGCCGTCAAAGCGCAGGAACTCCAGGTCGGCCGTGGCGCGCGCCCGCTCCTGCTTCGCGCGCGTATAGGCCGGCAAAAGCGGGTTGCATGCGAACAGGTGTTTGATATCGGTGAGCAACAATTCCTGGTGTTGTTGTTCGTGATTCAAGCCCAGCACGACGCAGTCGCGGATGTCATCCGGCAGAGCATCTTTTTGCAACAGGGCGGTCATCCGCTCGTCGATCCGCTCGCGATACTCCATCACCTGCTCGACTGTGGGCCGGGATAACAATCCGCGTTGCGGGCGGCTGTGCATCGGGCCGACCGAGTTGTAGTAGGAGTTGAACAGGAAGCGGAACTGATCGTCGTGAAATCGATAGCCGCGGACCGCCCGGCTCAGCACGAATTCCTCGAAGAACCAGGTTGTGTGCGCCAGATGCCATTTGACCGGGCTCGCATCGGGCATGGACTGGATGACGTAGTCCTCGGGGGCGAGCGGCTCGACCAGCGCCCTGGAGGCGCCGCGGACGAGGTGGAATCGGTGGGCGAGCTGGGTGAGGCCCAGATTCAGATCGATGATCGCGTTCATGGGCACCTCGGGCCGCAAGTTCCATGCCGGTGCGGGCTGTCAGGCCCCACGTTGCCAGATGCGCAGCTGGTTGTTGGCCGGCATCGCGTGATCGGCCAGCAGCACCAGGCCCTGCTGCCGTGCCAGACGGTCGACTTCGTGCGCGTCCCGCAGGCCGCTGTCGGGATCGCGGTTGCGCAGAAATTGATCGAATTGCGCGTTGCTGTTGCTGGTGTAGCGCCCGCCGTAGCGGAACGCTCCGTACACGCACAACAAACCCCGGCTGCTCAAGGCGTTTCCGAGGCCTTTGAACAGATCCTCCACCGCGCTCCAACTCATGATGTGGAGGGTGTTCGCGCTGTAGATGGCATCCACATTCCGCACCGGCCACGGCTGATCCCGAACGTCCAGCTCGATGACCGGCAGCAGATTCGGGCGGCGTTCGCGTTCGAGGCGTTCGCGCAGCATCGGTAGATATTCACCGGTGTCGGTCGGCTGCCAGATCAGGTGCGGCAGGCGCGCTGAGAAATGCAGAGCGTGAGTCCCCGTGCCGCTGCCAATTTCGAGCACTCGTTCGGTCTGCGACAATAGGGGCCCGAGGATCTGGAGAATGGGCTCCTTGTTGCGCTCCGCCGCGTCCGAAACCGCATATTCCATGACCTCATTCTGCGCGACAATAGCGCCCACTTCCTCTCTCAAAAGAAGGTTTTGGATCTCATGCAAGCCATCGACGCCCTGTTGCGACGCCATTCGGGCCGCTCACTGATAGAGCCCGCGCCGGATGAGGCGACCCTGGGGCTGATATTCGCGAGTGCCGTACGGGCACCCGACCATGGCCGGTTGCGGCCGTGGCGCTTCATCGTAATCCGCTCGGATGAACGCTCGGCGTTCGGTGAGCTTCTTGCGGATCACACTCGTCGCACCAAGGCGTCCGTTTCCGATGAAGCGTTGGAGCGCGAGCGTCGCAAGGCTTTTCGCGCGCCGCTCATCGTAGTGGTCGCTGCGATCGTGACGCTGGAGGGAAAAGTCCCGGCGATTGAGCAGATTCTGTCCGCTGGTGCGGCCGCACAGAACATGTTGCACGCAGCGTTTGCGCTCGGTTTCAACGGCGTGTGGAAGACGGGCGGACCCGCCTACGACGATCAGGTCAAAGCCGCGCTGGGCCTCGAGGCCCAGGACGCGATCGTCGGATTCATGTACATCGGAACGGACTCCGAAGGACCGCCTTCCTTGCCGCGGCCGGATTGGCAGCAGTATGTCCATACGTGGCCACGCTGAATCTTTTCCTCAGGAGACCTCTTCAAACCATGGTGCCCCGATCCAAGTTATTGTCCGTGCTGCTGGCCGCGACGCTGGCAGCCTGTAGCTCCAAGCCAGCCCCGGAGAAACCGTTGGCTTCTGTTGTAACCGCGCCCGAATCACATCCCTGGACCGGGCCGAAGGCCGAGATCGGCCGATTCGGCCTCGACCTGACGGCAGGCAAGCCGCAGGTCAGGCCGGGCGATGACTTCAATGTCTACGCCAGTGGCAACTGGTTCGATCACTTCAAGATCCCGGCCGACCGTGCCAGCTTCGGAGCCTTCAATGAGCTGGATGAGTTGTCCAAGAAGCGTGTCCGGGAAATCATCGAGACGGCGGCCGCGGCGCACTCCGCCGCGGGAACGCCGGCACAGCGGATCGGCGACTATTACGCCGCCTACCTGGATCAGGCCGCGATTGAAGCCAACGGCATGGCGCCCGTGCAGGATGAGCTGCAGCGGATTTCCGCCGCGCGCTCGAAGAAGGACATCGCCACGTTGTTCGGCCGGTCGGGCTTCGCCTCGCTGTTTGACGTCGATCTGCCGCCGGACCTGCTCAATCCCGATCGGTACTCCGTGGTGATCAGCCAGGCGCGCCTGGGCCTGCCGGATCGCGACTACTATCTGAAGGATGATCCGAAGCTCGCGGACATCCGCGAGAAATACACGGCCTACATCGAGCGGATGCTGCAGCTCGGAGGAATTCCGGACCCGCACGCCAAGGCGCGCGCCATCATGGCGTTTGAAACGCAGGTCGCCCAACGGCAGTGGTCGATCGAAAAGCGCCGTGACGTGAAGGCAACCTACAACCCGCGAACGAAGTCCCAACTCGTGAGTTACGCTCCCGGCTTCCCGTGGCAGTCGTTCCTGGATGCGCTGGAAATCGGCGCGCGCCGCGATCTCATCCTGGGTGAGATCGATGCCATCAAGCAGCTGTCCGAGCTCTTCGAGCGCACTCCGCTCCCCACTCTGCGGGCGTATTTGACATTCCATTACCTGAGCGACCATGCGTCGTACCTGCCGAAGCGATTGGATGAAGCGCGATTCGATTTCTACGGTCGCACCCTGCGCGGTCAACCGGAACAGCGCGAGCGTTGGAAGCGGGCCGTCGACGAGGTGAACGACTCCCTCGGCGAGCAGGTGGGGCAGTTGTATGTCGCGAAGTACTTCCCGGCCGAGTCCAAGGCCAAAATGCAGGAGCTGGTGGCCAACTTGCGCGCCTCTCTCAGCGAGCGCATCGACCGGTTGGACTGGATGACCCCCGGGACGAAACAGCGAGCTCACGACAAGCTGGCCACCTTTATCCCCAAGATCGGTTATCCCGATCAGTGGAAGGATTACTCCGGCCTCGAGGTGAAGCGCGACGATCTCATCGGCAACGTGCGGCGCGCGGCCGTCTGGCACTGGCGCTATCAGGTTGCGCGCCTGGATAAACCGGTCGATCGCGGCGAGTGGCAGATGACTCCCCAGGAGATCAATGCCTATTACAACCCACTCAACAACGAGATCGTTTTTCCCGCCGCCATCCTGCAGCCGCCGTTCTTCGATCCGAAGGCCGACGCCGCGGTCAACTATGGTGGCATCGGTGCCGTGATCGGTCACGAGATCGGTCATGGCTTCGATGACCAGGGCCGCATGTTCGGTCCCGATGGCAGCATGAAGGAGGACTGGTGGACGGCGCAGGACGCAGCGGAGTTCACCAAGCGGGTTCAGCGGCTCATCGCGCAATTCTCGGCCTACGAGGCATTACCGGGTTTGCATGTGAACGGCGCCAGCACGGTGGGTGAGAACATCGGCGACCTCGGTGGCCTCAATATGGCCTATCACGCGTACCAATTGTCTTTGAAGGGACAACCGGCACCGGTGATCGACGGCCTGACCGGGGATCAGCGTTTCTTCCTGTCATGGGCGCAGATCTGGCGTACCCAATATCGCGAAGGCGCATTGCGTGAAATCGTGATGTCGGATGTGCACAGTCCTGCGCAGTTCCGCGTGAACGGGCCGCTGCCCAACATCGATGCCTGGTACAAAGCGTTCGATGTGCAGCCGACCGACAAGCTCTACATCAAACCCGCCGACCGGGTATCGATTTGGTGATCTGCCCGTTCGCCAGGCGCACGCGCCCTCATCCGGGTTCCGCGGGGGCTTTGTCAGGTGTGAGCGTCACCGAGCCGGACCCGAGATGCGGATCGGTTGTCGCGGTGACTTCGCCCTCCGGCTCATCAGTGCGGCGCTCGATCAAGTGCCGCACATCGGGCGGTTCGGGTCCCTGATGAAAGTCGAGTGCCTTGCGCTCGATCTCGCGGTCGGACACGGTGAAGCGGTGATGGCGCCGCAGGTGCTCGATCCAATTGGGGCTGTGGTAGCGCTCGATCCAGATCTCCGGGGCGGCCATGTCCTGCATCAGCGACCAGCGCTTGGCGCCATCGCGGCGGCGTATGCGCTTGACCTCGTGCATGGCCGCTCTGAAGTCCTCGGCATCGGCAACGGCGATCTTGTATTCCACGGTCACGACGACCGGTCCGGTATCGATCAGGCGATCGAGCTGGGCGCGGCTCTCACTGGAAAATGTGCGCGACGGATCGAGGTTCAAGCCTTCCGGCTGGTGCAAGGGTAGCCGTCGTCCCAGCAACGCTGAAACGGCCATCAGCGCACCCGTCGCCAGTAGACAAGTGGAGAGACCGAAGCCCTTCGCCACAATCCCCGACAGCCAGCTGCCTACAGCGAGGCCACCGAAAGTCACCATTTGGTAGATGGCGACAGTACGGCCCACAACCCAACGGGGTGAGGAGGTTTGCACGGTGACGTTGAATGTGGAGAGCGCCAACACCCAGGAGGCTCCGCCCAGCATCAGCGCGGGCACGCTCAGTGCGTGCCAGGAGCTGAGGGCGGTCAAGATGCTGCTCATGCCGAAGCCGACAGTGGACCACCGCACGATGACTTCAATTGAATGGCGCCGGCGAAGGGTTGTGCTCGTCAAGGCACCGAGCACGGCGCCTATTCCGAAAGAGCCGAGCAGCAGGCCGTAGGTGACCGCATCGCCCCCGATCAGGTCGCGGGCGATGAGAGGCATGAGGGCCCAGATGCTGCTGCCCAGAAGGCCGAAGACGACTCCGCGAATGAGGACAGTGCGCACTTCCGGCGATAAGCGCGCGTAGCGGACCCCTGCGCCCATAGCCATCAACATGTTCTCAGGAGGCAGGAAAGGAGCCGGCTTTGGCCGGCGCCACAGACACAGAACTACGATCAAACCTACATAGGACAGCGCATTGAGGAGGAACGCGGCCGGTGGCCCGGCTTTGGCCACGATGATGCCGCCGATGGCCGGCCCCGCGGTGCGCGCGATGTTGAATGAGAGGCTGTTCAGCGCCACGGCGGCCGACAGATCGGCGCGCGGAACCTGCTCGCCTACTGAGGACTGCCAAGCGGGGCCGTAAAGTGCCACCCCGCAGCCGAGAAGAAAGGTCAAAGTCAGGAGTGTCCACGGAGTGATCTGGCCGATGTACGTGGTGACCGTCAGGGCCAATGCCACGATGAGCATGGCGACCTGCGCAATGAGCATCACGAGGCGTCGGTCCCAGATGTCGGCTGTTGCACCCGATGCGAGCGACAGCAGCATGATGGGTAGCGCGGTGGAGGCCTGGACGAGCGCGACCATGTCGGGTGACGGCGCAATCGACGTCATCATCCACGACGCGCCCACCGCCTGAATGAGGCTGCCGAAATTCGACACCAGGGTGGCCGTCCAGATCATCGCGAACACTCGCGAGTTGAACGGAGAAAGGGTGGGGGAATCTCGCCAGGATGAGGACACAGGGTCATTGTAACCGCGGACGGCTGTCGCTGTTTCGCGACAACCCTTTTCCGGCCCGCTGGGGCGGTTCAGAACGGCTTGACGACAGCGAGAATGACGATCGCGACCAGCAGCAGCGCCGGGGCCTCGTTGAACATCCGATAGAAGCGTTGCGTGTGCCGATTGCGTCCCTCACGGAACGCGATCATGAGGGAATGGCAGCCGGCGTGATAACCGATGAGGACGGCCACCAACGTCAGTTTGGCGTGCAGCCAGCCGAAGTGCAGATAGCCCGGGGCGGCGAAGATCATGGAGATGCCAAACACAGCCGCCAGGGTCGCACCCAAGGTCATGATAGCGAACAACCGGCGCTCCATGACGATGAAGCGCTCGAGACTGATCGGATCCGTCGTGACTGTGTGATAAACGAACAGTCGGGGTAGATAAAACAACCCGGCGAACCAGGTGACGACAAAGATGATGTGAAAAGCTTTGAGCCAGAGCATGTGGCAGCTAAGGTACTCGTTTTCGCTTCAAGGGACGACTAGCCAATGGCACTGCGAAACATTGACATTGCGCAACAGGCCACCCTGCGCCCCATCCTGCCGCTGGCCCGCGACCGCCTGGGCATTCCCGAGGAGAGTCTCGAGCCGTACGGCCGCTTCAAGGCCAAGGTATCGCTCGACTATGTACGTCAGCTGTCCGGACGGCCCGACGGCAAGCTGGTCCTCGTGACCGCAATCTCGCCGACGCCCGCCGGTGAGGGTAAGACCACCACGACGGTGGGCCTGGGCGATGCCCTGAATCTCATCGGCAAGAAGACGCTCATCTGTCTGCGGGAGCCCGCATTGGGTCCGGTGTTCGGCATCAAGGGAGGCGCCGCGGGCGGCGGTTACGCGCAGGTGGTCCCGATGGAGGACATCAACCTGCATTTCACCGGCGACTTCAATGCGATCGCCCAGGCGAACAATCTGCTCGCGGCGCTGGTCGACAATCACATTTATCACGGCAACCAGTTGGGATTCGATCTGCGCCGCGTAGCGGTCCGGCGAGTGTTGGATACGAACGATCGGGCGCTGCGCGCGACCATCGTGGGATTGGGGGGTACGGCCAACGGCTTTCCGCGCCAGGATGGCTTCGACATCGTGGTGGCTTCCGAGGTCATGGCGATCTTTTGCCTGGCGAGCAGCCTCGCGGACCTGAAGGAGCGCCTGGGCCGGATCGTGGTGGGTTATACCGCTGCCCAGAAGCCGATCCTCGCTCGCGACCTCAAGGCTCACGGTGCCATGACCGTGTTGTTGAAGGATGCATTCGCGCCGAACCTCGTACAGACGCTGGAGAACAATCCGGCGTTCATTCACGGCGGACCGTTCGCCAACATCGCGCACGGTTGCAACTCCGTCATGGCGACCCGCACGGCATTGAAGCTGGCGGACTATGTCGTGACCGAGGCGGGCTTCGGCGCCGATCTGGGCGCTGAAAAATTCGTCGATATCAAGTGTCGCAAGGCGGGCCTGAAGCCGGCGGCCGGAGTCATTGTCGCCACCATCCGGGCTTTGAAGTTCCACGGCGGAGTCGAGGTCGCGGACCTCGGAGACGAGAATCTCGCCGCGCTGGAGGCCGGTGTCGCCAATCTCAGTCGACACGTTGACAACGTGCGGGGTGAATACGGCCTGCCGTGCGTGGTTGCCATCAACCAACGGGCCGAGGACACCCCGGGCGAAATTCAACGCCTGATCGAGCTGGTCTCTCCCAAGGGCGTGAAGGTGATCCTGGCGCGCCATTTCGCGGAAGGCGGCAAGGGGGCGGTGGATCTCGCGCAGGAGGTAGTGCGGCTATGTGAGCAACCCACCGGCTTCAAGTTCGTTTACGAGGACTCGGCCTCGTTGTGGGACAAGATCCGGACCGTGGCCACCCGGATCTATCACGCGGCGGATATCATCGCGGATGACAAGGTACGCGCCCAGATCGAGAAATACCAACAGGGCGGTTACGCGCATTACCCGGTCTGCATTGCCAAAACCCAGTATTCTTTTTCGACCGATCCGAAACTGCGCGGCGCGCCCTCGGGTCACCGGCTGAACATCCGCGAAGTCAGGTTGTCCGCCGGCGCGGAGTTCATAGTCGCCATCTGCGGCGACATCTTCACCATGCCGGGACTGCCGAAGGTGCCGGCGGCGGACAGCATCGATATCGATGAGAATGGGAAGATATCCGGGCTGTTTTGATGCCCGCCGTCAGGTGCGGGTCGGCGCCGGCGGTGAGGCGATATAATCGCCCGATGGACGTCCCAAAACGCATACTGGTGGTGGACGTGGGCGGGTCCCACGTCAAGTTCAGGATTGGAGCGGGTGGCGCGATCGGGCGCTTCGACTCGGGGCCCGACATGACAGCCGAGCAGATGGCCGCCGCCGTCACTGCCAAGGTCGCGAAGTCGCAGTATGACGCGGTCTCGATCGGGTATCCGGGGCTCGTATTCGACGGCCGCATAGCGGCCGATCCGCACAACCTGGGGCCGGGTTGGATCGGCTTTGACTTCAGGAAGGCCTTTGGCAGACCGGTTCGATTGATCAACGATGCCACCATGCAGGCCATCGGCAGCTACCAGGGCGGCCGGATGTTGTTTCTGGGGCTGGGGACCGGCCTCGGCGGGACTTTGATACTCGAGGGGACGATCGAGCCGATGGAGTTGGGTCACATGCCCTACAAACACGGCAGGACGTATGAGGACTATGTGGGCGAGCGGGGGCGCTTGCGCATGGGAACGAGGAAGTGGCGCAAGGTCGTTCGCGCTGTTGTGGATCAGTTGTCGAAGGTGCTGGAGGTGGATTATGTCGTCATTGGCGGTGGTAACGCCAAGCGGCTCAAAACACTGGCTGACAATGAACGGCTCGGAGATAACGACAACGCCTTTGTCGGCGGCTTGCGATTGTGGGAGTCGCCCGGCTATCCGCTGCGGGTCGAAGTGAAATCGCGGCGTGCACGGCGCAAGAAATGAGTCAAATCCGTAAACCGCCGGGCGACTGGCCCGTTGTTACAGTTCAGTAGCCTGTGCTACGAAAACTTCGGGTCTTTGGGAGGCGGTATGAAATCCAACGCAGTGTATTTGGGAGTCATCGTTGCCGGATTTCTGAGCACGGCTGCGCTTGCGCAGACGGTGCAGCAGGACCAACAGCGCGATGTGAATCAACAGCAGCGGATCGAGAGCGGTCTGAAGTCCGGCCAGTTGTCGACACGCGAAGCCGGTCAGCTCGAGCGCCAGCAGCAACACATCGACCGGATGGAGGCGCGCGATCTGCGCGACGGATCGATCAGTGCGGGTGAGCAGGCGCGACTCAACGCTGCCCAGAACCGCGCGAGCGCCACGATTGCCGCTGACAAACACAACGGTGTCGTTGGTAACCCAAACTCCGCCTCGTCGCGGCGCATGCAGGCAGATGTGCAGCGCAACGTCAATCAGCAGCAGCGTATTGCCAACGGCATCAACAACGGATCGTTGACCAACCGCGAGGTTGGCTCCTTGGAACGTGGCCAGGCCCACGTTGACCGCAAGGAGGCCAATGCCGCGGCGAACGGACATGTTGGCGCGCGTGAGCAGGCTCGCATCCAGCGCAGTGAGGACCGCCAGAGCGCCCGGGTCTATCGCAAAAAGCACAACGGCCGGGTCTCCTGACCCCGCGCCTGTCGCGGAACGGGCCCGCGGCGCCACGAAGCCGCTTCACAGAGGCGGTAGGCATTGGGTCGGCTGTCCCCGGAAGGGGACAGCCTGTGACGCGGTGACTTGCGGGTGACGGGCGTTATCTGCGACCCTTTCCCGCGTTATGCCATTCACCTTTGCGCACCCGGCGGCGATCCTGCCGCTGCGCCGCTCCAGGTTTTTCCAGACGGTCCCTCTAATCATCGGCAGCGTGGTGCCCGATGCTCCGTACTTCTTTCCCTGGAGCGTGCGGAAGTACATCTACGAGACCCACACCCTGAGCACGTCTTTCACCGTGGACGTGCCCTTGGGAATGGCTTTTCTCGTGGCCGCTCTGCTTCTAAAGGAGCCGCTGACGATCATGCTCGGCCCGCGGGCCCGCTACACTTGTCTGCGGTCGATCGAACGTTTTTACGAGCGCCCGCTGCACTGGCCCATTGCTTTGTTCTCCATGCTGATCGGCGCCTGGACGCACCTTGCCTGGGACTCCGTCACCCATCAGTCCGGCTGGACGGCGGAACGTGTCGCGGCGCTCAGCGCCCCCGTCTCCATTTTCGGCTGGAGCACCGAAACCAGTCACCTGTTGCAGTACTTGAGCTCGATCTTCGGATTGGGGGTGCTCGCTCTGTGGTTCCGCGGGTTGTTGAGCCGGGTCCCGTCACGGGCTGCGGCCGATCCGTCACGGCCGGCCGCCCAATGGTGGCTGCTCGGACTGATCGCGCTGGCCTCGCTCATCATCGGCGTTTCCCGCGCCTGGTTCGCCTGGCAAGCGGGCGCCGCGACCAGCTACTACCGGGTGGCCTATCTGCTGCTGACCCGCAGCATCAGCTGGTTTGCCGCGCTGTACCTCGTGGCCGGCGTGCTCGTCCTGTTGAGTCGCCGCCGCCGGCCGGTGCTCACGCCAGAAAGCCCATAACCCCGAGGACGGTGCCGATGGCGGCTGCAACGAATCCAATCGCGGGGAAGAACTTCCGCTTCGACAGGAAGTAAAGGGACGACATCACCAGTCCCAGCTCGAGGAATCCCTCGCCGATATCCAGGCGCACCGCGCGGCCTTCTTCACGCTCGGTCCTCTCGTGAGCGGCCTTTGCTTCCTTCTCGATGTCCTTGGTTTCTTCAGAGTAGCGCGCGCTCTGTTTGGTGTACTTCTCGATGATCGCCTGGACCCGGCTCTCATCTGTCGTCAGTGAGCGCGCAAGATCCGCTCCGACTTCGAGTGTCTGCTGCCGCCCTTTCTTGGCAGCGTAGAACGACCATTGGTCGTTTTCCTCGGTACGATTGATCACAGCGGCGTTATGAGCGCGATGTGATCCAATCGTGACGACCGCGAGAATGATGCCGATGACGCCAACTGCTACACCGACCGTCTGACCCAACGGATCCGCCGAATGATCATGGTGCCCGGTGTGAATTTCAACCTCAGCCATCGGAATCTCCGCGCCGCTGGAAATCAGCGCCGCGGATTCTACTCGAAGAGCCGCTCGCGCTCATTTGAACAGCAGCACGGCTTTTTGCAGAGTCATCCAGATGCCCCAGCCCAGCGGAATCCACACGACCAGCCAGGCAGCCGGGATCAGCCAGGAGGGTTGAGACTCGTCCCCCGTGCTGACGGCCGCCCGAGTGCCGTTGCGGGCCTCGAGCACCGCGTCGTCCGCCTCGATCTGTTCGGGCGTCATGTAGTTCTTGGGATCGACGGGTTTGATCAGCAGATTGCAAATGAAACCCAGCGCCAACAATCCGGCCAGGATGTACATGGTCAGACTGTATGCTTGCGCCTTTGCCACACCGTGATCGATTTGATAGTCACGGATATAGTTGACGAGCACGGGGCCTAAGACGCCGGCGGTGGACCACGCCGTTAGAAGGCGTCCATGGATTGCACCGACCATCCGCGTGCCGAACATGTCAGCCAGGTATGCCGGGATCGTGGCGAACCCTCCACCGTACATCGACAAAGCCACGCAGAACACAGCAACGAAAAGCGCGAGATTTGCGGTGAGTGCGATCCCAGGGACGGATGCGTAGATTGCGATTCCCAGCAGGAAGAAGACGGCGTAAGTGGCCTTGCGGCCAATCTTGTCGGACAAAGAGGCCCAGAAGATGCGCCCGCCGATGTTGAAGAGGGAGAGCAGACCGGTGAAGCCTGCGGCGATTGCCGCGATCTGCGTCTTCTGCTGCGCGGAAAGCTCGTCGAAGGTGGCGGATACTCCAATCAATCGACCTCCGAATACCTCCTGCAGCAACGGCGAGGCCATGCCCAGGATGCCGATGCCAGCGGTGACATTCAGGGTGAGGACGGCCCACATCAGCCAGAACTGAGGGGTGCGCCATGCCCTCTGCAGGTGGACCTGCCGGTTCGTCACGAATTTTTGGGTCTGGGTCTTGGACGGATCCCAGTTGGCGGGACGCCAGCCATCGGGGGGCACCCGGTAGCTCAATGCGCCGCCCAACATGAATACGAAGTAGATCGCGGCCATGGTGAGGAAGGTTTCCCATACGCCCACCGAGGTCGGCGTGGCGTAGTACTTCATCAGCTTGTCGGCCAGCGGGGCGCCAATCATGGCGCCGCCGCCGAAGCCCATGATGGCCATGCCGGTAGCCATGCCACGACGGTCCGGAAACCACTTGATGAGCGTCGAGACCGGTGAAATGTAGCCGAGGCCCAGTCCGATGCCGCCGATGATTCCGGAACCGAGCCACATCAGCCAAAGCTGATGAATCATCACGCCGAAAGCGGAGATCACCAGGCCGCCGCACCAGCAGAGGGTCGCTACGACGCCCGCTTTCCGCGGTCCCGCGCGTTCGAGCCAACCGCCCCAGAGAGCGGCGGCCGAGCCCAGGAACACAAAGAAGAGCGTGTAGGTCCACCCGAGGATGTTCAGCTTCCAGTCGCAAGTGGTGGAAAGGACTCGTCCAATGACGCTGATGTCGGCTGGGCACGCTACGGACTCGGTGATTCCGATTGCCTTGGATAACGGCAACCAGAACACGGAAAAGCCGTAGGCCATGCCGATGCACAGGTGGATGGCCAATGCGGCCGGTGGGACCATCCAACGGCTGAAGCCGGGGCCCGCAATGGTTCGTTCGCGCGAGAGAAAGCCCGACGCGGGGAGTGCTGCGGTGGCCATATTGTTTTAGATACCTCGAGTTGGCCCGTCCTGCCTCAAAACTATCCCAGTCTAGCGATCCGCCCATGGGGCGGATACCGGTCACCGGTCCGGGAACGGTTCCCGCGAATAGGTGTATCGAATACGGTGCAGCCCGGCCCTTCGCGGTTGTCACGAAATTTTCACGCGGCGCGCCCCGCGGTGTGGTGATTGGGTCACACAACACTTGCCTGGACGAAGGTACCTTTGCCCCTGACGACGGTCACCTTACGTCAGATGCCCGACCCGATAAGAACATTGCTGGCAAATGGGGATTTGCACACTGTCTTCCAGCCCATCCTGGACGGGGCGAGCCGCGAGCCCATCGGCTACGAGGCCCTGAGTCGGGGACCCGACAACCACGAGCTGAGCTCGCCGATTGCCCTGATTGCGCGCGCGGCCCAGAGCGGGCTGAGCACCGAGCTCGAGTGCGCCTGCATCAAATCGGCGTTGATCAGCTACCGGCAGCTGCGCCTGCCAGGGCGTCTGTTCCTGAATGTCCTGCCGCAAACGCTGCTGGATTGGGACGACTTTCCCGAATGGCTGGCGGATCAGCTCGCCAACGCGGGAATCGATCCGCACGATGTCGTTCTCGAGTTGACCGAGCACGGGTTGAGTGAGGATGAGACGCAGCTCGCGGCGGCGGTGGTGCCGTTGCGGGCTCTTGGTTGTGACATCGCCATTGATGATTTGGGTGCGGGTTCGTCGGGGTTGAAAACCTGGTCGGCTATTCGTCCTGACTACGTCAAAGTTGACCGTTACTTTGTCGCCGGGGTGGAGCAGGACGCCGTACGCAGCGAAATATTGCGTTCTGTTGTTGATATGGGCCGGGTCACAGGTTGTCGGATCATCGCGGAAGGCATTGAGAACCGGGAGCAATTTGCGCTCGCGCTCGAGCTTGGCGTCGATTACCTGCAGGGGTTTCTGTTCGGCAGACCTGAGCGGGCACCGCGGTTGGATGCGGCGCTGCTGGGCTCGTTGGAGAGCGTCGCCAAGGCCGGGACCTCTGCCGATTGCGCCGGACACCTGGTCCTTCAGATTCCCGGGGTCGACGCTTCCGTGAATGTCGCGGAAGTCGTGGAGCTGTTTCGCAACCAGCCCACCTGGACAGCGCTGGCGGTGCTGGACAAGGATCGTCCTGTCGGGATGGTTCACCGCGACGATCTGTTGATATTCCTCAGTCGGCCGCTGCATCCGGAGGTTTACAACCGTAAGCCGGTGGCCAGCGTAATGAATCGGGCGGCGGTACAGATCGACGCGCGGGCGCGGCTCGATCAGGTCAGCCGGCTCGTGACGGCCCGCACGGCGGGTCGGCCACGGGACGATTTCATCGTGACTCGAAACGGGCGTTACCTGGGAATGGGGCGCACGATCGATCTGTTGCGGCACATCACCGCCCAGCAGATTCAGGCGGCCAAGCAGTCAAACCCGTTGACGGGTCTGCCGGGAAACCGGGAGATCCAGACGCACATCGCCCAGTGGCTGGCGTGCCGGCGGTCGTTCGTGGCTTGTCACCTCGACCTGGATCACTTCAAGGCTTTCAACGACGCTTACGGGTATGCGCGGGGCGATCAGGTGCTCATGCATGTTGCGCAGGTGGTTACCCATGCCGCGCGGCCCCGTGTTGATTTCGTAGGACACGTCGGTGGCGACGACTTCGTCTTTCTCATGCGCAGTCAGGATTGGTCGTTGCGACTCACGGCCATTGTGGAGGAGCTGGAGGCTTCGCTGATCAATTTCCACTCGCCGGAACATCGGAACGCCGGTGGGCTCGCCGGGGTCGATCGGGAGGGGGCTCCGAAGCGGTTCCCCCTTTTGAGTGCGTCGCTCGCGGCGGTCGAGATCGACGGGCGCAAGCCGCTTTCCGCGGAAGAGGTGGCCGAGGCGCTGCAGATGACGAAGCGCGCCGCCAAGGCGAAAGCGGGGTGCTCGTGTATGTTGGCGGTGGGGACGGAGATTTCCGACCTTTCGCTATTGACGCCGAAGGCGGTGCCAGCAGCGTTGTCGCAGATGGGATTGTTCGCTGTTGCCTCCGGGGCGGGGTGAGCGGCGATGAGCGGCCGGCGCTGACCGGTGCCGCTGCTGACCGGCGGTGTGTCACGGCGGCGTGCCAAACATCTGGGTCCAGTAGATGCCGTTGTTGCTCGCGTTATTCACCGCATACGCGACTGCCATCTGGGTGAACCTCGCGTCCATCAGGTTCGCGCAGTGATGCGGGCTGCCGACCCAGCCATTGACCACTTCCTGCGGCGTCAAGATCCCGCTTGCCAGGTTCTCACCGACCGTTCGCCATTGGTAGCCTGACCGCGTGGCTCGTAGGGCCGGACTGCTTCCATCCCGGCCTGTGTGATCGAAGTAATTGTGATGGGCCATGTCCTGCGAGTGTTCGGCTGCGGCTCGCTCCAGGGTTGCTGGCGCGAGCGTCAGCGGTGGTGCGGCGGGGAACAGCTCACGTCCGCATCGGCGGGCATGTGCCCGAGCCTGATTCGTCAGCTCCAATACTTTGCGGCTGACAGCCTGCCGATCGCCCGGCGACGGCGGCGAAAACGGCGCAGCCACCATCACCCATACGCCGGTTCCTCGGCGATATGTGCCGATATCCTTGATGTCATTTCCGGCTATCTGCGCACAGAACTGTCCGGCGACGATTCGCTCCAGATCGCGATCGTCACGTGCACTGGGTACCTGAACGGATGCCAACGTGACGTAACGGTATCCCGCACTGCGCGCGGCATTTTGTAAACTCTCCCCGGACGAGAGTCTGCGGGCCGCCTCGTTCAGCCGTGCACTCTCCCGGAGCGGCTGACCGCTTGCACGGCAGCCGTGGAGTCTCGCTGAGTTGACCGCACCGACGACGCTGGCGTGCGTGGCTGTCGGGATGAGCGCAAGGGAGGAGACGAGTAAAATGAGCCTTAGCAAAATTCGATCCTGTTTGAACTTCCGCATTCGATAGCGCATGCCCACGCTGGCAGCCACACGCGATTCTGCCATCGCCAACTGGCCTTGGCGCGAGGGGAATCGGTTCACCCTGCTCGAAGCCGCTGATCAGTACTTTGAACGCCTGATTCAAGCGATCGATGGCGCGCGATCCTACATTCTTCTGGAAATGTATCTGGTGGAGTCCGGACTGCTGGCTACCCGGTTCATCGATGCGTTTGTGCGCGCGAGCCAGCGTGGGATCAGGGTACGAATGGTGCTCGATGGCTTCGGATCGCTGGGGCTGAATGAGGCCGATCGTTTGCGACTGACGACCGCCGGTGTCGACCTTCGAATTTACAACATTGTCCACTTGCGTAAGCGACTGCACAATTTTCTCCGTGACCACCGCAAGTTGATGGTCGTGGACGGTCATGCCGCGTTCGTCGGAGGTGTTGGGTTTACCGACGAATTCGGTGTTTCCAAAGGCGCGGGGACTCCTTGGCGTGATCTCGTGGTCGAGATCCACGGGCCCGTCGTAGCTGATTGGCAGGAAGCGTTTTTGAGAACGTGGAGGCGTAGCGGGGGTGAGTTGTCGTTGCCGCCTCCGGCGCTGGAGGCGCTGCCCGAAGGGGCGCGTGGGCGTGTTGTCTTGAGCGAGGCGTGGTGGCGGTCGGAATTGGCGAACGCCGTTGCGCGGCGGCTCGGTTCGGCTAATAAACGCGCGTGGATCATGAGTGCGTACTTTGTGCCGTCACGACGCTTCCGGAAGGCACTTAGACGGGCTGCGCGTCGAGGCGTTGATGTACGGCTGGTGGTCCCCGGGCCTTTGACCGACCATCCCTTCGTACGGCAGGCGGCCCGCCGGTTTTACGGCAAGCTGCTGCGCAACGGCGTGCGGATTTTTGAGTATCAACCTCGTGTTCTGCACGGGAAGATGACGATTTGCGATGGGTGGGTGTCGGTGGGGTCGAGCAATCTCGACCGCTACAGTTTCAAGTGGAACTTGGAGGGAAACCAGGAGATTGAAAACGACGCCTTCGCGGATGCGGCCGCTGCGGTGTTTGCTCTGGATTGCCAGCAGTCGCAGGAGCTGGATCCCCAGCGCTGGCCCCGACGGGCGTGGATGGATCGGTTGCAGGAGCGCCTGGCCGGTTGGCTGGACCGGTGGTTGGATCGCTGGCGCCGGCCGCACTTGTAGGACCCGTCGCCACGGCTTGCTACGGCGATGGTGGGGGCCAATGTTCTGCCAGAGGTGCCAACGGCTCGCCGGACATCATGCGCGCCATTGCGCAGCCGAGCAGTTCTCCGCTTGGTAGGATTTTCACCCTGCCTCGTTTGCCCAGCAACGCCGGGCTGGGCGTATGACCCACACTGTCCGTCGCTACCACCTGCGCAATCTCATCCGCCGCTGCCAACGCAGCCAATCCATCGTCCAGAGGCGTGTGCGTAACCGTCGCGTGGACTGATACAGCCCCGGCCGCTCGCAGCGCACTGGCTGCTTTGATCAGCGTAGTTCCACTCGAACACAAATCATCCAGCACAATGGCGGCCCGTCCGCGTGGGTTGCCCACGACGGTGCCACCCGAGAGCAACTCCCCATCGCGGCGCTTCTCCACGAAAACCAACTCAACTTCCTGGCCTGTCTTACGCTCGAGCAACTCCCGAAACAACTGAGCTCTCTTGATGCCGCCAATATCTGGAGACGCAACCGCCAGCTTCCCGTGCGGGAGATGCTGGATGAAATGTGCCGCCATCATCGGCATTGCCGACAAATGATCAACGGGCACGCGAAAGGCGTTGTCAACGGACGATGCGTTGTGCACGTCGAGCAGAACGACCCTGTTCGCGCCGGCCGCCTCGAGCTGCTGGGCGACATACCGCGTGTACACAGGGTCGCGCGCCTTCGTGCGGCGATCTTTTCTGGCGTAGGCGAGGTACGGAATGACCGCAACCACCCGCTCCGCGCCGGCATCCTGAAGCCCGTGAATCAAGAAGAGCAGCCGAACCAGGCGCAGCGCAATCGGCGATTTCTGCGTTTCAGCCAGCGCCTGCACCACGAACGCGGTCCGGTCCCGCACAGGCTGCAGCGGCCGCAGTTTGAACTCCCCGCCCGCATATTCCCGCTCCTCCAGCGCGGCGAGCGGTATGCCCGAGCGCTCGCTGGCAGCCAGCCCCAGCGCTCGACTTTCGGTCGGCGCAAATATCAGAGCGTCCTGGAGGGTTCGCCGGTTCATCTACTGCTCTCGCTGTCGGGTGCCGCCTCAGTTACCGGGCATCGGCGTCGTGGAGTAAAGCTCGGTCGTCCGGACGAATGAAAGCAGGAATGATGACATGACCTCCATCTGCGTGTGATAGGCACTGATGGCCGCGCGTTTTCGCTGTTCTTCATCCGGTTCCAGCTTAAAGGGGATCTGTGACAGCCCGTGTCCAAGCGGCGGCGGGGGCATTTCGAGCTCCGGCGCCGGCCCGCGCGGGATTGGCCAGAACTCACCGCCGTGAACTATCCAATATCGAACGCGGAAAAGCTCATTGCGCCGTGCCATCGCTCGTATCGTAAAGAGACCCGTGGCCCGGTGATCGGGATGCGCGTCGCGAGGGCTGGGTGCCAGGATCATCGTCGGATGCACCTTTTCCAGTACAGCCTCCAAGTCTCGATCCAGATTTTGTCCGGTGTAGGGATGTCCCGGCGATACGGTCCCGGGGTAGGGGACTGATGTGGCGGTCGTAAAGCGGGACCGGTACGTTGTTATGTAGTAGTCCGTGAACAACGGCAGTATCCCGCGGTCGGGATAGCCTAGGAAAAACAATCTGTCAGTGGGCACGCCCAGAACGGCCGCGGCATTGCGGGATTCGTGCATTCTGCGAACCGCCAATTCGCGCAGCTTCGAGGGGCGCAAGAATAAACTTTTCTCGACCACGAGCAGATCCAGCTCCGAACCGTCGCCGCTCGTGAGCCACACGATGCTGACGTGCCCTCCGGCGTGTAACACGCGTTGAATGACGCCGGAGCAGCACAGAACTTCATCGTCAGGGTGAGGCGATATGACCAGTAACGAAGTCGCCGACGTAATCGGCATCATCGCCTCTGATGTCATCAGTTTGAGAGGCTCCGCCGAGGGGTTTGTCCCCTCGCGCGTGCCGGTGGGCTGCGGCTTCTTCACGGCGACCGCGGATGGCGATTTGATCGCCAGGAATGACGCAATCACGGTAGCAATCAAGTGGCGTAGCAAATCCCGCTGTCTCCCCGTCAAATGCGCTGGTGGTCCCGATGCCACTGCCGGCACTGGTGGACGCCACCTGGTTCGCTGGTTTCGATGCCTCGCACCAGCGTCCCAGCCGTTCAGCCAAGAGCAACTGCATGTCCTTAGGTCGCTGCGCCGCATTACCCGTGCCCGTATCCGCTGCCGCGCCTACGGTGACGAATGAGCTACGGCGCGCCCTTCTGCTCGGGGACGAAGGTCTCGGTAACCGCTTTCTCCAGCAGATCCGGTGGTAGTAGTCCTTCGTTAATCAGGAAGTCGTTGTAAGCCTGAGCGTTGAATTTCTTACCCAGGGCGAGTTCGGCTTTGGCACGCAACGCTTCGATTCGGGTGTACCCGTAGAAATACGCAGTCGCCTGGCCCGGCGCGGTGAATGTGTACCGGTCGACCTCCTGCTTGGCCATCGGTTCGGACAGCATGACCTCCTCCATCAGCAAGCGCTTGGCATCCGCCGGCTCAATCATTCCCAGGTTCAGCATCGGGTCCAAGAACGCTCGGGCTGCGCGCATCAGTCGCATCTGCAGGGTTCCCAACTGCGCATCGAGCGGCTCGTATGGCTTCATGAACGCTTCCGCGTACAGCGCCCATCCCTCGACGTTAGCGCTATTAAACGCGAAGACCGCTCGCGCGGTCGACACGCCGTGCTCCAGCATCGCCGCAAACTGAAGCTCGTGCCCAGGCCGGGCTTCATGCGCCGTCAACGTCCAGGTGATGGCGTCAAACTTGAAGTCGTCCATCTCGACGTTTGGGTCTCCGTTCGGGTTCGACGTCGGGAGAACGAACTCGCCGGGCTCACCGGTGTTGCCGATCAACCGCGGCACATCCATGTGCGGGGCCGGAGTCGCCGCGGATTCGGCGTCCGTCGCCAACCGAATGACCGCCTTGCGCTGCGGAATGGTGATCAGGTGATGATCCCTCGCGATGGTCTCGAGCCGGCCCAGCCGCTCTGTGTACAGTGCGATCAGTTTGTCGTTGGGAATCTTCGCCTTTTTCAATTCCAGGATGACATCGTGGTAGTCGGATGATTTCATGCCGCGCTGGGCAGCGATCTGGGCGGCAACCGATTGCATCTCGTCGCGTGTGGATGCGTACACAAACAGTGCGCGATCGATGAGAGCATGGGGGTCCATGTCCACGCCGAAGTTCTTGAGGTTATCGGCGTAAATCTCCGGCGGTAAACGGTTCGTCGGGCGCGCCCGTGGAATGACGGTCGTTCGCACCCATTTGGCGTAGTCGGAGAGTTGAGTTGACAGCGTCTTTAGGTCCTTCTGATAGCCCTTCAGTCCCGCCTTGTCGAAGAGATCCTGGATTCCCTTCAGATACTGTTGCTGGTTCTCGAGGTGTTGCTCAACCTCAACAGTCCAGGGACCTGTCAGAGATTGATCGGCCAGCCGCTCGTCAACGCGGGCGCGCACGAGAGTGGCAATTGGCTCATAGCCACGTTCGGCACCCACGTATCTTTTGAGTCTGATGAGTGCGGCAGCCTGGCGCGACTTCGGAACGCGCGGGTCGAGCAGTCCGTGGAATCCGCTAAAAAGTGCCTGTGGCAAGTCGAAGTAAGGAAGCATCAGCCGATCGTTCAGTTCCAGCGTCGTACGTTGATTTCGAGCGCTCTGGAGAAGGATCTCGATGTCCTGCTTCACGCGTGGGTCTGTTGTGGTGGGAAGGGCTGGACGTGCCCCGTTTCGGTGGACGGTTTTCCGTCTTAGTCTCTGATCTTCGTCTTTGCTATGCCTCCCTTGATCTTACACCGCAGGGCAGTCTGGCGGCGCAGCCGACAGAAGCTCTGGTGATCGCCGCCGTGCCCGGATGCGTTGGTGAGCACGTTCATAGTTGACCGGGGAGCGGTATCCCAGGGACGAGTGCCTGCGATGCGGGTTGTACCATCCCTCGATCCATTCAAACACGGCCATCTCAGCCTCTGCCTGAGTTTTGAAGCGCCGCCTGCTCAGCAGCTCTCTTTCCAGGGTTGCGAAAAAGCTCTCCGCCATGGCGTTATCGTAAGCATCTCCAACCGAGCCCATGGACGGCATGACGCCCGCTTCTTGACAACGAGTGCCGAACGCATAGCTCGTATATTGACAGCCCCTGTCCGAATGATGGATAACTTTCTTGGGTCGGCGTTGTACGAGCGCCATATCCAACGCAGCTATAATGAGCTCTGTTTTCAAGTGTTTTTCCATCGCCCATCCAACGACTCGCCGTGAATACACATCTAACACCATGGCCAGGTACAGGAACCCGGACCAGGTCGGTATGTAGGTGATGTCAGCTACCCAGAGCCTGTTTCTGTACTCCGCATGGAATTGCCGATCTACGAGGTCCACCGAACGGGACGCCTTCGGATCGGGCGTGGTGGTTACCACGAACCGTCGCAAGGTTGCTCCACGCAGTCCGGCCGCACGCATCAGTCGAGCGACTCGCTTTCGGCCGATGCGAATCCCATAATCATCGGCAAGCTCCGCGTGGATGTTGGGAGAGCCGTAAACTCCACGTGAGCGCAGATGAATAGCCTGGATCTTGCTCGTCAGCCACAGATCCTTGCGTGCCCGATTGCTCATCGGACGCTTGTCCCAGGCGTAGAAGCCGCTCTTCGAGATCTTCAATACTCGGCACATTTGCCCCACCGAGTGGGTGGCCTGGTTCGCCTTCACGAATCGGAAGAGCGCTTCGAGGTGCTGCCCTCGGTTGCGAACCAGGCCGCGGCTTTTGAGAGAATTTCTCGCTCTTCCTTCAACCGCCGGTTCTCTCGTCGTAGCTTGGTGAGCTCTTCGCGCTCCGCGCTCGTCAACCCACCGTCGCCCTTGCCCACCTCACGATCGCCCTTCTTGACCCACAGAGCGATCGTCCATGCCGTCGGGCCAAACTCCTTGGCCAAAGACGCAGGGGTGCGTCCTGAACGCACCAGCTGCACCATCTGCCGCTTAAACTCCGGTGTATACCGGACCGATTTGTCCGCCATTGTGAACTCCTCTAAATCTAACCATGAGGGGTCCACCGAGACGGGTCAAGCCCAGGGCACGTTCGTAGCCTTTGATAACGGCAAGCAGGTCAGCCTCTTGTCGTTGCACTGTCCGTGCCTTTGCGTCGAATACGTCTGCGTCGTAGCCCTCTACACCAATCGCGGCTGCTGACTCAGGGCTGTACTTCGCGTTTTCTTCCAGCAGCGCTGTTGCCTGCTTATTGCTCTCGACTATCCAGGCCGGCGTCGGCGCCGCCGAGGCAGTGGTGGCGAAAACCACCGCGGCAATCACTGGGGTGACAAATAGGGCAATTCCCTTCGCTACGGTCATCAGAAGACTCTCCAAATGGGGCGCGGATGCTAGCAATTTTAACGCGGACTTGAATTATTTAAGAATTTAGTAAATTATTTATCCGATTGGAAATATCTTGCAGGACCCCGAAGGTCACCGTTGGTATTTCCTGCAACGAATCTCGGGCGGTTGATGGCTGACCCCACGCTGGATGACATGTTCGCTGCGCTGGCCGACCCGGCGCGCCGGGGTGTGGTTGATTTGCTTCGAAAGAAGCCCCGTCGGGCGGGTGAGTTGGCGATTGCGCTTTCCATCAGCCCAGCGCGGATGAGTCAACATTTGCGTGTGCTTCGGAAGAGCGGTCTCATCGAGGATGACGACCTTGAATGCGACGCGAGGGTTCGCTTGTATCGCTTGCGGCAAAAGCCGTTCTCGGAGATTCGAGGATGGCTCGACGAGGTGGAGACGTTCTGGGCGTCCGAGCTCGCAGCGTTCAAGGTACACGCTGAGCGTAAGGGGACCAAGTGAGTGCAGAGGGTCGGGCGAGTGACGGTGTGGGAACCGCCCGCCCGCCTCGTGTTTACCGGGCGAAGGGTTGACCCGCGCCGCGTTAGGGCTTGCAGCCAGCCAATTTGCGGGCGGCTTCGATGACGACTTCAGGTTGGTCCTTCTGAATGTAGTGTCCACTGTCGATTACGCGGATGTGGTCCGCTTGCGGATAGTCCGCGGCGATCTCATCCTGCAGGCGTGCGGCTACCGCTCGCGCCGACGGGGTTTCCCCGGGCGGACCTCGTGTGCTCGATAGCACGATCGTGGGAATGCTGAAGGCGGCAGGGCTGGAGTGCACCTGTTTCCCGGCGTCGATGCTATCGTTGATTTCCCTGCGCATAATCCACGGCATAAAGAGTGTAACAGCCTGCCGCGAGTTATACGGCGTGTTGGCTTGGTTACCCATGTCGAGATGCTGCTCCCAGTGTGTAGAATCGACAAGTACCAGTCCGGCAACCTCCTGCGGGTAGTTGCGCGCGAAATACTGCATATATAACCCGCCGAGCGAGTGTCCAACCAGGATATACGGCGGCTTCATGTTCTGACGCTCGAGCTCGTCACGGAGCTCAGCGACGATGGTCGCGGAGTCCCGTGGGGCGTTCGAATTATCACTGCCGAGATATCCAGCTCGGTTGTACGACAACGTTTTCGCGCAATTGGAGGCAATGAGCGGTTGAACTCCGTTCCAAACCTCCAGGGTGTCGCCGAGACCGGATTCGAGGATGACCGTATGTGTTCCCTTGCCCTCCAACTTTACGCGGTGATGCACCGTATCGGCCGGTGTAGCCAAGGTATTGGTCACAAGGAGTGTGAGCACACACGCCAGAAGCCATTTAGGGACGAGTGGAGTTGAAGTCACGCAATCAGCATAGACGACGGCGATGGCATGTATCTAGCACGCAAATCAAGTCGCGGAGCCGTTGAGGAAATCCAAGGAGATACGCACCGCACCATCTTGAGCGCGACCATTTCGTGAAGGTGCGCGGAGCGCTACGGCGAGCCGAAGCGTCTCAGATCGAAGGCCCTTAGGTCATGGCGAGGCGTGCGCCTCGAGACCAGTGCCGCGACCAGATCCGCGGTCACGGCCGACAATGTGAGGCCGAGATGTTGGTGTCCGACGGCGTAGTACAGCTCGTGCGGGCCAGGGGAGCGTCCAATCCCCGGAAGGTAATCTGGTAGTGTTGGACGCGGACCCATCCAGCTGGGGCCGTCCGGAGGGCAGTCGTAGCCCAACCGCTGTACTTTCGCACGAAGTCGGCGTGGCTTGTCAGGGTCAGGGGGGGAACGGAGGCCCGCGAATTCGAGAAATGTCGAGGCACGCAGGCGCGAGGCCATTGGCGTTACAACAACGCTGTGATCGGCGTAGAGAATGGGGGCGTCGATCAGTGGTGCGTGGTCAGGGAGTTCAATGTGATAGCCACGCTCGGCTTCCAGCGGCGCCTTGATTCCAAATGGTGCCAACAGAGGAGAAGACCAAGCGCCCGCGCAAATGATGGTTGTGCGCGGTGTGAAGGTGCCATTGTCCGTCTGGATCTCGACCGAGTCGCCTCGAGGGCGAACTTGCCGCACCTCCGCTCTTAGGAAAGATCCCCCCGCCTGAATGGACGCCGTGGCAAACGCCTGTGCCACATGCGCTGGATCCAGAACGTGAGCACTCGCTGGGTACCAGACACCGGCCGCCCACGATTCCCGCTCACGCAAAGTACCACTCACGGGTTTCGCACTTCCGGTCGGGGCGCCTCCACGAGGATCTGTGGCCTTGGGTGCCCTTGCAATGGCCGCGGCGGCGCGAAGCAACTCGATGGGGGCGTCGGCTGTGGGCACGCCGATGCTCGAGGCGCGTGCGCGCTCTGCGGCGGCACTGGCGGCTGCGTCGGCACCGAGCCAGAGCGCGTAATGGCCATTGCGGCGAATCAGGTCGCCCCGTCTGACTTCGAGGAGCTGAGATTCCAACACGTCCGCTGCATTTCTGACGAGCGGAGCCAGATACCGTGTGTTTTCTTCCAGCCGGAACGCAGCCCGCGCGAACTGTATCATCCAGGGCGACATTATCATCACGCGCCGCAGCGGGATGTCGAGGACTCCACCGAACGCGACTAACTGGCGCCAGAAATTCAAAAGGAGCGAAGGGGAGGGAAGTGGCTGCAGTTGCTCAGTGGCGATGTGCCCGACATTGCCAAACGACGCCCCCGCCGTCGCGGGATCGGCGCGGTCAATCAGCAACACCCGCCGTCCTGCTTTCGTTAATGCCCAGCTAACGGAGCATCCAATGACGCCCGCACCAACTACGGCGACGTCGACACTCACCTCCGATCCGCCACCCGGCACGCCGTCAATCACCCACTACCTCTATACCCCCAAATTATGGTGTCACCCCGGCGGGAAACGCCCGCCCGGACCAACGTACTCAGACAGGCACTCGGCTCAGAAGTCGGCCGTGCGCGACCGCCTGAGTGCGACGCAGCATTGCGCCGGCGGGCAGGCTGCTCAAACGGCCAGGCTGCTCAAACGACCAGGCCCGACCGCGTGACCCCTGTCGCTGCCGTCGCGTAACGTATACGATCTACGGTACCCCCTCAACCCGAGCAATCTGATGGTCACTCCCATTGCCTGTAACTGGTCCGGTGTCTTTCCCGCCGCAACCACCCAATTTGACGAGTCGTGGAATGTCGACCTGGCTGCCACCCAGGCGGTCCAGGCTGCCCTGATTCGCGATGGAGTACACGGGATGATAGTTCTGGGCACCGTGGGCGAGAACAACTCGCTGAGTGCCGAAGAAAAGCGCGCGGTGGTCAAGGCGGCTGTCGAAACGTCCGGCGGGAAAGTGCCAATCATTACCGGCGTTTCCGAATTCACCACGCCAAACGCCGTCGCGTATGCGAAAGACGTCGAGCGCCTCGGTGTCGACGGATTGATGGTCCTACCGGCGATGGTGTACGTGCCGAGTGCCGCAGAGCTGGAACATCACTTCCGTACGATTGCACAGGCAACGAACCTGCCGATCATGTTGTACAACAACCCTCCCGCGTACCGGGTGAACATCGATCTGGAAACGCTCAGGCGGCTGGCCGACCAGCCCAACATCGTGGCTATCAAGGAATCCGCGCCGGATCCGCGTCGATTCACGGATATCTTCAACGCCTTTGCCGACCGCTTCGTACTTTTCGCCGGCCTCGATGACGTCGCGTTTGAAGGGTTCTGCCTGGGTGCCAGAGGTTGGGTATCGGGCCTGACCAATGCGTTTCCGAAGGAATCGCTCGCCCTTTACGACGCACTGATGGCTGGCGATCTGCAGAAGGCGCGAAATATCTATCGGTGGTTCATGCCGCTGCTACATTTAGACGCGGAACATGATCTGGTGCAGACCATCAAGTTGGCCGAGCAGATCATGGGCCGCGGTTCCGAACGTGTTCGGTCGCCCCGCCTGATCCTGAGCGGCGAGCGCCGCGAACAGGTGACAAAGATGGTGAAGCAGGCCGCGGCCACCCGTCCGGTGTAGCATCGACATGAGATCAGTATTCTTTTGCATCGACGGCCACACGGCAGGCAACCCTGTTCGCCTCGTGGCCGGCGGCGCGCCGTTTCTGAACGGCGCGAACATGAGCGAACGGCGCCAGGATTTCCTGTCCCGGTTCGATTGGATCCGCCTGGGCCTCATGTTCGAGCCCCGTGGTCACGACATGATGTCGGGTGGGTTTGTCTTCCCTCCGATCGACCCCGCGAACGACGCTGCGGTCCTCTTCATCGAAACCAGCGGCTGCCTGCCAATGTGCGGTCACGGGACTATCGGAATCGTCACCTTCGCACTCGAACATGGCCTGATCCGTCCCCGCACACCCGGTCGCTTGAGCTTGGAAGTGCCGGCCGGCTCGATCGGTATCGAGTACACGACCCACGGAAACAAGGTCACGAGTGTAACCATCCGCAACGTGGCGTCCTACGTAGCCGCCAGGGGTGTCGAAATCGACGTTCCGGGCCTTGGACGCCTCGTCGTAGACGTCGCCTACGGTGGAAATTTTTACGCAATCATCGAACCCCAAGGCGCCTACACGGGCATCGATCAGTTGGGCGCTTCGAATATCCTCTCACTCAGTCCGGTCGTGCGGGCCCTCGTGCGGAAAGCGGTTGAGCCCGTGCATCCGCTCGATTCAACCATCAGGGGAGTCAGTCACGTCATGTGGACGGACGAGCCAAAGGGCGACGGGGCTGACGGCCGGAACGCTGTGTTTTACGGTGATCGGGCCATCGATCGGTCCCCCTGCGGTACCGGGACGTCGGCGCGACTGGCGCATCTGGCTGCTCAGGGCCGACTTAAAGTCGGCGACCGGTTCGTACATGAGAGCATCATTGGCAGCCGATTTATCGGTCGTGTACTGCAGACAGTAGACCTCGGCGGTACGACGGCTATTATTCCCACGATAGAAGGTGCGGCCTTCACGACGGGATTCAACACGCTGTGGATTGACCCGTCCGAGCCGTTTCCTTCCGGGTTCCAAGTGACATAGGTAGGGATGTCCGAAAACTTGATTCGCACCATGAGCGGGCAAATCACAGCCCGGATCAGGGAGAAGATTCTGGCGGGTGTCTACCCGCCGGGATCGGCATTGCTGCAAGATGTGATCGCTGCGGAATTCGGTGTCAGCAAGATCCCGGTGCGTGAGGCCCTCGTCCAGCTCCGCGCGGAAGGCCTGGTCGACGTTTTCGCTCATCGTGGGTTCCAGGTTCGTCCGCTGTCGTCGCTGGAAGTCGATGAAGTCTTTCGGTTGCGCTCTCAAATTGAACCGCTGGCCGTCGCGGAAGGCGCCCGCAGGGCGCAGGTGGAGGATCGAGAATCCACGCGGTTGGCCTTTGGCAATCTGAACGATGCGCTGGTCGCGGGCGAATTGTACGACTCCGGAGACCTGAATCGCGCGTTTCACATCGCACTGATTGTCCCTCGTCTCCAGCCCATCAGCGCCGAGATTCTCAGCCGGCTGCACACCCTTTCGCAGCGTTATGTCCGCATGCACCTGTTGCCACCGGGTCGCGTCAAACGGGCGACGCTGGAACACGCTGGCCTCTTCGAGGCCTGGATGAGCAACAATACCGAAGAGGTGATGCGACTGACGCTGGGACATATAGAAACCACGCGCGATGACCTCGCGCAGCTCCTCCAGGTCCCCAAGTAGCCAGCTTCAGGTCTTTCAACATCGACTGCGCGCTGTTTTGGGCAGTGATGAGGGTTTCGCCGTCCCTATCGCTGCGGCGTGAGCGGCGCAAATGGGTTGTCGCAGTGCAGGGACAGTTCCGATTCGCTCCCTTCGGTCGTACCCTTTAGGCATGTGCGAACGAATAGTCATCCCTGACCGAAAAGAGGTTGAGCAGGAGCTCAGCGTCGACAATCCCTGGTGGACTTTTTCGACAAGATTCAATGTTGCTGCAACGCACAGCGTCCCGGTGGCTCGCATGCACGACAAGGAGTCGGAGGGTGTGATGATGCGGTGGGGCCTCGTGCCGGCCGCCACCAAGCCTCCAGAGGTCGGGCAGGCCATGCCTCGGGGCATGCCCAGAGTGAGGTCCGACGCAATCGAATCCACGGAAGAATATCGAACCGTTTGGCTCTACGGTCAGCGCTGCATCGTCCCAGTCGCGGGCTTCTATATCTGGAAGCGCAGCGCTGCCGGTCATCGACAGCCGTTTTATGTACGGGTGGTAAACCGTCCAGTGTTTGGAGTCGCGGCCCTGTGGGATCGGTTCGTGACCGATGAGGATGACGTGATCGAGGGATGTGCCCTCGTCACTGTGCCTCCCAATAGCCTGCTCGCGGAGCTCGACAACCCGTTGACCCAGATGCCTGCCATCCTGCACCGCGAGGACTATGAGACTTGGCTCAGCGGTCGTCCGGGGCAGGCCAAAGGCCTTCTCCAGGAATCGTACCCGCCCGAGCGTATGGTCACTCACCCAGTCGGCCCGCACGTTAATTTTCTCAAGTACGACAACCCGAGCCTGATTCGCCCGATCGTATAAACCGGCGTGTTCGCAAGCCAACACGCTGTCATCGCGACGCCGGATAGATCGCACCGTCGCGTTGGCCGAAATCGACACCAACAACGACGAGCTGCTCAGTGCCGGCGCGGCTTCTTCAGGAAGTCTTCACGGTTGGCCGAAGTAACGCGCACGTGCGAGGTGTTGCGTCCGCGCGCGAGGGTCATGGAGATCTGCGAGCCCGCGGGACCGACCCGCCAGACCTTGCGGAACAACTCGGCGAGGTCGGACACCGGCTCACCGCCGACTTCCAGCAATACGTCGCCGAGCTTGACGCCGGCGCGTTGCGCCGGACCTCCCTGGGCGAGCCCCCGGACGACCAACACGCCCTGCAGCGCAGTTGCATACAGTCCCAACCAGGGACGGGCGGCGCGCGCGGGGCGCCCAAACTTCAACATCTCCGCGAGGATGGGCTCGAGCAGGTCGATGGGTACAAACATGTTGGCGTCGACGGTCTCCAGGCCGGCGACTTCCTGCACCAGCAGCGAGCCGACGCCGAGGAGCTTGCCGTCGTGACCCACGAGCGCCGTGCCGCCCCACTGAGGATGCGCCGGGGCGGTGAAGAGCGCCTCCTCCAGCAGGTACTCCCAGTAGCCGGCAAATTCACGGCGCGCGATGATTCTGGCATCCAGGGCGTGCTCCAGGCCGCCGTGGCCGATGACAGTCACGCTGTCGCCAACCGCGACGGAGGAAGCGGAGCCCCGCTGCATGATCGGAACGTCCAACCGTCCCAACGGCAGCACGAGACCAAAGCCTGTTACCGGGTCGTAAGCGAGCGCGTGGCCGGGAACAACGGCCCCGTCATGGGTTGTCAGCCAGATCGATTCGGCCTCCGTGATCAGGTATCCGATGGTGAGCACCAGGCCTGGGCAGGCAGCCAGGCCCTCGGAGCCGATGACGACCCCGTGTCCCACGCGCTCGGTGCCGAGCACCGAGGCTGTGAATGCCTCGTCCGGGATCTCCGAATGCACCTGCACCACCGACCGGAGCGCGGCGTCCAGGTCGAAACGGAGATTCTCCTGCCGCGGCTGCAACCGTTCCGGGAAGGCCCATTCAGGGGTTTCGGCCATGCAGACATGTTCCGCGGTTGGGGCACCAGCCCCCCATTTTACGCACGTGCCCGACGAAAGCATCCGCTGATCGGGAGCACAGCCCGCGGTGGTTCAGTTTGTGCCTCGAGAGTTGCTCGCACAGCGGATGACCATCGTGTCAGCAATCAAGTCGTGTATGCACCGGCGTGAGTCCTGATAGATCAGCAATGGATCGGCGATCATATAGAACCAACCGAGGTATGGCAGGAAGTTGGGCAGGGTGCTCACCAGATTGCGCAGCAGGAAGATCCGCGCCAACGAGGCGCGCGACCCGTCCGTTCGGACTACTTTGATTCCGACCAGGCGCTTGCCGATGGACTGACCGTTGGTGCCGACCGACCAGGCGGTAATGCCGGCCCATATGAGCAACGCCACCACGGTGAGGGCGGTTCCCCGGCCGCCGAGCATCGCGCTGAGGATCGTGCCGACGTCGATCAGTTCGGGCTCGGTTCCCCCGGAGGCGAGGTTGACGAGGGTCGGAACCGCGCCGAATAGCACGGGTAGGAAAGCCCCCAACACAAGCAACTCATCGATGCTGGCGGCCAGCAGCCTCGCGCCTCGCTCGGCGAGGCTGCCAGGCGCATTCATGACCGGCTCAGGCAGGCTCGGGCGAGCAGAAGAACAGGTGTGCCGGCAGGAAATTGAGCGGCTCAAACTTGCGCCGCACGTAGCGGAACACCCGGTTGAGGTCGGGCAGGACGCGGGTGGTGAACTGGAACACCAGGAAGGAGCCGCCCGCGGCCAGCGCCTCGCGAGTGTTCTGTAGGATCGGGCCGCGAATCTCCGGCGGCATGGATCCGAGCGGGATGCCCGAGATGATGTAGTCAGCTTTCGACAGGCCGCGCTGCCTCATGATCTCGTTCACGTCCGCGGCCGATGCCTCGACAATCTCGAAGCGGGGATCGACCAGAGACTTTTTCAGGAAGCTGACGAAGTCGGAGTTCATCTCGATGGCGATCAGCTTCGCATCCGGACGCATGCGGCGCAGGATTTCGGCGGTGATGCCGCCCACTCCCGGGCCGTATTCGATGATGACTTGCGCCTTGTTCCAGTCGATCGGCTCCAGGATCTGCTTGATGAGAAAGCGCGAGCTGGGAATGATGGATCCGAGCATCATGGGATGTCGGAAGAAGCTGCGGAAGAACAAGAACGCATCCCCCTTGGGTGTGCCGATCTGGTTTTCGTTCTTGGACAGGGTGTCGTCCGCGTGACTGCTCATTCGAAACTCCGGTCGCCGGTGTGCGGCGACGTTAACAATATTCTTTCCCGGCTGCCAATCAGCCGCCGGAACGCTTCGCTTCATAACCCATTTTAACCAGCTCCGCGACCAGTCGATCGCGGTGCTCGCCCTGGATCTCGATGGTACTGTCTTTGACAGCACCTCCGGCGCCACACAGCTTTTTCAGACGGGTTGCCAGGGCTTCCAGTTCCTCGCCCGCCAACGGCAGACCGCTGATCACTGACACGCCTTTGCCGCTGCGGCCGCTCGTCTCGCGTCCCACGCGCACCTTGGCGGGCCCGGCCGCCGCCGGCTGCACGGGACGCGCAGCCGCACGCAATCGGGCCGGGTCCGTGTGCATGACTACGCCGCGGTAAGTGTGCTTCGCCTTCATGGAAGCTACTTTACCGGCCCGGACGCAATTCAACTAGGACTACTGACTGCGCGCATCCAACGGAGCGACGCATTTTGCATGCCTGGGATAAAATACCCGCATGGCTGCGCGGGGCGAGGAGCGGGTGGTTCGGTTCATTCATACGGCGGATTGGCAGCTCGGTTTGAAGCTGCGTTACCTGCAGCCGGAGCGCGCTGCCCAGTTGCGGCTGATCCGCTTTCAGACAGCGCGTGCCATCGCGCGCGTGGCGCGGGACCGACAAGCTGACTTTGTGCTCGTGGCCGGCGATGTCCTGGATGACAATGGCCTGGGCCGCGACAATTTGCAGCAAACCGCCGATGCGCTGCGCAGCTTCGGCGACCTGCCGGTGGGGTTGTTGCCCGGCAACCACGACGCGGCAACAGCCGATTCGGCCCTCCAGCGACTCGAGCTGCCGGCCTCCGTCAAGGTGCTCGCGACGCGCGAGGTGGCCCGGTTCGGCGCGGCTTCAATCTATCCCTGCCCGCTGCTGCGCCGGCACGAGATGGACGATCCAACACGCTGGTTGCCGATGCGCGCGCCGGGTGAAGGTATTCGGATCGCAGTGGCCCACGGTGGCGTCATCGACTTTGCAATGGGTGCCGACAGCGAGACGCCCAACCTCATCGATGCCGACCGGGTCATTGCGAAGGGATTCGACTACCTGGCACTGGGGGATTGGCACAGTACCTTTCGTTTCAACTCGCGTGCGTGGTATTCCGGCGCGCACGAACCGACCCGCTTCAAGGAAACCGATCCGGGCGCGGTGCTGCTGGTTGAAATCGAAGCCCCGGGCGCCGAGCCCCGCGTCGAACGCATTCCGGTGGCCAGCAGCCGCTGGCTCACCCTGGATCTCGACCTGGTTGACGATGCCCAGGTGGGGGAGTTGCGGCGGCGGCTGGACGGCCTCGAGGAGCGTTCGTTGACGCTGTTGAATCTGAATTTGCGCGGGGCGATTTCCCTCGGGGCCCGAGATGAGTTGGATGCCTTGCTGGAGGATTATGCGCAGCGCCTGGTGCACCTGCGTCACGATGTGAGCCGGCTGCAGACTCGGGCGCGCGCGGAAGACCTCGCTGAGCTGCGTACGGAAGGGTTCATGGCCAGCGCGCTCGACACCTTGCGCGCGCGGGACGACTTGGATGCGATTCGACTGCTGTACCGACTGAACCGCGAGGTCGCGAATGAAGCTTCGTGAGATCGAGGTGCGCAACTGGCGCGGCCTCGACCAGTCGCTCGCCGTCCTGTCCCCCCGCCTGAATCTGATCCTCGGTCCCAACGAGTCCGGCAAGAGCCGTATCTTTCAGGCGCTGCAGTTCGCTCTGTTTGAAACCTACAAGGGGACCTCGCGCGCCAAGCAAGCCCTACAGAGTTGGGACTCGTGCGAGTCGCCGTTCGTGCGGATAGCCTTCACCGACGGCGCGATCGACTACGAGCTGCGCAAGCAGTTCCTGAAAGGCGCTTCGGCCCAACTCTCGGGTGGAGGCAGGACGGTGCGCGGCGAGGAGGCCGAGGAGGCTTTACGGCGGATTCTCGGTACCCGTCCACCAGGCAATCGCGGGGCCGGAATCGACGATCGGGGCATATGGCCCTTGATCATGGTTTCACAGGGTGATTCCCGGGCTCCTGTACAGGAGCACCTGAACGAGGACGGCCGCGGGCGACTGCACGACCGTCTGTCTCGAGAGATTGGAGTCGCTGCCATCTCGCCCGCGGGACAGCGAGTCATGGCATTGGCCGAGCAAGAGTACCAGCGATACTTCACGGCAACGGGTCAGGAAGGAAAGGCACTTCGCGATGCCCGCGCAGCGCTGCGCGATGCGGAGGAGCGGTTCGATGCGGCGGCGGAATCACTGCAGCGTCAGGAAAAGACCGCGCAGGCATTAGCAAGCAACCGCGTCGGTCTGGTCGAGCTGGAGGCACGGCGCACCCGGGCTCAGATGGAAGCCGACAGCGCCCGAAATCGAGCTGAGGCAGCCCAAGTCGCGGGGAGGTCGGTGGCAACGGCTGAGGGCATGGTCAATACGAGCGTGCAGAAGGCTTCGAGCGCGCTCGATGCGCTCACTGCGCGGCAACAGGCAGATGCCACTATTCAGAGGCTGGCGGAAGATCTCGCGCGGCTCGAGACGCAGATTGCGCAACGCTCGGCTTTGCAACACGAGCTGGAACAATCGGCTCGTGCCGCTGAGCAGCGGTACGTGGAGCTCGCGCGCCAACAGCGGCGCATGGAGCTGAGCGGCGCGTCGCGGGAGTTGCGGGAGCGCGTTGCGGGACTCGAGCAGTTGGAGCTGGCGATGGCGCAGGCGCGTGCCTTGCGGGCGCGCCTGCCTGTCATCGACGATGCCAGCCTGGCGCGGCTGCAGGAGCTCGACCAGCTCGCGCGTGCGGCGTCCGCGAAACTTCAGGGTGCCGCGGTCAACATTGTCCTGCATCTGAAGCAGGATGCGTTGATCGACGGGAAGCTGCGCGCCGCGGGCGAGACGCTGCGGCTTCATGTGGTCGACAATCAACGGATTTCAATCGGTGACCTGGCCGACGTTGAGATCCGGCCAGGTAGCGGCGAGTTGGAGCGGTTGCGGACCGCCTCCGGTGAGGCGTCCGCCGATTTCGCGGCAGCTCTGCGCAGTGCGGGTGTTGAAAGTTTGTTACGGGCCGTTGAGGCTCACGAGCAGCGGGTGACCTGCGAGCAACAGATCACGGAGCTCGGCAAGCAGGTCAAGGCGACTTCTTCCAAGTCACTGGCGCAGTTGCGGGAGGATCTCGCGGTGTGTCTGGCCGAGCTCGAGCGGCTCGGGCCCGCCGGCGCGACGGGGATCGATGCGCTGGCCCTGGTCACCAGTGAACGCAATGCGGCTGCCGCGGCTGTCGCGGAATTCCGCGACGGCATGATCGAGCTGCGCACCCGGCACCAGACCCTTCACGGCGAGCGCGAGCGCTTCGTGAGACAGTACGCGGATCTTCCTACTGCTGCGCAACTTCAAGAGGTACTGGATGCAGCGGTCGTCGAGCGGGAGCGTGCGACGCGGGTGTTGATCGAAGCAAGGCGCGAGTTTGCCGACCTGGGCGGCTCGGAAGTCCAGGCGGACGCCCGGCGCCTGGCAATCGCCGCCGAGAGCCTCGCGGGCCGGGTTCGCGAAGTACGCAGCGAGGGCGACCAACTGCAGGGCGAATTGCGCACGCTGATGTTGAGCGGCCACTACGAGTCCAAGGAAGAAGCGGCCGCCGAAGTCGAGCAGGCACGCGGCGCGCTGGAGCGGCTCGAGCGACAGGCGGCGGCGGCTGGACGGCTTTGGGAAACACTCAGCACCGAGCGACGCCGGGTTGTCGAGAAGCTCACGGCGCCTGTGACCCTGCGGGTTCGACCTTACCTGCAGGAGTTGTTTCCGGGTTGCGGGCTCGATGCGGGTGAAGCCCTGGACATCCTCGGCCTGCAGTCTGCGCAGCTCAAAGAGCCGTTTGAGGAGCTCTCCGGCGGCGCGCAGGAGCAGATTTCACTGCTGACGCGGATCGGACTCGCCGAGGTGCTGGCGGCGGAGGGGACTCTGCCCCTGATTCTCGACGATGCGCTGATCAACACCGATCCCGAGCGCATTAAGCGGATTCAACGCCTGTTGTTCCGTGCGGCCGACAGCCTGCAGATCATCCTCTTCAGCTGTCACGATGTGTTGTTCGACGGACTCGGAGCGGAGTTTGTCCGCCAGTTGGGGCGCAGGCGCCACTAGCAATCCCTGAATCGGACACGCTCCCGGCAGCGCCCGCGCGCTGCTTTCACTTGGCGGAGGCGACCTTGCCGTCGGAACCGTTGATCTCCAGCTTTTCGCTGGTGCCGTCGAGTTTCACGACTTCAACCTTGTAGAGAAGTTGATCGCCGCCGCGGCTGATTTCCGCTTCTCTCGCCTTGCCGCCGGAGCGGGTTTCCGCCGTGGCGATGGCGCGTGTCAAGGACGTTGGAGCATTTTGGATCGCGGTCGGCTTCAGGCGCGTGAACAGCTTCTCGAACTTCTCATCGCTCTTGGCCTTCACCGCGCCGGTGGTCGGGCTGAGCTCATACTGCGTCAGCTTCTGACCGTCATTGCTCAGCACGTTCACTTCGTAGTAGGCCGGGTTGCCGTTCTTGAACTCATACTCGGCGCTCGTCGCTTGGCCGTTGCCCTGTTTCTCGGCAATGCGAATGGCTTCCGTGAGCGAGATCTTCGCTTTCTCGATGGATTGCGCCTGGTGGCGCGCACTGTCAGACGCCTGCGCTGCACCCATTGCCAACACACAGGTCACCGCGGCGAGGACGACCCCAGATTCGCGCTTCATACATTTCTCCTGACGATTTTACTGCAGCCAAAAACGGCCAAGCAGCGCGGGGGGTTCCGACGGGCTATGTAGGACAACGCCGCGATCGATCCGGTACAGTCGCGCACCAGTCAAAGGATGGCTTCGATGAGCATTGCGAGCTTCGTATTGGCGGTGAGCGCGCTGGCGACCCCAGTCGATCCGTTTATTGGCACCCAGGGCGACGGGCATGTGTTTCCGGGCGCGGTCGTGCCCTTCGGGATGGTGCAACTGAGCCCCGACACCCAGACCCGTCATTTCAGGCAGAGCTATCCCTGGGCGGCCGGCTATCAATACGGCGACCCGACGATTCTGGGTTTTTCGCACACCCATTTCTCAGGTGCCGGACACTCCGATCTGGGTGACGTGCTGACCGTGCCGATCTCGGGAGAGGTGCGCCTCGATCCGGGCGAGGCCGACCGGCCGCTTTCCGGCTATCGCTCGCGATTCAGTCACGCCACCGAGAAAGCCGAGCCTGGTTACTACGCGGTGACGTTGTCAGACTACGAGGTTCGTGCGGAACTGACCGCAACGGCGCGTGTCGGATTGCATCGCTATACCTTCCCTGCCGGCAAGCCCGCGCATGTGCTGATCGATCTGCGGTCCGTTATCTATGATTACCCGGGAAAAGTGTTGTGGTCGCGGATCAGGGTGCGTCCCGACGGGACGGTGACAGGTTATCGGGAAACCCGCGGTTGGGCTCCCGGGCGGCAGTTGTATTTCGCGATGCGCTTCTCGAGCAAGCCGCAGAGCAGCGAAATCTACAACCGCGAACAACCGAAGCCCGAATACGATCCGGGCTTCGCGCCGTGGGCGCAGCGCGACGATGTGCTCTTCCGCGAAGGTCGCGGCCTCGTGGCCGTGTTTGATTTCGGCACGCTGCCGCAATCCCAACTCAATGTGAAGGTGGCCCTATCGGGTGTCAGTGAGGCCAACGCGGTTGCCAATCTGGAGGCAGAGGCCCCCGGTTGGGATTTCGATGCGCGACGGACCGCCGCGGCGGTCGCCTGGCACGAGGCGCTCGGCGTCATTGAGATCGAGGCCGCCGAGCCGGTCCGCAAGATGTTGTATACCTCGCTGTACCACGCACTGATGGCACCCAGCATTTTCATGGATGTGGACGGCTCCTATCGCGGCCCCGATCACGAAATACATCGCGCCGCGGGCTTCACATTCCGCTCGACATTTTCCCTGTGGGATACCTATCGGGCGCTACATCCGCTGTTGACTCTGGTGCGTCCGCGGTCCGACAACATCGACTTCGTACGCTCCCTCGTTGCTTCGTGGCAAGAATCGCCGGATGGTCTGCTGCCGATCTGGCAGTTCCATGGGCAGGAGACCTGGACCATGATCGGCTATCACGCCGTGCCCGTCATTGCGGATAACTGGCTGAAGGGGATCCAGGGGGATTCGCCGCAGGTGGCCCTGGAGTCCATGGTGGCCAGCGCCACCAACCCCCGTTATGCCGGCCTCGACGAGTACATGAAGCTGGGCTGGGTAGCGTCCGACAAGGAACGCGAGGGCGCCTCGAAAACCCTCGAGTACGCATTCGATGATTGGACCCTCGCGCGGACGGCGGCTTCCATGGGGCGTGCGGATATTGCAAAGCAGTTCGAGGAGCGTGCCCGAAACTGGCGCAACGTCTTCGATCCGAAGACGGGATTTATCCGGGCGCGCAAGAGCGATGGCAAGTTCAGGGATCCATTCAACCCGGGAGCCGCGGGTTACTACGGCGACTACACCGAGGGGAATGCATGGCAGTACACATGGTACGTGCCGCAGGACACAGCCGGACTCATCCGCGCAATGGGAGGAAACCAACGGTTTGTTGCCAAGCTGGATACCTTGTTTGATTCCAAGGTCGACCCACAGCAGTTCCGGAACGTCGAAGACATCACGGGACTCATCGGTAACTATGCGCACGGGAACGAACCTAGTCACCACATCGGGTACCTGTACGTGTACGCCGGGCAACCCTGGAAGACTCAGGAGCGTCTAAAGCAGATTGTCACCAGCCAGTATCAACCGGTACCTGGGGGGCTTTCTGGAAACGATGACCTGGGACAGATGTCGGCGTGGCTGCTCTTTACGTCCTTGGGTTTCTATCCGGTCACGCCTGGATCGGGCGAGTACGTCATCGGCCGTCCATTTGTAGACCATGCCGTGCTGCATCTGCCGAACGGCAAAACGTTCTCCATCGTCGCGGAGAATCTCTCCGAGGCAAATGGCTACGTCGGAGCTGTGCGGCTCAATGGCCAGCCCTTGTCGCGGGCGTTCATTCGCCACGAGGAAGTCCTGAAGGGTGGGGAGCTGCGTTTCATAATGCAGGCCCGGCCGAACAAATCGTGGGCGACGCGTCCGCACTCCCGGCCGTATTCGATGTCTTCATATCAATGAATGCGGGTTTGGTGAACGGTTTATTGCACGGATCTGCCAGGTGTGGTGCCGATTGGAACGCGTATTGCGACGCACGCCAGTACTATCCCATGCGCGCTAGAAACCCTGCCGCACTAAAAACGAGTGAGCCATGAACCAGCGGTCGCGACTTCACGTCCCCAATCCTCCCGCCAGGCCGGGCGACAAGCCCGACTTCAGCTACGTTCGATTGTCGCCCGCGGGTGCGGTACCGAGGCCGGACGTTACCGCGCCGGTAGGGGAGATCACCGACCTCGCAGTCTCCTTGATACGGGTACTCGATGATAACGACAGCGCGGTGGGTGCCTGGAATCCGCACTTGGACGCGCCCGAGCTGCAGGTGGCCCTGCGGCACATGATGCTGACCCGCGCTTTCGACGACCGCATGCAGAAAATTCAGCGCCAGGGACGCATCTCTTTCTACATGAAGTCGACCGGCGAAGAGGCTGTGTCAGTGGCCGCAGGCATGGCGCTGCGTCCGGTTGATATGCTCTTTCCCGCGTATCGCCAGCAGGGCTTGTACGTGGTCAGGGGGCGCAGCCTGACCGACCTGATGTGTCAGTGTCTGTCGAACACCAACGACATGTGCAAGGGTCGCCAGATGCCGGTGATGTATCACTGGGCGAAGGGCAATATCTTCTCAATCTCGGGTAATCTGGCGACTCAGTTTCCTCAAGCCGCCGGCTGGGCCATGGCGGCCGCGATCAAAGGGGAGGACCACGTTGCCGCCAGTTGGGTGGGTGAAGGGTCCACCGCCGAGGCAGACTTCCACTATGCACTGACGTTCGCGTCGGTTTATCGCGCGCCGATCATTCTGAACGTCGTCAACAATCAGTGGGCGATCTCGACTTTTCAGGGCTTCGCGGGTGGCGAGCGCGGGACATTTGCTGCACGCGGTCCTGGCTACGGTATTCCGGGACTTCGCGTTGACGGCAATGATTTCCTCGCCGTCTATGCAGCAACGCAATGGGCCGCTGAACGTGCGCGGATGAGCGGCGGTCCCACGCTGATCGAACACGTCACTTATCGTGCGGCTGCTCACTCGACCAGTGACGACCCTTCTCGGTATCGCCCGAAGGAAGAGTGGCAGGCTTGGCCCCTGGGAGATCCGATTGTTCGTCTGAAGAAGCATCTTATCGCTCTCGGGGAGTGGTCGGAAGAACGTCACAGCGCTCTGGAGAAAGAGCTCGAGGCCCACGTGACTGCCTGTTGGAAGGACGCGGTCAAATTCGGCACTTTGACGGAAGGGCCGTTCCTGGATGCAACCACGATGTTTGAAGATGTGTACAAGCAGATGCCGCCGCATCTCGCGCGTCAGCGCGAAGAGCTAAAGGCGTTGCGGGCTCTTCAGACTTCCATAAAACCGGGGTCCTCCGAAGAGGCTGAGTTGGACGCACAGACACAGTCTGTAGCGAAGGAGGGCTGAACCGTGGCCTACATGAACATGGTCCAGGCTCTCAATTCCGCCATGGACATCATGCTGCAGCGTGATCCTCGTGTGGTCATCCTCGGTGAGGATGTTGGTTACTTCGGTGGTGTTTTCCGTGTGACCGACGGCTTGCAGCGCAAGTACGGCGAGCATCGGGTGTTGGATACTCCCATTGCGGAGGGGGGAATCATCGGGGCGGCGATTGGGATGGGTGTTAACGGGCTGAAGCCCGTCGCCGAAATTCAATTTGCTGACTACATCTACCCTGGGTTCGACCAGGTCGTGAGCGAGCTCGCCCGGTTGCGGTACCGCACGGCCGGTGATTTTTCGGCGCCGGTGACGGTTCGTACTCCATGCGGTGGCGGCATTCGCGGTGGGCAGACGCACTCGCAAAGTCCGGAAGCCATTTTCACGCATGTCAGCGGTATCAAAGTGGTAATGCCGTCCAACCCCTACGACGCCAAGGGTTTATTGATCAGCGCGATTGAGGACGACGATCCCGTCGTGTTCTTCGAGCCCAAGCGCATCTACAACGGGCCGTTCGATGGCGACCCGCACAAGCCTGCGGTGCCGTGGAGCTCACACCCGCGTGGCGAGGTGCCGGAGGGGTATTACACCGTGCCGATCAGCCGCGCTGAGGTTGTTCGGGAGGGGAAAGATCTGACGGTACTGACGTACGGGACGATGGTTCACGTTGTGGAAGCTGCTGTGCGACTGTCTGGTTTCGACGCGGAGATTGTTGATATACGCACCATGGCGCCTTTGGACGTGGACACGTTGTGTACTTCTGTGTGCAAGACGGGGCGTTGCGTGGTTGTGCATGAGGCGACGGGATTTGGTGGATTTGGCGCCGAGATTGTGGCGACGGTTCAGGAAGCTTGCTTCTGGAATCTCGAAGCGCCCATTCAACGTGTGACGGGATGGGATACCCCCTATCCCCACGCTTTCGAGTGGGAGTACTTCCCCGGCCAGGCGCGCATTGCACAGGCGCTCAAGAGCGTCATGGAGGCAGCGTGAGTCGTTACGTATTTAAACTGCCGGACCTCGGTGAGGGCACCGTCGAGGCGGAAAGATGTGTATAAGAGACAGCATGGAGGCAGCGTGAGTCGTTACGTATTTAAACTGCCGGACCTCGGTGAGGGCACCGTCGAGGCGGAAATCGTCGCCTGGCACGTCAAGCCAGGTGACGTTGTCGCTGAGGAAGATGTCATTGTTGAGGTGATGACCGAGAAGGCCTCCGTCGAGGTGCCTGCGCCTGTGTCCGGTCGGGTGGTTGCCACCAGCGGGACACCGGGGGATATGGTGCCCGTGGGGTCTGAGTTGATCGTGTTTGAGACGGATGCCAATGCGGCGGTCTCCTCTGCACCGGCGGTGGCGGCAGTCAGCGCATTGGCGCAGGTGCGCGCGGTCGATCCTCCAACTGCCGGACGCGGGAGTGAGCCACCCCCGCGCGCCGTTGTGAGTCAGGCTGCAGCGGCGGTTGCCGCCGCGCCGGAGCGTAAATCCGAACCGGCCGCTCGGTGGACCAATGGGTCCGGAAACGAACACGCGGCGCGCGCGGGGCGCGTGGCGACTTCGCCGGCCATTCGGCGGCGGGCGCACGAAGCGGGTGTTGATCTGAACCAGCTCGCCGGATCGGGCCCGAATGGACGGATATTGCGCGAGGACTTCGAGGCGTTTGTTTCCAGCCGGTCCGGACCGAAGCGGGCCCGCTCGCGGCCGGTTGAGCCGCGGTCGGGCACCGAGCCGGCGACCGAGGAGATCAAGGTCATCGGCATTCGCCGCGTGATCGCCCAACGCATGAGCGAGGCGAAGCGCAACATTCCTCATTTCGCCTACGTCGAGGAAATCGACGTCACCGAGTTGGAATCCCTGCGCCGCCACCTGAACGGCAAGATCGCCGGGGGCGAACCCGCGCTGACCTATCTCCCATTCATCGCCAGCGCACTGATCCGAGTCCTCCGCGACTTTCCGCAATGCAACGCGCTGTACGATTCCGAGCGCAACGTCATCATCCGCCATCGCTCGGTCCACCTCGGCGTCGCCACGCAGACTGCCGATGGGCTGAAAGTTCCGGTCGTCCATGATGCGCAGGCGCTGGACCTGTGGGACCTGGCCGCCGAAATGCGGCGTGTTACGGAAGCCGCGCGAACCAACAAGGCCTCGCGCGAGGAGTTGTCAGGCTCAACCATCACCCTGACGAGCCTGGGCAAGTTGGGCGGCATCGCCTCAACGCCCATCATCAACGCCCCCGAAGTCTCGATCATCGGCATCAACCGCGCGGTGGAGCGCCCGATGGTCGTCGACGGCGCAATCACCATCCGGCGGATGATGAACCTCTCCTCATCCTTCGATCACCGCTTCGTGGACGGCTTCGATGCGGCGGCCCTGATCCAAGCTCTGAAAGACCGAATCGAACACCCTGCTACGATTTTCATCGAACGTGCGCTAACGCCGCCCGTGCCCTGATTTGTAACTCTCCGGTGCGGGCCCAAGGTATTCGCGCTGCGCGAACGTGGGGGAGCTCATGGGGATATTCCATGATCTCCTCACTATAGAAAAACTAAACCACGCTAAAGATCTTCCGTTTGTTGCCGCGACGGCCGCGGCGCATCGTGCCGACCATGGACGGGAGACACCCATGAGCAAGTCGAAACACACGCTGTTCGAGGCCGTTCTGGCGCGCATGAGCCTGGGGGCGGTGCCAATGGACGGAATCTACTGGTTCGATCCGAAGGTACTGCGGCAACGCGCCGACGAGCAGCAGCCAGCCAAAGACGATTGCGCACAGGAGAAGGTTCATGAACAGCACGGCCATTGAACAACTGCCCGGGGTCGTGGCCGGCGTCAACTATCTGGAGCCGCCCAACGACAAGCCCTGGGCGCTCGAGTATCAGGCACCTCCCGGAGTGCCGCAGACCTCGGCTGTCTACAAGGAACACTCGGTACAGATTCGCGATGTCCGGCCGCTGGCCGCAAGCCTTTCTCTGGAGCACCAAGGGTTTCAGTTGCTGACCGCGAAAACGGGTGTGGTCGACTTCGACGACGAGGAGGCCATTCGAACGCAGTACTACGCCGAGTCGATCGAGTTGCTGAAGCAGCAGACCGGCGCGTCACGGGTGGTTGTGTTTGACCATACCATCCGGAGGCGAGTGCCGGGCGCGACGGATCGTTGGACAGGCGGCGTGCCGAGACAGCCTGTGCCTCGTGTGCACAATGACTACACCGCCAAGTCAGGTCCACAGCGGGTGAGGGATCTGCTGGGCGATGAGGCGGACGAGTTGTTGAAAAAGCGCTTCGCTGTCATCAACGTGTGGCGGCCGATTCGCGGCCCGGCGGTGGATGCGCCACTGGCGATCACGGACGCCGGGAGTGTTGCCGAGGGGGACCTGGTCGCCTCCGACCTGATCTACCCGGACCGGACCGGCGAAATCTACTACGTGAAATACAACCCGGATCACAAGTGGTTCTATGTGCCGGCCATGCGCACCGATGAAGTGCTGTTGATCAAGTGCTACGACTCGATCGCCGACGGGCGTGCCAGGTTCGTGCCGCATGCGGCATTTGTCGACCCGACCACTCCTGCGGGAGCACCGCCCCGCGAGAGCATCGAGTTGCGTACGTTAGTGTTCTTTTAGGCGCGCCGGATTCAAGGGCAAGTCGCGTACGCGCCTGCCGGTCGCGTTGGCAACCGCGTTCGCAAGTGCCGCCGAGGCAGGGCCTTGGGCGGCCTCGCCGCAGCCGAGAAACGGGCTGCCTGGCCGGTCGATGATACGAACGGTGAGGCTCTCGGGCACCGAGCTGAAGCGCAAGATCGGATAGCTGGACCAATCGATGGAAGTAATGCGGGTATGGTCGAAGGTCACCCCCTCGAACATCGCCCAACTCAGCGACTGCACAATCCCGCCTTCGATCTGATTGCGGACCCCGTCCGGATTGATCACCTGCCCCGTGTCCACGGCGGCGGCAACCCGCAGGACGCGGATCCGCCCCGTATCGCGGTCAACGTGAACCTGCAGCGCTACCGCGCAATACGCCGCCAGGTTCTTATACCGGGCGAATCCAAATCCGTACCCGTGCCCGCCGGCGGGCGCTGGCCGCGCGGACCAATGGAGCTCATCCGCCGCGGCGGTAACAACATCCCGCGCGCGTGGGTCATCGAGGTGAGCGAGGCGGAATACAACCGGATCCGACCCGCCGGCCACCGCCAGCTCATCCATGAAGCTCTCGATCGCGAACACATTCAGGTGCGCGCCCAGCGAGCGCAACGCTGAGACCCGTACGGGCATCTGCCGCAGGAAGTGATGCGTAACGCGCGCATTCGGCAGTACATACAAGGGAATGGCATTTCGATCCCCGCCGCCCTCGGGTTGAGGAATGGGTTCGGGTTCCGGCACGGGAAACGCCTTCTCGATGTGCTGGGCCGCCAGAAGCGAGCCGGCCGGTCCCGGTCTCATGGAGTGGGTGTTGCTCCACACGCCGTAATCCCAGTCGACAATATTCCCCGCCGCATCCAGCGAAGCGCGGACCTTGGCCAGCATCGCCGGGCCATGAGGCTCCCAGACATGCTCCTGCTCGCGCATCCATTGCACCCGAATCGGCCGATCGGGCATGGAGCTGGCGATCAATGCGGCATCAGCGGCGGCATCGTCCGCGCCGTTGTGACCGTAGCATCCGGAACCCTCGACATGGATGCAATGTACCTTGTCGGGCGCCATGCCGAGCATTTCCGCGATTGCGCGGCGGTCCGGATAGACACCTTGAGTGTGTGTCCAGATCGTCATCACCCCCCTGTCTCTTATACACATCTTCCGGAACCCTCGACATGGATGCAATGTACCTTGTCGGGCGCCATGCCGAGCATTTCCGCGATTGCGCGGCGGTCCGGATAGACACCTTGAGTGTGTGTCCAGATCGTCATCACCCCCTCTGTCAGGTGGGCCACTGCGCAAGAGGGTCCCACCGATCCATGTGAAAGGTAAGGCCGCGTGTAAGTCGCCTCCAGCGTCTGCGCGGCGGATTGAGCCGTGCCATGTAGGTCGAAGATCACGAGGTCCTGCGCCGGCAGTCCAAGCAGATACGCCGGTAAATTCGACGGCAGCGATGCAGACTCAGTCCACTGGGCCGCCCGGTTCAGTGCCCGCATCGCCTGGATGGCCTGGAACTCCCGGTAGGCCACCACAGCCAGGAAGTTCCCGTCGCGGATTACCTTGACGACGCCGGCCATCTGCTCGACATTGCCGACCTCCAGGGAAGTCAGCTTAGCTCCATAGCTCGGCGGCCTGACTACTCGCGCATGTAACATCCCCGGCAGGCGCATGTCCTGAACGTAGGCCGCTCCACCGGTCACCTTCGCGGGAAGATCGACACGTTGGATGGGCTTGTCGATGACCTTGAAGAAGGTGGGATCTTTCAGCTTGGAGGTCGGTTCCGCCTGGATGTGCAACAAGTTGGCTGACACCAACTCGGCGTAAGTAATCCGTGCCGCGTTCGGGCCTATCACGGCCCCGGTGTCGGCATGCAGTTGGCCGGGCGCTGTCTTCAGGCGATGCCCGGCCTCCGCGATCAGAATCTCACGAACCTGCGCGGCGGCATTGCGTAGCGCCGTACCGCTGTCCTGCACCGAATGACTGCCTGCTGTGTAACCCTCATCAACCGTTCGATCGGTGTCGGCCGTGACCAGGCTCACCTGTTCGAACGGAACTTCGAGCTCTTCAGCGACCACCTGTGTCAGCGCTGTGCGGATGCCCTGGCCCAACTCGGCTTTGCCCGTAAAGGCGGTGACTTTGCCGTCCGCATCGATTCGGATCCAGGCATCCAGAGAAGGATTCTTGCCGAGACTCCCGGGAAGTTTCGCGCCGGCTCCCTGCGTCCACGCAGCCGGTGCCAGAGAAAAGCTCAGCACCAACGCGCCTGTACCGTGTAGGACTGCTCGACGGGATAGGGTGTTCACCGTTCGGGACGCTCTCGCTTTTCCGAGTGGCGTCGATCGCGCTGTGCGTCGCTGTCGATTTCGGAAGGCTCCACCTCGGTGCTGGCGGGTACAGGCGTATGAGTACTCGGGCTGGAGTCAGGTCCCGTCATCATGGATGCCGCGCGTTTCACCGCTCGCAGAATCCGCATATGCGTGCCACAACGACACAGGTTCGGTTCGAGACATGCCCGGATCTCAGCGTCCGTTGCGCGAGGGTTGCGCTGAAGCAGTGCCTGTGCTCGCATCATCATCCCGGGGATGCAGTATCCGCACTGCGCTGACTGCTCCTCGATGAACGCCCGCTGCATTGGCCCTGGGTCTTCCCGCGTGCCCAGACCCTCGACGGTCGTAATGTGCCGTCCCACCAACAGAATTATCGGTGTTACACACGATAGTGTCGGCGCTCCGTCTACCAGGACAGTGCAGGAGCCGCATTGCCCGAGTCCACATCCGAACTTCGCCGCGTTCAGCTGCAACTCGTCTCGCAAGACATAGAGCAGCGGCGTATCAGGATCGGCGCTCACGTTGTGTGACTGGCCGTTGACCCTGAGCTCAATCACGGAGGCGGCTCCTTGCCTCCCGCACGCTGCTCTCGATTCCTGTCCATGGCGGTTGAGCACCCAGGTTGGATCGGATGTAGGCCACCAGCGACTCCAACTGGCCGTCGGTCAATGTGCTCGAAAAGCCAGGCATGATGGCCCCAGTGGCTCCCTCAGGCGGATGCAGTCCCTCCAGGATAACGTTGACCAGGTTGGTGGCGCTTTCTCCGGTTACTGCTGTACTCAGCATGAGTTTGATGCCACCGAAAGGCAACGGACGGGTTCCGTCGTGGCAGCTTGCGCAGGTTGCCGCATATATTGCGGCACCCGTGTCGTTGCTCGAGGTGCTCTCCAACTCCCTTTTCTCGAGCGGGAGTTTTCGCTTCTTCATAACCGCAGCGACGTACGTGGCAATTGCTTTCAGGTCGGCATCCGCAACGGACGATAAATTCGCCGCAACGGCCGCCATCGGGCCGAGAGCGTCGCCGTGCCGGTCATGCCAACCCTTGCTCAAATACATGTGCAGAGCGTCCTCATTCCACTCTTCCAGCGACCTGGAATCAGCATTGATAGCGTACGCATGCCATCCATCGGCCTCCCCTCCGGCGAAGTGCCGAGACGCAACCTCCGCCCCCAAATTGTTACGAGGAGTATGGCAGGCGCCGCAGTGCCCAAGGCCGTTTGCCAGGTACGCGCCCCGGTTCCACTCGGAATCATGCCGGGAATCCTGCTCGTAAGGTCCGGCACGAAAAAAGAGCAGCTTCCAGCCGGCGATGAGGAACCGGATGTTTAACGGGAAGGGCAAGTCGTTTTCGTGCGTCCTCCGTGCTTGGACTGGCTGCCGCGTCATGATGAAAGCATACAGGGCTGCGCTATCCGCATCGTTGATGAGCGTGTAGTGGTCGTAAGGGAAAGCCGGATACAGGTGGTCGCCCTCTCGATTTACTCCTTCACGCATCGCACGTTGGAACGCGGCCTGCGACCAGCGCCCGATTCCCGTCGCGGGATCAGGCGTAATGTTGGTTGAGTAGATCGCACCGAATGGCGTCACAATCTCGCGTCCGCCACCGAATGTCTCACTGCCCGGTGCGCTATGACAGGTCACGCAGTCACCCAATGCCGCAAGTTGTGCGCCGCGCCGAACGGATGCGGGATCGAAGCTCTCGGCGGCAGGCGGGTCGATTGGCGGGATGGGCGAACGCCAGGCGTACACGAAAAATCCCAGGAGCAGGGCACCCAGGACCCATAGGAGGCGGACGACCAGGCGTCGGGTGACAAGCGTTTTCATCCTATGATCAGCTCGAGCGTAAGCGTTCCCCTTGCGCTGCTCTTATGATCGCACGAGGGACCCGAGGGCTTTGATGGCCCGTTCGTGCGCCGTGGTCCATGGATGCCCATAATTGATGCGCAGGCAGTGAGCAAATTCGCGCCGCGCTGAAAATATGGGTCCAGGCGCGATGCTGAACCCAGCTTCCAGGGCTTTTCGATGCAGCTCGATCGTGTCCACCCGCTCGGGCAATTCGACCCACAGAAAATAGCCGCCGTCCGGCTGAGTGACCGTGAAGGAACCCTCCGGTAGGTGGGTGCGCAGGGCCAGCAACGCCGATGTCTGCTGGTCGGCGAGCGTCCTGCGCAAAACGCCCAGGTGTCGATCGTAGCCCCCCTGGCTCAAGTACTCAGCGATCGCATTCTGCGCTGGAATATTGGTTGACAACGAGTTCATCACTTTCCGACGTCCCACAGTGCGTACATAGCGTCCAGCCGCGACCCAGCCAATACGGTAGCCGGGCGCAAGGCTCTTCGAGAAGGATCCACAGTTCAAGACCAGGCCATTGGTATCGAACGCCTTGGTGGACTTCGGTCGCTGACTGCCGAAATACAGCTCCGAGTACACATCGTCCTCGATGAGGGGTACGTCATGCCGTTCGAGGAGCGCGATCAGTTCTTTGCGGGCATCGTCAGGCATGAGTGCCCCCAACGGGTTCTGGAAATTGGTCATGAACCAACACGCGCGCACTGAGTGCTTATCCAGAATGCGCGCCAGATATGCGATATCGACCCCATGCGTTGGATGAGTCGGGATTTCGATAGCCTTGAGTCCGAGCGCCTCAACGGCCTGAAGGCAGCCGTAGAACGCAGGCGACTCGATCGCGACGAGGTCGCCCGCTCGGGTCAGGGCCTGCAGAGAAAGGTTCAGCGCCTCCAGCGCGCCTCCGGTGATAATTATCTCGTCCGGAGATACTGTCGCCCCTGCGCGCAGGTAGCGACGAGAAATCTGACGGCGTAGCTCCGCACTGCCTCCAGGGAGGTCCTCGACGGTACTCCACGGGTCCATTTGACGCGCGCTCGTACAGAGCGCAGAGGCCAGCTTGCGGAGGGGGAAGAGCTTTGGGCTCGGGAAAGCCGATCCCATGGGGACCACCGCACGGTTGCGCAATGACTCCAACACCTCAAAGACTAGCTCGCTGACGTCGAGCAGGGTTGAGCGAGGGGAGGGACGCGATTTGCGTGGTTGTGGCGCCGGCGGGGTGGCTTGCGTGCCGACGTAGTAACCGGAACGAGGGCGGGTCTCTAAGAGACCCTGCCCCTCCAGGAGCTCATACGCATGGATGACGGTGGCGGGACTCACGCCCCGTTCGCGCGAGATCTCCCGAACGGAAGGAACGCGATCTCCGGGCTTCAGCGTCCCTTGGCGGATGAGAACAGTAAGATCTTCTGCTAGCTGCTTATAGAGCTTCATGGGCGGCAATTACCTGCCGCCACATGATACCTGACGCCTTCAGTTGACCCCGTGGGGCGTGATGCCCCCCAGGTACCACCCCATCATCAGAAGCAAGAACAAAGCGACTGAGAGGCCGATTCGGACGGTGAGCGCACGCGCCATCTGCGCTGACTGGGCCACGCTATCCGATCTCGCGGAGGACAAGTGGAACATGGCCTTCCCGAGGCTGACCACAATGGCAAACAGAGCGACTAAGATGAGGACTTTGATGCCGTCCATTCCTTCTTCTCCTTTCGGATGGTGTACACGACGCCCGCTGCAGCGACGCCGAGCATCGCCATCATCGCGAACATCAGGATCGCCAGGCCGCCCACCAATCGGTAGGCCTCTATCAGTCCTGTAATCATGCCCAGCGGTGTGCTGACCAGTAGCAGGGGTTTTGCGATTCTCATGGGCGCTATTTGAGCCTGTTCCCCATCCCTTCGGGAGATGCAGTTTGTCCCGCTAGAATGCATAACAGAAGGACTCACCATAAGGAGCATCGCGCCATGGCCCCGCGTCCCCCGCTGCCCCCCTTTACCGCCGAAACCGCCGCTCTGAAGGCGCGCAAGGCCGAAGACGCCTGGAACTCACGCGACCCGGAAGCGGTCTCCCTTGCGTATACCGAGGACAGCCGCTGGCGCAACCGCGCCGAATTCCTTCAGGGGCGTAAGGAGATCGTTACTTTCCTGACACGTAAATGGGCCCGGGAGCTCGATTACCGCCTGATCAAGGAAGTCTGGGCGTTCCATGACAACCGGATCGCGGTGCGTTTCGCGTATGAATGGCGCGATGACAGCGGCCAACATTTTCGCTCCTACGGCAACGAAAACTGGGAGTTCGACGGCGAGGGGCTGATGCGCGTGCGCATTGCCAGCATCAACGATCTGCCCATCAAGGAAACCGACCGCAAGTATCACTGGCCGCTGGGCCGGCGGCCGGACGATCACCCGGGTTTGAGCGCGTTGGGGCTTTGACGCGGACACCCGCACAGCCCGAGCTCGTGTTAGTTTCCGGCCTGCGAAACCACCCGCGCGCGGGAGGTTGGGACTAGATGCGATCGGGGTTTGTGGTGCTGGCGGCCGCCATGCTGGCGTTGGCCGCTGGTCAGGTGCATGCAGAAGATTTCTGCGCAACCTGCGAAGTTCAGCTCGGCTTGGGGGGTACTTACCATTGGGTCGGCTGGTCGCACGGTATCGTGGCGCCGATCATCTTCACGTTCGATCACGACCGCTGGGAGATCGGCGCGTTCCGCTTCACCAAGGGACAGGACTTCTACGACTCCACCTTCGGCGTAGATATTCATTTCGCCGACCCCTACTGGGGCTTTTCGTTCGCGCGGCGGCTGGATCTGTTCCCACGGAAGCACTGGACGTTTTTCGTGGCGCTGGGCGCTTCGTATAAAACGGAGCAGGACCGGTTGTCCTCGTCCTGGTGGAATTTCAACGAGGAGCTCGGGCTGCGGATCGAGCCGACGCGCAGCTGGACTATTGAGCTGGTGGGGCGACACTGGTCGAACGGGGGTCTCAAACTACCCAACCACGGGCAGGACTTTGCTACCCTGACATTCAGCGTCTACCCGGGGTTGTTTGGACATGTTGCAACGAGTAATTGACCAGCGTCGCCGCGACCTCGGTGGTTTCGAGGTCGGGCGCATTCTGCCGTACGGTTCGCACAAGATGGTCGGGCCGTTCATTTTCTTCGACCACCTCGGTCCCGCGAATTTTGCGCCCGGTCTTGCGAAGAGCGCGGATGTCCGGCCGCATCCGCACATCGGGCTGTCCACCGTGACCTATCTGTTCGAAGGCGAGATCACGCATCGCGACAGCGTGGGGTCGCACGAAGACATTCATCCAGGCGAAGTCAACTGGATGACGGCCGGCCGCGGCATCACTCACTCGGAGCGCTTCGAGCGGATTCGCGAGGTGGGCGGGCCGCTGCACGGCATCCAATCGTGGGTTGCGTTGCCCGGGCCGGATGAGGAAACCACTCCCGCGTTTGCTCATTACGGGCATGTTGACTTGCCCACGGTCGATGAGGGTGGCTTCTGGGCGCGACTCATTGCCGGAGAGGCCTTCGGAGTGCGCTCCCCGGTAACAACCCATTCACCGCTGTTCTATGCTCATTGCGCGTTGGCGGAGCAGGCACGGGTGCCGATGCCGCAAGGCTATGCCGAGCGCGCAGCGTATATTGCGGCCGGGACTGTTGAAGCGGATGGGCGGCGCTTCGGTGCCGGGCAGATGTTGGTTTTCGATCAGGGCGCCAACGCCACCCTTACGTCAATGGAGCCGGCCATTGTGATGTTGCTCGGTGGCGAGCCGGTGGGCGAGCGATTCATCGAATGGAACTTTGTGTCGTCCAAGCAGGAGCGTATCGAGCAGGCCAAGGCGGATTGGCGCGCCGGCCGAATGAAGCTGCCCTACCTGGACGATGAAGAGTTCATCCCGTTGGTTTGATTGGCGTGGCACTGGCCGCGCGGAGCCCGGGTTATGTTCCGCCTGCAAAAAGCGTGGTTTTTGCCGGCTGCGTTGGTGCCAGTGGGCCTGCGGCCCGTTTTGGGTGGCTGCACCTAAGGTTCGTCGGTCCAACCGCCGCCCAGGGCTTTGTAAACCGCCACTAGAGACGTGGCTGTCTGGGTGTGGCTCTGTGCGAGGCTGTCCTGGACGGCCAGGGCGTCGCGCTCTGCTTCCACACGTAGATGGGATCGACCGAGACGATAGTGGTCAGCAACGTGCCGCCGTTATTACCGCCCGTGACCAGATTGCCGCGCGTGACCTCGGCCCGGCTCGCACGCCCGTCGATTGGGGCGCGCACCTTGGTGAACGACAGCATCAACGCTGCATTGTCGAGCGCGGCCTTGGCGCCGGATACGCCCGCTTCCTGCTGGGCAAGCGTGCTCAGGCGCTCATCGAGCTCTTCACGGGAGACCGCGCCGGAGTCCTTGAGCTTCTGCACACGGGCGGCCTCCAGGCTCGCCAGCGCCTGCTGCGACTTCGCAAGCTCGAGCCCCGCTTTGGCGCGGTCGTAGTCTGCCCGGTAGGGGCGCGGGTCGATGATGACGAGGACATCGTCCTTCCTCACGAGCTGACCCTCGTGGAACAGCACCTGGTCGATGTAACCGGAGGCGCGCGGGCGCAATTCAACGGTATCAATCGCCTGGAAGCGCCCTGTAAACTCATCCCAGTCCTGGATGCGCCTGCTGATGACTTGCGCCACCGTGACCTCGGGAGGGCCGGGGTCGGGCGCAGCCCCTGCGCCACAGCCGGCGAGCGCCAACAGGGCCAACAATGACAGGATGCGAGTGGTGCGCTTCAGCGGGACATTCATCGTTCTTTGGCTCCCAGATGCGAACTATCAAGGAAACAATTCCCGGTGGGCCTGTCTTGGATCAACGTGCCTTCTTTTGTCATTTCCTCCAACCGGATGTGCGCCAGTTGACCGCGGCGCCGGTTGCAGTTATTGAGTGCGACCATGAGCCAACAACATACATTTGAGCTGGCCGTCCCCGTCCAGAGCTTCGATCATGTCATCGGCACGTCACATGCGCCCGTGACGATCGTGGAATACGGCGACTTCGAATGCCCTAACTGCAAACAGGCTGCCCCGGCAGTGAAGTTGCTCCTGGAGCGCTTTGCCGGGCGCGCGCGCTTCGTCTTCAGGCATTTTCCCCTGGAGGAGGTGCACAGCCACGCGCTTGCGGCGGCGCAGGCGGCCGAATGCGCCGGCGGCCAGGGCAAGTTCTGGGAGATGTACGAGCTGCTGTTCGCCAACCAGGAGCATCTGCAGGCGAGCCAGTTGCATGGCTACGCGGAGCGTCTGCAGCTCGACATGGCGCGATATACCGCTGAAATGGACGATCAGGTGTATTTGCAGCGCATCCGGGAACACGAGGAGGGTGCGCGCCGCAGCGGAGTGCGGGCGACCCCCACTTTCTTTGTCAACGGGCGCCTCCAGGACGTGTCCTTCGGCATGCGGGCGCTGTTCGATGCGGTCGAGGCTGCCCTGCATCAGCACAGGTAACATGACCACTTTATTTGACACCCGCCGCGAGCAGATGTTTCCGAAGCTCACGGCGGAGCAGATCGAGCGACTGAAGCCGCACGGGCGGATCATTCGCACCACGGCGGGCCAGGTGTTGTTCGAGGCTGGGCAAGCCCACCGCGACATGGACGTGGTGCTGTCAGGGGCATTGGCAACCACGCGCCCCGGACTGCAGGGCGAGACTCCCATCGCCGTGGCGACCGCCGGAGATTTCACCGGGGAAATGAGTACGTTGCGCGGGCTCGGGGGTTTCACCCGCGTGTGCGTCATCGAAGCGGGTGAAGTACTGTCCATTCCGGAGTCCGAATTGCGCACGATTGTGCAAACGGACTCGGAGATCATGGAGATTTTCATGCGCGCGTTCATCTTGCGCCGCATGGGACTGATCTCGCAGGAGGAGGGTGGGGATGTCATCCTCGTGGGCTCCACTGCCTCCCCAGGGACGCTGCGACTGGTGCAGTTTCTGACACGTAACAACTATCCGTTCGCGTTCAAGGACATCGATACGGATGAGGATGCGCGGCACTGCCTTGCGCGTTTCAACCTCCAGAGCGCCGACTTGCCCGTGGTGGTGTGTCGGGGCGAGGTCGTGTTGAAGAACCCGAGCAATGCGGAAGTGGCCGCGTGCCTGGGCATGAATCCGCAGTTCGATGCCGGCCGGGTGCGCGACGCCATCATCATCGGGGCGGGGCCTTCGGGCCTGGCCGCGGCGGTGTATGCAGCCTCGGAGGGACTCGATGTTCTGGTCATCGAGACGGTCGCGCCGGGCGGGCAGGCGGGGTCCAGCTCCAAAATCGAAAACTACCTGGGGTTTCCCACGGGGGTTTCCGGGCTGGCGCTGGCGGGGCGTGCCCTTGTGCAGGCGCAAAAATTCGGCGCGGAGGTGGCTATTGCCACCAGCGCCCTGCGGTTGAGCTGCGACCAGGTGCCGTTTCATATCGGGTTGTCGGACGGTCGGACTGTGCGAGGCCGCACGGTGATCATTGCTTCAGGGGCTGAGTACCGGAAGATCGATCTGGATAACCTCGCCGACTATATGGGGGTGGGTGTTTATTACGCCGCGACGGCGGTTGAGCGTAAGTTGTGCGGTGAGGACGAGGTTGTTGTTGTTGGTGGCGGTAATTCGGCCGGGCAGGCGGCCGTTTACCTGGCAGGCAATGGCCGACGCGTGCACCTGATTGTCCGCTCCGACGGGCTGGCTGCGTCGATGTCGCGGTATTTGATCCGCCGTATCGAGGACACACCCAACATTACCTTGCATGTGAAGACCGAGATCACGCGGTTGGAGGGCAAGGGGCGGCTCGAGAAGGTCACTTGGCGGGGGGCGGACGGAAAGCCCGAGACGCACGATATCAAGCACGTGTTCCTGATGACGGGCGCCGTCCCCAACACGGAGTGGCTGCAGGGATGCGTGGCCCTGGATGACAAGGGGTTCGTGAGAACGGGCCCCGATCTGCATGGCAATCCCGATGGCTGGCGGCTGGCGCGCCCGCCGCTGCACCTCGAAACCACGATCCCCGGTATATTCGCCGTCGGTGACGTACGCTGCGGCAGCGCCAAGCGGGTCGCCGCCGCGGTCGGCGAGGGGTCCGTGTGCGTTCAACTGATTCACCGCCTCCTCAGCGAATAGTCGGAGTCGGATGAATTCTGCAGGCTTTGCCCACCATGGCGGGCGGCTCGGCGCCGCCCGCATGGCCTATTCCCAGGCACCGCAACCTTGGATCGACCTGTCCACTGGCATCAATCCCCGCTCCTACCCGGCGCCCCGCGCCCGCGGGGTGATACTCAATCGGTTGCCCGATATCGGCGAACTGGCGCGCCTGGAGGCGGTGGCCGGCGCGGCGTTCGGCGTCCCTGACCCCGCCCGCGTGGTGGCCACAGGCGGCACGGAGGCGGCGCTGCGGTTGTTGCCGTTCGTGGTCGCGGGTGGGCTGGGCGGCACGTGGGGTAGTGGTGCTCGCGGTGTTGGCGGAATGGCTGCGGCGGTCGTGGCGGGGCCCACCTATGGGTCGCATGTCGATGGGTGGGCCAAGGCGGGTGTGGCGGCGCGCGTTGTCGCGGATGCGGAGTTGGATGGAGCGATCGGCGATCGCACGGCGGTGATTGTCGTCAATCCCAACAATCCGGACGGGCGGCTGGTGAGCCGCGATCGCTTGCGGCAGTTGCACGCTGCCGTCGCGGCTCGTGGTGGCGTGTTGGTCGTCGATGAAGCGTTTGCGGAGGTTACGCCGCAGGCGAGTGTTGCTGACCTTGCCGGGACCAGCGCGGCTGAGCGGCTGGTGGTGCTGCGGTCGTTTGGCAAGTTTTATGGGTTGGCCGGGCTGCGGCTGGGGTTTGTCATCGGCAGTCCCGCGGTGGCCGCGCGTGTTCGCGGGTTGATCGGCGACTGGCCGGTCTCGGTGGACGCCATGGCCGCCGGCCTTGCCGCCTACGCTGACACGGCTTGGGCTGACCGGATGCGCAAGCAACTCGCAGCGGCGGCCCGCCGGCTCGATGGATTGCTGAGGCGAAACGGTTTTGAGGTTGTCGGCGGTACATCGCTGTATCGGCTGGTGCGCGCGGCCGATGCGCCAGTCCGGTTTGAGCGCCTCGCGGCAGCCGGGATTCTGACCAGGCCATTTCAACACGATGCCACGTTGCTGCGATTTGGGCTGCCCGGATCGCCCGATGCCTGGCGCAGGCTCGCGCGGGCGCTGGATGCCGGCGGCGCTTCTCATGCTTGAGGGTTGGATAACCGTTCATGTGATGCTCGCCTCGGTGACCCTGGTCGTGGAAGCGATCGTCGGCTATCCCGCTTGGTTGAACGCGCTGATTCCGCATCCAGTTGTATGGGCGGGAACCGCAATCAACGCGCTCGAGCGGCGTTGGAACCAGCCCCGATACTCCTACAACCGGCGGCGCTTGCTTGGATTGGGCAGCGTGGTTCTCGTCTCAGGCGCCGCAATCGTCCTCGGCGCTTCCATCGAGCTCTGGGGGGCGGCCCGGCCGGGGATCATCACCTGGCTCGTGCTCGGCCTCGTGGCGAGCACGGGGTTGGCACAGAAGAGCCTGTTTGTTCACGTTCGAAACGTATTGCTTGCCCTTCGGGCCGGTGACCTTGCGGCGGCGCGTGAGCGTGTGTCCCTGATCGTGGGTCGTGACACGCGACAATTGGACGACTCCGGCGTGTCTGCGGCCGCGCTCGAGAGCCTCGCCGAGAGTTTCAACGACGGCATCGTTGCGCCGGCGTTCTGGCTGCTCGTTGGGGGGTTGCCCGGACTGTTTGCCTATAAGGTGTTGAATACCGCCGATAGCCTCATCGGCCACAAAGAAGAACGCTGGCGCGCATTCGGCTGGGCCGCGGCGCGCGCGGACGATCTTGCCAATCTCATCCCAGCGCGAATTGCGGGCATCTTGCTGGCGATCTGCGGTCGGGGTGGAGTTGCGGTGATGTTCAAGGATGCCTCGAAGCATGCTTCGCCGAATGCCGGTTGGCCGGAGGCGGCGATGGCGGGGGCGTTGGGCGTCAGTCTCGGAGGGCCGACGAGCTATGATGGCGTCGTACATGAACGGCCCGTTTTCGGCACGGGCGAGAAACCGGAGCCCGCCGACCTGCGGCGCGGGCTCGGAATCTATGTGGTCGCCTGCCTGTTGCTGTGGATTCTGGTCGCCGCAACCTGGGGCTGTCTGGTGCTGGGGAAATTGTGGCGTTGATGATTCAAGGCTGCGGGTCGGATGTCGGCAAGTCGGTGCTGGTGGCCGGGCTGTGCCGGCTGTTCACGAATCGCGGCCTCACCGTTCGACCTTTCAAGCCGCAGAACATGTCTAACAATGCGGCGGTGACCGCGGGGGGCGGGGAGATTGGTCGAGCGCAGGCGCTGCAGGCCCGCGCTTGCCGCGTCCAGCCGACTGTGGACATGAACCCGGTGTTGTTGAAGCCGCAGAGCGATTTCGGGGCGCAGCTCATCGTTCGCGGCAGGATGTCCGGCAACTTCGACGCCGGCGCGCATGGGCGGGATAAGCGCGCGCTGCTGGAGGTGGCCGTGGAGAGTTATCGGCGTCTGGCGCAGGAAGCGGAGTTGACGATCGTGGAGGGAGCGGGGAGCCCTGCCGAGACCAACCTCCGTAAGAACGATATAGCCAACATGGGTTTCGCGCAGGCCGTGGCTCTGCCGGTTGTACTGGTCGGTGATATCGACCGAGGTCATGTGATTGCCTCGCTCGTGGGGGCCCATGCGGTGTTGGATGCGGCCGACCGCGCGCTGATTCGAGGATTCATCGTCAACAAGTTCCGAGGCAATCCGAATCTGTTTGATGAAGGGCTGACGAGGATCGTATCGCACACGGGTTGGCCCTCCATTGGAGTGGTGCCGTGGCTGCGGGCAGCCGCCCGACTGCCGTCCGAGGACGGTGTGCAGTTGGAGAATATCAACGCTCCGCGGGCGCCGGGTACGCGGGTCAGGATTGGGGTACCCCAGCTTGCGCGGATTGCGAATTTCGATGACTTCGATCCTTTGCGCGAGGAGCCGGAGGTGGACCTCGTGTTTGTGCCACCCGGACGCCCGCTGCCGCGGGACGCGGCGCTGATCGTGATTCCAGGAACCAAGTCGACGATTGCCGATATGGAGTTTGTGCGCAGCCAGGGATGGGACGTGGACATCCTTTCGCATGTCCGCCATGGCGGGCGCGTGTTGGGTATTTGCGGTGGCTACCAGATGCTGGGGCGAACCATCAGCGATCCCAACGGTATCGAGGGTCCTCCTCGCACGATCCCAGGCCTTGGCCTGCTGGATGTCGACACAGTCATGACGGGGGACAAGACGCTACGCGAGGTGACCGGTGTGCTCACGGGATTCGCGGGCACTATTTCAATGGGTCCACCAGGAGTTGGCACTGGCGTAGATGCGGCGGGTGGGAGCGGGAGAGCGGAGCCCATGTTTGCGGGCTATGAGATGCATGTGGGGCAAACGATCGGCGCGGGGACTTCGCGGCCTATGCTGCGCTTCAACGATGGATCCACCGATGGTGGTGTGTCGGTAGACGGGCGCATTGCGGGGTGCTATGTGCACGGCTTGTTTGCCGTGACCGAGGCGCGTGCGGCCTTGGTAGCCGCAATCGGTGCGGCGCCGAGTTTGGATGATCACAACGCGCGTGTCGACGCTGCGCTTGATGAGATTGCCGCCGAGTTAGAGCGATGCCTCGATATTTCCACGCTGGCCGCGATCGCTGGGCTCAAAGCGTAAGGTGCCCAGCATTAGCACGCGAGGGCAGCGCGCCGATCCGCAAGCTTCGGAAGGATGCGCCGTCACGGCCCCAATGGCGCCGTGGCGGGCAGGGGCTGCGGGCTCGGCCGTCTGCAGCCGGGATTCGCGCGTGGGTTGCGAGCTCGGGGGTTGGCACCCATGAGCCCAATTTATGGCTGGCATTCTTCGTACGCTCTTGTTCGTGCCTCAGGATCGACGACAATGGCGGTTCCGATTCCCCGACCCACAATGAGCCTCGTCATGCCCACTGCACAATCACTTTCGGCGTCGGGCGAGCCCGCGATGGCGAATGGATGGCTCACCCCCGTCGAGCTGCTGCTGCTGGGCGCCATCTGGGGTGCGTCATTCCTCTTTCAGCGGATGGCCGCAAAAGACTTCGGAGCGTTCCCGCTGGTTGAGGTGCGGCTGTTGCTGGGGGCCCTGGTTCTAATGCCATTCCTGTGGCGGGCGCGGGCTCAATTCAACCTTCGTCTATGGCTGCGACTCGCGGGGATCGGGATCATCAACTCCGCGATTCCGTTCGTCCTGTTTGCGTGGGCTGCGCAACGCGCCCCGGCGGGTATTGGTGCGATTGCAAACGCCACTGCCGTGATGTTCACAGCGCTGGTTGCGCTGATCTTCTTTGGTGAATCGATCACTACGCGCCGGGCAGTGGGATTGCTCGCAGGGTTTGTTGGTGTCGCGGTGCTGGCAAGCGGCAAGACCAATGGCGTCAGCGTTTGGCCGGCAGCACTCGCGGGAACGCTGGCGTCTGTGTTGTACGGATTCGGTGGCAATCTGATCAAGCGCCAACTGGTTGGTTTGCCGGCTGCGGCTGTCGCTGCTGCAACTTTGCTTTGCGCTTCGGCGTTCAACGCGCCGTTGGCGCTGGCCACTTGGCCATCGACGACGATCCCGGCTCTGTCCTGGATATGCGGGGTTCTTTTGGGAGTGGTGTGCACGGGGATTGCGTTCGCTCTCTACTACCGGCTGATCAATCGGATCGGGGCGCCTCGTGCGTCGACGGTGACTTACCTGGTGCCATTGTTTGGCGTCCTGTGGGCATATATCGCGTTGGGTGAGCCGCTGACGCTGACCATGGCGATTGCCGCGTTGCTGATCCTCGGCGGCGTGGCCTTGAATCAGCAGTGGGGCAGCCTGCGCAAAGCCGTCAGCCTGGCCTAAGACGTGACGGGCGGCTGCGAGTCAGCGCTCTCCCGGATCTCGCGGCACCGGGCGAAGATCGCGCTGCGCTGGAGTCGAACGTTCGCGAGGCGGTCCAACGCCGCGCCGTCTGATCCGCAGCCTCCACTGAAGCGAGGCTCGGGCGCAGTAAGGTGAAACAGGGCTCCGATGCGATGGTCGCCGAGGCGCGGCCAGAGGCGAGTCAGCCCAAGGCCGCCGGACCGATGCCGAGTGGGGCGACAACTGACCGCAAGGCTGACAAATGAAAGCGCAGCAAGCGGCGTCCACCGATCAGCCCGTCGATGAGCTGCACCTGTGGTACCTGGCCCAACCCTCGCGTCCTCTCCACATTGGAGAGATCAACCGCGTCCGTTCCACCCAAGGCGTATCGGGCCCAGCAGCGTTTGATTTCCCCAGGTGCCACCATGGGCGGCGCCCGTCCCAAAGCGCTGGTCAATATCGCCAGTGAACAGTGGGTAATCAAGTTTGCGGATGGCGATCCTGCCGACACTCCACTCATTGAACACGCCTCAATGACATTGGCGCAGAAGGCGTCCATCCGCGTTGCGCAGACTCAACCGGTCCGTCTGATCCATGGCCACGCTGTTGCAATCAAGCGCTTTGACCGTGCCGGTGGCCGACGTGTGCACAGTCTGTCCGCACGCGTCGCCTTGCAGGCCGCCGCGGAGGGATTCGGTTACCCTGAGTTGGCTCAACTCCTGCGCCGCCGCGGCGTCATCGAAGGCGACCTGTATGTCGCTCACATGCGGGAGTTGTTTCGTAGGATGGTATTCAACATACTGATCGATAATACGGATGACCACGAGAAGAACCACGCATTGCTCGTGACCGACTCGCAGCAGTACGAGCTATCGCCGGCCTATGAAGTGCTGCCTTCCGGGCAGGCCCTGGGGTTCCAACAGATGCGTGTCGGGGACCAGGAAGCCGATGCTACTCTGGTCAATGCACTGTCGATGTCCCGGATGTTTTCGTTGACCCGGGACCAGGCCGTCAACGAGGTCCGAACGGTGGTCAGCGTTGTCGATGGATGGCGAGAGCATTTTGCCGAGTGCGGCGTAACTGCGGGCGATATCGATCTGTACGCCGCGCACATCGACCGGCCGTTCCTGCAAGAGCAACGCGAGGACTTCCTACCTTAGAGGGCGGGCCATGGACAGGCGCGTCGTATAAAGTATCCTCGCCCGCTTACGAAATGACTATAGGGCGGGCATATGAGAGGGAAGTCGTTCGAGGCATCGATCTGGTCGTGCGTGGCCGTGGCCGGTCTGGTGCTGGGCGTTTCGGGTTGCCGGGGGCACAAAGAGGACGCCAATGCCCGCTTTGAGGCGCTCTACACCCAAGAATGGAAGTGGCGGCAGGAGCAGCTCGCGGATGACGAGGATTCCCAGAAGCCAGTTTCCGACCACCTGCCGAAAGTCGATCCGGCCTCTCAGGAGGCGCGGCTGAAGTACTGGGAAGACGTGCAGGCGAAGCTCGACGCGATTCCCCGCGCGCAGCTGTCAGCCGAACAGCAGCTCAACTACGACATCTACCGGCCCCAACTGCAGGTCCTCATCGCCAATCAGCGCTTCCGCGACTTCGAAATGCCGGCCAATGCCGACACCACCTTCTGGACCGACCTCGGGTACACCGCGCGCCGGCCGTTCCGCACCCTGCAGGACTATAAGAACTGGGTGGGGCAGATGAAGGACATTCCCCGCTACTTCCATGAGCAGATGGACGAGATGCGAGCGGGAATGAAACGCGGCTTCACGCCTCCGAAAGTGACGCTGGCCGGCCGTGATTCCTCCATCACCGCTGTGACCGAGGCGCAGCCCGAAGCGAGTTTGTTCTACACACCGTTCAAGGACATGCCGGGCATCACGGCCGCGGACCAGGCGGATCTGCGGGCGCAGGCAGTCACGGTCATCCGCGATGTCGTGCAGCCTGCGTATGTCGAGTTGTTGAAGTTCATGCGCGAGGAGTATGTCCCGGGGTGCCGTACGACCCTGGCGGCGAAGGATCTGCCGGACGGGGACCGTTTCTATGCGGCCAAGATCAAGGAGTTCGTGACCCTGGACATGACTGCGGCGCAGATTCACTCCCTGGGCGAGTCTGAGGTGGCGCGGCTGCACGCTGAGATGTTGGAGGTGATGAAGGAGACCGGGTTCAAAGGGGACTTCCCCGCGTTCCTGCAGTTCCTGCGCACGGATCCGCGGTTCTACGTGAAGACGCCCGAGGAGTTGCTGCGGCGGGCGGCGTGGATCGCCAAGCAGTTCGATGGCAAGGCGTCGCGTTTTTTCGGGTATCTGCCGCGCGCCCGGTTTGCAATTGTGCCGGTGCCGGATGATCTGGCGCCGTTCTACACGGCCGGCCGGGGAGGCCCGGGGGTTTATCTGCTCAATACCTACAATCTGCCGAGCCGGCCTTTGTTCAATCTGACGGCTCTGACGTTGCACGAGTCCGCGCCGGGGCATGCGTTTCAGATGCCTATCGCGATGGAGCATTCGCGGCAGCCGGAGTTCCGCCAACACACCTACATCTCCGCGTTCGGGGAGGGGTGGGCGCTCTACTGTGAGCGGTTGGGAGTCGAGATGAGCATGTATGAGACCCCTTATGACCGCTTTGGGATGTTGGGGTATCAGATCTGGCGCGCGGCGCGCCTGGTCGTCGATACCGGGGTGCATGCGCAGGGGTGGTCCAGGGAGCAGGCTATCGCCTATCTGCATGACTACACGGCTCTGCCGGAGCATGAGATTGAGACCGAGGTGGACCGCTACATTGCCTGGCCCGGGCAGGCTTTGTCGTACTACATCGGTGAGCGGGAGATCATTGCCGCGCGGGACGAGGCTGAAAAGGCGCTGGGCGCGAAATTCAATATCCGGGCATTCCACGACACGGTGTTGGAGCTGGGGTCGGTGCCCCTGCCGGTGCTGCGGGCGCGGATTGAAAAATTCATCGCGGACGGCGGCAAAGGGCCTTATCCCAGCCTGGAGTAGCGGGCTGATCAGGCTTTTCGCCGATGCCACTCCGGGCCGGGCAGGATGCCCGGATCCAGCGTTGCAAACTCGTTGTCCCTGTGCCGGCGGACGCCCACCGCGAGGCCAGAAACATCACATCGGCCCGAGCCCGCACCCAGGCACAGGGAAGTGCCCCGGCGCCGCAGGCGGCGGAGAAAACGAGCCGAAACCACGCTTTTGGCTCGTTTTCACGCTGGGCCGGGCAGGATGCCCGGATCCAGCGTTGCAAACTATAGGGACAGCTCGCCCCGGCGGATGGCTTCCGCGACGGCTTCGGCCCTTGTGGCGGCGTTGAGTTTGTCGAACACCGCCGCCAGGTGAAATTTCACCGTGTTGGCGGAGACGCGCAGGCAGCGGGCAATACCTTTGTTGGAGGTGCCGCTGGCGACCAGGCCCAGGATTTCTCGCTCGCGGGATGTCAGCGGGCGGCCTTTGCGCGATCCAGCGGGAGGTGAGCCAACTGAAGAGCTTGGCGCGGCGGCCGGATTCGCGGGCGGGCTGTCGGAATCGGAGGGACCCGCCGTAAACCCATCGCGGTGCAGCGGTTCAGCGGCGACGTCAAGTCGATCGCCGGGCGCGAAGCGGTCACGGTTGGCGGACAGCAGCACAGCTCGTGCACTGGGCTCCAACACGATGAGGCCCGCATCGACGGCGGCCAGGGCTGCGGCGAGCGACGCGGCGGGGACGTCGGATGGGAGGGCGGCGCGGGCGCCCATGGCGAGCGCTTCGCCTTCGGCTTCCAGTGCGCTGGACTCGAGAAGGACTAGCGGTAGCGCGCCGGCATTCACCGCGACACGCAGGAACGCTTGTGGGTCCGGCCAGGTACCCCCAACGATAACCAGGGTTTGCCTCGTTTCCCGCAGCAGCTCAGCGAGCGCGGTTGGGACCTCGGCGACCTCCAGATCCTCGTAGCCCGCGGCCAACAGCCTCTCCAGGACGCGATTGCGGAAGGGTTCGTCGTCGATAGCCAGAATTGCGCTCACCGCACAACGGTGGGGGCGACCCAGCGATTCCGCAAGTCCCCGCACAGTAGGTGCCCCGGGCGGGCCGAGAGCGACCGACGTTGCAATGTCGTTATCAGCAATCAATGCCGGGGGCGCTCGCCGATTTGGACGTCGATGGTCAGAGGCTTGCCGCCGCGGAGTACTTCCAAGGTAATGGTTTGGCCAGGGGTCGCGCTGCCAATGCGGCGGGCCATCTCGTTCACGCTTTCGGCCGGCTGCCCGTCCAACGTGAGCAAGAGGTCGCCTAGCTCGATATGAGCCTGCTCGGCCGGGGAGCCTGCGTCGATTCCCCCGACGGCGGCGATGCCGCGCGCGCTCCTACCGAGCCTGGTGCGGGTATCCTCATCCAGCCAGAGAGGTTGGAGCCGGATGCCGATGTAGGGTTTGGGCAGATGACCGAACCGGTCGACCTGGGCGACAACGGACTCGATCGTGGCCGTTGGGATGCCCAGCACCCGATGATAGGGGCCCGGGACAGCCATGGCGATAATGTTGCCTGTGGCGGCGATGACGGCGGCGCCTTCGAACGAGGGATCGAAGCCGACATCCAACTCGATGCGCTGGTCGATCTTGCCGCCGCGGCGGGAGCTCCACGCAGGGCCTGCGAGTTGCACCGCGCCCCAGATTGCAATGGGGCCCCGAAGCGTACGTCCAACAACAGCGACCGTCTCGCCCAGGCGCAGCAACGAAGTCGTATGCGCCGGAGTGTTGGTCGCCGCAACATGTTCCCGTACGGTACCCGCGGTAGCGGCGGGGCCGGCATTGGAGCCGGCCGCGGCGCCGGCAGCCGCGCCACCGGTGTCGGACCCGGCCGGCGCATTGGCACCGTCACCCGTGCCCGTGGCCGCTGCGATCCGCAATACGGCGATATCGGTTGTCAGGTCCGTGGCAATGACATGACCTTCCAGCTCCTCGCCCTCGAGGCGGATGTCCGCCTGCTCGATCCCGCCGATGGCCTCGGCGGCGGTGATGATCAAATCGTCCCGCCAGCGGATCCCGGAGAGGACCCGGCGCCGGCCGAGGACGAGGGCAGCCGCTCGTGGCACGGCGGTTTGCAGGAGCGCCGCCCGCTCGTCAGAGTACTGTTTCAAGAGAGACATGAGCCGTTCCGATGGGAAGTCCGTGTTGGGGCGAGATTGGCCCTCGGACTGCGGCGGCGGCACCGGGCGAATGGGTGGGCGGCCGCTGCCGCGGCCTACCCACCCGACGGGACTCAGGCGCGCCGGGCTGGCCTGCCGTGATGTTGGTCGGCGGGCGCGCCGCAGCCTGCGGTGTTTGCGTGGCGTCGTGCGACACCTGGCGCACTGTCCGGACACGCCCCGAGTCGCATAAATGTTGAAGACCGACCGGGCTTGATGACTTAAACTCCCGCGCCATCGATGCAGCCGATGGAATCTCGCACAATGCAGCACTCGGACGGACTCGCGCGCAGCCTCAAGAGCCGCCACATCCAGCTGATCGCGCTCGGGGGCACGATCGGCGTCGGGCTGTTCCTGGGCTCGGCCGGCGCCATCCACAAAGCAGGTCCGGGTCTGCTGCTGAGCTATGCCATCGGTGGCATAGCCATCTTCTTCATCATGCGGGCGTTGGGTGAGCTCCTTACGTATCGGCCCGTGGCCGGCTCGTTTGCCAGCTACGCGGAGGAATTCGTCGGGCCCTTCGCGGGGTTCGTGACGGGTTGGTCGTACTGGTTCATGTGGGTCGTGACGGCGATGGCCGAGCTGACCGCAATCGGCGTGTATGTGCGTTTCTGGTCGCCGGATACCCCGCAGTGGCTGCCGGGCCTGATTGCCCTCGGGCTTCTCTATGGAACCAACATGTTGGCTGTCCGGGTGTATGGCGAGTTGGAGTTCTGGTTCGCGCTCTTGAAAGTCGTCACCATCGTGGTGCTGATCGCGAGCGGGCTGGCGGTGATTCTGTTTCACATCGGGGCCCTGGGTAGGACCGCGAGCTTCGCCAATCTGTGGAGCCATCAGGGTTTTCTGCCGGGCGGGATCCTCGGGGTATTGCTGACCCTGCAGATCGTCATGTTTGCCTACCAGGGCGTCGAGCTGATCGGTGTCACGGCCGGCGAAGCCGAGAACCCGGAGGTCAACCTGCCGCGCGCCACCAACAGCATCATCTTGCGGATTCTGCTGTTTTATATTGGTGCGCTGGCGGTGATCATGGCGCTGGTCCCCTGGGACGAGCTCGATCCGAACATGAGCCCCTTCGTCATGATGTTCCAGAAGATCGGTATCCCGGGCGCGGCCAGCATCATCAATATCGTCGTGATCACGGCCGCCGCCTCATCGTGTAACGGCGGAATCTTCAGCACCGGGCGCATGCTGTATGCGCTCGGCCTGCGGGGCCAGGCGCCGCGGATGTTCGGCCGACTGAGCTCGCAGCACGTGCCCGCCGCGGGTATCCATGTTTCCGCGGCCGTGATGTTGATCGGCACGGTGCTCAACTATTTCGTGCCGAAGCAGGTGTTCACCTGGGTGACCAGTATCTCGCTCGTCGGTACGTTGTGGGTCTGGATCATCATCATGTATTCGCACATGAAATATCGTACCGCGGTCGCCGCGGGGCGGGCCCGGGCGGTCACATTCAAGATGCCGGGCGCGCCGCTGATCAACTGGGCGGTCATTGTCTTCCTGCTGATCGTGGCCGCCCTGTTCTGGCTGGATCCGGACACCCGGGTGGCGCTCTTTGTCGCCCCCTTCTGGTTCGGGCTGCTGGGCATCGCCTATTACCTCGGGGCCCGGCGCCAATAGCCAGGAGACGAAGAAAGCCGGCGGCGCGCAAACGCGTCCGCTTCTGGCCCAGCCGCACTCAACGCAAGCGTTGGTGGCGCGCGTTCGACCGGGCGCCGCGCACCGCGCAGCTCGTCGTGCTGCTGGCTGGGGCGGCTACTGTTGCACTCACCGTCAACTGGATCTACCAGGTTGTTCGCAAGCCCTCGGAGCTGTTCTTCCCGGTCAGCGATACCTTGAACAAGACGCCGGTACAGACATGGCGGCAGTACGGCCCGGCGTTCGAAAAGTTCTCGACCAGCGTGATGTCCCCCCAGTTGCTGGCTGCCCTGGCGCAGGTCGAAGGCTCGGGAAATCCCGTGGCGCGCACCTATTGGCGCTGGTCCTGGACGGTCCACCCCTTTGGAGTATATCGGCCCGCATCGAGCGCGGTCGGCATGTACCAGCTGACCGACGGCACCTTCGAGGAAGCGAAGAAATATTGCATCCACAATCACGTCGTCGTTGAAAACTCGTGTTGGTTCAATAATCTATATACACGGGTCATTCCGAGTCACTCCATTGAGCTCACTTCGGCGTATCTGGATCGCGCTGTGATTCACACCCTGGAGCGCCATCACGAGACAAACGCAACTTCGCGACAGAAGCGAGAGTTGGCCGCTGTGATTCATCTGTGCGGCGCGGGCGCCGGTGACGTGTTCGCGCGTCATCGCTTCAGGTTGAATGACGGGCAACGTTGCGGCGATCACGAAGTGCGCGTTTATGTCGCGCGCGTCAACGTGATGGAGAATGTGTTCAGCCGGCTGGCCGCGGCGGGCGATGCAGACGACTACTGAGCCGGACGTCCACCGGGCCCTGAGATCGCGGCGGCGATCCGGTCGCTGAGTTGCCCCAGTGCCTGGCTCATGGCCTCCGGGATCGATCCGGCGCCCTTGCAGCCGCCCTGGGGAGATGCCTGGGCCGCCTCGGTGCCCTGCAGACTGACCGCGTCGGATTGCTTCAACGTCCAGGTTGCGCGCAAAGTGACCGCGCAGGCCGGATCGCCGTAAAACTCAGAGAAATCAACGGCGAGCGATTGCCGTTTCGCGCCCGCGAACGGCTCGTTGGGATTGGCGACGGCGCCCGTGGGCAGACGGGCGGCGAGGTCATTGGACAGGATGCGGCGGATCGTCTCATCCAGGGGCGCCGCCCACCTGACATCCTCCACAATCTGCAGTTGGGTTGCATCGATCCGCCGGACTATCTGGGAGCGGTCGAGCTCGGTGGGGATCGTGACCCGGTCGAGTCGGACCGGGTCCAGCCCGGGGGGCACGCTGAGCCGGCTCGGGGCGGGCATTTCCGTCAATGTGTAGTAGTGCATAGGCGGACTGGACGCGCAGGCCACCAACATTGCGCCGGCAAAGGCAACCCCAGGCAACTTCACTTGTCGTCTCCCTTGCGTCCGCGCAGCAGTGCTTCCGGATGCCGATCGAGATAATCGGCCAGGCCGCGCACCGAGCGCGCCGCTTCCGTCAGCTCGCGCATCATGCGGGGCAAATCGGTTCCGGTCGGCGCGCTGTTGCCCGCAATGCCCTGGATCGTGTTCAGCGTGGCCTGGGCGGAGTCGGCGGTGTCGCGCAGGCTCTTGACCAGCGACTTGATGTCGGGCTCGATGTCGTGCGTCACCTTATCGAGTCGCGTGAGGGTTTCATCGAGCGACTGCAGCGCGTGGCCGAGTTGCGGCCCGGAAGTGGCGCGGTCGATGTTTTTCAACACATTCTGCAGGTCCTGCAACACGGCTGTGAAATCGCCGGCCGTGCTCGTCGGTATCATGACTCTGTCGCCGTCGTGCTCCAGCCGGGCCTTCGGCGCGTTCGACACCATCTCGAGGCCTATGAGTTTCGTACCGGTGAGCAGGCTCGCCGAGGACACCTGGGCCCGCATGCCGTCGCCTACCAGGGTTTCAATCCACTTCTGCACGGCGTCGTGCTGATCGGTGTTCGCTGCTTTCGGCATGTTCAGGATTTCCACGCGTTCCGGATCGACATAGAAATTCGCCCGCGTAACCAGCGTGTGCTTTTTCTCGTCATAGGCCAAGTGGGCTTCGGTGACCTCGCCGACCTCGATCCCCTGCAGCTCCACCGCGGTCCCTGTGTCGAGTCCTCGCTGATTGCCGAGGAAGTCCGCCACATAGTCCAGCGTCGGGCCCTGCGGAGCACGATCCGCCGCCCTGCGATTATCATACAAACCAAACACAGAACCGCCCTCGCTCGGTGCTTTTCCGAGCACCTCGGTGGGTGTTGCAAATGCAATGCCGCCCGAGAGTAACTGTTCCCAGGAATTGGCGCGGATGCGCAGGCCTTGCGATCCGAGGGTCAGATCCACGCCGCCGGCGTTCCAGAAGCGGGTCTCCGGATGCACGAGCGTCTCGTACGGAGAGCGGACAAAGGCCGTAACCTGCACACCCTTGTTATTCGGGCGCAACACATAGTCTTCGACTTCACCGACGGTGATTCCGTTGTAGGAGATCGGAGAGCCGCGCGTCAGGGAGCCCAGGTCATTGGTCAATAACGTGAAGGAGCGGCCCTTGGTATCCGGCGCCAGCGCCGGAGGCTCATCCAAACCCACGAAGTCGCGCTTGGATTCGTCACTGGGCTTGCCCGGATACATCTCGATGTAGGAGCCGGAGACCAGGGTCGAAAGGCCGGAAATGCCGCCCACACCCACGTGCGGGGCAATGATCGCGAAGCGCGTATTGGGAGTCAGGTGGTTGGTGGCTTGCCGTGTCATGCGGGCGTGCACGATCACCCGCGACATGTCGGGTGTCAGCTCGAGCGACTCGACGGTGCCCAGATCGACATTGCGATGCTGAATCCGGGTCTGCCCGGCCTGCAGGCCATCGACGTTGCGGAAGGAAATCGTGATGGCGGGGCCGCGCTCGGCGAGGTTGCGCCACGCGAGCCAGATGACGACGGCCGCCGCCCCGATTGGAAACAGCCAGACCCAGCTGAACCGCTGGGCACGGACGTGCGCGCGCGGTTCTTCGCCTCGAACTTCGGGGTTCTCAGTCATTCACGCTCCGCAGCGGTTCCCGTGACCGCATCCCACATGAGCCGCGAGTCAAACACGGCGGTCGCCAGCATCGTGATGATCACGACGGCCGCGAAAGCCACCAGGCCCGGGCCCGAGTGCACGGCTGTCAAGGTGCCGAACTGCAGCACCGCCACCAGCATCGCGACGGAAAAAATATCAATGTTGGACCAGCGTCCGATGGTATCGATGGTCCGGTAAAGCTGCGTGCGGCCGACGAGCCAGCGGCTCGATTGGACTCGGGTCGCTACCAGCATCCAGGTGAGTCCGAACAGCTTCACGAGCGGCAGTACGATACTGGCCAGGAAGACGATGACCGCCAGGGGCAGCAGGTCGTTATGCACGAGCTCGATGACCCCGCTCAGGATGGTGTTGTGTTCTTCACGCCCGAATTGCACCGTCGTCAACACGGGCAGGGTATTCGCCGGGATATACAGAAGGTATCCGGTGGCAACATAGGCCACGGTGCGCTCGATCGACGCCGGCTTTCGCACATGCAGCCTGGCGCGGCAGCGGGGGCAGCATTTGCCCTCGTTCTCGATTCCCACGATGAGGTCGCAGATGATGCAGGCGACCGAAGCATCGCGCGCGGGTTCCCGGATCGGGTCGCGCCGCTGTGGCCGCATCGTTTCCCACACCGTGCGCTCATCCAGTTGCACGATGGCGACCAACAGCACGAGCCCTGCGGCGAGCAGTGCCCAGCCTCCCACCTCCACGGACACGTTGGAGACCGCCTTGATCCGGCTATAAGAGACGAAGCTTCCGACCAGGAAAACCTCGATCATGACCCAGGGCCGCAAATGCTTGCTCCAGCGGAAGGCGGATCCAACCCGCGCGCCGGTGCGCCAGTGCAGGCTGGTCAGGACGTAGATCAGCAGTCCGAGGTAGACATAGGGCAGGGCAATGCTGAAGACCGCAATCAGCACCCCCAAAGAGGCAAAGCCATCGTTCCACATCGCCTGCGCGGTCGAGGGCAGCCACGCTTCCCGGTCGGCCCCGTAGGTCCTCACCAGCAGCAGGGGCGCGATCGTTGAGGGGATGAGCAGAAGCAGGGCGCAGATGGCCAGCGCCAACGGCGCGCCGATGCGGCCCGTCGCCGAGCTCGCCAGCACCTTCAGGCAGCGCGCGCATTCGGCCTTTTGGCCGGGCGCGGGTTGGGGCAAAAGCTGCATCAGCCCGCAGTCCGGGCACGCGATCCTTTCGGCTGCCGCGGGCGGGCTCAAAGAACGGCCGGGACGGTTTCTGAGATCATCATTGGTGATTATAAACGCCTGTATACTGAGCTGTATCCCTGAGAAATAAACAACGTGGACACCCCGGACGTCTCTGTCTATCAGAAGATCGCGCGATACGCGCTGATCATTGCATTGATGGTGCTGGGTGGCTGGATGCTGCAGCACTTTCTACCCGCGCTGTGCTGGGCCGTCGTCCTCGCCATCGGCACGTCCAAGTTGTACGACCGCTGGCTCCGCAATTTCACGGGCAAGCACCGGGATGTCTGGGCCGCATTGACCTTCACCCTCATCGTTGGATTGGTGCTGATCGTACCGCTGGTCTACGGGGGGATCATCGCGGTTCGTGAGGCGATCACTCTGGTGCGCACGCTGCTGGACACGTCCAAGGGCCCGCCCGGCTTGCCCGATTGGGTACAACAACTGCCCTGGCTCGGGGACTGGCTCAACGGCGTCTGGCTGGACAAGATGTCCGCGGTGGCGGCCCACAGCTCCGCGGACAAGGCCGGTGAGCATGCGGGTGTCGCCTCCGCTACTGCCCAGGCCAGGCCTGCCATCTATCAGTGGACACGGGTCGTCGGCGTGCAGTTGCTCAGGCGCCTGAGTACCCTGGTGTTCACGCTGCTCACGCTGTATTTCGTTTACCTCAACCGCGAGTCGCTCGAACGCGATGTGCCCCGTGTTGGCCGCCGCCTGTTTGGACCAACAGTCGAAGGACTGATGACCCGGGCCACCGAGGCGATTCGCGCGACCGTCGATGGCATCGTGCTGGTTGCGGTCGCCGAAGGTGCGATCATGGCAGGCGTGTACGCGATCTGCGGGGCGCCGCACCCGATCCTGTTCGGCGCCATTACCGGCATCTTCGCCATGATCCCGTTCGCCGCCCCGGTGGTGTTTGCCGCCGTCGCCCTGGTGTTGGCGAGCCAGAATGCCCTGGGGGCCGCGCTCGGTGTGCTGATCTCAGGCGGCGTGGTGTTGTTTGTCGCGGATCACTTCGTACGCCCTGTCATCATCGGCGAAGGGGCGAAGCTGCCGTTCCTGTGGGTATTGCTGGGCATCCTGGGGGGCGTGGAATCCTTCGGACTCGTGGGCATCTTCCTGGGTCCCGCCCTGATGGCAGCGCTCGTGGCCGTCTGGCGCAGTTGGGTGAGCGAAGCACCGCCGCCGGCGTGAAATCAAACATCGTTTGAGTCGCTTTTCCCGCTCCTGCAACGCCTGCCCGAGAATCCCGGCGCCGGCGGATTTCGGCCGCGCGATGCCGGTGAGCGGATTGGCGTAAACTCCCCGTGTGGATTCGATTCTCGATGATGCGGTCCGGCGTGCGCGGGCCTACCTGGAAGGCCTCGAGCGCAGGCCCGTGGCGCGGCCTGCGGCGGCGGCTCGCGAGCTGCGCGATCTCGATGGGCCCCTGCCCGCGCAATCCAGCGACCCGCAGCTGACCGTGGGGCTGCTGGAGCGCTTGGGCACGCCCGGCGTATCGCACCTCGAAGCTGTCGCGCTGCGATGGCTCGTGGAGCTCCTCGAGCTGCCGAGCGGGACCCGGGCCGCGTTCGTGCCCGGCGCCGCGGCCGCCAACTTCACGGCCCTGGCGGCGGCGCGAAATGCAGTGCTCGCCCGGGCGGGCTGGGACATCGAAGCCAATGGACTGACCGGGGCGCCGCCTGTCACCGTCATCACGGGTCAGGCGGCGCACGCGTCGCTGATTGCGTCGCTGGGCACTCTCGGGATGGGGTCGTCGCGGATCGTGCGCGTGCCGAGTGACGATCAGGGTCGGATGCGGCCTTCAGGTCTGCCGCCGATCTCGGGCCCCACGATCCTGTGCGTGCAGGCCGGCAATGTGAACTCGGGATCCTTCGATGACTTCGGAGCGATCATTGCGCGCACGCGCGCCCTGGGCGCCTGGGTTCATGTGGATGGAACTTTCGGGCTGTGGGCCAAGGCATCCGCGTTGTTGCGCCCGCTGACGCGCGGGCTCGAGCAGGCCGACTCCTGGGCGACCGATGCGTACGAGTGGCTGAATGTGCCGTATGACAGCGGGTTGGTGTTCGTTCGCGATCCCAACACACTGCAGGCGGCGGCCGCGGTCACTGGAGAAAATCTTCCGGACCTGGCGCGCCGCGCGCGCGGAGTGGAGGTTTGGGCCGCGTTGCGATCGTTGGGGTCGGCGGGACTCGCGGAGCTGTTTGAACGCAATTGCCGCCAGGCACGCCGCTTCGCACGGGACCTGCGCTCGGCCGGCCAGGAGATTCTCAACGAAGTGGTCCTCAACCGGGTCGTGGTGCCCTTCGGCGATGCCTCCCGCGCCCGCCGGGTGGTGGCGGCGCTTCAGAAGGAAGGCATCGACTGGTGCTCGATGACCGATTGGCGCGGACGAGCCGCGGTCAGAATCAGCGTGCCTTCGTGGGCGATGACCGATGAAGATGTCGAGCGCAGCGTCGCGGCGATGGTGCGCATCGCCGGAGTGGCTACCTGGCCGGCGCCTTGACGATTTCGCCGCCTTTCATCACAAACGCAACCGACTGCAGCACCTTCACATCCGCAAGCGGATCACCGGCGACACCGACCAGGTCTCCATAACGCCCCACCGCGATTGCTCCAACATCCGGGGAGCGCCCCAGCGCTTCGGCCGCTGTCACGGTAGCGGCCTGAATGGCCTGCATCGGGGTCATGCCCCACTGGACCATCGTGGCGAACTGACGGGCATTGTCGCCGTTGGGGTAAACTCCGGCATCCGTGCCGAAGACCAGCTTCACGCCGGCTTTCAGGGCTGCCTGGAAAGTCTGGCGCTGCTTGAGACCGATGACTCGTTCCTTTTCCAGCGACTCCCTGAACGTCCCGTTGCGCGCGCCTTCGGACATGATGTAGTCATCGTTGTATATGTCCATCGAGAAATACGTGCCGTGTTGCTTCGCAAGCGCGAACGCTTCGGCATCAGCGAGGCTGCAATGCTCGATGGTATCCGCGCCGGCACGAATCGCATCCTTGATTCCCGAGGCGCCGTGGGCATGCACCGCCACTCTCAGGCCCAACATGTGAGCCTCGTCGACCAGTGCCTTCATTTCCTCGAGGCTGTACTGTTGGCCGCCGGCCGTGTCGGTTTTCGACAGCACGCCGCCGGTGGCGCAGAACTTGATGACTTCGGCGCCGTACTTGCGCAGTTTGCGCACGGTGGCCCGGATTTCATCCGGGCCATTGGCCACCGCGGGCGCGGGCACCGTGATGGACGGAGGAAATTCCGTCGAGTCGCAATGGCCGCCGGTGGCACCGATGGCGTAGGTCGCGGGAACGATGCGCGGACCGGGAATGTGGCCGGTTTCGATACCCTGCTTGATCGCGACATCGTCGTAGTTGTCCGAGCCGACATTGCGAATGGTGGTGAAGCCGGCTTCGAGTGTTTTCCTGGCGTTGGCCACGCCAACCACGGTCCAGAAGTTGTCCGTGAACTCGAGGCCCTTGTAGCCGCCGTACTGCGGGTCAGAGGTGATATGCGTGTGCATATCGATAAATCCCGGCAGCAACGTCATGCCGGGCAGGTCGACCCGGCGCGCGCCCGGCGGCAGGGTGCCACCTTGGGATCCAACAGCCGTGATGCGGCCGTCCGCGATGACGATCTGCGGATGGTCGATGGTCTTGCCCGCGATCACATCGATCATGCGATCCGCCGTCACCACCACCGTGTCCGCCCAACCAACATTGACGAGGCCGCAGCTCAGTGCCGCCCATACCCAACGGGCCTTCATATCAGTGGTGTCCTCCCGGACCGTGCACGTGGCCGTGCGCAAGCTCTTCCGCGGTAGCCTCTCGCACTTCGACGAGCTCGATATCGAAGTTCAGGTTCTGGCCTGCCAGCGGATGGTTGCCATCGATCGTGACCATGTCGCCGGTCACGGCGGTTACGATGACCGGGCGCGGGCCCTCCTGCGTCTGGGCGTGCAAGCGCATGCCGACCGTGATCTTGTCGATCCCTTTGAGGGAGCGACGCGGAATTTTCTGGATGAGATCCTTGTTGCGCTCGCCGTAGCCCTCGCCCGGTGTCACTTTGGCAGTCAGTTTGTCGCCGGCGTTCTTGCCTTCGAGCTCGCGCTCGAGACCGGGGACCAGGTTGCCGTGGCCGTGCAGATAGGCGAGCGGCTCACCCGGAGCGGAGCTGTCGATGACCGCGCCCGCGTCATCCTTCAGAGTGTAGTTGAACGTGACGACGGAGTCTTTCTTGATGCTCACAGTATCGATCCCAGGTAGTGCCCGTCGGGTATGATCGGGCGCAGAGGATAGCAGGACTCGTCACATGGCCGAAAACCCCTTCTCGCACCCCAGCGTCTTGCCTTACCAGTTGCCGGCGTTCGACCGTGTGGGCAACGCCGACTACCGGCCCGGCTTCGCGGCCGGGATGCGCCAGCAGCGGGAGGAAGTGCGCCGGATCGTGGACGATCCCCACCCGGCCGACTTCGAGAACACGATTGTCGCCCTGGAGCGCTCGGGGCTGATGCTGAACCGCGTTTCCAGCGTCTTTTTCAACCTGAACGCCTCCAATACCGACCCGGAAATGGAGGCCATCGAAGCCGAAATTGCCCCGCAGCTGCAGGCTCACGAGGATGCGATCTTTCTGGACGCGGCGTTGTTTGCGCGCGTCGCCAAGGTGTATGAGCAGCGCGCCGCCAGCCGCCTGGACCCCGAGTCGCTCCAACTGCTGAACCGTTATTACATCGAGTTCGTGCGCGCCGGGGCCCGGCTGGACGCGGGCGAGAAGGCGCGGCTGCGGGACATCAACGGGGAGTTGTCCTCGCTGACCACGCTTTTCAAGCAGAATGTGTTGAAAGCGACCAAAAGCGGCGCGCTGATCGTGGATGACGTGGCCGAGCTGGATGGACTTTCAGCCGAGCAGATCGGTGCGGCCGCCGCCGCGGCGCAGGCTCGCGGCCTCACCGGCAAGTGGGTGATCGCGTTGCAGAACACGACCAACCAGCCGCCGCTCGCCCAGTTGACGAATCGCGCGGTGCGCGAGCGCCTGTACCGCGCGTCCGAGGCCCGCTGCAACGGCTCGGATCCGGATTGCGACAACAGGCCGGTCATCGCGAAAATCGTGCGCCTGCGGGCGCAGCGCGCTTTGTTGCTGGGCTACCCCAACCATGCCTCGTACCAACTCGAGGATGAGTCAGCCGGCAATCCGGCTGCCGTTCACCAGATTCTGAGCGAGCTGGCCCCGGCGGCCCTGGCGCGGGCCAAGCAGGACGCGGCCGACATGCAAAAGCTGATTGACGCCGAGGCGGCCGCCGCCCATGCCGCATCGTTTGAGCTGCAACCCTGGGACTGGGAATTCTATTCCGAGAAGCTGCGCACCGCGCGTTTCGACTTCGACCAGGCGCAGGTGAAGCCCTATTTCGAGCTCGAGCACGTGTTGCGCGACGGCGTGTTCTACGCCGCGCAGGAGCTCTATGGGCTGACTTTCGAAGAACGCCACGACCTCCCCGTGTATCACCCCGACGTGCGCGTGTTCGAGGTGTTCGATACCGACGGCGAGCCGATGGCCCTGTTCCTGGGCGACTTCTTCGCGCGCGACAACAAGCAAGGCGGGGCCTGGATGAATAATTTCGTCCGCCAGTCCAAGCTGTTGGGTTTGAAGCCCGTGGTGGCCAACAACACCAACATTCCCAAGCCCCAGCCGGGTCAGCCCCAGCTATGTACGTTCGAGGAAGTGATCACCCTGTTCCACGAGTTCGGCCACGCCGTGCACGGCATTTTGTCCAACGTGAACTACCCGCTGCTGTCGGGCACGGCGTTGCCGCGGGATTTCGTCGAGTATCCATCCCAGTACAATGAAATGTGGGCGCGCGAGCCGGCGGTGCTGGCGCATTATGCGCGGCACCACCAGACAGGCGAGCCGATGCCGCAGGACCTGCTGGCGAAGGTACTGGCCGCGCAAAAGTTTGACCAGGGTTTCGCCACCACCGAGTATCTCGCTGCCGCGCTTCTCGACCAGGCCTGGCACCGGATCACCGTGGAGCAGGCGCCGGGTATGGCGGAAGTGGGTCGATTCGAGGCCGCCGCGCTGGCGGCCAACGGCATGGATTACCCGGTTATTCCGCCGCGTTACCACTCAACCTATTTCATGCACATTTTCGCCGGTGGTTACTCCGCTGGCTACTACGCCTACGTGTGGAGCGAGGTGTTGGCGCGGGATACGGGACAGTGGATGCTCGAAAGAGGCGGTCTGACACGATCCAACGGCGAGCGGCTCAGACAGGAAGTCCTGTCGCGCGGCCGCAGTGCCGATCCGCAGACCCTGTTCCGCAACTTCTACGGCGGGCCGCCGCAGATCGGCCCGTTGCTGGATTATCGCGGGCTCACGGACGCAGCCGCGACATGCTGAAGAGCGCGGCGAGGATCGCGAACGCGGATGCCCACCACAGGATGATGTTCGAACCGGTGTCGGGATGGGCGCGGAACAGGATCGCCACCCCGGCCGCCCCCATTGTCTGGCCCAACAATCGAGCCGATGCCAGCATGCCGCCCGCGGCGCCGCTGCGCGCCCGCGGCGCCGCCGACAACAAAGTCCGATTGTTGGGTGCCTGGAAGAAGCCGAATCCCCACCCGCAAAGCGCCATTCTCCAGATGAAGTCGGCTGTGGACCCGCCTGCGGGAAACGCGGCCAACAGGGCCAGTCCCGCCGACATGCAGATCAGGCCCATACTGCCGAGTATTCCGGCCGGATAGCGGTCCGCCAGACGTCCGGCCAGCGGCGCGGAGACCGCCACGGCAACCGGCCAGGGGGTCATGAGCAGGCCGGTCTCGACCGCACTGTGCCCCAGGCGTTGAATTTCAAACGGCAGCGCGACGAGCCCGGCCATCTGTGCCAGGAACGATGCGATCGAGGTAGCCACGGAGAGTGAGAACACCCGGATCCGCAGCAGGTCGAACGGAATGAGGGGCGAGGCGCGATCGATCTCGTGCCGTACCAGTATCCATCCCAACAGTGCGCCGGCCGCGAGTTGGCTGAGTGCCAGCGGCTCGGCGGAGTCGTGCGCCAGAGCCTGTAGCCCGCTGGCCAGGAGTATGAAGGTGCCGGCGTTCAGCACCGCACCCACATAATTGAGCGGGCGGTTCACCTTGGGAGATTCCGGCTGCGCCCGCACGGCAATGACAATAGCAATCAAGCCAATGGGGCCGTTGATTGCGAACAGCCACGGCCAAGGTGCGATGGCCAACACCGCGGAGGCGACCGTCGGTCCTATCGCAGCCGACGTGGCCACGGCAAATGCATTGATACCGATCGCACGACCCAGCATTTTCTGGGGATAGGTGAACCTGACCATCGCGGCATTGGTGCTCATGATGCCGGCCGCGCCCAAGCCCTGGACCACGCGTGCGATGCTCAGTGAGAGAAGCGACTGGGAATGAGCGCAGCCGAGCGAGGCCAGGGTGAACACGACGAGTCCCGATTGAAATACACGCCGGTAGCCGACGATCTCACCCAGGGACGCGAACGGCAGAATCGCAGCGAGAATGGCTATCTGGTATGCGTTGATCACCCAGATGGAGGCGGCGTTGGTGGCATTGAAGTCGCGCGCGATGGAGGGCAGGGCGACGTTCGCGATGCTGCTGTCGAGCACGGACATCATGATGCCCAGGATGGTGGCCGCGATGGACCAATAGCGGCGCGGGACGGGCAACCCGTCGGGGAATACCGGGGCGGCACTTGAAGCCGGAGCAGGGGCTCCCATCTACGTTCCTGGCATGCGATTCAGTCGGCGGCTGATGTACTTCATAACCCCTCTGACCCTGTCGCCCGCATCGTCAATGTGGATGTGCCCATCCGGAACCTCCCGCCGACGCTGCATGGATTCTCCATGCGGGACACCTAACGGCGCGGAGCCTGCCAACCGCCGCCCAGGGCCTTGACCATCGCGACACTGGCCTGGAGCCGCGATGACAACACATTCAACGCCGCTTCTTCGGCATTCAATCGTGTCGTTTGCGCAGCGATCACGCTGCTGTACGGCACCGTACCCGCCTTGTATTGATTCAAGGTCAGCGTCTCGGCTTCACGCGCGGCCCTGACGGCCGCCTCCTCGATGCCCGCGCTTTGTTCCAAAACGCGCAATGTGGTGAGTTGATCCTCAACTTGTTGCAGGCTCGTCAGCACCGTCTGCCTGTAGTTGTCGACGGTCACTTCGTGGGCGGCACGGGCCTGGGCCACCTGCGCACGCCGCAGTCCTGCATCGAAAACAGTGAGTGCCAGCGCAGGTCCAATGGACCAGACCCGGTTCGCACTGCGTATGAGGTGGCTGATGGTGTTGCCCCGGTAGTCATCCGACCCGGTTATGTCCAACGTGGGAAAGAAGGCTGAGATGGCAACTCCGATCTGCGCGTTCGCTGCAGCCACCTGCCGTTCCGCCTCGGCGACGTCGGGGCGCCGTTCAAGAAGAGTGGAGGGAAGCCCCGCAGGCACCGTTGGCACATCATTGCGCATGGCGGAACTGGGAATGGAGAAGTTGGCCGGCTGCTGTCCGACCAGCACCGCGATCGCGTGCTCGAGCAGGCCGCGCTGCAACGGCGCATTGGCCTGCTGAGCCTGGCTGGAGAGCAGTTGCGTCTGTGCGCTGACGACGTCCGCTTTGGCCGCGACGCCGACCCGATAGCGGTTCTCCGTTATCTTCAGGGACTGCTGCTCGGCTGCCACGATGTCATTCAGAATGATCTGCAATTGGTCCTGGGCGCGCAGCTCGAAGTAATCGGTGGCGAGCTCCGCCTGTGCGGCAAGACGCGCGCTCGCCAACGCAGCTTCGCTCGCCTGGAACGAAGCGCGATCGGCTTCCGTCTGGCGGCGGATGCGGCCCCACAGGTCGATCTCCCAGTCGCCCGAGATGCCCAACTGGGTGATGGTCGAGGTGGTACTGCGGGCCGGCGTGTTGGTCGAGATGACGGTCGTACCACCGGTGCCCGTTCCGGTGACAATGGACCCTCCGGCGCTGCCCTGTACCGTGCGAGTGCGGCTGGCATTGAGGTTGACCTGCGGAAAGAACCCAGCCTGCGCTTGTCTTACGACCGCGCGAGCCTCTTCCACGTTGGCGGCCGCCGCCAACACGGTGAGGTTGGAGATGCTGATCTGTTCCTCGAGGCCGTTCAGCACCTCATCGTGAAAGATCTCCCACCACTTGCCCCGATCCAGGGCGTCGTTCGGCTCACTGGGTTTCCAGCCGTCCTGTTCCTTATAGGCGGCCGTCAAATCGATCGTGGGTCGTTTGTATTTAGGCCCCACGGCACAGGCACTCAATAGTGCGCAGCTCGTCGCAACGAGCACTCCCCGAATAATCCGCATCATAGGCTCGCTTGCAGCAACCGGGACTGCCTATGGCGATTCTTGCGGCCCCAGCGGTGGACATACAGGTAAACAACCGGCGTGGTGTACAGGGTCAGCAACTGGCTGACCACGAGTCCGCCCACGATCGAAATCCCCAGCGGCCGGCGCATCTCCGTGCCGTCACCATAAGCCACGGCGAGCGGCAGGGCGCCGGCAATGGCCGCCAGGGTAGTCATCATGATCGGACGGAATCGCAGGGAGCACGCGCGCGCGATGGCTTGCCGTGGAGTCAGGCCCAATGTGCGCTCGGCGTCCAATGCGAAGTCGACCATCATGATTGCATTCTTCTTGACGATACCGATCAACAGCAGAATTCCCAGGAAGGCAATCAGGCTGAACTCCATATCGGTGGCCAACAGGGCCAACAGAGCGCCCACACCCGCGGATGGCAGCGTCGAGAGAATCGTGACGGGTTGGGAGTAACTCTCGTAAAGCATCCCCAACACGACGTAGATGGCCAGCAATGCGGCCAGCAGCATGAGCGGCTGCGCGCTCGTATTCTGTTGGAACAGCCGCGCCGTGCCATACGCGGTGCCGTGAATGGTGGTCGGCATGTGGATCTCGTTCATGGTGCGCTCGATCGCGTCCGTGCCGACCTGGAGCGACTCGCCTTCGGGCAGGTTGTACGAGATCGAGGTGGAAACCGAGGTGCCGGTATGGTTGACGGTCGTGGGAGTGGTGCCTTCCTCGAAGTGGCTGAAGGCGGAGAAGGGCACGACCGTCTCCTTCTTCACGCTTACCGCCGAGCCCGTCGAGGTGTTGCCGCGTCCGGCGTTGGCCAGGGAGTTGGCGGCGAGATTGCGCGCCAGGTCGGAAGCAACATCCGCGGCACTGGTTTTCGCGCCGGCAACGGTCGTAGTGCCGGCCACAGCCTGGGTCGCCTGAGTGCCGCTCACCGCGCCGCCCGAAGTACTGACGTACAGGGATTTGAGTGTGTCAGGGTTCTGCCAGTACTGCGGCGCAACCTCCATCACCACGTGATATTGCTGCGGACTGTACGGGTTGTAGATCGTCGAGACCTGGGACTGCGCGAATGCATCGCCGAGGGTATTGTCGATCTGGCTCGCCGTGAGCCCGAGCCGCGAGGCGGCATCCCGATCCACAATCAGGTCGGCTTCGAGCCCTCCGGGCTGCAGGTCGGTGTCGACATCTTCGACCTCCTTGACGTTCTGCAAAGCAATGCGCAGCTTCTGTGACCAGTTGCGCAGCTCCGTCAGGTCATCGCCCATCAGCGTGTATTGATACTGGGAGTTGGCCGAGCGCCCACCGGGGCCGCCGAAGTCCTGCGCGGCTTGCAGGAAGGTCTGCACACCGCTTACGTGATTTAACTTGGGCCGCAGCCGCGCTATCACACCGTCCGCGGAGGCATCTCGGTCTGCCAGCGGTTTGAGAGTCAGGCTGACACTGGCACTCGCGCCGCCTCCGCCGCCGGGTCCGAAGCCGCCTCCGCCGACCGAGCCGGTCACACTCTGCACCGCGGGATCGCGCTGCAGAATGGCGGCCACTTCCTGCAACTTGGCCTTCATCAACTGGAACGACGCGTCGGCGTCCCCGCGAATGCCTCCCCAGATCTGCCCCGTGTCCTGCTGAGGCATGAAGCCCTTGGGAATCACTATGTAAAGGTAGACGTTCAGGCACACGGTCGCCAGCAGTAAAATCATCATCAGCCGCGGATGGTCCAGCGACCAGGCGAGGGTGTGTTCATATCGTTCGCGCACTCGCTCGAAACGGCGCTCGAACCCGGCGGCGAAGCGCGTGGGCTTGCGCTTGCGGTCACGTCCCAGCAGGCGGGCGCACATCATCGGCGTTGTGGTCAGGGAAATCACGAGCGAGATGAGAATGGCGACCGACAGGGTCACCGTGAATTCGCGAAACAACTTGCCCACGATGCCGCCCGCGAGCTGGAACGGGATGAACACGGCAATCAGCGACAGGCTCATGGAAATAACCGTGAAACCCACTTCCGTGGCGCCCTCGAGGGCGGCCTGCATGCGCGTCATGCCTTCTTCAATGTGCCGTGTCGTGTTTTCCATGACGACGATCGCATCGTCCACCACGAATCCGGTGGCGATCGTGAGGGCCATCAACGAGAAATTGTCGAGTGTGTAATCCAGCAGGTACATCGCCGCGAACGTGCCGATCAACGAGATCGGTACCACCACGGCGGGAATCAGGGCGGCGCGGGCGCTGTGCAGGAACAGGTAGACGACGAAAATGACCATCGCGACCGCGATGAGCAGGGTCTCCTCCACCTGGCGCAAGGACGCCCGGATGGTGATGGAGCGGTCGAATGTCACGACCAGGTCGATCTTGGGGTCGATCGATGCGCGCAATTGAGGCAACTCGGCCTTGACGGCGTCCACGACATCGATGATGTTGGCGCCGGGCTGTTGGAATATCTGGACGGAAATCGCCGGCTTGCCGTTGTAGAGGCCGTAGGTGCGGATGTTTTCCGTGGCCCCGTCCTGCATATCGGTGACTTGCGCCACATCGCCGAGCCGGATCGTGATGCCGTTGCGGTTGGCGATGATCAGGTTCCGGTAGGGCTCGGCTTCCCTTGCGTTGTCGTTCGTGTAGATCTGGTAATGCAGACCTTCTGACTCAATGGCGCCTTTGGGCGCGTTGGCGTTGGCGTTGGAGATCGCTGCGCGAATATCCTGAAGGCCGATGCCGTACTTCGATACGGCCAGCGGATTTATCTCCACGCGCACTGCCGGCAGTGCGGAACCACCCACGTTGACGCCGCCGACGCCGTTGATCTGTGACAGACGCTGCGAGATCACCGCGTCCGCGGCATCGTAAATCTGCCCCTGGGTGAGCACGTCCGAGGTCATCGCGATGGACATCACTGGAAACAGCGAGCTGTTGAGCTTGCGATAGCTCGGATTGCGTGTCAGAGCGGAAGGCAGGTCGGCATGGGAGGCCACGATGGCGGCCTGGACATCCCGGGCGGCCCCGTCGATGTCGCGATCGATGCCGAAAGTGAGCTGAATGTTGGTATTGCCGACACTGCTGCGCGAGGTCATGTCATCGACATCGGCGATCGCGCCCAGATGTCGTTCGAGCGGCGTGGCCACCGAGCTCGCCATGACCTCGGGGCTCGCCCCGGGGAGCTGCGCCGTGACGAAGATGGCGGGCGCCTCGATCTTGGGCAGGGGAGCGACCGGCAGCAGTCCGAAGGCGACGATGCCGCACAAGGCCACGCCGAATGTCAGCAGGATCGTTGCGACGGGTCTGCGAATGAAGGGCGCTGAAATGTTCACGCGGGCCGGTCCGCCAGCTCGGTTGCTTCATCATCGCGTGGGAAGCGCTTCGCCACGCGATCGAACGCGAGGTAGATCACCGGAGTCGTGAACAGGGTGAGAATCTGGCTCACCAGCAAGCCACCGACGATGCTGACGCCCAGCGGGTGCCGCAGCTCCGAGCCGGTGCCCGTACCAAACATGAGGGGCAGGGCGCCGAAGATGGCCGCCACCGTGGTCATGAGGATGGGCCGGAAGCGCAGCAGGCAGGCCTGATAGATGGCCTCGCGGGGGCTCATGCCCTGGGTGCGCTCGGCATCGATGGCGAAGTCGATCATGAGGATCGCATTCTTCTTCACGATGCCGATCAGCAGGATGATGCCGATCAGCGCGATGATCGTCAGGTCATCGCCCGCCAACATCAGCGACAACAACGCGCCGATGCCGGCCGACGGCAGCGTCGACAGAATCGTGACCGGATGAATGAAGCTCTCGTAGAGCACGCCGAGCACGATGTACATGACCAGCACCGCCGCCACCAGCAGCAGCAACTCGTTGGTGAGGTTGCTGCGGAAGGCGAGGGCCGCGCCCTGGAACGTCGTATGAATGCTGGCCGGTGCATTTTCAGCTTTCTCCGCGGCTTCGATCGCATCCACCGCCGCGCCCAGCGATGCCCCCGGGGCGAGGTTGAACGACACGGTGGTCGCCGGGAATTGCGCCAGGTGATTGATCAACAGCGGCCGCGTCTCCACGCTGACCTTGGCGATCGCCGACAGCGGCACCTGGCCTCCGCCCGCGGCGGGTACGTATATGGATGCCAGTGTATCGACCGACTGATAGGACTCCGGGTCGGCCTCCAGGATCACGCGATACTGGTTTGACTGGGTGAAAATAGTCGAGACGATGCGCTGGCCGAATGCGTCGTACAGCGCGTTGTCGACAGTGCCCACGCTGATACCCAGCCGCGCGGCGTTGTCCCGGTCGATGGTGACCTGCACCGCCAGCCCGTTATCCTGCTGGTTGCTCACCACATCCGATAACAGGGGTATCTGTTTGAGGCGGGACACGAGCCTCGGAGTCCAGGCAGAAAGGGCGGCGGCATCCGCGCTCTCCAGCGTGAAATTATATTGAGTACGACTGACCGTGTTGTCCAAGGTCAGATCCTGTACCGGTTGCATGTACAGCGTCATGCCCGGCACGCTGTTCAGGGTCTCGTTGCGCAGCCGCCGGATGATCTCGCTTGCCGTGGTCGAACGCTCGTCGCGCGGCTTCAGGTTGATTAGGAATCGGCCGCTGTTGAGGGTGACGTTGTTACCGTCGACGCCGATGAAAGACGACAGACTGGCGACGTCGGGATCCTTCAGGATCGCCTGCGCGAGGGCCTGTTGCCGTTCAGCCATTGCCGCGTAGGACACGCCCTCGGGAGCATCCGACACGCCTTGAATCAAGCCTGTGTCCTGATCGGGAAAGAACCCCTTGGGAATGACGATATACAGTGCCGCGGTGATGACCAGAGTCCCGGCTGCGACCCACAACGTCAGGCGTTGATGATCGAGGACCCAGTTGAGCCTGCGGCCATACCAGTCAACCATTCGGCCGAACCAACCGGAATCGGGCGGCTCGTCCCCTTGATCGTGGTGCTGCTTCAGCAGGTTCGCGCACATCATGGGAACCAGCGTCAGCGAGACCACCGCCGAGATCAGAATTGTCACGGCCAGCGTCACCGCGAATTCGCGGAACAGGCGTCCCACCACGTCTTGCATGAAGAGCAGGGGAATCAATACGGCAATCAGCGACACCGTCAGCGAGATGATCGTGAACCCGATCTGGCCGGCGCCTTTGAGCGCTGCCTGCAGGGGGCGCTCACCCTGCTCGATGTAGCGCGAAATGTTCTCGATCATCACGATGGCATCGTCGACCACGAAGCCGGTCGCGATGGTCAGCGCCATCAGCGACAGATTGTTGAGACTGAATTCCGCCAGGTACATGATGGCGAAGGTGCCGATCAGAGAAAGCGGCACCGACAGGCTGGGAATGAGGGTCGCGCGCGCATCCTGCAGGAACAGATAGATCACGAGCACGACCAACACGACGGCCAGGATCATTTCGAACAGCACATCCTTGATGGACGCCCGGATGGTCGTCGTCCGATCCGTCAGGATATCGACATCGACGCCGGGTGGCAGGGAGGCCTTCAGTTCCGGCAGCAACGCGTGGATTCGATCCACCACGGCCACGACATTCGCGCCCGGCTGGCGCTGGACATTGAGAATCAGCGCCGGAGTGCCGTTCATCCAGCCGCCCAGCTTGGTGTTTTCGGCGCCTTCCACCAGCGTCGCAACGTCTTTCATGCGAACGGGCGAACCGTTGCGATAGGCGATGATGATGTTGCCGTACTCTTCGGAGCTGCGTATCTGATCGTTGGTGTTGATCGTGTAGGCGCGAGCCGGACCGTCCAGCGTGCCCTTGGCGCCGTTCTGGTTGGCAGTGCTGATGGTCGTTCGCAGATCGTCGAGGTTGAGGCCGTAGGCAGCCAGCGCACGCGGATTGACCACAACCCGGACAGCCGGCCGCTGTCCGCCGCTGATGCTCACGACACCCACGCCCTTCAACTGCGAGATCTTCTGAGCGATGCGCGTGTCCGCCATGTCCTGAACCTGGGTCAGAGGCATTACCGCGGAGGTAATTCCGAGCGTCAGGACCGGCGCGTCAGCGGGGTTGACCTTGGCATAGATCGGGGGCGCGGGCAGGTCCTGGGGTAACAGGTTCTGGCCGGCACTGATGGCGGCCTGCACTTCCTGCTCGGCCACATCGATGGCCAACGTGAGGTTGAATGTGAGCGTGATGACCGAGGCTCCGGCCGAGCTCGTCGATGACATCTGGTTCAGTCCAGGCATCTGACCGAACTGCTTCTCCAACGGCGCGGTGATCGCCGAGGTGACCACCTCGGGGCTGGCGCCCGGATAAAACGTCTGCACCTGGATGGTCGGGTAGGCCACTTCCGGCAGCGCCGACAGGGGCAGTTGCACATACGCAATCAGGCCCACGGCCAGGATCGCCAACATCAACAGTGTCGTGGCGACCGGCCGGAGGATGAAGAGGCGCGACGGGTTCATTGCCGTGGTGGGGATGACGGCGGCTGTGGCCCCTTGCCGCGGTGCTGGCCGTTCCATTTGCCGTTGCCGCGCTTCTGCGGCTGTCCCGGCGCCGCGGTTGTCGGATGTTGAGGCGTATCCGCCGGCAGAATGACTGATGCGCCGTCCCTGAGGCGGTCGCCGCCCTCGGTCACCACAATATCCCCGGCGCGCAGGCCTTTGGTAACCGCGACCCGCTCGCCGTCGACGACGCCGAGGGTCACGGGCCGCACGGACACGGTGTTGTCCGTCGTGTTGACCAGGTAGACAAACGTACTGACGACGCCGTTCGGAGCCCCGCGATGCACGGCGGAATTCGGCATCACTATCTGATCGTGCAAGGTATTGACTATGAGTTGAATGTTCACGAACTGGTTGGGAAACAGGCGCCCGTCCGCATTCGCAAACAGCGCGCGCAGCTTGATCGTACCGGTGGTCGTATCGATCTGGCTGTCGACCGCTTTTACCAGACCCACGCCGAGCTTGGAGTCGTTGCCCTTGTCGTAGGCTTCCGCGCTCAGGGCGTTGCCTGCCTGTAGCTGATCCATCAGCGCGTTCACGTGGTCCTCCGGAATCGCGAAGATCGCGGAAATCGGCTGCAGCTCGGTGACCACCACCAGGCCATTGGTATCGCCCGGCGTCACGTAGTTTCCCTGGTCCACCTGACGCAGGCCGACACGGCCGCTCACCGGTGAGACGATGTGCGCGTAGCCCAGGTTGATCTGCGCGGTCCGGACGGCGGCCTGGTCGGATTCAATCTGGCCGCTGTACTGGTCGACCAGCGCGCGCTGCGTATCGAGCTGCTGCTGCGCAACAGAATCCTCCTTGATCAATTCCTCGAAGCGCCGCAGGTCGAGCTTGGCGTCCGCGAGCAGGGCCTGGTCCTTGCGCAGGCTGCCCTTCGCCTGCTCCAGTGCCGCCTGGAAGGGCCGCGGGTCGATTTCGGCGAGCGCCTGACCGGCCTTCACGAGCTGGCCTTCCTGGAAGAGGACGTGGGTGAGAATGCCGCTCACCTGGGGTCGTACGGTGACCGTGGCCAGAGCCGTGATCGTGCCCAGGGCGGGAATCCGGATCTCGATGTCTCCGGACTGCACCGTTGCGACGGTCACCGCGACGGCGCTGTTGGGGCCGCCGCCGGCACCCCGGCGACCGCCGCCGCCCATGGCCGTGAGACCTCCACGGCCGCCTCCGGGCCGGCCACCCTCCAGGGCAGCCAGCTCCTGCTGGTGCCTGTGGTGCCTGAGGATCAGGAGCACCAGCGCTGTGAAGGCGATGACTACGAGGATGACGGCGCGATATCGGCGAAAGAACGATCTCGGCGGCTGAGCCGGCTCGTTTGTCTCATTCTCTTGTTCGTTTACCACTGATCCACCAGCTAAAGACTCCCTATTCGGCCTGCCCGACCGCGGCAGGCCCCGAGCGTTGACTGCGCAACCGGGGTCGAAGTTTCCGCAAGATTACGCTTCAGAGACTGTAAGCAAGTGTTGCTTTGCCTTTGCCGGGCAATCCGCTGGCGGCATCTTAATTGCTGTGTGCCATGGCATGCACACTTCCTCGCGCCTGTTGGCTTGCGGTCTGGCGGTGCTCGTCGCAGGTTGCGGGGGCAGGGCGCGGCTGCCCCTCGAGGCCGGAATGGGAGCGCATCCGCAACTGCCGCCGCCGCGGCACTCGCTCATCCCGGTCCTGAACATCGCGCCCGCCAGAGGCTGGCCGCCTGGCGGCACGCCCGTTCCCGGTGAGGGGCTGAGCGTGACGGCCTTTGCGACGGGGCTCGATCATCCGCGCTGGCTGTATGTATTGCCCAATGGCGATGTGCTGGTCGCGGAAACCAACGCGCCGCCCAAGCCGCAAGACGGCAAGGGTCTGCGGGGCTGGGTCCAGAAGCAGGTCATGAAACGCGCGGGATCGATCACACCGAGCGCCAACCGGATCACCCTGCTGCGGGATACCACGGGAGCGGGGCAGGCGGATGCGCGTTTCGTGTTTGCCGACAAGTTGAATTCGCCGTACGGCATGACGCTCGCGGGCAGCACGTTTTACGTCGCGAGCTCCGATGCCATTGTCAGGTTTCACTACGCCGAAGGCGATACTCACCTCACAGGTCCGCCGACCCGGGTGACCGAGCTGCCGGCAGGTCCCATCAATCATCACTGGACCAAGAATCTGATTGCCAGCGAGGATGGCGCGCGACTGTATGCCACGGTGGGATCCAACAGCAATGCGGGGGAGAACGGGCTCGCCGCCGAGGCAGGGCGGGCCGCCGTGTGGGAAATCGATCCCGCCACGGGTCGACACCGTATCTACGCGGCGGGGTTGCGCAACCCCAATGGGCTCGCCTGGGTTCCATCGACCGGTCAGCTCTGGACCGTCGTCAACGAGCGCGATGAGCTCGGCAGCGATCTGGTGCCTGACTACATGACGCCGTTGGTGGACGGCGGCTTCTACGGATTCCCGTTCAGCTACTACGGTTCCCACATCGATGCGCGAGTGAAGCAGCGGCGACCTGACATGGTTGCGAAGGCCATCGTGCCCGAGTATGCCCTCGGAGCACACACCGCTTCGTTGGGACTCGTCTACGAGCCGGGCCTGCCGGGACGCCCGGCCGGGCCCTTTTCGCCGGGAATGTTTGTCGGCCAACACGGTTCCTGGAATCGCAGGCCGCTCAGCGGCTATCGCGTGGTGTTTGTCCCGTTCCGCGACGGCCGTCCGGCAGGACAGCCGATCGATGTGTTGACCGGCTTCGTCGATGCGCGAGGTGCCGCGTGGGGTCGGCCGGTCGGCGTGGCCTTGGACAAACAGGGCGCGTTGCTCGTAGCCGATGATGTTGGCAACGCAGTTTGGCGCGTAACCCTCGCGCCATAGGTATAATCCAGGGGATGCCCGCTGCACATGAGAAAAAAAACAACTGGGTCTGGCTGACTGCGCTCGGCATCGTTTACGGAGATCTCGGCACCAGCCCGCTGTACACATTGCAGACGGTTTCGCAGGCGATGGGTGGCCAGTTCACCCCCGCAAGCGCCCTGGGCATTCTCTCCCTCATCTTCTGGACCCTGGTCATCACCGTCTCGGTGAAGTACTGCGCCTTCGTGATGCGCGCGGACAATCACGGTGCGGGTGGAATCATGGCTCTGATGTCTCTCGTTGGCGCGAACAGCTTCACACGCGGAGCGCGGGTTCGAGCTCTGACCGTGATGGGACTGCTGGGCGCCTCTCTCATTTACGGCGATGGCGTCATCACGCCCGCAATCTCCGTCTTGAGCGCGGTCGAGGGTGTCAACGTCGTCAGCGATGCGCTCAAATCCTTCGTGATGCCCATGGCCGTCGTCATTCTCATCGCCCTGTTCGCGGCGCAGCGCTTCGGGACCGAAAAAATCGGCAGTGCGTTTGGTCCGATCATGCTGCTGTGGTTCGTGGTGATCGCCGTGCTCGGCGTCCGTGGAATCATTGGCAACCCGCACGTTGTCGTCGCCGCGAATCCCGTGCACGCGATCGAATTCATGGCGCATCACCGCGAGGTCGGCTTCCTGGTGTTGGGCGGCGTGTTCCTGTGTATCACCGGTGCAGAGGCGCTATACGCCGACATGGGGCACCTGGGTCGCGGACCCATCCGCCGCTCGTGGTATCTGATCGTGCTGCCGGCACTCCTGCTGAGCTACGCCGGCCAGACCGCGCTGTTGATTGAGAAGAAGGCCGTCGCCGGCAATCCTTTTTTCCAGCTTGCACCCGGCTGGGTGGTGTACCCGCTGGTCGTGCTCGCCACCCTGGCCACGGTGATTGCGAGCCAGGCCATCATCACGGGCTCATTCTCGATGACCCGGCAAGCCATGCAACTCGGCTGGCTGCCCGGTGTCAACATCCGGCAGACCTCGGACGAGACCTATGGACAGATCTATGTTCCCGCCGTGAATTGGATGATGATGATCGCTACCGTGGCGATCGCGGTGGCTTTCGGCAGCTCCGACAGGCTGGCGGGTGCGTACGGTACGGCTGTATCCACAACCATGTTACTGACCACGTGCCTCTTGTACGCGGCGATGCGCCGGATCTGGCATTGGTCGCTGGCGGTATCGCTCGCCGTAGCCGGCGTCTTCCTCATCGTGGACCTGGCGTTCTTCTACGCCAACCTGCTGAAGATTGCGGAGGGAGGCTGGCTGCCCCTGACTCTGGGGGCCGGACTCTTTTTCATCATGAGCACCTGGCGGTCGGGCCTGGACTGCGTGCACGACGCACTGGCGGGATCTGCGGAGGACTCGCGGAAATTCCTGGCCGACCTGGCCGCAAACAAGATCCCACGTGTTCCCGGGACAGGTATTTTCCTCACGAAGTCACCACAAACGATTCCGCCTCTGATGATTTATCACGTCCAACACATGGGATCGCTGCATGAGCGGGCGGTGACGCTGACCGTAGAGTTCGAGGAGACACCGCGGGTTGAGCCTGAAAGGCGCTGCCAGGCCGAGCACATCGGGGAGGGCATCTGGCATGCTGTCACGCGCTTCGGCTTCATGGAAATCCCGGACCTGTGCCGGGCGCTCAGCGATCTCGAGCATCTGGATCCGAAACTCGACACCGACGGCGGGATCTACTTCGCGGCGCGGGATCTGATCGTGCGCAAGCCCGGGCACACGCGACTGCCTCGCTGGCGGCTGGCGCTGTTTGCCTTTCTGTTCCGCAATGCCGTCAAGGTGGTCGACCGCTTTCGCCTGCCGTCCCGCAATGTGGTGGAAGTAGCTCGCAAGATAGAGGTGTGAGGGGCATGCACAAGGGGTTGTTCGGCTCGGTGGTACTCATCGGAAGCTCGCTCGTTCTGGCGGCCGACGAAGCTGAAGCGCCGTTTCTGCGCGAGAACGCGGCCGCCATGACGAAGATGATGGCTGCAATGGCAGTGGCGCCGAGCGGCGACGTTGACAGGGATTTCGTCGCGACTATGGTGCCGCATCATCAAGGCGCGATCGAGATGGCGCAGGCGCAGTTGCGGTATGGACACAATGAGCAGTTGCGGCGCATTGCGCAGCAGATCATCGTGGATCAGACACAGGAGATCGCGGTGATGCGTCTGGCGGTCCGGGATGATCCCAAATGAGGTTGGCGTTCGCTGCGCTGGCCTGGGGTGTGGGCAGTGCGTTCGCCGGGCAGGTCCCGGGCCCGATCTCGGCGCCTGAGATTCCCATCACCCACCGCGACCGGGTGTACGCAGCCGAGCAGTTTTCCAACACCGTCTCGGTGACGGATGCCGCGGACAACACGCTGCTGGGTGTGATCCGTCTGGGCGATCCCTCGCCGGGCAATTTCAGTCCCCTGTACCGCGGGCAACTGCTGGTTCACGGCCTGGGTTTTTCTCCCGATCATCGCACGTTGTTGGTGGTGTCCATCGGCTCCAACTCCGTGACCTTCATCGACACCAACACCAATGCCATCAAGCACACGACGTACGTGGGCCGCTCGCCCCACGAGGCGTTCTTCACGCCGAACGGCGAGGAAGTCTGGGTGACGGTGCGCGGCGAGGACTACATCGCGGTCCTCGATCCCAGGACCTATGAAGAGAAGACCCGGATCAGGGTGCCCAGCGGCCCGGGAATGCAGATTTTCTCTCCGGATGGGAAATATGCCTACGTCTGCTCGTCGTTCAATCCGGAGACGGTCGTCATCACGGTCGCGGACCACCAGATTGTCGGACACGTTGCCCAGATGAGCCCGTTCTGCCCCAATATCGCGGCGACGCCGGACGGCAAGCAGGTGTGGATGACATTGAAGGACACCGGCAAAACGCAGGTGTTCGAGGCAAAGCCGCCGTTTTCCGTACTGCGGGCCATCGATACCGGTCCGATTACCAACCATGTCAATTTTGCCCGCGTCAACCGGCAGATCTATGCCTATGTGACCGTGGGTGGCCTGAATGTGGTGAAGGTTTTTCGGGTATCGGACGGCGTGCAGGTGGCAACCGTGGCGGTCGGCAAGCTGCCGCACGGCGTCTGGCCATCCGGCGACGGTAAGCGGATGTATGTAGGGCTCGAGAACGGCGACAGTCTGATCGCCATCGACACGGCTACCAACAGGGTGATCGCGGAAACGCCGATCGGGCAGGGGCCGCAGGCGATCGTTTACGTTCCAGGGGCCGTGACCGAGGGAAACGGGGCGCAGGGACTGCGGCCGCTGGGTGTCGCGGGAGAGGTGGCGCACCTCACGATGGCACCTGCGAGTGGTGCGTCCCCAGGTGGCGCGGTACCCGCGCCGACCAGCGTGTCATTGTTTGACCAGGGTTTGTTGCAGGTCCTGCAGGTCAGCGCCACGGGGTTGCAGCCGCGGCAGCCCTATCTGCTGGCGCTGGCGGAAAAGCCGGACGGGACCGGAGCACTGCAGCCGCTCGCGTCGTTTGCTACCAACGCCACGGGGGCTGCGATCGTGAATGCCATAGGGCCCATTCGGCAGATCGTCGAAGTGAAGGCATCGACGATGCGTCGCTACCTGGTGATCGTTTCAGGATCGGCCGCGCATCCCGGGGAGGTAGTACAAGTTCAGGTGCCGTAGTCTCATTGGCGCGGCACTGGCCGCGCGGAGCCCGACGTCGTCGCACGCCCCCTGCGCGGGCCGGGCAAAAAGCGTGGCCCCTTCCATGACAGATAGGGGCCGGCTGCGTTTTCGTAGCGTGAGGATCAGCCGCGCCGCTGTTCCTTCTTCTCTTTCTTGGCTGCACGCTTCTCTTCCGGCGTGCGCTTGGCTTCCTTCTTGGTCTCTTTCTTACGGTCCATGCCCTTGCTCATACATCTGCCCTCTTCAGTTCCGGATCAAAGGAATCCCATGCCGCTTGATCTTACGATAAAGCGTGTTGCGGCTGATGCCCAACTGTGTGGCAACGTGACTCATGACCCAGTCGTTCTTCTCGATGACGCGCAGCAGGGCCTCCCGCTCGGCGTGCTCCAATGAAATGTCCTGTTCGCTCGGCGCCGGCACGTGGCGCCCGGGGTGGGTAATCTCCGGTGGTAGATCGCTCACGCGGATGACTCCGTTTTCGCAAATGGCCAGCGCCGTTCGAATCGTATTGCGCAACTCGCGAATGTTGCCGGGCCAGTCGTAGCTCGCCAGGCGATCGAGGGCGGCGCCTTCAATGGAAGCGCTGGATCCGGCGGGGATCTCGCTGGCGATGCACTTGCGGATGAGCGCTTCCTTATCGCGACGAGCCGCCAGCGCCGGCAGCTCGAGAGTGATTCCGTTCAGGCGGTAGTACAGGTCCTCACGGAACATCCCGCGGGCGAGCAATTCACGCAGATTCCGGTGCGAGGCGCAGATCACCCGCAGGTCCACCTTGACGGACGTCTCGCTGCCGAGGGGCGTCACTTCCTGATCCTCCAGGACCCGCAACAATCGGGTCTGCAGGCTGAGGGGCATGTCCCCGATCTCATCGAGGAACAACGTGCCGCCCGAGGACTGGGCGATCCGGCCGCGCATGCCTTCGCGGCGGGCACCCGTGAAGGCTCCGGCGGTGTATCCGAACAACTCGCTTTCGATCAGCGTCTCGGGGATCGCGGCGCAGTTGACCGCGACAAAGGGGCGCCGCGCCCGGTTGCTCGCCAGGTGGATCGCCCTGGCAAAGGCTTCCTTGCCCGACCCGGTCGGCCCCCGGATCAACACCGAGACCGCGCAGTCGGCCACCCGCTGAGCGTTGCGCATATTGCGCAGCATCAATGGGTCGAAACCGGCGAGGTCCTCCAAGGTCAGGACCGTATCCGAGTGCGTCCCCGGCAGGCGAATGACCGTACGGCCGGCCCCGATCTGCGCGGCACCCGCGGGTGTCGCTCGTGGGGACCTGTTGTGTTGCCCCGCGGAACCCAGGCTCGCGAAATAGCGGCGCCCATGCAGGTTGTCACGCAATTCGTACATGGCCCGGCGGCTCGATGAGGCGCCTGCCATCAGCTCATCGAAGGTGGCATCGAAAATATCGGCAATGGAGCGCCCCACGATGTCCTTGTGATCGTTCGCTCCCAGCAGGCGCAGCCCCGTCATGTCGGTCGCCACGACGATACCGTCCGCGGAAACGGCCATCGCGCCGTCGTGCAACAAGTCGACAAACTCGGGCCGATGGTGAAAACGTAACAGCGCATCGCCCTGGTGCCGGCGCAGGAACAGGCATTTTTCGATCAGGCGGGCCGATGAATTGACGAGTGCGATCGTGTGCATCTGCGACTCGCGCGAGCCCTCCGCGCTCACGCTGGAGGCATCGAGCACGGCGACGACGCGCCCGTAAGGATCATGTATCGGAGCCGCTGAACAGGACAGTCCGATGTGGCGTGACCGGAAGTGATCTGACTGGTGGATGGTGATCGGTCGCGATTCGGCGGCGCAGGTACCTATGCCGTTGGTGCCCTCGCGTTCCTCACTCCACTGCGCACCCACGATCAAACCCGCCTGGATGAACATGCGCTTGAGAGCTGGATCGATCTTTTCGCACAGGATCACGCCCGAGGTATCGGCCAGCAGCAGCGCATAGCCCGAGCCGGAAATCTGCTCGTAGAGCGAGTCCATTTCCGCGCGTGCGATCTGCACCAGCTCCTCATGCTCGGCCTGCAGATCCTTGACTCGGGTTTGATCGAGCACCGTGGGCTGATAGTCCACGGCGGGATCGAGATTGAAGTCATTCAAACAACGCCGCCAGGACAGTCCTACCGTGGGCGCCAACGCGGCGGCCGCGGGTTCGTGAGTCCCGCATCCGGCGACGCGGATCACCAGATCGGCGTGGGGCACGGGATCCGCAGGCGATACCAGCCCCGTAGTGCAGCGATCGACGCTCATGTCTTACCCCCTCGCATATCGGAAGCTACGCGGGATACCATCTGTGTCAAGGGGGCGCTGACATATATACCGGATATGACACACCCGAGCGGGCCCGGTTCCGCCGTTACGGCCCCTGCGGCGGCCCCCAGCCGCGATTTCGGAATGGTATGGCGTTTGCTTGGCCACCTCCCGCACCGCCGTCGCCGACCAGGAGATTTCACAGATGAGCAGTCCAAGCCCCCTTCGGGCCCAGGAGCCCGACATCCGTCAAAGCGCCTCGTTCAGTAAGCATCTGAAGGGGCTGGAACGCAGCATTCCGCTGCGCTCGCGCTATGAGAATTTCATAGGCGGCAAGTGGGTGGCGCCCGTGAAGGGCGGCTACTTTGACAACGTGTCGCCGACCACCGGCCAGGTGATCTGCCAGATCGCCCGTTCGCAGGCGGAAGACGTGGAAAAGGCGCTGGATGCCGCGCATGGCGCGGCCGGTGGCKGGGCCAAAMCCGCCGTGGCCGCGCGCGCCCGCGCCTTGAACCTGATTGCCGACCGGATGGAACAATACCTGCCGTTCCTGGCAGCGGTTGAGACATATGACAACGGCAAGCCGATCCGGGAAACGACCCTCGCCGACATCCCGCTCGCGATCGATCACTTTCGCTATTTCGCCAGTTGCGTGCGGGCCCAGGAGGGCTCCATCGGCGAGATTGACGATGACACGGTGGCGTATCACTTTCACGAGCCGCTCGGAGTCGTGGGGCAGATCATTCCGTGGAACTTCCCCCTCCTGATGGCGGCGTGGAAGCTGGCGCCGGCTCTGGCCGCGGGTAACGCCGTAGTCCTCAAGCCGGCGGAACAAACACCCCTGTCCATTGTGGTGTGGGCTGAGCTCATCCAGGACCTGCTGCCCCCGGGTGTGCTCAATATCGTCAACGGGTTCGGTCTCGAGGCGGGCAAGCCGCTCGCGTCCAACCCGCGAATCAACAAGATTGCCTTCACCGGCGAGACCACCACCGGCCGCCTGATCATGCAATACGCATCGGAAAACATCATTCCGGTGACGTTGGAGTTGGGCGGCAAGTCGCCGAACATCTTCTTTGCCGATGTGATGAGCGAGGAGGACTCGTTCGTCGACAAGGCGTTGGAAGGCTTCGCGATGTTTGCCCTGAACCAGGGTGAAGTGTGTACGTGCCCCTCGCGCGCGCTGGTGCAGAAGTCGATCTATGACAGGTTCATGGAGCGTGCGGTCAAACGTGTCGAGGCGATCAGGCAGGCCGACCCGTACGAAATGACCACGCAGATCGGCGCCCAGGCCTCGAACGATCAATTCGAGAAAATCCTCTCGTACCTGGATATCGGCCGCAAGGAAGGCGCAAAGGTGCTGGCGGGCGGCAGCGCCAACAAGCTGCCGGGCGATCTCGCCGGCGGTTATTACATCAGGCCGACGATCTTCGAGGGGCACAACAAAATGCGTGTGTTCCAGGAGGAGATCTTCGGGCCGGTGGTGTCGGTCACCCCGTTCGACACTCCCGAGCAGGCGCTGGAGATAGCGAACGACACGTTGTATGGGCTCGGGGCCGGTGTCTGGACCCGCAACATCAACCAGGCGTATCGCTTCGGCCGGGGGATCAAGGCCGGCCGTGTCTGGACGAACTGCTATCACGCCTATCCGGCGCATGCCGCTTTCGGCGGCTACAAGCAGTCCGGCATCGGTCGCGAGACGCACAAGATGATGCTCGACCACTACCAGCAGACGAAAAACGTGCTGGTCAGCTACGGGGAGAAGGCGCTGGGCTTCTTCTGATGGCTGACGACTCGAACAGCAATGTGGTTGAGCTCGATCCGGGCCGTGTCGGTGTCACCGATGCGGCCCGCAAGCTCATCGAGCAGCTCAAGCGCGAACACGGCCCTTTGATGTTTCATCAATCGGGGGGCTGCTGCGATGGCAGCGCCCCGATGTGCTTTCCGGTCGGCGAATTCAAGCTGGGAGGCGTTGATGTCAAAGTGGGCGAGATCGCCGGTTGTGAGTTCTGGATGGATCGCGAGCAGTACAAGCGTTGGGCGCACACGCGCTGGACTGTGGATGTTGTGCCGGGACGGGGCGCCAGTTTCTCGGTCGAAGCGCCGACCAACCTGCGATTCCTGATCCGCTCCTCTATGTGCGCACTGCCTTAGGCGCACCGGGCAGGCATTCGAGCTCCTTGCGATCCCACTTCGCCGTCTCGGCGGCGGCCTCGTACGTGCTCTGCAGAAACTCCAGGAGCAGGGCGTCGGGGTCGGATGCTTTGCGTACCTCATCGTACGGGAGCACGAATTCGCCCAGCGCCTCGTTGAAGGTCCCGTGTTCGACCGGTTGGTTCCTGAAATCCGCCGGAGTCGGGTACGCATACGAGTAGAACGCCGCGTAGTCGATTCCACCGCCACCCGGCCAGAAGCCCGCGCTGCTCACTTCATGCGAGTACGCTTCCTGCATCACGCGGGTATCCAAACCCGGTACTGTCCCGGTGAACGCCGGCGCCCGGCGGCCCGAAAAGCGGGTGACGGCCAGATCGAAGCTGCCCCAGAAGAAATGCACGGGACTGGCCTTGCCCGTGAACCCGGTGCGGAATTGTTTGAACACCCGGTCGATCTGGACCAGGGCCTGCCAGAAGCGCCGGGCGGATCCGCCATCGTAGGTGCGGTGAGCGCGGTCCGCGGTGAAGCGCACGGCGTCGGGTATCTCGCAGGGATATTCGCTGATGATCACCGGCACCTGCAACTCTTGCAGCGTTGTCATCAATTGCGCGTAGAAATCGGCAACGGTCAGCGGTCGCAGCGGGACCGTGCGCGTCGCACCGTCACTGACATTGACGATGAGCTGCTGCGCGATGAAGTCGAAATGTATTTCGAAGCTGCGCTCGCCGTGTGGGATCGGCGAAGTCGTCAGTCCGCGGGACGTGACATACAGGGCGACGTGCCAGCTGTGATTCAGCCAGGGAGTTTGGGTCAGGCGGATCTTGCCGACGATCTGGGTCCACAGGTGCAGCGTGGTCTGCGTGTCGCGCCAGGCGAGGTATTCAAGCTCTGGCCAGACTGTTGACATGATGGTTGACTCTCACCCCGAAGGGGCAGGCGTGGGCGATGAGTGCCATGTTACGCTAAATCATCTTGCAGACGGAGTCGCGTTCATGACTGTTTCCGCTGTGAAATCCGGCAAGTTCCGCATCGGAGCGGATATGGAAGTGGTGCGCCTGGGCTTCGGATCCATGCGGCTCACGGGTCGCGGCATCTGGGGACCGCCGGCCGATCACGCCGCCGCCATCACGACTCTGAAGCGGGTTCCCGAGCTGGGAATGAATTTCATCGATACCGCCGATTCCTATGGCCCGAATGTGGCGGAGGAGTTGATTCGCGAAGCGCTGCACCCGTACCGGGGAGTCTTCGTCGCCACCAAGGGGGGGCTGGCGCGCACCGGGCCCGATCAATGGACGCCGCTGGGCCGGCCCGAATACCTGATCCAACAAGCCTATACGAGTTGCGCCAGATTGGGGGTACAACAAATCGATCTGTGGCAGTTGCACCGGATCGATCCGAAGGTGCCGCGGGATGAGCAGTTCGGAGCGGTCAAGCAGTTGCTCGACCGGGGCGTCATCCGGTACGCGGGGTTGAGCGAAGTGTCGGTGGCCGACATCGAGGCGGCCTCGAAGGTCTTCGAGGTGGCCACGGTTCAGAACCTTACAACCTGGTGGACCGGGGCAGCGAGGATGTGTTGGATTACTGCACGCGCCACCGGATCGGGTTCATCCCGTGGTTCCCCCTGGCGGCCGGGGATCTCGCAGCTCCCGGCTCGGTGCTCGACACCATTGCCCGGAACTACCGAGCAGCGCCCAGTCAGGTGGCGCTCGCCTGGATCCTCGAGCGCAGTCCGGTGATGCTGCCCATTCCCGGCACCTCGAATCCGGCGCACCTCGAGGAGAACGTTGCGGGGGCGGATATCCCGCTTTCCGAAGAAGATTTCCGGGCTCTGGATGAGGCGGGCAAAAGCGGGCGATAATTGTTCCATGAAATTATATTCGTGGAACGTCAACGGCATCCGCGCCGTCCTGAAGAAGGGCCTGTTTCAACCATTTATTGAAGGCCACAAGCCCGATGTCCTGTGCCTTCAGGAGACGAAGGCCGAGCGGGGGCAGATCGAGATCGAGCTGCCCGGCTACCACGAGTTCTGGCACTCGGCTGTCAAGAAGGGATATTCCGGCACTGCCATCTTCACCAGGGAAAAGCCGCTCGCCGTCATCAACGGCTTTCCGGCCGAATTCGCCCGGAAGTATGATTTCGCCGACGAGCTGAAGCGCGATAGCGCCGAGGAAGGGCGCGTCATCACAGCTGAGTTGCAGAGCTTCTTTGTAGTGACGGTCTACACGCCGAATGCCAAGGATGACCTCAGCCGTCTGAAATTACGCCATGGCCATTGGGATCCGGCCTTCCTTGCCTACGTGAAGCAGCTGGAGAAGAAAAAGCCCGTGATCTTCTGCGGCGACCTGAACGTCGCTCACACGGAGTTGGATCTGGCCAATCCCAAACCGAACCGCGGCAAGAAGGGCTTCACCGAGGAGGAGCGCCAGGGGTTCCAGAACATGGTGGACGCCGGGTTCGTGGACACATTCCGGCTGTTCAAGCAGGGCAACGGACACTACTCGTGGTGGAGTAACTTCGCGAACTCACGGGCGCGCAACGTGGGGTGGAGAATCGACTACTTTCTGACTTCCGGGGCGTTGAAGTCGAAGGTCAGGGCGGCTGAAATCCATCCCGACATCCTGGGCAGTGATCACTGCCCGGTAAGTGTCACTATCGGGTGATAGGCCGGCGCGCGGTCCACCGCTCAGGCGTGCAGGTCGCGGCGTTGGCCGCCCAGTGCCGCGGCGATGCACGCGATGAATGCGCCGACCAACATTGATAGCGCCGTGAAGATGGAAGTCTCCGCGGCGGCCTTTCTCGTTCTGTCGGCCAGCTCGCGCGCCTTCAGATCGGCTGCCTTCGCCTGGGCGATGGCGCTATCGACTCGCTTTTGGGCTTCCTCGGTCGAGACTCCGGTTCGCGAGGCGACCAACTCCGCCAGGTAGGCGCGATCTGACGTTGGCACGTCGCCTGTTACAACGCCGTTCGCTAGAATGCGCGCGGCTTCCGCTCTGGCCTCTGTCGTTGACGTGGCTGAATTTGTTTGCGACGAGCGGAATAGCAGGTCCATGTCGTAGCTTCCCGCGGAGGCTGGGGATGTGGCTGATCTCGAGGATGCACCGACTCCCCGGGTTGCTGAGTCTAGTCCGCCCGCAGTGGATGGGCCAAGACCGTAGTCCGCGCCTTGCGCCGCGGTGGCTCCGCCAGCGCCTGCGGCGGCTCCCGCGCCCACAGTGGCCGCGGCGTTTACCCCACCGCTGATTGCAGAACCGGCCGCGGAAGCGAGGAACCCTGCCACGATGACCGTCCCAACCGCCCAAGTAATGAACCCATGTGCGGTATCCCGAAAGAACACCTCATGAGTATGGGTGTTAGCCCACTTCGTCCGTAGCCGTCCCGCCAAGTAGCCACCCAATCCGGCCGACAGCCACTGCACGACAATCAGCCAGACCGCGGTCATCCATGCGACCTCCGTCGCCGACGCACCGCTGCCACGCCAGGGTGAAACGCTCGCCAGTCCAAGACCCGAACCAAGCGCCACGAGTACGATCGAGGCGGCCGCGGCGACGACGGCCCCACCGAAGATGGCGGGCCAGGTCACGGCGGAAACCGAAGATTCCGGTGTGGCGAATCGAGTCGGATCTGCCCCGGTGCTCGCACGGTACGCGGTCAGAGTGTCCACGGCAGCCCCTCGAAATGTTGGTTGCCATGGGAAACGAATGGCCGTGCTGACAGTTCCTTTCCTGGGGACCGCGCCGCGGGCGCGAGACTTGCGACACGCCGGGCCAACTGGGTCTCGAGGTGAGCCATGACCGCGCGGTCCGCCGGGAGCCAACGAGGATCGATGTGAAAACCTTCCACTGCACTCATTGCCAGCATCTGGTCTTCTTCGAAAACATTCGCTGCCTCAATTGCGGGCACGCGCTCGCCTACCTGCCTGACCGCAATCTGATTGCGGCGGTTCAACAGGGCGAGGACGGCCAGTGGCGTCAGGAGGGGCCGGGCAGCCAGGGCGAAACCTACCGCCTGTGCGCCAATTACGACCGGGAAAATGTCTGCAACTGGGCGGTGTCCCAGGAGGACCCGCAGGCACTGTGTCGCTCGTGCCGCTTGACTCATGTCATTCCCGATCTGACGATACCCGGCAACTCCTTCGCCTGGTACCGGTTGGAAGTCGCCAAGCGCCGCCTCGTCTACACCTTGCTGGGTTTCGGCCTGCCGGTCGTGGGGAAGTCGGAGGTCACCGACCCGAATGACACCGGTGTTGAATTCCAGTTTTTGCAGGACTCGGCGAGCGGCGATGGCCGGCGGGTGCTCACCGGTCACGACAATGGTCTGATCACGATCAATGTGGCCGAAGCGGACGACGTGCGGCGCGAGCAGCAACGGCAGCTTCAGAACGAGCAATACCGGACGCTGCTGGGTCATTTCCGCCATGAGATCGGCCACTACTACTGGGATCGGCTGATCGATGCCGGGCCGCGGCTCGAGGCCTTCCGCGGTTTGTTCGGCGATGAGCGGGCGGATTACCAGCAGGCCCTGCGCAAGCATTACCAGGACGGGCCGCCGCCCAACTGGGAAGACAACTTCATCAGCGCCTACGCAACCTGTCACCCGTGGGAGGATTGGGCCGAATCCTGGGCGCATTTCATGCACATGACCGATGCCCTCGAGACGGCCGCCGCGGTCGGTCTGTCATTGCGGCCCAAACGCCCGGATGAGCCCTCCATGCGAACGCCCGCCAATCCGTTGTCGCCGCAGGTTCACAACTTCGACCGGATGGTCGAGGACTGGCTGCCCCTGACCTACGTGTTGAATAACCTCAATCGGGGCTTGGGGTTGGCGGACAGCTATCCGTTTGTGTTGTCGCCGCCCGTCATCGAGAAATTACGTTTTATCCACGACACTATCTACACGCGGGACGCACCCGTGGCGGGCTGACCGTGGCTGACGCACCGCACCCGCCCATCAACCCCGCCGTCGAGGCGAGCAAACCGCGGCTGTGGAGGATTCTGGGTCCGGGGCTCGTCACGGGGGCGGCGGACGACGATCCGAGCGGCATCGCTGGCGCGGCTCACGGCGAGGCCTGGTTGAGTTGTGCGATCGAGGCCGGGTCCAGGCCAACGAAAGCAGCATCTACAAGATCGCGATTTGGCGTGGACTTCCGATGTAGCAGTGAATTCACTTCGTCGTCAGCCGCGTCCACATGCGTTCGAGTTGGAGCTCGGGCAGGGTGGATGCGGGGATGGATGCTTTGGCGGACTCGTCGTCAATGACGTGATTGATCCTGAGGACGGCCAGGGCGCCTACCAGGCGACCATAGTAGATTGACCTCCCCAGCGAAGTGGAATACCTGGACGTCGCGGTCGACTGGCCGTCCAGGCCGGATATAGTCGACTCCGACAGCTCCCAACTCAGGGCAATTCGCCGTGCCACCGTGGCCGAGTGGGCATCGAGGAGCGAAGCCACCATGCCCGCATCGGGGCGGAGTTTCGGATGCCGCGCGTATTGGTCAACCACGACTCGAAATACAACGATGCCGGCAAGGCCCATGATGAGGCTCAGCAGCTCGGCCGCCGCAGGGTCGGATTTCTCAACGATGAGGTTGTGCGGCACCGATGCGCTTGCCGCTCGGAACGTATGTTCCCATGCGACGTCGGGGAACCGAGGAAAGTCAGCCCCGCCAATGCGGAAGATTGGCTGCATCAACGCCGTCGTGACCAGGGACCTGATGCCGTCAGTCCCCAACAGGACGACCGCACGGTCTACGCTCTCCACCGGCTCCGGTGTGAGCCTGTAAAAGGAGCTGTTGGCGATCTTCAGCAGATTACCCACCAGCGACGGGTCGCGAGCGATCAGCGCGGACAGATCCCGCCGGGAGAAACTTTCGTCATTGGATGCGCTCAGCACCTTCGGCAACATGTTTGGCCGGCGCGGGGCGTACTTTTCCTGGGTCTGCGCGTCCTCCAGCGCCAGAGCAGTTGCCTCCGCTACCTGCTGGTGCTCCGCATTCAGCGAAGCGGCCGGCCGGCCCCTACCCAGGGCAAGCTCGGCGAGCCTGGCGAACACTTCGGACGCCTGGAGCACCTGCGCCCCGGTGGCGCAGGTCGCTGGCGGGGGCGCTGATGTTGGCGGTGCGCGGGAATCTGTGACGGCCGCCACACGCCCCGCGGCTGGCGCAGGGATTGGGCCGGGCGTCCTCTTCATGCGCACGGATAGCAGGGTAGCCAGCAAGGCCACCGCTGCCACGATGACGAGGACCAACAGCATCTGAGTCATAACCGCGTAACTTACCGCTAAGTTGGGATCGTGGCGCACTTTTGTTCGCAAAACGGCTAGAATCCGCCGGATGATGAGGCCGAAGGCGAAGTGGTGCGCGCTGATTCTCGCCTTTGCGTGGCTCGCGCCCTGCTTGGCCGCGCCTTCCGGGCCCCCCAGCGAGTTTGGAGTCGATGCCCCTGAGCTCGCGCGGCTGGGGGATTATGCGGTCGGAGTCCGAACGCTCGCCCTGGTTCAACGGAAGCAGGAGGACGTGCTGTCCTTCGCGGGTGGAAGCTTCCAGAAAGGTGACCGGTCATTGACTGTCGACCTTTGGTACCCTGCCGTCGTACCCGAGGGAGCCACGCGCGAGACCTACACCGCCAGTCTGCCCTCCGAACCCCCAGCTCCCCCCGCCAAATTCTCCGTTCCAGGCATTGCCGTAAGAAACGCCCCCGCCGCAGGCAAGAGGCATCCGTTGGTAGTGGTATCTCACGGCTACAGCAACGTGCCCGCGGCCATGACCTGGCTCACCGAGAACCTGGCCTCCAAGGGCTACGTGGTTGCGGCGATCCGTCATGACGACCCACCCATCACGGACCGCTCCAAGTTTGCTCAGGTGCTCGTCCGGCGCCCGCTCGATGTTGCTTATGTCACTGAAACACTCAAAGGCATCCTCGCCCGCGAGCATCTAGTCGATCCCTCACGGGTAGCCCTTGTTGGTTATTCAATGGGTGGCTACGGTGTGTTGACCGCGGCCGGGGCGACGCTCGATCCAACATCGCCGATAATGACGATGGTGCCCGGTGGGCTTCTGAATCTTTACGCGCGCGGGGGAGCGAGGCGCGATGCGGTCGTAGTCGAGGGTGTGCGGGCGGTTGTTGCGATCTCTCCCGCCGGTGGTGGAACACTCGCCGCATGGGGCGCGGAGGGTCTCAAAGGTATAAACGTGCCGTTGCTCATCATCGCCGGAAGCGTGGACCATCGCGTCGACTACGCCAACGGTCCGAGGATGATCTTCGACCAGGCGACCCACGCGGAGCGTTACCTGCTGACACTCAAGGAGGCGGGGCACAATATCGGGTTGAACCCCGCGCCCGATGCCATGCGAGCCAGGCTTTGGGATCAGGACTGGTTTGAAGATCCCGTGTGGCGAGCCGAGCGCGTCAACGCCATCAACGCGCATTTCATCACGGCCTTTCTCGACCGCTATGTGCGTGGTGAAGTGAGTCGCGACAGCTACCTGAATGTGCCGGTGACCGATGCGGACGCGGGAACGTGGCCCACGGCGGACAGTTCCCCGTACGCCGCGTTCAGTTCCGGGGCGAATGGTAATTCAGTGTGGAAGGGTTTCCAGCGAAGTCATGCCGCGGGCCTGGAGCTGCAGAAGGCAGGGCCGCACGCGAATTGATTCGCGCGCTGCCCGCCGCAGCGGTCTCGACTGCCGCGATCGCGGCGGCTAAGCCCGTCGCCGGGGGCGCGACGCCGGCAGTTCGATTGCAGTGTCGGAAAAGCACTCGTTGGGTTTTAATTGTTGGGATGAGTACACTGTCAACATGACCAGCGAAGAGCTCGAGCGGATCGAAACGAAAATCGCGTTCCTGGAGAGCGCCAACGTCGAGCTGAGCGATGTCGTGTACCGACAGCAGCAGGAGATCGACGCTTTGCGTGCCCGCTTGGATGCGCTCGTGCAACGAGTCGACGCGGCGCAGACGCCCTATGTCCCTAGGACCCCGGAGGAGGAGCGGCCGCCGCATTACTGACAAATGGCGTCTCCAGATGCGTCCACTCGCCGGCGGAGGGAGTCGGTGACGGAATATGTTAAATATAGTTCGGTGCGTCGACTAGATCAGCCTGATGGTCTGCATGAGCAATTGAGCGCGGTCGGCGCAGGGTCCTACCCCGATCTCCACTTCGCCGGGTTCGAAGACGGGGATGAGGTCCAGGCCCAGGAACCGAAAATCGGTGCCTGGCACCGTAATGCGTACCGTCTTCTTCTCCCCCGGCCGTAGGGTCACCTTGCCGACGCCTTTCAGCTCCAGCACGGGCCGCGTCACAGTGGCCACCTTGTCGTGTATGAAGAGGAACACCGTCTCTTCGGCGGCGTAAGCCCCCGAATTGGTCACATCGACGCGGACGTCGAGAGTGTCGTCCTTCCCGATCCGGTCCGAGGCGATGGAGAAATTGCTGAGCGAAGTCCGGCCATACGTCAACCCATGCCCAAACGGGTAAAGCGGATCGTTGCTCACATCCATGTAGTGGCTGGTGAAGTGATCTTTCGGGTTGAACGGCCGTCCGCTCGGGCGTTCCCCGTAGAACAGCGGTATCTGCCCGATGGCCCGCGGCCAGCTCATCGGGGTGCGGCCGCTCGGCGAAATCCGGCCCAACACCACATCCGCTATGGCATGGCCTGCTTCGTTGCCGAGGAACCAGGCGGCCAGCAGCGCATCCGCCTGCTCGTCGAGCCAGGGAATGACCAGCGGCCGGCCGGAGAATAAAACGACCACAACCCGCAGACCTTTCTGGTGCGCTCGCTCGAATACCCCTTCGGCGAGGGCCCGTTGCAGTGGCGGTACCTCGGGAAACGCCCGGCTCGCCGCCTCGCCGCTCATGTCGGCTTTCTCACCAATACACAACACCACGGCATCGGCGTCGTTGCACAGATCGACGGCCGCCGGAATCCCGGACTCGTCTCCGTCAACAAACGCAACACCGTCCGCGTGCACAATATCGGTGCCGGACAGGGCGTTGCGCAAACCGGTCACCACGCTGACGCGGTCCTCCGGTCTGCCGGCGGCGCCCCAACACCCGCCCATTTCTATCGCGGCATCACCGAGCGGTCCGATCACGGCCAAGCGTCGCAACTTCCCGCGCAACGGCAACGTCTCCCGATCATTCTTCAACATGACAATCGAGCGCGCGCCCACGGACCGGCACAATTCGCGCCGCCGAGTGAGCACTTCGGGCGTTTCCTGTCGCGCGCCCCGCCGATAAGGGTCATCGAACAACCCGAGCCGCTCCTTCAAATGCAGCACGCGCAGCACCGACTCGTCGATCTGCGCCATCGTGACCAACCCGCGCTCGAGCGCGATCGGCAGGCCTTTGCGGTAGGCATCGGCCATCATGTCGATGTCCACGGATGCGTGCAGCGCCAGCGCCGCTGCCTCCGCCAGGTCTGCCGCGATGCCGTGATGGATCAGCTCGGCAATCGCGTTGTAGTCACTGACGATGACCCCCTGAAATCCGAGTTGGTCGCGCAGGTGATGCCGCAGCAACTTCTTGTTGGCGGTCATCGGAACGCCGTCCAGGTCCGTGAACGCAGGCATGATCGTGGCCACGCCCGCCGCGACCGCTGCATCAAAAGGAGGCACGTGCACCTCCATCAGCGTTCGTTCTGAAATATCCACCTGCGCATATTCGCGTCCCGCCAGAACCGGCGCATAGGCGCAGTAGTGCTTCGCGCACGCTGCAAGTGAGTCGGCGGCAGTGAGATCGGAGCCTTCGTAACCCTTGACCTTGGCGCGCGCCATGCGCACAGCGACCCAAGTGTCTTCCCCAGACCCTTCAGCAGTACGTCCCCAGCGAATGTCTCGGGAAACATCGAGCATCGGAGAGAAAGTCATCGCAAGTCCGTCGGCAGTACCCTCATGAGCAGCCTCTCGCGCGGTGGCCTCCCATGTCTGCGGATCAAACAGCGCCGCTTCCGCGATCGGTATCGGAAACAAAGTGCGATGCCCATGAATGATGTCCAGGCCGATGAGCAGCGGAATCCGCAACCGCGACTGCTCAACCGCAAGCCGCTGCATTTCACGAACCGGCCCGGCACCCACGAGGTTGAGGAGGTTGCCAATGGCGCCGCTCTTGATTGCCTCGGTCGAGTCGCCGGCGATCACGGGACCGGTGACGGCGTATCCCGCCGCCGTCATGGTGAGCTGTCCCAGCTTCTCCACCAAGGTCATCTGGGCGAGCAGTTTCTCGATCCGATTCATCGAACCCGTCCGACAAAGAAACCTATGTTCGCGGAAACAGGGCAAAATCGCGAGTCGAATCCTCTTAGGTGGGAGAGTCCATGGAAGCTACCGCGCTGGCCCAATTGCCCGACGAGCAGTTGCTCGAGGTCGTGCAACGCCAGACTTTCAAGTTTTTCTGGGACGGGGGACATCCCGTCAGTGGCCTCGCGCCCGACCGATGTACTACACGCGCAGATGCTGCAGACGACAAATCGGCCATCGGCGGCTCCGGCTTTGGGATTATGGCTATCATTGTCGCTGCGGAGCGTGGCTGGGTCACGCGCGAAGCCGCCGTCGACCGTATCAACCGGATGCTGGACCTGCTCACCGCCGCAACCTGCTATCACGGTGCTTTCGCACATTTCGTGAACGGACGCACGGCCGCCACGATTCCGTTTTTTCGCAAGGACGATGGCGGTGACCTGGTGGAGACCGCGTTCCTGTGCATGGGACTTTTGTGTGCGCGGCAGTATTTCAACGGGGACACTCGAGCTGAACAGTCACTGCGCGGGCGCGTCAATTGGCTGTGGGAAGAGGTGGAGTGGGACTGGTACACGCAGGGAGGAAGGAAAGTCCTCTATTGGCATTGGAGCCCCAACAACGGGTGGGCCATGGATCACGAGATCCGCGGTTGGAATGAGTGCCTGGTCACCTACGTGCTGGCGGCGGGCTCGCCCCGGTACCCCATCGACCCGAAGGTCTACCAGCGCGGCTACGCCGGCGGGAACGGGTTTCTCAACGGCAAGCGCTACTACGATATCGAGCTGCCGCTGGGAATGGAGTACGGCGGACCGTTGTTCTTTGCGCACTATTCATTCTGCGGACTGGACCCCCGCGGTCTCGTGGACAAGTATGCCGACTACTGGGATCTCAACCAACGTCACGTCGCCATCAACCGGGCGCATTGCGTTGCCAACCCCCATAACTTCAGGGGTTACGGCCCGGACTGTTGGGGCCTGACCGCCAGCGACGATCCGGACGGCTACTCGGCGCATGCACCTGACAATGACAACGGTACGATCTCTCCGACCGCGGCGCTTTCGAGCCTGCCCTATGCACCCAGGGAAGTCATGACAGTCCTGCGCCACTTCCTGTCCGAGCATGGCGAGAAACTGTGGGGGCGGTATGGATTCGCCGATGCGTTTTGCGAGCAGCGCAACTGGTACGCTGACACCTACATCGCCATCGACCAGGGGCCCATCGTCGTCATGATGGAGAATTATCGGACCGGCCTGCTGTGGAAGCTGTTCATGAGCATTCCCGAAGTGCGCAACGGGCTGCGGCGGTTGGGTTTCTCGAGCCCGCACCTCGGATGAGCTCAGGTTTTGAACAGTGGCTGGACGCCCAATACCGGCGCTCGGCGGCGGCGATGCTGCTCAGCGTCTCGCCCGTGGGGCTGGTCAAATCGCGCCCGGGGTTCGGTCATACCATCCGCCCGGTGAAAGGCTCCGTCATTGCCTCGCCGGTGTTGGCGGACTGGAAACCGGATCCGGATTATTTCTTCCACTGGTTCCGGGATTCGGCGGTGGTGATGGATGCCATCCGCCTGTTGTTTGAAGCGGGCGACTTGGGCACCCAGGCCGCGATGCATTTCGGGGATTTCGTGCGTTTCAGCCTCGATCTGCAGGCCCTGGATGGCCGCAAAATCATCGCAACGACGGCGTGGCGCGCTCATGTGACGCCCGATTTCATTCAATACCTGCGCGACGACCCGGAGCTGAGCGCGGTCCATGGTGACTCGGTCATCGCCGAGACTCGTGTCAATCCCGATGGCACACTCGATATCTCGAGGTGGACGCGTCCTCAGCATGACGGCGCGCCGTTGCGCGCGCTCTGCGTGTTGAGATGGGTCAGGACCCATTCCTTCGATGCCGAGCTGCGGGCGTCGATCTCGCAGTTGCTTCGGTCGGACCTGGCCTTTACCCGCGCGCACTGGCACGAGCCGTCGTTTGACATCTGGGAAGAAGAAAGCGGCCAGCACTATTACACTCTGTGCGTTTCCGCCGCGGCGCTGCGGGAAGGAGCTGACTGGCTGGACGTTGCCGATGAGCCCGCCCTGGCGGGAGCCTATCGCACCGAAGCGGACCTCATTCTGCGAGTGCTGGATGGCTATTGGCTGCCGGAGGCGGGGCACTATCGCTCGCGAGTGCTGGCATCCGGCAAGCAGTCGACCAAAGAGCTGGACATCGCGGTCATCCTGGCGGCGATCCATGCGTTGGGTGACGGTTTGACTCACACGGTCCGGGATCCGCACATGCATGCGACCCTGCAGCGCCTGGAAGATCTGTTCGATTCGGCCTACCCGATCAACGGCGGGCGACCTGCGGAACGGGCCCCCGCCATGGGACGTTATTCAGGCGATGTCTACTTTTCCGGGGGCGCGTATTATTTCTCAACCCTGGGAGCCGCGGAGTTCTGCTACCGGGCGGCGGCGCGGGATCCGCGGGCATCGGCCTGGATCCGGAAAGGGGATGCATTTCTCGAGACGGTCCGTCGATACACACCCGAGAGTGGGGAGTTGTCCGAACAGTTTGACCAGCGTACGGGTGCGCAGACGTCGGCCAAGCATCTGGCGTGGAGCTACGCGGCGTTCATCTCCTGCCTGGCTGCGCGGCGTGCGGTTGTAGGATGACGAGCAGTCCACGACAGGGCGCGGAGCAAGCTGCGGCTAAGAGGGCCGCGGCCGAAAAGGCGGCGTCCAGCCTCGGCAGCCAGTTGGGGATGATGATCCGGGCTCTGCGCGGCTCGCCCGTTGCCCGGTCGCTCGTTGCGCTGTGCGTGGCGGTAGTGGTGGTCATCGCCGCGACCGCGTACGGACAGATCCGACTCAACAGCTGGAACAAGCCCTTCTACGACGCGCTGTCCCGGCGCGACCTGCACGACTTCCTGTATCAGTTGGGCGTGTTCTTCATCATCGCCACCGCCATCCTCATATTGAATGTGGCCCAGCGTTGGGTCGTTGAGATGCTGAAGCTCAAACTGCGGCAAGGGATCGTGCACGACCTGCTGCGCGACTGGATGTTGCCGCGCCGTGCGTTCTGGCTCGCCAATGCCGGCGGTCCGATGGGCGTCAATCCCGACCAGCGAATGCACGAGGATGCGCGCAAGCTGTGCGAGCTGTCCTCGGACCTCGGGACGGGGCTCCTGCAGGCGACCATTCTGTTCGCAATTTTCGCAGGTGTCCTGTGGACCTTGTCGAGCGGCTTCACGGTCCGCTTTCACGATCGCGATTACGAAATCCCGGGTTTCATGTTGTGGGCCGCGGTTACGTACGCGGTGCTCGGGTCCCTCCTGAGCTACTGGGTCGGGCGCAGTCTCATCAACCGCAACTCCGACCGCTATGCCCGCGAGGCGGATCTGCGATTTTCCCTGGTGCGAATCAACGAGCATCTCGACGGCATCTCATTGGCCGCCGGCGAAGAGGACGAGCGTCGCCGCGTTGAAATGCACCTGGACAATGTCCTCACCGCCACCCGGCGCCTGGTGCGGGGACTGACCAATCTAACCTGGGTGACGGCGGGCTTCGGCTGGATCACGATCGTGGCCCCGATTCTCGTGGCCGCGCCGTTGTACTTCTCGGGGAAGATCTCCTTCGGCGGGTTGATGCAGGCAGCCGCCGCATTTACCCAGGCACAATCCTCATTGCGCTGGTTTGTCGACAACTTCAGTATCATTGCCGACTGGCGCGCGACCCTGCAGAGAGTGGCGAGCTTCCGCTACGCTCTGTCTACCACAGAGGACATGAGCGAGCTCGAAAGTCGCATCACGTACGTGGAAGGGGAGTCGGGGACGATCGTAATCGACGATCTCGAGATCGTGTCCCCGTCCGGTTCGGACAAGCTCAAAGAGACCCATGTCGTCATCAAGGCGGGCGAGCGAGTGCTGATCGTCGGCGCTCCGGGGACCGGCAAAACGCTGTTGTTCCGGGCTTTGGCGGGGCTGTGGCCCTGGGGTGCCGGTAGTATCGCGCGCCCGCGGAACGAGGAGATGCTGTATCTGCCCACGGGCACCCCTTATCTGCCGCGCGGTTCGCTGAAAGAGGTTCTGGCGTATCCATTGGAAATCGACCGCTTCTCGCAAGAGGCCTTCGAGCGCTCGTTGAGCCGGATGGGCCTGGACCGGCTGGTGCCCCTTTTGGACGAGACCCGCCGCTGGGACCGCGAGTTGAGTCAGGACGAGCAGTTGGGCCTCGCCCTGGCGCGCATTGTCATGCAGGCGCCTCCGTGGCTGCTCATGGATGATATGTTGGGAGGCCTGGACGATCAGGCCATGGAACGGGTGGTCGATATCTTCTCCCACGAGCTCGAGCACACGAGCATCATTCACATCGGCCGCGCCGCGCAGGCGCGCGATCCGTTATTCCAACGAGTTCTGCATCTCGTGCCCGCGCCGGTCGCGCTCACCGCCATTCCCGGAGGCAAGGCTGGCCAATGAAGGCGTTTCTCCTGTTGCTGGCGTGTCTGCTGGGGTCCGCGCCAACGCTGGCCCAGAATTTCGACTTCAAGCCGCCGGCCTCCGCGAACGATCCGTCTGCTTCCAAGGTCATGCGCGACCTCGCCGAGCGCATCCTGCCCGTATTTCAGGAGAATGATCAGGATAAGTACCTGCACGACCTGTCGGGTCTGCAGCTCGTGGCCGGCAACTATCCCGCCGCCTGGCAAACCCGGGTTCAATTGCGGGACCGGCGCAAGAACGCCGATGCGCGTCGGCCGGTCAGCCGGTCCGTCGTTTACGACATTTACGCGTATGCGCGGTCTCGGGAGGCGGAGGATAAGTCGCCCTTCACCAAGACCTACGGCGTGGCCTATCGCGCGATCGTTTCCCCGTTGAGCGGGACCGATGCATTTCTGCTGTCCGGTTACCTGGACGCGCCGGTTGCGCCGTTCAGGGACGCGGTGCAACGCGCGTTCGATCAATGGCGACCCAAGGGCAGTATTCCTCAGGCCGACGCCATCGATCTCGTCTGGACATATCTGCAGTTTGACGCCTACCGCAGCTTCCATCCGCTCGTAGCCGCGTTGGAGGAAGAGGATGACAGCCGGCGCTATGTGACCGATTGGGACGTCCTGATCAAGACACCGGATGGCGCGAACATCTCTGCGGTCGTGGTTCGGCCCAATACTGAGAGCAAACCGCTGCCCACCCTGCTGGAGTTCACGATCTACGTGGATTCGCACACCTTCGCCAAGGAATGCGCGGCGCATGGATATGTGGGAATCGTGGCTTTCACCCGCGGCGAGCGCCGCAGCCGCGGGCCGGTTACGCCCTTCAAATTCGACGGGGCGGATGCGCGTGCCGTGATCAACTGGATTGCGAAGCAGCCCTGGAGTGACGGCCGCGTCGGCATGTACGGCGGCAACTACAGTGCCTTTACCGAGTGGGCGGCGACAACCAGACATCTACCGCCGGCCTTGAAAGCCATTGCGACCAACTCCGCGTATGCACCGGGAATCGATTTTCCGATGACCGGCAACATTGTCCGCAATGCCGGCTACCGCTGGTCCGGTTGCCTGGCCAACCTGGAAGGCTTCGACGAGAAGACCTGTAACGACGATGCGCGCTGGCGCCAGATCGACGAGGACTGGTACAAGAGCGGGAAACCGTACCGGGATCTCGATCGTGTCAATGGGCACAACGTCATTTTCCACAACTGGCTGGATCACCCGAGCTACGACCGGTTCTGGCAGAAGCTCATTCCGTACCGGGAGCAGTTCCGGCACGTCAAGATTCCGGTGTTGGCCACTACGGGGTACTACGCGAACGGTGAAGTGGGGACGTTGTATTACTTCACCGAGCACTACAAATACGATCCGCACGCCAACCATACCTTGTTGATCGGGCCATACGACGACGGCGCGATGCAGCACGGCGCGCCCGGCATTTTGCGCGGTTATCCGCTGGATCAGGCGGCGCTGATCGATCTGCGAGAGCTGCGCTACCAGTGGTTCGATCACATCTTCAAGGGCGCCGAGAAGCCGGCGGCGCTGTCCGACCGGGTCAACTACCAGGTGATGGGGGCTAATGAGTGGCGGCATGCGCCGTCGATCGAGGCGATGGGGAAGGGGAATCTCAAGTTCTACCTCGATGCGGCCCCGGCCACGGGTGGGGAGACTCGGCGGCTTTCATTGAAGAAGATGTCGGACACCCGGTATGTACCGCATACGGTGGATCTGGCGGATCGCAGCGACTCGTCGCTTCCACCCGCCAATGGCATCGTCAGCAGGGCGTTGCAGTTGCGTAACGCCGTGGTGTTCGTGAGCGAGCCGCTGAAACACAGTCAGGAGCTCAGCGGGTTGTTCTCCGGGAAGCTGGACTTCACGCTCAACAAGCAGGACGTGGATCTGACGATTGGCATGTATGAGCTGCTCGCCAACGGAGATTACGTGCAGCTGTATGACCCGGTGTATGAGATTCGGGCGAGCTACGTGCGTGACCGGGTGACTCGCCAGTTGCTGCGCGCGGGTGAGCGCCAACAACTGACCTTCAAGAGCGATCGACTGACGAGCCGCAAGCTGGAGGTGGGAAGCCGGGTTGTGGTGGTGTTGAGCGTGACCAAGCGCCCGGACCGACAGATCAACTACGGTACCGGGGCCGCCGTGAATACGGAGTCGGTGCAGGATGCGAAGGTGCCGGTGAAAATCCGGTGGTATAGCGATAGCTATATCGAGTTGCCGATTCACAAGGAAGCCGAGGCCCAGCCAATCCCGGCCGCCGCCCCGGGGAATGTTTCGGCATCGCCCGCGAAAAATACGGTCGGCAAGCAGCCGGCGCCGCAGCGGCGTTGATGGAGTGCACGGCGCGATGAAACTGCCGAACCGCGGAATGTACGCGAGCTGCAAGGTCATCGCGCGATGACGGCTCGGAGAGCCTGCCTTCCGGTATCCTTCCGACCCCGTGGAACCCGCAACCGACTACCGCCAACGCCTCGCCGCCCGCGAGTCACGCCTCGAGACACTCGACGCCGCGCTTTCCCGTTACGGCACCGCCCGCCTGGGGGTGGCGGCGATCATCCTGATCGCGGCCTGGTTCGCGTTTGGTATGCACGCGTTTTCGCCAAAGTGGCTCTTGCTGGGCGTAGCCGCGTTTGCTGCTTTGGTTATCTCTCATCAAGCGGCACGTCGGGCGAGGGCGCGCGCGCACCGGGCGGCGGAATTCTATAGGAGGGGGCTGGCCAGGATTGAGGATCGTTGGCAAGGGACCGGGCAGCACGGAACGCAGTTCGACGATCCTCACCACGTCTACGCCTCCGACCTGGATTTGTTCGGCAAGGGCGGGTTGTTCGAGCTGCTGTGTACCGTGCGCACGCGGATGGGCGAGGAACGGTTGGCGCAATGGCTGAAAGCGCCCGCCCCCCCGAGCGAAATTCGCGAACGACACGCGAGCATCCATGAGCTCAAAGGGCGGACCGACCTGCGGGAGGAACTGGCCGTCATCGGCGAGCACTCGAGCGTGGGAGTCCATCCCGCAGCGCTTCTGACATGGGCCGAAACACCCAACCGACTCGTATCGAGCTGGATGCTGTGGGTCGGTGTGTCGCTGCCTGTCGTGGCGATAGCCGCGAGCGTTTACTGGAAAATTTCCGGCGTCGGGTCCCCGCTGTTTATCACACTCGCCGTCGAAGCGATCGTGCTGTCATTGCTGAGAAAGCCCGTTGACGACGTGCTCAACGCAAGCGAGACGGCCTTCGCGGACCTCCGGCTGTTCTCCGAGTTGCTGTTGCGCGTGGAGCGTGAAGAGTTTACCTCTCCGGCCTTGCGGAAGTTGCTGCAGCAGCTGAGCTCCCACACACGCAAAGCTTCGCAGACCATCGCGAGTCTGAGCACGATCGTCAGTTTCGCAGGCTCGCGGCGCAATCAGGCGATCACGTTGTTGGCAATTCCGCTGATGTATTCCCTCAACGTTGCCCTCGTGGCCGAGAGGTGGCGGCGGATGCACGGCGCGGTGGTACGCAACTGGGTGGATACCATAGGCGACTTCGAGGCCCTGCTGTCCCTGGCGGCCTATACGCACGAGCACCCCGACGATCCGATGCCCGAGCTTGTAGATGGACCTGCGAGCTTCGCAGGTGTCCAGCTGGGTCATCCCCTCATTCCGGCGGCGCGGGCCGTCCGCAACAGCGTAAATATCTCGGGAAATACCCGTATACTGCTGGTCAGCGGCTCCAACATGTCCGGCAAGAGCACCCTGCTGCGCACAGTGGGAATCAACACCGTGCTGGCTATGGCGGGCGCGCCGGTCCGGGCGCAGTCATTGCGGCTCACGGAAGTGCAAGTAGGTGCCAGCATCCGTATCAACGACTCCTTGCACGAAGGCAGCTCACGCTTCTACGCGGAGATCACGCGGTTGCGGCAGTTGTTCGATGTCGTGGACGGCGGCCGCCCGCTGTTGTTCCTGCTGGATGAGCTGCTGCAGGGCACGAACTCCTGGGACCGGCGAAGTGGGGCGGAAGGAATCGTGCGCGCCTTCGCGGCGCGCGGTGCCATCGGCCTGATCAGTACTCACGATCTTGCGTTGACCGGCCTCTCGGGACTGCCCCAAGGCGCCTTGGTGAATGTTCATTTCCAGGACGAGCTTCAGGAGGGGCGCATGTTGTTTGACTACAAGTTGCGTGATGGCGTGGTCACCCGGAGCAATGCGCTGGAGCTGATGCGCTCGATAGGGCTGGAAGTATGATCGGCGCGCTCGTCCCCGCGGTCGCCGACTTCATCGTCTTCTGCCTCGCGGTCCGCGCCGGCATGCGGATTACCGAGGCTCACCTGCTCAGTGGGGCGCTGGGTCTCGTCCTTCTGTACCTCCTGACAGCGCGGTGCGGGGGTGTTCGTCGGCACGTTCACCTGTTGATCGTCGGCGCGATCGCAGTGTGCCTGCGCGGCGGGGTGCTGGGAATGCTCACCAACGTCTGGGGTTGGCCTCCACAGGTGGCCGTGGCGCCGGCGATCCTCGCCACGCTGGCGGCGGCGACCGCGGGTTTTCGGTATTCGCTCGCCACCACAACCTGGAAGATCGGCAGCGGGGAGCGTTGGCGCGCGGCCGTCCTCGGTTTGGTTGCGATCAGCTTTCTGCTGCGGTTGCTTTACATCGGACAGGTCGAGCTGCTGCCGGAAGACTCGTACTATTGGAACTACTCCCAGCACCTGGACCTCGGTTACCTCGATCATCCGCCCATGGTGGCGTGGTTGATCTGGCTCGGTACCCATGTGTTTGGCGGGACGGAGCTCGGGGTGCGGATCGGAGCGTTGTGTTGCGCGGGTGTCGCGACTTTTTTCTCGTATCGCCTGACGCGCAATCTGTTCGGTGAAGAGAGTGCGCTGGTCGCGCTGGTGTTGCTGCAGGTGATGCCGTTTTTCTTCCTGGCGGGACTGCTGATGACGCCGGATGCGCCACTCACGGCCGCCTGGTCGGCCGCGCTCTATTTTCTGGAGCGCGCCCTGTTGGGCGGTCAGGCACGCGCCTGGTTGTTCGCGGGGATGACCATTGGACTGGGTCTGATATCCAAATACACCATCGGGATGCTCGTGCCGGTGGCGTTCCTGTTTGTGCTCCTCGATCCGCCTTCGCGCCAATGGCTGTTGCGCTGGCAGCCCTACGCGGCGTTGCTGCTGGCCGGCCTGATCTTCTCCCCCGTGATCATCTGGAACGCGCAACATGAATGGGCGTCCTTCGCCTTCCAGACATCGCGCCGGCTCGCCGAGCGGCCGCGCTTCTCCTTGCACCGGCTGCTGATTTCGGCCCTGGTGCTCCTGACCCCCACCGGCTTTCTGACTCTGTGCGCATCGCCTTTGATGCGCCGTCCACAATCGCGACGCTGGCTGTTTCTGCAGTTGGCTGTGTTGCTGCCGCTATCGGTGTTCGTCGTATTCAGCCTGCGCCACGACGTCAAGATCGATTGGACCGGCGCGCTCTGGCTCGGAGCCGTGCCGGCGCTCGCCGCCTCCATAGTCGAATTCGGCAAGCCGGGCGTGCAGGGCTTGCGAAAGTGGCTGCACTCAGCGTGGGGTCCGACCGCCGTCATCCTGATTCTGCTGCTGGGAACGGGCCTGCATTACCTCGCACTGGGCCTGCCCGGAGTGGGCTACGGCAGCCACCTGGAGCTGGTCCCGGTCGGTTGGCGGGACCTTGGCCGCCAAGTCCAGGCGCAAGCGGACGTGCTGCGCAGGCAGACCGGCCTGGAGCCCGTGATCGTCGGCATGGACCGGTACGAGTTGGCCAGCCAGCTGACTTTCTATGCGCCGGATCACGCCCGCTCGGTGCCGGAGACCTCCAGCCGGAACCTATTCGGTGCCCAAGGTCTCATGTATGGCCGGTGGGCGAAAACCCTGGATATCGGCAGGCGCCCGCTGCTGCTCGTCGCCTGGGATCCGCACGACATGGCGGACGAGATCACCGTCCCTTACGCCGACTCCGTAGGGCCGATGCAGACGGGCCATCTGGCGCGCGATGGTGTGGAAATCCGTGATTTTCACTATCGGATCGTGACAGGGTATCGCAAGCTGCCGGGGAACGACTGAGTCGTTGAATGAGGCGTAAAGAGCCGCCATATCAGGTAAACCGCCGCTGAAGCTGTGCGTTTTATTCCCGGTAGTGCTCCGATCGCTCGAGGTTTTAGCCATGATTGAGCAGGCCATGCAAAAGACATTTACGTGCGCTGTCGCGGTTTCGGCCGCCCTTGGGCTGGGAGCCTGCACTACGCTTCGAGTGACCTCAGACGTCAATCAGCCCTTGGCCAGTACGGTTCGATGCCAGTCTTTCGACTGGGCGGGCTCGTTCCACGGCAACAGCGATTCCCTGCGCAGCACGATCGCCAACCCTGTTAACGAAGCTCGCCTGCGCGCCGCGATCTCCGCCAATCTGCTCACCGTGGGTGTTCACCAGGCGAGCGAGAATGCCGATTGCCTAGTGGGCTATGGCATTGGGCAGCGGAACGTGGTCGATGGCTATCCCGGCTTCTACGGCGGTTGGGGTTGGGGCGGCTATGGTTGGGGTCGTCCCGGCTGGGGCGGTTATGGCGCCTGGGGCTGGGATTATCCCTACGTCTACCAGGAAGGCATCATCGGCGTCGATATCTACGACGGTAAGACGAAGCAGGCGATCTGGCACGCATCCGTGAATCAGAACCTGAATGGCGTGACCGGCGACAAGGCTGATAAGAAGATCAAGGACGCCGTGGCGGCGATCTTCACGAAGTATCCACGGAGCTAGGTCAGGCTCCTTGGGCCGCCAGCGCGGCGCGGCGGGGAAGCTCACCGCGCCAGCGACCCTCGGACCCGTGGGGCCCGGGAGGACAGCGCGTAACCCCCGGACCCGACGACTGCAGCGCCCCTCCGCGATGGCCGGGGCACAATCCCTCAACTCACTACGATCGTCCCGACCATCCGCGGATGGATCGAGCACGTAAAGTGATACGTGCCGACCTGGTCGAACTTGAACGAGAAGCGGTCGTTCGTATCCAGTGCCTGCGATTGGAACAGGCCCGTGTCGCTGTGCACGGTGTGCGGTTCTTCATCCTGGTTCAACCAGGTCACCGTCGATCCCGCCTTCACCGGTAGCGTGGTTGGCGTGAACATGAAGTCTTTGATCACAACCTGTGAGCCCGCGTTGCCGGCGACGGGCGCGGCGGACCCGGCCAGCGTCGAGTCTGCGAGGGTGAAGATCTTCGCCTTCTTCGACGGGGCTGTCACCGTCGTCACGCCCAACATCCCGGGCAGCTGATCCGCGTCGACTTTCAGGGGACCTGGTCCGTTGCCAACACCCGCGACGGGCTGCGGATAGGCGGTCGAGCGCGCCGTGTGAAACGTAACGTTGCCTTCCGTCTTCTGCACGATCTGATGGATGTGCCCATTCAATACCGTCACCGAGCCGAACCGCTGCAACTGGCTAACGAGCGGGTCGGCATCTCCCGTGCCCCAGCCCCATGGCTCATAGATCGTCCACAGCGGCATATGGGCAAATACAACGATCGGCGTGCTGCTCGAACGCCCCTTCAGATCCTGCGTGACCCAGGCCAACTGCTCCGTGCCGAGCGTTCCCAACCCCCCTGGCTTGAACTGCAACACGTTGATGAGCGCAATGAAATGCACGCCTGCGTGATCGAAACTGTAGTAGCCCTTGTTGTTGGAAGGCTTGCCGAACCGGTTGAAGTACTCGGTCACGGCGGCATCGGTCGTGTCGTGCTCGCCGGGAACGGTGTGTAGCTCCGTGGTCCGCAGCTTCGACATCATCTGTTGGGCTGTATCGAACTCGGACGGCCTGGACAGGTGCGTGATATCGCCGGTATGAATGATCAGGGCCGGCTGCTGCGGCATTGCGTTTACCAGCTCGATGGTCCTGTTCAACGTCGAGTTGACGTCCGGATTGGCCTCTTTGTTGAATCCAATGTGGGTGTCGCTGATCTGTACAAACAAGGGCCTGCCCAGGGCAGCCATCCTCTCCTCGTTCGTGCCTGCGGCGAGCGCCAGGTCGACGGGGGTGAAAATGCCCCCGGACAGGGCGAAGAGCGTGCCGGCACTGCCGAATGCCATGCACTTCAATGCGTTGCGACGGGATGTAATACGATCGAATTGACTGGAATCAGGGTGCGACACGAAGGCTTCTCCTCATGCGGGTCTCGAGGTGAAGACTTCGGCCCTCCGTGGTTTATTCCCGGATTGTCAGCGTTCCGCGCCGTAGGCGCGATTTTTCCACTGGCTGCCCTTCCCAAACCAATGCCGGAACGCTGAGCCCAGGGTGGCAGCCATATAGAACAGCGCTATCAGCGGCAGGGCCAGAGCCCACAGCGGATTTCTGTTGTAACGCACGAGGGTTGGCACGTAGCTGGCGGCGGCAAGAATGCACGTGACGGCCCCGCATGCCCGCATCCATCCGGTCGAAAACAACAGCGCGCCGACCGGCACCAGCCACACGATCGTGAGGCCCAGCAACGTAAGCAGCAGCAGCGTCAATGAGTATCGCAGTTGAGTGAATGCCGTCCGTGCCACCATGTTCCAGATGTCCTCGAAGTGGGGATAGGGGCGGATCGATGTGGCGAGTCCCGAGTGCCCGAGATAGATCGGACCGACGGTCTTGATGGCCTTCGCCAGCGTGACATCGTCGATCAACGCGCCCCTGATGGCCTCTATGCCGCCGATGCGTTCGAGCGCCGCCTTGCGAACCAACACAGTGCCGCCGGCGCCGGCGGCAACACGGGACGAGGGATCGTTGACCCGGGCGAATGGATAGAGCATCTGAAAGAAGTAGACGAACGCCGGGACGAGGGCCGCTTCCGCAAGGCTCGTGCAGTTCAACCGGACCATCTCGCTCACCAACTCGACCCGTGGCGCGTTCAAACGGGCCACCAGGGTCGCGAGGTGCCGAGGGTCGTGAACGATGTCCGCGTCGGTCAACAACAGCACGGGAGCGGTGCTTGCGGCAACCCCCTGGTGTACGGCCCAGAGCTTGCCGGACCAGCCGGCAGGCTTGGGTTGTCCCCGCAGGATGCGCAGCCTGGGTGAGTTGCCGGCGGCCGCTGCCGTGCCGTCCGTTGAGTTGTCATCGACCAGGGTAACGCGAAACTTTCCCGCGTAGTCCTGCGCGACGAGCGATGCAATGACGGGTGCGATCGTCTCGACCTCATCGCGCGCGGGCACGATGATGTCAATGTCGGGAAGCTCGCCGGCATCCGCTTGCGAGCTCGGGCGCAATTGCGGTCCGGAGGACCAGAATCGGCCGTGCAGAAGCACCAGGTATAACCAGATTACGAGTGCTGAGAGCGCGATCATCCGCTCACGATAACATTACCGTCGTGTCGAGCTGCATACGTATGCAGCCGCTGCCCCAGATGGCCTTGGTTCCGTGCGCCGCGCGAGGGTTATGTGGGATAATGCCGGGTCCTGTGTAGCGGGCTCGCATGGATCCTCTCAAAACTTTGCTGCAGAAAGCGCATGACGGCAACGAATCCGCCCGTGCGCAACTGTTTGCCGTAGCGTACGACGAGCTGCGCTCCCGCGCGCGCGCTCAACTTCGGGGGGGCGGCCGCAATACCCTGCTCGACACCACCGTGCTCGTGCACGAGAGCTACATGCGCTATCTGCAGGCGGGGCAGCTGTCGAACGCCGAGCGCGGCTATTTCTTTTCATACGCCGCGCACGTCATGCGCTCGGTGATCGTCGATTTCGCACGCCAGCGGCAGGCCCAGCGGCGCGGCGGAGATGCAGTGCATCTTCCCCTCACCACGCAATTTGCGGAGAACCTCAGTGTCAGTGAAGACCAGGTTGTCAGGATCAGCGATGCGCTCGATGAGTTGCAGAAGGTCGATGAGCGCCTGGCGCGTGTGGTGGAAATGCGTTATTTCGCGGGCATGACCGAAAGTGAAGTAGCCGCGGCGATGGGCGTCACCGAGCGCACGGTGCGGCGCGACTGGCAAAAGGCGCGATTGCTGCTGGCAGAATCTCTGCGCTAGGTCCAGGTTCAACCGGCGTGTAGCTCGCCGAATACAGCACGCTACAAACCGCTACAGGCGAGATGGCCGCTTTTGCGCTTCCGCGAGCGCTTTTTAGATGCTCCCTCCTGTCCTCTTTGACGCAGACTGAGCGTCTGCATAACCGACGAGCGATTGCGTCAGTCGGGCGAGGATTCAAATGTGCTGATCACTGAATCGGCGAGCGCAGGTCGGCCACTCACCGGTGACGGCCGGTACAGGGTCAAATCACTTGAATGAGGATGATGTAATGAATACGCGGATGAACGCGGAGCTGCATAAGGCACTCGGGAGTGCCTTTTCCGCGACCTTGTTGGGTGTGGCCGTGAGTGACCTGGAGCGCTCATCGGTCCTGGGTGACCGGTTGCTCGAGGAGCTGCGCAAGCGGGGTGTTGCCGTCCACCGGCAGGTGGAGGTGGCGGCGCATGGAGATCCCGAATCATGAACCCTGTCCCGCAAGCGGCGGTGGGGGCTGCCGCCAATCATCAGCAACTGTTTGTCAGTCTGTACGACGAGCTGCGCCAGGGAGGGGCAGCCAACCACATGGGTGCGACAACGTCGTCGGTGACAGTATCAAGAGGACGAGATGGCACGCCCCAATTCTCTGCAGTCGAAAATCGAGAATCGCATCACGGAGAGCGGTGAGTATGTGTTTCTCACCCGTGAATTCACCGACCTCGGCGGTCGGCGCCAGGTTCTACGCGCGCTCCGCAAGATCGTGGCCGAAGGGCGCCTCGTGCGGTTGGGATGTGGTGTATATGGGCTGGCGAGCCCGAATGGATCTTCGGACCGGCCCACACTTCATCACCCCGAAGGCTTTCCCGGCGCCGCGCGCACCGCTCTGACCAAGCTCGGTGTCGAATGGGAGGCGACCGGCGGTGAGGCGGTGGTCCGCATCAAGCGCCGCTTCTCCCGCCGGTTGAGGTTTGAGCAGGCGGAGCTGTTGGTCGAGCGCTGAGGCTCACGCGAGCATGTGCAGTGGCCGACGTCCTTGGGTTTTCTATAGAATTCGGCGCATGCGAATTTTCATCCTCACGGCTCTCCTGAGTTTTCTGTCGGCCTCCAGTGGCGCGGAGCTTGCCAAACCCACCCATGTCTCCGTCCTGACCGGCGAGCAGGTGATCCAGATACTGGATGAGACCGTGGATTGGTACCGGACGCTGGGCGCGCAGCAACAGTCGGCCACGCAGCCGAGCGACCTGCTGATTCTGTATGCGAACCAACAGACAGCCGACAAGGTCATCGGATTGGCGTTCGAGCTCGCGCGCGCCAACGCGGAGCTGTTGAGCAGCGAGGCCGACACTTCCGCTGCCGTCGATCCCACTCAGACATTGAGCGCGCAGCAGAAGCGTCTGGATGCGCAGCGCAAAGCGATTCAGGATGAAATGGCGGCCGGCAAGAAGGGGGAAACACCGGAGAAGCTGTTGGAGCTGCAGGGCGAGCTCGACATGGTCAATGCGCGCAAGAACCTGCTCGACACCATGGCGCAGTTCGTCAACGAGAGCGACACCCGGAAAGCGAATGCCAACGCGTTGAAGGCGCATATCGATGCGATTGCAGTCTCGATTCCCGCTGCCCGGGTTCCCGGGGCGCCCGCGGCACCCCCGGCTGCCGGGGCTGCTCAGCCGGCGCCCGTCGAAGCGGCCACCGGTACGTCCGACCGCATAGGGATCTGGGAGTTGGGGACCAATGTGCTGCGCCTGGCGAAGAAAATGCGCACGATCGATGCCATCGACGAACGCACCGCGGCCCTGGAGCATACGTTCGAGCAGATCCGCTCCAAGCCCCTGGATCAGCTCAAGCAGTATGCGACTCAAAGTGATGCCCTGGCGGCGCAGGCGGACAATGCCAACAGCAGCACCCTGAAAGGCGTTCGCGACCAGTTCGACACCCTGGCCTGGCTGTTCCAGCAGACTTCGGCGGTTTTGATTCCCCTCAGCAAGGAAGGCGTACTGTTGAAACAGTATCGCCACAACCTGGGCAACTGGCGGGACACCGTCCGACGCCAATATCACGATGCGCTGGTGGCGCTCGCGGTGCGTTTTGGGGTCCTGTTGGCGATGCTGGCCGTGGTATTCGCCGGAGCCGAAATCTGGCGGCGGGCAGTGCTGCGGTATGCGCAGGAGACCCGCAGGCGCAACCAGTTACTGATGGTCCGCAAGGTGACCACCTGGGTGTTGGTCACGGTGATTGTGGCTCTTACGTTCGTGACCGAGTTGAGCACGTTTGCAACCTTCGCCGGGCTGCTGACCGCCGGTGTGGCGGTGGCCATGCAGAGTGTGCTGGTGTCGATCGTAGGTTATTTTTTCCTCATCGGGAAATACGGCATTCGCGTGGGCGACCGGGTGCAGATCGGGACTGTCACCGGCGAGGTGATCGACCTCGGGCTGGTGCGCATGCACCTGATGGAGCTCAATGCGCAGGGGGCGCTGGGGGCTACGGGGAGAGTGGTTGCGTTCGCGAACTCAATTGTCTTTCAGGCCTCGGGCGGACTGTTCAAACAGATTTCCGGCGTGAATTTCGTCTGGCACGAAACGACCCTGGCATTGCCCGCGGGCGCGGATTACGCGGCGCTCAAGGAGAGGCTGTATGAGGCGGTCAATGGTGTCGTGAAGAAGTACCACGACGAGATTGTCCGGCAGACGAAGGAAATCATGCGCACGACCGCCTCGAACGCGGCGGGGGTGGCCTCGGCCGAGCCGTCAGTACAGTTGCGCTTCGGGGCATCCAGCGTGGATGCGCTGGTGCGCTATCCGGTGGAGATTCAACACGCGGCCGAGACCGACGAGAAGGTTTCGGAGGCCATGATCGCCGCCATTAGCGCCTAGGCCAGCCTCCGCAGCGTGCGGGTCACGACGAATGTCATCAAGCCGCCCGCCGTCAGGCACGCGGATAGAAACAACATAGGCGCCAGGTCGCTGTGCGTCCTATCGTGGATCCACGGCACGATGTTCTGCGCGAAGAAGCCACCCAGGTTGCCGACTGAGTTGATGGCCGCGAAGCCGGCTGCCGCGGCGGCACCCTTCAGGAAGGTCGAGGGCAGGGACCAGAACACCGGCTGGGCCGCGAAGATTCCGGATGCAGCCACGCATAACAACGCGAACTTGGCGGCATTGCCGGGTACGAAAACGCTGGCGGCGAGGCATGCCGCGCCGATGAAGGCGGGCAGGGCGATGTGCCAGGTCTGCTCGCCGGTGCGCGCGGCATGGCGAGGCACCCACCACAACGCCCAGGCTACACAGGCCCACGGAATGACATTGAGCAAGCCGTTCACGGTGTTGCTCACGCCGAACCCCTTGACCACCGTGGGCAGCCAGTAGCTCAGACCGTAGGCTCCGAGCGGCAGGCTGATATAGAAGAGCGCGATCAACAGCACTCTTTTGTCGGTGAGGGCCTGCAGCACGCCGACATGCGACTTGGCGCCGGCTGCGGCGTTCTCCTTGTCCAGCGTCGTGCGCAGATGGGCCTTCTCCTGCGCCGTCAGGAATTGCGCGTGCTCGGGACCGCTCGGCAGGACAAAGAAGGTGACGACTCCCATGATGATCGCGGGCAGCGCCGTCATCAGAAACACCCACTGCCAACCCCGCAAGTGCAGCAGGCCATCCGCATCCAACAGCAAGCCGCCTATGACGGCTCCCACCATGTTGGCGATCGCGCTCCAACCCATGAACATGCCCACGAGCCGGCCCCGATACTTCCAGGGAACCCACAGGGTCAGCACGAACAGGACGCCGGGAAAGAAACCCGCTTCCAGCGCGCCGAGCAGAAACCGCAATACGTAGTACATCGTCGCACTTTGCGTAAAGGCCATCGCCAGGGTCACGGCCCCCCAGGAGAACATGATGCGTGCGAACCAGACGCGGGCGCCGACCTTGGCGAGGAACAGATTGCTCGGCAGCTCGAACAGCAGGTAGCCGATGAAGAACAGGGACGAGCCCAGGCCGAATGCCGCCTCACTGATGCCGAGGTCGCCCACCATTTGCAGCTTCGCATAGCCGATGTTCTGCCGGTCGATATAGGCGATCAGGTACATGAGGCCGAGAAGCGGCATCAGGTGGCGGACAACCTTACGGACTATTTGCTCCGTTCGCGACGACTCAGAATCCACAAAGCTCCTGGCAGCGCGGTGAAGTCCGCAACCAATGCGAGAATGAACGCGGTTGAAGTGACTATGCCGAACTGGCGCATCGGCGGAAGGTCGGAGAACGACAGTGCGAGAAACCCGCTGGCGTTGATCAGCGTAGCAAACACGATCGGCCGGCCCGCGATCAACATGGCGTGCCGCAGGGCCCCGGCCGTTTTCTGACCCTGGTTGCGACCTTCCTGGAAATGATAGAAAAAGTGCACCTGGTCGTTCTCGGTGGCGCCCAGGACCGTGGAGCCGATGAGAATCGTGGCAATGTTGAGTGGGATGCCCGTGAGGCGCATCACGAGAAAGACACTCAGGATCGCGAACAGGGACGGAATCATGGTCATCAGGCGCGCCGCGGGGCTCCGGAACACGATCAGGAAAGCGCAGAAGATGATGCTGGCTGTGAGCACGAAACTCTCTATCAGCGTCGGCAGCAGTCGCTCCGTGATCTCGGTGCCGAGCACGCCTTTGCCTACCAACAGGCCCTCCGCATCGTGCAGGGCCGGCTCCTGCGCCTTGGAATCGGCCCAGGCCTGTTGCACGAATTTCTTCATCGCCCCCGTACGACCAAACAGCTCGGCGCGGCCGCGGATGCTGAGCCGGACACTGGCCAGATTCGCGATATCGACGTATTCCCGGGCCCCCTCGGTCGTGAGCATGATCTGCTCGAGGTCCGATGCGAGCCCGTTCCAGGCGGCGTCATCCGCGGGCAGCTTGTCGTTGCCCGACTCGACATAGCGCGCCCATCGCAGCACGGATGTTGGACCGTCCACGGCGGTGATGCGGGCGTCGGATTCGAGCCTTTGGGTGAACTGGTTTAGGGCGTGCAGGAACCGCGGGTCCAGTGCTTTGCCCGCAGGTGTCTTGATCCACAGATCGACCACGTCGAGTCCATTGAATTCTTGGAAGCGGCGTGTGTCCTCGGCCACGCGTTCGCTGGGATTGACGTAGGTGAGTGCGTCTGTTTCCAGAGCGAGCGGTGGCAACTTACCTGGAATGCCGAAGAGTGCGGCCGCGCCGCAGGCCATCAGGGCTAATGCGGCGACGATGAGTGACCAACTATAGCGATGCGTAAATGGGAGCAGTACATCGACGAACCGAGTATATCGGCGTCCCACACGGACGCCCTCGGTTCGCAGGGGGGCTTTGAACAGCGACTGTAATGCTGGGAACAGCGTGAAGCAGCCGATCCAGGCAATGACAAGACCGCATGCAGTCCACACTCCCATCTCGCGGACTGGGCGTATCTCCGAAACGGCCAGCGCCGCGAAGCCGACCGCGGTAGCGAACATCGAGGCAGTGGATGGCAGGAACTTGTTCGCGAGCGCTCTGGCGTGATGTTCGAGCGGGGTCGGAGAGTCGTCCGGCTCCATATATCTCGAGTGGAGGTACACCAGCGTTGCCGTCGTCGTTACCATCACAGTCAGCGGTACGAGCGTCGAAACGACCGTGTTCGACCATCCGAAAATAGCCGCCAGCCCTACGCCGATTCCTACCACGGATCCCAGGGTGAGAATGATCGCGCCCAAGGCGCGGAAGGAGCGGTATACGATGAATACCAGCGCGACCAGGAACAATCCGAACAGCGGCATGAACTTCTTGGTGGCTACACCTGTTTGTTTCTCCAGCCAAGCGTTGAGCCACGGTCCTCCGACCCGGCGGACGGTAGTGAATGGGCCCTTCGATTTTTCTTGGGGCAGGACTAGCGAGTCGATTGCGGTCAATGCGGCGTTACGCTCCTCTGGGGAGCTCACACGCAACTCGAGACCTATTCCCAGATAGTGGTCCCCCAGAAGCCCAGCCCGCTTGAACAGGGGCGTACCGGTCGCGAATGTACGCAGGCGTTGGGCCTCGCTGTCACTGAGCTCTGCTTTAGAATCAGTGCGCCGGAAGAAGTCGAGGAGGGTGTGCGCTTTGACGCCTTTAATCGTCTCTATCTGGCGCTGAAGTTTACCGGTGGTACGCAGGGCGGCGGGGGAAAGCGGGTCTGCCCCTTCGAGCATGATCAACGCTTGCTCGCCCTCGGGAAACAGGCGATCGAATTCTATGGTCGCCTGTGCTGTGGGATCGCCGGCGACGACGAGCCGATCGATCGCCGGGTCGTTGGGGATCCGGGTGGTACCGTAAACGCCGGCTGCCGTCAGGACGACGAAGATGCAGACGATCCAGCCGCGCATTTGTAATACGCGTCTGAAGAATTCGAGGACCTTCGGCGAATCGTGCACATTCATCCTAAGAGCGCGCTTTACCGACCGTGTAGGCCCCCGGCGCCGGGGGATGATAGCCTAAAGATATGAGCATTCTATTAGCGGCAGCAGCTTCGACTCTGGTGTTCTGCGCTCCCGGGTATCCCGGTGCGGCGGGGGACGCTCAACCCTTTGTGGACGAATTCGCGAAAGCGGCTACGGCGGCTGCGGGATGGCCTGCCGGTAGCCTTGCCGCCGTCTACGACCCGACGGAGCAGGGTGGCATGACCAAGCTGCGTGAGGCGGACGCTGTGCTCGCGTTCGTTCCGTACCCTTTTTACGTCGAGCACGCGTCGCAGCTCCATCTGATGCCGATAGCGCAGGCGAATGTGGTCGGCGTTGGCACCAAGGAAAAGTGGTCCCTCGTGGCCAAAGCGGGTCGGGTAACGAGTGCGCCCTCGTTGGCGGGCTACACTATTGTAAGCGTTGCAGGTTACTCCCCCAATTTCGTTCTTCATTCGGCGCTGTCAGCATGGCAGGTGCCTGCAGGCGTCAAAGTTGAGCCGGTGGGTCAGATTCTCAGCGCGCTTCGTCGCGTGGCGTCAGGGGATTCGGTTGCCGCGCTGCTCGATCAGACTCAGGCGACAGCGCTTCCCACGTTGCCCTTTGCGGGCGATCTGAAGGTGGTCATTCAGTCGTCGGACCTGCCGGTCGCGATGATCGCGGTGGTCGAAAATCGGCTGCCGCCGGCCCGGGCGAAGTCCTTTCAGGCGGGGTTGCTGAAGCTGGGGACAGGGCCGGGCGCGACGGAAAAGTTGGGTGCGTTGAAGTTGGCGGGCTTTGTCATGCCGGCACTGCCTGCGAAATGAGATTTCAGCTTTGCGTTGTCTTTTTGTTGCTCGCCGGCTGCGCATCCCCGGCTCGGCAGCCGCCGCGGTCGACGACGCCGGAGGTCTACACCCCGGAAAACTCCGCCACGCTCGATCAATACGTGTTGTCCATCAAGGCCAACTCGGATCGCAGCGATCATGAGTCCGACGGCAGGGCGCGCGCGGAATTGGCTACGCAGTCCAGTAACATGGCGGACGCTTGTCTTGCCTTAAACGATCATGCGGCGGCTTGCCAGTATGGCAAGGCGCTGGCGACAGGAATGGAAGCGCGTGCGCATCCTGCGCAGGCGTTGGGATTGCTTACGAGCATGTTGAAGTACTTGAGTGCAGCTGACGCGGCGGACATGTACTACGATCAGGGAGGACCGTCGCGGGTGCGAGCGTTGGTGTTGATTCGTGCGCCGGGTTGGCCGTTAGGACCGGGTGACACAGATGCCGGTCTCAAGGCCGCGCACGCGGCTGTTTCGCTGGCGCCGAATTATGCTCCCAATCAGCTTGCGCTCGCGGAGGCCTTGTCGAAGAACGGTGACTCCGACGGTGCTCAGGCGAGCTACCAGCATGCGCTGGAGCTGGCGCGAGCGACCCCATCCGGCCCCGAGCGCGACGGGTGGATCAAGGATGCCCAAAAAGGGCTCGGGCTACAGGCTCCGTGAGATCAATTCCTTCATAATCTCATTGGTCCCCCCGTAGATACGTTGCACTCGTGAGTCGGCGAAGAGCCGGCAGACGAGGTATTCGTTCATATAACCGTATCCACCGTGGAGTTGAACGCACCCATCCAACACCTGCTGTTGCGTGTCGGTGATCCACCACTTGGCCATCGCGGCCGTTTCCGTGTCGAGGGTGCCTTTGATTCGCTTATCGATGCAATCGTCGACAAACACGCGGGCGATGCGCACCATGGAAGCAAGCTCGGCAAGCTTGAATCGTGTGTTCTGAAATTCGCTGATCGCCTGGCCAAAAGCCTTGCGCGACTTCGTGTAAGCAAGGGTGGCCGCCAACCCGCCTTCCATCGCCGCAACGCCCGCCAACGCAACAATCAGCCGCTCATAAGGCAAGTCAGCCATCATTTGATGCATGCCTTTGCCTTCCTCACCACCCAACAGGCAATCGACAGGAACGCGCACGTCGTCGAAGAACAGCTCCGCCGTGTCTTGCGCCTGCAGGCCCATCTTGTCCAGCACGCGCCCTACACGGTAGCCCGCGAGTCCTTCCGTTTCGATCATCATGAGCGACATGCCGCCCTTGGGCACGTCCACATTGGTTTTGACGAGCAGCATCAGCAAAGTCGCTGAGCCGCCATTGGTAATGAAGATCTTGGAGCCGTTGATGCGATAGACATCGCCTTCCCGGATCGCGCGCGTGCGTACGCCCCGCAGGTCCGACCCTGCGGCCGGCTCGGTCATGGCGATTGCACCGATGAGCTCGCCTGCCGCCAGCCGCGGAAGCCAACGTTTCTTCTGCGCTTCGGTACCGTGGTTGAGAACATAGTGCGCGCAAATGCTATGCACGCCCTGCCCAAACCCACTAATGCCTCGGCGCCCCAACTCTTCGTACATAACGGCTTCGTGCCTGAAGTCACCGCCGGCACCGCCATACTGTTCCGGGATGTCGAGGCACAGCAACCCTGTTTGGCCGACGAGCCGCCACGTCTCACGGTCAACGTGGTGCTGCGCGCGCCACTTGGCGTCATGCGGGACCATCTCGGCTTCCACAAACCGCGCGACTGTATCGCGGAACGCGGTCAGCTCATCGTCCATCCAGTTGGAGGTGTACGGCGCCATTGGCAGGTCTCATTGAATGCGTGATCCCGAGCTTACCACCCGCAGTCTCCCAACCTGCCCGGAGTTGTTTGGAGCCGCCGTTCGTGACCGTCACGGGCTCGATTGATGCGCTGCAGCATGGCGGTATCGGCGAGTGCGGGCCGACTCACTGGGAAGCAGTTCTCAATCCGCGCGCGCTGATTTTTCGGTTACGTCACGACGGGCTCGGGTGACCCGCCGGTAACATTTAAACGCCTGATTTACCGGGAATCTGCATATGAGATTCCGGTATTGGCGCGGGTTGTGGCCCGCCACCGAGAATTGCGGCGACCGTGCAGACTCAGTCTCCTCACATCCAATGGCACCGAATCGAATGGCCCACGCTGGGCGTGGCATTCGCAATCTACTTTGGATTCTTCACCGTCACCCTGTTCTACCGTGATCTGCCGTTGCTGGTGTCTGCTCCGCTACTGAGCGTCCTGCTGGCGTGGTATGGGTCGTTGCAACACGAGACGATCCACGGACATCCCACGCCGTTTCGTCGATTCAACGGCATGTTGGGCTCGTTGCCCCTTTCGTTGTGGATCCCGTACACGGTCTATCGTGAAACCCATCTTCGCCACCATCGCCACGGCGGGCGTCGCCTGACGCAGGTTGCTTACGACCCCGAGTCCTATTACCTGCCGACCGACGAGCTTTCGCGGCTCGGACGCCTGCAGCGCTGGATGTATCACGCCAACTGCACGCTAGCCGGGCGACTGGTCCTCGGGCCGGCGCTGGCCGTGACTACTTTCTGGGCTGGGGAATTTCGACGGGTCCGGTCGGGCGATCGGCGGCGGATGCGGATCTGGGGGCGCCATGCGGTTGGGGTGGGGCTCGTGCTGGCCTGGGTCGTGGGTCTGTGCCACATTCCGTTTTGGGTCTACCTGGCGGTGGTTGTGTATCCGAGTATCTCGTTGAACCATGTGCGGTCGTTCGCGGAGCATGTGGCGCATGAGGACTCACGGTTACGGACGCGGGTGGTGGAGGCGCACCCGTTTTGGGCGCTGCTGTTCTTGAATAACAATCTGCATATCGCCCATCACGCGAAACCGAAGATGGCGTGGTTCCATTTGCCGCAGCTGTGGCAGCAGATGCGGGCCCCGGCGCTCGAGCGCGGGTTGGTCTTTGCGGGCGGCTACCGGGAAGTGACGCGGAAGTATTTTGTTCGGCCGTACATTCGGCTGGATCACGATGGGGGCTGACCGGGTCGCCTCGCTGCCCATGTACGATTTCCCCGAGCTGCGGGAGGTGCACGATGAGTTCTGGGGTGCGCTTGCCTCGCGGCTCGTCACCGCCGGGCTCTCGGACGTGCCGCGTGCGCTGACGCGCGGCCTTTCGCTTGGCGAGGTGTGGGGGAATGACCGCCTGTTGTTCGCGCAGGGATGTGAGTATCCGTTGGCTAAGACGTTTGGCGCCCGGGTGCGGGTTGTGGCACATCCGTTGTATGCGGCTGTCGGCTGTGACGGCGCGCGATACCGAAGCGCGATTATCGTGCACGCATCGCATGATGCCGCCGTCGCCGAGCGCGCGGCTTCGTCCGGTCACGGCGTCGGCGCGTCGGCGCCTCGTGCTTTAACTGAACTGCGCGGCTCGCGGTGCGTCGTGAATGAGCTCGACTCAAACAGTGGAATGAACCTCCTGCGGGCCGCTGTAGCTCCCTTGGCGCACGGTGGGCAATTCTTTGAGTCCGTTGTTGTCAGCGGTTCGCACCTGCGCAGCGTGGAGATGGTTGCCGCGGGAGAGGCGGATGTCGCCTCGATCGACTGCGTGAGCTTCGCTCATTTCCAGCGACTCTATCCCTCCCTTGCCAGCCGCGTCCGCGTGTTGGACTGGACGACTTCTACGCCCAGCTTGCCCTACATCACTGCTGGCTCTGCCAGTGATGAAACGGTTCGAGCGTTGAGAGCTGTGCTGGCTGATGTGTTTGATGAGGGTGCACTGACATCCGTGAGAGAGCGCCTGCTCTTGCGCGGTGTTGATCTTGCACCTACGCCAGGATTCGCAGAGGTGCTGACCCTGGAACGGCATGCAGCGAATACTGGCTATCCAGTGCTCCGCTGATGGGTTGACGAAGCTGCACGTCGATCGCCAGTATTGCTCATGGCTAACGATCTTGCAGTTCGATATTTCCAGGGCCGCGACGGCGTGCAGCTTGCCTTCCGCGAGATGGGCAAGGGCCGGCCGCTGGTGCTCATTCACGGCTTTTTCTCCACGGCCACCGTAAACTGGGTTCGCTACGGACACGCAGCGAAAATTGCTGCTCTCGGTTATCGCGTGATCATGCCCGACCTACGGGGGCACGGTGACAGCGCGAAGCCGCACGACGCGGAGTCGTATCCGCCGGACGTGCTAGCCGACGACGGCTTCGCGCTCGTTGAACACCTCGGTCTCGATGACTTTGACTTGGGCGGCTATTCGCTCGGAGGTCGAACGACAGTTCGCATGCTGGCTCGGGGAGCGGCGCCCGGACGTGCCATTGTTGCGGGCGCCGGTTGGGATGGCATCGTGAACACCGCGGGGCGTGGCGAATATTTCCGCAACATCCTCACGAACCTGGGGACATTTCCTCGGGGGTCCGCCGAGTTCATGGCAGAAGCGTTTCTGAAAACCGTTGGCGGCGATCCTGTCGCGCTTCTGCATGTTCTGGACACGTTCGTGGATACAGCGCCTGCGGAACTACAGAGGATCCAGACGCCCACGCTCGTGTTGATTGGCGATGACGATCACGACACGGGCTCGGGCGAGGAGTTGGCGGCGGCGCTTCCGCATGGGACTCATTCCACAATACCCGGCACTCACATGAGCGCAGTCACCAAACCGGAATTGGGCACATCCATCGGCCTGTTTCTGGAGCAAAGCTCGTGCTGAGGCTGGATTTGGGGGCGCCGAGGCCCCAGAGTTCGGCCAGCACCAAGAGAAACTGACATGCTGCGCTCAATGCGACTTTGGCGTCTGGCGGCTGCGGACTTGCGGATCTTGTGGTTCGCACTCCGACACCCGCATCGCCCCCTCTGGCTGTGGCCCGCGACCATCGTCCTGGGCCTGTATGCCTTCGAACCGCTCAATTTTGCCATCCCCGTTCTGGGGCTCGTGGACGATTTCGTCCTGTTGCCGCTCGTTCTGCACCTGCTGGTGAGAATTCTGCCGCTCGGCATTCGGGTGGAATCCGGGATGCGCCGCGGTTGATGCGCAAACCAGCGCACCGCTGGTGTGACCCGTCTATCTCATTCCCCTTCGTCCCCCGCGACACTATACCTGATCCTATTACGGTCGCTCGCCACCTGGGTGCGAGCGGAAATCGCTTCGAAGGTAGTGCCCCCGGCCGGCAGTCGCCAGCGAGCTCAGAAAAAGGTTCTCACCACCGACACAACATCGTACTGATCGTTCACGACGTATAGATAGTGCCACCTGTCAAACGTGGTGCAGGGATGGGAGATTCCGACCGCAATCCGGTCGCCGACCGCGAGATTCAGGTTCTCGAATTTCAGATATCCATGGTGGTCGTTGAGGCGGACAATCTCGGCCGCGCCGCGGATGCTGACGGGTGAGCCTCCGGTCGAGTGCATCAGCGGGATCGGCAAACCCAGGTCGAACGACACATCCCGCTTGCCCAGGGCAACAATGGCCAGCCCCGGCTCCGGGAGGGATTGCACGCTCGTCCACAGCTGCAGCGCCGGTTCAAACGTCTGCCCGGCAAACACGCTGTCCGTGCCGGCGCTGCGCTCTCGAAGTCGATCGAGCGCCGCGGCGTAGAATCCATGGTCATGGGTGATGTAACAGCCCGATCGCAATACCACCCGGGTGGGCCGCGCTAATCGGATCCCCGTGAGCGCCTTCACGACTTGATCGAAGAACGCCGAGCCACCCGCGGTCAGAATGATTTCATCCAGCGTCTCGCTGAAATCGCACCGGCGGGCCACCTCGCTCACGCGCTCCAGCAAGGCTGCCACCTGAGCTTCCGCCTCGCGCGGTGTGCCACCGAAAATTCCTTCAAACGCCTCGATCCCCGCCAGGCGCAAACACCCGGTCATCCCGCCGATCTCCCGGGCAACGGCGACCGCCTCTTCAACAGTCCGCAACCCGGTACGGCCGCCCATTGCGCCCACTTCGAGCAGCAGGTTGACCGGCCGGCCCCGCGGCAGCGTTGACAGGACATCGAAATACCGACGCGCCCCCGCCACAGAGTCGACGATGCCGTAATATTCAAAGGCAGGATCCCCCGCCAATTCACGAGCGACGAATTGAACGCAATCCGCATCGAGCAGTTGATTCGCCATCACGATGCGCGGCACTCGGAAGCGCCGATACAGTCTCAAGTGAGCTGCCGTAGCGCACGTGATTCCCCATGCACCTGCCGCGAGTTGCATCTGGAACAACTGTGGGGCCATGGTCGTCTTACCGTGCGGGGCCAGCTCCACTCCAGCGGATCGTGTGTATCGCCGCATGAGATCGATGTTGGCGCGGATCGCGCTCTGGCGAAGCACCGCGACTGGTGCCGGGAAGGCGTGACGCAGCAGGTTGAGGCCGCGCTTCGGCACGTCCGCGAGCGTGACGCCGTCCAGGACATCAGGTACGCCTTTGGACGTGGACGACAATTCATGCTCACTCAGCGTCGCTAGATCCAACACGGCGTGCCTCTATTCGCGGGGGCCCGCATCCTACACTAGGGAGCTTCCGGTCGTGAGCTGGCTGAGGAGGGCGGGGCGCATGCACGGATCTCGCCAAGGGACCCTGGGTATTTCGAGCCGAGCAACCGATGCGCAGTGACGCTGTGGCCGGCCCCGGGCGATGCGGCACTTCAGCGCGGGATCGAGGAGCGGACCGAGTTGTTGCGATACCAGCGATAGCCCTCGGAGCCGGCGATACCGATCGCGAAGGCGGCGCTCAGGCAACCAACCAACAAGGGATGCCCGGACTCGAAGATGGCCGCAACCACCGAGGCACACGCAACCAGGAAGGTCAGAACAATCTTGAACGCCGCAAACACACTCACACCTTGCTTTCAGTCCATCTGCTGACGTTCGCAACCGTAATTGACATAGTGGTTACGGGCCGTGATCCGTGTCACGATTGAACTGGGCCCAGGTCGCATTTTCGGGCCCTGGCGGAAGCTGAGCGCCGATTTGCTACGCTGCGCACAGGAGGCTCCCCGTGCAATTTGACTACAGGTATCCATGAGCATGCCCAATCGGATCAAGATCGATTTCGTCTCGGACGTCTCCTGCCCCTGGTGTGCGATCGGCCTGAAGTCGCTGCAGGCGGCCCTCGGCAGACTGGGCGGCCGCGCGAGCGCCGACATTCATTTCCAGCCATTCGAGCTCAATCCCCAGATGGGCCCCGAAGGGCAGGATCTGCTGGAGCACATCACCCAGAAGTACGGTTTCACCGAGGAGCAGGTCGTGCGCAACCAGCAAGCCATCGCGGCGCGCGGCGAGCAACTGGGGTTTCACTTCGACATGCACAAGCGCGCCCGCATTTACAACACCTTCAATGCACATCGACTGTTGCATTGGGCGGATATCGAGGGTGGTGGCAAGCAGGCGGCTCTGAAAGAGGCATTGTTCAAGGCGTACTTCACGGACGGCCGTGATCCGAGCGACCCCAGTGTACTGGTTGACGTGGCCGCCAGCGTGGGGCTCGATGCGGACCGCGCCCGCGCGATCCTGGCTTCGGATGAATATGCCGCGGACGTTCGGGCTCGCGAGGAACTTTATGTGCGGAATGGGATTCACGCCGTTCCGGCTGTTATCCTCAACGACAAGTATCTGGTCCAGGGAGGCCAGCCTGTCGAGGCATTCGAGCGCGCTCTGGCGCAGGTGGCTGCCGGAAACTAGGTCGATTGGATCTGCTGGCGGGCGCGCCCCGGTCCTAGGATGAGTCCACGGGTGCCTGGAGATCTCATGTCGTCCAGTCGAGCGGACGTCGCGGTCGTCGGCGGCGGTATCATGGGGTCGGCGTTGGCTTACTGGCTGACCCGCCTCGACCCCAACATGTCCGTAGTGGTTGTTGAGCGGGATCCGACCTACTCAACGGCTTCATCGACGTTGTCGGCGGCTTCCATCCGGCAGCAGTTCACCACGCCGGTCAATATCCGGATTTCGCAGGCGAGCATCGGCTTCATGCGCCAGGCGGACGAGTTGCTCGAGGTCCCCGGGAGCGTGGTCGACATCGGGTTGAGGGAAAACGGCTATCTGTATTTGGCCGGCACCTCAGGGCTTGGCTCTCTGCGTCGGGCTCACGCGATTCAGCGCGAACTCGCTGCCGATGTGGCGCTGCTGCGCGCGGATGAGTTGGCCACTCGTTTCCCATGGCTCCATTGCGACGATCTGGCGGCAGGCTCTCTCGGGCTCAGCGGGGAGGGGTGGTTTGATGGCTACGCCCTGCTGTCGGCCTTCCGCGCGAAGGCGCGAGCCCAGGGCGCCATCTATCAGCGCGCAGAAGTCTGCGCAATGGAGGTGAAAAGCGACCGCATCGAGTGTGTGCATCTCGCGGATGGCACTCGGATTGCGAGCCGCTTTGTGGTCAATGCCGCCGGACCGTGGGCGCGGTCCGTCGCCAGGCTGGCCGGGTTTGATCTACCTGTGGCCGCGCGCAAGCGCACCGTCTACGTAATCGGGTGCCGCGCGAGGTTGGAGCCGTTCCCGTTGCTCATCGATCCGTCGGGCTTTTGGATCCGCCCGGAGGGGCTCGGCTACATCGCCGGAATGCCACCCCAGGCCGACCCGGATGACGCGCCCCTCGAGCCCGACTATGAGGCATTCGAGTCGGTGCTGTGGCCGGCGCTCGCGCAGCGCATTCCGGCGTTCGAGGCCGCCAGGCTGGAGCGCGCCTGGGCGGGTTACTACGAGATGAACCTGTTCGATCACAACGGGATCGTCGGATTCCATCCGCGGATCGACAATCTGCTGCTGTTGAACGGCTTCTCGGGTCACGGCATACAACAGGCACCCGTGGTGAGCCGCGGTGCCGCGGAGTTGATCTGTCACCGGCGGTTCGTCACGCTGGATCTATCCGACTTGTCCTACAACCGGGTGCTGGAGGAGCGACCGCTGGTGGAGCTGAATGTCATCTAGCTGCGCGCGGGCAGGCCTCGCCATGACCCGGCGATGTGACACCTTCCGTGCTGCTTTTCGCAGTGCGGTGGCGTGGCACGGCATGAGGTCGAATCTGGGGGCGATCGGCATGGTGGATATCTTGGGGTATGACCCGCATCCGACAAGGGGGCATGTGCCCCTACTCGCGTGGCTGGCGCTGTAGGTGCGCGCTGATCTGCTCGAGGCGAGTCGTGGCGGTGATCTGCAGCTCCCGGGCGTTCTGCATGGCAGGGTCATCGGTGCCGGCCAACGGTTCGATGATGGCCAGCGCGTCGCGCAATTTCAGCTCGGCAGTCCGAAACTCCCCCAAGGCCGCCAGAGTGGCGCTCACCTCGCTCAACGCATACGCCGCGTTGTAACGTGCCTCGGTATCTCTCGCATCCGCATCAAACAGCGTCCGCAACGTGTTTGCAGCCTCGGTCTGCTTCAACAACGCATCCTGCATGGCGCCGTGCTTGGATAACACCGTGGCAATCCCCAGCAGTGCGTAAGCCTCCAGCGTCCGCAACTCCGCGTTGGTCGGATCTGAGACCGCCAGCGCATGCGCGAGCTGCTGTTGCTTCGAGTGAAACACGAATGCTTCATCGTAGCGCTGCTCGCCGATGAGAATTTCCCCCATTCTGCCGTAGGCGACCGAAGCATTGTGGCGGCTGCGTGCATCCGCGGCGTCGGCATCCACGAGACTCTCGAAAACCGCCGTCCCCTGATTCATCAACATCAAGCCACGCCCGGGCTGGCCCGACCGGGCGAGCTGCCAACCAAGGGAAACATAGGTACTCCCGAGGTTGCGCCTGTCCTGGGCGCTCGCGCCGGGCGCCGCGGCCAGGCGCTCGGCAAGTCCGATGGCGATACGCGAGTCGGCAATGGCGCCGGCGGAATCACCGGAGCCGGCGAGCACCTCTCCCAGCTTTCCGTAATTTCTCAACACCTCCCGCTGCAGGTCGCGGTCCTGGGGCAGTGCGAGCCGGATGGTCAATGCCTTGCGATAACTCTCGATCGCGCCGGCGGTTGCACCGAGGTTTGCCTGCCGATATCCACCCTGGACATCCGCGACCTTCTCATAAGCGTTGGCCAGCTCGCGCCGCAAAGTCACATCGCCCGCGGACTCGGCAGCCAGGCCATCCAGATACTTCAGCGAATTGAGAACCAGCAGGTGCCGCGCCCGGGTGGAGCCCGGCAGGTTTTGAATGGACTCATACAGATCGAACATGAAGGTGCTGGCGAGCTTGCGAACCTCGGCGAAGTGCCGTTCCGCCCGGGCTCGTTCCTGACGCGCCACATGGGCCTCCCAACTTGCCGCGACGACGGCGCCGATCAGGCACAGGACAAACGCGCCCAGGACCGCGATGCCGGTCCGGTGCCGGCTCCAGAATTTACGCAGGGTGTAGGACAGCGTGGCCGGGCGGCACGAGACCGGGAGGCAGCGCAGATAGCGCTCGATATCCACCCGGAATTGCTCAACCGAGGAGTAGCGCTGCGCGGGCTCCTCGTGCAGAGCCTTGCGTACGATGGCGTCCAGGTCGGCGGCGAGGTGAGCCCCGCCGCCCGGCAACTCGCCCGTCAGCAGCTGGTGCAACACCACTCCCAGCGAGTACACATCGCTCGCTGTTGAAATCACGTCGCCGCGCAGCTGCTCGGGACTGGCATACCCGGGTGTGAACGCGAGCAGTGCATGCTGACTCGGTGCCTGAAGCAGCTCCGAAACGCCGAAGTCGAGCAGCCTGACCGATTCATCATCCGTCACCAGTATGTTGTTGCACTTGAGGTCCGCGTGCACCATGAGGTGTTGGTGGACATATTGAACCGCGGAGCACAGCGTCTGGAACAGGGACAGCCGTTGACGTTCCGACAGATCGTGCTCACGGCAATACTGATCAATCGGCCGTCCCTTGATGAAGTCCATCACCAGGTAGGGCAGGCCCTCGTCCGTGGTGCCGCCGTCGAGAATCCGCGCGATGTTGGGGTGATCGAGCGCCGCCAGCATCCGCTTCTCCGACTTGAAACGCTCCAGCAGGAACTGCGAGTCATATCCAGGCCGGAGAATCTTGATGGCCACTTCCTTGTGATACTCATCATCCGCCCGGACTGCGCGAAACACTTCGCTCATCCCGCCGCAACCGAGCTCACCCACGATCCGATAGGCCCCCAGGCGGCGACCGATCCAGCTCGGCGCGGGCGCAGCCTCGAGACGAGCCGTCGCCGGCTCCTCTATGAAGCCGTCCGTTTCCGCATGCGCAGCCAGCAGTGACTCGACTTCCGCCCGCAACGCGGCGTCATCGCGACACGCCCCCGACAGATAGACGGTGCGATCTGGCGCCTCCAGCGCTTCGGCAAACACTTCCTTGACGCGCTGCCAGCGAGGAACTTCCACGCTACGCGCCCTTGGAAAGCTCGCGTTTCAACCAGGCCCGCGCCAGCGTCCACTCTCGTTTGACGGTGGCTTCGGAGATGTCGAGCGCCCGGGCGGTCTCCTCGATGGTCAGTCCGCCGAAGTAGCGCATCTGCACTATCTGGACCTGGCGGTCGTCGACGGCCGCCAGCCGGGTCAGAGCGCCGTCGATGGCCGTGATGGTCGCATCGGAGTCGGCACTTTCATCGACGGTGTCAGCGTCGATTTCCTCCAGGCTATGCACCTCCTGGCCGGCCCCGCGTTTGGAAGTCAGCCGCGCCCGCGCGTGGTCCACCAGGATCCGCCGCATCAGCGTGGAGGCGAGCGCGAAGAAATGTCCGCGGCTGCGCCAATCCACCGACTCCTGGTGGATCAACCGAACAAAGGCCTCGTGAACGAGCGCGGTGCGTTGAATAGTGTGGTTGGTGCGTTCCCGCCGCAAATGACGCTGGGCCAGGGACCGCAACTCCCGGTACAGCAGGGAGGTGAGCTCCTCCAGCGCGGCCCCGTCGCCGCCGCTCCACTGCACCAGCAGCCGCGTCACGGGCCGATCTTGGGGAGAGTCGCGGGTACTCATGATCTTGATGAGCTAAATCTTAACGCATTTGCGCGTTCTGTCAGTGTCACTCACTTACAGGAGCCTCCATGAAGATCCCGTCCGCCACCACCGCGGCCATCATCACCCTGGCAGCCATTGCCGTCGCTGCGGTCACCACGTCGATTGCGGGGCAAACCGCCCCAGGTGCCCGATCCCCGCGGGACGGGTCAGTGGCGCACGGACGCTACCTGGTCACCATTGCAGGGTGTCACGATTGCCACACTCCGGGACACGCGCAGAACGGCGGCCATTCTCCGCCTGTGGCTTGGCTGACCGGCTCCGCTGTCGGGTTTCAGGGCCCCTGGGGTGTTTCTTACCCCGCCAACCTGCGCCTGACCGTGCAATCCTTGACCGAAGCGCAATGGCTGGTCTTTGCCCGTTCCGAACGGCGGCCCCCCATGCCTTGGTTCAACCTGCGCGACATGAGCGACCAGGACCTGACCGACATCTACCGTTACATCCGCTCTCTGGGGCCGGCCGGCACACCGGCTCCGGCACCCGTGGCACCGGGTGCCAAAGCGGGCACACCGTTGATTGACTTCGTGCCGCACAACTGACAATGGCAGAATAGTCTCCCATGGGAGGGAGATTTTCGTTCGCGAGGCTGTTGACCCGCAGCCTCGCTGTCATTTTTGCAGTCGGGGCGACACCCGCCGCGCCGGCCGAGGGCTGGCGGCTGCGGGTCTCGGCCAAGCTGCAGTCTATATACGACGCACCCGCCGCGGCCCGAGCCTCCGTCAACGCGGCTCGATTTAATGCACAGGGTTGGGTCCAGGCCGATGTTCATTACGACTGTTCCAGTCAGGCGCGGTCCGTCATATCGACCGGTCTCTCGGTGAGCTCGTCGATCCGGCTCGCTCCGTATTGCGTAATTGAAGGTTGGGTGCCTCCCGATACACTGGCGCAGCTGGCTTCCCTTGAAGGGGTCAAACGCGTCTCTCTGCCATCCTACGCCATCGTTCCGAGCATCAAGGCAAGCAGCCCGGCGGCCACGTCCGCTTCCGGCGCAATCAACGCCAATGGTGTGTCGATCCTGCATGCCGACCAGTTTGTTTCCAAGACGGGTATCAACGGGGCCGGAGTCAAGGTGGGAGTTCAGTCCGGGGGTATTTCCAACGTCAAGGTCATCCAGCAGCGCTCTGAGCTGCCGGCGGTCCAGGTTGTGTTACCCGCGGATGGCGCGGCTGCGCCGGCCGGTGACGAAGGCACGGCGTTGCTGGAGGAAATCTACGCCGTCGCGCCCGGTGCCTCACTGGCCTATTGCGGTCCGGCTACCTACGTGGAATACACATCCTGTCTCAGTCAGATGATCGCGGCAGGGGCTTCGATCCTCGTTGATGACATCATTTTCCCGCAACAGGACCTGTTGTCATCCGACAGCCCCGAAGTGCAGGCGGTTGAGCAACTTCTCGCGCAGAACCCCGCGGTAGTGCTGTTCACGGCCGCGGGTAACTACAACGGCAGCTATTGGGAAGGACCGTACTCGCCGGTGGCGTTGTCCGCGCTCGGTCTTTCGCCGATGACCTGTGGGACCCAGACGGACAACTTTGTTGCGCAGTTCGACGGGGACCCGAACGAGCTGTTGACCATGACGCAGCCTTCGGCCGTGCCGGTTGCGTTTGCATGGGCCGATCCGCCCAATCAGAACAGCAGTCATTTCGATCTCATCTGGGTCAACAACGATACGCATGCGCAAGGCTGCCTCTCCGCGGCCTCCGCCACCGACAACCTGATTTCCCAGTCCGTTACGTTCAGCGGCGCGGCTTTCAAGTTGTACGTCGCCACCCCGGATGTCGCTGCGGCCGGAAAGTTTTTCAAGCTGTGGATCGGCGGAGACGGTCTCACTTCCTTGTCCAAGTCCACGGCCGGCAGCATCGTGACGCCGCAGGCGTTCGTGACCGGTGCGGTCACGGTAGGCGCCGTCAACGGTTCCGACGCGGTGGGTAACAACATCGAGCCCTTCAGCAGCCGGGGGCCAGCGACCTTGATGTTTCCGGCCCAACAGCAGCTCCAGGTGCCGATCGTCGTCGCTCCCGATGGCATCCGTGTCGATGCCGCCGGTACTTACTTCGCCAACAGCCTGTTCCCCGATGGCAACTTCTATGGGACCTCCGCCGCGACCCCCAATGCGGGCGCGGTGGCGGCTCTGCTGCGGGCGGCCTACCCGTCGATGAGCGCCTCGCAGCTGGTGGATGTGCTGACCAAGGGGGCGACTCAACTGGGTAGCGCGGCTCCCGATGGCACTTTCGGCTACGGTCGGATCGATGCGATGGGCGCGCTCAATGTCGCGATCTCGGTCGCGGGTAATCCGGCTCCCCCCACGAACTCAACGCCGACTCCGCCACCGAGCACGCAGTCCGGGTCTCCGCCCACGACCACGGGGGGTGGGGGCGGCGGTGCGATTGACGGCTGGATGCTCGCGGTTGCGTTGCTGGCGCTGATTCGCCGCCGTCCCAGAGCGGGCGCGGCGATTCCGGTCATTGTCCCTTGGCGGACGTCAGTCCTGTGCGGTGGGTCCCGGTGCGCGCCGTCCTGGCGAGCAGGACGCCGATCAGGGCCAGCGCAAACCCAATGAATTGCACCGGGGACAGTGTTTCATCGAACAGCAGGTAGGCCTGGACGGCGGCCAACGGGGGAGCCAGCAGCAGGAGCGCGGTGACCTTGGTCGCCTCTCCGTGCCGCATCATCCACATGAGCAATGTGGTGCCGATCACGGAAGGTACCAGAACGGCCCAAACCAGCGCCCCCCACAGGACCGGGGTGTTGTCCCATTGGATCGATCCTACAAACACGACAGCCAACGCCGCTGTCAACGTTCCGCCAACATTCTGCACACAGGCGGCACTGCGCAGGTCCACGCGCGGCAGCCATTTCTGGATCAAGGCTCCCGCGGTTATGGCCACGACACTCAGCAGGGCGCTGAGCGCGCTCAATGCCCCGATCGAACCGGTACCGGCCGAAGCGAGCTTGGGAGCCAGAACACAGGCGACGCCCGCGAAACCGACCAACAATCCAACCCAGGTCCCGGTCCCCAGCCGTGCGCGCGTGGCGGCTACCAGATACAGGGCAGTGAACAGCGGCTGCAGGGCGCCCAGGAGGGCCATGATCCCCGCCGGCATGCCGTGGCTGATCGACCAGTAGCTGGCACAAAGATACAGGCCCTGCATGAGCACGCCCGCGAGCAGATGCGTCAGCCAACCTGTGCCGCGCGGCCAGTCCGCGCGCACGGCCAGGGCAGCCAGCCCCATCAGTAGCGCGGTCAGCGCGAATCGCACCAGCAGATAGAGCTGCAGGTCGGCGTGCGGTGCGACGGCCTTTCCAACGATGAACCCGGTCGACCAGATCAGGACAAAGATGACAGGAATCAGAAATCTCAGCATAGTGACCAGTATGACAGCGACTCCCCATGCTTCTCCTATCCACGTCGAGTGGGCCGGAGGCTCCCAATTCGATGCCGGCCGCCCGGAGGGCGCGAAGGTCAGGATCGACGCCGATGCCCGAAGCGGTCCCGGCCCCTTCGATCTGCTGCTCGCGGCGATAGCGGCCTGTGCCGCGACCGATGTGGTGGAGATCATGCGCAAGCAGCGCACGCCGCTCGATGCCCTTAAAGTGCGCGTCGAGGCGACCCGGGTCGGTGAGCTCCCGCGGCGGCTGGCCGCGGCGGTTCTACATTTCACGCTGCGGGGGCCGGGCATCACCCCCGAAAAGGCGGCACGGGCAGTTGAGCTGTCCGTCACCAAATACTGCAGCGTGCGCTCATCGCTGATTGCCGATGCACCCGTGACGTGGACTATCGAGATTGTATGAAGACCTGGTTGAGTGTGTGTTTGGCCTGCATATGGGTTCCGGCGTGGGGAGCGGTCTATGAGCTGCCCGCGGATGGCTCGGCGGTTGTTGGGACTGATGAGCGGATCAAGTCGACCTACAACGACACGCTGCTCGACATCGCGCGGCGGTACAGCCTGGGATATGAGGAAATCATTCGCGCCAACCCGGGTGTGGACATGTGGTTGCCCGGCGAAGGCACCGACATCCTGTTACCCGGCCGCCGGATCCTGCCGCCCGGACCCCGGGAAGGACTCGTCGTCAATCTCCCCGAGCACCGCCTGTACTACTACCCGAAGGCGAAGCGGGGCCAGCATCGCGTGGTGATCACTTACCCGGTGAGCATCGGCAAGATGGATTGGAAATCGCCGCTGGGCGAAACCTCTATCGTTGCCAAGCAGAAGAATCCCAGCTGGTATCCACCGGAGTCGATTCGCAGAGAGCACGCGCGCAACGGCGATCCGATTCCCAAGGTGGTGCCGCCGGGGCCGAAAAATCCGCTGGGGGCGTACAAGATGCGGCTCGGAGTCGGTGATGGTACCTACGAGATCCACGGAACCAACAATCCGATGGCGGTCGGCATGGCCATCACGCATGGGTGCATCCGCATGTATCCGGAGGATGTGGCGGCCTTGTTTCCCAAGGTGACGGTGGGGACCAAGGTGTGGCTGATCAACGATCCCGTCAAGGTCACCTACGTGAACGGCGACCTGCTGATGGAAGCCCATCCCCCGGTCGACGGCGAAGGCCAATCGGTCGAACCCAACCTGGAGCTGCTGGCCAGGCAGCTCGATCGGGCATTGGGCAGCAGCGTGGCGGCCATTCATTGGGACTTTGCGCGCGAGGCCTTGCAGAAGGCCGACGGTATACCCACGATCGTGGGTGTGGAGGCGGATCTCGACACAGCGCCCGCTAAGACGGCACAGTCACAATGATGCACGCAGGGGTGATTGTGTATGGCATCAAGAACTGCGACACCATGAAGAAGGCTCGCGCGTGGCTCGACAGCCAGGGCGTGAAGTACGAGTTTCATGACTACAATGCCTCGGGAATCGCTCCAGAGGTGTTGCAGCGGTGGATCGGTCAGGTTGGGTGGGAGGTGCTGCTCAACCGCGCCGGCACCACGTTTCGCAAGCTTCCGGACGAGCAGAAGACGGGCTTGAATGAGAGCCGGGCCATCGCCCTGATGGTGGCGCAACCTTCCATGATCAAGCGTCCGGTGCTGGAAAAGGGCAAGCGCCTGTTGGTTGGGTTCGAGCGTGCCAGCTATGAAAGGGAACTAACGCCGGGATAGTGGCAGCGGCAGCTCGTCGTACTGGGGCAGGTCGTCGGTAATCGTGTACCACGGCGCCTTGAAGGCGACGTAGATGTGGTGATCGGGCAGGCGGCTCGGGGTCCCAGCCAGTACACCCAGGCTCACGTGCACATACTGCCGGTCGCGAACAGCGGCAAACAGGAATGCATGGCATCGGCCGCAGCGGGCTCCATAGCCGTCGGAGCATTCACCCTCGATCAGGAGCTGTTTGTTGCCGGTGGTGATCATCAGCTTGTCGATGCTTGCGCCGCCGATTGCGGCAAATGCGGATCCGGTGCGCATTCGGCAACGCGAGCAGTGACAGTAGTAGGCGTAGTCGAACGTGTTCTCCAACGTGAAGGTGACTTCGCCGCAGGTGCAGCGGCCGTGAAGAATCGTGCCGACGTCGGCGTTGGCCAGGGTCTGTGCCGCGAGCGCGTCGCCGCGGGCCGGGATATCCGGCCGGAAGAAATCGGAGCGGGTGGTGAGCAGGTCGCCCAGATACATGCCGGCCAGGGTGAGGGGGACCTCGGGATGGAGAATTCCGTTCTGACTGTCGGCGGCGATATGGGTGCTGTACTTGCTGCCGGGGGAGGTCGAGGTGAGATAGGCACGCAGGTCGACCACCTGCTCGAAGTTGGTATCGTCGGCCCGCAGGCGGCCCCAGGCCAGCGAATTCGTGTCCGCGCCGGTCGAGCGCCTGGCTTCCATCGTGGTGATGGCGTTGGCGACTTCGTTGGCGAACGGCTCGACATCGGACTCGCCGAAGGCCGCGCGCAGGAGTGTCAGCTCCTGGGAGGACAGCTCATCCTGGCCTGCGGCGAACACCAGCGCGCCGTTGGATACGGAGAATCGCCAGTCCTTGGCTTGCAACAGGTCGGGGAGTCTGGCGAGCGCCTGTTGGTAAGCGGATTTCAGGGATGCTGAGGTCGACAGCAGGGTGTTGGTCAGTGCTTCGGCGGACTTTTCCGACTGGCCGTCGCGGGAGAGCGTGCTCAGGAGTTGGGTATAGGCTTTTACCCCGCTTTGGGCGAGTAGGCTCGCAGAAGTGTGAGTTCCGCCGGAGCTGTGGTAGACATCCGCGACTGCGTCCGTTGCCGCGTTGGTCACGCTACCGCCGGCGCCGCTACTGAGGCTACCGGGCCGACCCGCGCCGCCAATCCCTCCGGCGCTTGCGCTACCCGTACCGCCGAGGCCCGAGCCAGTGGCTCCTGTGTCTGCGAGCCCGCCGGTGCCGAGCCGGCCGCCAATGGCTCCGGACAAAGTGAGTCCCGCCGAACGTCCACCGCTGGGATTGAGCGCCGCAGCGTTCGCAGCCGATGCTCGCGCCGCGGCGAGTACTGCATTAGCTCCAGACCCCGGCGTTCCGCTACTTGCCGCGGCCTTTGCGCCGGTGGACCCCTGGTTAGCTGCAGCGGCAGCCTCAGCTAAAGCCGCCGCGGCCGCTGTCGCTGCCGTGCCCCCACTACCCGCCGAATTAGGCCCCTGAAGAGGGCCTCCCAAGCCATCGGGAAACAGCGCGTTAGCCTGCATGTCCTTATTCAACGCACCGAGCAGCGTGCCGATGTTCACCGAAAAATCCCCTGCGAGCGATTCGTCGCAGCCTATATCGACCTCCCTTGTTGATTCTTGATACCCGCTCGATAAAACCGAATGCCGGGCCGAAGCACCCGCTGAAGGGATCAAGAACAACGCTCCTTCCTAGAGAATTTGTCTCTTGATATAGACAGGATTTCTGGGGCACTATCCCCGCCAATGATGTACGACTTTATTGTGATCGGCGCGGGGATGGCGGGCGCGTCGATCGCATACGAGCTGGCGTCCACAGCCCGTGTTTGCACACTCGAGGGCGAGGATCGGCCGGGGATCCACGCCACCGCACGCTCCGCCGCTTTGTTCGCGCCCAGCTACGGCGGTCGCGAGATCCGGGCCCTCACGCGCGCGAGCCGCGCGTTCTTCGACCGCCCCTCCGCCGGATTCACCGAGCATCCGCTGCTGCGAGCCCGGGGGTGTCTGTATATCGCCCGATCTGACCAACTGCAGCAGCTGGATCGGATGGTCACGAGCATCCGCGCTTCGGGTGGCAAGGTCGGCATGCTCGATGAGCAAGCCGCTACGCAACGCGTCTGCCTGCTGCGCGCAGGTTACGTAGCCGGCGCGGCGTTCGATGCAGACGCGAGCGATATCGAAGTTGATGCGTTACACCAGGGGTTTCTACGGGGCGGGCGAGCGGCCGGCGCCGTTCTGATCACGGGAAGTTGGGTTACGGAACCGCGGCGACGCAACGGTGTCTGGTCCATTGAGCTGACTGACGGCCAGGCCGTGAGCGCGCCGGTATTGGTCAACGCGGCCGGCGCTTGGGCGGATACCGTCGCGGAACGTTGCGGTGTCGCGAGACTCGGGTTGCAGCCTCTGCGTCGAACCGCGTTGCTCGTAGACGTTCCCGCTGGTGTTGATATCAATGACTGGCCTGCGGTGATAGACACCGATGAGATGTTCTATTTCAAGCCCGAGGCTGGCAAGCTGCTGCTGTCACCCGCCGATGAGACACCCGATGTGCCACGCGATGCGTATCCTGAGGACCTGGATGTCGCTGTCGCGGTGGATCGCGTACAGGGAGCGCTCGATCTGGAGGTAACGCGGGTCCGTCACAGTTGGGCCGGATTACGAACCTTCTCTTCCGATCGCGCGCCTGTTGTAGGATTCGACGCGCGGGTAGCCGGATTTTTCTGGTGCGCCGGCCAGGGCGGCTACGGAATTCAGACTGCACCCGCGATGTCGCGGACCGCTGCGGCCCTGGCGCGGCATGAGAGCATGCCGGTGGATGTTGTGGAGCAAGGTGTGGTCGCCGCCGACCTCTCGCCCTCGAGGTTTTCTTCATGAATATCGTGACACGCGTTCTGCTCGTGGCTCTGTGTGCCACACCGCTGGTTTCGGCCGCTGAGACGCCTAACTTTCAATGGGGCGTGAAGATACCCCTGCGCGACGGCGTGAAGTTGAATGCGACGGTGTACATGCCGCCGAAGAGGGAGCCTGCGCCCTGCATTTTCACTCTGACCCCCTACATCTCACAGAGTTACCACGATCGCGGGATGTATTTCGCCTCCCACGGCTATCCGTTCCTCACCGTCGATGTACGAGGTCGCGGTAACTCCGAAGGTGAGTTTCATCCGTTGATCCAGGAAGCCAAGGATGGGTACGACGTCGTCGAATGGCTCGCGAAACAGCCCTACTGCAACGGCAAGGTGAGCATGTGGGGCGGTTCTTATGCGGGTTACGACCAGTGGGCAACAGCGAAAGAGTTTCCGCCTCATCTGGCTACAATCGTGCCCGTCGCCTCTCCGTACGCGGGAGTCGATTTCCCCATGAGCTACAGCGTTTTCTACACCTACGACATGCAATGGCTGTTGTTTACATCGGGACACGCGTCGCAGGACCACATCTTCGGCGATGATGCTTTCTGGGCCGACAAAAACCGGCAATGGTTCGAATCGGGTACGCCCTTCAAGGCGCTCGACAGCGTCATTGGCGCGCCCAACCCCGTATTTCAGGAATGGGTTGCGCATCCTCACGCCGATGCGTACTGGGATCAATACAACCCTACTTCGCAGCAGTATGCGAAGCTGTCGATTCCCATTCTGACCATTACGGCCAGTCACGATGACGACCAGCCCGGCGCGCTCATGCACTACCGGGAATATATGAAGAATGCATCGCCCGAAGGGCGGGCTCGACATTACCTCATCATCGGTCCCTGGGATCACGCCGGCACCCGAACTCCCAACGCCAAGGTGGGCGGGTTGACATTCGGGCCCGCGAGCCTCGTGGATCTGCCGCAGCTGCACCTGGATTGGTATGCCTGGACCCTGCTGGGCGGTCCGAAGCCCCAGTTCCTGCGCAAGCACGTCGCCTACTACGTGATGTTCGCGGACAGATGGCGCTACGCGGACAGCCTCGAGGCGGTGACGGGTGAAGTACGTGCGTTGAATCTGGGATCCCAGGCGAATGCCACCGATGTGTTGAATTCAGGCTCACTGACACCCGGGCCGCAAAAAGGCGGACCCGATCATTACGTCTACGATCCCCGCGACACCGGCACGGCGGAGTTGGAATCACACCTCGACCCGGCCAGCCTCGTCGATCAGACGCTGGTGTACGCTCTGAGTGGCAAGGAGCTCGTGTACCACACCGCGGCCTTTGACGCGGACACGGAGATCAGCGGGTTCTTCCGCCTGGCCGCGTGGATCGCTATCGATCAACCTGACACCGCGTTCAGGGTGGAGATCGACGAGATCCGCCAGGACGGCAGCAGTATTGCGCTGACGGGGCAGGTTCTCCAGGCACGCTATCGGCAGAATCCGCGTGATCCGCGCCTCGTTGATACCCAGGCGCCGCAGCGCTATGAGTTCGACCACTTTCCGTTCGTATCGCAGGAAATCAAGAAGGGCAGCCGCCTGCGCCTGATCATTGCGCCGGTGAATTCGATTCACTCCGAGAAGAATTACAATAGCGGCGGGGTGGTTGCGGAGGAGTCCATGAAGGACGCCCGACCCGTTACGGTGAGGCTGTATCATGATGGATCGCACCAGAGCACGTTGTACGTACCCCTGGGCACCCAAGGTTGAATGCCACAGTCACTGATACTCGATCCCATTGGATACTTGCGAAGCGCTCTGGCAACCAAGGTAGAGGCCGCGCGCCAGCCGCGAGCCGCGGCCGGCTGCGCCGCTCGCATCGAGCTGCTGCCAGGGCGCAACTTCGAGCACGCGCTGGATGACCTGGATCGATGGGAATTGATCTGGGTGATTTTCTGGTTCCACCTGAACCCGGGCTGGCGGCCCAAGGTGCTGCCGCCGCGCAGCACCTCCGGGCGCAAGGGTGTTTTTTCCACTCGCTCGCCGCATCGACCGAATCCGATTGGCCTGTCAGTCGTACGCCTCGAGCGGGTCGAGGGTCTCGTACTGCACATCCGTGACTGCGACATCGTCGACGGCACGCCGATTCTGGACATCAAGCCGTATGTGGCCTACACGGATGCGCACCCGCGCGCCGGCAGTGGCTGGCTCGAGACCACAGATCCAGTGCAGGCGTTTGAGGTTCGTTTCGAGCCGTTGGCCGAAGAGCAGGCGAGCTGGATCGAGTCCAATACGGGGCTCGCGCTTCGCGAGCGGATTAGCTCAACGCTCGCCTTAGGCCCGGAACCTCACCCCTACCGACGAATTCGCGACATGGGTGACTGGATGCAGCTCGCAGTTAAGGAATGGCGGGCGCGATTTACCGTTGCCGGACGCGAGGTATGCGTCCATGAAATCTACTCCGGTTTCAAGACCGCGCAGTTGACTTCAAACAACACCGACCCCTCTCGCCTGGCGCATTGCGAATTCAAGACTCGCTGGCCGCGCTGAGGCTGAGCAAGGCGCGGCCTTCCCGCCTGCCGCAGAGATTGGTCGCTACGTCGCGACCTACGCCGCGGCCGCGCGGCTCACACCCCAGGGATGATCCGCAGGTCGCGAACGACACCGCCTTCCAATGCTCCGAGTGCCGCCTTGTAGGCAGGGCTGTCGTGGGTGGCGAGCGCCTTCTCGACTGAGTCGAATTCGATGATGACGGTACGTTCCAGCACTCCCTGCTCATACACCTTCGCCGGCATTCCGCGGCACAGAAAGCGGCCACCGCCGGCTTCGATGGCAGGGCCGGCGAGCTTCGCGTAGGCCGCGAGCTTGTTCGGGTCGATGATCTCACGATAACAACTGATCCAATACGCCTTGGCCACGAATCGATCCTCAGGTAGCGGTAGTGAGCTCGCGCGGGGCGAATTTAGCAGGAATCCTCGCGTTCCGCGGCGATAACCGTCGCGCCTGGGGCCGGGTCAGCGGCCCGGCGTCGCTAGTCCCTCGATCGTCAGAGGCGGCAGGGAGTCGGCGGGTTTGAAGCCGAACACCTGTCCGTAGAATGACAGCTCCGCCTCGAGCGCCCGGGTTATGTTGTCGGGTTTGCGAAAGCCATGCGACTCGCCGGGAAACAACAGGTACGCCACCGGCACGTGGCGTTTGCGCAGCGCGTCGACGATTTTCTCGGATTGATTGGGAGGAACCACCGGGTCGTCCGCGCCTTGCAGGACAATGAGCGGGACCCGGAAGCCATCCAGATGATTCAGGGGTGAACGGCCCTCATACACCGACCTGGCCGCCGGATAGGGGCCGATCAGGGAATCCAGGTAACGGCTTTCAAACTTGTGAGTGTCCTGGGCGAGGGCGGTGATGTCGGAGATGCCGTAGTAGTCTGCGCCCGCTTTGAATACATCGCTGCTGCTCAAGGCGTTGAGAACCGTGTAGCCGCCGGCACTGCCGCCGCTGATGGCGGTATGGGCCGGATCCGCCGCACCGGTTTTGACGAGATAGCGGACCGCCGCAATCGAGTCTTCAACATCGACAACACCCCAGGTGCCATTGAGCGCCCGGCGGAATGCCCGGCCATACCCGGAGCTGCCGCGATGATTGACTTCGACCACGGCGAATCCGCGACTGGTCCAGAACTGAATGCGAGACGCAAAGGAAGGGGTCGCCTGGGATGTCGGCCCGCCGTGCACGAACGTCAGGAGCGGCGGCAGTGTGCCCGGAGGCGCCGTGAAACCCGCATTGCGCGGCGGATAGTAGAGCGCGTGAGCGACTTCACCGTTGGGAGCCGGATAATCAATCGATTGGGCGATTGAAATGGAGTCTTTGGGCAGAGGAGTCGACCCCGTGCTGCGAATCAGTGTTGCGCTCGGGTGTTCGATATCGATGCGCATGACAGCCGGAGGTGCATCGGTGGAACCGACGAGCGCGGCGATGTGGCGTGAGTCGAGCCTGGTGAGTTGGGAGAACTCGACATACGGGAGGTCCAGAACGCGGGGACGCGGCTGCGAAGCCGGTGCCGGCTGCGAAGCCCGTGCAGGCTGCGAAGCCTGTGCAGGCTGCGAAGCCTGTGCAGGCTGCGAAGTCTTGCCGTGCTGTAGCTCGACATCCGCGAGCTTGTCGATACCCTGTTCCGAATATTTCACAATGGCGTGGCCATTGCCGAGCAACACGTAGTTGGCCTGGCCGAGCGTCCACAGCGGGCCGGCGAACTCGGCGTCAAGCTTCCAAACAGCGTGCACCGATGTTCCCTGGCTCGCGTACAGGTTCCAATAGCCACTGCGATCGGAAATGAAATACAGCGTCCCGTCCGTATCCCACTGCGGCTCCACCACCGACTCGGTGGCGCCACCCGCAACCGTGGTCAGCTTTCCCAAGCCGTCCTTGCCGAGCTCCGCGACATGCAACTCCGTGCCGTCCCACGGCATGTTGGGATGATTCCAGGAAATAAAGGCGAGTCGCTTGCCATCCGGGCTCAGGCGCGGGTACGCGACAAAATCACTTTCACCAAACAGCACTTCGCCGGCGCCGCCGTCGGGCAATGCAATTCGCACAATTGAATTGCGGACGTTCTTTGCATCGCTGTGATCTTCGCGAACGCAGATCAGCGCCGTGGACCCTGGGGCGGCCACGCAATCGGCGTAACGATATCCAGCCGGAGTAATCGCGGTCGCCTTGCCATCGGCGCCGAGAACATAGAGCCGCTGATCGGTGAAATTGCTGTAGTAGAGCTGACCGTTCGCGACGACGAACGGCGCGCCGCCATATTCATGAACGCGCGTGCGTACGTTCACACCTTCAGGGCTGATCCGCGTTCCTGCCGCTGACGTCACGGTGCTGAAGACTCCGGCAATTCCACCTGCAGCCGGGATCGTTTCAGTCCAATACAGGTGCCCATCGACGCTGCGGATGTCGCCGATCCCGACCCGACCGCGGCTGAGCTCCGCTGCGCCCAACGGAGACGCCCAGGAGCCATAAGGTGCAACCACGGGAGCCGCGCGGGCACCGCTCACAGCCGCCACCATAAGAAGAGCCCAACACAGCCTTGCCATCGACTTACCTCGCGCATTCCTGCAAAGATACCATTGGCAAAGCGCTTCACGGAGTCCCCATGTCGAACGAGAGAGTCGCCATCATTACCGGAGCGGCCCAGGGCGTAGGGCTGGTTACTGCTGCGACGCTCGCGGAGCGAGGCTACCGGACTATTCTTACCGATATCCAGAGCCTCGAGGGTGCCGTGGCCAAGCTCACCGCGAGGGGCGCGATGGCCACCGGCATCGTCGGTGACATTTCATCGGAGGAATTTGTGCGCGAGCTCGCGCAGCGTGTCGAGCGCGACTATGGCGGAGCGACGGTGCTGGTCAATAATGCCGGCATCAGCATGATCTGTCCGGCGGAGCAGACCAGCGCCGATGCGTGGCAGAAGGTCATGAACGTCAATCTGTTCGGGCCGTTCCTGCTGAGCCGCTACCTGGGCGCCCAGATGTTGGCCCGGCGCTCCGGCAGCATCATCAATGTTGCATCGGTAGCCGGCTTGTCCGGGATCGGCCACCGCAGTGCCTACAACGCGTCCAAACATGGTCTGATCGGGTTGACCCGCACATTGGCAGCGGAATGGGGCGGCCGGGGCGTCCGGGTGAACGCTGTGTGTCCCGGGTGGATCAAGACGGAGATGGATGTGGCCGATCAATCGAGCGGCGCCTACTCCGATACGGATATTGTCAACCGGGTACCGATGGCGCGCTTTGCGGCGCCCCAGGATGTGGCCAACGCGATTGCGTTCCTGGCGGACAGCTCACTCAGCGGGTTCATCAATGGTGTCAGCTTGCCGGTGGATGGCGGTTGGACCGCGGACGGAAGTTGGGATTCGCTGCGGATCAAGACACGCCGATAATATCGTCGACGAAGCGGCGCAATAGCCTGACCAACGTGCTGAAATCCTCGTCGCTCCACCTGGCGAGGAGGGGCGTGGCAAGCCGTTGGCGAGCGGCATCCAACGCAGCCGTAATGTTTTTCCCTTTCGCGGTGATCACCGCTTCATTGATGCGGCGATCCGCCTCGCTCGCTTGGCGGTCGATCAAACCCAGGCTTTCCAACCGGGTGACCTGCCGGCTGACCGTGGAGTAATCGCGGCCGGCCTTGGCGGCGAGATCTACGACACCGATCGGTCCGTAGCGCTCGATACCCACCAGCAAGGGAAACAGCGCCCGATCCAATGAGACACCGGCCTCGTTCAGCAGGGTGTCGTCCCGCTGGGGCTCGTTCATCATCGCGACCAGATCGACCAGGGCTCCGTGCAGGACTTTCAGCTCCTGGCGGGTCCGCGGGGTCATTTTGGGCATGGTTTCTCCGTCGTTAATATTTGCATCATACACATAGTTTGCTTGACAGGCCGCCGCGGGCGCTTGAATATGTGCAAAATACACATATTGGAGGTGCCCCGTGGATACGACGGATGTGCTGATTTGCGGAGCCGGGGCGGCCGGTCTCACCCTGGCGGTGGAGCTGGCACGCCGCGGAGTGCGTTTTCGCCTGATCGATGAGCGGGCGGAACCATTTCGGGGCTCGCGCGGCAAAGGCATTCAACCCCGCACCCTCGAGGTTTTTGAAGACCTCGGCATAGTTGATCGGTTGCTGGCGGCGGGTGCGCCGTACCCGCCGCAGCGTGAATATCACGCGGACGGGCGTGTCACGGACACTCAGGATTTCGAGTTTGCCGGGCCCACCGCGGCCGAGCCGTACGGGGCGCCGCTCCTCATTCCGCAGTTCCTGACGGAGGCTGCGTTGCGGGAGCGGTTGGCCGAGCTCGGCCATCAGCCCGAGCTCGGCTGCCAGCTCACCGAATTCCAACAGGACGAGGAGGGTGTCACGGCAACTCTGGGCGAGGAGGTTGTGAAAGTGCGCTATCTGGTGGGCACGGACGGCGGGCGCAGTTTCGTCCGCCAAACACTGGGAATCGGGTTTCCGGGTAAAACACTGGGCGTTCGTGCCATTGCGGCCGATGTTGTCGTGACCGGCCTCGACCGCGAAGCCTGGCACCGCTTCAACTCAGGATCGATGGAAACGCAGATTGCGTTGTGCCCCCTGGCCGGTACCGACATGTTCAACCTGCAGGCGCCCGTCCCGCTGGAAGGGGATATCGATCTGAGCGCGACTGGATTGACGGCACTGGTGCACCAGCGGACGGGTCGCACGGACATCGTGATTCAGTCGGTGTCCTGGGCGTCGGCTTACAAAATGAACGCGCGGCTGGCGGATCGATATCGCGATGGGCGGATCTTCCTCGCGGGTGATGCTGCCCACACGCATCCACCTACGGGAGGACAGGGACTCAATACCAGTGTTCAGGATGCCTATAACCTCGGTTGGAAGCTTGCGGCTGTGCTGCAAGGTGCGCCTGTTGCATTGTTGGATACCTACGAGCAGGAGCGCCGCCCGATTGCGGCGCACATGTTGGGTCTGGCAACGCAATTGCTCGAGGCCGCGAAGGCCGGATCGATCCGGCGGGGACGCGAAGTGCTGCAGTTGGATCTGTGTTATCCCGACTCGCCGTTGGCATTGGAGCTTCCGGGGCGCGCTGGCGGAATTCTAGCCGGTGATCGCGCGCCGGATGCGCCGCTGCGCAGGCCGTCGGGAAGCACCATCCGCCTGTTTGATCTTTTCAAAGGCACCCATTGGACCCTGCTGGGCTACCAGGTCGACCGGCTGTCAGCGCTGGAGCCCCGCAAAGGCCTGCACATCCATGCGGTCGGCCCGAGGGGTGACATTGTGGATCACGACGGCCGCCTGCTTGGGGGTTATGGCGTGCAACCGGGTGACTGGGTGCTGGTGAGGCCGGATGGCTATGTGGGTGCCATCGTCTCGGCTCAACACAGCAAAGCACTCGAGGCCTATTGGCAAGCTTGCGGATAGATAAGTATCGGCTTATATTTGACTCCATGCTGGAAGCCGACCTGTTCCGAGCCCTCGCCGACCCGACGCGCCGCGCCGTGTTCGAGCGTTTGTCCCGCGGCGAAATGAGCGTGTCCGAGCTCAAGGCCGGCTTCGATGTATCGCAGCCGGCCATCTCGCAGCACCTGTCGGCACTCAAGGGCGCCGGACTGGTGTCGGAACGTCGCGAGGGCAGACATGCCTACTACCGCTCCGAACCAAAAGGTCTGGCGCCGCTCGCTGACTGGGTGCAGCGCTACAAAGTGGCTTGGCCTGAGCGAATCGAGAAACTGAAACAGGTGCTGAAGGATATGGAGCCATGAAGCAGACTGACAGCGATGCCGTGGTGCTCGAATGCAACCTTCCCGAACCGCGCGATAAAGTCTGGCGGGCCCTGACGCAGAGAGAGCTGTTGGCCGCATGGCTTTTGCCGAATGACATTCGGCCCGAGGTGGGCGCGAAGTTCCAACTTCAGCCGGCCCGCGCGAATGACGACACCCGTGCGGACGCTGAGGCCCGTGCAGGCGGCGAGGCCTGTGCAGGCAGCGAGGCCTGTGCAGGCAGCGAGGCACATGCCGGTGGGAGGGCCCGTGTCGCCTGTGAGCCGATCGAGTGCGAGGTGTTGGAGGCGAAGCCCGGCCGAGTCCTGCGGTGGCGCCAACGCGAACCCGCGGAAGCGGTCGCGCCTCGCCGGTTTGTCGAGTCGGTGGTGAGCTTCGAGTTGGCTGACCTGCCGGATGGCGGCACGCATCTGCGCGTGATTCACCACGGCTTCAAGGCGGTGACCTGCACGGCGACGGTGCTCTCATTCCCAACGCGCACGCGCGCCACGACAATGGGGATGGCGGCTTGAATGAACGCCAACCTCGTACCCATGGTCATCGAACAATCCGCTCGGGGTGAGCGATCGTTCGACATCTTCTCCCGCCTGCTGCGCGACCGGATCATTTTCGTGAACGGCCAGGTCGACGACACCATGGCGGCGCTCGTGAACGCGCAGCTGCTGTTTCTTGAAGCCGAGAATGTGCACAAGCCCATTGCCATGTATATCAACTCACCCGGCGGAATGGTCACGAGCGGGCTGGCGATCTACGACACCATGCAGTGGGTCAAATGTCCTGTGGCCACCGTCTGCATGGGTACGGCGTATTCAATGGGCTCATTCCTGCTCATGGCCGGCGCGGCCGGCAAGCGCATTGCGCTTCCGAACGCGAGCATCATGGTGCATCAACCCTCAGGCGGCTTTCAGGGAAAAGTCTCCGATATCGAGCGGCACGCACAGGACATCGTGAAGACGAAGCGGCGCATCAACGAGATCTACTCTCGTCACACGGCCCGCACCTACGATGAAGTGGAGCGCGTGCTGGATCGCGATCACTTCATGACAGCCACGGAGGCGAAGGAGTGGGGCTTGATCGATCACGTGTACACCTCACGTGAAGCGGCCGCACTGGCGTTTTAGTCTTCCAACAGCTCCGGGTTGCGTACGGCACCTTTGTCGGCGCTCGTCACCAGCTTCGCATACGCCTTCAGCGCAGCGGTTACCCGCCTCTTGCGTGGCAGAACCGGCTTCCAGCCGTTCGCCGCCTGGGTGGCGCGGCGCAGCGCCAGCTCATCATCACCGACTGCGATCCGAACACTGCGATTCGGGATGTCGATGACGATTGTGTCGCCGTCCCTGATGAGGCCGATGTTGCCACCTTCGGCTGCTTCGGGTGATACGTGCCCGATAGACAGGCCGGCGGTTCCACCGGAGAAGCGGCCGTCGGTGATCAACGCGCAGGTTTTAGCCAGTCCTTTCGACTTCAGATAACTGGTTGGGTACAGCATTTCCTGCATGCCCGGACCCCCGCGAGGTCCTTCATAGCGGATCACAACGACGTCGCCGGCCTTGATCCTGCCGCCGAGAATCGCCTCAACGGCCGCATCCTGACTTTCAACCACAACGGCCGGCCCGCTGAACTTCAGGATGCTTGCATCAACACCCGCGGTCTTGACGATGCATCCACGCTCGGCCAGGTTGCCAAAGAGCACGGCCAGGCCGCCATCCCTGCTGTAGGCGTTCTCGACACTCCGTATACAACCCTTGGCGCGATCCGTATCCAGGTCTGAATACCGGCACTGCTGCGAGAACGCCTTCTGGGTGGGGATGCCGGCCGGCCCGGCCCGGAAGAATTCGCGCACGGACGGATCTTCCGTTCGCACCACGTCCCAGGTTTGCAGAGCGTGCGCGAGAGACTGGGAGTGGACAGTCGGGACCGATGTGTCCAACAACCCCGCGCGATCCAGCTCACCCAGAATCGCCATCACACCGCCCGCACGGTGTACATCCTCCAGGTGAAAGTGACTCGATGGAGCCACCTTGCACAGATTTGGAATCCTGCGCGACAGCCGGTCGATGTCGCTCATCTGAAAGTCGATCGCCCCTTCCTGTGCGGCGGCCAACAGATGCAGCACGGTATTGGTCGACCCGCCCATCGCAATGTCCAGCGACATGGCATTCTCGAACGCGGCCTTGCTCGCGATGTTGCGCGGGAGCGCCCGGGCATCATCACTCAGGTAGTAGCGCTTCGCCAGATCAACAATGGCTCGGCCGGCTTTGCGAAACAACTGCTCACGGTCGGCGTGGGTTGCAACGAGCGAGCCGTTGCCCGGAAGCGCAAGTCCCAACGCCTCAGTCAGACAGTTCATGGAATTGGCCGTAAACATTCCCGAGCAGGACCCACAGGTGGGACAGGCCGAGCGCTCGATGGCGGCGACATCGGAGTCGGATACCTTGTCGTTCCCAGCCGCGACCATCGCATCAATCAGATCGAGCGCTACCTCCTTGCCGGCCAAGCGCGTCTTGCCTGCTTCCATGGGTCCGCCCGAGACAAACACGACTGGGATGTTCAGCCGCAGGGCGGCAATCAACATGCCGGGCGTGATCTTGTCGCAATTGGAAATACACACGAGCGCATCGGCCGTGTGCGCGTTGCACATGTATTCCACGCTGTCGGCGATGATATCGCGGGACGGCAGGCTGTAGAGCATGCCGTCGTGTCCCATCGCGATGCCGTCGTCCACGGCGATGGTGTTGAATTCCTTGCCGACGCCACCGGCGCGCTCGATTTCCTCAATCACAAGTTGCCCCAGGTCCTTCAGGTGCACGTGACCCGGCACGAACTGGGTGAACGAATTGGCGACGGCCACGATGGGCTTCTCGAAGTCGGCATCCTTCATGCCCGTGGCGCGCCACAGGGAGCGGGCGCCGGCGTTGTTGCGGCCGGCGGTGCTGGTGCGGGATCTGTAGATTGGCATGGCCGAATCATGCTTTGACCTTGCTATATTCGCCAATACAAAATGAATCAGGTTGCTATAGGGAATACGAATAGTGGAACTGCGCCAGCTCCGGTACTTCGTCGCCGTTGCGGACGAGGGCAATTTCTCCCGTGCCGCACAGCGCCTGCACCTCTCGCAGCCGCCGCTGTCCACTCAGATCAAGAGCCTCGAGGACGAGCTGGGAGTGCGCCTGCTGCAGCGAACTCATCGCGGCGTTAGCCTGACGGCCGCGGGATTGGTGTTCTATGAAGAGACCCGAGCCGTGCTGGCGCGCTTGGAGCACGCGCGCGGCAAGGCCTTGCGCGCCGATCGGGGCGATATTGGGATGCTGGCGGTGGGGTTCGTCTCAATTGCCGACTACGGGATCCTGCCGCCGGCGCTGAAGCAGTTTCGCGGCGGTTTTCCGCTCGTCGAGGTGCAACTGCACGAGCTCACGACCGATGCGCAGATCCGCGAGCTGCGTGCGCTGCGCCTGGACCTGGGAATCGCCCTGGCTCCCGTGGCCGAGCCGGATCTCGAGTTTGAGCGCCTGCTGCGCGAGCAGCTGGTGCTGGCGGCTCCCTCGGGTCATCCCGTCGTGAACGGCGGTGGTGCTGTCGATCTGCGCGCGCTCGCGAAAGAAAGCTTCATCATCCCGCCGCGCGACATCGGTCCGGGCCTGTATGACCTGATCATCAGTCGTTGCCATGCAGCGGGCTTCGCGCCGCGCATCACTCAACATGCGCGGCAGATGCAGACCGTGGTTGGTTTGGTGTCGAGCGGAATGGGCTTCGCGTTGGTCCCCTCTTCGGTGCGCAATCTCGAACGCACCGGGGTCCAGTATCGGGCGCTGCGAGGCAGGCCCGCCTGGGTTGAGCTCGGCACCCTGCGTCGACGGGATGCCGAAAGCACGGTGCGCGATCACTTCGCCGATGCGTTGCGCCAGGTGGCCCGTGCCTGATCCCCCAAGGCACGAGCGGCACGCAGGAAGTCCTGTAGCCAACCCGCCTTCAACAGCGATCTGCAAACGTACTGCAGCTGCGGATTTCGCAAAGCGAAAACCGCCCCCGGCTGCGCGGGTCTCTTGACCTCGCGGCGATTCCAAGCTCACACTACTTTCGTACTCCGACTGTTATTTCGATAATCGAAAAGTCGGAATCCAAGGGGGCAGTGGGTGAAGATCGGTCGGCAGGACAATAGAGCTTCCGCGATCTCGACCTCGAACGCGGACACGATCCTCGTTCGCGGGCGGGATCTGGCACGGGAGCTGATCGGCTCAATCAACTTCACCGAGCACTTCTGGCTGCTCGTAACCGGGTCGCTCCCCACCAAAGCCCAACAACGTGTGCTCGATGCCACGTTGGTTGCTATCGCGGAGCACGGCTTGGTTCCCAGCGTACAGGTGTCGCGTATGACATTGGCCGCGGCTCCTGAAGCTTTGCAGGGTGCTGTTGCCGCTGGGTTGCTGGGGTGTGGCTCGGTTGTGTTGGGTTCGTCCGAAGCCGCCGGTCAGTTCTATGCGGAAATCGCCAGGAGAGCTGGCGAGTCCGCCAGTCCCGAGGGTGCGATTGTGGAGGTTGTGGGTGAGTACCGCCAGGCGAAGCGCGCCATTCCGGGGTACGGCCACCCGTTGCACAAAGGTGGCGATCCCCGTGCCGCCCGCCTGTTCGAGGTGTCGGCCGAAGCGGCTCTGGCCGGCCGGCACATTCAGATTGCAACGACGGTCGAGCGGATGTTGCCGGAACTGATAGGCCGTCCCCTGAGCATCAATGTTTCCGGGGCGATTCCGTCCGTATTGCTGGATGCGGGCTATCCACTGCTTGCCCTGAAGGGCGTGCCCCTGTTGGCGCGCACCGCCGGGCTGATTGCCCATCTGCTGGAAGAACAACAACGGGCCATTGGCTTTGTGATGTCCCATGCAGCCTCCCGGGCTATTGAGTACGACGGTGAGGCGCCCCCCGGATTCGAGCCGAGCGAGGATGCTTGAGCATGAGCAAGGCGCTCGCAGGCATTCGCGTCGTGGAGCAGGGGACCTTCATCACCGGGCCCTGCTGCGCAATGATGCTCGCCGACCTCGGCGCGGATGTCATCAAGATAGAAAGCCCCGGCGGAGATCCGTACCGTTCCTACCAGGGCGGCCAGTATTCGCCGCACTTCCAGGCCTACAACCGCAACAAGCGCAGCTTGATGCTCGACATGAAGCAGGGCCCGGACCGGGACATCTTCAACGGCCTGGTGCGCGAAGCGGATGTCTATATCCAGAACTTTCGTCCCGGCACCGCCGAGCGCCTCGGCGCGGGAGCCGATCACCTGCGGGCGCTCAATCCGCGCCTGGTCTGTTGCTCGATCAGCGGCTTCGGCGCGAGCGGCCCGTATGTGGAGCGGCCGAGCTATGACTCGGTAGCCCAGGCCCTGAGCGGATTTCTGAGCGTGGTGGTCGACTATCAGAGGCCGCAATTCCTGGGGCCGGCGCTCGCGGATGCCATCACCGGCATCTATGCGTCGCAGGGAATTCTCGCAGCGCTGGTGCAGCGCGGCCGCACCGGCGTGGGCGCTCATGTTGAAGTCTCGATGCTCGAGGCCATGACGCACTTCGCGGTGGAGCCGTTTGCCGCCTACTTCGCGCTCGGCCAGACGCCGACCTCGGCGGATCGCCCGCGGCTGGCACAGGCTTACATACTGCGCACGTTGGATGATCGCCTCCTGGCGATTCACCTGTCATCGCTCGAGAAGTTCTGGGACGGGCTGGTCAAGGCGCTGGAAGCGCCGGAGTTGGCGTTGGACCCCAGGTTCAACCCGCGCGAACGGCGCATCGCCGAGTATGAGACCTTGCGCCTGGAGCTCAACGAACGCTTCGCCCGCAAGCCACTCGCTCATTGGATGGAGCGTCTGCGGACACAAGACGTGCCGCACGCGCCGGTCAACCGCCTGGATGATGTTGTGAACGATCCGCAGGTCGCGCACCTGGGGATCATGGTGCCGGTCGAATCTCCGCATACCGCCACGCGGGCAGTGCGCCCACCAGTGCAGTTTGACGGGGAGCGCGCGCAGTCGGTGGAGGCCGCGCCACTGCTGGATCAGCACGGCGCCGCGATTCGCGCCGCGCTCGCCCGGGGCGAGGTGTGGCCGATGGTGGTCCGAAACGATAGGGGGTAGGATGCCATGTTGTTTCCAACAGCACTCGCCGGAAGTTATCCGCAACCGCGGCGGCTGATTGATCGCCGGGCGCGGAGTGTTGAGACGCCCGACGTGGCGGCCAACCGGATCCGGCAGGCGTTGTCGTACGTCAATGCAAGCGATGTGTTGATCGCACCCGACGGCGGCATGAAGTACCTGCACACTGCGATGGCATTCGGCAAGTTGCGGGCCACGTTTTCAGGGGCCCGGATGGTGCGCGCACAGCTCGAATAACAGCGGAACACAACGAGGGGGGGGATGTCATATGGTGAGTCCGATGCGCCGAATCCTGTCAGCCGCGGCTGCTGGGTTGGGAATCGTCCTGTTTGCTCAGTCTGCCTGGGCGCAAACTCAACCGGCTCAACTCGAGGAGGTCGTGGTCAGTGCCCGGCGGCGTGACGAGTCGTACCAGAACGTACCGATCACGGTCAACGTCTTCACGGCCCAGCAGATCCAGTCCGCGGGCATCGAGAATCCGCGCGACTTCGTCGCCATGGTTCCGAACATGACCATGGTCGAAGTGCAGAACGTCGGTAACTCCTTCATCACGGTTCGCGGCATCTCGCAGGCCCGCAACAGCGAGCCCTCCGTTGCCGTGCTCGTGGATGGTGTGTTGGAGACGAACCCGTACCAGTTCAACCAGGAACTGACGGACATCCAGCAGATCGAGGTCTTGAAGGGCCCGCAGGGCGCGCTCTACGGGCGCAACGCCATCGGTGGCGCCATCATCATTCACACCGTGGAGCCGGCGGATCATTTCGAGGGAACCGCCAAAGTCGGCATCGGCAATGGGACCTCCGAGCGGGCCCAGGTCGCCGTGAGCGGACCGATCGATTCCGCCGGCACCCTGCGGTATCGCGCCTCGCTCAATTTCTACAATACCGACGGCTACCTCGAGAATACCTATCTCAACAAGAAGGCCGATCCCTATCGGGACTACTCCGGACGGCTGCGCCTGCTGTGGCGCCCAGGCGATGAATGGACCGCGGATCTGCGGGTGTTTCGCGACCGAGTGGAAACGACCGCGTACTACTACATCATTCCCCGGGACGACGAGGCGAATCCATTCAGCACCTTCACGACGCCCGGCAACGCCAACAATGTCACGAGCCCCATTCAGGATAACAACTTGGGCATCGATTACCGCGATGTGCTGGATACGGCGCTCAAGCTCGACTACAAGGCCGCCTTCGGCACCTTCACCTCGGTCACCGACTACAACACCACCAAGGAAATCGATACCGGCGATGCGTACGACTTCCGCCCTGTGAAGAATTCAATTGCCTACAACGTCTTCTTCGCGGGAATACCGGGCGCCCTGGGCGGTCCGCTGGATGAGAGCCAGGCCCAGTTCATCGACGTGAAGACCTGGAGCCAGGAGCTGCGCTTCACGGCCGACAAGGTCGGCGGGTTTTCGTGGATGGCCGGCGCATACTTCGTGCACACCGAGCGCTTCATCTCCACGGACAACATTGTCGATCGAGGCGGTGGTGTACCCCGGGTCTACCGCAATCCAATCATCGATCCCGCCAATCCGTTCGCGGACGGCACTAATGTCACCTTCCTCGCCGATTCGCAGAACAACAATGCGTGGGCGGTGTTCGGCGATGCCACCTATGACATCACCAGCCAGCTCGAATTGGACGCCGCCATCCGCTACGACCGGGACTCGAGACAGAACACCACCGATACGCCCACTCGGTTCCTGCCCGATCCGACGGCCTTCAACGGTGAGGTGCGCAAGCACACCTTCAGCGAGGCTCAACCCAAGGGAACTCTGCGCTACAAGGCGGCCGACAATCTGACCGTCTACGGAGGCTGGAGCCGCGGCTTCCGCAGCGGTGGCTTCAATCAGACCGGCGTCGGCGCCATCGCCCAGGCCGCCGGCAATCTCGGCGTGCACGACCTGTTCAATGCCGAAGTCGCCGATACCTGGGAAGTGGGTGCCAAGAGCCAGTGGCTGGACCGGCGCTTGAACGCCAACCTGTCCCTGTTCCACACCAAGTCGCGCAACGGTTACTTCTTCTATTTTGATTCAACGACTTCCACCCAGAACCTCGGCAACCTGGATGCCACCTACAAAGGAGTGGAGCTCGAGCTGACGGCGCGGGCCACGGACCGCCTCGACCTGTACGCCAACTTCGGTTATACCGACGGCAAGATCGATCACATGGAAGATCCGAAGGTCGTGGGGAACAAGCCGCCGCTGCTGACCAAAGATACCGTGGGCGCCGGGTTTCAGTACCGCCAGCCGGTGCTCGACGGGATCAACGGCACGCTGCGCCTGGATTATCAAATGATCGGTCGTACCTGGTGGGATCCTTACAACGTCACCTCGCGCGATCCGGTCAACCTGCTCGACCTGCGGGCCGGCTTCGAGGGCGAGCGGTGGACCGTGACCGCCTGGTCGAAGAATCTGACCAACAAGATCTATAACGCCGAGTTTTCCGCTGGCGGCTTTCTCTGGAGAGCCTTGCCACGCCGCTACGGCGTCGACTTCACCTATAAGTTCTGATGCCCGAGGATACTTCTCATGGCCCAGTCAGCGAATATTCCACTCAGATTGCATCACAATGCCTACGTCACGCGCGACCAGGAGAAGACGCGGCAGTTCTATGAAGATCTCATCGGCCTGCCGCTGGTCGCAACCTGGTGTGAATCGGACGAGCTGTTCGGGAAAGTGCGCACGTACTGCCACACCTTCTATGAGATGGGAGACGGTGGCTCGTTGGCCTTCTTCCAGTTCGAGGATCCCGCTGACCAGGAAGAGTTTGGTCCGAAGATGCCGCCATCGCCGTTTCACCACATCGCACTCAAGGTAGATGCCGACACCCAGCGCGGCATCGAACAGCGCATCGCGGCCGCCGGCATCAAACCACCGGATACCTACGTGCTGGAGCACGGCTATTGTCGCTCTGTGTATGTGACCGATCCCAACGGGCTGATTCTCGAGCTCACGCTCGATCATCCCGAGGTGGAGCAGATCGCGCGTGACCGGCGCGCGGATGCGCATGCTTCGCTCAAGCGGTGGCTGGCGGGAAATCACACGTCCAACAACACCTATCGGTAGGCTCGATGCGGCAGTTCGATGAGAAAAGCATCACCGCAGCCGTCATCGAGCGGATGGCGGAATGCCGGGACCCGCGATTCAAGCAGGTCATGACCTCGCTGGTCACTCATCTGCATGACTTCGTGCGCGAGGTGCGGTTGACCGAGGCCGAGTGGCTGACAGCCATCCAGTTCCTCACCGACGTAGGCAAGGCGTGCACCGAGAAGAGGCAAGAATACATTCTCCTGTCGGATACGCTCGGTGTCTCGGTCCTCGTGATTACCCTGAACCATCCCGCGGATCTGGGCAGCGTTGAGTCGACGGTGTTGGGGCCGTTCTACTGGGAGAATGCCCCCGAATTGCCGCTCGGCAGCGATCTGGCCGTCGGCGTCAAAGGTGAGCCGACGTTCTATTCCGGGCGGGTTCTGAGCATCGACGGTCGCCCGCTGGCGAATGCGCTACTCGATATATGGTCGGGAGACGGCGAGGGCAACTACGACATGCAGATTCCGGGTGAGACGGGAATGAAGGCGCGAGGCCGGATCCGCACGGATGCCGAGGGGCGTTACTGGTTCCGGTCCATCAAACCGACTTTCTATCCTGTCCCCACCGACGGGCCGGTGGGAATCATGCTGCGGAAGATGGGGCGCCATCCGTTTCGCCCGGGGCACATCCATATGATTGTCTCGGCCCGCGGCCATGCTCCTGTCACGACCCACCTGTTCGTCGCCGACAGTCAATACCTCGACTCGGACGCGGTATTTGGAATGAAGGAGTCACTCGTGGCGCGATTCGAGCGGCATCCCCCTGACGAGTTGTCGGAAACGCCGTATTACACGGTGAAATACGACTTTCGCCTACGGCCCGTGCGGCAAGGTATCGCCGGCTGATACCAGCAGGCTAGCCGGAGGCGACCGGGCCTGCCGGAGTGGTCCAGCCGACGAGCCTTTGTGATGCTTCCTCCATGAAGCAGATTACGGAGCTCGAAAGCGGCCTGCGAGTAGGCGACATCGTCTTCACCCGCATCGGCAGCCCCCCGTTCTCCCAGATAGCCGATGCCACCGGTACATGGACCAACCATGTCGGCATCTTGGTCGGATTCAACCGGCTGGGCGCGATAGTCGCGGAGAGCCGCGTCCCGTTGTCCCGGCGGACGCGCTTCAGGCGGTTCGTCCAACGATCCGCGCGGGGTCGGGTCGCGATCCTGCGTTTATCACGCACGCTGACCGACGATGAAGCCGTGATGTTGCACAGATCCGTGCGACGCCGTCTGGGGCGGTTGTATGACACGGGATTCGATCTGGATTCGCGGCGCCAGTTTTGCTCGCGCTTTGTCCGCGAAGTGTTGCAGGAGTCGACGGGTGAAATCATCGGCGAGGTACAGACATTTCGCGACCTGCTCGCCCGTAACCCCGAGGCCGATCTGCGGCTGTGGAGATTGTGGTACTTCGGCCGCATCCCGTGGGACCGTACAACCGTCACGCCCGAGAGTCTCTACACCTGCCGCTCGCTGCGAACCGTGTTCGATGGTTCGGTCACCCTGAACAGAAGTGAGCGGCCGTGATGTACGTCGAAGGCCTCCCGCCTCGAAGTTGTGTTTGCAGTTGAGGGCGCGTTTCTCCGTTCCTCCAAGATAGAAAATTACTTCTCTTCGTCGTCGGAAATGACCTTGCCGTTCGAACCGTCAATCCTGACCTTGTGCGACGTCCCGTCGAGTTTGACGGTCTCAATGGTGTATTCCAGGTGATCGCCCTTGCGATCAACGTCCGCATTCAAAGCATGGCCACCCGACTGTTGCTGCGCGATGTAAACCGCGTGCGTGAGGGTAGTTGGAGTCAGGCGCAAATTGTCAGGGGACATCCGGCTCAACAGCTTCTCCAGGACCTCATTATGGGTGTCCTTGACGCTACCGGTCGTAGGGTCAATGAGATATTGCGTGAGCTTCCTGCCGTCGGCGCTCAGGACCTTGATCTCATACACGGCGGGATTGCCCCGTTTGAAATTGAATTCAGCCGAGGTCGTGCGACCGCCGTCCGCCTTCTCAGCCGCCAGAATCGCCTCAATGAGCGTCAGTTTCGATCGTCGCAGCTCCTGCGCCTGATGCTTCGCGCTCTGCGAAGCCAGTGCCATCCCTGATGAGAGCAGCGTGGCGACGATTACGATGCTGATGCAAAGCTTGCGCATGGACTCACCCTTCGGACGTTTCTGGTGCCGGCGAAAACGCGCAGGTCCCTCATTTGTTCCCGGCGACTCTGTGGCCCGTCAGGGGCGATGTCTCGTCCAGGACATCGGGTTTAAACCCGATGATGCAGAACCCCGCGCCATTGTGTTCGAATAGCCACCCCTATCAGGAGTCGGCAATGGCCAATGAACGCTTTCCAATTGATCTGCAGGGCTTGAAGCCACTGAAGCTCGACCCGGGCAAGCCGTCGCTGAGCGATGAGCAGCGCTCCGCGCTCGAGCACAACATTCAATTGGCGCGCGATGCAATTGTTTTCTTTACGGCTCTCGCGGGTGCGAAGGGGCTATCCGGCCATACCGGCGGTGCCTATGACACGGTGCCGGAGCTCATGATTGTCCGCGCGTTCATCGCCAATGGCAGTCCCATCGTGCCGGTGTTCTACGACGAGGCCGGGCATCGCGTGGCGACCCAGTACCTTCTCAGCGTGCTGAATGGCGACATGCCGGCCGAAAAGCTGCTGCACTACCGGGAGTACAACAGCGGACTGCCCGGACATCCGGAGAAGCTGCTCACGCCCGGCGTGGAATTCAGCTCGGGACGCTTGGGGCACCTGTGGGCCTTCGTCAATGGGGTCGCGATGGCCAATCCCGGCAAGGCGGTCGTGTTGCTCGGATCCGACGGCAGCGAGATGGAAGGCGACAATGCCGAAGCGGCCCGGCTGTGTGTCGCGAAAAAACTGAATGTCAAAGTGCTCGTCGATGACAACAACGTCACGATCGCCGGGCATCCCCAGGAATACATGCCGGGCTACGACCTGACCCGCACCCTCGCCGGCTACGGCCTGTTGACCGAAACAACGATGGGCGAGGACATCGATGCGCTGTTTGTCGATCTGTGCCGCATGTTCAGCGAAGACCGCCCGCATGCGTTGGTGATCAAGCGGCACATGGCGCCGGGAATCGAAGGCGCGGAAGGCAGCCCGAAGGCGCACGAAGTGCTCGATGCCAAGACGGCCATCGAATACCTGCGCAAGCGCGGCGGCTACGCCGAGGCCATTGCCCTGTTGGAAGCGGCCAAGCCGGCCAAGAGCCCCCTGACTTACAAGGGCTCCGCGGGTGTCGGCAAGAATCGCGATGACTTTGGCAAGATAGTCAACGAGATCCTGGATGGCATGGATGAGAAGACACGCGTCGAGAGCGTCCGCGTGTTTGACAACGATCTGGAAGGCTCCTGCGGACTGCACCATATCCGCAAGCAACATCCTGAAGTCTTTGTCCGCGGCGGCATCATGGAGCGCGGCAATTACTCCGCGGCGGCCGGCTTCGGCTCGAGCAAGGGTAAGCAGGGAATTTACGCGACCTTCAGCGCGTTCCTGGAGATGTGTATCAGCGAGATCACCATGGCGCGGCTGAATTTTTCCAATGTGCTGGCGCACTTCTCGCATAGCGGCGTGGACGACATGGCGGACAACACCTGCCATTTCGGTATCAACAGCATGTTCGCCGATGGCGGCGTGGCGCCGGGGCACGGCGAGGATCTGACTCGATTGTATTTCCCCGCCGATCAACATCAGTTTGCCGCCTGCGTGAAGCGCATTTTCCACGACGAGGGGCTGCGGTTCGTATTCACGACACGCTCGGCCGTGCCCGATCTGTTGGGCGAAGATGGCCAACCCTTTTATCAGGGCAGGAGCTTCGAGCCCGGTCGGGACGATCTGATCCGGGAGGCGCCGGCCGGCAGCGGTTATGTTGTTGCCGTGGGTGAGACGGTGTACCGGGCGCTCGATGCGGTCATCAACCTCAAAGAGCGCGGCCTGGCGGTCAATCTCGTCAACAAGGCGACGCTCAATGTGCTCGACCCCGCCATGATGAGCAAACTGGCGGCCGCGCCGTTCGTGCTGGTGGTTGAAGGTTGGAACGTCAAGACCGGCCTCGGCAGCCGCTTCGGCAGCTACCTGCTGCAGGCGGGCTTCAGGGGCAAATACAACCACATCGGCACGCACAAGGAAGGTTCCGGCGGGCTGTGGCAGCAGATGGGCTATCAGGGCCTGGATTCGGACGGCATCGCCGCGGCCATCCAGGCCTTGGCTCGATTGGACCCGGATGGCAACAAGGTCGAGCTCTGGGAGCCCAAGAGCGGCTGAGCGGCCGTTATTGTCCCGGCAGGCTGCGCATGACTCCATCGGGGGCCACTTCAAACTCGGCGCCGCGCCAGCTGACTCGTGAGTTGAAAAAGGCGCGGAACCACACCCAGCACAGCAACCCGTCGCGGATCGGGAGCAACCACAGATCGGCCAGCAGGGGGCGGCGGTCCAGGAGCCGATGAGCGAAGTGCAGCCCCAGTCTGGCCAGCAGGGTGATCACGAAGAGCGTCCATGCCATTCTCGACAGGGACTGACTGCGGATCGCGATGTCGAGGCACGGCAGGGCCAGTGGCACGCTGAACGTCATGAACAGGAAGCAATAGCTCAGCGGGGCAAGCACCTTGAGGGTGCGCATCCAGCGCAGCTCGTGCCGGAACAGCACCTGCAGGTCAGGCTCATGGTGCTGCGCCTTCATGAGGTAGGTGGACAGCACGACCCGCTGGCCCACCCCGCGAACGAGCTCGCCCAATCGGTTGTCGTCGGCCAGGTGGTTCGCAATGGCCTCGAGGCCGCCGATTGCCCGCAGCGTGTCTTGCCGGATCGCCATCGTCTGCCCGGAAACGAAACCTTCGTGCCCGAACAACCATGCCAGGAGCACGGAGGGCATATACCATTCATTGATGTACATGGCGCCCAGGCGCGAGTACATCGGTTCAGTGGGAACTCCCCGGTAAATGCAGGTAACCAACCCGACTCGAGCGTCCGTCAGGGGTGCGATCACCTGAGCGAGATAACCCGGTCCCGCGGAGGCATCGCTGTCGGAGATGACCAACACACGATGGCGTGCCCGCCGCATCATATTGATCAGGTTGCTGACCTTGCGATTGCTGCCGTGCTTGCGGGAATCGACGACGATTTCCAACGCGAGCCGCGGAAATTCGGATTGTAGTTTCCGTACAATGGACAGTGCCGGGTCGGCGCCGTCACTGACGCCGCATAGGATCTGCAGCTGCGGGTGGCCCAGCAAACAGAATGTGCGCAGGTGTGCGTACAGTCCCGGTTCTGCCCCGCACAAGGGCTTCAAGATGGTGACCCCGGGCAGAGGCTCGGAGGAGGTGACCACACGTTGCAGCCGCCAGCGGACAACGGCAACCAAAGCCGTGATTTGATAACCGGCCGCGATGCTCAGGCCGATCAGTCCTAGCCACTCGAGAGGCAGATGTATCCAGTGCATGCAACCGCGCCTTGCCAGCCTGTTGGCAATCCTCGCCCGGGATTGTCGCGAGCGGTCATTGGCGCTGAATGAAATAATTGTGAAATTGAAGAGTCACTCGCGCAGTGAAAGCTGCCTGAAAGCCGGCGCGGGCGCCGCCGCTCAAGACGCCGGTGAGGCCAAAGCCTCTGGTTTCAACAGTTTGATGTAGCGGGCCTGCGCTTCGAGGCTGCCTTCGCGCTTGAATATTCCCACGACTCGGCTCACCGTCTCGAGTGTCAGGCCGAGGTGCAGCGCGATATCCTTACGGCTCATGCTCAGTCTGAACTGGGTTGCAGGCAACCCGCGGCGTTCGAGCCGGTGAGACAGGCTAACGAGGAACTGCGCGATACGGCCCCTCGCGTCCGCCTTTGCGAGCTCCGTACGCAGTCGCTGGGCTTCCTCGAGAGACTGCCCGAGAAGCCTGAGGATCTCGCGACGCAAGCCGGGAAGCGTTGTCATGAGCTGCTCGATCTGCCGGAGGGGAATTCGGCAGCAGGCGGAAGGCTCCAGAGCGACCACATCGCAGGCAGCCTGCGCGTCGCCGAATGCTTCGAGCCCGATAATCTCGCCCGGCAGATGAAAGCAGCGCACGAGCTCATCGCCTCCCTCGGTAACATAACAGCTCTTCGCCGAACCGCTGCGGATGACGTGCAGGGAGGCTGTCTGCGTGCCCGCGCGCACGAGGCTGGCTCCCGCGTCCAACACGAGGTCGCGTTCGATGTTGCCGTCGAGAATTCTTGCTTCCTGTTGCGAAAGGTTGGCCGGCAGGCAAACGCGATTGAGCGCGCAGCGGCTACAGGACAGTGAGATATCGCTGTTCATCGTTCGGAAATTTGACTTCGATCAAGGGGAGTTGGTAATCCCTGAGTAAAGTGAACGCCGGGCAGCATGCGCAACCTCGCTGCCCGAGGGCATAGTGGAAAGTACCTATACGCGCATGAGTCGATTCGTCTCCGAGCCCGAATGGCTGCTGCATGAGCCGCTGATCGAGGCTATTCGGTCGCTGAAGAAGCAGCACAACGCGCTCATCCTCGCGCATCACTACCAATCCCCCGAGATCTTCTACGGGGTTGCCGACTTCCGCGGCGATTCGCTGCAACTGGCGCGGCAGGCGGCGCAATCGCAGGCGCAGGTAATTGTCATGTGCGGTGTGCGCTTCATGGCCGAGACTGCGAAATTGCTGTGCCCGCGCAAGATCGTGTTGCTGCCGCATCTAGAAGCGGGCTGCTCACTGGCCGCTTCCATTGGACCTCAGGACGTTCGCGCCCTTCGAGAAGCGCACCCAGGCGCACCCGTAGTGTGCTATGTGAATACATCCGCCGCGGTCAAAGCCGAAAGCGATGTGTGTTGTACATCGGCGAACGCGCTGCAGATCGTGGAGTCTCTCGGGGTACCGCGCGTCATATTCGTGCCTGATGAGCATCTTGCGCAGCATGTCGCGTCGCAGACCAACGTTGAGATCATCTCCTGGGCCGGACACTGCGAGGTTCATCAGCGTTTCACAGCGAAAGACATCTCGGAATACGGCGCATTGACGGGAGCTTACGTGCTTGCACACCCGGAATGTCCACGAGAGGTGCAACTGGTGGCGGACTATGTAGGCTCGACCGCCGGAATGATAGAGCAGCTCCAGGTGCGCCGGCCCGGGTGCGCGATGTTGGTGACAGAGTGTTCCATGGCCGATAATGTGGCCATCGCTCACCCTGAGATCGATTTCGTCCGGCCTTGCAATCTGTGCCCTCACATGAAGCTCATCACACTGGCCAACATCCGGGCGTGCCTGGAGAATCTGCAGCCGGCGATCGAGTTGGAAGCGGAGCTGGCGGATCGGGCGCGCAAGGGAGTGGTTCGCATGCTCGAGGCAACCTTCGGTGCGAGGCAGACTCTTGCAGGATGAGGAAGTCGATGTCCTGGTAATAGGCGCTGGCATCGCCGGCCTGGTAGCGGCACTGAGCGCCGGCCCACGGCATGTCACGATTCTATGTGAGGATTGGCCGTCGGATTCGACGGCCAGCGCGCTGGCGCAAGGCGGTGTGGCGGCGGCGTGTGGGACGGGTGATACACCGCAGCTGCATGCCGTCGATACAATTCGTGCCGGGGCGGGTGAATGTTGGTTCCCTGCAGTGCAGGTGCTGTGCGATCAGGCGGCGGACGCAATCCAATGGCTCGAGGATCGCGGCGTGCAGTTCGATCGCGAGGGCGGTTACCTGTCCTTGCACACGGAGGCTGCGCACTCGAAGGCCAGAATACTCCATGTGGGCGGCGATGCTACCGGGGCGGGGCTGATTGGGGCGCTGAATGCCGCTGCGCGAGCGGCGGCCACGATCACGGTACGCGCGGGCTATTGCGCTCTCTACCTTTGTCGCGACCCTGAGCGGATCAATGGTGCCGTGTCGATTGATTCCGACGGGTGCCCGGCTGTCATCAAGGCGCGCGATGTCGTTTTGGCGACAGGTGGCCTGGGGCACCTCTACCGCTTCACGACCAATCCCGTATCCTCCCGCGGCGCGGGTCTCGCGATGGCGTTGGAGGCGGGCGCCCGAGTGTCCGGACTGGAATTCGTGCAGTTCCATCCAACAGCGCTCGCGGTCGATGCCGATCCGCTGCCGCTCATCACCGAGGCATTGCGAGGCGCCGGTGCAACCCTCGTCGACGATCACGGGGAGCGTGTAATGATTGGCACGCACCCGGCGTTGGACCTTGCGCCGCGGGATATCCTCGCACGCGAGATCTGGTACCGCATGCAACTGGGACGTCGAATCTTTCTGGACGCGACGCATGTATTTTCCCGACAGGCGGCGGAGTTCCCTTCGGTTCTTTCGCTGTGCAGGCGACACGGCATCAATCCCGGTTGCGAACCGATACCCGTTGTACCCGCTGCGCACTATCACATGGGTGGAATCGCGGTAGATCTGGAAGGTCGATCGAGTATTCCACACCTATGGGCATGTGGAGAGGTTGCATCGACCGGAGTACATGGAGCAAACCGCCTGGCGAGCAATTCATTGCTCGAGGCGGTCGTGTTCGGCCGCCGACTCGGCGCTGCATTGGCATTGACTTCGAGGCGGCGAGACAGATTTGACTGCCATGCCAATCTTGACAGCTCGACCTTCTCCGGGGCGGGCTGCGACGCCGTGTGGCAACGGCTGCGCACGCTGATGTGGCAGCACGTGGGCATCGTTCGGAACGCGGACGGACTGCGAGCTGCCATCCTCGAGTTTGACTCGCTGATCCATGACGCCCCTCTGGCAGGGATTCGCACGAGGCAAGCATTGCGCGTGGCTGGAGCAATTGCTTCCGCGGCACTCGCACGGCGTGAAAGCCGTGGGTCTCATCAACGGGAGGATATGACCTGAACAAACATCACTTTGACATAGCAATTGTCGGCGCCGGCCCGAGCGGTCTGTGCCTGGCGAGTGCTATCTCAAACTCGAGCTTGCGGGTAGCGGTGATCGATCGGCTGCAGGCGGACGAGCTGCGCTCCCCCGCCTTCGACGGGCGCGAGATTGCACTTACGCATGCATCAGTCGATATTCTGCGCCGCATTGGAGCCTGGCAGCACCTGGATTCATCTGAGATTTCACGGATCGAACACGTGCGGGTTCTCAACGGGCGGTCGCGCCGCGGCATGCGCGTGGACCATTGGGATGGCGGCGCCGCGGAGCTCGGGTGCCTGGTATCCAATCACCTCATCCGTCGCGCTGCGTGGCTTGCCGCGAGCTCGAGCTCGCGGATCACGTTCATGTCGAATCTGTCCGTTCGCGATGTCCGGACATCCCGCGATCTGATCCAGTTGGGTCTGTCGAATGGAGACAGCATCAGCGCCTCACTGGTCGTGGCCGCGGACAGCCGCTTTTCGGACGTTCGCCGCCAGTTCGGAATCCGGACCCGCATGCGTGACTTTGGCAGGACCATGCTGGTGTGTCGCATGGAGCATGAGAGTCCGCATCTGGGCACGGCCTGGGAGTGGTTCGACTACGGACACACGCTTGCGCTGCTGCCATTGAACGGCAATCAATCCTCCATTGTGATTACGGTGGCTGAACATGAGGCGCGCAGGGTACGCGCCCTGAGCGCGGATGAATTTTCCCGGGAGATGCGGGATCGATTTCGCGGGCGGCTGGGCTCGATGCGGCTCGTCAGCGACGTCTTCGCTTACCCATTGATTGCCGTGATGCCGGACTCGTTCATCGCGTCACGTTGCGCGCTGGTTGGAGATGCCGCTGTGGGAATGCATCCGGTCACGGCTCACGGCTTCAATCTCGGCCTGCGAGGCGCCGCGCACCTCGCGGGCCTCGTTAGTGCAGCCGCTGCGAAGGGACTGGATGTCGGCGGGGCCGCCATGCTGGAGTCGTACAGTCAGGATCATAGGCGCGCTACCCTGCCACTTTATCTGGCCACCAATGCCATCGTGAGTTGCTATACCGACGACCGGTTGCCGGCTCGCGTCGTGCGTCACCTGCTGCTGCGGTTCGGCAATGAAGTAGTGCCTTTCAGGAGAGCGCTCGCGAGGTCGCTGACGAAGCGAGCGTCAGCGACCTGAGTCCACGGCTCGCCGGTCAGTGGGCCCCGGCGATTGGATCGAGCAACTCGCCGTGCATGAGCGCGATCGGTGAGCGCCAGTACTGTGCGATGTTGTGGAACGGGTCCGTCAGGATCTTGGTGGCCCAGGCCAGGGCGCACCGAGGTCCGCGCAAGAATGTCAGATGGATGGTGCGGGCTGCCAGGCCGCAGGCGCCGAGCGCCAGCCACAGCAGACCCAGAGTATGCAAGTAGCCCTCCACGCCCCGATCCGGGCCGGCGCGCCAATCGGGCTGCACGGCGAGCACGAGCGGGCAGGCCAGCCAGATCGCGATCAGAATCCCCTTGCGCCGCATGTTGTAGCCGACCTTGATCGACTCCTTATGGGAATAGGTGGTGTTGTTGACCCGGTCATAGCCGCGCGGCTCGAAAAACAGATGTCCCGACTGGCGGGTCACCATGCCTACCAACCAGCCGACCAGCGCGGCGCCGGCCGGATTGACGAACAGCAATCCATACGCGACCAGGAAACTGATGGCGCTCAGCAGGTGCAGCGTCTGGTTGATGCGGCTTTGGTGATAGTACCGATGGTCATCCCAACGCAGGGTCGCAAGCAACTCGAGAAATTCACGCACAGGGCGCTCCGGCAAGTCATAGAAGACAGGATGCAGGATCTGAAGGAAATGTTGCATCCCGGTTAAAATCGGGCGGCAATAGGTATATTCCGCAACCCCTGCGGGCGGCATGATGACAATCCAGTCGAGCACATCTGAGCCGAGCGAGTCCAACACGCCGTTCTGCATGATCCGCCCGAAACCCAGCAGGATGATGAGCATGAACACACCCCAGAAGGCGCCCAACGCCGTCAGGAGTGTGCGCAGCTTGTTTTGCCGCAGGGCGAACAGGATCTCCTGCAGACCGTCGAGCAGGGGGCCCGGCTCCCGCAGTCGCCAGTACTGCCGGGCTCATTTCGAGATCGTTCGGCGGGTCGCCTCGAGGGCGCAAGGGGCTCCGGGCGCAGGGTTCCGGAGGCTGTAACAAAAGTGCGGAAAGATTCCCCTAACAGGCTCCGACTGATCACATTTGTGATCCAGGCCTTCACCTGCGTTTATGAGCTGCGCGCGTTGTGAATTCCGTCCTGCAGCACTGCCGCAGGGATGGAACAATCCATTCTCATTAGCCACAGTAAAGCCTCCATGTCACGCGAAACTCAGCGACGGATGACGGTTCCGGGCCTGCAAGCCTTGCGGGCGCGGGCAGTCTCCCATGAGCCGTTTTAAACAACTCGCCGTCGTCCGCGAAGCACAGCCCTGGACCGAGGAGTTGGATCGGGATCTGTATCTCAACCAGATCCACGCTGCCATCGAACAGCGCCACCTGCGACCCGCGTACCAACCGATTGTCGATCTACGTACAGGCGCACTAGCCTCTTTCGAGGTGTTATCACGCTGGACGGACCCGATCGTCGGGGAAATCAGCCCTGCGGAATTCATCCCCGTGCTGGAACGATTGCACCTGATGGATGAGTTCCTCGAGATGCAGCTCCAGCGAGCGTGCTCCGAGGCGGTCGAGTGGGCGGGCGAGTTTTCGCTGTCCTTCAACATCGCACCGAGCCAGCTTGCCCAGCCGAATCTGGCGGGACGCATTGCCGCGGCGATCGCATCCACGGGTTTTGCCCTCGATAGGATCACTGTCGAAATCACCGAATGCTCCTTGTTTTCTGATTTCGAGCGGGCCGGTTCGAACCTGCGGGCGCTCGAAGCGCAAGGCGTGAAGGTTGCCATCGACGACTTCGGGGTCGGGCACTCCAGTCTTGCGAGGTTGGAGGCGTTCCCGTTTCGCCAACTAAAAATTGACCGTTGCTTCGTGCACGAGCTGCAGAGCTCACCCAGCAAGCGCCGTATCACCGCGGCCATCATCGGATTGGGCCAAAGCCTCGGCATTACCGTCGTGGCGGAGGGAGTCGAGAGCCACGCGGAGGAGACGGTGTTGCGGCGGCTCGGATGTGAGTTGGGCCAGGGTTGGCTTTACGGCCCTGCTCTTGCCGCTGGCGATGCATCGAACGTGGTGCAACTGAGGCCGCCATGTTGCAAATCTCGTCCGTCTCTCGATGACTCGCCGTTCCAGCAACTATTTCAGCTGCGCACGCTCTATGCCCAGGCGCCGGTAGGACTGGCCTTGCTCGATCGTAAATATTGTCACGTGCGGGCCAACGACCAATTCGCTGCCATGCATGGGATGTCGGCCTCGAACCTCGAGGGATTGTCCGTTCACGAGGTAATGCATGGGCAGACATTGGCAACCGTTTTGCGCGTGCTGCGCGAGTCGTTGGGCACGGATGCACCGATAGTGCAGCAACATAGATTGTCAGGCCGTGAAATCCTCGTCTTTTGCAGTCGCGTCAAGGATGTTTGCGATGAGGTAATCGGATTCTCCGTGGTTGCCATCGACATAACGGAACGGGATGCGGCGGTACGACAGCTTGAGCTGAGCGAGGAACACTTCCGGCGGGCCACGGAGCTGCACCTGGAAATCGTATGGGCCGCCGAGCCCGACGGGACATTGAGTTATATCGGCCCGACCGCGGCGGATGTCGCCGGGGAAACCATGCAACAGCGAATCGAGCGGTGGGTCGCACGAATGCACCCCGCCGACTACGCGCACACGCACGAAAAGTGGCTGCAATGGGTTCCGAGCGGCCAACCCTTCGAGTCGGAGTTTCGGATCCGCGGCGCCGATGAACACTATCGCTGGATGCGCAGCCGCGCGCGGCCACATAGGTCCGCGGAAGGCCGGATACTGCGATGGTACGGGATCATTACGGACATCCATGACTTGTGGATGCTGCAGGAGCAGCTACGGGGGAGTGCAGGGAGTGGTCCGGATTCTCCTGCCGAAGAGCCGGTTTGACGAGCCGCGCTGCGATGTTCGCGCGCGCGCTCTGAGGAATGAGGATTCCCACTCAGATTTGCTTGGCTTTGCGGTGTAGAGTGCAGCGCGAATCCTGAACGCATCGGAAAGGTTTGAAATATGACAGTGTCCAGCATTGCCCCAGCTCATTCGCTTCCCGTCGTCGCACCGGTTGCCAACAAGCCGGCGAACGCGGCTGCAACCAAGTCTCCGGCTCCGGCTCCTGCAGTGAAGACGGACTCGGACGGTGACCATGACGGTAGTCGTAGCGGCCGAATCAACCTCAAAGCCTAGCTCGCGATATTGGGGGCACGCGAGAGGTGCTCGGCCTGTTGCGCTCCAATATGCGTGCGGAGCTGCATGCGGCTGTCGTTCGCGAGGTCGAAAAGGATCTCGTGCACAGTAGCGACGCAGTCATCGAGAGTGCCATTCCGCGGCAAGTACTCGGCGAGCTCGTCGACTGACATTTGTGGCGATCGCCTTGGGAGCCGGAAAGGCCGTCCGCTCAGTCGAACTGACGCCGGAAACGCCACAGGCCGAAGCCGCATACGGCGCCTCCAAGCAACAGTATGCCGAGCACGGAGCCGGCAACAGCACGTAACCCCGCGCCTTTCAGCAGAATGCCGTAGCTCGCATCAACGTAGTAATACAATGGTGAGAAATACATCAGGCCGCGTATAAAGGCAGGCATAGCCTCCGGAGGCGTCCACACCCCCGACAGAAATATCATGGGAGCCAGCAGCAGTATGCTCAGCATGGCGGTCTGCGCGAGGTTTCGGGTCACGGTTGCGATGAACAGTCCGAGCCCGGAGAGGTTGATTACATAGACGGTGGTTATCGTTGCGAACAGCGCCAGGCTGCCTTTGACGGGCACGTGAAAGACCGGTTCGAGAATGGTGAGCAGGGAAATGACGATGCCGAGATGGATCACCACCGCCATGGCCAACACTTTGGGTGCCATGATCTGAAAAGGCGTGAGCGGTGAGACCAACAGCTGTTCGATGGTGCCGCGCTCCTTCTCACGCACCATGAAGGCGCCCGGCAGGAGGATCGCGAAGGCGGTAATGACATTGAGCAGCTCCGAGATGGAGATGAACCACTCGTCGTTCTGGTTGGGGTTGAACCAGACACGCGCGCGATTATCGACATGCGGCAAATCGTTCAAATCCCGCTCGGTGAGGCCCTGCGCGCTCAGGCCGGCTTCGAGCCCATATTGGCTGAATATCTGCGAGCTGTAGCTGTAGGCCAGGAACCCCAGTACCGTATTGGTAGCGTCGATCTGCACTTGGAGTGAGGTCTGTCTGCCCGACTCGAGATCGCGTTCGAAACCGGGCGGAATGGACAGCACCATCAGCGCCTTACCCTCATCGAGCAACCGCTCTCCCTGGCGAGCATCCTGGAGCATCCCTATCGGCTCGAATTCCGGCGGCAACAGGCGTCCGGTCAGCTCGCGCGAGGCCACGCTCCGGTCGAGATCGTGGACCGCGACCGCGGCTCGGTGCAACTGCAGAGTGACTCCCGAGCCGGCGTTATAGACGTCCGCCGTGAAGCCATACAGTATGAGAAAGAGCAACACAGGATCGCGCAATAGCTGCAGGATCTCCTTGTGGGTCATTGCGCCCAGGCGCCGCAGCCACAGTGTCCCGCTCTGTGCGTGCGCATTCGCGTTCATGAGCTCGTACGCTTGCGGAACAACAGGTATCCGGCCAGATAGAGCGCCGCCGCATAGGCAGCCATCGCCAGGACCTGGAACCAAAGGTGAGCGAACCCGATACCTTTGAGGAAACTGCCCGTGACGATGTCGGCGAAGTACATCCCGGGGAGCAGATGAGCTATCACGCTGGCAACCGCCGACAGAGAGGAGATGGGGATCAGGATGCCCGAGTAGAGGACCGCTGGCACCACTGTGGCAATCATGGTTCCAATGATCGCCGCGACCTGCGTTCGGACCGCCGCCGACACCAACAGGCCGATGCCCGTTGTGCAACTGACATACAGTACCGCCGCGGCAAAAAAGAACAGCGGATTGCCCTTGAACGGGGCGCCGAACAGAAAGCAGGCGAGGACCCACAGAATCATGACATTGAGAGAGGAAATCGCAATGTACGGCAACAGTTTGCCGAGCAGGAATTCGCCACGAGTGACCGTCGATGAGTAGATGTTGAAGATGGAGCCGCTTTCCTTCTCACGCACGATGCCCAACGCCGTGAGGAATGGCGGGGATATCATCATGATCGCCATTAGCAGTTTGGGTGCAATCGACCAGACGCTCTTGACGCTTTGGTTATAAAGGTACCGTACTTCGATCCGGACGGGCTGCAGCGTGTTGCGGGCCTGGACCGGCGATGAGCCGTAGTTCTGCATCAGGTATCCACTCAGGATTTCCATGCTGAACGAGGCGTTGATGGCCTCTACGTAGCCCTTAGCGGTTTGAGCCCGGAACGGGAACGTGCCGTCGATCAGGGTCTGAGCCTCCGCCCTGCGTCCGGATAGCAGCCGCTGGCTGAAGTGCTGGGGAATCACCAGCACGGCACGCACGCTGCCGCCCGTGAGCAGCGCATCCGCGGCCCGCTCGCTTGCAACGTCGCCCTGCATGCTGAAATATCGCGAGTCGCTGAAGCGGTGCACATAGTCGCGCGACAGAGCCGTGTTATCCCGATCGATCACGGCCAGCGGAATGTTTTCGACATCGAGTGACAGGCCGTATCCGAACACCAGTGTCAGCACGGTCGGCATCACAAAGGCCAACGAGAAGAACAGCCGGTCCCGGACGATCTCGCGCCATTCCTTGCCGACGATGGCCATGATGCGTGTCAGGTTCATCAGGAGGGTTTCCTGGCCTGGCGCTCCGCGTTCTCCAGCGCCGTCACGCGCTGAACGAACACATCTTCCATGCTCGGGGCTTGCCGTATCACAGTCGAGTTTCGTAGACCCGCTCGATTGAGCAGACTCAACAGGCGGTCTCGATCCGATTCGGGCTGCCGCGAAAGGCAGTGCAGATGTGCGCCGAACAGCGTTGCTTGGGGGAACCCGGATTGATGAAGAATGTCGAGAGCTTGCTGCAGAGGCGTCGCCGTCACTTCGAGAATGACGCCGATATCGCGCTCCAGCGATGCCTTCATCCCCGCCGGAGTGTCGGCGGCAACGATCCGTCCTGCGTACATGAGCGCCAATCGGTCGCAATGTTCAGCTTCTGACATGTAGTGAGTCGTTACGAGGATCGCCACGCCACTGGAGCGTGACAGGCGAAACAACATATCCCAGAAGGCGCGCCGGCCAATGGGGTCGACTCCCGAAGTCGGCTCATCTAAAAACAATACGCGCGGCTGGTGTACCAGGGCGCAGCCTAGTGCCAGTCGTTGGCGCATTCCCATGGGCAGCCTGGCGGCACGCTCCTTCTCGTGTCCCTCGAGCTCTGCCATCGCTATCACCCACTGCATGCGCTGACGTACCGCGTCTCTGTCCAGGCCGTAGATGCCGGCGTAGAGGCGTATGTTTTCCTCAACCGTGAGGTCGAGATACAGCGAAAACGCCTGAGACATGTAGCCGATGCGTTCCTTGATCGCAAATCCGGCGCTACGCATGTCGGCCCCCGCCACCCGGCCGCTTCCAGCCGAAGGTTGCAGGATGCCTGTCAGCATCTTGATCACCGTGCTCTTGCCGGCTCCGTTGGCACCTAAAAGACCGAATACTTCGCCATCACCGACGGTAAAGCTGACCTGATCAACCGCTCTGAACTTTCCGAAATCTCGCGTCAGATCCTGCGCCTCGATGGCGGGACCGGAATCGCCCGTCGCTCGGACAGGAACCTCCAGGGGCTCCCCCGTGGAGGATGCGACCAGGCCCCGCTGGCGCAACAAGCTCACGAACAGATCCTCCAGGTCTGCTTCGGTAGCGATGATCGACTCCGGTGACAGTTCCGGCAGCACCTCGCGCACGGCAGCTTCCGCCGCCGCGGGCGGCAGTTGGTCGACGAACACCCGCACCGAGGTACCCACGGCGTCGACCTGCGGGAAATGCTGTCGGATCCGCGACAGCGCGGGCAGGGCATCGACCGTTTGAACGGCAACGAGCGAACCCCGGGCCAGTGTCCGCAACTCTTGTGGGTCACCTGATGCCAGCATGCGTCCGCCGAACATGAGGCCTACTCGGTGGAAGCTGTTGGCTTCATCCATGTATGCGGTGGAAACCAAAGCGGTGATGGCTCGCTCGCGCAGTAGTCGGGCAAGGATGTCCCAGAAGTCCCGCCGCGAGACGGGATCGACACCCGTGGTCGGCTCGTCCAGGATCACCAGGCGTGGCTCGTGGATCAGGGTGCAGACCAATCCGAGCTTCTGCTTCATGCCGCCGGAGAGCTGCTTCATCGGCCGATCGGCAAACTTCTCCAGGCGGGTGATCGCCAGTAGCTCGGCCTTGCGCTGTCGCAAGGCCGTTTCCGGCACCAGGCGCAGCCGCGCAAAGAAGTCGATGTTCTCCTCCACCGAGAGCTCCGCATACAGGTTCTGTCCGAGACCCTGTGGCATGAACCCGATACGGTCTTTCACCTCGTCGCAGGCGGCGTCGGTGTGCAATGAAACATTGAAGACCTCCACCGAGCCGCCGTCGAAGCGCAGCACGCCGGCGATTGCCTTGATGAGACTGCTCTTGCCTGCGCCATCCGGACCGATCAATCCGAACAACTCGCCGGAGCGAATCTCCACATCGAGGCCGTCGACGGCAACGCGACCCCGGTAGTGTTTGCGGAATTCGTGCACACGCACGACCGCATCGCTTTTCACCACTTCGGCCGTTGCCACGCAACGCCTTCCTTCTCGCGAATCACGGCGTCCGCCGGCAACCCGGGCGTCAACCGGTGTTGGGGATTCTCGTCGAGGTAAAGATGGACCGCGTACGTGAGCTTGACCCGCTCGTCGGTCGTTTGCACCTCCTTCGGCGTAAACTCAGCCTGAGAGGAGATGTAGCGCACGGTCGCCCCGAAAAAGCGCTCCGGGAATGCATCGGTGTAGATCCGGCCGGGCAGGCCGCGGCGCACCGCGCCGATGTCCTTTTCCGCGATATAGACTTTCAGGTAAAGCCGGTCGAGGTCGACCAGATCAAACAGCGGCGCTCCGGCGGCGACCACCTCGCCGACGTCACGAACGCGAGTGACGATTATCCCTGCACGCGGAGCGCGTAGGGTCAGATCGTCAAATACACTCTGAACTTCCTGCAACGTCGCTCGGGCTCTGCTCAATTCGGCCGCCACGGATTCGACTTCCGCCTGCTTCGCCCGTACCTGATCGTTGCCCAATCGCGCTTCCGTTGCGGATTGATTGGCCCGCGTTACCGCGGCCCTGCTGGCAGCGGTGTCGGCTTCGGCGGACGTCGCGGCCAAAGCAGCGAGCTCGGCTCGTTGTTGAGCAACGGTCCCTCGCTCCGCAAGGTCGTGCATGCGTTGGGCGTCCCGTACGGCTTGCGCGCGGGCCGCTTCCGCCTTGTCATGTGCGGCGCGCGCCTGACCGACCGCGGCATTCGCACTGGTGATCTGCAATGGAACCTGCTCTTTCAGCACCTGAAGTTGCAACCGTGCCGCCTCTTGCCGGGCGATCAATGCGTTCACGGCGGCCTGCGCCTGGTTCAATCGAGCCATGACCTGCCCGTCATCCAGGCGTGCCAGTACTTGCCCGGCGGAGACCTGATCGCCCTCACGCACTTTGAGCTCCGAGATTCGCCCCGCCGCCTTGCTCGCGATGGCGATGTGATCGCCCTCGATGCGGCCGTTGGCCTGTAGCAGACCGTCGGGCAGGACGGAGAAGACGCGGATCAAGTGCCATGCGAGCAGAGCCGCTCCCGCGACCAGACACAGGACCACGGCCAGCAACCATCGCCTGTTCCGCAGGGACTGCGGCCCGCCGGTGGAGTCTTTCCTAAAGAGTGCCGACAGCACGCCGGAGTACGAGTTGTGCCAGGACGTTGTCATAGGTCGCATCGATGTAGTTTGTTTCACTCTTGTGGCGCAGGGCTTGGGCATCGAGCACTTCGGTGTTCGTGCCGACTCCGGAGGTGTAGCGATCCCGGGCGACCCGCAGATTCTCTTGCGCCTGTTCCAGTGCTTGCCCGGCAACGGATACGCGCTGACGGGTCTCCTCGATGTCGAGCCAACTTTGGCGCACTTGCAGGCGTATAGCCGATTCGGCGTCCTGGCGGGCCTCGAGGCAGGCGCGTGCCTCACTCTCCAAAGCGCGGGCCTGGTGGCGTGCGACACCGCCGTCGAACAGCGTCCAGGAAATGCCGACACCGACAGCCCAGAATCCGTGGTCTGCGAGATAGCGGTCGTCCAGGTAGAAACGACCCCCGGATATTGCAATCTGTGGAAGCTGCTCGCCCCGTGTGCTGACGGCCTGCTGCCGCAGGGCGCGGCTCTGGGAGTCGAGCACGTGCAGCTCTTGTCGAGTCTGCAGAGCTTCGGATGTCAATCGCGCGAGCTCATCGCTCCCGGCGCCCAGCTCAATTTCCTCGATATCGACTTTACTTTCGAGGGGTCTGCCGACGTGGCGGTTGTATGCGGCCTGAGCCAGATCGACCGCATTGCTCGCACGCAGCTGGTCCTGGCGGGCGCCCGCTAAAGCCACGTTGGCGGCGAGACTGTCGTTGCGGGCCACGAGCCCTTTTGCGTAGAACGCATCCGCGTCCCGTGCGTGTGCTTCGAGTGTCTCAACGCTCGTTACTGCCAAGTGCTGCGCTCTGCGCGCTCGTAATACATTGATGTACGCGCGCGAAACACTGAGCTTTAGATCCTCTGCGACCACCAGCTCCGATTCTCTTGCCCCTTCGCTGGCAGCGCTGGCAGCCTGGATTGCGCCGGCGATGCGGCCACCGGTGAATAGCGGCAGTCGCGCAGTGATCTGGTACGTCGCCACGTCGTTGTCGATCAAAGGTGCATCCAGATAACCCAACATGGGAATTTGCACGACCGCCTGGGGCGGTCGATCGAGGTGGAAATACGCGCCCTGCGCGTTGAGAGTGGGGAGTCGCAAACCTCGGGCCGAGGCCAACCGCTCATCTGCCGCGCGCGCGCGGTCGCGCTCAGCCATGATGCTTTTGTCAGCTTGCATCGCCGCGTTGAATGCGTCTTGCAGAGTCTCGGCGCCTGCTCGAGAAACCTGGAGCAAGGTCAATGCCAGCAGCAGCGCGCGCAACACGGTTCAACTATCTCCCTTCGACCTGGATCTGGCGAATGCACGCGCTGAATCCCATTCGCTCGCTGACCGCGCCTCGTCACAAATCATCGGGATTATTGTCGAGCAACTCCCAGGAAGAGGCGATACGCACTAATACTGTTGCGGCGCGTTCGGCTTCTCGGGTTGTCTACTGATGTGTCTGATCCACGAGGGGCATTGCATGAACGTCGCGAGCCCAGGGCCTGGAGCGGAATACGAAATCCTTGGCGGCACCGGCGTTTCGGCTGTGCTGGCGGCGCAGTCCGCAGCAGAGTCGGCGGCGACCTATTTGGGAGGCGGCGAAGTGGGCGGGCGAGTGAGCGGGTCCGCCGTACATGGAATCCGCGCCAGCGACTTGCTGCAACAGCCCTGAACATACCCTGCGCCATTGTGCGGCGCTCCCTAACAAAGGCGTGACTGAAATCTCACTTGTGGGGCGCAGCAACGAGCATTCGCATCCATGGTTCCCGCGCCGCGTTCCGGTAGGCTGCCATCATTCTGTTCAGCTTGCTGATCGCATGCTGCCAGTTGCAACACAGTCGCGGCGACTTTGGAGATTGATCGATGGCCATCCCACCAAACAACTCCGTTGATAGCGGGTCCGTGCTCGGGTCATCCTTGCGATTCAAGGGTGAATTACATGCTGACGAGGACCTGAAGGTTCTCGGTATCGTCGAGGGTTCGATCACGCATACGAAGTACCTCACGGTCGGCTCAGAGGGCCACGTCAAGGGCAACATCAAGGGTCACATCATTGTGGTGGAAGGCACCGTGGAGGGCGATCTGCTCGGTGAAGCATCCGTTGCCGTGACCCAGACCGGGCATCTTACGGGCGACATTCGCTCGCCGAGCATCAGCATAAACGACGGTGCCGAATTCAACGGCAAGGTTGTCATGGATCCGCCAAAGCCGCTGCGTGTGGGTATCCAACCCGAACCGTCCAGGAACGCTCCCGGCTCAAACAACACCGTAGTTACAAAGGAGGGCTAGGCCGTGGCGCGTACTCTCATGTCGGTATTTGCTCCACCGCTGCGCGAGACGGAGCCGCAAGCACCCCCTGCTGCCGCTGCAGTGGCAGGGGAGCCAGTTGCCGATAGCACAGCCGATCGCAAACCTGTTACCGCGGCTCGGCCGGGCATCAAGCTGGGGAAGACCCTGGTTTTCACCGGTGATCTGGCGGTCGGGGAGGAAGTCCTCCTGCTCGGCACGGTTGAAGGTTCTTTCGAGTGCACCGATTCTCTGACCATCGGTGCGGGTGGTCGCGTCGTCGGCGACATCCGTGCACGGGTCATCATTATCAAAGGAACTGTTCAGGGAAATATCCGAGCCTCCGAGTCGGTTACGATCAACCCGGGGGCGGTGGTCACGGGTGAAGTCGAATCCCCACGAGTGACCATTGTTGAAGGTGCGCAGTTCAACGGCTCCGTGAAGATGGCCAAGGTTGCGGATGAATCCGCAAAGGATGCGCCTGTCGCCGCCGATCAAGGCGGCATGCCTCTTAGCGGCGCGGCCGTGGAACAGCTGTTGGGATTGTTGAACCAGAGACTGAAGAGCTGAGGGCGCCGAGAATCCATTCGGCGCCAGACTGTTACATAGATCATCCGGAATCAACCGTCACCCGTCTGACCGGACCGGACACGAGGATCATTTGGCGGCGATCGCGAGAATAAATTAACGATATCAATCGCGCCGACGCAGCGCACCAAACCGGTGACGGTTTTCCCGCCGGGACGCGGCAGCATACGTGAAACTACGTATATGGATATGTAAATGCACGCATGCAAGAATGTATGCGGCGTTGAAGGCTACACGGGCCTGTACGTACTTCCCATGGGAATCCGCCCTCATGTTGTGTTGCCACTGAGGTTTCACGAGCGTCCGTTGGGCGTCACACCCTACTTTTCTCGGCGACGTACCGAATGACATCGAGGTCTCCCGTGCCGGGCGCGCGTTGTCTTGCTCATGGTGCCTGGGGCGGATCTGCGAATCCTGGCCGGCTCGAAATCCATTGAGGTGCGAATCTTGGACAGCGTGTTAGTTCCGGCTCGCGAATCCAAGATCGAAACGGATGATCCTGTCGTCGGCCCACGCCCCGCCAGGCCCTTCATAGTCGGTTTGGGCGCCTCCGCGGGGGGGATCGAAGCAGTTTCGAGTCTGCTTGCAGCGCTGCCGAAGGACCTGAACATCATCTACGCGGTGATCCAGCATCTATCTCCGACGCACCGCAGCGTGCTCACCAAGTTGTTGGGGCGCGAAACCGGAATGCCGGTGCTGGAAGTTGAATCCGATGCGAAACTCCAGCCCAATACAGTCTACGTAACGCCTCCTAATACAAACATCGTTTATCGCGGTGACTGCTTCGTCCTGCAGGAGGAGCCGCGCGCGGCCAGTCCACGACCGTCGATCAATGCCTTTTTCTCTTCTCTTGCCTGGGAATTGGGCGAGAACGCTATCGGTGTAGTGCTGTCGGGAACCGGTGCCGACGGCGCCGCTGGGGTCTGCGACATCAAGGCTGCGGGCGGCGTCACTTTTGCTCAGGACCCTGCGCATGCCAAATATCCGGGGATGCCGCAGGCGGCCATCGATACCGGGTGTATCGATTGGATCCTGCCGACCGAGAAGATCGCATTGGAGATCGGTCAGTTGGTTCGCACGGGCGGTGTCAGTATCGCCGCCTCCCCCGCGAAGGTCACATCGAGTCTCAAGAAGCTCCTGTTGCGGGTGAAGACCAAGACTCGGATCGACTTCTCCGGGTACAAGGAGGGAACGCTCCTGCGCAGGATCGAGCGCCGCATGGCGGCGCGTCGTGCCCCGTCCATCGATGCCTACTTGCAGATCATCGAGAAGGACCCTGAGGAGCTGGAAAGCCTGTCGAAGGACATTCTGATCTCGGTCACTGCATTTTTCCGCGACGGTGGGCTGTTTGATGCGCTGCGCAAAGTGCTGCAGCTGGCGCTGAATGAAAAGGAGGCCGGCGAGGAGATCCGCGTCTGGGTGCCCGGCTGTGCAACCGGGGAGGAAGCCTACTCGATCGCAATCCTGCTGGCCGAGGTGCTTGGCCCGCGGTTGAGGAATCACGACGTGAAGGTGTTCGCGACTGACCTGGATCTGGGAGCACTCGCCGTGGCGCGGCGCGCCGTTTACCCGGAAAGCTCGTTGGCGCACATTCCCCCGCCGATGCTCGCCGCGCATTTCCAGCGCATCGGCAGCCAGTTCGAGGTCTCGAGAGCGCTGCGAGATATGGTGATCGTCGCGCGTCAGGACCTGGTTCAAGATCCTCCCTTCCTGCGCCTGGATCTGATCAGCTGCCGAAACGTACTCATCTACCTGCAGCCTCAGCTTCAGGATCACGTGCTCAGTGTCTTTCACTACGCATTGCGGCCCAACGGCCATCTGTTTCTGGGCAAATCGGAGGGCGTGTTCCAGCAAAAGGCACTGTTCGAATCCGTCGATCGCCATGCGCGACTGTTTCGACGCTGTCAGGTTGATGAGAAGATGCCCCTGCCCCCGCGGGGCCGGCAATTCGCTCCGCGCATCTCGAATAGCCAGGAGGTCCCCACTCCCGGCCAGCGTCTGCAGGAGGCCGCCATGGCCGCCTTTCTGCCACCGTGCGTCCTCATCGACAACAAATTTGAAGTTCAGCACATTTACGGGGACATATCGGCGTTCGTCACGGTAGCCGCGGGCAAGCCTTCGAGCAACCTTCAGCAGCTCATACGCCAGGAGCTGCGAGCGGAGCTCATCATGCTCGTGCGCCATGTCGAGCACCGTAACAAGCTCGTCAAAGGTCGGAGCCGAAGACTGCGCACTCTTGAAGGCTTGCGCCATGTGGTGATTTCCGTGCATCCGGACCGCGGATGCTTTCTGGTGGCCTTCAACATTCAGCCCATCGCACCCGCTAGCGGTGGCAAACGCCGTCGCGGTGAGCCGGCGGGAGAGCCGGCGGAAGTTCGCGCTGTGGAGCAAGAGCTGCAATCCACTCGTGAGCGCCTGCAAACGGTGATCGAAGAGTTGGAGACATCCAACGAGGAAATGCAGGCTCTCAATGAGGAAGTGCAGGCCGCCAACGAGGAGCTGCAATCGACCAATGAGGAGCTCGAGTCTTCCAACGAGGAGATGCAGGCCTCGAACGAGGAGTTGATGACGGTCAACGAGGAGCTGCAGGTTCGCTCGAGTGAGTTGGCCGAGGCATTGAATGAGCTGCAGAAGGTTCAGGACAGCACCGGGTTTCCATTGTTTGTCTGTGATTCGGAGCTGCGACTGCTGCGCTTCAATTCCTGCGCGGCGGCGCTGTTTGCGCTGAATGATCTCTCGTTGGGCCGCACGATGAGCACTTTGCGCCTGCTGCCCGGAATGCCCGACTTTTCCCCGGCGCTGCATCGAGCCATGTCGACGAAAGAGACGGTGGAGGAGACGACGTCTTCGAACGAGAGACGCTATGTGCTGCACATAGCTCCCTACGAGACACCGCGCTCCAAGAGCGGCGCAGTCGTGAGTCTGTTCGATGTTACCGAACGAGTGGCGGCGGAAAGATCGGTGCGCGAAAGCCGCGAGCGTCTCATGGCCATCATGAATCACTCCACCGCGGTGATCTATCTGAAGGACATCGCCGGGCGTTATGGCTTTGTCAATCGCCAATTCGAACGGCTGTACGGGGTAAATGCCGAGAAAGCGCTTGGGCTCACCGACGAAAAATTGTTCCCCGGACATGATCTGGGCGCGCGCAGGGACCGCGAGTTGGAAGTGGTCCGCGCGAAGCAGGCTATCGAAGTGGAGGAGACTCTGCAGAGGCAGGATGAGTTGCGGTCCTTCCTGACGGTGCGCTTCCCGCTTTTCGACGTGGATGGAGAGGTCACCGGAGTATGTACACAGTCCGTCGATGTAACGGATCGCCGCCGGGCGGAGGATGAGCTGCGACTCGCGAATCGCGTTTTTGAAGGTGCGGGGGAGGGAATCGCCGTTACCGCAGCCGACCGGACCATAGTCAAGGTCAACGATGCATTTTCCCGCGTCACGGGCTACACCTTCGCCGAGGCGCAGGGAAAGGCACTCGACATGTTCTCATCGGCGAGAAACGGTGAAGGCTTTCTGAACCGAATATGGGACATTGTGGAGCGCACCGGCATCTGGCAGGGCGAGATCTGGCAACGGCGCCAGTCAGGCGAGGAGTTTCCGGAATGGCTCACCTTGAGCGCGGTCCTCGACGCCGACGGGCGCCTCATCAACTATGTCGCGATCTTCAGCGACATCACCGCCATCAAGTCTTCGCAGGAGCGCGTCGAATTTCTCGCGACCCACGATGAGCTGACCCTCCTGCCCAACAGGGCACTGTTTGTCGACCGGGTCGGACAGGCGATAGCGAGGGCCGCACGCCGCTCCACCCAGAGCGCGGTCTTGTTCGTGGATCTCGACAACTTCAAGGTGATCAACGACTCCCTTGGACATGCGGCCGGCGACGGCGTACTCAAGCAGGTCGCCGAAATACTGCGTCGCACCATCCGCGCGAACGACACCGTGGCGCGCTTCGGTGGTGACGAGTTCGTGCTGCTGATGGAGGAAATAACCTCCGATGAAGTGGACGCTCTCGCGCGCCGTATCGCGGATCGGCTGCGCGTACCGATGAGCATCGCGGATCGGGAAATATTCGTCACCGCGAGCATCGGTGTCAGTCTTTATCCAACGGATGGAGACAACGCGGACCTGCTCCTGAAGCACGCCGATGTGGCCATGTATCATGCCAAGGACTCGGGAAAGAGATGCCACCAGTTCTTCAATGAAAAGATCCGGGACGCCGCGGACGAGAGGCTGTGCCTGACGAACGGCCTGCAGCATGCCATCGAAAACGGCGAGCTGTTTCTACTTTATCAGCCGCAGTTTGATCTGTTTGACGGCAGCCTGGTCGGAATCGAAGCGCTCGTACGTTGGAAGCACGCCGAGAAGGGACTGATTCCCACCGCGCGTTTCATCGATCTGGCCGAGAACGTAGGACTCATCCATCATGTGGGAGAGTGGGTTACGAACGCGGCCTGCAGGCAGTTGGCCGAATGGATCGGCCAGGGCATCCAGGTTCCGCAGATGTCCATCAACGTTTCAGCCGAGCAGTTCCGCCGCCATCATCTGCCTTCAGCCATCGGCCGGATCGTCGCCGCGCATCGCCTTTCGGCCCGGCACCTGACGGTGGAGCTGACCGAAAGCGCGTTGATGTCCGATCCCGAGCAATGTGTGCGGCAACTGTGCGACCTGAAGGCACTGGGCATCAAGCTGTCGATTGATGATTTCGGAACGGGTTTTTCATCCCTGTCGTTTCTGCGCCGCTATCCGCTCGATGAGCTGAAAATCGATCGAAGCTTCGTCGACGAGGTGGCGACCAGTGGGGACGACCGGGCGATCACCCAGGCAATTCTGGCGATGGCCGAGAAGCTCGGATTGTTGGTGGTGGCGGAGGGCATAGAATCGCCGGAGCAACTGCAAGTGTTGCGGCAAATGTCCTGCGCTCGGGGCCAGGGCTTCCTGCTCGCGCCACCGCTTACGGCCGATGAGATGTCCGAACGCTTGAGGTCGGGAGCACGGGCTCACGTCACGAATTGACGGGAGCACCCTGAGGATACGGGTCGGCGCCTGCGAGGATCGCCCGGACTTTCAGCGCGGCCAGCCGCGTGTGGGTTCCCCAGGGCCGGCAATGACCCCGCCGCAGCTCAGTCCAGCGCGCAAACGACTTTCGAGGGGTGATCCGCACCGAGCCGTTACGATACTCGACCGGCTTGTCCGGCTTCCCACCCCAGGATACTTCCTGCAGCTGTTCCCGCCGAAACAGCAGCAGGCGGCAGTCAACATCCTGCGCACGGCTCCAATTCACGGCCGCGACTCCAGCGCACCGCGACACCGGCATGTCAGGCAATACGCTGCCGAGACAGTCTATCTGCCAAAACCGCTCCGCAGCCCGGCGTACGCACTCGTGTTGCAATGCAAGCCAGGTCTCGGCTTCGGGAGCCAGACCGATGGATCGTGATTCATCCGCCATCACGAGGCGGGCGCCGTCGGCATCGAGCTCTTGCAACAGCCACGGTGCAAAACGGGACCACGACTCCAGTATGTGGGCAGAGGTTGGAAACCCTCCGACGGCGGATTGGAGCCGGTGAGTCAGGCCGGTGAGAAATTGGAGCCGATCGGCGGCGTCGTGGCGTGTTTTTGCCACGGAGAATGCCTTCACGCGCGCCGCGATCTGACCCAACAGTTCCCGGTCGAGCCGCAAGACATCACTGTGCTGCACTGCAAACAGGGCAGATAGCTCATCGGTCACGATGACTGGAAAAGATGCCGAGGTACGCACACCCATGTTTTCCATGTACGCAACGTGGACAGGTGAGACGCTGCGGAGGTCGGAGAATGTCAGATCGGGAGGCGCGTCGCCCCGACTCAACAAAGGCACGGCTGGCGCGCTGCTGTCCTGGATGAGGCGCCACGGATTCTTCAGGTACAAAGTGCGTGCTATCCGCGGAACGTCACTCGCGGGGAAGCGTAGCCCCAGGTAACTGCCCATCCCAGTTTCCTTCCGGTCCTCCGCCAAAACTTCGCCGTCGCCGTTTTCGTGAAAAGCGTAATACATCGCACGATCCGCGCCGGTCACTTGCCGCAGCTCGCGGACGATTTGATCGCGAAACGACGAGTGGGTGGCACCCGGATGCACTGATCCGAGTGGCGGCGCGCTCGGCGCGGATCGCAGCGACGGCGTGAATTCCAACAGAGACGTTCCATCATCGGCTCGAGAAATGCTCATGTGCAGTTGAGCGGCGGCGGCCTCATTCATCGGCCAGCTCACGCGGCGAACGAGCCGCGAGCCGGGCGCGTGCGGCAACAACCAGCGGATTTCATCGAGCTTGCCGGGCAGCGGCCGGCCCAAAAAACCTTCAGGATTCATCCCCAGGAACTGTGCAAGATTGGCTGAGGCATGGGACACAACTCCATCTCGATTCACGGCCAGCAGGCCACCGTGATTTTGGATCTGCCCTGACAGATGCAGTTGCTCACTTTCGCAGTGCGACAAAGAATTCGAGCTCATGTAACGGTCCGCAATGACGGTTCGAGCCTGTCCATGATCTTTCTCGGGTCTGCCGTTGTCCATAGACCCAGGCTCCTCGATGCTCCCAACCCGGCGGTCTCTTGAAGCAATGCAACATGGACTCGATGTGGGAGAGCGATGCATGAAGGGCTCTGCAGGAATCCTTCCAATTGCGGCAACTACGAATTGTCAGCTGATACGGATGCGTCACAGTACGGATAGTGAGAAATGTAGGATCGGCCGGTACCCTTTGGCACGGCCGTGCCGAGGAACTCCGGAATGAAGCGTGTTTTGTTGGTTGACGATGACACTGCTGTGCTTCTGAGCACGGGCGTGGCTCTCAAGAAGATGGGCTACACGGTGTTCACCTCCAAAGACGCGGTGAGCGCGGTATCCGCCGTACGCAAGAACAATCCGGATGTTGTCGTGGTGGACATTGCACTGCCCGCCGGCGACGGATTCAAGGTTGCCGAGCGGGTTCAGCGCCTGGATGGCTGCGCATCCACGCCGTTCATCTTCATCACCGGAAGCAACGACCCTGACTTGCGCGATCGCGCCAAGAAGCTGGGCGCGGTCGGCTTTCTGACCAAGCCATTCGAGCCGACTCAGCTGGCCGATGCGCTCGAAGCCCTCGTGAGCCTGAATTGAGCGCGAATGGGCGCTGCAGCGGCCGCGGCGCCCATGAGATATCCGATGTAGGCATTTAGCTCGAGAGTGGCCGCGCCGCATCGGCGCGGGCGGTGGGAACCCAAGATGAGCCCGTCGAACCGGGTGGAAACTCGAGAGGATTTCAGCATCCTGCTCGTTGATGACGACCCGACTGTGGTTCGGGTTCTCAGCCGCATCCTGCACAACTTTGCTCCCCTGAGGTTTGCAACTTCGGGGGGCGTGGCCTTGAAGCTGGCCCGCGATTCGACTCCTGACCTGGTGCTGCTCGACATCGACATGCCGGAGATCAGCGGTTTCGATGTGTGCCGGACGTTCAAGAGCGAGCCGGCGCTGGCCCAGGTGCCGATCATCTTCCTCAGCGGCCATGATAGCCCGCAACTCGAGACAGTGGGACTGCAGCTCGGTGCGGCCGACTTCATCAGCAAGCCTCCGAATCCCGCTTTGGTGCTGGCAAGGGTGCGCACTTTTCAGCGGATGAAACTTCTGTCGGACACGGTGCGCACCGCCGCCACACTGGATTTTCTCACTGGTGCATTGACGCGGCGCCAGTTCGAAAAGGTGCTCACGCGGGAGTGGCTGCGTTCGCAGCGATCCGGTGCGCCCTTGGCATTGCTGTTGGCGGAGATCGATGGCTTCCGCGAATACAACATCAGGGTTGGCGAGGAGAGGGGGGATGCCTGCCTGCGCGAGGTCGCCGACGCTTTGCGTTTCTGCGCACGCCGGGCCTCGGATGTGCTCGGGCGTTATGCTGGAGCCAGCTTCGCGCTGCTTCTGCCGGAGAGTCCTCCGGAATCCGCGCCGATCGTTGCACAGCGCGCGATGGAAGCCGTGGCCGGTTTGGATGTTGGTTTGACACTGTCCGTCGGGGGTGCCTGCGCCAGGATCCGGCATGAAATGGCTGGTGCCTCGGAACGGCGGGCCACGGTGTCCGAGGGCGTCCCGGGCGATCTCATCGCTGCCGCGGAAACGGCGCTCGAGAGTGCTAAGGGGGCGGGAGGCAACCGGACGAGGTTTGTCGATGTCGCAGCGGCAGACGAAGGGATGTTTCACCGGCGTGGCGCCCAACCGGCAACCAAATGAATGCCGGTGCCAGCGCACCGCGGAAGCAATCCTGGGGCGCGCTCCCGCGCAGGATACGGCGCTCAAACGAAACTGTTCGACAGGAGATCATTGATGGCGAGCACGAAGTCGACGGATGTTGGAGCGCGCCGCCCCGCGGCCACGCTATCGCGGGCCGCGGGGCGAGGGGCTTCTACTCCCGCGCGATCCAGGTCGCCGTTGATTCTGGAGAAATGCCCGACGGGAATCCGTGGCGTCGACCAGATTACAAAGGGAGGATTACCCCGCGGGCGACCCATTCTCATTTGCGGCGATTCAGGGACGGGCAAGACGCTCTTTGGAGTCGAGTTCCTCGTGCGCGGGGCAATCGAGCATGGCGAGCCAGGTGTATTTGTATCGTTCGAGGAGCGCGCAACCGACCTGGCAAAGAATTCCGCGTCCCTGGGCTTCGATCTCGAGGCACTGATCGCCCGCAAGAAGCTGGTGATCGATCGGGTGGCCGTCGATCGCACCAATGTCCTCGAATCGGGCGAGTACAATCTCGAGGGACTGTTTCTGCGCCTGGGCGCCGCGATCGACTCCATCAGGGCAAAGCGGGTGGTGCTCGATACGATCGAAGTGCTGTTCGCCGTGCTCACCAACCTGGGGGTGCTGCGCTCGGAGCTGCACCGGCTGTTTGAGTGGTTGAAAGACCGAGGTGTGACGACCATCGTCACCGGCGAACGGGGCGACGGGCATTTCACGCGCTTTGGGCTCGAGGAGTATGTCAGTGACTGCGTGATACTGCTCGATCAGCGTGTCGTCGATCAAATCGCAACGCGACGCCTGCGCATCGTGAAGTATCGCGGCTCCACGCACGGTACCAATGAATACCCGTTCCTGATCGATGAGCAGGGATTTTACGTTCTGCCCATTACCGGAATCGGACTGACCGGTCCGGCGCCCAGGAGCCGCGTCTCGACCGGCATCGCGGCGCTCGATGCGATGCTGGGTGGCAAAGGATATTACCGGGGTAGCACCATCATGGCCTCCGGCGCCTCCGGCACGGGCAAATCGAGCATGGCCGCGCACTTCGTGGACGCGGCCTGCCGCCGGGGCGAGCGGTGTCTGTATTTCGCCTTCGAGGAGTCGCCCGACCAGATCGAGCGCAACATGAGCTCCGTCGGTCTCGGATTGAAGAAGTGGGTGGAGCGCGGAACACTCCGGTTCTTTTCGGCCCGCCCCGCCACTTTCGGATTGGAGGCGCACATCAGCATGATGATCAAGCGCATCGAGGAGCTCCGCCCCAGCATCGTGGTGATCGATCCTGTTTCCGCGTTCGAGGCGGCGGGCACATTGCTCGATGCACGCTTAATGGTCATGCGGATGATCGACATGCTCAAGTCACGTGGCATAACAGCGCTGTTCACGGCCCTGACAGCGGCTGAGGACAACGCGGAGCAAACCGCCGTGGGCGTATCTTCGCTCATCGATAGTTGGATTCTGCTGCGCAATCTCGAACAGTCGGGTGAAAGAACCCGTGCCCTGTTCATACTCAAATCGCGCGGCATGAAGCATTCCAATCAGGTTCGCGAGCTCATCCTCACCGATCACGGCATGGAGCTGGCCGAGATCGCGGTCGGGCCCAACGGGATCCTGGTTGGCTCGGCACGCCAGGCTCAGGTGGTGCAGGACCGGGTCGCGACGGTGGCATCGCGGCAGGAGATTCAACGCCGACAGAATGAGCTCACACGGAAGAGGAAGACGCTGAAGGCGAAGATTGCCGAGCTCGAGTCAGAATACTCGGCCGAGATCCACGACATCGAGCAGGCAATCATGCAGGCGCGGGCGCGGAACGCGGCAGCGGAGACGGATCGCACGGCATTGGCCGCGGAACGGCTGCGCACCTCGGCCGGTCCGCGGCGCCGCAGTGGAGCATCGAAATGATGACGAGGCGCAGGCCCGTGGCCCGCAAGCGAGCCCGCGCACTCCTGGCAAAGCCCAGCTGCGACTGGGAGTTGCGTCTTTATATCGCCGGGGAGACGCCGCGCTCGCTTGCAGCCCTGACCAACCTCAAGCGGATCTGCGAGGAGCACATGCAGGGCAAATACCGCATCCAGATCATCGACCTGTTGGTTGATCCGAAGCTGGGCGGGGACGATCAGATCGTCGCGATTCCGACATTGGTCCGCAAGCTGCCGGCGCCCATACGAAAGATTATCGGCGACCTGTCGGACACGGAACAAACTCTGGTGGGCCTGCAGCTCAAACCGCGTCCTGACTCTCCAGCAGCCAAGGCCAGGGTATGAGCAAGGCCGCCGCAGTCGGAAGAGCACCACGCAGGAAACGATCGAGGCGAGCCCCGGCGGCGACCGCGCACTACGAGCTCATTCTTTTCATCAGCGGCGCCACCGAGAATTCCAGGGCCGCCCTCGCCAACGTCAAAGTATTTACCGAAAAGCATTTGCGGGGCCACTATCGGTTGACGGTCGTCGATCTGTATCAACAGCCACAGCTGGCGCGCGAGCACGATATCACGGCCGTACCCATGCTGATACGCAAGGCGCCTCCGCCGATGCGACGAATGATCGGCAATCTTTCGAATGAAGAGCGTGTGTTGGCCGGACTCGAGCTGGCATCCCTCGCTGTCCCGTGAGCAATGCGGCATGAAGAAGCGACCGGACTGTGGCGCTTCGGGGGGCAATGCGCGGCGCAAGCACCCGCGCGGCGCGCTGAAGGCGCTGCGCAAGCGCATCCGCGAAGCCGAAGAGCTCGCGCAGGCATTCAAGAGCGGCGAGATCGACGCAGTTGTTCACCCCGGCCCGGCTGGTGCGCAAGTATTCACGCTCACAGGCGCTGAGCACGCCTATCGTGTGATGGTTGAGACGATGAGCGATGGCGCCGCTACGCTCGCACATGACGGTCTCATTCTCTACTGCAATCGCCGTCTTGCGGAGCTGCTGCAGGAAAACCTGGAGTGCGTAATAGGCGCCGAGCTGCGCCAATTTGTTGAAGTCGGTGAGGTCGGTCGGTTTGACTCGCTGATGCAACAGGCTCACTACCTCACTGTCCGCGAGCGCTTCCACCTGCGGCGCAGCGACGGTGAGCTGATTCCGGTTTATCTGGCTCTGAGCAGCATCGCTCCTGCTGAAACCGGGAGCGTCGTGCTCGTTGTGACGGATCTGTCGGAGCTCACTTGTGCCGAACGGGCACAGGAGGCCTTGGTGCAGCAACTGCGTGAGGCGACCGCGATGGCGGAACGAGCCAACAACGCCAAGAGTGAATTCCTGGCCAACATGAGCCACGAGATCCGGACTCCCTTGAACGCGGTACTGGGCCTCGGATACCTGCTGGAACAAACCCAGCTCGGCGAGGATCAACGTCAGCTGCTGACCAAGATCCAATTTGCCGGTCGTGCGCTACTCGGCGTGATCAATGATGTGCTGGATCTGGCGAAGGTCGAGGCTGGTGAAGTAGTGCTCGAAGACGAGCCATTCTGCCTGCCGGAGATGATACAACACCTCGGTCAGATGTTGGACCCGCAGGCGAGCGCAAAGGGAATCGAGCTGGTGGTACGCCCAGCAGCCGACCTGCCGGGGCGAATTCGGGGAGACGAGGCACGGCTGCGCCAGATCCTCCTCAATCTGCTGGGTAACTCAATCAAATTCACCGAGGCGGGCCGCGTGGAATTGAATGTGCACTGTGTACGCCGCACGGCCACTACCGTGCGCCTGCGCTTCGATGTCATTGACACCGGCATCGGCATGCAGGCCGAGGTCCTGGAGCGACTGTTCACGCCTTTCATGCAAGCGGATGCCTCGACCACCCGCCGCTTCGGCGGAACCGGACTCGGGCTGTCTATCGTGCGCCGGTATGCGCAGTTGATGGGTGGGAATGTCGGAGTGACCAGCGAGGTGGGAGTGGGCAGCACATTCTGGGTCGAAATCTCATTTCCCAGGGTGCCTGACACCGAGGTGGCGGAGATTGACAACGGTAACCGCGGCTTGAGGCTGTTGCTTAGTGGACCGGCTAACCAAGTGCGTCACGATCTCGAGGCAATGGTGCGCGCATTGAGTTGGACTCCCAAGATCGCCGAGACGGGGACGCAGCTCCTCGAGATCCTGGCAGGCACTCCCCCGAGCGCCTGGCCGGATGGGCTCGTCGTTGCTTTACCTTTAACCGACATGGATGCCCACCAGCTCACCCAGCGCCTGCGCGAGACCTGTAAGAGATTTGAATGTCCGCCGGCCGTTTTTATCTGCGATGCCTCGCTGCCAATTGCAGAAGATATTCCATTGCGCGCGATTGACACGTTGCTGGTGCGACCGGTCACGAGCTCGGCGCTGTTCAACGCGGTCAATGCAGCGCTCTCGAAGGCTGATGAAAGCCGTGAGAGGCTGTGGGAGTCCACCGACTTCGACGGTATGTCCGCTCAATGGCTGCCCGGTGTACACGCCCTCGTGGTCGATGACAGCGACATCAATCTGGAGGTGGCGAAGCGGATTCTGGAAAAGCAAGGCGCTATTGTGGCGACCTGCTCGGACGGAGCGGAAGCGATCGACTTTGTGCGGGACAATCATCAGCAGCTCGACGTGGTCCTCATGGATGTCCAGATGCCCGTTCTCGACGGCAATGAAGCGACACGGCGGATAAGAGGCGATCCGACACTTCCAAGGCTTCCGATCGTCGCTCTGACGGCGGGTGCACTCGTCGGGGAACGGCTGCGCGCGCTCGAGGCAGGAATGACGGATTTCGTGAGTAAGCCGTTCGAGCCGCAGGTGCTCATCCGCAAGCTCAGGCGGATCTTGGAAGAGGCACGCGGAAAGCCACTGCCCATGATCGCTCTCGATCGTAGCGTACAAACATCCGCGGCTGACGGACTACTGATGGCTAGCGTTGACGCCAAGGTCGTGCAACGAATGTTCGGCGATGATGTTGGGCTGTTCAAATCGACTCTGTCTTTGCTGCTGAAGGACTACTCGGACTTTCCTGGGCCGATTTCGCGTGCCTGGGAAGATCCGGCCGCCCGGGAGCTCCTCGCCGCGCGGGCGCACAGACTCAAGGGCGGTGCCGGCGTTATCGGCGCAACGGAGCTCAGCCGACTTGCCGGCGCGCTGGAGCAAGCCCTGCATAACGAAAGGCCCGTGGAGGTGTTGGAGGAGATGCTTGGTCGGCTGGCCGTTTCGCTGGCAACCTTGCGGGAGGAGTCGGAAAGTTTCCTGGGCCCGCAGCACTCCGTCGCGCCCACCCAGGAAGCACTCACGACGCAAAGCATCAGCCCATCGCAGATCGGGGACCTCACTGCCTTGCTCGAAAGTCACAATCTGGCCGCCCTCGACCGGTTCGGCTCCCTCGCGGATCAACTTCTGGCCGTGTTGGGCTCGTTGCGCTTCGAACGCCTGCGCGAAGCGATTGAAAACCTGGATTTTGAAACCGGCGCCGAAGTGTTGCGCGAGTGGCGGCAGGCGGCGGGGCGAAGTGGGGAGAGTCGAGCGATAGAAACTCACATGTGCGAGTGACGGCTGAACTGAACGGTCGTCACGAGCGGATGCACCTGACCGCGGACAGAATTATCGTTGACAAGAACATAGGGGACCCCCGGGTGCTTAAGAAAAAAACTCGGCGATTCTGAGCCGCGAGGTGTTGATTGACAGCCTCGAACCGGGCATCGCGGGCTGCCCGCTGTTCCTGCGGTTCCCGTCCGGGTTCGCGTGAGGTAGCGCCGCACGGACGCAGGTGCGGCGTCGGTGCACGTCGACCTGCCTTGTGCGGCCTTCAAATGAACAAGTCGGTTACTTCTGGACTTGATTCAGATCCACATTATGGATAATCTGGCCGTAAATAAAGGCCACTTATTCGGGTCTCCAATTTTATGCCATTGCATCCTGTGCTGGAGGAGCGCTTGAATGCCGCGCTCGAACCCAGCCTCCCCGTCGATTTCACTGCTCGCGACGCACGTCTGCCAGCGGTGCCCGGTAAGACGCATGCGGTTATCGGAATGCGACGCGCGGGCAAGACTACGTATCTCCGTCAGCTACTCACAGAGCGCCGCACGCGGTTGCCCCCGGAGCACGCCCTCTACCTCAGCTTCGATGACGACCGGCTCGTCGGAATAGGGGTCGAGCAGCTCGGGTTTTTGTTGGAAGAATTCTATCGGCGGTATCCGGCACTGCGCGGTCGTCAAAGCGTGCTATGGCTCCTAGATGAAATCCAACTCGTACCCGATTGGGAGCTTTTCATTCGGCGCGCCATGGATTCCGAGCGGGTCGAGTTTGTCGTGTCCGGTTCCTCGGCACGAATGCTCTCGCGGGAAGTACATACGTCGCTGCGCGGGCGCGGGATGGAAACCGTAATCCGGCCGTTCAGCTTTCGCGAATTCTTAAGACACCGCGATGAAGAGCCGGCAAAGCCAGCGCGAGAGTGGACCGCAGCCGAGCGCTCGTCTATCGAGAAGCGATTCCGGGAATTCCTTGCCGAGGGCGGTTTTCCAGAAGCTCAAAGTCTTACCGCCACACTGCGGATCGAACTCCTGCAAAGCTATGTGGATTCCGTCTTGTTCCGCGATGTGGTGGAACGGTTTGAGGTTTCTCGAGTGACAGCGTTGCGCTGGCTGGTGCGCTACTGCCTACGCAACCCCGCCGGAAGCTTCAGTGTTCATCGGCTGAGTCAGGACTTGAAGTCGCAAGGGCACGGTGTGGCCCGTGACGCGGTCAATGCCATGTTAGGTCATCTCATCGATGCGTTTCTCCTCAGCGCCGTCCCCGTGGCAACAGACTCTGAACGCCAGCGAAACAGCAATCCGCGCAAGATCTATCCTGCGGACCCCGGACTCATCCATGCCTTCGACACCAGTGGCCGAGCGAACACGGGACATGCGCTCGAAACTGCGGTGTTCAACGAACTCGAGCGGCGTCGATCCGAGACCGGCTATGTCAAGACGGCCGATGGACTGGAAGTGGATTTTCTCGCCCGCTATCGAGCCGCTGGCGAGGAACTCATCCAGGTTTGCGCGAACCTGCAATCACCGGACACGGTTGCACGCGAACTTCGAGCGCTCAATGCCGCAGCTAAAGAGCATCCCCGCGCACGCCAACTTATTCTGGTGCTTGATCGTGATGCGGCCGGGGAGGTTGTCAAGGTGCCCGGCGTCGAGGTACTTCCGGCTTACGAATGGCTACTGACTGAGTTGGCGGAATGATGACGTACCGACTCTGCCCCGTCGTCCAGTGGCGTTGAATGCAGGAATAACGAAGAAGGGATTTGCGCTGTTCCAGCGGTACAAGTACGGGTCCGGGCACGATAGCGAGCGCGGAACGTGTCAATCACTTTGAGACACCCGGTTGATCGAAATTAGAGAGCAATGGGTCGAGAGTGTTGTGCGCGTTTTTCTCCTTGGGTGGGTTGATCCAGGCCGCCCGAGGTAGCGGCGGCGGTTGCGGAGTGCGGCCCTTGAAGCGCAGCGGCTGTGCGGCGTAGGCGAGATGCAAGGTCTGGGCGCGCCGGGCGAGCAGAGTTTCGGCGACGCCGGAGTGAACCGCGTGGGGTGTCATCAGGCCGATGCCGCTGTGGCGATGCTCATGGTTGTACCAGTGAAAGAAACGCTGACAGTGAGCGCGGGCATCTTCGAGTGAGCCGAAGCGCTCGGGAAACTCTGGCCGGTACTTGAGGGTCTTGAACTGCGACTCCGAGTACGGATTGTCGTCCGAGACATGCGGACGGCTGTGCGTGCGGGCCACTTCCAGGTCCACCAGCAGCGCTGCGACGGGTTTGGAGCGCATGCTCGTGCCGCGATCGGCGTGCAGGGTGAGGCTGCCTGGGGCGATCTGCTGCTTGGCAATCGTCTCGGCAATGAGTTGCTCGGCGAGCTCGGCTGCCTCGCGCAAGGCCACCATCCAACCGACCACGTAGCGACTGAAGATATCGATGATCACGTACAGGTGATACACGCACCAACGCGCCGGTCCCTTGAGTTTCGTGATATCCCAACTCCACACTTCGTTGGATCGGGTGGCCAGCAGCTCGGGCTTCTCATACACCGGATGCACCCGCTGGGCGCGCCGCTCCAGGCTCTGTCCGTGCTGAGTGAGCAGCCGATACATCGTGCGCACCGAGGCCAAATACTGGCCCTCATCCAGGAGCGTGGCGTAGATCGCCGCCGGGGCCATGTCGGCGAAACGCTCGCTGTTGAGTGTGGCGAGCAAGCGCTCGCGTTCCGCGACGCTCAATGCCAGAGGCGGCCGCGGCCGAGTGCTCGCGCTGCGCACCACGATGCGCCGGTGTCGATCGCGCCGTCGATAGATCGATGCCCGCGGTATGCCCAGGGCCTGGCACGCCACCGAGACGGCCAGACCCGAGCGCAGCGTCTCGAACGCCTCGATCATTCTTCGTCCGTCGGCACCGATGCCAGCGGGATCCCGACCAAGGAGGCAACTTTTTTTTGCACGTCGATGATCAGTCGCGCCTGGGCGAGCTCGCGCTCCAGGCGTGCTTTGTCGCGCTCGAGCTGCTCGATGCGCAGTCGCTCCGGACGTGCCGGATCGGCCTTGCGACCGCGCTTGCGCGGGGCCAGGGCGGTCTCGTTGGCCTGTTGGATTTGCTTGCGCCAGGTTGAGAGCATCGAGGAATAGATGCCCTCCCGACGCAACAGCGCACCGAGTTCTCCCTGCTTCGTGCAGGCGTCCGCTTCAGCCACAATGCGCCGCTTCTCGCTGGCTGCAAATCGTCGTCGCTTCGCCGTGGCTACCACCTCAGGGTCCGCCGCGCGCGCCGCCGCGGGGGCTCCCTCACCAGTCGCCCTTCGGGCTCCTTGCAAGGGAGCCCCCGAAACAGTCGTCACATTAGCATTGAGCAAGGAATGTATCCGATCGTTGTTCATGAGTCCTGCCTGCACTTTAAATTGCCCCAGGCAGGTGTCTCAGTTCATATTGGCACGGGGGGGCGCGGGAGTCTATGACGTCACACTAGCTATCTCGATAGCGCGAAGACGTTTCTCCACAAAGGACATCTGACTGTCATCAACGCCGTATACATGCTCGACCGCTAGTGCAGCGAAAGTTTCATTTAGTGTTCGCGCTATCGCTTCCGGCCGATGTCTTTCCGCGAGTTTGTGGAAGAGCCGTGGATCACTCGTGGCGAGGAAAGCTGTCTTCGGTCCCAGAGTGCGTATTCCGGACGTTGTTGACCGCTGATTCCGTTTGAACGTGACCGGCCATTCCGGCCGCGGAAGAGGCGGCGCCGCCGGGTCCGGATTTTGATAAAGATCAATAGCATCATATAATGATGCTATTGATCTTATTGAGAGAGCTGCGGCTGGTTCAGGACGTCATCATGGTTTGTGGTGCCGTCCGTGAGTCCATCGGCTCTGATCTCGACGGTGAAGTCGAGCACGTCCTGCGCCGCTGTGGGTCCGACCGCGGCCAGCCGATGCATCGGCATCGTGTTGACTCGCGGCGCTCTGCAGCCGCTTCGTGAGGCGTTGATACTGCTCGGGGAGGACGAACCGGAGTTCTCGATGGCTGAGTAACGCCTTCTCCACGTCAGCAGGGAGAGCTGCGAATGATCTCGACCACACCCGCGTACTTGGCTGACATAGCTGTCCCTCTGCTGCAGCTTTCATCGGCGACAACAAGGAGGCCGTCACTGCACTCCGCAGTGATGGCCGGAGAAACTGCAGCAGCCATACGGTTTTGCGCGCAGTGGTGATCGTGCGGAGTGCGTGATGAGGGGCGCCCCGGCGCGATGTCGGGAATGCGGGCGTCTGCGTAGCCAATGAATCGGCCGCAGCATGGATTAATGTGGGGCTGGTGCCGTACCGCATTGACTGGAACTTGCGCAATGGCGGTCGGTCATACTGCCGTTGCAGTTGGTCGCGGTGTACACATGGTTGGTGCGCTGGAATGTCTCGCAATTCGTGTGCGACCGCTGACAGCGGCAAGCACAAACGACGCTCACGTCCGAAGACGGAATGGGTCGAGCATCGAGATGAGTCCCTGCGGATCGTTCCGGATGCGTTGTTTGAAAGAGCGCAGGTCCGCACGCGCGTTGCCACCAACAGCGATGAGCGACTCAAGAGCGGCGGCCGGGCGAGGTATCTGTTGAGCGGTCTGCTCATCTGCAATGTTTGCAAGGCCCACTACGTCAGTGCGGATGCGCGCAGCTACGCGTGTAGCGGTCATTGGAACGGTGGAGCCTGTTCGAACCATATTCGCGTGCGCCGTGACGCCATCGAGTGGGTCATTCTGGGCGGCGTGCGTGGCGACCTATTGGCACCGGAGCGAGTGGAGCGCATACCGGAGGAAATGCGTGTTGCCTATGCCGAGAGAATGCGAGAGATCGCCGCGAGGGCGGAGGCGTTGCCACGCGAGATTCAGGAGTTGGATGCTCGCATCACACGCTTGCACGAGCGTTTAAGAGCTGGCGATCCAGACCTCGCGGCTGACGAACTACAGGCCGGTATTGAGCGGGCCGAGAACGAGCGGCGTGAACTGCTCGACGCACGCCCGGCCGAGCGCGAGAACGCGCGAGTCTTGGCACTCGTGCCGTGAGCTGCTGAGTTGTATCGCCAGCAGATCGACCTGGGACTCGGTGGCGATCTGGCGGCGGCAGCCAAGGCGCGCACGATCCTGCGTGACATGCTGGGCGAGATCATGCTTTCGCCTGGCGAGGACGGGTCACTATGGGCAGAGTACGCGATGCAGCCAACAGCGCTGCTGAAGGGTGCAGGAACAAGTGGTTGGGGTGACAGGATTTGAAGCTGCGACACCTACGTCCCGAACGTAGGTCCAGCCCACTGACTAAAACTTCAGTTTGGTCAATAGCTTAGCACAGATTTGGGGCATATCCGGGCGCTGCCAGCGGAGCACGAAATTGAAAATTCCGGCGGTCTGATATATATTCCGGTGAGTCGGAATAATTATTGGAGATGGCCATGAGACTCGCCAGCGAGATGCTGAAGACGACGGAAGCCGCCGTGGTCTCTCGTGTGGCGCTGCGCGATGTGAATAGGGCCATCGACGAAGGAATCCTGCCAGAAGGCTTCTTCACCCATGACGACGGCAGGCATGTTCTCGCGGCGGCCTGTACGCTGATCTCTTTCTATTTCGAAAGTGCCAAGTCGCTCACCTCTGAAGAGCGTCTGTTCACCATCAAGGTGGCCGGGCCCCTCCTGCGCAAATCGGTGTCGTTCGCCTGGTCGAAGCTTCTCAACGAAGATTGGATCATTCGCCACGAATTTTTGACAATTGACTTGGCGCCATTCGTTAAGAGAGCGACAGAACGGCTGGCCCGTCTAATCGTCGCACGCAATCTGGTCATTTCCTCCCCCGAGATCCTGAGCGGCACGCCGGTCATCCGCGGCACGCGCATACCGGTCTATGACGTCGCGGCTTCTGCTGCGGCTGGTATTTCGACGGAGCGCATCCTCGCGGCCTATCCCAGCCTCAATGCGGAGAAAGTTGAGCTGGCCACGATTTTCGCGGAAGCCTATCCACCACGAGGGCGCCCTCGCTCAGGCGGAGAACTCCCGAAGGGGGCGGTCATTATCTCCGATCGTCGCGTTCCTCGTCGCAAGAAGGCGAAGTGAAGTTCCTGATCGACGAATGTCTGAGTCCCGAGCTTGCGAAGCTCGCGCAAGTCAGGGGATATGGGCAGTCGTCGCATGTTGTTTGGAGAAACTTGCAGGGGAAGAAGGATTGGGAACTCAAGCCCTTCATTCTCGATGGCGACTGGACCTTCGTGACTCGAAACTCTGTTGACTTCCGTGGATCCGCGTCCCATCCGGGATCCAAAGGACAATACGCTAACGTGGCGATTCACGCGGGACTGATCTGCCTGAACGGACCTGATGGAATGGATCTCGACGTGCAGCTGGAACTTTTCGAACAGGCATTGGACGAGCTTGCTGTGGATGACAATCTCATCAACCAGGTACTTGAAATAACCCTGGACAGCGATGAAGAGCTGCACATCCTGCGGTACGGCCTGCCGCTGGAGAATGGCTAACACTGATGCCGTTGGCTGTCGTACGCTGCCAGTTATATCGTGACGTAATTGATGTTACCCCGCTCGCCCCGCGCGAACTCGCAGCGGAGAATTTCCAGCGTGCGAATGCTTCCCGTAAGATCCAGTGATCGTTTGTATCGTGCTGGGCAAAATGCGCGCACCTCCCGGTTGTCGCGGTAAAGCTGTTCGCCCTTGTCGTGCGCCTCGACTGCACGAGTGAAAGTGTGTAGCCCGAACGAAACATGCAGTTGCACGACGCGCGCTGAATGCTTTTTGGTAGTCGCGAGCTCGATTTTCTGGATGAAGGGGTGTAGGTGCGTCAGCGAGTATCGTTCCGCTGCTTTCGGAGCGTGATCCCTCCAGTACAGTAGTCCCGCATCCCAATTTGTGCCCACTGTTCACGACTCCAACGTGTTGTCCACAGAATGCTATTTCTCACATCAGAGCCGCATAGGACGTCCTGCCTTGGATAGAAAGGACGTTCAAACCGCGCCCGCGTGAGGCGCGACCTGCCTCGATTACAACCATGACACGGCACTCACCATAGTTTCAATCCACGCGCCCACGTGAGGCGCGACCAGGAGCGGTTGGAGCGCATTGAGAAGCGCTTGGTTTCAATCCACGCGCCCGCGTGAGGCGCGACTCTTCATCGCTCAGCAGTTCCTTGACTGCTTTGGTGTTTCAATCCACGCGCCCGCGTGAGGCGCGACCCGACGGGCGCGGGTGGATCTATCACCTCCAACTCCGGTTTCAATCCACGCGCCCGCGTGAGGCGCGACGGTACGTCAGCCGCATCCTTTGTCAATCACCGACGTTTCAATCCACGCGCCCGCGTGAGGCGCGACGCGCGCTCGGGTTTATGCGAACCTGCGCGGCCTCGTTTCAATCCACGCGCCCGCGTGAGGCGCGACTTCGTCCCAAAGGCTGTCGTCAGTCGCTCTTACAAGTTTCAATCCACGCGCCCGCGTGAGGCGCGACCGTCCGATGGCAATATCGACCATCGTCAGCTTCATGTTTCAATCCACGCGCCCGCGTGAGGCGCGACGCCCCTCTCGAGCGGCAGAAGGACAACGGCCGCGCCGTTTCAATCCACGCGCCCGCGTGAGGCGCGACCGTGCTCGCAAATCCGTAGTAGGCCGGCGTGATGTTTCAATCCACGCGCCCGCGTGAGGCGCGACCTC